>OGWS01000001.1_pt1 | contig 508258 bp, 574 predicted proteins | sample 1576111 | NCBI WGS metagenome assembly OGWS01 (sample SAMEA3541534, study PRJEB24748) | human gut metagenome | biome: human gut; feature: human-associated habitat; material: faeces | place: China | collected 2012
TGGGGCTAATGCTGAAAAGACTGAAGAAGAAAAGAAAGCAGAAATTCCGGAAAATTCTATTGGTACAGTAGCACCAAGACCGAAGCCTGTAGTTGATGACAATAAATTTCAAAAACGTAAAAATACCGGTAAATGGTCTGTTAATACAGATAAAATTACAGAAAAAACTCTTACAGTATCTGAAGCCTTGGAAAAGGGTGGAGAGGTTTATGTTGAGGGTTATATTTTTGCTCAAGAGGATAATGTTGTCACTAAAAATGGCAAGGTAATTGTAAAATTCTATGTTACAGATAAAAAGGATTCCTTTACAGTAAAATTCTTTACAACTCCGGAAGACTATGACGAAATATTTAAAAATATAATATCTCTTAAAAAGGGAACAGGCTATATTAAGATGTTTGGAAAGCTTGAAGAAGACTCTTACGAAAATAGTGAAATGGTTTTAAGACCTAAAACTCTTAATGCAGCAAATCCTCCAAAAGTAAGAGAAGATACAGCTCCGGAAAAAAGAGTTGAACTCCATCTTCATACAAATATGAGTATGATGGATGCTATTACTCCAGTAGAAACTTATGTAAACAGAGCTAAGTACTGGGGTCATAAGGCAATAGGTATTACTGACCATGGCGTTGTACAGGCGTTCCCTGATGCACAGGGTATTGCTGACAAAACTGGGGTTAAGGTTCTCTATGGCTGTGAAGGCTATATGGTAAATGATATGGGTGATGTTGTTACCAATGCCAAAAGCCAAAGTCTTGATGATACCTATGTAGTTTTTGACTTGGAAACTACCGGTCTTAGAAAAGCTGTAGATAAAATAATAGAAATCGGTGCTGTAAAAGTAAAAGAGGGAAAAATAATAGATAGATATTCTACTTTTATTAATCCTTGCAGAGAACTTGATGAAAAAATAGTAAAACTTACTAAAATAACTGACGATATGGTAAAAGATGCACCATTGGAAGATGAAAAACTTCCGGATTTTATTGAATGGTGTGGAGATAGTGTTCTTGTTGCCCACAATGCAGGATTTGACGTTGGTTTTGTTCGTCAATGGGCAGTAAACCATGGTCAACAGATAGAAAATACCATTATTGATACAGTAGAATTAGGTAAAACTCTTATTCCGGATTTGAATAATTATAAGTTGGATACTCTATGTTCTAAGCTGGGTGTTTCACTTGAAAATCATCATAGAGCTGTTGAAGATGCCGAAGCTACAGCAGAATTGTTCTTGAAAATGCTCGTTATGTTAAAGGAACAAAATATAACATCATTAGATGATATTAACGAATTAGCATCAAAGAACATTGATAAGAGAAAAATTAAAAAATATTATCATATCATTATCTATGCCGTAAACCAAAAGGGTTTGTATAATCTATATAAATTGGTTTCAGAATCAAACCTTAAATATTATTTGCGTAGACCTAAGATACCTAAATCAGAACTTATAAAGTATAGAGAGGGGCTTATTTTTGGCTCAGCTTGTGAAGCTGGAGATTTATATACAGCAGTATATGAACAGTGGCCGGAAGATGATTTAAAGAAAATAGTTGATTTTTATGACTATTTGGAAATTCAGCCTTTGGGCAACAATTTCTATATGATTAATAATCAGTCTAAAAGTGGTAAGAGCGTAGAAAGTGTTGACAAGTTAATTGAAATAAATAAGAAAATTGTAGAATTAGGCGATACCTATGGTAAGCCGGTTGTAGCCACTTGTGATACACATTTTATTGACCCGGAAGATGAAGTGTTCAGAAGAATAGTTCAAACAGGGGAAGGTTTCAAAGATGTAGATAATCAAGCACCTTTGTTTTATAGAACAACTGATGAAATGCTTAAGGAATTTGAGTACTTGGGAAAAGAAAAGGCTTATGAAGTTGTTGTTACCAACACAAATAAAATAGCCGATATGATGGAACATATTGAACCTGTTCCAAAGGAAACTTTCCCTCCACATATGGAAAATGCCAATGAAGATTTTGAAAGAATTTCTATGGAAACGGCAGAGTCTATATATGGTTCTCCACTTCCGGAAGTTGTAGAAAAAAGATTAAGACGAGAGCTTGATTCAATTATTGGTAATGGTTATGCCGTACTTTATATGATTGCCCAAAAACTTGTAAAGGATTCTAATGACCATGGATATATAGTTGGTTCAAGAGGTTCTGTAGGTTCTTCATTTGCAGCTACAATGGCAGGTATTACAGAGGTTAATCCTTTAGAGCCACATTATATTTGTCCTAAGTGTAAATATTCTGAATTTGATTCAGAAGAAACAAGAGCTGTTGCCGGTACTTCCGGTTTTGACTTGCCAGATAAGAATTGTCCTGTTTGTGGAACTCCTTTAAGCAAAGAAGGTCAGGCTATACCGTTTGAAACTTTCTTAGGCTTTAATGGTGATAAAGAACCGGATATTGACCTTAACTTCTCCGGTGAAGACCAGTCAAGAGCTCATAAGTATTGTGAAACTCTTTTCGGTAAGGGTTTCGTATTTAAGGCCGGTACAATTTCTACATTACAGGAAAAAACAGTTTATGGCTATATTGCAAAATATTGTGAAGGTCATAATGGCTGTTATATAAAAAGTTCTGAAAAGAAAAGATTGGCTATGGGCTGTTTAGGCGTTAAGCGTTCAACGGGTCAGCATCCGGGTGGTCTTATGGTTGTACCTAGTGATAACGATATATTGAACTTTACACCGGTTCAGCATCCGGCAGATAAATTTGATTCAGATACTATTACAACTCACTTTGACTACCATAGAATTAGTGGTCGACTTTTAAAACTTGATATGCTCGGTCATGATGTGCCTACAATATTGAGAATGTATAAAGATATTACAGGTGTTGACCCACTAGATGTACCTCTTGACGATAAAGCTACTTATAGCTTATTCACGTCTCCAGAAGCATTAGGTATTAACCTTGATGAAATAGGTTGTGAAACTGGTACGTTAGGCTTACCTGAAATGGGTACAAAATTCGTTCGTGGTATGCTTATGGAAACAAAGCCTAGTACATTTGGTGAACTTGTCAGAATTTCAGGTCTTTCTCATGGTACAGACGTTTGGAATGGTAATGCCAGTGAATTAATTGCACAAGGTATATGTACCCTTAAAGATGTTATTGCAACACGTGATGACATTATGACTTATTTAATTCAAAAAGGTGTAGAAAACTTTACAGCCTTTACTATAATGGAAAAAGTAAGAAAGGGTAAGGGACTTTCAGCTGACCATGAACAGATAATGAGAGAAGCCGGTGTTCCGGACTGGTATATTGATAGTTGTAAAAAAATTAAATACCTTTTCCCTAAGGGACACGCAGTAGCTTATGTTACAAATACCGTTAGAATAGGTTATTATAAAATACACTATCCTTATGCTTTCTATGCTGCACAATTTTCTGTAAAGTATGACCAGTTTGATTATGATTTAATGTGTCATGGTATGGATAAATTAAAGGCAAAACTTCTCGAAGTTGAAAAATTAGGTAAAGAAGCCGAAAAGAAAGACCAGGATATGACACCTAATATGGAAATGGTTTATGAACTTTACTTGAGAGGTTTAAAGTTTGCTCCAATAGACCTTTATGAATCCAGAGCAACTCATTTTAAAGTAATTGAAGTTGATGGTGAACAAAGACTTTTACCACCTTTCTGTACTTTACAGGGATTTGGTGAAACAGCTGCCAGAGATTTAATAAGAGCTAGAGAAGAAGTTGCAAAGACAAATGAAACCGGAAAATTTGAAACTATAGAAGAACTTCAAAAATTATCTGGTTTAGGTAAAAAGAATATTGAATTATTAAAACAAAATGGTGTTTTGGACGGTTTAAGAGAAACTGACCAGCTTACATTGTTTTAAATTTTGCCCTGTGAATTTCACAGGGTATTTTTTAGTTATGTATATACATTAATTATTGAAAAGGCTGTTGACATATGGTATTATATTAATGTTAATGATTGCGAGGTAAAACTATGATAAAAGAAGTTTATTCCGAAAAAGAAACTAGAGATTTTGCCTATGAAATGGCACAAAAAGCAGAGGTAGGTCAGGTATATTGTCTTGACGGCGATTTAGGTGTTGGAAAGACAGTATTTACAAAAGGTTTTGCAGAGGGCCTTGGTATTGATGACGATATTACAAGTCCCACTTTTACTATTGTAAATGAATATCATTCTGGTAGAATACCGTTTTATCACTTTGATGTTTACAGAATAGGCGATGAAGATGAAATGTTTGATATAGGCTTTGATGAATATGTTGACGGCGATGGGGTTTGCCTTATTGAATGGGCAGAACTTATAAAGGGTATTATACCTGAAAATGCAGTGTCAATTAAAATCACTAAAGATTTATCAAAAGGTCTTGACTATAGAAAAATTGAGGTGGAAGAATGAAAATTTTAGCACTTGATACAACAGGATTAGTTGCAAGCGTAGCACTTGTAGATGAAAATAAAACAATAGCTGAATTTACTACTAATTATAAAAAAACTCATTCACAGACTATTATGCCTATGGTTGAAAATCTCAAAAATATGGTAGATTTGGATTTAAGTACAATAGATTATATAGCTTGTGCTTGTGGTCCAGGTTCATTTACCGGACTTAGAATTGGTGCAGCTACAGCTAAGGGACTTGCCCATGGCTTGGATATACCTGTTATTCCGGTACCTACACTTGATGCCTTAGCATATAATATGTTTGGTACAAATAAACTTGTTGTACCTATTATGGACGCAAGAAGAAATCAGGTTTATTCTGCTCTCTACTACTGTGGAGAGAAATTGGAAAGAGTATCTGATTATATGGCACAGGATATTGACGAAGTTATTTCACAGGTTCTTGAAATAGACGAAAATGCTGTATTTTTAGGTGATGGTGTACCTGTGTTTATGGATAAATTAAAACAGTATGATACATTCACTTTAGCACCCGTATCAGCAAATATGCAGAGAAGTGCCTGTGTAGGTGCTATTGCTTTAGAAATGACAGATAAGGCTGTTGATTGCAATAAATTTGAAATTATGTATTTAAGAAAATCACAGGCAGAACGTGAGCTGGAGGAGAAAAATGGAACTTCAACCATTAAGTAGAGAACATATTGACGGCATTATGGAAATAGAAAATGATAGTTTTTCTATTCCTTGGAGTCGTGGTTCTATGGAAAAAGAACTTGAAAATAAATTGGCAATATATATTGTAGCTATGGAAGATGATAAGGTTGTTGGATATGCAGGTATGTGGCACGTTGTAACAGAAGGTCATATTACTAATATTGCTGTCCACAAAGACTATAGAGGTAAGGGTGTAGGTCAGGCTCTTGTAAAGGGCCTTATTGACATAGCTAAGGAAAAGGAAATGATAGGTGTTACCCTTGAAGTAAGACCAAGTAACGAAACTGCTTTACATATTTATAAGAAATATGGCTTTAAATTAAGTGGAGTACGCAAGGAATACTATGACGATAACAAGGAAGATGCCTATATTATGTGGTGTTATCTTGTGCCTCCAGAAGAAATAGAGGGGGAGATTTTTTGATTACAGAATTAGATTATAGTGCTTTAAAACGTCATACAAATATTGAAGATTTAGGTGATGAAGTTAAAGCTTTAGACGATAATAGTCTTATTGGTCAATCAACAGGAGAAGAAGCACTTAAATTTGGTCTTAATGTAAAAAGCAAAGGCTACAATATTTATGTTGCCGGAGCAAATGGAAGTGGTAAAACTTCATTTGCTGAAAAATTTGCCAGAGAAATGGCAGCCAAAGAAAAAACTCCTGATGATATGTGTTATGTATATAACTTTGACAATCCTATTGTGCCAAAGGCTCTTTTCCTTCCTGCCGGTAAGGGTAAGGAACTTAAAGCTGATATGGCAGAATTAATAAATAGACTTACATATGAAATAACAAAAAGCTATAATGCTCTTGAATATCAGGAAGAAAAAGATAGAATAATGAAAAGCTATCAGAAGAAGAAAGATGAAGTTATAAATGGTCTTTCTGATAAGGCAAAGGAATATGGCTTTGGAGTAAAGCAAAATCCAGCAGGTGGTATATATTTTCTTCCTTTAGTCGATGGCAAGATGATAAATGAAGATGATTTTGAGGACTTAGATGATGAAACAAGAGAAAAAATTTCTTCTGGTTCTGAGGAAGTTCAAGAACTTGCTGCCAGTACAATGCGTAGCCTTAAAACTTTTGACAGCGATGCAAAAAATGAAGTTGAAAATGCAGATTACAATATTGCCTTAATGGTGGTTGGTCGTTTTATGAATAAACTTCAGAGCAAGTATGTAAACTGTGAGAACGTTATGAAGTATCTTGCTAGTGTTAAGGAAGATATACTTGAAAATATTGATGAGTTTAATAATAGTGAGGATACAGAAAGTGATGACCCAATTACAAATATGGTGCCATGGCTTTCTAAAAAGGCTATTAATGATGACTTTTTGGTTAAGTATGATATTAACGTAGTTGTAGACAACAGCAATTTACAAGGTGCACCGGTTATAACTAATTTCAATCCTAGCTATGTTAATTTAGTAGGTGAAATAGAATACGAAAACGAAAATGGTAACCTTATAACAGATTTTATGAAAATTAAATCTGGTTTAATGCACAAGGCAAATGGTGGTTATATTATTTTCCATGCTTCCGATATGGTAGGAAATGCCTTTGCATGGGATACCCTCAGAAAAATTCTTAAAACCGGTACAGTTACTATTGAACCATTGAAGGAATACCAGCTTGGTGGTATAACAGTATCTGCAATTCGCCCAGAAACTACAGAAGTAAATGTAAAGGTTATACTTGTTGGCAGTCTTTACTATTATGAAATGCTTAAGGAATATGATGACGATTTCAGTAAGCTTTTTAAGATGTGTGTTCTTTTTGATTATGAAATGGATTACAATAAAAAGAACATAGATTCTGTTGTTTCTTTTGTAAATAACTTTGTAAGCAAAGAAAACTTAAAGCCTATAGATAAAAATGCAATAAGACAGCTTGTAGAATATTCAACAAGAGTAGCTGAAAGACAGGATAAAATGACAACTCGTTTTGGTACTTTAGGTGATGTTCTTATTGAAGCCAATACTTGGGCGAATATGGATAACTTGGATACAATTAATGAAAAATGTGTTTTAAAGGCTATTAATAAGAGAATTGAAAGAGTGAATATCTATGCTGAAAAGTATATTGATATGATAAAAGAAAATGAAATTCTTATTGATACAACAGGAGAAAAAGTTGGTCAGATTAATGGTCTTTGTGTAATGGAAATGGACGATTACACTTTCGGTATGCCTACAAGAATTACTGCCAGCACATACACAGGAAAAGCCGGTATTGTAAATATTGAAAAAGAGGCTGAAATGAGTGGAAGTATTCACGATAAAGGTGTTCAGGTTTGTATTGGTTACCTTGGTGGTAAATATGCTCAAAAATTCCCACTTACACTTAGCTGTCGAGTTTGTTTTGAACAGAGTTATAACGGTGTTGACGGAGATAGTGCGACATCAACAGAAACCTATTGTATACTCTCTAGTTTAAGTGGCTTACCTATAAGACAGGATTTAGCTGTAACAGGTAGTATGAACCAAAGAGGTGAAATACAGCCTATAGGTGGTGTAACATATAAAATAGAGGGTTTCTATAACATATGTAAAAACAAAGGCTTAACAGGTACACAGGGTGTCATTATCCCTAGAAGTAATATAAAGGATATGGTTCTCAGTGATGAAGTAGTGGAAAGTGTAAAGAATAAGCAATTCCACATTTATGCTATAGATAGTGTTGATGACGGTATAGAACTTCTTATGGGACAAAAGGCTGGTAAAGCCCTTGCAAGTGGAGGTTTCTCAAAGGATAGTGTTCATAGCAAGGTTTATAACAAGCTGAAAAATTATTATAAAATAAGTGTTCAAGAATAATAAAAAAGTGAGTGGCTCTGTGGTCACTCACTTTTATATGGAAAAATATTAAATTTGGTCAAGAGCCTGTTGAATATCAGCAATAATATCCTCAGCATTTTCGATACCTACTGACATTCTAATAAGGTCAGGTGTTACACCACAGTCAATAAGCTGTTGGTCGGAAAGCTGTCTATGAGTTGATGTAGCAGGGTGAAGAACACCTGTTCTAGCATCGGCAACGTGGCATACAATATTAGCAAGTTTAAGTGAATTCATGAACTTAGCAGCACCTTCTCTGCCACCTTTAGGACCAAATGAAATTACACCACTGCAGCCCTTTGGAAGGTACTTTTTAGCAAGTTCGTGGTATTTGTTGTCTTTAAGACCAGGATAGTTTACCCATTCAATTTTTGGGTTTGCTTCTAAATATTCAGCTACTTTTTGAGCATTTTCACTGTGTCTTTCAACTCTTAAACAAAGTGTTTCAAGTCCTAAATTAAGAAGGAAACAGTTCATTGGAGCAGGGGCACAGCCTAAATCTCTCATCATTTGAACTCTGGCTTTTGTAATGAAAGCAGCTTTGCCAAATGCTTCAGTATAAACTACACCATGGTATGATTCATCAGGCTCAGTAAATTCTGGGAATTTACCATTTGCCCAGTTAAAGTTACCACTATCTACAATAACGCCACCTAAAGCAACAGCATGACCGTCCATATACTTTGATGTAGAATGAGTTACAATATCAGCACCCCATTCAATAGGTCTACAGAGTACAGGAGTAGGGAATGTGTTGTCAACAATAAATGGTACATTGTTGTTGTGAGCTAAAGTTGCAAATTTTTCAAGGTCAAGAACCTCAAGAGATGGATTTGCAAGAGTTTCGCCAAAAACAGCCTTTGTGTTAGGTTTAAATGCTTTCTGTAATTCTTCAATATCGGCAGTTTGGTCTACAAAAGTTACATCAATGCCAAATTTTTTAAGAGTTACAGCAAATAAATTGAAAGTTCCACCGTATATAGTAGTAGCACTAACAACGTGGTCGCCAGCCTGACAAATATTCATAATGGCAATAAGTGATGCAGCCTGTCCAGCAGAAGTAAGCATAGCACCTACACCACCTTCAAGGTCAGCGATTTTCTTTTCTACAGCATCAGCTGTTGGGTTTGCAAGTCTTGTATAAAAGAAACCATTGTCTTTTAAGTCAAATAAATCACCCATTTGTTCAGCTGTTGAATACTTGTATGTAGTGCTTTGAACTATAGGCAATACTCTAGGTTCTCCATTCTTTGGAGTATAACCAGATTGTATACATTTTGTTTCAATTTTCATAAATTCATACCTCCCATATATGCGATGAGGGAATTATACCATAAAATGCTCATTTTTTCAATAAGGCTAGGTGTTTTTTTGCCTAAAGTTCACAATGGCATAGTGGATATAAATGTGGTATACTTTAAGAGAGGTGACATAAATATGGATTGGTATGAAAGAACGAGAATGCTCATAGGTAATGAAGCAGTAGAAAAATTGGCACAGGCTAATGTAATAATTTTTGGTGTGGGAGGAGTTGGTTCATATATTTCAGAGGCTGTAGCAAGAGCCGGTGTGGGAAATATAACGCTGGTTGATAATGATACAGTTGCTGAAACAAACTTGAATAGACAGATTGTAGCTCTTAGGTCCACAATAGGAAGTATGAAAACTCAAGTTATGGCAGACAGAATAAAGGAGATTAATCCAAGCTGTAATGTTAAAACAATAAATGAATTTGTTTTATATGATAACATTGATGATATATTGACTGACGAATATAACTATGTAGCAGATGCTGTAGATACTGTTACAGCTAAACTTGCTATAATTATGAAAGCCAGAGAGTTAAATGTTCCAGTTATTTCATCAATGGGAACAGGAAATAAACTTCATCCGGAAATGTTGGAAATTACAGATGTATTCAAAACTTCCGTCTGTCCATTAGCTAAAGTAATGAGAAAGGAATTAAAGGATAGAGGTATCAAGAAATTAAAAGTATGTTATAGTAAGGAAATACCTTTGAAACCTTTAGTTTCAGAAGAAGTAACCAACAAACGTTCAACACCGGGAAGTATAAGTTTTGTTCCTAGTACAGCCGGTTTACTAATAGCAGGGGAAATAATAAGAGATATTTGTAGTCTTTAAACTAAATAGTAAGGGGAAATAAATATGTTTAAAAGATTTTTATTTGTATTATTGTGTATTGTCAGTGTATTTTCTCTTTCTACAATAGTCTTTGGTAAAGATGATGTTGCAGAAAGATTAGATACTGTTGTAAATTTTGATGGCCAAAAAATAGAATTTACTTCTTATGATATAAACGGAAGTAAATATATGAAGATATATGATTTAGCATATTTGCTAAAGGAAACACCTCTCAAGTTTGATGTTGACTTTACATCACAGAATAAAAAAGATATGAAAATTACCGTTGGAAAAGCATATACCAACAAAGATAATGTGGCAGTTCTTACACATACTGGAGAAAAATATGCTAAGCCTAAATATGTTGATATTAATATAAGTGATGGTGAAAATGATTATAAATTCAAAGGTGTAAATATTAATGGATATAATTTCATAAAAGTCAGAGATTTATCAGAAGTTGTTGGATTTAAGTTATGTTGGAGAATGTATATATCTACTTTAACATTTAATAAACCAGTTTCCAAGTTATCTGACTTTACAAAAAATCCAGAAGAAATTACATCATTAAGTGATTTTATGACAGGAGATTACTTAAATTATATTTCTGATTACACAAAGAATTATATACATAATGATTTAGATATAGCAGCCCATTTAATGGGTTATAATTACTCAAAGTATGTTGAACCTACTTCAGATAATTACAAGAATTTTAAGTTAAATGACGACAATATTACTTTTAATATTGATTTAAGTGATTTAAAGATTAAAAATTATGAAAATATTTCAGTTGCTATAAAGTATAGTGATTTAAGTGATTATATTTCTACCAACGAAACTGTACACTTATCACTTCTTATGGCTCCAACAGAAGAAATGAATGAAGAAACTGCTACATTTGATACAACAAAGGAACAGTTTAATAAAAAAGTATCTACAACAAGTGAAACTACTACAGAGTCTACAACTTATTATGTTGACCTAAACAAGCCTATGATAGCACTTACATTTGATGATGGTCCAAGAAAGGGCAGTACAGAACTTATTGTAGATGCACTTAAAAAGGTAAATGGTAGAGCTACTTTCTTTGTTGTTGGACAGATGGTAGAACAAAGTCCGGACCTTGTTAAAAAAGCTGTAGAGGCAGGTTGTCAAATTGGTAATCATACATATGACCATGCCAACTTAAATAAATTAGGTGCTTATGGAGTAAAAACAGAAGTTAATAAATGTTCAAATGCTGTTTATGCAGCAGCCGGAGTTTATCCGATGATAGGCAGACCTCCATATGGTTCTGTAAATCAGACTGTTAGAAATGCCGTAAGTATTCCTTGGTTTAACTGGAATGTAGATACATTGGATTGGAAGAACAGAGATGCCAACTATGTATATAATTACGTTATCAATAATGTAAAAGACGGTCAGGTAATTCTTATGCACGATTTACACCCAACTACAGCACAGGCTATGGTAAGAGCTATTCCAAAACTTCATGAAATGGGCTATCAGCTTGTAACTATTGATGAAATGGCAAAGGTTAAAGGTGGCTATGAAAACATACCTGGCTATGTAAAAGCAACTGTAAAATAAAGGTGTATTTTAGGTTTAATTGTTGTAATTACTAAAAAAATATAATATATTGCAATAATAAATGTTAAAATTTGATAAAGCACTATTGAAATGGTTTGTTAAATTTGGTATAATCAAGTAAAGAAAATGTACCGAAAGGGGAAATTAAAATGGCACATAATATTATAGTAGGACAGTCAGGTGGTCCAACTTCAGTAATTAACTCTAGCCTTGCTGGTGTATTTGCAACAGCAAAAGAGTTGGGAGCAGGTAAAATTTATGGTATGCGTAATGGTATCGAAGGTCTTTTAGAGGAAAGATACATTGATATGACTGAGTACATAAAGAACAGTATGGATGTTGAAATATTAAAGAGAACTCCATCTTCATTCTTAGGTTCTTGTCGTTTCAAACTTCCTACAGCTGAAAAAAGTCCTGAAACTTACGAAAAGATTATTGCAGTATTAAGAAAACTTGATATTCAGCATTTCTTCTACATTGGTGGAAATGATTCAATGGATACAATTAAACAGCTTAGTGAATATGCAAAGGCAAAGAACATTACAGATATTACTTTTATGGGTGTTCCAAAGACTATTGATAATGACCTTGCTGTTACAGACCATACACCTGGTTATGGTAGTGCTGCAAAGTACATTGCATCTACAATGAAAGAAATTATAAGAGATGCTTTAGTTCAGCCTATTAAGATTGTAAATATTATTGAAATTATGGGTAGAAATGCTGGTTGGCTTACAGCTGCATCAGCTCTTGCAAAGGGCGACGATTGTGAAGGTGTTGACCTTATTTACTTACCGGAAACAGTTTTCGATATTAACAAGTTTGTAGCTAAGGTTCAGGAAATTCAGAAGACTAAGAAGCAGATTGTTGTAGCAGTATCTGAAGGTGTTAAGACAGCTGATGGCAAGTATGTTTGCGAATCTGCATCATCAAATATGCTCGTAGATAGTTTTGGTCACAAGCAGTTAAGTGGTACAGCATCAGCTCTTGCTAATGTTATTTCTAATGAAATTGGTTGCAAGACTAGAGCTATTGAATTTAGTACAATCCAAAGATGTGCTAGCCATATTGCTTCTCTTACAGACGTAAATGAAGCATTTATCGTTGGTGGTATTGCTGTTAAGGCTGCTTTTGACGGTGAAACTGGTAAGGTTGGTATTTTCCAGAGATTATCAAACAAGCCTTACTTAATGGGTACAAGCATTTATGATGTAAACGCTATTGCTAATGTTGAAAAGACTGTTCCACAGGAATGGATAATTAATGATGGTACAGGTGTTTCTCAGGAAGCTCTTGATTATATGCGTCCACTTATTCAGGGTGAAATTTATCCATATATGGTTGATGGTCTTCCAAGACATATCAAACTTTAATTTATTTAGGGTATGACGCTTGTCATACCCTTTATTTTTTAGGGGGATTATGTTTGTATAGATTAAAGGAATTGGCTATAGAAGTAGCTGAAAGATTTAAGAGAAATGAGCTTAATATAGTAGCAGATGCTTTGGCATTCAGACTTATATTATCTATTTTTCCTCTTATTTTATTTATGATTTCGCTTTTGGGTATGTTGAATTTATCTTATGATAGAGAACTTACTAATATTTTAGCCTCCTTACCTGATGAAATGCAGTTAATTTTGCAAAATTTCATTAAGGAAGTAGGAGAAAATACAAGTTATGGTTTATTGTCTACAAGTTTAATAGTTGCTTTAATAAGTGCATCATCAGGTTTTTATGGGTTGGTAAGAGGCATAAAAAAGGCTTATGATGAAGATTTAATAAACAAGTTTATTAAAATGAGGTTACAGAGCATATTGCTTGTTATAATTTTCGTAGCTTGTATTGTTTTAACACTTTATGTGTTTACATTTGGTAGTGTAATAAATGATTTTATCGTAAAAATTGGTTTGATACAGAGTATACCGTCTTTTTTAACTGGGTTCTTTATGTATTTTCTAAATGCTTTTGTTATGTTTGTCTTTTTGATTATACTGAATATGTTCTGTGTTAAAAGAAAATTGCCGTTTAGAAGACTTATACCGGGAACTTTGTTTACAATGGGTTCTTGGATGATAATATCTAAACTTTTTAATATTTATATATCAAATTTTTCAAGATATAATATTGTCTATGGAAGTATTGGAACACTGTTTGTATTTGCCTTATGGATAAATATATTTTCCTATGTCCTTTTACTAGGGGGACAAATTAATGCAGTTTTTTGCGATGATAATTATATGATAGAACTTATTTCTTATCATTAATTGTACAAAAGATAAGGGGTGTTTTTATGTTTTTTATAGAAAATTTAATAATTCAGTTGTTTGTAAGTGCTTTACCAAATGAGATACAAGTATTAACGTCAGTTTTGTTGGTGTTGTTAGTATATATAGTAAGTTGGAGAGTGTTTTCAAAAGCAGGTGAAAAGGGTTGGAAATCACTTATTTCTTTTTATAATGGATATGTTCAATATAAGTTTCTAAAAATGAAGGATTTATATTGGCTATTGTTAATATTACAATTTTGTATAGTATCTGTGTCTATTATGTTTGCAAATACAAAAAATATTTTTGTTACTGTTTTTACAACTTTAATATTGATTTTAATGGTACTAGCTATTGCTTATATAGATTTTACTTCTTGTAGCAGACTTGCTACTTCTTTTGGCAAGGGTAAAAAATTTACATGGGGTATTTTTATTTTTAGATTTTTATTTACTGCTATAATTGCTTTTGACAAATCAGAATTTAAAGCACCACAAAATGAATTGAGAATAAAATAATTAAAGACCTCTATTTTGGTTTATTTCAAAATAGAGGCCTTTTTGTGTATTTATCCAATAACCTGTTTTGCTATATCTACAGATTGCTTTGCATCTTTAGAATAGAAATCAGCACCTATTTTTTCAGCATATTCTGGTGTTAAAACAGCACCACCAACCATTATTTTACAGTTGAGATTATTTTCTTTTATAAGTTTTATTGTGTCTTCCATTGAACCAAGAGTAGTTGTCATAAGGGCACTGAGACCTACAAGCTGACAATCGTGTTCTTTTATGGCATCGACTACAGCTTGATATTCAACATCTTTTCCTAAGTCTGTAACTGTATAACCATAGTTTTCAAGAAGTACCTTTACAATGTTTTTACCTATATCGTGAACATCACCCTTAACTGTGGCAACAACTATATTTCCTTTACTAACTGGAGTATTGTTACCGTTTGCTAAATGGTTTTTGATTACTTCAAAAGCCTCCTGAGCTACACCGGCTGAAAGAATAAGCTGAGGTAAGAATATCTTACCTGATTCAAAATCAGCACCGGTTTTATCAAGAGCAGGAACAACTATTTCATTTACAATTTCCATAGGGTCAGTTGTTTCTAAAAGTTTTTCTGTGATTCTTTTAGCATCGCCTTTAAGACCTTTTTCAATAGCGTAATCAAGGGTACAATCTTCAGCAGATACCTTTTCTGTCTTAGGTGCTTGTGCATTGTCGTTACCATAGGCCTCAATATATTCTACAGAGTTTACATCATAATTTGCTAATAATCTGTAAGCTCTTACTGCACCTGTCATAGAATCAATATTAGGATTAATAATAGGTAAATCAAGACCACTATGAAGTGCCATTGCAAGGAAATTGCAATTTACAAGACCTCTGTTAGGTAAACCAAATGAAATATTAGATACACCAAGTACAGTATGAAGACCTAACTGAGTTTTAACCATATTTACTGCCTTTAATGTTTCCATTACTGCAGCCTGTTCAGCTGATGCTGTAAGGGTAAGACAGTCAATAAAGATATTTTCCTTTGAAATACCAATTTCCAAAGCTCTGTTCATTATCTTCTTTGCTATTTCAAATCTCTTTTCTGCTTTTGGAGGAATACCGTCTTTATCAAGGGTAAGACCAACAACAGCAGCACCATACTTCTTAACAATAGGTAATACATTCTTTAATGATTCTTCTTCGCCGTTTACGGAATTTACTATTGCCTTACCGTTATACACTCTTAAAGCAGCTTCAAGAACTTCAGGAATAGTTGAGTCTAACTGTAATGGAAGGTTTGTAACACCTTGTAATGCCTTTACAGTTTTAATCATCATTTCTTTTTCATCAATGCCTGGAAGACCTACATTTACGTCAAGAATTTCAGCACCACCTTGTGCCTGTTCAATAGCCTGTCCAAGAATATAGTCAAGGTCGTTGTTTTTTAATGCCTCTTTAAAACGTTTTTTACCAGTAGGGTTAATTCTTTCGCCAATAATTCTAGGCTGATTTATTACTACTGTTTTACTAGAAGAACAAACGGCAGATGGTAGTTCCTTTTTCTCTACCTTAGGGTGAATTGTACTTAATTTCTTTATTGTAGCTTTTATATATTCTGGATTTGTACCACAGCAACCACCAACAACTCTGATGCCGTAATTGGCCATATCTGCTACGTATGATGCAAATTCTTCAGGTGTAATGTCATATGTGTTTGTAATAGGGTCAGGCAAACCGGCATTCGGCTTTACAACTAAAGGAAGGTTAGTCCATTTAGAAAGCTCGCCTATAATAGGCAAGAGTTCCTTTGGACCAAGAGAACAGTTTAAACCTATGGCAGAAACACCAAGACCATTTAATGTAATTGCCATTGATGGAATATCACAACCTGTAAATGTTCTTCTGTTTTCTTCAAAAGTCATAGTTACAATAATAGGTTTGTTTGAATTTTCTCTGGCAGCAAGAACGGCAGCCTTAACTTCGTAAATATCTGTCATTGTTTCAAAAACAATAATGTCAGCATCACTACCGGCAACAATCTGTTCTTTGAAAATATCATAGGCTTCTTCAAAAGTAAGACTGCCAGTAGGTTCTAAAAGCTGACCAATAGGTCCAATATCTAAAGCTACAAGACCGTTGTAGTTCTTACAAGCCTCTTTAGCGTTTTTTACAGCAGCTTTTATAATTTCTGTTGGGCTGTATGGACAATCCTTTAATTTGTATGAATTAGCACCGAAAGTGTTGGCATAAACAACTTGTGAACCTGCCTCAAGATAGGCTTTGTGAATACCTATAATTTTTTCCGGTTCAGTTATACTTAAAACTTCAGGAATACTACCTAATTTTAAGCCTTGTGCCTGTAACATAGTACCCATAGCACCGTCTAAGAATATATAGTCTTTTTCTAATAATTTATTAAAATCCACAATGTGTTCCTCCTCTTCTAAATTGGCAAGTTTTATTCATATTGCAATATGCACAACCCCTACGTTGTTTAGGTATAGGTTCTTTTGATAAACCGATTATTGCTGTAACAGATTTTCTAGGTAATAAAATACCACCTTCATTTACAGTAAGACCGATTCTTTTTTCAGCATCAGTTACTCTTACAAATTCTCTTTGTAAAGTTATTGGTAAATCACCATATCCGGGAGAAAATCGCCAAGTCATAAAATTATCTTTGTTTATTTTTTCTTTTATTTCTTTTTCAGCTGCGTCACAAACTTGTTCTATGGCTGTGCTTGCCATACTATCTAATATTAAGGCCGATGTTATATCATTTATTTGATGCTCAGATATAACTTTATCTGCACCCATTGAAAGAGTGGCAGAAAGCAATATAACACCATAACAGCCTTTTAAATGATTTAAAATAGAATTTCCTGTTAATACTAAACTTGTATTTTCGACTTGAATAGTATTGTTTACTTCATTAATAGGAAAAAACTTATATATAAATCTAGGTTCAATAGCTTTTAAAAGTTCATTTTCACATTTATCTAAAATAGGGGTTAGATTATCTATGTTTATGTTATCTTTATAACCAAGATACCTTAAAGCCTCATCTCGGTTAATCGAAGTAATTTTCAATATACGCACCTCCGCCAAATTAGCTTTTATTATACCATATTTAATAGGTATGGTAAATAAATTTTGTGTTTTTTTCATTTATGTGGTAAAATAAATACAAATTTATGAATGGTTTTAGTTAAGGAGAAAATTAAATGGACGTAGGTTATTTAGGACCGGAAGGGACTTTTACTGAGGAAGCCACGCTTTTATTAGCTAATGGCGAAAATACAGTGCCTTATCATAATTTTTATGAAGCTTTGCACGCAGTAGATGACGGAAAAATAAATTCAGCAGTTGTTCCTGTTGAGAATGTAATAGAGGGTATAGTTAATGCAACTGTAGATGAATTGATTTTTTCAGTAAATTTACATATAAATGAAATGCTTATTTTGCCTATTAACCAAAATTTAATAGCAAAAAAAGGCACAAAGGTAGAGGATATAAAAGAAGTTATTTCTCATCCTCATGCAATACCACAATGTAAAAATTTCTTGAATGAATATTTGCCAAATGTTCCAAGAACAACAGCAAGCTCTACGGCAGAGGCAATAAGAATGGTTTCTGCGTCAGACCAGTGTATAGCAGGTATAGGAAATAAAAGGGCAGCAGAGCTTTATGGCTTGGAAGTTTTAAAGGAATGTATACAGGATAATAAGAATAATTTTACTCAGTTTGTTAGAGTATCAAAAACTCCAAATATGGATAATAAAAATGCAAAGGTCTGTACATTAACTTTTTCAACGCCTAATAAACCAGGGGAGTTGTTTAAGGTAATGGAAATATTTTCTGTATATAATTTGAATATGTCAAAAATATCATCAAGACCAATGAAAGAAAGACCAATGGAATATGTTTTTATGGTTGATGTAGATATTGATAATAATTTAGAAGATATAGAAAATGCAATAAAGTTGATAAAAAGAAAAACGTCTTTTTATAAAAACCTTGGATTCTATCCTGTACGTGACTTAAGATTGCAAAAATAATATATATATGCTATAATGTGACTTATCACAAAGGCGGGGACTTTGTGATGAGTCAAAAAGGAACAAAGGCGGAGACTTTGTGATAAGACAATGAAAGTTTTTGGAACAAAAACTTGAGTATTTAGTATTTAGTAAAAAATATAAATTGTCAATAATTTGGCAGTAATTTACATTCTTCATTATTTGAAGATGGCAATAAACAGAATATAGCTAAAATTCTGTTGTTTATGAGGAGTAAACAATTATGATTGATGGTATGGTTTTATCATTTCCTTGTATAAAAGTTAATAATGATTTAGATATATTGGAATCTAATCATGCCTTTAAAACTTGGGTTGGTGAAGATAAGGAAGTTAAAAATGTCCTTGAGTTATCCAATGACTATGATGTTTTAAAGCATAACCAGCGTTTATTTATTAATGATAAATTTTATGATGTGTATACAAATGCTGTAAATAGTTGCTTTTATTTGGAATTTATAGAAAATCCGTATATTAATGTAAAAGGACAGGTTGACAGTAATATTCTTGTTGGTTTTGTCTTAATAGATAACTATGCTGAAGTTGAGGAAAACGTAGAAGAAGCACGTTTACCTCACCTTATGGCCATTATTGAAAGAAAAATAAATGATTATTTCAATAATATGGGAGGTATAGTACGAAAATTTGAAAAAGATAAGTATATTTTTGTGCTTAACGAAGACCTTCTTCCGGAATTGAAAGAAACAAAATTCCCTATTGTTGAACAAATTAGTAAGATTGAAATTGGTAATATACCTGTTACATTAAGTATAGGTATAGGTATAAATGGAACATCAATAAATGAGGATATGGAATTTGCCAGAGGTGCTTTAGATTTAGCATTAGGCAGAGGTGGTAACCAGACTGTTATAAAAGAGGCTGATGACAAGTATCAATATTTTGGTGGCGATGGAAATGAAGTAATTAAAAATTCAAGAGTTAGAGCTAGAGTAAAGGCTTATGGACTTGTTGAACTTATTTTGTCAGCATCAGATGTTATTGTTATGGGTCATAAAAATCCGGATTTGGACTCTTTAGGTGCAGCAGCCGGTATTTATTCAATAGTAAGATTTTATGATAAAAAATGTAATATTGTTCTTCAAAAGGTTACATCAAGTATTAAGGCACTTTATGATAGATTGGTGTCAGACGAAAAGTACGATGGTGTATTTATAACTCCAGAACAGGCATTAGCAAAAGTAAAAAGAAGAACTTTAGTTGTTGTAGTAGATACCCATAGAGTTATGCTTTGTGAGTGTCCGGAACTGTTGGATAAAACATCAAGAATAGTTGTTTTTGACCACCATAGAAAAACATCAGGAGCTATTGAAAACTATTCCTTAACATACCACGAGGCATATGCGTCATCTACCAGCGAAATGGTAACAGAAATTCTTATGTATATTAAGGGTGTAAGGTTGTCAAGAGCTGAAATAGAAGGACTTCTTGCAGGTATAACTGTTGATACTAAGAATTTTGCTTTTAAGACAGGTATAAAGACTTTTGAAGCTGCGGCTTTTTTGAAGAAAAATGGAGCAGATACGATTTCTGTCAGAAGATTGTTTAAAAGTTCTTTTGATGCATATATGGCAAAGACAGAAATTGTTCGTACAGCAGAAATTATATTTGATAATATGGCTATATCAGAGCTTGATAGAGAAGTTGAAAATCCAAGTGTTCTTATTGCACAGGCAGCAGACGAACTTTTAAGTATCGACGGTATAGAAGTAAGTTATGTATTGTGTAAGGTTGGAAATAGAATATGTATTAGTGCCAGAAGTTTAGGTAAGGTAAATGTGCAGAAACTTATGGAAAAGCTGGGTGGTGGAGGACATCAGGCAGGTGCTGCTGCACAGCTTGAAAATGTATCTATGGAAGAAGCACGAGAATTACTTGAAAGTAAAATAGAAGAATATATAGAGGAGACAAATTAATATGAAAGTAATTTTATTAGCAGATGTAAAAGGCGTAGGTAAAAAAGACCAGACTATAAATGCAAGTGAAGGTTATGTAAAGAATTTCCTTTTCCCAAGAAAGTTAGCTGTTGAAGCTAATTCAGGAAATTTAAAGAAGCTTGATAACCAGAAAAAAGCTGAAGACTTACAGCGTCAGGAAGAATTAGATGCAGCAAAGGCTTTAGGCGAAAAGATTGCAGAACAGAAAGTAGTTATTAAAGTAAAGACTGGTGACAATGGCAAGTTATTTGGTGCAGTTACAAACAAGGAAATTGCAGTTGCATTAAAGGAACAGACAGGTCTTGCTGTAGATAAGAAAAAGATTTCTTTAAGTGACCCAATTAAGGCTATTGGTGAGAAGGAAGTAACAGTAAAACTTCACCCAAAGGTAAGTGTAAAGTTAAAGGTAGAAATAGAACAGCAGTAATTTAATTTTAGGTGGTTTAGTATGGCAGAGAATACTGAAAATAAATATCTTAATAAAGTGCCTCCACATGATAATGATGCAGAACAGGCTGTATTGGCATGTATGCTTTTTGATAATGAAGGTGCAAGAATTGCTATAGAGGGCTTAGATTCTCAGGATTTTTATAGTCCGGCACATCAGCTTATTTTCAGTGCAATTTCTGATTTGTATAACGGAGCAATGCCTGTAGATATAATTACAACCAAAAATAAGCTCATAGAAATGGGTGTTTTGGAAAAGGTTGGTGGACCGGAGTATATTATAAAATTGGCAACCCTTGCTTCAACAAGTGCAAATACCAAAGAATATGCTAATATTGTAAAAGAAAAAAGTGGCTACCGAGCTATAATAAATATTGCAAATAAGATTTCTGATGATAGTTTTAAGTCTACTGAGGGCGTAGATTCTATTTTGGCTGAAGCTGAAAATAGTATTATGAATGTTGCCCAAAATAGACGTTCAGAAAACTTTAGACCTATTGAAGAAATTGTTGCTGAAGCTATTGATAAAATAGAAAAAGTAAATCAGGCTGATAATCCTATTACAGGTGTTGAAACTGGATTTACTGACTTTGATAGAAAGACAGCAGGTTTACAGCCATCAGATTTAATTCTTATTGCAGCTAGACCATCAATGGGTAAAACAGCTTTTGCACTTAACATTGCTCAGTATGCTGCAGTAGAAAAGGGTGTGCCAACAGCTATATTTAGTTTGGAAATGTCAGCTGGTCAGCTTATGAACCGTTTGCTTTCTGTTCAAAGTAGAATTGAGGCGGGCAAGTTTAGAAGTGCCGGTCTTACATCAGATGAATATGAAAGACTTGCTTATGCAGCCGGTAAAATAGCAGATTCACCACTTTTTATTGATGATACTTCAGGTATTACACCTACAGAATTAAAAGCTAGATGTGAAAAATTGAAGAACGATAAAACAAAGGGCTTAGGTCTTATTGTTATTGATTATCTTCAGTTAATGAATGGCGGTACAGGCAGAAAAACTGATTCTGTACAGCAAGAAGTTGCTTATATTTCAAAAAGTTTGAAGGGTATTGCAAGAGATTTGAATGTGCCGGTTATAGCACTTTCTCAGCTTAGTAGAGCTGTAGAATCCCGTTCAGATAAAAGACCTATGCTTTCAGACTTGAGAGAATCTGGTGCAATAGAACAGGATGCCGATGTGGTATGTTTCTTATATAGAGAACAATACTACAAACCTGATACTATTGATAAGAAAAATCAAGCAGAAGTAATTATTGCTAAACAGAGAAACGGTCCTTTGGGAACAGTTAATTTAGCTTGGCTTGGACAATATACTAAGTTTGAAAATCTGGAAATAAATGAATATGATATAGATGTATCAGATTTAGATGATATTGAAAATCAGTAATATGAGAATGTATATGGTGTGGTCAGTATATGGCTACACCATTTTTAATGAACCGAAAGATGGATCGGACATACGAAGTATGGCTTTCAACGAAGTTGAAAGTTCTGACAATGAATCGGAAAGATAAATCGGAAAGATAAATCTGATAGTTTGTAATCTAACCTATAAAACAAGGTCGTAATTTATTCTGAATAAACAAAAAACAACCAGAAGCTTAAATGATCAAGTTTCTGGTTGTTTCATTTTATTCATAATACAACAAATTAAGTATTTATACTATAAATTCTAATAATAAGATAATTATAAATAAAGACAAAATTATAAATTAGATAATTAGGTAGTTGATTTTTTAAAACACGAATTTTTATTTACACGATTAAAAATTCTTAAAGTATAAAATCATTATCTTAGTAATATGAAATATATATTATAGAGCTAAATAAAGTATATAACGACCATACTTTATATCAATCTATATTTTTAAAGAGGAGAGGGCAAGAGAACTTGTCCTCTCTCATAATAATTTATAATTAAACTAAAATCTAATCAAAGATTACTTGCATTCTTCAGCGAGTTTCTTGTAACCTTCGTATCTTCTCTTAGCATCAGCAGCACACTTGTCGAATAACTCTTCAGCGATGTCTGGGAATGCTCTCTTTAATGAAGAGTAACGTACTTCAGCAGAGATGAATTCCTTGAAGTCTGTCTTAGCTTCCTTAGAATCTAATGTGAACTTTTCGTCTGTTGGGTTATATCTGTATAACTGCCAGTAACCACAATCTACAGCCTTCTGAGCTTCAGTATGGAAGTTACCTCTGAAACCGTGGTTGATACATGGAGAGTAAGCCATAATTAATGAAGGACCATTGTAAGCTTCAGCTTCCTTAAGAGCCTTAATTAACTGTGCCTTATCAGCACCCATACAAACCTGAGCAACGTATACATAACCGTAGCTCTTAGCAATCATACCGAGGTCCTTCTTACGAACTCTCTTACCTGCAGCAGCGAACTTAGCGATTGCAGCAGCTGGAGTAGCCTTAGAAGCCTGACCACCAGTGTTAGAGTAAACTTCTGTATCGAATACGAAAACGTTTACATCGTTGTCAGATGCTAATACGTGGTCAACACCACCGAAACCGATATCGTAAGACCAACCGTCACCACCGAAGATCCACTGGCTCTTCTTAACTAACATATCCTTGTGGTCTACAACATACTGACAATGTTCGCAACCAGCACCCTGAACAGTAGCTAATAATGCAGCAGAAGTTGCCTTAGAAGCTTCACCGTCGTTGTAAGTATCTAACCAAGCCTTTGCAGCAGCAGCAGCTTCAGCGTGGTCTGATTCAGCGATTGCTTCAACATGACCCTTTAAGATTTCTCTCTGGTGCTGAACACCCTTGAACATACCTAAACCAAATTCAGCGTTATCTTCGAAGAGTGAGTTACACCAAGCTGGACCATGACCTTCAGAGTTAGTAGTGTAAGGAGTTGTAGGAGCAGAACCACCCCAGATTGAAGAACAACCTGTTGCGTTTGCAATGTACATTCTATCACCGAATAACTGAGTAATAAGTCTAGCATAAGCAGTTTCAGCACAACCACCACAAGAACCTGAGAATTCAAGTAAAGGCTGTTCGAACTGAGAACCCTTAACAGTGAACTTATCTTCTGGGTTAGCCTTAGAAGGAAGGGCAATAGTGTAATCCCAAGCTTCAGCCTGCTTAGCAGCTTCGTCATCGAATGCAATCATCTTGATTGGTGCATTTTCCTTAGCAGCCATTGGACAAGATGCTACACAGTTACCACAACCAGTACAGTCCATAACAGAAACCTGCATTACATACTTGTAACCAGCTTCCTTACCCTTACCGTCAGCCATCTTAACTGTTGCAGGAGCGTTGTTAGCTTCTTCTTCAGTTAATAAGAATGGTCTAATACAAGCGTGTGGACATACAAATGCACACTGGTTACACTGAAGACAAGTTGTAGGTTCCCAAGTAGGAACGTTAATAGCAATACCACGCTTTTCGTAAGCAGCAGTACCGTTTTCGAAAGTACCATCTTCGATGTTCTTGAATGCAGAAACAGGAAGAGTATCACCCTTCTGAGCGTTCATAACGTCAACGATGTTCTTAACGAATTCTGGTCTGTTAGAATCTACAACAGCAGCTTCGTCCTGAGCATCCTTCCAAGATGCAGGGATTTCAACCTTGTGGAAACCAGTAGAACCAGCATCAACAGCGTTGTAGTTCATGTTTACAATCTTTTCACCCTTCTTGCCGTAAGACTTAACGATGAATTCCTTCATGTACTTAATAGCGTCATCCTTAGGAATGATTTCTGTAATCATGAAGAATGCAGACTGAAGAACCATGTTGAACTTGCTACCTAAACCAAGTTCCTTACCAATCTTAACAGCGTTGATTGTGTAGAAGTTGATGTTCTTGTTAGCTAAATCTCTCTTAACGTTAGCTGGAAGATGCTTATCTAATTCTTCATCAGACCAAACTGTGTTAAGTAAGAAGCTACCGCCATCCTTTAAGTTAGATGTCATATCATACTTATTAAGGTATGCCTGCTGATGACAAGCAACGAAGTCAGCTGTGTTGATAAGATATGGTGAACGGATAGGGCTCTTACCAAATCTTAAGTGAGAATTTGTGATACCACCAGACTTCTTAGAGTCATAAGCGAAGTAAGCCTGAGCATACATATCTGTATGGTCACCGATAATCTTGATAGAGTTCTTGTTAGCACCAACAGTACCATCAGAACCAAGACCCCAGAATAAGCAGCTTGTTGTGCCTTCAGGAGTAACGTCGATTGTAGGACCCTTTTCAAGAGAAAGACCAGTAACATCATCATTAATAGCAATTGTGAAGTGGTCCTTAGGAGTATCCTTTTCAAGGTTAGCATATACACCTAAGATATCAGCTGGAGTAGTATCCTTTGAACCAAGACCAAATCTACCACCAACGATAACAGGCTTTCTGTCTGAACCGTAGAATGCAGAACATACATCAAGGTATAAAGGTTCACCAAGAGAACCAGGTTCCTTAGTTCTATCAAGAACAGCAATCTTCTTTACAGAAACTGGGATTGCTTCTAAGAACTTTTCAGTTGCGAATGGTCTGTAAAGGTGAACGTTTAATAAACCAACCTTCTTGCCCTGAGCAACAAGATAGTCAATAGTTTCAGCGATACATTCGCAAATAGAACCCATAGCTACGATGATTTCTTCAGCATCTGGAGCACCGTAGTAGTTGAACAACTTATAATCTCTGCCAGTAAGCTTGCTGATTTCGCCCATGTATTCTTCAACGATACCAGGAACAGCATTGTAATATGGGTTACAAGCTTCACGAGCCTGGAAGAAGATATCTGGGTTCTGAGCAGTACCTCTAGTTACAGGATGTTCTGGATTAAGAGCGTGAGCCTTAAATTCCTTAACTGCATCCATATCAACGAGCTTAGCTAAATCTGCATAGTCAAGAACTTCGATTTTCTGAATTTCGTGAGAAGTACGGAAACCATCGAAGAAGTGAAGGAATGGAACCTTACCCTTGATAGTTGAAAGGTGTGCAACAGCACCTAAATCCATAACTTCCTGTACAGAAGATGATGCTAACATAGCAAAACCTGTCTGACGACATGCCATAACATCGGAATGGTCACCGAAGATGTTAAGAGCGTGGCTAGCTACACAACGAGCACTAACATGCATAACGCATGGAAGAAGCTCACCAGCAATCTTGTACATATTAGGAATCATAAGAAGTAAACCCTGTGATGCAGTGTATGTAGTTGTTAATGCACCAGTAGCCAAAGAACCGTGAACAGTACCAGCTGCACCGGCTTCAGACTGCATTTCTACAACATCAACTGTCTGACCAAAGATGTTCTTCTTACCTCTAGCTGCCCATTCATCTACATGTTCAGCCATTGGAGAGGATGGAGTAATAGGGTAAATACCTGCAACTTCAGTAAAGGCATAAGATACTTCAGCAGCAGCCTGATTACCATCCATAGTTTTCATAACTTTTGACATTTCATAATCCTCCTTGTCAAATGCATTAGAGTCAGAGGGTGTTGCCCCTCTACAGATAAATTGCTATAAGCAAAATATTCTATGGTTATATTATAACAACATTTCTCTCATTAGTAAACATAAATTTTTCTTTTTTTAAAATTTTTTAAAAAATTAACTAAAAAGGTGCAATTTTTCGGTATAAAGAATAAAATAGATGTTTTTTTGTAGGTTTTATTGGAAAAATTAAATCATAGTAACCACTTATGAAATATAGTGATTATAGACTTTTTAAGCATAAAAATTGAAAAATGATTGTATTTAATAATGCTTTAAGTCTTTTTATGAAATACTTAGTTACGGTAAAAATAAATCAGTATTTTTCTAATATTAAAAATTAAAAATTAGGTAAACATATAATTGTTGAGCTATAAATGTTATAAAAATATATAAAATACTTCTTTGAAAAATAGGGTTCATGTGATATACTATGACTAGCTTACTTTATTGTAGAGGAGGTTGAGATGTGACAGATGAATATAAGGGGTTAAGTGAAGATAAAGTCATATCTTTATTAAATAAGTTTTATTCTACTTTTTTTGGAATATATCAGAATGAAAATTTCTTAAATAAAAATATATATGCAAGGTGTTGTGATAGCCTTTTTAAAAAATGGTACTATTCAGCAGTTGTAGGAAATACTACAATTACACCGGCTCAAATAGTGGAATATTTAAACCCTAATAGTGTAGCATACAGAATAAAAAATTCTGACTATAAAAATGAAAAAAATTTAAATTATAAAAAAATAGATTATTCTTTAGAAAGTCACCCTATAACATACGATTTTAAGAATATATTAAGTTTGGGTAAAAATAGTATTCAGTTTGATACTATAGGCAAACTTGTTAATATAAGTAAGATTGAATTAAATGAATTGCTCTCAAATACAGAAGATAGTTATATATACTATTTGTTAGAATTGGCTATGGAAATGAAATTGGTTACTACTATACCTTCCATAGGAGTTACTACATTTCAGTCAACAGATAATGCTAATGACGTATTAAAAATGGTTAATAGAAAATTACTGGATTTTATGTTAGATGGTGCTTATGAATTAACTAAAAATAAAATTATAGTAAATAATGTAGGAAAGAAAGAACACATTAAAAAATGGATAACAGAATTTACGGAAGTAGATAAGGTTATGAGATTTTTAATGGAGCTTGAAAATGGTAAAAATTATACTGATGATGAATTCAGTATGTTTTTACTTGAAATGGGTATTTTGTTTGACAAATACTTCCTTACGCCTTATGGCTATTATTTCAAACTTATAAATCCTTACTATGGTATGCCTTTTGATATGGTAAATGAATTTATGTTTATAGATTCTTTGGCTGAGGATTATGGTGAGATATATTTAGAGGATTATGAAGATATTATGTATTCGCCTTGTACAAGTTACTCCCTATCAAAATTAGGCAGAGAGTATTATGAAAAACACTCTTTGGAAAAAAATCAGTTGGACGATTTGGATATTGATGATGTTTTTGATATTGTTCTTAATAATAAGGTAGAAAAATATCATAGATTGAGAAATAAAACTGTAGAAAAAAATGAAACTATAACATTGAAGATGTATGATAATGATAATCCATCTGAAAGTTTGTTGGATAAGTTCAATAAAAATATGTCTTTAGCAAAATTAAGTCATATTATTTGTCATAAGTACAAACTAATGGGAGATTTGTATGATTATAGTTTTTATACGTTGCCTAAGACAGTTTTTTCAGAGTACAGATGTGATTATGAAAATGTTAATTACAATACAGTTAATATAACGTTAAAAGATATTTTTAGTCGCTTTAATAAACTTTATTTAGAATTTGGTAATAATAAGGTTTTTGTTATCAATAAAGTGTAAAATTTAATAGGTAATTTATTAGAAATCTTTGCATATAATGTATTGAGGAGGTTGTACGTTTATGCGAAGATTTTTATTTTTATTATTAATTGTTTTGTTATGTGGGTGTTCGGAGAGTGATAGCAATTCCAATACAGCTACAGTAGGTAAATATGGTGAAAGTATGCCTGTAACAAGGGCTGAAGTATGTAAAATGATAGCTTTGTCTAAATATAGTCCAGAGGAAATTGACTTGTTGGAAAGAAAAATAGTGTTTAAAGATACTGATATGAATAAATGGTATGATAAATACATAAATAGTGCCTTTACTTGTGGCTATATAAGTGGTGTTGATGAAGAACATTTTGACCCGGAAGGTTATCTTTCATTAAGACAAGCTCAATTCCTTATTAACAAAATTACAAATTCAGAAAAATTAAAACTGAAATATAATGAGGAGGATAAGGATAAACCTATTTCCTACGCAATGTGGGTGGAAGCTTTTGAAAAATCAGCCAAAATAGCAAATTTAAAAGTTGCAAACCAAAGTGTGATAGTTTATGCCACAAAAGAGCAATGCTCAAAATTAGGCGATGACTTTATACTTACTGATAAAGGATTATTAAAAACAGATGGAATAGATTTTTCAGCTTATTATGATTGCCAAATTAATGTTATTACAAGAGAAAAGGAAATTGCTGCTATTAAATCTATTGAAAATGATTGTCCGGTTATTGATGATTTAACTGTTGTAAAAGCTAATTCAAATGGGATAGATGTTCAATTAAATGGAGCTACCAGATTTTTCAAAATTGAAAACAGTACATATAAAGAAGGGGACAAAGTTAAGATTTCATTCCTGAAAAATGGGGGCTATGAAATTAAGTATATGTAATTTATGACAGTACTTTTACATATTAATTATGTAAGAGGTGATTATATTGCAGAAAATTAATATAGGTATTTTAGGTGGGGATTACAGATATAAAATATTAAAAAATCTTTTTAAGTCAGAGGAACTTAATGTCAAAACTTTCGGTAATATACATATTGAAAATAATAGCGCTTCACTTGATGAAATGTTAGATAATACAGATTTGTTGATAGGTCCAATACCTTATACTAAGGATAAAAAATACATAAATCTGTTTTGTGAAGATAAAATATCAATTTCAGAGCTTTTATTAAAAATGAAAAGCAAGAAAATAGGGTGCTTTATTGCCGGTGTACTTGATGAGGAGTTCAAAAATAAGGTTAAAAGTTCGAATATTAAAGTATATGATTTTTTTGAAATAGAAACTGTTGCTGTAAAAAATGCAGTGCCTACAGCAGAAGGTGCAATTATGACTGCTATGGAAGAAAGCGAAAAAACACTTTTTGGCAGTGATAATTTGATTCTTGGCTATGGACGATGTGGCAAGATACTTGCTCATACATTAAAAGGTTTGGGAGCTAATGTAAGTGTTTCTTACAGAAAACAGCTGGATTTAGCCTATATATCAGCCTATAATTACAATCCAATTAAATTTGACGATATAGAAAAGGTAATTGGCAAATATGATTTTATATTTAATACTATACCGGCTCTTGTTCTAAATAAAAAAGTTTTAAACTGTGTCTCTAAAAATGCAACAATAATTGATATAGCTCAGGCTCCGGGTGGAGTAGACTATAACTATGCAAGGAGTATTGGATTGAGAGCTTTATATTGCCCTGGATTGCCGGGAAGAATTGCTCCTGTTACGGCAGCAGAAATTTTAAAAGAAGCTGTTGAAACAATCGTAGCAGAAATAGATATGCCATATCACAAAAATAGATAAGACCTCATAATATACAGGGGAGGTGATATGGTGGAATTAAAAGGAATTAATTTAGGCTTATGTATGTGTGGCTCTTTTTGCACTTATAAAAAATCCTTTGAAGCTATTGAAAGATTAAAAAAAATAGGGGTTAATATATATCCAGTAATGAGTAAAATTTCCTATACTACAGATACAAGATTTGGAAAGGCTCTTGAATTTAGAAAAAGACTTGAAGATATTACAGGAAATAAAATTATTGACTCTGTTTTTTCAGCTGAACCTATTGGACCACAAAATTTCTTAGATATTATGTTGGTTGCCCCTTGCACAGGTAATACGATGGCAAAATTAAATAATGGTATCACAGACGGTCCAGTTACAATGGCTTGTAAGGCACATTTAAGAAATAACAAACCTCTTGTGCTTTGCCTTGCCACCAATGATGCTCTTGGTATAAATTTAAAAAACATAGGTGGGCTGATGGTAAGAAAAAATATTTTCTTTGTGCCTTTTGGACAGGATAATCCATCTAAAAAACCTCTGTCTATGATTTCTGATTTTGAAAAGATAGAGGATACTTTGAAAAAAGCTTTGGAATATGAGCAAATACAACCTATACTGATTTAAAGATAGAAAAGGCTGTTGCAATGAAAACAACAGCCTAGAGTTTTAATTATATTACATAATTTTTTAAGCTACCAATTTTTTCTATGAGACATTCTATTACATCACCTTTTTTAAGAAATTTTGGTGGCTGGAAGCCCATACCAACGCCAGCAGGTGTGCCCATAGAAATTATAGTACCAGCCTTTAATGTAGAGCCTTGAGATAATTCGCTTATAACATGAGGAATATCGAAAATAAGCAAGCCAGTATTACTATCTTGTCTAAGCTCTCCATTTATGTAAGACTGTATAGAAAGTACAGGTGGTCTATCAAACTCGTCTTCTGTTACAATATCAGGTCCCATAGGGCAGAAACCATCAAGACTTTTGCCGAAATACCATTGCTTGTGTCTTGTCTGGAGATTTCTTGCACTAACGTCATTTAAAATTGTATATCCAAAAACATAGTCAAAAGCATTTTCTTTTGAAACATTCTTAGCATCTTTTCCTATTATCACAGCTAATTCACATTCGTAATCTAAACTGTCTACTAATTCAGAATATGAAGGAATATTACCTTCTGTAGCAACACATTCATTAGCTCTTTTTGAAAAATATACGGCATAAGGTCTATCGCCACCAAAGGCCTCTTTTTTGTAACGAGCTGATTCCTCAGCATGTGCCATATAGTTAATACCTAGACAGATTATGTCCTGTTTAGGATTAGGAATTGGAGCAAGAATTTCAGTTTCTGCTACATTAATCTTATCAGAAACTAAACTCAATAATTCCTGTGTAGATTTATTAGACTCTATTAATTCATTCATAGAATTGTAAGGTAAGGTATATATTAAATCATCTTTTACTATACCCACTTTTGTATGGTTATTGTGTTTAAAAGTTCTTAATCTCATTTTTTCACACTCCTTTATTTAATTATATCATATTGGCAAACAAAATTAAATATAAAAAGTTTATACGAACAAATGTTTGACAAAGGCAAAAATATATTGTATAATGTCGATAAATCGAAGATATGTTCGAAAAAAAGGGGGAGAAAGATGAAAGAATATAAAAATTGTATTAATAGAATTATGGTGGCTTTATTGTCCGTATTTGCTTTTTCTATAGTTTATGGAATATGTTGGCTTATAAATGCAGGATTTGAACGTATGATTGCTTTTACTATGCCTTTTGTAGTAGTAGCTGAAATTTCTTGGGTATTGTTTGGTGTAAATGCTGATTTAGAGGAAAAAAGAAGAAAAGAAAGGGCTATAGCTAGACAAAAGAGAAAAAGTTTGGATTATGGAAATAACGTTATTTACGGCTTTGCAGAAAAAGAAAGAGACAAATATTATTTGTTCAAGGTTTCTTAATCAGGTAGAAAATGGTTTTTGGTTGACAAATTTGTTGTTCTGAATTAAAATCATTATGTAAATACTGATTTAAAGAAAGGAAACAGAAAAATGAAAATTGCTTTAATCAATGAAAACAGTCAGGCAGCAAAGAACGAATTAATCTTCAATACTTTAAAGAGTGTAGTTGAACCTATGGGTCATGAAGTATTTAACTATGGTATGTACTCTGCTGATGACGAAGCACAGCTTACATATGTTCAGAATGGTATTCTTGCAGCTATTTTATTAAACTCTGGTGCAGCTGATTTTGTTATCACTGGTTGTGGTACAGGTGAAGGTGCAATGCTTGCTTGTAATGCTTTCCCAGGTGTTTTATGTGGTCATGTTGTTGACCCATCTGATGGTTATATGTTTGCTCAGATTAACGATGGTAACTGTGCAGCTTTCCCATTTGCTAAGGGCTTTGGTTGGGGTGCTGAATTAAACCTTAAGTATACTTTCGAACAGCTTTTCTGTGGTGAAAGTGGTCAGGGTTACCCAAGAGAAAGAGTAGTACCAGAACAGAGAAACAAGAAAATTCTTGACGAAGTTAAGAAGGTTACTCATACTGATTTAATTACTATTCTTAATAACCTTGATAAGGACCTTGTTAAGGGTGCTATCAGTGGTGAAAAGTTCCAGGAATATTTCTTTGCTAATTGCAAGGATGAAAAGATTGCTGAATGTGTTAAGGCTCTTTTAGCTTAATCAATAATATTTGGTAGTAAAAATGCTCTCGTTTTATAGCGAGAGCATTTTTGTGTCATATTTGTTTTACATAGGTAAAAGTAACATAGCTACTTTAAAGAATACGAAAACGGAGAAAGTATCTACAATAGTTGTAATAAGTGGAGATGCCATAATAGCAGGGTCCAATTTAAGTTTTTGTGCAACCATTGGGAGTATACAACCAATTAATTCAGATAAAATAACAATAAGCATAAGTGTAACACCTATTGTAAATGATAAAAGTACAGTAGAAAAAGTGAACTGATTTCTATACATAATGTATATTCTTATACCATTTACTATTGCAAGAGCAACACCTACAACTAAAGCAATTCTAAATTCTTTAAACATTACTTTGAAAATATCTTTAAACTTAATTTCTTCGAGAGCAAGACCACGAATTACAAGAGTTGAACTCTGAGAACCACAGTTACCACCGGTATCCATAAGCATTGGTATAAATGAAACTAGAATAGGGATAGCAGTAAATGCGTTTTCGTATTTTGTTATTATTGTACCAGTAAGAGTTGCAGAAAGCATAAGGAATAAAAGCCATAATATTCTATGCTTTGCATGACTAAATACAGATGTTTTGAAATAACTATCCTCAGTAGGTGTCATGGCAGCCATAATTGCGAAATCTTCTTCAGTTTCGTCTTCCATAACGTCCATGGCATCATCGACAGTAATTATACCAATTAATCTGTCTTCGTTATCTACAACAGGAATAGCAAGTAAGTCATATTTTGAGAATTTCTTAACCACATCTTCTTTATCGTCAAGAGTATTTACAGCTATGATGTTGGAATCCATAATATCTGAAATTTTACAAGAATAGTCATTTAAAAGTAAATCCTTAACAGAAACAGTACCTAAAAGTTTTCTGTCCTTTTCAATAACATAACAAGTGTAAATTGTTTCCTTGTCTACGCCTGTTTTTCTGATTATGCTAAAGGCTTCTTCAACTGTCTGCTGTGGACGGAAGTTGACGTACTCAGTTGTCATAATACTTCCGGCACAATCCTTAGGATACTTTAAAATATCATTTATAGTGTTTCTAGTTTCTCTATCTGTGTTCTTAAGTATTTTCTTTACAACACTTGCAGGCATTTCTTCAATTAAGTCTACAGCATCGTCAATGAAAAGGTCTTCCATAATTGCTTCAATTTCTTTATCTGAAAAACCTTTGATGATAAGTTCCTGTTCGTCACTATCAAGGTGAGCAAAAGTATCTGCTGCCAACTCTTTAGGTAAAAGTCTAAAAAGCAAAATGACATCAGTTCTAGGTACTTCCTCAAATATGTTTGAAATATCAGCAGGGTTCTGTTCTGCCAAAAGTTCTTTTAATTCTTTTAAATTTCTGTCATTTAAAAGTTGTACGGCCTTTTTTGTTAATTCTAATTCTTCAGTATTCAAGGTCAATCACCTCTTCTTATTTTTTTTATTTCTTCCTCACTTGTAGTGATGTAAGCAGTTTTGTTTGTTTCGTATATTACAAAACCTGGTTTAGAACCATTAGGCTTTTTAACATTTTTCTTTTCGGTGTAATCTACAGGCACCTTTGAGGAGTTCTTAGCTTTACTGTAAAAAGCTGATAGCATAGCTCCCTCATTAAGAGTAGTGTCTGGTATTGTATGACCATTTGCAACAATAATTACATGAGAACCTGGGATGTTTTTAGTATGCATCCAAATATCTCTCGGTCGTGCAAATTTTAAAGTTAATTCATCATTTTGAATATTATTTTTACCAACATAAATATCAAAACCATCTTGAGAAATAAAATGCAAAGGAACAGAATGTTTCTTGCTTTTATCTTTTTGGTTCTTAACTTTCTTTACATAGCCTTCTTCTCTAAGTTCACGTCTTATTTCTTTTACGTCCTGCTCATCAGTACAGTTGTTTACAGACGTAAGAACACTTTCAAGATAGGCAAGTTCTTCATCGTTTGATTTTATTTGGTCTTTAAGAGCTTCAAATGTTCTCTTAGCCTTATTGTAAGCTTTATAATACTTTTGAGCATTTTCAGAAGGTGTTTTATTGCTGTCTAATTCTATAGCTACTAATTCTTGATTTTCAGAATAATAATTAGGTAACTCAACCGTTGTCATACCTTTTTTGATTGAATAAATGTTAGCAGTTAAAAGCTCACCTTTAAGCCTTAATTCATCTCTGTTTTTAATACTTCTGAGAGTTTGCATCTGAATATCTTTTTTTCGTATGCAACGCTCAATGTTTTGAGTAATAAGTTTTCTTAAATCTTGAGTTTTTTGTCCTATTCTGTAGGCAAAGTCTCTATTAGCATAAAAACTTTCGATTAGTTCAGATATTGAAGTATATTTCTTTATTTCAAATCCGTTGAACTGAGACATTTCAATAGGACTAAAATCTATAGTTTTACCTTTTTCGTTAGTGATGCTTTCAGGGTAAAATCTATTTGCTTTTATATCTTCAACTAACTTGGCAAATTCATTGAAAATTACTTCTTTCTGAATGTCGGTTAAAGCCTCTACGGGTGTTGAACCGTTTACATTTGCTCTGTAACAAATTTCAGAAGCTGCAATAGGGCTGATACCTGTATAATTTTTGTATATAACAGACTGGATTTCAAAAGAAGGGTTGTTTCCTAAAACCTCTTTAAAATTATTATCATCTAATTCAAGGGTGTTGATTTTGCCTTGAGATGGAGGGAGTGTATACTCTCTGCCGGGCAAAACTTCTCTAACAGAACTGGTATCATGACCTATATGTTTTATACAGTCTAATATAGTATTATTTTCATCTGTAAGAATAATATTACTATGTCTACCCATTATCTCTAAGACAAGTTTTTTTACAGAATAATCGCCAAGTTCATTAAGTGATTCTACATAGATGTTTAATATTCTGTCAAAATCAGGCTGTTCAATTTTTATTATTTTACCACTTTGTAAATGTTTACGCATTACCATACAAAACAATGGTGGTGTCATTGGATTGCTAGGGTTTGTTTGCGTAAAATGAAATTTCGGATTTGATGCATTGGAGGTCAACAACAGTTTGTAAGCTTGACCCATACTTCTTATTCCTAATATAATTTCGTCTTTCTCAGGTTGATAAACTTTATCAATTCTTCCTCCGAGTATTTTATCTTCAATTTCAGCCTTAATAGCTGAAACAGTAATACCGTCAAATGCCATTGTGATTCCTCCTAAACGGTAATATTATACCGAATTTTTTGGTTGTTTTCAATACTTGTTTAAAATTATTCTGTGCTTTTACTGATTTTTTACCTACCTATAGTAAAAATTTTACTTATTTATAAAAAAACTCTTTAAATTAATTTAAAGTTATAGTATAATAAATTGATATTTAGTAAAACGAAAGAGGTAGTTTTATGAAAAGTATGACAGGCTATGGTAGAGGCGAGTGTACAATGTATGAACGCAAGTTCACCGTTGAAATAAAAGCTGTAAACCATAGATATAATGATATTACAGTTAAATTACCAAGAGCAATAATGGGCTTTGAAGACGAGATAAAGAAAGCTATTTCTAAAAAAGTCTTTAGAGGTAAGCTAGATGTCTTTGTTAATTTTGAATCTTTTTCCCAAGAAGATGTTAACATAAGTGTAAATGAGCCTTTGGCAAAATCTTATACAGAAACATTGAGAAAACTTAAGTCTGACTTACAGCTTGAGGGAGATGTTACCATTGAGATGGTTTCTAAATTTCCGGATGTAATTACAGTAGATAAGAATATTTCTAATGAAAATACTGAAAATGAAATTAGAGAATGTCTTATGAAGGCTGTTGAAGATGCTACAGATGCCTTTGTTGCTATGAGAGAAGTTGAAGGCGAAACTCTTAAAAAGAACATTATTGAAAAGGTTGCTTTTGTAAATGATGCTTTACAGAAAATAGAGGAAAGAGCTCCTTTTGTATCTAAGGACTATAGAGCAAGACTTGAGGCTAAATTGGCTGATTTAGACGAAATTCAAGTTGACGAAAGCAGACTTCTTACAGAGGTTATGTTGTTTGCTGATAAGGCTTGTATTGATGAAGAAATTACAAGATTGCACTCTCATATTTCCCAGATGTACAGCATTGTAGAGGAGAGTGTTCCTGTAGGTAGAAAATTAGATTTCCTTGTTCAAGAAATGAATAGAGAAACTAATACTATTGGTTCTAAGTCTAACGATATACAAATAACTAACCACGTTGTGGATATTAAAAGTGAAATTGAAAAAATTCGTGAACAAATTCAAAATATAGAGTAGGTGATGATGTGAAACTTATTAATATAGGTTTTGGTAATACTGTTCCGACAAGCAGGATTATAGCTGTTGTCAGCCCAGAATCTGCACCTATTAAAAGACTTATTCAAGATAGAAAGGAAGCTGGTCTTGCTATTGATGGTACTTTGGGGCGAAGAACTCGTTCAGTTATTGTTCTTGATAGCAACCATATTGTGCTTTCAGCTTTGCAACCGGATACAATTTCAGCTAGAATAAACGGTAAAGACTTAAAATTAGATACAGAAGATAGATTAGGAGAGGAAAGTTTATGAAAAAAGGACTTCTTATAGTTGTTTCTGGGCCATCTGGTGCAGGAAAAGGTACTGTAATGGGTAAACTTTTAGAAACAGGTAAATATGCTTTGTCTATTTCTGCAACAACTAGAAAACCTAGAGAGGGAGAAATTGACGGTAAGTCATATTTCTTCAAGACAAAGGAAGAATTTGAACAGCTTATTGCTGACAAAAGATTGTTAGAGTATGCCTGTTTTTGTGATAATTACTATGGTACACCTCTTGATTATGTTCAGGAACAGATGAACAATGGTAAAAATGTTATTCTTGAAATAGAAGTACAAGGGGCTATGGAAGTAAAGAAAATGTTACCTGATACAGTAATGATTTTTATGCTTCCACCAAGTTTTGAAGAATTACACAATCGTTTGGTAAATAGAGGTACTGAAACTATTGATGTAATTGAAAAAAGAATGTCGAGAGCTAAAGAGGAAGTTGGCTTAATAGAAAATTACGATTATGTAGTTGTAAATGAAGATATTGAAGATACAGCCTCAGCTATTGACAATATAGTAGAAAGTGAAAAAAGTAAGGTAAAACATAACTTAAATACAGTAAATAGAATTTTAAAAGGAGAGTAATAAAAATGTTAAAACCATCATATGCACAACTTATGGACGTATTAAATAAGGGCTCTAAGGAAAATGTTACAAGCCGTTATTCTGTAGTTATTGCAGCAGCAAAGAGAGCTAGACAGCTTATTGACGGTGATGAACCAATGGTATTTGGTTATACAGAAGATAAGCCTTTATCAACAGCAGTTGCTGAAATCGAAAAAGGTAAGATTAAGATTGTTCCAGTTGGTGAAGGTACAGTTTTAAACTTACACAAAGACCAAGATATTGAAGAAGAAATTCTCAATGAACTTAAAAAAGAAGCAAAAGAAACTGAAGAAGAAAAAGTGCCTACAAGTTTTGAAGAAAACGAAGCTGAGGTAGAAGTAGCAGAAGATGAAATTACTGAGGAGTAATTTTGTCGATTTGGGCTGATGTATATTCAGCCCAATATTTTTTTGGAGGGAATATACTTGAATTATGCAGAAATAGTAATTGCTAATGCAAATGAAAATCTGGATAGAGTTTTTCATTATGGTGTGCCTGAAAATTTAAGGAATGTCATAGAAGTCGGTATGAGAGTATATGTCCCTTTTGGAAAGGGTAACCATAGAACTGAAGGCTATGTAATAGGCTTTACAGATGAAATAGATTTTGATAAAAGTAAAATCAAAAATATTTATTCAATGGCTGAAAGTTATGTGGTTATTTCACAAAAAAGGTTACAGCTTGCTTATTGGATGAAAGAAAAATACTATTGTTCAATAGGCAGTGCAATTATGGCTATTACTCCCAAAATAGTAAAAGAAAAGGCTTTTAAATGTGTTTCTGTTAATAAAAAATGTGAAAATTTATCTGAAAAAATACAACAGGTTTTAAAAAAACAGACTAAACAAAAGGCTGTTTTAGAAATGCTTTTAAATGGTAGTGTAGTTCCTGTAAGTCATATTAAAAATCTGCTTGGAGTTACAGATAGCCCCATTGATAGTCTTGTTAAAAAGGGTATTTTGGTCATAGAAAATGTTCAAACTTATAGAGGTAATTGTAATTTTGAATACAGAAATAGAACAATTGCACCAATATTAAATGAAGAACAAACAAATGCAGTTAATGTTTTAAACGATAGTATTGACAATCAAAATACAAAACCTATTTTAATAAAAGGTGTTACAGGAAGTGGCAAAACAGAAGTTTATATGGCTGCCATAGAAAGGGCTTTGCAGATAGGTAAACAATGTATAGTCCTTGTGCCGGAAATTTCTTTGACACCACAAACTGTAGATAGATTTGTTTCAAGATTTGGTGATAAAGTTGCTGTTACACATTCAAGATTGTCAGACGGTGAAAGATATGACCAATGGAATAGAGCAAGAAAAAACGAAATTTCTGTTATGATTGGACCTAGGTCAGCTATTTTTACCCCTTTTGAAAATTTAGGTCTTGTTGTTATTGATGAAGAACACGAAACTACTTATAAATCAGACCAACAAAGTCCTAAATTTGATGCAAGGGAAGTAGCAGAAAAATTAGGTGAGTTGTATAATTCTGTAACAGTTTTAGGCAGTGCTACCCCATCTATTACAAGTTTCTATAAGGCTAAACATAATATATATAAGTTAGTTCAATTAAATAATAGAGTAAATAACGCATATCCCGATGTAAAAATTGTTGATATGCGAAGTGAATTGGCAGATGGAAATAAATCCATTTTCAGTAGAGATTTGCAATATAATATTTCAAAGGCTATTTCCAATGGAGAACAGATAATTCTGTTTTTAAATAGACGTGGATTTTCAAATTTTGTTTCCTGTAGAAGTTGTGGACACGTTATGAAATGTAATAATTGTAATGTTAATTATACATTTCACAAAAGTATAAATAAACTTATGTGTCATTACTGTGGTAAAATAATTCAAGTACCTACGGTTTGCCCAGAATGTGGTTCAAAGTATATTAGGCATTTCGGCTCTGGTACTGAAAAAATACAGCAGGAAGTTGAAAAACTGTTTCCGAAGGCTAGAACTTTGCGTATGGATTTGGATACTACAACAAGAAAAAATAGTCACCAAACAATACTAGAGAAGTTTAGAAATCAGGAGGCAGATATTCTAATTGGAACACAGATGATAGCAAAAGGATTGGATTTTCCTAATGTTTCATTGGTAGGGGTTATATCTGCTGACTTATCCCTAAATTCTGGAGATTATAATTCAAGTGAAAATACATTTCAGCTTGTTACACAGGTTGCTGGCAGAGCTGGTAGAGCCGATGTTTCAGGAAAAGTTATAATACAGACTTATAATCCTGAAAATTATTGCATACAATATGCTGCCAAAAATGATTATATTGATTTTTATAATGAAGAAATAGAATATAGAAGACAATTAAAATACCCACCTTTTGGTAATTTTTTTGTTGTTTTATTTACGGGAGTAGATTATAATTTAGTTGTAAGGCTGTTGGAAGAATTACACTTCATAATGGAACATTATAATAAAAATAATCAGTTTACATTATTGGGACCTATGCCTGCTACTATTTCCAAAATAAATAATAAGTATAGGTATCAAATAGTTGTAAAATCAACAGAAGAAACAAAACTGAAAAATTATGTTTTGTACTGTTTAAATAAACTTAAAACCAGACAAAAACTGGATAAGATAAATATTGGATTGTATTTAAATCCAAACCATAGTGTATAGGAGGATAATTATGGCTATTAGACAAATCAGAGGTAAAGATGAAGAAATTTTAAGAAAGAAGTGTAAAGAAGTAAAGGAAATTACACCAAGAATTCTTGAAATGCTTGACGATATGGTAGATACTTTAAATGCTGATGAATATGGTGTAGGTCTTGCAGCCCCACAGGTTGGCATTTTAAAGAGAATGGTTGTTATTGATGTAGGCGAGGGTATGATTGAATTAATTAACCCTGTTATTGTTGAAACTAGTGGTTCTCAGACTGGTTATGAAGCATGTTTATCAGTACCTGGTGTTAAGGGTATTGTTACAAGACCTAACTATGTTAAGGTAGAAGCATTAAATCGTAAGGGTGAAAAGTTTACTGTAGACGGAACAGAACTTCTTGCCAGAGCGTTTTGTCATGAAATTGACCACTTAGATGGTATTTTATATATTGACCATGTTGAGGGCGAGTTACAATCTTCATATGAAGATTTCGAAGGTGAGGAGGAATAAAATAATATGAAAATATTATTTATGGGTACACCTGAATTTGCTGCTGTAAATCTTAAAGCTATTGTAGATAAGCACGATGTAGTAGCTGTTGTAAGTCAGCCAGACAGACCAAAGGGTAGAGGTAAAAAACTTCAGCCAACTCCTGTTAAGGAAGTTGCGTTAGAGTATAATATTCCAGTTTATCAGCCGGAAAAAATTAAGGATAAGGAATTTGTAGATTTCCTTAAGACTATTGATGCAGATGTATATGTTGTAGTTGCATATGGACAGATATTGTCACAGGAAATTCTCGATATTCCAAAGTATGGTTGCGTAAATGTTCATGGCTCGTTACTTCCAAAGTATAGAGGTTCTTCACCTATACAATGGAGTATATTAAATGGAGATAAGATTACAGGTGTTACAACTATTTTAATGGATAAAAACTGTGACACAGGTGATATGCTTGTAAAAAAGACCATGGAAATATTGCCGGATGATACTTATGGTAGCCTTCACGATAGAATGGCACCTATTGGAGCAGAGGTTTTACTTGAAACTCTTGAAAAAATTGAAAATGGCACTGTTGTAAGAGAAAAACAGAATGAGGCAGAGGCTGTTCATGTGCCTATGATATTTAAATCAATGGGTGAAATAGATTGGACTAAAAATTCTAATGAAATAGTAAATCTTATACATGGTTTAAATCCGGCACCTGGTGCATTTACAAATTATAACAATGAAGTAATGAAGATTTGGAATGCAAAGGAAACTACAGGAAATGGTCAGGCCGGAGAAATTTTAGTTGCTGATAGCAAAAAAGGTCTTGTAGTCGCTACAGGTAATGGTGCTATTGAAATTACAGAAATTCAGGCAAAAGGTGGCAAAAAGATGAACCCAAAGGATTATCTTAGAGGTCACGCAATGGAAGAAAAAACAGTATTAAAATAATCAGACTTTTTTTGATTGTTATCGTATATGCTTGTATATTATGAATAGGAGATGAGATTTATGCTTTTATATTATGGTGTAATTCTTGTTGCGATTTTAGCTTTGTTTTTTCAGGCTAATGTAACAAGCACATTTGGTAAGTATTCCAAAATAAGAAGTTCGAGAGGCTATACAGGCGCTGATGTAGCCAGAATGTTGTTAAGCCAAAATGGTATTACAGATGTTAGTGTACAGCCCATTAGAGGTAATTTAACAGACCATTATAATCCAGTTAATAAAACTCTCAATCTTTCAGAGAGTGTTTATAATTCGACAAGTGTAGCTGCTCTTGGTGTAGCTGCTCACGAAACTGGACATGCCGTTCAGCATGCAAAGGGTTATGTACCTTTACTTATGAGAAGTGCTATTTTCCCAGCAGTTTCTTTTAGTGGCAAGATTGCAATGCCACTTTTCATAGTTGGTATATTACTTGCTAATTTTATTAACTCACCAATTCTTGCTTTAATTGGGGCTTGGTTATATGTATTTGTAGTAATTTTCCAAATTATTACATTGCCTGTAGAATTTAATGCGTCAGCAAGGGCTTTAACAATGCTTAGAGATTATAATTTCCTTGATGAAACAGAAGTTAGAGGTGCTAGAAAGGTTCTTTCAGCAGCAGCTATGACTTATGTTGCTGCAGCAGCTGCATCTATATTACAGTTCCTTAGACTTCTTGCTATAGCAAATTCTTCAAGACGTAATAACTAAATACTTTTGTTTTAGAAAACAACTGGCTAAAAAAGTCAGTTGTTTTTTGTTGCTTATTATAGACAAAAAATAACCCCAAAAGTTAGAGTTTTAAAACTAACCTTTGGGGTAAATTGTTTTATTTCACTTTTTCTAAGAAAGTTTTTATTCTTTCATTTTTTGGATTGATTATTACATCTTCAGGAGTGCCGTAGTCAATAACGTATCCTTTATCCATAAACATAATCTTATCAGCTACTTGAGCAGCAAAGCCAATTTCGTGGGTTACAATAAGCATTGTAATACCTTCTTTAGCTAAATCGCTCATTACACTTAATACTTCCCCTGTAAGTTCAGGGTCAAGGGCAGAAGTTGGTTCATCGAATAATATAATTTCGGGATTTCTCATTAATGCTCTAGCAATAGCTACACGCTGTTTTTGACCACCGGATAATGTAGAAGGCATAGCATCAATTTTATCAAGCAATCCGACCTTAGCCAAAGTTGATTCAGCTAATTTTGATATTTCCTCTTTTGTACCTTGCTTGTTTAAAAGTGGGGCACACATAAGATTTTTTCTTATGCTCATATGAGGGAAAAGATTAAAGTGCTGGAATACCATACCAGCTTTTGAAAGTGCTTTTGCCTTTTCTTTTTTTGATACATAAACGCCGTCTTTACATAAATTTTCTCCTGCAATAGCAATAGAACCACCATCTACAGTCTCTAAGTCTATTAAACTTCTTAAAAATGTACTTTTACCAGAACCGGAAGAACCTAATATTGCAACAACTTCTCCTTTATTAACTTGGAGGCTAATGCTTTTTAATACTTCTAAATTTCCGAAACTTTTCTTTATATTTTTTGCTTCAATTTCGTACATATTTTTACCTCCTAATTAAAATGAAAATTTCTTTTCTATCTTTTTGAATAATACAGATAAAATATAACTTAAAATTAAGTATAATGCTGCAGCAACAGCATAAGCTAAAACATTAGTAGACTCATTTACGATTTTCTTTGTTTCATCCAATAAATCAGAAAGACCGATTGTTGATATAAGAGCGGTATCTTTTATAAGTATAATAGTTTCGTTTGCAACAGCAGGTAATGAAATTCTGAACATTTGTGGCATAACTATTTTAAATTTAGTTTGCATTTCAGAAATACCTAAAACTTTTGCGGCTTCATACTGACCCTTATCAACAGAAAGAAGACCACCTCTAAATATTTCAGCAAAATATGCTGCATAATTTAATATAAAAGCTATTGCACCGGCAGTAAATCTGTCAGGTAAAGTTAAATACTGTCCTATTACAGGAATAAAAGGCAAACCAAACCATACAAAGAAGATTTGAAGAAGGAGAGGAGTACCTCTAAATAAAAGAATATAAAATCCTACTATTTTGTTTAATATAACATTTTTACTTGTATATAAAAATGTTAAAATAAGTCCTAAGATTATAGAAAAGCATATAGTAATAACAAATAATTTGAGAGTGATAAGACATCCTGTAGACATTCTGCCTATCCAATTCATTAAACTAGCTAAATCCATTTTTTCACTTCCTTTACAATAATAAAAGGGGCTGAACACAGCCCCAGTGTTTTTATTTATTAGTTATTGTTTACAACAATATCTTCGCCAAACCACTTGTTAGAAATTTCAGCAGCTGTACCATCAGCTGATAATTCATTAAGAGCAGTCTGTAATTTGTCAATTAATTCTGTGTTGCCTTTCTTTGCAGCAATACCATATTGTTCAGTACCAAAACTATCATCTAAAACCTTAAATTTCTTGTCTGGATTTTGAGCAAGGTAATATCTTGCAACAATTTCATCTACAACAACAGCGTCAACTCTACCGATTTCTAAGTCAGTAAAAGCAAGTACATTTGTTTCATATGTAGGGTTAGATGCAAATTGATTGTGAATTTCGTCAGCATTAATAGCATCAACAGCTGAAGAACCCTTTTGAACACCAACATTTTTACCAACTAAATCAGCTTTTGATTTAATGTCAGAACCATCTTTTACAACAATAATCTGACGATTGTTAAGGTAAGGCTTTGTAAATTCCATACTTGCAAGTCTGTCATCAGTAATAGTGAAGCCGTTCCAGATTAAGCTGATTTTACCTGTGTTAAGTTCCATTTCTTTACTATCCCAGTCAATAGGCTGGAATTCTATTTTACAACCCATCTTTTCAGCGGCAGCTTTTGCAAGGTCAATATCGAAACCAACAAGTTCGTTTTTATCATCTCTAAAGCCCATTGGTGGGAACTGGTCATCAAGACCTACGATAATCTTATCTGTACTTGCTGTTGTTTCAGCATTGTTGTTTGCACTACCACAGCCAACAACGCCTAAAAGCATAGTAGCTGAAAGAATAATTGATAAAAGTTTTTTCATAATATCCCTCCGAAATTATTTTATTATACTAATACTTTACCACATTAGAGTGGTATATGTAAAGAGTTTTTTAAAAAAATTAAAAAAATTCTTGACAAACAATAAATTATGTTGTAAAATAGCTTTTGTTGGTGACGGAAGTTACTGAGTATGTACGTGTAGCTCAGCTGGATAGAGCGTCTGACTACGGATCAGAAGGCCGCGTGTTCGAATCATGTCACGTACATTTTTGAAAGCACATTTCCATTTGGAGATGTGCTTTTTTCGTATATAAAAATGTTTTATATAGCTTTATTTTTGGGTAATATTTTCCATATAAAATGTATAAAATATAGTATTGGATTTTTTATAAATTTTTCTTTGCTTTTATATAAAAAATCTGTTGAAATTTATTGTTCTATATAGTATTATGTAGGTTAGTAAATTTATAATGGTGGGGGAATATGTTTTGAGAAGAAAAAGAAGCAGATACAATGCAAAAACTAGGTTGCAAGAAATGGCAAGGAGGGTGAATGAAGAATTAGATACTAATACTTCAACCTTGGAAGAATCAAATGTCCATGTTGAAATGGATGTGGATTTAGATAATAGTGAATTAGAAGATGAAAAAATTGATAAATTAGATATTCCTATTCCAAAACACAATGAAGATGAAACATATAACGATGAAGAAAATGAAAAGTCCGAAGAAGATATGGATGAATATATAGTTGGTCATAGAGTTAAAAGAGGTAAGAAAAAAAATAATAAAAATTCTGATAAGAAAATAGTTGAAGAAGATATTGAGGATGTTAATATCAAAAAATCTAAAAAGGGCAAAAAGATTGCGATAACTTCTGCTGTAACTATTATTATTGCCGGTGTTGCATATTGTTCAGTTGCTTATGGGTATTATGGAAATAGACTTTTACCTAATACATACGTAAATGGTATAGACTATTCAAACGAAACAGCTGATAAGTTTACAAGTGAATTAAAAAAACAAATTGAAAATTATAGCCTTACAATTAAAAAAGGTGGAGAAGATATTGATACCATAAAAGGTGCAGATTTAGAAATTTCTTTAGCAGATGAAGGTGAAAAAGAAGTGTTGTCTGCAATAAAGAAACAAAATAAAATATTATGGCCTTTAAGTTTTAAGAATAAAACTAATTTGAATATTTCTGGCGTGGTAACTGCAAATAGTGATAAATTAAATGAGATTTATACAAACTTAAAGGTTTTATCTGTTCCTGTAACAGCAGAATACCAAGACGCAAAGGTTTTGTTTAAAGACGGAAAGTTTGTTGTACAAGCTCCGATTCCATCTGATGAAATAGATGAAGAAAGATTAAAAAGTAATATTCTGAGCTGTGTATCTTCGTTAACACCAGAGCTAAATCTTGATGACGGTAATTGTTACGTACAGGGTGAAAGTAATACTGACACTGAAGCATTGCAAAAAGTATGTGATGAAGCAAATGCTAAATATCCAAACTTAAATATTAAAATTATGCTTGAAGGAAGCGATATAAATTTAGCAGAGGAACTTGTTCCAGATGCTTTAATTGTTGCTGATGATGGTTCAGTCAGTGTAACTTCTGATTCTATAGATAAAGCCATTGCCAAAGCTAAAGAAAAATATTCTACTGTAGGAGAAACTGTTAAATTTAAAACTGCTCACGGAGATACTGTAGAAGTTAGTGGTGGTGATTATGGCAATATAATGAAAGTAGACGGATTAAAAGAACTACTTGAAAAGGGTATATTAAAAGGAGAAGGTGTTAATGCATCTGTTCCATATAAGTCAAACTGCCTTAACAATAACCCTAAAGTAGAAGGAACATATGTAGAAGTGGATTTAACAAATCAGTACTTATATATGTTTGTTAATGGAAAGAAAGTAGTTGAAACACCTGTTGTTACAGGTAAGGTTGGGGCTAGAGCAACACCTCAGGGTGTCTATATGCTCAAAAATAAGATAATGGATGTTCCTCTTGTTGGTGATAACTACGTAACACCGGTTAAATACTGGATGCCATTTAATGGTGGTATAGGTTTACATGATGCAGTATGGCAAAGTGCTTTTGGCGGAGAAAGATATAAAACTAAAGGCTCTCATGGCTGTGTTAATCTTCCTATGAGTAAAGCTAAAGAAATATATGAAAATGCTACAGTGGGAATGCCTGTTGTATGTTATTATCACGATAAACTTTCTGGATTTGATGTGGTTAAATCTCCAGACCCTGTTATGTCTACTTATAGAGGCTTAACTGCAAATGAACAGAGAATGTTGTCAGATATTAAACATGGCAGAAAAGCTCAGGGTGCAGTATACGATAGTAATGTTGGGGAAAATGCTAAAAAGTATGGAAATACAGATGTTTCAAATACTGAAAGTTTAAAGAAGGCTGTTACTAGCGAAAGCATAAGCGAATATGCACCAGAGGAAATTAGTCCTGCTGAAAATGAAGGTGGAAACGATACAATTACAGATAATGTTGCTACACCTGCAGGAATTGAATAAAGTTTTTGCTCCTGCAAAAGGAGAAAATTATGCAAAAAAATATACAGAATGATGAAGATGATAAAATGAAAACAACTGATAGTTCAAAAGTTGTAAATGAAATGATTAAAGAATTAATATCAGAAGATGAGTTATCTGATATAGAAAGTACAAACGAAACTCATAAAAGAAAAACTAATGAAGATGTTGTTAGTCATAGGAGAGCAAGAAGAAATAAATCCAAAAACAGACATACCAGAAAAGGGAAAACCAAAAAAACTAAAAAGAAAAATAAAAAGACAAACAAGAAACTAAATAAAGTACTTAAAATTATAGGTATTACTTTAGCTGTATTGGTAGTTGTTCTTGCAATCGTTTATTTCGGTATAGCATATATATATTATAACAATAGATTTCTTAATGGAACTGTTATAAATGGTTATGAGTGCTCTAATATGAAAGTTGAAGAAGCCTTTAATAATATAGATAAAGATGTCAATTCCTTTAATTTGACCATAAGTAAGGGCGAAGATGTTCTTGATGTTGTTAAGGGTAGTGATATAGGTATTAATACAGGAAATACTGATAATCAGATGAAAGAAATTTGCGATAAGCAGAAAAAATATCTATGGTTAAAGTATTTTAGAGAAAAACAAGAACCTATTACGACTAATGATATGGTTCAATATGACGAAGAAAAGTTTAATAACTGTATTGCTAACTTAAAGTCTATGAATATGACACCAACTGTAGTAAGTCAAGATGCTAAACTTGATTTTTCAGGAAGTAATTATAAGATTGTAGCTGAAGTCTATGGTAATGAGATTAATAAAGACACTTTAAAGAATCTTATTATGCAAAATGTTCAATCTCTTAAGCCACAAAACTATAGTACAAAAATTGATGTAGCTACAAGTGACTGTTATATAAAGCCTAACATTACAAAGGATAATGAAAAATTGGTTAATGCTTGTAATAAAGCAAACAGCATACTCAACAGTACATTTGCCGTTAAGGTTATAAATAAAGTGGAAAACATTGATTCAGCTACTGTAAAATCTTGGGTTAGCGTAGATAAAGATTTTAATGTCAATGTTGATGAAACAAAAATAGGAAATTATGTAGAAACATTAAATTCTAAATATACTACCTATGGCAAAGATAGAAAATTCAAAACGACTTATGGTGATGTTGTTACTGTATCAAAAGGTGATTATGGTAGAAAATTAAATGCCACATCATTAAAAACAGATTTAGTTAGTGCTGTAAAAAATGGAAAAAGTTCTACAGTAGTTACTAAGTTTTCAAGAACTGCTATGGGTTCTTTTGAAAATGATTTAGGAACAACATATGCAGAAATTGATTTAACAAACCAGAGAATGTGGATGTACAAAGATGGTAAAATTGTAGTAGCTACAGATGTGGTTACTGGTAAGCCTGATGGAGAACACGATACACCACAAGGAACTTATAAATTGAAATATAAGGAGAAAAATGCGACCTTAAAAGGTGCTAATTACTCAACACCTGTTGCGTGGTGGATGCCTTTTAATGGAGATATAGGTATGCACGATGCGACATGGCAGCCTACATTTGGTGGAGATAGATATATAAAACACGGTTCTCATGGTTGTGTTAATTTACCTCTTGATAAGGCAGCATCAATATTCAATTATGCTGTTGTAAATATGCCTGTAGTCTGCTATTATCACGCAAAAGCTGAAAATCCAAGTGCTTCAAATACTTCAACAGAAACAACAACACAAACTACGACAAAGGCTAGTTAAAAAATATAGTTAAAAATTTAGGTGGTTTTACTATTGACAAAATTATGTTTAATTGTTAATATTATGACATAAGGTTTTGCATAACTGACGGAGTGTGGATAACCACAAGGGAGTGCAAAATGTCGATGCCGACCGTCTGGGCAGATAAAATTTTGCTCGGAGGGTGGGCATTTTTTATCTTTATAATTATTTTTCTTACTTATAAGGAGGAATTAAAAAATGGTAAAAAGAGCTTTAATTAGTGTTTCTGACAAGACAGGTATTGTAGAATTTGCTCAGAAATTAAATGACCTCGGTGTTAGCATTATTTCAACAGGTGGTACTTTTAAGGTGCTTAAGGAAGCAGGTATCCCTGTAATTAACATTTCTGATGTTACAGGTTTCCCAGAATGTCTTGATGGTAGAGTAAAGACTTTACATCCAAACATTCATGCAGGTCTTCTTGCTATGAGAAGTAACCCAGAACATATGAAGCAGGTAGAAGAATTAAATGTTGAATTAATAGATATGGTTGTTGTAAACCTTTATCCATTTAAGCAGACAATTATGAAGCCAGATGTAACTCTTGCAGATGCTATTGAAAACATTGATATTGGTGGACCTACAATGCTTAGAGCAGCAGCAAAGAACTATCAGGATGTAAGTGTTGTTATTGACCCAACAGATTATGAACAGGTTCTTTCTGAAATTAAGGAAACAGGTGCAGTTTCTGTTAAGACTAATTTCTATCTTGCAGCAAAGGTATTTAACCATACTGCTTACTATGATACAATGATTGCTAATTATTTAAGAGATAAAGCTGGTTTACCAAAGTATCCTGACACAATTAGTATGACATTTGAAAAGGTACAGGATATGAGATATGGCGAAAATCCTCACCAGTCAGCAGCTTTCTATAAGGAAGTTGGTAATAGTGACGGTATGCTTTCTGGCATCGAACAGTTACATGGTAAGGAACTTTCTTTCAATAATATCAATGACTTACACGGTGCACTTGAATTATTAAAGGAATTTGATGAAGAACCTACAGTAGTAGCTTGTAAGCATTCTAATCCTTGTGGTGTTGCAAGTGGTAAGGATATTCACGAAGCGTATGTTAGAGCATATAATACAGACCCAGTTTCTATTTTTGGTGGTATTTTATGTGCTAATAGAAAAATTGATAAGGCTACAGCTGAAGAAATTAGCAAGATTTTCCTTGAAATTGTTCTTGCTCCAGATTTTGATGATGATGCCTTAGAAGTTCTTGAACAGAAGAAGAACATTAGACTTCTTAAACTTAAAGATGTTATGAAGAAACAGCCTGAAACAGCTTACGATGTTAAGAAAGTAAGTGGTGGTATCCTTATTCAGGATATTGACAGCAAACTTCTTGGTGATGAATTAAAGGTTGTTACAGATAGAAAGCCAACAGAAAAGGAAATGGAAGATTTACTTTTCACTTGGAAGGTTGTTAAATTTACTAAGAGTAATGGTATTGCTATTGGTAAGGATAAGCAGTCTGTAGGTATTGGACCAGGTCAGGTTAATAGAATTTGGGCAACAGAACAGGCTATTGACCACGGTACAAAGCAGCTTGGAGCAGACGTTGTTAAGGGTGCTGTTCTTGCAAGTGATGCTTTCTTCCCATTTGATGACTGCGTAGAGGCTGCTCATAAGGCTGGTATTACAGCTATTATTCAGCCAGGTGGTTCAAAGAGAGACCAGGATAGTATTGATGCTTGTAATAAGTATGGTATTGCTATGGTATTTACAGGTATGCGTCATTTTAGACACTAATATGTTTATGAAAAGACACGGAGATTTTTTCTCTGTGTCTTTTTTTACGCTGAAAGCTATATAAAATAAATAGCACTAGCATTTTAGCGTTTTATTTGATATAATTAACAGGTATTGTTGTTATAAAATAAGTAAGGATGTTTTGATATGTATCTTAAAAGTTTGGAGCTACAGGGCTTTAAATCGTTTCCAGAAAAAATAAAATTGGATTTTAATAAGGGCATAACAGCTGTAGTAGGACCTAACGGTAGTGGTAAGAGTAATATTGCAGATGCAGTACGTTGGGTGTTAGGCGAAAAGAGTGCCAAAAGTCTTCGTGGAAACAAAATGGAAGATATTATATTTAACGGTACTGAAAATAGAAAGCCATTAAGTTTTGCAGAAGTATCTATGATTATGGATAATTCAGATAAGAAACTTAATTTGGATTATCCGGAAGTAACGGTTACAAGACGTGTATATCGTTCAGGAGAAAGTGACTACCTTTTAAATGGAACAAAGTGTAGAGCTAAGGATATACTAGAACTTTTTATGGATACTGGTGTAGGTAAAGAGGGGTATTCTATAATAGGACAGGGTAGAATAGATGAAATTTTGTCTAACAAGTCTGAAGATAGAAGAATGTTGTTTGAAGAGGCTGCCGGTATTGTTAAATATAGAACAAGAAGCTTTGAAGCAAGTAATAAACTTGCAAAAGAAAGAGAAAATCTCGTAAGAGTTAATGATATAATTGCTACATTAGAAAGTCAAGTTGGACCACTTGAGGTACAGGCAGAAAAAGCTAAAAAATTCATATCTCTTTCAAATAAATTAAAAACTGTAGAAGTAAATAGATTTGTAATTGAGGCAGATAGATTTGAAAATGATATTAAGGAAGTAGAAAAAACTATATCTCAATTAGGTAATGATGTATTAAGAGAACATAGACAAGAAGAGGTTTTACAGAAAAAGAGAACATCGTTAAAAAGTGATTTGTCTAATGTTGATTTACAGTACGAAGAAAATAGTAATTCTATAGGCGAAAAGCGTTCACAAGTTGAACAAAAAGAAAATGACATTAAAATGTGTGAATCAGAAATACAGCATTTTAATGAAAATATAGAAAGATTAAACAAGAATATTGACCAGAACAAAAAAGCTATTGAAGACAAGAAAAATGAGTCTGATGCTTTAGATGCAAAAATAGTTGCCAAAACTCTTGAAATAGAAAGAAAAAACAAAGCCTACGAAGATAAGAAAAGTGCTTATACAGACTTAGAAACAAAGGTTACAGAGTCAGAAGAAATGTTCAACAGATTTAATTCCGATATTAGAGATAAAATGAACAGGTCTGCTGATATTTCAAGTGAAATAAGCAAAATAAATGCAAGACTTTTACAGCTTAAGGAGAGAAAAAGTACGGTAACAGAAGACATTTCTGTTTTACAAGGACAGTTAAAAGAAAAAGAAATAGCTTTAGCTGTTGAAGAACAAAAAATTAGCCGTATTGATAATGAAATTGAAAAAATTAGCAATAATATAAAAAATGACAATGTAACAGTAACTGAATTAAGTGGTAAAATTAATGATACTAAGAAAAAACAGCTTGATATGACTAAGTCTATACAAGATAAACAATCTAGGTTGAGAATTTTATCTGAATTAGAAAATAGTTATGAAGGTTACTATGGTGGTGTAAAGGCTGTTCTTTCCCAGAGAGATAGGAAAGTAAGTGGTTTTGAAGGCATTTGTGGTGCTGTAGGCGAACTTATTACTCTTGATAAAAAGTATGAAACTGCTATTGAAATTGCTTTAGGTGGAGCTGTACAGAATATAGTGGCAAAAAATGAAAATGATGTAAAAAAAGCCATTAGTTATTTGAAGACAAATAATAAGGGACGAGCAACATTCTTGCCTATGACAGCTATTAAACCTAAAACTATGAACAACAAGGGAGATATTTTTAAAAATACTGGAGTAATAGGCATTGCTAAGGAACTTATTTCCTATGATGCACAGTATGAAAATATTATGTCTTCGTTACTTGAAAGAGTAATTATTGTAGATACTATTGACAATGGTATTGCTCTTTCAAAAAAGACAAATTATAGCTATAAGATTGTAACTCTTGATGGCGAACTTTTCAATGTTGGTGGTTCAATGACTGGTGGTTCAATCAGTAAAAGAAGTACAGGTATATTTTCAAGAGGTAGAGAAATTGGTGAACTTCGTGAAAATTTAAAAGTTCTTGTTTCTGAATATAATGAGTTGAATAGTGAATTAGACTCAATGAATAACCTTATTGAGGAGTCAAACAAAAATTTAAAAAGCTCTAATGAAATGTTGCAGAGTTTACATATTAATAGAACCCGTTCAGTTGCTGAAGTAACAAAGTCTAAGGAATATGTTGATGATTATAAAACGAGAATAGAGTGTTCAGGTAGTGAATCTGAAAAACTTGAATTGACAATTTCTGAAGATGAAAAACAGATAAAACAATATGAAAACGATTTAGCTGCTATAACAGCTGAAATAAATAGTGTAAACGAAAAAATACAAGAATATCAAAGCAAGATACAAGAAAATAGAGATATTAGAGAAAGTAGTATTAGAGAAATTAATGATTTAAAATTAGAAATCAATCAGATTAATAATGAAATCTATAACTTTAACTATAATAAAAAGAGAATAGAAACTGAAGTTATGGAATTGAATACTGGAATTGAAAATTTTAAATCTGAAATTTCAGAATATGAAAGTCAGATTGATGATAAAGAAAAAAATAAGCAATCTATTTTTGAAAATGCAGAGCAATTAAAAGAAGAATATACCAAGTTTATAAAAATGCAAGAAGAACTTATTAACTATAAAAATGAAGTTAATAAGGAACTTGATGAATTAGAAAAATCTATACAAAGACAGACAGAAACTAAAAATGCTATAGAGAAACAGCTTTCAAGATTTGAAGTAAGGAAAGAACAACTTGAAAATGAAAGAAAAAATCTTTATAACAATATGTGGGAAGAATATGAAATAACATATGTTGTTGCAAAGAATTATGAAAAGTTGGATATGAGTTCAGAAGATTTAGTCAAGGAAGAAAGAAACTTGAAAAATCAAATGAAAGCTCTTGGCAATGTTAATATGAATGCTGTTGAAGAATATGCCGAAATAAGCGAAAAGTATCAATTCCTTATTAAAAACAGAGATGATATTAAACAATCAGAAGAAAAACTTATAGGTATAATTGAACAGCTTAATGTATTAATGGAAGAACAGTTTAGAGAACAGTTTAAGGTGATTAGTGATAACTTTGCCGAAACATTTAAAGAAATGTTTGGTGGAGGTGAAGCATCACTTAAATTAAGTAATGACCAAGACATTTTAAATTGTGGTATAGATATTATTGTTCAGCCACCGGGAAAGACTTTGCAGAATATGATGCTTTTATCAGGTGGAGAAAAGGCTCTTACAGCCATTTCGCTATTGTTTGCTATATTAAAAATGAAACCATCACCATTCTGTATATTGGACGAAATAGAGGCAGCATTAGACGATGCCAATGTAAACAGATATGCAGATTATTTGAAGAATTTCGTTGATGATACACAGTTTATAGTTATTACCCATAGAAAGGGTACAATGGAGGCTGCTGATATTTTATATGGTGTCACAATGCAGGAAAAGGGCGTTTCAAAACTTGTTTCTGTTAAGTTTGATGAAGATTATAATTTAGATAAGGAGGCTTAAAATGGGATTTTTTAAGTGGTTTAAAAAGAAAAAAGAAAATACACCTGTAGAAAATACTCAGGTACAGGAAGTAGAAGTTAATGTAACAGAAGAAAGCGATACAGAGGAAGCTTCAACAGTTGAAGAAAATAAAATTGAGGAAGAAACAGTTGAGGCTGTTGTTTCTACTGATGATGAGGTTGAGGTAGTAGAGGAAAGCGTTGATGAGTCAAAATCTGTAGTAGAAGAAATTTCTGAAATTGAATATGTTATAGAAAATGAAGAAACAACTATAGAAGATGCTGTTGAAGAAGATAAAGAAGAACAGGCTGTAGTTGAGGAAGTAAAAGAAACTGAAAACGCTGTAGAGGAAGTAGAACAGGAAGAAGAAAGTACTACAGAACCTACAACAGAAGAAGTAATTCAAGTTGAGGAAGTAGCAACCGAAGAAGATACTACAGAAGAAGATACTACAACAGTAGAGGAAGTTGAAAAAACATCAGATGAAAGCGATGTTGCAGTTGAGAAAGTGGAAGAAACTTCAGAAGAAACTGTAGAATCAGTTGAAGCTGATGAAACAGAAGAAGTTGCAGAAATAGAAGAAGTAGAAGAAGTTGCAGAAGTAGAAGAACAACCTGTAGAAGAAGAAAAGCCAAAGGGCTTTTTTGCGAAAATTAAAGCTGGTCTTTCAAAGACAAGAAATAATATTATTTCAAGTGTTGAAAATGTATTAAGTGCTTTCACTAAAATTGATGAGGATTTATACGAAGAACTTGAAGAAGCTCTTATTATGGCTGATATAGGTGTTGAAACTTCTCTTTACATTATTGAAAAATTGAGAGAAAAGGTAAAAGACGAAAAAATACATGACCCGGCAGAAGTAAAGGGTGCTATTATCAGAGTAATTACTGAAATTCTTGAAAAAGATGATGAACCTTTTGAATTACCACATCCTAGTGTAGTTTTAGTTATTGGTGTTAATGGTGTAGGTAAAACTACTACTATAGGTAAACTTACTCATAACTATATGGAAAAAGGTAAAACAGTTCTTCTTGCTGCTGCTGATACATTTAGAGCTGCTGCTATAGACCAGTTACAGGTTTGGGCAGATAGAAACAACGCACAGCTTATTAAGCATCAAGAAAATTCAGACCCGGGAGCTGTAGTTTATGATGCAGTTCAGGCAGCAAAGGCAAGAAATACAGATATTCTTATTTGCGATACAGCAGGTAGACTTCATAATAAAAAGAACTTAATGGAAGAATTAAGAAAAATATCAAGAATTGTAAATAAAGAATATCCGGATGCTAAGGTGGAAACACTTCTTGTGCTTGATGCTACTACTGGTCAGAATGCGTTACAGCAGGCAAAACTTTTCAAGGAAGTAGCTGATATTACAGGTTTAGTTCTTACTAAATTAGATGGTACAGCAAAGGGTGGTATTGTACTTGCTATAAAGCACGAAATGAATATACCGGTTAGATATATTGGTGTAGGTGAGCAAATGGACGACTTGCAGGAATTTAATTCAAAAGATTTTGCAAAAGCATTGTTTGATGAAGAATAATAATAAAGTCAGCTGATACTTAAATGTCAGCTGACTTATTTTTTTTACATATATTTATTATTGTAGTAAAGAAACTACTGATTGATGAAACAACCATAATACCGGCTGCTATTGCCAAGGCAATGGATAAAGTGTTAAATCCAGAATCAATAAAATTTTGCCACCTTTGTTCCATAAGGGCAGCTATTGTTCTGTATAAACCACCACCGGGAATTATTATGATGATGGCTGCTACTAAAAATGTAGTTGTTGGAGTTTTGAAAATTCTTGCAGCCAGCTCAACATAGAAAGTTATAAAGGATGTTACTAAGAAATAACATATAACATCTTGATGAAATATTTTATACAATATTAAGTATAGTCCCCAAGTCAAGATACCACCGAAAAAAGATACCCATATTTTGCGACCTTTTACATTGTATAATATAGCGAAACCCAAAGAAGCAAATCCGGCAGCTAATACTTGAATAATCATATTAATCATAAGAAAGTACCTCCTAAGTAAGTTGCCATAACAAAGCCGAAGGAAACGGCTGCTGCTATTAAAATGGTTTCAATCAATCTGTTTGTTCCTGACATAGTATCTCCCTTTATCATATCTCGTAGGGCGTTTGTTAAAGCAACACCTGGAATTAAAAGCATAATGTTACTAATAACTATTATATCCAAGTTTTGACCGAAGTTAAATTTAACAGCAAAAACTGCAAGTATACCGGCGATGAAAGAAACCAATACATTAATAACAGGGGCATTATTATCTATTTTTGAAACAAAATTAAGAGCAATCTTCAATACAATGCCAATTAAACCAGCTACAATAGCATCAGCAAATGTTCCACTAAAATAAATAGCAAGAGTAAAAGCTATCATACCATAGGTTAAACATATTATTCTGTCATTGTACATTGATCTTTTTCGAATTTTATCAATCTGTTTTGATACATACTCAAGTGAAGGCTTGTTTTTACAAATATAGCGGGATAGGGCATTTAATCTTTCAACTCTATCTAAATTTGTTGTAGACTTGAAAACTCTTATAGACTGAGTATATATCTTGTTTTCAGGAGTTTTTATTGTCACAACTATACTGCAAGTTATTGTAAAAATATTAATTTCTTTTATGCCATAAGCTTTGTAGATATGAGCTAAAGTGTCGTCAACACGACTTATTTCAGCACCGTTTACCAATAGGTCATGACCTATCTGTAAAGATTTATCTAATAATAATTCATAATCCATAACAAGCCTCCTTCCATTTAAGGGGATTATAGCATATAAAATAAAAAATGGCTACAGCAAAAAGCCGTAGCCACATAAATTTTACACAAATTTTAAATTAGAAATCAATTTCTTTTCCGTAGTAGATAGCATCAAGTATTTTAGCCATACTTTCTGTATCTACAGGTCTAGGGTTAGAACCAGTACAAGCATCACCAACAGCAAGTTCAGCAATCTTGTTAACCTTTTCTTTGAATTCGTCTTCCTTAATACCAAATTCTTTAAGAGTTTTTGGAATATTAAGTTCAGCATTCATTGCATCAATCTTATCACAAAGTTTAGTTACACATTCAGCATCTGTACCATCTATACCAATGCTTCTTGCAATATCAGCATATCTTGCTTCTGCATTCTTTGCGTTGTATTTGATAACATATGGAAGATAGATTGCATTTGCTTCACCATGAGGAATATGACCAGTAGAGAAAGCAGCACCTGTCTTATGAGCAAGTGAATGTACAATACCAAGAAGGGCGTTACTAAATGCTTCACCGGCAAGACACTGAGCATAGTGCATTTCTTCTCTTGAATTCATATCACCACTAAATGACTTGATTAAGTGTTCATTTACCATCTGAATTGCCTTAATAGCCAATGGGTCAGTAAATGGGCTGTTTAATGTAGAAACATATGCTTCAATAGCATGAGTTAAAGCATCCATACCTGTATGAGCTACAAGGTGAGGTGGAAGTGTTGCTACAAGAGCTGGGTCTACAATGGCAATATCAGGAGTAATATTAAAGTCTGCAAGAGGATATTTAATACCCTTAGCATAATCTGTAATTACAGAGAATGCAGTAACTTCTGTTGCAGTACCTGATGTTGAAGAAATAGCAATAAATTTAGCTTTCTTTCTAAGCTCTGGGAAACTAAATGGCTGAATGATTTCTTCAAAAGTAGTATCAGGATATTCATAAAATACCCACATAGCCTTTGCTGCGTCAATAGGAGAACCGCCACCTAAAGCAACGATTAAATCCGGTTCAAATTCACGCATTGCAGCTGCACCCTTCATTACTGTTTCTACAGATGGGTCAGGTTCAACGCCTTCAAATAACTTTGTTTCAATACCCGCTTCTTTTAAGTAACCAATAATTTTATCTACGAAACCGGCACGCTTCATAGAGCCACCACCGATAACGAGAATTGCTTTCTTTCCCTTTACAGTTTTTAAAACTTCAAGGGAATCTTTTCCGTAATAAATATCTCTAGGTAAAGTAAAACGCATCATATTGATAGCCTCCTTGTATATATATCATTAAAATATATTATTTATTTTGTTAAATTATTAACGATAGTTATATTATAGCACTTATTTTTTAAAAATCAAGAGGTTTTTAACAATATTTTTGTAAAATTTGCATAAATCAATGTAAAGAGTGTGTGTAGGGGTAAGTTTTTGTTGCTTTTTTGTGAATGTATTAGTATAATTTCTGTAATGGTTATTTACAATAATCAATTAAAATCTGGTTGTAGGAGGCTGAAATGGCAAATCTTATTGAATTTTCAAATATTGTTCAAGAATTTGACAATAATATTGTTCTTAAAGGTGTTAATCTTCAAATAGAAGAGAACGAATTCGTTACATTGTTAGGACCTAGTGGTTGTGGAAAAACGACGTTATTAAGGATTTTGGGTGGATTTTTAGCTCCAACCCAAGGTAAAGTAATTTTTGATGGTAAAGATATTACAGACGTACCAGCATATAAGAGAGAAATTAACACGGTATTCCAAAAATATGCGTTATTCCCTCATCTCAATGTATATGATAATATTGCATTTGGTTTAAAAATAAAGAAAGAACCTAAGGACATTATTGCCCAGAAGGTAAACAGAATGCTTAAACTTGTTGGTCTTGAGGAATATGGAAAACGTGCTGTTACAGAAATGTCTGGTGGACAACAGCAGAGAGTTGCTATTGCTAGAGCTTTGGTTAATGAACCTAAGGTACTTTTGCTTGATGAACCTTTGGGTGCCCTTGATTTAAAATTGCGAAAAGAAATGCAGAAAGAATTGAAAAAGATACAGCAGGAAGTAGGTATCACTTTCATTTTCGTAACTCATGACCAAGAAGAAGCTCTTACTATGTCAGATAAGATTGTTGTAATGAAAGACGGTGTAATACAGCAAATTGGTAATCCAACACAGATTTATAACGAACCGGCAAATAGATATGTTGCTAATTTCATAGGCGAAAGTAACATCATTGAAGGTGTTATGAAAGATGATAGATTAGTTGTAATGAACGGTAAGCCTTATGAATGTGTTGATTATGGTTTTGAGAAAAATGAAAATGTAGATGTAGTTCTTCGTCCGGAAGATATTGACATTGTAGCTCCGGAAGATGGCAAAATTGTTGGTACAGTAAAGAATGTATTGTTTAAGGGTGTTCACTATGAAACATTAGTTGAGACAAGAACAGGTACTTCAATTACAATTAAGATGACTGTGTACAATGATGAACCTGTTTTGAATTCTGGTGCTGATGAAGCTATAAGTGCTAATGATTTTTATTTGGATATAAGCGATATTCCTGAATTGACAGATATGGATATTGTAGCCAGAGCAAATGCAGCTGCATGGAAAATATCAACAGAAGAAAGTATATCTATAAACAAGATTGATTATAAGATAGAAGAAAAGAACGGCACATATCCTGTTACATTTACTACTTCCAGTGGTACATCTATCACAGTAAATATGATTGTAGAAAAGGAAAATAAGGTAGTAGATAGTAAATATGGCGAAGTAATTTATGCCGTTAATATATTTAAGTCTGTAGATGATATAGTAGAAAGTATTGCTTTAGATACAGATTTAAAGACATGGGCTAATGCACAGGCTTGGACAGATGACGAAGAAGAAATTATAGAAGTTACAGATGTTATCTACGATTTTGACCCTAAAAATATTGAGCCGGGAGAATATTCTGTAACATTTAAAACAAGAGGTAATGAATATAAGGTAGATACTACAGACCAACATTTTGAAGGCGACAGAGTAGGTCTTACTTTCACCCCTAATGACTTGCATATTATGAGAAAAGGGGGATTATAATTGAAAAGTTTTAGTAAAATGGCTTATCCATATTTGATATGGGCAATTATAATGATATTGATTCCCTTAGCAATGATATTTGTTTATGCCTTTACTACTGGTGGTAATTCAGTTCGTACATTTATATTTACACTAGATAATTTTGCAAAGTTTTTTAGTGATAAGGTATTTATTGAAGTTTTAGTTAGGTCTCTTTATATAGCTATAATGACCACTATATTCTGTATTCTGTTAGGTTATCCAACAGCCTATGTTATTGCTAAATATTTTGGAAAAGGACAGGGAAAATTAATACTTGCTATTACACTTCCAACTTGGATAAATATGCTTGTAAGAACATATGCTTGGAGAGGTATTTTACAGAAAGATGGTTTGATTAATGCCATTCTTGGTCTTGTTGGAATTGGTCCTTTACAGATGTTGGAAACAAATTTCGCTGTAATTTTAGGTATGGTTTATAATTTCTTGCCTTTTATGGTGTTACAGATATATTCATCACTTAGTAAAATGGATGAAAGCTATATACAAGCTGCATCTGATTTGGGTGCAAACAAAGTGCAAACTTTCTTAAAGGTTACTTTGCCTTTATCTATTCCCGGTATAATAAGTGGTGTTACTCTTGTTTTCTTGCCAGCAGTTTCAAGTTTCTTTATTCCAAAGTTACTTGGAGGAGGAAAGTTTGTTTTAATTGGTAATGTTATAGAAAATCAGTTCCTTACAGCAGGTAACTGGGGCTTTGGTAGTGCAATTTCGTTGATTATGGCTATTATAATTATGATTTCAATGTATTTTGCTAGACGAGTAGATAAAAAAGTTTCTCCAGAAGGGAGTGATGACTGATGAAAAAGAGTAAGGGTACAATTTTAAAAATTATTTTAGGCTTAGTTTTATTATTTTTATATTTACCTATTGTCTATACAATAGTTTTCTCTTTTAACAGCTCAAAATCCCTCAGTGTATTTAAAGGCTTTTCATTGAAATGGTATGAAAAGATGTTTAATAGTGGGGAAATAATGGATGCTATTTTCTATACAATAATTGTTGCTGTATTAACAACTGTTATATCAACAGTTGTGGGAACTATTACTGCTATTGGTATGTCAAAGTCTAAAAAAGTAATAAGAAAATCCATAGAACAGATAAATGATTTTCCTATTATGAACCCTGAAATTGTAACAGCTATTGGACTTCTTATGTTCTTTAGTGCTGTAGCTATTAGAAAAGGTTTTGTGACAATGCTTTTGGCACATATTATGTTTTGTATTCCTTATGTTATACTTAGTATAATGCCAAAATTAAGGTCTTTAGACCCTAACTTAATTGATGCAGCCCTTGATTTGGGAGCTACTCCTATACAGGCGTTGACTAAAGTTGTTGTTCCACAGATTACGTCAGGTATAGTAGCTGGTGCATTAATAGCGTTTACAATGAGTTTTGACGATTTCGTTATTTCATATTTCGTTACAGGTAATGGTGTAAACAATATTTCTATTATGGTATACACTATGTCAAAAAGAGTAAATCCAACAATTAATGCAATTTCAACACTTATTATTGTAATAATTACAGTTGCGTTGTTATTGCTTAATATTATTCCATTTATAAAAGAAAGGAAAAGAAAAAAATGAAAAAATTAGTTGCTTTAGTATTAGCAGGTGCTACAATGTTAATGACAGGTTGTGGTAGTACACAGACAGCAGAAACAGATGCTTACAAGGGACAGACATTAAAGTTCTATAATTGGGGCGAATATGTAGGCGAAAATGTTGTTGCGGATTTTGAAAAGCAGTATGGTTGTAAAGTTATTTCTGAATATTTTGATTCAAATGAAATGATGTATACAAAGTTACAGGCAGGAGATGCTTATGATGTAATCGTTCCTTCAGATTATATGATTGAGAGAATGAAGAAAGAAGATATGCTTCAGCCATTAGATAAGGATAAAATCCCAAATCTTTCAAAATTAACTGATAAAATGTCTTGTGATTTTGACCCTGACCACGAATATTCAGTTCCTTATTTCTGGGGTAATGTAGGTCTTGTATATAACAAAACAAAGGTTAGTAAAGACGAAATAGAAGCAAAGGGCTGGGATATTTTACAGGATACTAAATATAAAGATAGCATTTATGTTTATGACTCTGAAAGAGATGCTTTTATGGTAGCTTTCAAGGCATTAGGCTATTCAATGAACACAGATAAGGAAGAAGAAATTAAAGCAGCTTCTCAATGGCTTAAAACTGTAAATGATACAATGGGTCCTGTATATGTTACTGATGAAGTAATTGACTCAATGAGTAATGGTGCAAAGGATATAGCTGTTGTATATAGTGGTGATGCTGCTTACATTCTTGACCAAAATGAAGATATGGCATACTGCCAGCCAGAACAGGGTACAAATGTTTGGACTGATGCAATGGTAATTCCTAAAAATGCCGAAAACCCAGAATTGGCAAATGTATTTATTAATTTTATTCTTGAAGACAAAGAATCTCTTGATAATTCACAGACAGTAGGTTACGCATCTTCTAATCAGAATGTTTTAGATGAACTTTCTGAAGGTGATTATGCTGAAAACGAAGCATACTTACCAAGAAGTGGTTATGATAAGGATGAATATTTCCACGATAACGAAACATTAAGAGCAAAACTCTCTGAACTTTGGATTAAGATTAAAGCCGGAAACTAAAAAATAATATTTGTAGAAAGCCTTTGAATTGACAAAATCAATTTGAAGGCTTTTGTTTTTATTTACAAATAAGTTTTTGTGTGATAAAATGTTGTCAATGAATAAAACACTTAGGGTGATGATTATATGAAGGAACTGTTGATTACTTATTTGACCTATGCTGCACATCAGGTTCAGGTTGAATTTGAAAAAAGACTTAAAAACTATGGGTGTAGCTGGCCACAGGCTTTGACAATAGGATTTATTAAAAAGTTTAATGAAAATAATAAAACTGTAAATCAAAAAGATATTGCAGAGGCGTATGGCATAAAAGGGCCGTCTGTTACAAGTCTTATAAAGACTATGGAAAAGAATGGGTTTATTACTAGAGTTAAAAACAAGAATGATGCTCGTAGTTATGATGTGTTTTTAACGGAAAAGGGCGAGGAAGTTTTTCATCAGGTTAAAAAAGCTTTTTTTGAATATGATGGGGAATTTAGTAAAAAGCTTTCAGATGAAGATAAAAAAGAATTTTTGAGGTTGATGAAGATTGTTACAGAAAATCCTCCTCCTGATTCAATGAAAATTGATAGATAAATATTATGAATGGTTAAATTTGTAGCTTGTATTACAAGTTATCGGACTTATCTTTCTAATTTACTATGAAAAAAGGTTGTTTTGAAAATAAATCAAAACAACCTTTAATTATTTAGTTTCCTTTTTTGCAGATAGGGAGAAGAAGTCGACTTTAAATGCACCGGCTTTTTTCAATACCTTACAACATTCATTTACTGTTGTTCCTGTTGTAAAAATATCATCTACAATTAAGATACTTTTGTTTTTTATATCTATATTATCTATCAATGAAAAAGCATTTTTAATATTTGCTTCTCTCTCTTTTTTGTTTAAAGCATTTTGAGGTTTAGTATTTACAGTCCTTTTTAATATAGAAATATAAGGAATGTCAATATGTTCAGAAATATATTCAGCCAATAATTCAGCCTGATTATATCCTCTAATTTTTAATTTCTTCTTGTGTATGGGAACGGCAGTAATATAGTCATAGCTTTCCATAATGTAATCAAAATAGTAATCTACCATTTTTGAACCTAAATATGTGTAGTACAGAGCCATATTTCTGAATTTGAAATTTAAGATAGTGTTTCTAACAGCACCACTATATGGGTAGACACAATATCCTCTTTCAAAATACAATTTTTCGCTTTTGCATATGCTACATTCGCCTGTATTATCTGTAGGTCTGTCACAGGTGACACAACGATTTCCAGCGTAAGGTTCAAAATCTTTAGAACATTCATCGCATAACTCAACTTTTGCATTATAATTCAATAGAGTATTACAACCCATACAAGTTTTGGGATAAATAAATGTAAGAAGAAATTTTAAAAATTTCATTTTTGGTAAATATTTCAGCCTTAAATTCATAATAACCTCAAAATTAAAATTTATTATTTTTTCTTAGGTGGTCTTTCTCCATAGAATTGATAATAATCAGTTTTTACATTACCATTAAAAAGTTTTCTCTTTTTGTCAGCTCGTCTACCATATAATTTTTCAAAGCCTTCGTGAGATGTGATAAAGTAAGTAGACCAAGTTTTGTTATGATTAAATAACTTGCCCATATCTCTATAAAGTCTTTCAACATCGTCAAGATTACCCATTCTTTCTGCGTATGGTGGATTTGATATACATACACCGTAATTGCAAGGCAATTTTAATTTATTAAAAGGTATTTGAGCAAATTTTATACAATCTCTTACACCAGCGTTGTCAGCATTTTCCATAGACATTTTAACTGCATTTGCGTTTATGTCAGAGCCATATATTTTAGGCTGAAAATCTTGCTTGATAGCTAATCTAGCTTCTCGTCTTTCTTTTTTCCAAAGTTCTTTATCTATAAAATCCCATTTTTCTGCTGCAAAATGACGCATTAAACCTGGAGCAATATTTTTGGCTATAAGAGCAGCTTCAATAGCTATTGTACCAGAACCACAACAAGGGTCTAAAAGAACTCTGTCAGGCTTCCAATAGCTGAGCATAATAAGGGCAGCTGCCATGGTTTCCTTTAAAGGTGCCATTACCTGCTGTACTCTATATCCTCTCTTATGAAGAGAAGGACCGGAAGTGTTGAGGGTTACAGTTACTATATCCTTAAGTAAAGCAACCTGTATTGTATATTCATCACCATCTTTAGGAAAATGAGCAATTTTATATTTTCTCTGCATAGCTTTTATTACAGCTTTTTCAGAAATAGACTGACAAGCCGGCACACTAGAAAGCTGTGATTTAAATGACTTACCTGTAACTACAAATTTAGCATTTTCAGGCATAAGATTTTCCCATTTAATAGAGTTTATACCTTGGAATAAATCTTCGAAGGTCATTGCTTTAAATCTATTAAGTACGATTAAAATTTTATCAGCTGTTCTAAGCCATAAATTAGCCTTTACAACATCTTCAGCAGTTCCAGAAAATTCAACATATCCGTCAGATACGGTAATATCTTCAAAACCTAAATCAGTAATTTCTCTTTTTGCAACAGCTTCTAAACCAAATGTAGTTGTTGCCATAATCCTGAATTTTTCCATATTTTATCTCCCAAAATAATTATTATGGACTAATATTAACATTTTTTTATTAAAATATCAAATATATTTGCTATAATTCAAAAAATATTGTATACTAGAGCAAAAGCAAATTTTTTTAATGAGGTTATTTGTATGTATAAATTATTAAAGACAGAAGGACGAGCAAAACGTGGCGAATTTCATACAGTTCACGGAACTATACAAACGCCGGTTTTTATGAATGTAGGAACTGCCGCTGCTATAAAAGGTGCTGTTTCAACTGAAGATTTAAATAATATTAAATGTCAGGTTGAGCTTTCTAATACTTATCATCTTCATTTAAGACCGGGAGATGAGGTTGTTAAAAAACTTGGTGGACTTCATAAGTTTATGGTTTGGGATAAGCCAATATTAACAGATTCAGGTGGATTTCAGGTCTTTTCACTTACTACTCTCAGAAAAATAAAAGAAGAGGGTGTTTACTTTAATTCTCACATTGATGGCAGAAAGATTTTTATGGGACCGGAAGAAAGTATGACAATTCAGTCAAATTTAGCATCGACTATTGCTATGGCTTTTGATGAATGTCCTCCTCATCCTGCTACAAGAGAATATATGCAAAATTCTGTAGACAGAACTACAAGATGGTTGGAAAGATGTAAGAAAAAGTTAGAACAACTTAATAGTATGGAAGATACTATCAATAAACAGCAAATGCTTTTTGGTATCAATCAAGGTGGTACATTCCACGATATAAGAATTGAACACGCAAAGAGAATAAGTGAGCTTGATTTACCGGGTTACGCAGTAGGTGGACTTGCAGTAGGTGAAACTCATGAGGCTATGTACGAAGTTCTTGAAAAGGTAGTACCATATCTTCCACAGAATAAGCCAACTTACCTTATGGGCGTTGGTACACCAGCAAATATATTGGAATCTGTTGATAGAGGTATTGACTTTTTTGATTGTGTTCTTCCAGCCAGAAATGGTAGACATGGTAATGTGTATACTAATAGGGGTAAATTAAATTTATTAAATAAGAAATATGAATTAGATGATACACCTATTGCAGATGATTGTCAGTGTCCGGTATGTCAAAGATATACTAAGGCATATATTAGACATTTATTTAAGGCAAAAGAAATGTTGGCAATGAGACTTTGTGTAATGCACAATTTATACTTCTTTAATAATATGATGGAAGAAATTAGAGATGCTCTTGATAAGGGTGAATTTGCAAAGTATAAAGCAATGAGATTAAATGGGTTTATGGAATTTGACAAAAAATAAATTTTTTTGTAAAATAATAGAATAAATAATTAATATACAGCGAAAGGGAGAGTCTAATGGCTGAGATTAAAAGAATTTATGTAGAAAAAAAAGAAGGTTGTAACATTGAAGCAAGTCAGTTACTTGCTGATATTAAAGAAAACTTAGGTTTAACAAATTTAACTGGTCTTAGAATTTTGAATAGATATGATGTTGAAGATATAGCTGATGATGTTTTTGAAGCAGCATCAAAGACTATCTTCTCAGAACCACCTGTTGATTATATCTACAACGAAACTTTTGAAATGGCAGAAGATGAAACAGCATTCAGTATGGAATATCTTCCAGGTCAGTATGACCAGAGAGCCGATTCTGCTATGCAGTGTATCCAGATTATTTCTGGTGATGATAAGGCTGTTGTTGCTTCAGCTAAAACATATGTTTTAAAGGGTAAGTTATCTACAGAAGATGTTGAAAAGATTAAGCACTACTGTATTAACCCAGTAGACTCTCGTGAAGCTAGTATGGAGAAGCCTGCTACACTTAAAATGGACCTTACAATTCCAACTACAGTTGAAACTATTGAAGGTTTTATTGATATGGACGAAAAGGCACTTCTTGATTATAGAAAGTCTTTAGGTCTTGCAATGAGTGAGGCAGATATTTTATTCTGTCAGAAGTATTTTAAAGACACAGAAAAGAGAAATCCTACAATTACAGAAATTAGAGTAATTGATACATATTGGTCAGACCATTGTAGACATACAACTTTTGCAACTCATATCAATGATGTAACATTTGAAGACGGTAAATATAAAGAAGTTGTAGAAAATGTTTACAAGATGTACCTTGATGAAAAGAAATCTCTTGGTAGAGAACAGAAGCCAGTTTGCTTAATGGATATTGCCACAACAGGTATGAGAGCATTAAAGGCACAGGGTAAGTTAGATAACTTTGATGAATCAGAAGAAATTAATGCTTGTAGTATTGTAGTTCCTGTTGATGTTGATGGTGTTGAAGAAGATTGGCTTGTAATGTTCAAGAACGAAACTCATAACCACCCAACAGAAATTGAACCTTTTGGTGGTGCTGCAACTTGTCTTGGTGGTGCTATCAGAGACCCACTTTCAGGTAGAAGTTATGTATATCAGGCAATGAGAGTAACAGGTGCTGGCGACCCAACTGTTCCAGTGGCTGATACATTACAGGGTAAGCTCCCTCAGAGAAAGATTGTTACATCTGCTGCTCATGGTTATAGCTCTTATGGTAACCAGATTGGTCTTGCAACTGGTCAGGTAGCTGAAATCTACGATGAAGGCTATGTAGCAAAGAGAATGGAAATTGGTGCAGTTATTGCTGCAGCTAAGAAAGAAAATGTAATAAGAGAATGTCCAGATGCTGGCGATATTATTATTCTTACTGGTGGTCGCACAGGTCGTGACGGTTGTGGTGGTGCAACTGGTTCTTCTAAGGAACACGATGAGGACTCTATTCTTACTTGTGGTGCAGAAGTACAGAAAGGTAATGCACCTACAGAAAGAAAGTTACAGAGATTATTTAGAAATCCAGAAGTAAGCAAGATGATTAGACGTTGTAATGACTTTGGTGCAGGTGGTGTATCTGTTGCCATTGGTGAACTTGCAGACGGTCTTGAAATTAATCTTGACTTAGTTCCAAAGAAATATGAAGGTCTTGACGGTACAGAACTTGCTATTTCAGAATCTCAGGAAAGAATGGCAGTTGTTGTAAAGGCTGACAAGGCTGATAGTTTCATTAAATATGCTAATGAAGAAAACCTTGAGGCTACAGTTGTAGCAAAGGTTACAGATGACAGAAGATTAAAGATGTTCTGGAATGGAAATGATATTGTAAATATTTCAAGAGATTTCCTCGATACAAATGGTGCTGTTCAGAACACAGATATTTATGTTGAAGAACCGGCAAATAAGCCAGAAAAGATTGAAAATAAGTCCGACTTAAAGGCTCAGTGGCTTGAAAATCTTTCACAGCTTAATGTAGCTTGTCAGAAGGGCCTTGTTGAAAGATTTGACTCAACAATTGGTGCTGGTACAATTCTTATGCCTTTTGGTGGTAAGAATCAGATGACTCCTGCTGAAGTTATGGCAGCAAAAATTCCTTTATTAAAGGGCGAAACAACTACTGGTACATTAATGAGTTATGGTTATAATCCTACTGTAGCAAAATGGAGTCCATTCCATAGTGCAGTTTATGCAGTTGTTGAATCAGTTGCTAAGATTGTAGCTGGTGGTGGTGATTACGATAGCGTAAGACTTACTTTCCAGGAATATTTTGAAAGACTTGGCGAAGACTCTCATAGATGGGGTAAGCCATTTAGTGCTTTACTTGGTGCTTATCTTGCACAGATGGAACTTGGTACAGCTGCTATTGGTGGTAAGGACAGTATGTCTGGTACATTTAAGGATTTAGATGTTCCTCCAACACTTGTATCTTTTGCTGTTGACCCAGTTAAGATGTACAATGTTATTTCACCAGAATTCAAGAATGCTGGTAATACAATCGTTAAGGTTAATGTTTCTTATGATGAAAATGATTTACCTGTATTTGATGAACTTAAGAAGAATTTTGCTAAGATTAGTGAACTTGTAAAAGAAGGTAAGATTGTTTCTGCTGCTACAATAGGTGTTGGTGGTATTGCTGCTGCTGTTACTAAGATGGCTTTTGGTAACGATATTGGTGCTGTAATTAACGAAGAAGATTTATTTAATTACAACTATGGTAGCTTTGTTCTCGAATTAGCTTGTGATAAGGCAGAAGCTGAAAAACTTTTTGCTGGTTATAATTTTGCAGTTATTGGTAATACTACTTCAGAAAAGAATATTGTGGCTAATGGTGTTACTATTGACCTTGATGAAGCACTTAATGTATGGATTAAGCCTCTTGAAAAGATATTCCCAACAAAGTATCTTGAAGATGTGAAGAAGGCTGACATTGAAATTAAACCATTTAATGTTGTTGAAAAGAAATTCTCAGGTAAGGGTATAGCAGCTCCTAGAGTTCTTATACCTGTATTCCCTGGTAATAACTGTGAATACGATACAAAGAGAGCTTTTGAAAAGGCTGGTGCAGTTGCAGATACTTTAGTAGTTACAAACCTTAAGACACAGTGGCTTGAAGAATCTATTGATAAGATGGTTGATATGATTCATAATAGTCAGATTATTATGATTCCTGGTGGTTTCAGTGCCGGTGATGAACCAGAAGGTTCTGGTAAGTTTATTGCTGCTGTATTTAGAAATCCAAAGGTTAAAGAAGCTGTTATGGACTTACTTAAGAACAGAGATGGTCTTATGCTTGGTATTTGTAATGGTTTCCAGGCTCTTATTAAGCTTGGTCTTGTACCATTTGGTGAAATTAGAGATATGGAAGAAAATAGCCCAACTCTTACATTCAACACTATTGGTAGACATATTTCTTGCCTTGCTGATACTAAGATTGTTTCTAACAAGTCACCATGGCTTTGGAATAGTAATGTAGGCGATATCCATAAGGTTGCTTTCTCTCATGGCGAAGGTAGATTTATGGCTGATGAAACTGTTATTAAGGCTTTAGCTGAAAATAATCAGATTGCAACTCAGTATGTTGACCCTAATGGAAATCCTACATTTGACATTAGATATAATCCTAATGGTTCATTATATGCTATTGAAGGTATTACAAGCCCAGATGGTAGAGTATTAGGTAAGATGGGTCATTCAGAAAGAATGGGCAACGGAGTATTTAAGAATGTTCCCGGTGAAAAGGATCAGAAGATATTCCTTTCAGGTGTTCAGTATTTTAAGTAAAATTAGTGTAGTATCGGTAAGTAGCAAGTAAATCTTTGCTACTTGCTGATGTTATGTTAAATATTAACAAAATATGGATATTTATATCTACTAAAATTGGAGGTATTGTTATGAAAGTTGTAAGTCTTGTTGTAAGTAGTTTAGCTTTATTGATAAGTGCTGCTGGATTAGCTATATCTATTGTGTCACTTGTGCATAAAAGTGAAAAAAACAGTCATATTTTGTAAAAAAAGTATTTTAAAATAAAATTGATTGTGATATAATACATTTAAGTTAGGTTGTTATTTGGTATGATGGATTGTAATAGTTTGTTATATTTATAACAATAACTATAAATTTTTTTAATATTTCAGGAGGAATTTAAAATGGTTAAAGTTGCTATTAATGGTTTTGGTCGTATTGGTAGACTTGCTTTCAGACAGATGTTTGCTGCTGAAGGTTACGAAGTTGTTGCTATCAACGACTTAACTGCACCTAGAGTATTAGCTCACTTATTAAAGTACGATTCAACTCAGGGTAAGTTTAATGGTACTGTAGAAGCAAAGGAATCTTCTATCGTTGTTAACGGTAAGGAAATCGAAATCTACAAGGAAGCTGATGCTTCTAAGCTTCCATGGGGCGACTTAGATGTTGACGTTGTACTCGAATGTACTGGTTTCTACACTTCTAAGGAAAAGGCTTCTGCACACATCACTGCTGGTGCAAAGAAGGTTGTTATTTCTGCTCCTGCTGGTAACGATTTACCAACAATTGTTTACAGCGTAAACGAAAATACATTAACAGCTGATGACAAGATTATTTCTGCTGCTTCTTGTACTACTAACTGCTTAGCTCCTATGGCTAAGGCTCTTAACGAATTTGCTCCAATTCAGGCTGGTATCATGACTACTATTCATGCTTACACTGGTGACCAGATGACTCTTGATGGTCCACAGAGAAAGGGCGATTTAAGAAGATCAAGAGCTGCTGCAGTTAATATCGTTCCTAACTCAACTGGTGCTGCTAAGGCTATCGGTTTAGTTATTCCAGAACTTAACGGTAAGTTAATTGGTTCTGCACAGAGAGTTCCAGTTCCAACTGGTTCTACTACTATCCTTACTGCTGTTGTTAAGGGTACTGATGTAACTGTTGAAGGTATCAATGCTGCTATGAAGGCTGCTCAGTCTGATTCTTTCGGTTACAACGAAGATGAAATCGTTTCTTCTGATATCGTTGGTATCACTTACGGTTCATTATTCGATGCAACTCAGACAATGGTTAACAAGGTTGCTGATGATTTATACGAAGTTCAGGTTGTTTCTTGGTATGATAACGAAAACTCATACACTAGCCAGATGGTTAGAACAATCAAGTTCTTTGCTGAATTAAACTAATTTAAAGTTATATAATATAACTAGAAAAAGCACACATTTTTTGTGTGCTTTTTTGCTGTGAAAAAATGTATTACACATAAATCAAGTATAAATCATTACCACATACAAATAATAAAAGGGTAGCACTATAAATTAATGCTACCCTAAATTTTTGTTTTATTATAATTTAATGAACTGTTATAACAGAAGTTACGTTATAGCCTTTTGCCTTAATATCTTCTACAGCAGCAGTTGCATCAAGGCTACGAACCTTAATAGTAATTTCTGATTTGCCGTTTTCAGATATATCAGTAATATTTCGTATATTAATATTGTGCTGAGCTAAAATACTGGTGATGTCAGCCAAAACACCTACTTTATCTTCAGTAGTAATTGCAATTCTTGTGCCAGTAGCTTTAACCCCCATAATATCAATAAATGCTTTGAATATATCTGTTCTTGTGATGATACCAGCTAAGTAATTATCTCCTTCAACAACAGGAAGTGAACTTATTCTATTTTCTTTCATAATAATTGCAGCATCTTCAATTAATGCGTCTTTATTAATCTTGAAAATACCAGTTTTCATTATATCCTGAACTTTTGTTTTACTTAAAAGATAGTTGATTTCATAAACACTTAAAGAAGTAGCGCTTGAAGGATTTACCTCTGCTAAAAGCTTTTCAGTTACAAGACCAATTAATTTGTTGTCACTATCTACAACAGGAAGCTGAGAATAGTGACCTTCAGTCATAATCTGATAAGCCTTAGAAACAGAGTAATTAGGCATTACAGTAGCAGGGTATCTTGTCATTCTTTCAGAAACATACATAATAAACACCTCCAAAAAATTTATGTATCCTTAACGTAATAATACCACATTTTGCAAAAAATGAAAAGCAGATTTGTAAAAAAACTTCGTTTAAAATGAAATAATTTAGTCGAAATAGACAAAATTATATAATTGTTTATCTATGCTTGTATTAAAATGAAGATTGTTGTATAATAATGAAGATTTGAAATTTTAAATTGAGAGAACAATCCATTGTCAAAATTGTATAAATATTTTGGATTTGTTTTCATATTTTTCGGAGGTAAAAAAATGAACTCATCAGATTTATTAACTATAAATTGTATGCGTGTGTTGAGTATGGAAGCTATCCAGAAAGCTAATTCTGGTCATCCAGGTATTACTATGGGTGCAGCTCCTATGGCATATGAATTATGGGCACATCATATGAAGCATAACCCTATTAATCCGGAATGGGTAAATAGAGATAGATTTGTATTATCTGCAGGTCATGGTTCAATGATGCTTTATTCTTTATTACACCTTTTTGGTTATAAAGTTTCTATTGATGATATTAAGAATTTTAGACAGTTTGAATCAATTACTCCAGGTCATCCAGAACATGGTGTAACTCCTGGTGTTGATGCAAGTACAGGTCCTCTTGGTCAGGGTTTTGCTAATGCAGTTGGTATGGCTATGGCAGAAACACATCTTGCATCTAAGTTTAATACTGATGAATATAAAGTTGTTGACCACTATACTTATGCACTTTGTGGTGACGGTTGTATGATGGAAGGTATTACTTATGAGGCTGCATCACTTGCTGGTACATTAGGTCTTGGTAAGCTTATTGCATTATATGACTCTAACAATATAACAATTGAAGGTAGCACAGATATTGCATTTACAGAAAATGTAAGACAGAGATTTGATGCTATGAACTGGCATACAGTTTTTGTTGAAGATGGTAATGATATTGATGCTATTGGTAAGGCTATTGAAGAAGCTAAATCTGTTACAGATAAGCCATCACTTATTGAGATTAAGACAACTATCGGTTATGGTTCTCCTAATAAGGCAGGTAGCAACGCATCTCACGGTGCACCTCTTGGTGAAGATGAAGTTAAGGCTACAAAGGCTGCTCTTGGTTGGAAGTATGATGAAAGCTTTGTTGTTCCTGATGAAGTTAAGACTCATATGTCAGAAGTTGTTAAGGAACTTACTAACGACGCAGATAAGTGGGACGAAATGTTCAATGAATATGCAGAAAAGTATCCAGAACTTGCTGATGAATACAAGGCTTGGTTAAATGATGACTTCCTTGGCGATATTGAAAAGGATGATAGTTTCTGGTTAAATACAGAAGAAATGGCTACTCGTCAGTGTTCAGAAAAGATTCTTAATAAGCTTTCAGAAGTAATGCCTAACTTATTTGGTGGTTCTGCTGACTTATCTCCATCTAATAAATCTATTATGAAAAATAGTGATTTCTTCTCTAAGGAAAATAGAGAAGGTAGCAATATCCATTTCGGTATTAGAGAAATAGCTATGACAGCTATGGCAAATGGTATGGCTTTACATGGTGGTTTAAGACCATATATTGCAAGTTTCTTTGTATTCAGTGATTATATGAAGCCTGTTCTTAGAGTTTCTTCAATCACTGGTTTACCGGTAGCTTGTATCTTAACACATGATAGTATTGGTGTAGGTGAAGATGGTCCAACACATCAGCCTATAGAACAGGTTGCTGCTTTAAGAAGTATGCCAAACTTTAACGTATTCAGACCTTGTGATATTAATGAAACTGCTGCTGCATGGTATACTGCTATGAAGAGCAAGCATACTCCAACAGCTATGCTTTATTCTCGTCAGAATACTAAGAATTTAGGTATTGACGGTAGAAAGGCCTTAAAGGGTGGTTACGTTATAAGAGAATCATTTAAGGAAACTCCTGATGTAATTCTTATGGCAACAGGTAGTGAAGTTGGTCTTGTTTATGATGCTTATGATGTATTAAAGGAACAGGGTATATCAGCTCAGGTTGTAAGTATGCCTTGTGTTGAACTTTTTGAAGAACAGTCTGATGAATATAAGGAATCTGTATTACCTCACGCAGTTACTAAGAGAATTGCAGTTGAAGCATCTTCTGACCTTTCTTGGTATAGATACTTAGGTATTGATGGAAAGCTTATTAATATGACTACTTTTGGTAAGTCTGCACCATATAAGAAGCTTTTTGAATACTTTGGCTTTACAGTAGATAACGTAGTAAAGACTACAGTAGATTTATTAAATAAATAAGAGTTTTTAAGGCTGTAATCATTGGGTTACAGCCTTAATTGTAATTCTAAAGTGTGTTTGGAGGTACTTATGGATAAATTAAAGAAACAAATGGATTTCCTTATAGAGATTGATAAATTAAAAAATATATTTAGACAATCTCTTTTATCTGTTGATAATAGACGAGAAAATGATGCTGAACATAGTTGGCACCTTTGTATGTATGCTGTTGTTCTTGAAGAATATGCCCCAGAGGGAACAGACTTGTTAAGAGCTATTAAAATGATGCTTGTTCACGATTTGGTTGAAATATATGCAGGGGATACATATTTATACGATGTTAAGGGTAATGAAACTAAGGCACAGAGAGAGTCTGAAGCAGCTGAAAAGTTATATGCCATTCTTGATAAAGAACAATGCGAAGAATTAAAGGGTTATTGGCTTGAATTTGAGAGAAATGATACTCCAGAAGCTAAGTTTGCAAACAGCCTTGACAGACTTCAACCTATAATGTTAAACTATATTACAAGAGGCGAAAAGTGGCTTGTAAATCATGTAACAAAGGCTCAGGTTATTGAAAGAGGTAGTAAATTAACTAAAGATGCTCATCCAGCACTTCGCAAATTTGTTTTAGACATATTAGATGAAAGTGTTGAAAAAGGCTACTTGTTGCCATAGGAGGCGATTTTGATGAATAGTGAAATTGAAGTTGGTGTTGAGAAAGCTAAGCTTTTAACAGAGGCATTACCATATATAAGAGATTTCCATAATAAAAAGATTGTTGTAAAATTTGGAAGTAGTGTTTTAAAGGATAAAGAAACTCTTGAAAGTGTAGTAGAGGATGTTATACTTTTAAAACTTATAGGTATGGAGCCTATTATAGTTCATAGTGGTAGTGATGAAATTAATCGTTGGCTTAATAATATAGGCAAGAATATACAGTATGTTGAAGATTTCCGAGTTACAGATGAAGAAACTATGGAAGTTATTGAAATGGTATTGGGTAAAATAAATAAAGATTTAGTACAGATTTTTGCAAAAAAAGGAGCAAAAGCTGTTGGTATTTGTGGTAAAGACGGTGAAACTATTAAGGTTGAACCTAAGGTTATTGAAAGTGCTGATATAGGCTATTTTGGTAGCATAAAAGGTATAAACACAGACTTAATTGAGGATTTAATAGCACAAGATTATATTCCTATTATTGCATCAATAGGTGTAAGTGATGACTTTACAAGTTACAACCTTAAAGCTGATGATGTTGCTTGTGCAACAGCTATTGCCCTTAAGGCAGAAAAAATTCTTTTCCTTTCACAGGATGATGGTATAAAGAAAAATAATGATAAAAGCTTACATTCTATGCTTACAGTAAGTGATGCTAAGAATGTTATAAATAGTGGCAGGTTAAATAGTGAAATAGCAATAAAGCTTAATTGTGCTATTCATGCCGTAGAAAATGGAGTTCCTAGAGCACATATATTGGATGGTTCTGTTAAGCATAGTGTTCTTTTGGAATTATTCACAGTATATGGTGTGGGAACTGCTATTGTAAGTGATAATAAAGAATTGTATAATCACGAAAAAGAATATAGAAAATAGAATTTGATAGGAGGTTTAAATATGTATTGTGTAAAGAAAATTCAAGATGATTTGTTTTGGGTAGGTGGTAGTGATAGAAGATTAGCTTTGTTCGAAAATGCTTTTCCTATACCAAGAGGAGTTAGCTACAATTCTTATCTTTTGTTAGATGAAAAAACTGTTTTGTTTGATACTGTTGATGGTGCTATTTTAGACAATTTCTGTGAAAATATAGCTCATGTATTAGATGGCAGAGATTTGGATTATGTATTTGTACATCATATGGAACCTGACCATAGTAGTTCCCTTGAAAGAGTATTAAGAAAGTATCCAAATGCAAAAATTGTTACAAACGCAAAAACAGTTACTTATATTAAGCAGTTCTTTGATTTTGAAAATATAGATGAAAAAATTGTTGTTGTTAAAGAGGGCGAAACTTTCTCTACAGGTAAACATAACTTTGCCTTTGTTTTAGCTCCTATGGTTCATTGGCCAGAGGTAATGGTATCCTTTGATACTACAACAGGTACTCTTTTTTCAGCCGATGCCTTCGGTACATTTGGTGCTATGAATGGTAATATTTTTGCAGACCAGGTAGATTTTGAAAAAGAATGGCTTGACGATGCAAGAAGATATTATACAAATATTGTAGGTAAATATGGTCCACAGGTTAAATCACTTTTAGAAAAAGCCTCTACATTGGATATTAAAATGATTTGTCCTTTACATGGTCCAATTTGGAGAGAAAATATTGGTTGGTACGTTGACAAGTATATGAAATGGGCAACTTATACTCCAGAAGATAAGGCAGTAGTTATTGCTTATGGTTCTGTATATGGAAATACAGAAAATGCAATGAATATTTTAGCTTGTAAACTCGGCGATTTAGGTGTAAGAAATATAAAGATGTATGATGTTTCTAATACACATCCATCTCAGCTTGTTTCAGAAGCTTTTAGGGCATCAAATCTTGTGTTTGCAGCAATTACTTATAATAATGGCATTTTTACAAATATGAAAAATGTGTTGGAAGATTTGAAAAATCACAATATTCAGAACAGAACTGTTGCATTAGTAGAAAATGGTACATGGGGTCCTTTAGCAAATAAGCAGATGAAAGAAATAGTTGAAGGTATGAAAAATATGACTATTCTCAATGAAACGGTTACAATAAAGTCAAGTCTTAAAGAATCTCAAATGGATGCTTTAGATTCTATGGCTAAGGCAATATATGAATCTATGAAGTAATTCTTGTTACGTTTGTTTTACGGCTGTAGAAAATTTTCTATGGCCGTATTTTAGTATTACAGTATTTTATTTGGGAGGTGAAGAAATGCTTTTTAATTCTCTCACTTTTATAATTTTTTTGGCTGTAGTTCTTGTTCTTTATTATACTTTACCACAAAAATTAAAGTGGATAATGCTTTTGATTGCCAGTTGCATATTTTATATGGGGTGGAGAGCTGAATTAATAATTTTAATAGTTATATCTACGCTGTCTAACTGGCTGTTGGCGAGGCTTATATATGATAAACCAGAGAAGAAAAAAGTTTTCTTGATTATAAGTTTAATAATTAATTTTGGATTGCTTTTTGTATTTAAATATATGGTGTTTATTAACCATAGTTTTATGTGGCTTTATGATTATTTTGGTTGGATATATCCAATAAAAGATTTTGATATTGTTTTGCCTATGGGTATTTCTTTTTATACATTTCAGGCTGCTAGTTACACTATTGATGTTTTTTATGGTAAGTACAAACCAGAAAGAAATTATTTTAAATTATCATTATTTATAATGTTTTTTCCACAGTTGGTTGCTGGACCTATTGAAAGAGCAGACAGGTTGCTTGGTCAGTTGTTTACAAAGCATAAACTTGAATTAGAAAACATATCTCAAGGTGCTAAGTTAATGTTAATGGGCTATTTTAAAAAGATTGTTATTGCCGATAGAGCATCTGTATTGGTAGATACAATATACAATTCACCTCAAGAATATAAGGGATTGCCACTTGTTGTTGCTACATTGTTTTTTACTGTTCAGATATATTGTGACTTTAGTGGATATACAGATATAGCTAGAGGCGTTGCAAAATTAATGGGTATAGATTTGATGATTAATTTTGATAGACCATATTTTTCAAAGAATATAAAAGAATTTTGGAGAAGGTGGCATATTTCACTTTCATCTTGGTTGAGAGACTATATTTATATTCCATTAGGTGGCAGTAGATGCTCATTAATTAAAAAATATAGAAATATTATGATAACATTTTTAGCTAGTGGTTTATGGCATGGAGCTAATTGGACTTTTGTTCTTTGGGGTGGTTTACACGGACTGTATCAAGTTATAGGTGATTTAAAGAATAAAATTATTCCTGTAAAAAAGGATTTCTTTGTAATAAATATATTTAGGGTTATAATTTGCTTTGCTTTAGTTGCTTTTGCTTGGATTTTCTTTAGAGCTAATACCATATCAGATGCAATTTATATCGTTAAAAATATATTTGCCGGATGGGGAAATATAACTGATTTACAGTATCTATATGTAACTTTCAATAATATGGGGTTGAAATTATTTGAAATACTTATTTTAAGTATAGCTATATTATTCTTGATATTTACTGAAGTGATTAGCTTTAAATATGATATTCATAAGCTCTTAAACAAAGGTCCTTTTGTTTTTAGGTTTGCTTATTATTATATATTAGCTTGCTTTATTTTTATGATGGGGGTGTTTGCAGGTGGTGGACAATTTATTTACTTCCAATTTTAAGAAAAATATAATTTACGTATTAAAAGGAATTTTATTTTTCTGTGCATTAGTTCCTATGATATTTGTTGTAGGAAATAAATATTCAGCAGCATCTACTGAAAATCAGATAAATAATTATAATGAGAGCCGATGGAATGAATTTTACGATTTGCCTAAAAATAGTTTAGATATGGTTTTCTTAGGTTCATCTCATTCCTATTGTACATTTGACCCTGAAAATTTTGATTCTGTTCTTGGCACAAGCAGTTATCAGTTGGGTATGCCGTTACAGCATATGGACTCAACTTATTTTACATTGCTTGAAGTTTTAAATTATCAAAAACCTAAAAAAGTAGTTGTAGAAGTGTACTGGGATATGCTTGACGATGAATTTGAATTAACACAGGCAGGCTATTTATTTCAGGTGTTGAGAAATACAGAGTTGGAAAAACAATATATAAAAGAAGTTTTCCCTTTAAGTCAAAAATTAATGTATGATACAGATATATTTAGGTATCAGGCTGATTATTTTGCTTACAGAAATTCAAAGTTTAAGAAAAGTCTTGAGTTTAAATATGGTGTGTATACACCAGCTACTGAAAAACAGGAAGGTGTAGAAAAGTATAGAAGTAAAGGTTATACTTATTGCAATTACAATATGCTTCCAGATGAAATGGACAAGACTAATCAGTTTAAGGGCTTAGACGGAAAGGATTGGAAAATTAATGAAACTCAGAAAAAGTATTTACAAAAATTAATAGATACTTGCAAAGAAAGAGGAATTGAAGTTATTATGACTACAGCCCCAATAGCTCCGGTTTCTTATGATTATATATCAAATTATGAGTGTATTCACGATGTTTTCCAAAAAATAGCTGACGAAAATAATTTAACATATTTAGATTTCAATTTAGTAAATGCTAAAGAGCATATTCTTACTAATGATAATTTCAGAGATGATGCACATTTAAATGATAGTGGTGTGAAAATAGTTGATAAATATATGATAGACCATGGTTATTTAAACTAATTTTATAAGTGAAATATAAAAAATACGGCTTTTTGTCGTATTTTTTTATTGCAATAAATTAGGATATGACAAAATTTTCTTAGTGACAAAGGTATAATAACCATTGTTAAAACACTTTTACGTATTGCAAATCTGTAAACAGAATGTATGTATTTGTTGAGGTGGTACTATGGAAACTGTTCTGTACGGAGATTTATTTATTGCTGGGAATAGCCTTGTAAACATAACGATTTTTGTTTTTGTTGGCAAGTTTTTAAGAAAACATATTAACTTATGTAAATATTCTCTTGTAAGTATTGCAATATCTGTACTGTATTTACTGGCAATATATAAAAATTTTATACTGGCTAGTGTTGTATCTCAGTTGTTAATTATTATAGCAGGAATATTTTTGTTTAAACCTAAAAGTCTATGGGAAACGGTAATTCTGTACTTAATAATAGGATTGTTTAGTTTTTTATCAGTTACGGCTATAAATATACTTATTTACTATACTGGAATAAAAAATGGAAAAATTGTTATTCCAGTGGGAATTTTAATTTCCAATGCTGTAATAAATTTTTCAGCTAAAAATTTACATAAAACTAAAAACTATTATGACGTAGAAATAATAAATAACCATAAATCAATTTTAATAAAGGCATTTATGGATACGGGACATAGTCTGATTGAACCTATAAGTAAAAAACCTGTATTGATTGTAGAATACAGAGCTTTAAAGGAGTTAATACCATTAAAGCTTAGAAGGTTGTTTGAAAGAGAAAATGTATATTCAGCAATAAATGAAATAACTGAAAATTCTTATTCAAACAGATTAAAGATAATTCCATATAGTAGTTTAGGTAATGAAAAAGGTATTTTAATTGGGTTTGAAGTAGATAGTATAGTTGTTAATGGTAAAAGTGTAGAAAAACCTATCGTCGGCATTTATAAGTCTGTCCTGTGTAAAAATGGACTGTACAATGCTTTACTTAGTCCAAAACATTTAGGGAGGCAATAAAGGTGAATATTAAAAGTATTATAGAAAATATTTTTAAAGGTGACTCAGTATATTACATTGGAGGAAGTGATTCGTTACCACCTCCACTTAGCATAGAGGAAGAAAATGAAAATTTAAAATTAATGATGGAAGATAACCAAGATGCAAAAAATTGTCTTATAGAACATAATTTGAGATTGGTAGTTTATATTGCCAGGAAGTTTGATAACACTGGAATAAACGTAGAAGACTTAATTTCAATAGGAACTATAGGTTTAATAAAAGCTATTAATACATTTAAGATGGACAAAAATATAAAACTGGCTACATATGCTTCAAGATGTATTGAAAATGAAATTTTAATGTATCTCAGAAGAACTACTAAAACAAAAACGGAAGTTTCTATTGATGAACCACTTAATGTAGATTGGGAAGGAAATGAACTTCTACTTTCTGATATTCTTGGAACAGATGTAGATGTAATTTATAGAGACATCGAAGATGAAGTGGATAGACAATTATTAAATACTGCTATAAGTAAATTAAATCGCAGGGAAAGGGATATAATAGAACTGAGATTTGGCTTAAAGAATAATGGCATAGAGAAAACTCAAAAAGAAGTTGCTGATATGATGGGAATAAGTCAATCCTACATATCTCGTTTAGAAAAAAAGATAATATCCAGACTTAGAAAAGAAATAATGAAATTTGTATGAAAATAGAGAAAAATGAATGGATAAAGTGAACAGAAAAAACATTAATTGTTATGCGTAAATAGTGAAAATGTTGGAAAATTATATGTAAGGCAAAATTTATTTAAAATTACTTGAAATAATAGATAAATTATGATATTATACAAGTCATAAAGGCTACGATGGAGACAAGTAATTTTGATAATACTGACAGGGAATTAAAGTCATAGACTGGAAACTTTAATCTGATATTACACTATGAATAACACTCCTGAGCCTATTTTGCAAAAGGCTTTTGCCCGGTAGTGAAGTACGTTTTGCACACGTTATAGTGCCAAAGTCGGGCATTAGTGTCAATTTAGGTGGTACCGCGGAGATTTTCGTCCTAAAGCTGTTTTTTGCTTTAGGACTTTTTTGTGTGCGTGGCTACTATTTTAAATCCAAAATTTCAAGGAGGATTTTTGTTATGGTTATTGATGATAAACTTATTCAATACTTAGAAGATTTATCAAGACTTCATCTTACAGAAGAAGAAAAGGAAAAATCAAAGGAAGAACTTGGTAAGATTTTAAATTATGTGGATATGTTAAATGAACTTGATACTACAGGTGTAGAAGAAATGTCACATCCATTTAGTTTTACAAATAATTTTAGAGAAGACGAAGCAGTTAATACAGAAAACAGAGAAGCATTACTTGCAAATGCGCCTGAACAGAAAGATGGCTGCTTTAAAGTTCCTCAGACTGTTGAATAAGGAGGATAAGACGTGGATTTTAATAATATGACAGCTCTTGAAATAGGGCAGATGATAAAAGATAAAAAGACAAGTGCTGAAGAAGTTACTAAGTCTATGCTTGATACAATAAAGGCTAAAGAAAGCGATATTAATGCCTTTACAAATGTTTTTGAAGAATCAGCAATGAAGAATGCAGCTGAAGTACAGGCTAAAATTGAATCAGGAGAGCTTACTTCTCCTCTTGCCGGTGTACCTATGGGTATTAAGGACAATATTTGTACAAAAGGTTTAACTACAAGCTGTGGTTCTAAAATGCTTGAAAACTTTGTGCCACCTTATAATGCTACTGTTGTAGAAAAATTACAGGACGCAGGTGCTGTTGTTCTTGGTAAGTTAAATATGGATGAATTTGCTATGGGTGGTTCTACTGAGACTTCTCATTTTGGACCAACAAGAAATCCTTGGGACTTAGAAAGAGTACCAGGTGGTTCTTCAGGTGGTTCAGCAGCAGCTGTTGCAGCAGATGAAGCAGTATATACTCTTGGTTCTGATACAGGTGGTTCTATCAGACAGCCTTGTTCTTTCTGTGGTGTGTCTGGTATTAAGCCAACTTATGGTGCTGTTTCTCGTTATGGTCTTGTTGCGTTTGCATCATCTCTTGACCAGATTGGACCTATCGGTAGAGATATAAAGGACTGTGCTACAGTTTTAGAAACTATTTCAGGACACGATGCAAAGGACTCTACTTCTATTAAGGGTAAAGTGTTAGACTTTTCAAAATGTTTTGATGGTGATATTTCAGGAATGAAGATTGGTATTCCTAAAAATTATTTTGGAGACGGTCTTGACGAAGATGTTAAAATTCCTGTTTTAGAGGCTGCTAAGACTCTTGAAAAACTTGGAGCAACTTTAGAAGAATTTGAAATGCCGGTTGTTGACTATGCTATTCCAACTTACTATGTTGTTGCTTGTGCAGAAGCCAGTTCAAATCTTTCAAGATACGACGGTATTAAGTATGGTTATAGAAGCCCTAATGGTGATAACCTTCTTGATGTTTTCTATAATTCAAGAAGTGAAGGCTTTGGTATGGAAGTAAAGCGTAGAATTATGCTTGGTTCTTTCGTACTTAGCTCTGGTTACTATGATGCTTACTATAAGAAGGGCTTACAGGTAAGAAGACTTATAAAGAATAGTTTTGCTGATGCTTTTGAAAAATATGATATGATTCTTTCTCCTGTTGCACCTACTGTAGCTTATAAAATTGGAGAAAATAGCTCAGACCCTCTTAAAATGTATTTAGGTGATATTTATACTGTTTCTGTAAACCTTGCAGGTCTTCCAGGTATTACAGTTCCTTGTGGCTTTGGTGCAAATGGTATGCCTGTTGGTATGCAGTTAATTGGCGATACATTTACAGAAGACAAGCTTGTTAAGGTTGCATATGCTTTCCAGAAAGAAACAGATTTTCACACTAAAAAAGGAGGTAGAGCATAATGAATTACGAAATAGTAATGGGTCTTGAAGTGCATGTAGAACTTGCTACAAAGTCAAAGATTTTCTGTGGTTGTTCTACTGAATTTGGTGGCGAACCTAATACTCATGTTTGCCCAGTTTGTTCAGGTATGCCTGGGGTATTACCTGTTATGAATAAGAAAGTAGTTGAGTATGCTGTAAAGGCTGGCTTAGCTCTTAATTGTGATATTACAAGAAAAAATAGATTTGATAGAAAGAATTACTTCTATCCTGACCTTCCAAAGGCTTATCAGGTAAGTCAGCTTTACTTCCCAATTTGTCAAAATGGTAAAGTAGAAATTGACGTAGATGGTGTAAAGAAGAATATTGGTATTCACGAAATCCATATGGAAGAAGATGCCGGTAAACTTGTTCATGACCCATGGGATGATTGTACGTTAGTTGATTATAACAGATGTGGTGTACCTCTTTTGGAAATTGTTTCTGAACCAGATTTTAGAAGTGCTGAAGAAGTTCTTGCTTACTTAAACAAACTTAGAGATATTCTTATGTTCTTAGGTGTATCTGACTGTAAGATGCAGGAAGGTTCAATGAGAGCAGACGTAAACCTTTCTATTAGACCTGTAGGTCAGGAAGAATTTGGTACTCGTACAGAAATGAAGAATATGAATTCATTTAAGGCTATTCAGAGAGCTATTAAGTATGAGGCTGAAAGACAGATGGATATTCTTGATGCTGGCAAAGAAGTTATGCAGGAAACAAGAAGATGGGATGACAATAAGGGCGAAAGCTATGCTATGAGAAGCAAGGAAAATGCTCAGGATTATAGATACTTCCCAGAACCAGACTTGTTACCTATTGAAATAAGCGAAGAATGGATTAATGACGCAAAAGAAAATATGCCAGAACTTCCAGAGGCTAAAAGAGTAAGATATGTTGAAGAATTTGGTCTTACAGATTATGATGCTTCAATTCTTACTTCTGCTAGAGAAATTTCTCGCTTGTTTGAAGATGCTACTGAACTTTGTGGCGAACCTAAAGAAGTTTCAAACCTTATTATGGGTGAACTTATGCGTCTTATGAGTGAAACTTCAACTTTAGCTGAAGATTTAACAATGGAACCAAAGAAGATTGCAGATTTAATTGGTCTTATTAAGGGCAATAAGATTAATAGAAGTGTTGCTAAAGAAGTATTTGAAGAAATGTTCAAGAATAATGTTGAGCCTGTAAGTTATGTAACAGAAAAGGGACTTATGATGCTTAATGATGATTCTTTAGTAGAAAAGACTATTGATGAAGTTATTGCTAATAATCCAAAGAGTATTGAAGACTTTAAGAGTGGTAAGGCTAAAGCTAAGGGCTTCCTTGTTGGTCAGACAATGAAGGCATTAAAGGGTAAAGCTAACCCTCAGACTGTAAATCAGATTTTAGATGAAAAATTAGCAAAATTATAATTTATAAAACAAAATATATTTTTTTTAGGTGAGTAAGATGATATATACAATAACATTTAATCCATCTATTGATTATTTTGTTTCACTTGATAATTTAACTGTCGGCCAATTAAACAGGTCGGCAGTTGAATTTTTTAAGGCAGGTGGTAAAGGTATAAATGTATCACAGGTACTTACTAACCTTGGCTTAAATAATATTGCATTAGGATTTGTAGGTGGATTTACAGGGAAGAAACTGGTTGATTTACTTAATGAAAATAATATTAATAATGATATGATTTTTATTGAAAATCAGAATACAAGGATTAATGTGAAAATATCTGCCAATAATGAAACAAAAATTAATGCTGATGGAATATTTGTAGATGAAAATGACGTAGATAATTTGATGAATAAGTTTAATGGGCTTAGTGCAGATGACTATGTTGTTATTTCTGGAAATATATCAAAAAAATGTTCTATAAATCTTTACAATTATTTGGTAGAAAAAATAAAAACGGTATGCAATAATATTGTAGTAGATTGTTCTGGAGATTTATTGAAATCAGTTTCAAAATTAGAACCTTTTTTAGTGAAGCCTAATTTAAAGGAACTAGAACAATTTGCAAATATTGAATTAAAAACAGATTTTGATGTTAGTCAAGCTATGATTAAAATGCAGGGTTGTGGAGCTAAAAATATATTGTTGTCAAAGGGCTCTGATAAGGCTGTTTTTCTTGATAATACTGGAAAGTTTTATGAAAAAGAACCTTATAGTGGAAATGTTGTAAATACAATAGGCTGTGGAGATAGTATGGTTGCAGGTTTTATATATGAATATATAAAAACCAATGATGCTAAAAAGGCTTTTGATTTTTCTGTTGCAGTTTCCAGTGCCTCTGCTTTTAAAGAAGGCTTGGCAGATAAAAATGATTTAAGAAAATTAGGCTTAATAGTTAATTAAGTTTGTATAAGAATATGAATAATATATAGGAGGATAATATGGTTTCGGCTAAAATTACTTTAAAAAACCCTACGGGTATGCATATGCGACCAGCAAGTGAGTTTGTGTATGTAGCAACAACATTTGAAAGTAGTATTTACATACTATTTAAGGATAAGAAAATAAATGGTAAGAGCATTATGAATATTATGAGTGCTTGTATTCGTACAGGTGACACTATTGAAATACAATGTGATGGTCCTGATGAACAGGCTATGCTTGATGCAGAAATAAAACTTATTGAAAATAACTTTGCTAGTGATGAAAAGTAATCGGAGGCATAATATACTAATGCTTGGTAATGGTATATCAGACGGTGTGGGGATAGGATACGCTAAGACTATTGAAAATGTACAAACAACATATACAGTTGTTGATATAGGTACACCAGACGAAGAAAAAAGTAGACTTTCTGGGGGTATTGAAAAACTGCTTTTAAAAATTAAAAGTGGAAATAATCTTAGTCTAAATAAAGAACAAAATGACATTTTACTTGGTCATATGTTCTTTTTAAAAGACCCCGCTGTAATTCAAAAGTTAAATGAGGAAATAGATAATGGAAGATGTGCAGAGGCTGCTGTAGAGGTAGTTTTTAAGTCTTACTCAGAAATGTTTATATCTTTTGAAGATAGCTGTATGGCACAGAAAAGTGTAGATATGTTGGATATATCTACTCGTTTGATTTGTGAATTACAAGATAGAAAATACTATGATTTATCTAATTTGTCTGAAAATTCTATTCTTGTTGTGAAAGAAATTACTCCATCAATGCTTATTAGTTTAGGTAATAAGAAAATAGAGGGCATAGTTGTAGAAAAATGTGGGGAATACAGTCATTCCGTTATTATTGCAAAAGCATTGGAGATACCAATGGTTATAAATGTTAGCGGATTTGATGAAATAGTAGATGGACAGCCTTTGATTATTGACGGTGGCAAGGGTAAGGTTATACAAAACCCTACAGAAGAACAAATAAATGAATATTGTAATATAAAGAAACAAATATATATTGAAAAATCAAAATTAAGAGAATACGTAGATAAAAAAGCTACATATGACGGAAAAAATATTCGCTTTATGGCAAATGTTTCTTCTGAAATAGATATAAAAAATGCAGGGTTGCTAAATATTAATGGTGTAGGTATTTGTAGAACAGAGTGCTTGTTTATGGGGTGTGGACATATACCTACAGAGGCAGAACAGTATGATATGTATGTAAAAGTCGCATCAGCTGTGAAAGGCAAAGATATATCTATTAGAGTATTTGATATTGGTGGAGATAAGAAAATAGACTGGCTTGATTGTAATGAAATTGTTAGTAATGATAGAGGTATTAGATATTGCTTAAATCATATTGATATTTTTAAAAATCAATTAAGAGCTATACTGAGAGTTAGTGGAATTTATTCTAATATAAAGATATTATTGCCATTTGTATCATCTATAGAGGAAATATATGAAACAAAAGCAATAATAAAAGAATTGACAGAAGAATTATTAACTAAGGGCTTTTCAGTAAACGAAAATATAGAAATTGGTGCTATGATAGAGACACCGGCAACGGTTTTTATTATGGATTTACTTGCTAAAGAAGTTGATTTTTTTAGTGTAGGAACAAATGATTTAATACATTCCCTTTTAGTAAGCGATAGATACAGTGGTAAAATGGAATCTTCATTGTTACCACCTTCTGTACTAAGGTGTATTTATTACGTAATAAAACAAGCACACAAACAAAATAAACCCGTTGCTCTTTGTGGTGAGGTAGCATCTAATCCAAATCTTATTCCAATTTGGCTTTCTTTTGGCTTTACTATTTTTAGTGTCAGTCCGTCTTTAGTATTAAAGGCTAAGAAAGCTGTTTGCCAGACTATTGACGTAAATAAGGCTATTAAAGTTCAAGAAATTTTTGATTGTACAACAGCTGAGGAAGTAGATAGATTAATAAATGAGTCCTAAAATTTTTGTTTAGGACTTTTTTTGTTGTCAATAATTACTGTAGAGGTGATTATATGAAGAAAGTTCTATTTACTCTATTGGCAGTTATGTTATTAGCTAAAAATGTATATTCTACAGAAGTTAGTAAAAATTTTTATATGCTTTTACCAGCTATACATTGTGATAATGGAAAAATTTCAACAGAAAAAGTAGATGATAAAAAATATGTTTTAAAATTTAAGATAATAGAGGTAATTAATAGCTTTTTGGATTAGTTTATATTGCAAAAAACTCTAATTAAGTTTATAATATAGGGAGTTTAGGAGTGATAAACTTATGAATAATTTTTCTGTGAATAGAAGTAAATTAAAAAATATCTTAGAAGATAATCAAATGGCAGTAGTTTTTAGTGGAAATCCTATACAAAAATTAGGTGATGAATATTTTCCCTTTACGCCTAACAGGAATTTTTACTACTTAACAGGCCTTGATAGACCTAAGATGATATATTTTGTATATAAGTTTAATGGAGATGTAGAAGAATATATTGCTGTTGAAAGATTTGATGAAATCAAAGCTAAGTGGGTAGGAGCAGTGATGTCGCCTGACGAAGTGAGACAAATTTCAGATATTCAGCAGGTAATATATTTAGATGAATTTGAGGAAAATATTAGCTCTATTATATTTAATAAGAGAATACAAAAATTATATTTAGATTTAGAAAACAGAGATTTTTATGCTAATACACCGGCTATTAATTTTGCTAATGAAATTAAAAATAAATATAATTATGTCACAATAGAAAATCTGTTTAATATAATGGCTGATTTTCGTATGGTTAAAGAGAGCTGGGAAGTAGAAAATATTGTAAAGGCTATTGATATTACAAAAGATGGTATCTACAATATGATGAGAAATTCTAAAGCTGGTATGATGGAGTATCAAATAGAATCTTACTTCGATTTTGCCTTAAAACAGCATGGTGTGAAGGATTTTGCTTTTAAGACTATTGCAGCTTCTGGAAAGAATGCTACCGTTTTGCATTATTCAGATAATAATTCAAAAACAGAAGATGGCGACTTAATTTTATTTGACGTTGGGGCTCAGTATGAATATTATAACGGAGATATTTCCAGAACATTCCCTGTAAATGGTAAATTTACAGACAGACAGAAGACAATCTATAATATAGTATTAGAGGGTCAGCAGATTGTAATTGATAGAGCAAAGGCAGGTATTGAATTTAAGTCATTAAACTGTATTTTGAAAGATTACTATGCTAAGGCATTGTCAAAAATAGGGCTTATTTCAAATGATGAAGAAGTAAGCAAATATTATTATCATGGTGTAAGCCATTTGCTAGGACTTGAAACTCATGATGTTGGAAGACATAACGAAGGATTGTTAAAATCCGGTATGGTTATGACAGTTGAGCCGGGATTGTATATAGCTGAAGAAGGTATAGGAATCAGAATTGAAGATAATATTCTCATTGAAGATAATGGTTGCAGGGTTTTATCAAAGGATATTATAAAAACTGTAGAAGATATTGAGGACTTTATGAAATGATGAAAGTCGAAAAAGAGCTTTTCTTACCAACAAGGCTTTATTTTGAAAAACAAGGGTTTTCAGTAGATGGTGAAGTTAAGAATTGTGATTTAGTAGCAATTAAAAATGACATTGTCGTAGTAGCTGAGTTAAAGAAAACTTTTAATATTTCGTTAGTTTATCAACTTATGGAAAGAAAAAATATTACCCCATATGTGTATGCTGTTATTTTTAGACCTAAGAATTTTAGAGATAAAAAGACTAAGCAAATGCTTAAATTGGTTAAATTATTAGGTGTTGGATTACTTGTTGTAAGCGATGCTAGTGGTATCATTGAGGAAATTGTAACTCCAAATAATGATAATACAGGGATTAAAGTAAATACTGAAAAAAGAAATACAGTATCTAAGGAGTTCAATAAACGAGATTTTAAGGAAAACACAGGTGGAGTAAATAGGAAAAAGATACTTACAGCGTATAGAGAAAATTCTATTGCTGCACTTTGTGTGGCTGATACATATGATGTTGTAGAAACCAGAAAAGTAAAAGACAATATAAAAAAGGCTGTTCAATCAAATTATTATGATTGGTTCTATAGAATAAAAAAAGGAATATATGGCACTACGGAAAAGGGAATTCAAGCTATAAAAAGTAATGATTTTCAAGAAGTAGTTTTATTTTACAAAAGTGAGGTAGAAAAATGTTTAAAATAGGTAGAAATGATAGATGTTGGTGTGGTAGTGGTAAAAAATATAAGGCTTGCCATGAGTTTAGTGATGAACAAAAACTTCAGCCTTTAGTGGAACAGGGTTATCCTATGCCTACAAGAGATTTAATTTTGTCCCCTGAACAAATACAGGGTATTAGAGATAGTGCTAAGGTTTCTATAAATATATTAGACGAAATTGAAAAAATGATAGGTGTAGGCGTCTCTACAGGAGAAATTGATGACCTTGTTGTAAAGATTACAAAAGAAGCCGGTGGTGTTGCTGCTGATTTAGGATATGAAGGCTTCCCAAAAAGTTGTTGTACATCTATTAACGATGTAATTTGCCATGGTATTCCAAATTATAATGAGAAATTGAAAGATGGCGATATTGTAAACGTAGACATCACTACAATAATAAATGGTTACTATTCAGATATGAGTAGAATGTTTATGATTGGAAATGTAAGTGATGAAGCTCGAAAATTGTGTGAAGTAACAAAAGAGTGTATGTTAGAGGGTATAAAATCAGTAAAGCCATATACACCAGTAGGTAATATTGGAAATGTTATAAATGATATTGCTGATAAAAATGGATATAGTGTAGTTAGAGCTTTGTGTGGGCATGGTGTTGGACTTAAATTCCACAATGACCCTATGGTAAATCATTTTAGAACTAACAGAAAAACTATGATTCTTGTGCCTGGTATGGTATTTACTGTTGAGCCTATGATAAATGCTGGTTCTTACGATTGTACAATAGATGAAGATGACGGTTGGACTGTAAGAACTATTGACGGTAGTTTATCTGCTCAGTGGGAACATACTGTTGTTGTGACAGAAGACGGTATAGAAATTCTTACTTTATAAGGAGGAAATCTCTATGAGGAATATCAATATATGGAACGGAACACCTTTAGGATATAACAAAGAATATGATGATGTAAATCTAGGACTTCCCAGATTAGACGAATTTGCTATAAATGATGGTAAAAAACATCCATGTGTTTTGATTATTCCAGGTGGAGGTTATGACCATTTATCTGACCATGAAGGCGAAAATGTAGCTATTGAGTTAAATAAGTTAGGTATATCTGCTTTTGTTTTATATTATAGAATTGCACCTTATCGTCATCCTATATATTTGTATGACATAAAAAGGACTATGAGATATATACGATATAATGCAGAAAAATATAATATTTATGAGGACAAAATAGGAATAATGGGCTTTTCAGCAGGAGGACATTTAGCTTGTATTTGTGCTGAAAATGTTGGTAAATTCGAGTATGAACCTATTGATGATGTAGATAAGGTTTCATCAAGACCGGATATACTCTGTTTGTGTTATCCAGTAGTAACTATATCTAAAGAGATAGCCCATAAACGTTCTGGAGATAATATGGCAGGCAATGATATGGAAGCAAGAAAGGCTTTGTCTTGTGAGCTTGCTGTGCCAGATAATATGCCACCGACTTTTGTATGGCATACTTTTGAAGATAAGAGTGTTGATTGTAGAAATTCTTTAGAGTTTGGAATAGCAATGAAGGAAAAAGGAATACCATTTGAAATGCATATTTTCCAAAAAGGTAGACATGGACTTGATTTTGCCAAGGGTGTTGAAGGAACAGAAAAATGGTTTGAATTATTTTTAACTTGGGCTAAAATACAGGAATTCATCATATAGTTTTATGAGGTGAAATTATATATGAAAAATTGTCAGAGCCTGCTGGATAAAGAAGTTATAAATATTCGTGACGGATGCAGAATGGGTTGTGTATGTGATATATTAGTAAATGTTAAACTTGGTACTGTTGCATATATAATTGTACCTATTGACGGAGGTTTTTTCTCTTTTTCTCAAAAAAGGAAACAGTATGTTATAAATTGGTGCAATGTAGTTCAGGTGGGCGATGATATTATTTTAGTCGATGTTTGTATTGCCGATGTAATAAAAATTTGTGAGGATAAAGATGCTAAATAAAGATGAGCTTGTTTCTCAATTAGGGAATATAATAGATGTGGATACTATTCAGGGAGTAACTGTAAGTAATCCAATAAAGAAAAATACAGAACTTGGAACAAAAATAAAAATTGTTCCTGTACTTGTAAAGAATAAGAAAAGTTTTCAGTTTTCAAAATATGTAGGTGAAAAAGTTTTCCATAATAATTGTGACTTAGAAAATTTTTTCAATGTTTTAGTTGATGAAATGGAAACTAATTTTAAACAATGTGAAATTGTGGCAAATAATAGGCTTACCATTCTTATGAATAAAAAGAAGCAGTTTACATTAACAGGCGTAAAAGAAAATTTAAACGTAAATACGAAGGCTGTTTCTCATAATAAAGCAAAACAATATATTTTACCGGACGGTCAGTATGTTGACTGGATGTATAAATTAGGACTTATGGACAAGAATGGTGTTGTACTTGCTCATAGACAAAAGAAGTTTAGACAAATAAATAAATTCTTAGAAATGCTTCGAGATGTTGAAAAGTATATACCTGAAAATTCAACAATTGTTGATATGGGATGTGGTAAAAGCTATTTAACCTTTGCTACATATTACTATTTTAATGTAATAAAGAATAAAAATGTAAAAATAGATGGCTACGATTTAAAGAAAGATGTTGTTGAGTATTGCAATTCTCTTTCAGAAAAATTTGGCTTTGATAATCTAAAGTTCTATTGTAAAGACATTGCTGAAATAGATAATGATGATAACAAAATATCTATGATTATTACTCTTCATGCTTGCGATACAGCAACTGATTATGCTATTTATCATGGTATAAGATGGAATTGTAATGTTATTATAAATGTGCCTTGTTGTCAGCATGAATTATTCCATCAAATGAAGAATAGTGCTTTCCCTATAATTACAGAACATGGAATATTAAAAGAGCGATTTGCTGCTATGCTGACAGATTCTATTAGGTCAAGAATTTTAAATCTTGTAGGGTATAAATCAGAGATTATGGAGTTTATAGAAGTAGAAAATACGCCAAAAAATTTGATGATTCGTTCTATAAAAAATAATAAGCCTATGGATAATAATAAAAAACGTGAACTTGATGAAATAATAGAGCAATATGGAATATCTCCAACATTGTATAATTTAATATTTAAGCAATAAGATTTTAAAGGATAACGGAAAAAATGTTATCCTTTTTGCATATATATTATTTGGTGATGATATTGGTAGAAGTAATTATTAGATATAACGGAAATATAGAAAATATAATAGAAAGTTTAGGAGGAACAGCAGAAATATTATCTAGTAGTTTTGCTATAGTTCAAATACCACAAGATAATATAGAAAAATTGGAAGATTATACGGAAATAGAATATATAGAATTGCCTAAAAATTTGTTTTTTATGTTAGAGCAGGGTAAAAGAAGTTCTTGTATAACTATAGACAATAGTAATATAGATGGTTTAACTGGGGAGGACGTAATTGTAGGGATAATAGATTCGGGAATAGACTATCAAAATAGAATGTTTAAAAATTCTGATGGAACAACTAGAATAGACAGTATATATGAAGTTGGTGGAGAAATCTTTTACAGTAATGATATTAATTCAGGAAATATCAATCATATAGATAGATATGGACATGGCACACAAGTTGCTAGTATTGCAGTTGGAAATAATGGGATTGCATATAAATCAGATATAATTGTGGTGAAAATTGGGCAAAACGAGTTTTTTGCTTCTACAACAGATATAATGAGAGGTATAAGTTATATTATAAATAGGGCAGTACAGTTGGGAAAACCTGTTGTAATAAATATTTCTTATGGTACAAATGATGGTTCTCATGATGGAAACTCTCTTTTTGAAGAGTACATTAATGAAATGGCTGTGTCTTACAAAGTTTCTATAGTTGTAGCATCAGGAAATGAAGGAAATAAAGGACACCATTTTAGAGGTTTTCTGGAAAACAATAATACGTTAGATATGGATTTTAATGTTGCAAGTGATATTTCTGCTATGTATTTAAGTATATGGAGTTCGTTTTCTGATGAATTTGAGGTTGAAATTTTCTCGCCATTAGGTGACAAAGGTGGACCTATGAGAAAAGAAAATGTGACATATAGATATAGATTGGGAGATACTACGGCATCTATAGTTTTTAGAAATTCTACACCATATAATTCAGATAATGAAATATATATAAGGTTAGAAGGAGCAACTAGATTTGTTGACAGTGGAATATGGAAAATTAGATTTTACGGTCAAAATATAATAAATGGTCAGATTGATGCATGGTTGCCAGTAAATGAGGCTGTTGGTGGCGATACAGCATTTATTATACCCAATACCGATACAACACTTACAATTCCATCTACATCGGAAAGAGTAATAACAGTTGGAGCATATGATTCTGTAAATATTTCAACTGTAGGATTTTCTGGAAGAGGATATACTAGAGCAACAGAATATATAAAACCTGATTTAGTAGCACCTGGAGTTAATATTTTAACAACAACTGTTGGGGGTAGTATTACATCGTTTACAGGTACAAGTGTAGCAGCACCATTTGTAGCCGGCAGTGTAGCGTTGCTTATGGAATGGGGAATAGTAGATAGAAACGATATATTCCTTTATGGAGAACGCCTTAAAGCTTTTTTATGCAATGGGGCAATTCGTGATAATAGTAGAGAATATCCTAATAGAGAATGGGGATATGGCAGACTATGCTTAAAAAATACATTAGATTTACTAAAAAAATAGAGGGCTTTTTATAAGCCCTCCAAGTAGATTAATCTAATAAATCAATCATTTCTAATAATAAAGTCTTTGTATCTTCAAAGCTAAGACAAGGGTCAGTAATAGACTTACCATATACATGCTCAACTTCTGGTGAACACTTCTGATTTCCACCTTCGATATAACTTTCAATCATAACACCCTTAACAAGTTTCTTTAACTCAGGGTTGTATCTTCTTGAATGAAGAACATCTTTTACAATTCTAGGCTGTTCTTCGTGTCTTTTCTTTGAATTTGAGTGGTTTGCATCAACAATAATGGCAGGATTAGCATATCCAGCTTTCTTGTACATTTCATTTGCAAGCATTAAATCTTCATAGTGGTAATTCTGAATGTTATTACCATGTTTATTTACAGAACCACGCATAATAGCATGAGCAAGAAGATTACCGGTTGTCATTACTTCATAACCGTTATAGAGGAAGTCGTGAGGAGACTGAGCAGCCTTAATAGAGTTAAACATTACAGAAAGGTCGCCACTTGTAGGATTTTTCATACCAACAGGGCAATCAATACCACTAGCTGTAAGTCTGTGCTGCTGATTTTCTACACTTCTTGCACCAATAGCAATATATGATAAAATATCTTCAACAAAAGGTAAATTTGATGGATAAAGCATTTCGTCAGCAAGAGGCATTCCAGTTTCTTCAATTACTCTCAAATACATGCGTCTAATAGCTTTGATACCTTCAACCATATTTGGAGCACCTTCTGGGTCAGGCTGGTGCATCATACCTTTATAACCCTCGCCAGTTGTTCTTGGCTTACCAGTGTATACACGAGGAACGATAAACATTTTATCAGCAACCTGCTTCTTTACTTCGTTTAATCTTCTCATGTAGTCGCAAACAGCTTCTTCATCATCAGCAGAACAAGGACCAACAATAACGACAAATCTATTATCTTTGCCTGTAAATATATCTTTTAACTGTTTATCATTTTCATCTTTAATAGCCTTTAATTCTGGAGAAATAGGTTCCATTTTTTTGATTTCTTCAGATGTAGGCATTAATCTTATGTTCTTAAAACTCATTACTTCAACTCCCTTAAATATATCAATGTATTAATAATACATATATTTTTATGTAAAGTCAAGATAATTAGTGCAAAATCGACAAGGTAAGATTAAAATAATAGTGCTAATAATGAAAACTTTTTGTAAATTTTAAAGCTTTTTAAAACATAGAATTGTTTCCGTAGTCTATACCTTCATCTGTAATAATCATTCTTGCTTTATCATCTGATATAAACTTAATACTTATATATCCCAAAGATTCAAGTTCATTTATTGCTTTTTTAAATCGCTCTATTTGATTGGGATTTTTTGTGTTGTATTTAAAACAATAAACATCTCCTCCCATTGTGTAAGATTGATAAAGTTTATCAAAAATATCTGATGCTATTTTATTCATTGTTTTTATTCTCCTTAAAAAATATTTATAGTTGATATTATACAGTAAAAATATATTTAATTCAAGTTTGTAATATATGAATAAAGTCTTGAAAAGTATACACAATATTGTAAGAGGTGATATTATGAATTTTTCTGAGAGTAAAACAAAAGAAAATTTAATGAGAGCTTTTGCAGGGGAAAGTCAAGCTAGAAACAGGTATATATTTAGTGCTCATAAAGCTAAAGATGACGGCTTATTTGTTATAGAGAGTATATTTGAATTCACAGCAAAACAAGAAGAGGCTCATGCAAAAGTTTTTTATGATAGTTTGGTTAGTGAGGCTGCTCAAAATATAAGAATTGATGGTAATTATCCTGTAGATATATACGAAGATACATTACATTTATTAAGAGTAGCACAGCACAACGAATTCCAAGAATATGAGTATGACTATAAGAAATTTTCAGAAATAGCAGCAGAAGAGGGCTTTTCAAAAATATCAAATATTTTTTCTAATATAGCAAATGTAGAAAAGACCCATGGTGATAGATTTGGAAAATTTGCAGATTTATATGAACAAGGAAAGTTATTTGTTTCAGAAATAGAAACACAGTGGATGTGTTTGAATTGTGGGTATATTTTTACTGGAACAAAAGCCCCTGAAAAATGTCCTATTTGCAAACATGACAGAGGCTTTTTTATAAGATTAGAATTTTCACCATACAGATAAAGGGCATTAATTGCCTTTACATAGTGGGCTTATATTGTTAAGTTGAATTTCTTTAGCCAATAATTTACCTGTATTATATATGCTAACATTTGTGGACCAGCCATTAATTGTCCGAACCAAGGCTTGCCGTAGTTTGATTCTCCACATATAAACTTTACTATTTTTGTTTTATCAATTATTGGCATAATAGGAGAGTTGTTGTTACTTATAATTTCTAAAACTCTTTCTTTTAGAATTTTTTCGTAAATAGGATTGTATGTTTTTGGATATGGGCTTTTCTTTCGGAATAAAATTTTTTCTGGTAATAATCCTTTCATACTATCTCTCAATAATCCTTTAACTATACCATTGTGATTTTTATATTCCCATGGAACATTCCATAAATACTCTATTATTCTATGGTCGGCATAAGGAACTCTAGCCTCTAAACCAGAATACATAGAAGCTCTATCCATTCTGTCTAATAAAGTTGTCATAAACCATTTTAAATTTAAAAATGTAATTTCATATCTTCTGCGTTCAGTTTCATCTTTATAGTCTATTTCAGGCATTTCTGAGAGAGAATCTTTATATCGAGCTTTAATATATTCATTTATGTTAAGGTTATCAATAAAATCGTTATCTAATAGTTCGAGTCTAGGCTGTGTATCTATAGACCAAGGAAAAGTATCACTATTCATTAAATCTTCTCTATAAAACCAAGGATAACCACCAAAAATTTCGTCGGCACATTCGCCGGTTAAGGCAACTTTATTGTGCTCTTTTACTAATTTACAAAAATATAGCATGGAAGCATCAACATCAGCCATACCAGGTAAGTCTTTTGCATCTACAGAGCAGTATAACATATCTGCTAATTCTTCATTTGAACATTCCAGATATGTGTGATTTAGGTTATATTCTTTTAGCATTATATCTACATATGGTCTATCCTGTTCTGGTTGGAACGAATTGGATTTAAAGTATTTGTTATTATCTGTAAAATCAAAGGAAAAAGTGTTTAATGTCTTTCCTTGCTTTTGTAAGTAATTTGATGCTAAGGCTGTTACTATACAGGAGTCTACACCTCCTGAAAGGAACGAACATACAGGAACATCGGAAACCATTTGATATTCCACAGCTGATGTAATTAACTGATTGACATTTTGTACGGTTTCTTCGTAGTTATGGTTTGTTTTGAGGGTACTTAATTTCCAATAAGCCTTTTCGGTGAAACCATTAATACTAAATTCACCATAATGACCGTACTTTATTTCATAAATATTTTTAAAAACTCCAAATCCTTCAGTTCTAGCAGGACCGATACCAAATATCTCTCTAAAGGAATTTATGTTTATCTCTGGAGTTACATATGGGTGACAAAAAAGTGCTTTTATTTCTGATGCAAAAATTAATGTGTTGTTTTCTATAGTATAAAATAAAGGTTTTACGCCACTTCGGTCTCGGAATAAGTATAACTTGTTTTCACCACTATGCCAAATACAAAATGCAAAAATACCATTTAACTTTTCTACACATTTTTTACCATATTCAATAAAAGAATACAATATAATTTCTGTATCAGATGTACCGTCAAATACATAACCTTTCTTCTCTAGTTCTGCTTTTAGAGCCTCTGTATCATATATTTCACCATTGTAAACTATAGCGTACTCAACGTTGTTAATTGTTTTTATCATAGGCTGATTACCATTATATAAATCTCTTATTGAAAGTCTAGTATGGGATAACCCTATGTTCTTTTTTAAATATTCTCCAGTTTCATCTTTCCCTCTATGAGCTAAACTTTCTCTCATATCTACCAATACGTTATGCCATTTGTTATAATTTTTGTTGAAATCTGTATCAAAGCAACAAAAACCGCTTATTCCACACATATAAACAACTCCATATATATCATAGTAAGATTATATTCTAATCAAATAAAAGACTTGACAATAATTTTTTGTATGATATACTAGTTACTGATAAAGACTATGAAAACGAGAGTAGATGTAGTGGTTTTAACAGAGAGTAGATGTCGTTGGCTGTGAGCATCTTTGAATAAAGCTATATTGAAGTTCACGTTTGAGTTTATCCTTTGAAATTAGTAGGAGGATACGGTTGAGGTCGTTATTTCCTCACTAAGTGCCTATTTTATAGGAATTTGGGTGGTACCGCGTTTTCACGTCCCTTTTTGGGGCGTTTTTTTATTGCCAAAACGGGTATTGTTTTTAGATTTAAAATCATAGAAAGGATATAAAACAATGAAAGAGAAACTTAATGAAATCAAAATTGCTGCATTGGAAAAATTAAATCAGGTTAGTGATTTGCAGGCTCTTGAAAGTTTAAGAGTAGAAATTTTGGGTAAAAAAGGTGAATTAACACAAATACTTAAGGGTATGGGTAGCCTTTCCAAAGAAGAACGTCCAGTTATAGGTCAGCTTGCTAATGAAGTTAGAAGTGAGATAGAAGCAAAATTAGAAACAGTAAAGACTGCTTTTGAAGAAAAAGCTCAGGAAGCAAAGCTTAAGGCAGAAACTATTGACGTTACAATGCCTGGTAATACTCATACACTTGGACATAGACATCCAATGACACAGGTTATTGATAATATCAAAAATATATTTATTGGTATGGGTTATGAAGTTGTTGAAGGTCCAGAAGTTGAAGATGCTTATCACAACTTTGAAGCATTGAATATTCCAAAAGACCATCCAGCAAGAGATGAACAGGATACATTCTATGTAAATGGCTTAGCAGAATTTTTACTTCGTACACAGACTTCTCCAGTTCAGATAAGAACAATGGAAAAGAGAGGATTACCAATCAGAATTATTGCTCCTGGTAGAGTTTATAGAGCAGATGAAGTTGATGCAACACATTCACCAATATTCCATCAGCTTGAAGGCCTTGTAATAGACAAGGGCATTACAATGGGTGACTTAAAGGGTGCACTTGCAGAATTTGCAAAGGGACTTTTTGGTGAAGATACTAAGGTTAGATTTAGACCTCATCATTTCCCATTTACTGAACCTAGTGCTGAAATGGATGCTTCTTGCTTTGCTTGTGGTGGCAAGGGCTGTAGAGTTTGTAAAGATAGTGGTTGGATTGAAGTTTTAGGTTGTGGTATGGTACATCCTGATGTTTTAAGAAGATGCGGTATTGACCCTAATGTTTATTCTGGTTTTGCATTTGGTATGGGTCTTGAAAGAGTTGCCATGCAGAAATACTCTATTAATGATTTAAGATTATTGTTTGAGAATGATGTAAGATTTTTAAAGCAGTTCTAAGGAGGAAAATAGATTATGGATTTACCAATGAGTTGGTTGAAGGAGTACGTTGACGTAACAGCACCTACTTCTCAGTATATTGAAGATATTACTATAGCTGGTCAGAAAGTTGAATCAGTTACAGAAATGGCTAAAGATATTACAGGTGTTATAACTGGTAAGGTTCTTGAAATAGAGAAACACCCTGATGCAGATAAGCTTGTAGTTACTAAAATTGATGTAGGTAACGGCGAACCATTACAGATTGTAACAGGTGCACCGAACTTAAAGGTTGGAGATATTGTTCCTGTAGCTATGATTGGTGCAACAGTATATCATGGAGCATCACTTGAAAAAATAAAGAAGGGTAAACTTAGAGGTATTGCTTCTGCAGGTATGCTTTGTTCTATCGAAGAGCTTGGCTTTACAAGAAATGATTATCCAGAAGCTCCTGAATACGGCATTTATGTTTTCCAGGAAGAAGTTCCTTTAGGAAAAGATGTAACAGAATTACTTCAGATGAAAGATGATGTTGTAGAATTTGAAATTACTAATAATAGACCAGATTGTTACAGCATTATGGGTTTAGCTAGAGAAAGTGCAGCAGCATATAGATTACCATTAAAATATCCTAAGATTGAAGTAAAAGAATTAGGCGAAGGTAATACTCAGGATATGATTGATGTTGAAATTCAGAATCCAGAACTTTGCCCAAGATATATCGCTAGAGTTGTAAAGAATGTAAAGGTTGAGCCTTCTCCATTATGGCTTCGTCATAGACTTACAGCAGCAGGTATTAGACCTATTAACAATATCGTAGATATTACAAATTATGTAATGCTTGAATTAGGTCAGCCAATGCATGCATTTGATATTGATACAATAGATGAAAGAAAGATAATTGTTAGAAATGCTAAGGAAGGCGAAAAGATAACAACTCTTGATGACCAGGAAAGAGAACTTGACCCTTCAATGCTTGTAATTTCAGATTGTAATAAGGCTGTTGCTATTGCCGGTGTAATGGGTGGACAAAATTCAAAGGTTAGTCCAAATGCTCATGCCATTTTATTTGAATCAGCAAATTTCAAGGGCTCAAGTGTAAGAATCACAGCTAAAAAGGTTGGATTAAGAACAGATGCTTCAGCAAAATATGAAAAGAATCTTGACCCTAATTTAGCATTAGACGCAGTAAATAGAGCAGTTCAGTTGGTTGAAATGCTTGGCTGTGGTGAAGTTTGCAAGGGTATGGTTGATTGCTATCCAAACAAGAGAGAGTCTTGGACTGTTGAATATTCAGCAGAAAGTATTAACAAGCTTTTAGGTACAAAACTTACTGACCAGGAAATGATTGACATATTTAAGTTAATTGAAGTTGAGGCTGATGGCAAGGTAGCTCATATACCTACATTTAGAACTGACTTGATTTCAGAAGCTGATTTAGCAGAAGAAATTGCTAGATTTTATGGATATGACAATATCGAAACAACTCTTGCTGCCGGTACTCCAACAGTAGGTAAGAAATCTTTTGAACAGAATGTAGAAGATAAGATTATTGATACTATGGTAAGTATGGGTCTTTGTGAAGCAAAGTGCTTCTCATTTGAAAGTCCAAAGGTATTTGATAAGCTTAATATTCCAAGTGATAGTGAATTAAGAAATACTGTAACAATTTCAAATCCATTAGGTGAAGATTTCAGCATTATGAGAACTGTTACATTAAATGGTATTTTAACTTCTCTTTCTACAAACTACAATAGAAGAAATGAAGATGCATTCTTGTTTGAAATAGGAAAGGTTTATATTCCTAAGTCATTACCTCTTGCAGAATTACCAGATGAATTACCTAAACTTACTATAGGTATGTATGGTAAGGATGTTGATTTCTATACAATAAAGGGTGCTGTTCAGGAAGTATTTGAAGTTCTTGGATTTGGAGATAAGGTAGTATACACTCCTGAAAGTGATATTCCATTTATGCATCCAGGTAGATTAGCAAATATTGCTGTTGGTGACAAGAAGTTAGGTTATGTTGGACAGGTTCATCCTAGTGTTGCAAAGAATTATAGCATTGGAACTCCGGCTTATGTTGCTGTAATTGATATTAATACTGTAATTGAGAATGCTACATTTGATAGACAGTTTAAAGAATTACCAAAATTCCCGGCTGTACAGAGAGATATAGCAATGCTTGTTAAAGATGATGTAATTGTAAAAGATATCGAAGATATTATTAAAGCTAAGGGTGGAAAACTTCTTGAAAGTATTCAGCTTTTCGATGTATACAAAGGAAAGCAGATTAAGGAAGGTTATAAGTCAGTTGCTTATAATATTTCATTTAGAGCTAAAGATAAAACTCTTACTGATGACGAAGTTAATTCTCCAATGAAGAAGATAGTTGCAGAATTGAGAGATAAATTAGAAGCAGAATTAAGAGATAAATAATAGATGTTATAAACGGTTGTCATTATGATGGCAACCGTTTTGCAATTTCTTCACTTTAAAAATTCAAAATTATTGACGTGTTCCTTTAATTATGTTAAAATTTTTATAGATTTATAGAAATAAACATTATTTTTGAGAAAGGTGTTATATATGAACGAAACAAATGATTTGCTTTCTATGTTGCATAATAAAATGCCTGAACTTAGTAAAGGTCAGAAAAGAATAGCAAATTTTCTCATAGAACATTACGATAAAGCAGTATATTTAACAGCATCTAAACTTGGAGAAATTGCAGGAGTAAGTGAGTCTACAGTCGTAAGATTTGCAATAGAATTGGGTTATGATGGTTATCCTAAATTACAAAGAGCAGTAGAAGAATTAGTTAAAAATAAACTTACAGCATCTCAACGTATGGAAGTTTCATACGATAGAATGCAAAAAGAGGATAAGCATATTTTAAAGGCTATTCTTGAAGGTGACGAGGATAGAATACACAGTACATTAAATGATATTGATACAGATGAATTTGATAAGGCTATAGAATATATCCTTAAAGCAAAAAGAATTTATATAGTTGGTGGTCGTAGTGCATCAGCTTTATCAAATTTTCTTTCTTTTTACTTAAATCTTATGCTTGATAATGTTATAAATGCGTCTTCTAGCACAACAACAGAAACATTTGAACAGATATTTAGAATAGAAGAAGGAGATGTGTTAATAGGTATAAGTTTCCCTAGATATTCTAATAAGACGGTTAAAGCTATGGAATATGCTTATAATCAGGGGGCTAAAACTATTGCTATTACAGACGGTAAGTTTTCTCCTATGGTAAAAAGTGCAACTGTAGGGTTGATAGCTAGAAGTGATATGGTAAGTTTTGTAGATTCTTTGGTTGCACCATTAAGTTTAATTAATGCTATACTTGTAAGTATTAGTATGAATAGGAAAGATAAAATTGTAGATAGCCTTGATAAGCTTGAAAGAATGTGGGGAGAATATCAAGTTTATTCGTCAACAAACTTGAAGAAATATCTCTAGGGAGTGTATTTATGAGAAATATAGTAGTTATTGGTGGAGGACCGGCAGGTATGATGGCTGCTGGTGCGGCTGCACAAAATGGCAATAAAGTTACGATTGTAGAAAAAAATGAAAGATTTGGAAAAAAATTATTCATTACGGGGAAAGGAAGATGTAATGTAACAAATGCTTCTGACCCTGAAAACTTAATAGCTAATACGCCAGGCAATCCATATTTTTTGTATAGTGCATTCTATACTTTTACAAGTGATAGTACAATAAGTTTTTTTGAAAATCTTGGAGTTCCCATAAAAGTTGAAAGAGGCAATAGAGCTTTCCCAAAGTCTGACAAGTCTGGAGATATAGTTAGGGCTATGGAAAGATTTTTAAAAAATAATGGAGTAAATATAAAGCTCAATACAACAGTTAAAAATATTAAAGTTGTAGACGGGGTTGTAAAAGGTGTTGAAACAAGTCAAGGATTTATTGAGTGTGATAGTGTGGTTGTAGCTACAGGAGGACTTTCTTATCCAATGACTGGTTCTACAGGTGATGGCTTTAAGTTTGCAAAAAAGTGTGGGCATAAGGTGACTTCTTTATATCCATCTTTAGTTCCTTTAAAGGTTAAGGAAAAATGGGTGAGTGAATTAATGGGACTTAGCCTTAAAAATATAGAAGTTTCTGTTAAGGTAGATAACAAAGAAGTTTATTCGGGCTTTGGAGAAATGTTGTTTACACACTATGGTGTTAGTGGTCCGTTAATTTTGTCTGCTAGCCGTTTTGTAAATAATATGGTCAACAAAAAGCCAAAGTTATATATAGATTTAAAGCCGGCAATGTCTGAAAAGGAATTAGATAATAGAATTTTAAGAGATTTCACTAAATATGCAAACAAAGATTTTAAAAATGCTTTAGATGACTTACTTCCTCAGAAATTAATACCTGTTATAATAAAATTATCAGGAATTGATGAAACCAAAAAGGTAAATAGTATTACAAAAGAGGAAAGAGCGAAACTTCTAAAAAATATAAAATCTCTTACACTTACAATAATTGATACTACGGGATACAATGAAGCTGTAGTTACAATGGGTGGTGTTGACGTAGATGAAATTGACCCATCTACTATGGAATCTAAAATTGTCAAAGGATTATTTTTTGCTGGTGAAATAATAGATGTAGATAGTTTTACTGGTGGATTTAATTTACAGATAGCTTTTTCAACTGGCTATCTCGCAGGAATAAATTGTTAGGAGGAAATTAAAAAATGGTTTGTTGTATTAGAGGTGCCATTACAATAAATGAAAATACAAAAGAAGATGTATATTCAAATACTGAAGAAATGTTAAAGTCTATTATTGACGAAAATAAGTTGGATATTAGTCAGATTATATCTATAGTTTTTACAGCAACTAGAGATATAGATTCAGCATATCCAGCAGTTGTTGCAAGAAAATTAGGAATAGTTGATGCATCATTAATGTGTGTTCAGGAAATGTATGTAGAAAATAGCTTGAAAATGTGTATACGAGCTATGGTTATGGTAGAAACAGATAAAAAACAAAATGAAATGAAAAATGTTTACTTAAATGGTGCTACTGTGCTTAGACCAGACTTAGTGAACAAAAGATAGTTATGGAGGAAATAGTAATGAATGAGAAGAATCCGTCTATAGCTATTGATGGACCAGCTGGTTCTGGCAAAAGTACTGTTGCAAGACTAGTTGCAAAAAAACTTGGTTTTGTTTATGTTGATACTGGTGCTATGTATAGAACGGTTGGACTATATTGTGCAGAAAATTCTATAGATTTAGAAAATATGGATGAAGTAAAAAAAGCTTTACAAAAAGTCAATATAGAGTTAAAATATGATGAAGGTGTACAACATATTTATCTCAATGGTGAAGATGTATCATCTGCGATTAGGGTACAAAGAATTGCAGAATATGCTTCAAAAGTTGCTGCTATAGGTGTTGTGCGAGAAAAACTAGTAGAAATGCAACGAAACATAGCCGAAAATGGTAATGTTGTTATGGATGGTAGAGATATTGGTACAAATGTTATACCGAATGCAAAGGCTAAAATTTATTTAGATGCTAGTGTTGACGTAAGAACAGAAAGAAGATGCCATGAATTAGAGGAAAAAGGTGTTTCTTTTGATAAAAATGTAATAAGAGAAGAAATTATTGAGAGAGATAATTTTGATAAGAATAGAAAAATAAATCCACTTACCATTGCAGAGGATGCAACAATAATTGATACTTCATATATGACAATAGAGGAAGTGGAAAATAAAATAACAAAGCTATTTATGGGCGAGGTGGAATAAGTGAATGTAATAGTTGCAAAAACAGCTGGTTTCTGCTTTGGGGTAAAAAGGGCTGTTGACTTCGCATATAGTAAAGCTGGTCAAAAGAATATATACACTTATGGACCAATAATCCATAATAAGGAAGTAACGAAAGATTTAGAGAAAAAAGGTATAAAAATAATTGATAACTTAGAAGATGGTAAAAATGGAGAAATTATTATACGTTCCCATGGTGTACCACCTTCTGTCTATGATACTTTGGACAAAGAAAATATCAAATATACAGATTGTACCTGTCCTTTTGTAAAAAAAATACACAACATTGTCAGAAAAAGTTATATTGAAGAAAATAAGTCTATTATAATAGTTGGTAGTGGAGAACATCCAGAAGTTGTAGGAATTAATGGTGAATGTAATAATACAGCTATAATTGTGGATTCAGTTGAAACCGCCGAAAAATTAGAACTAGATAAGAATGTTGAATATGCTTTGGTTGTACAAACTACATTCCAAATAGATGTATATAATAAAATTATTTTGACATTATCACAAAAAAGTGATAATATCAAAGTGAATAATACTATTTGCTCTGCCACAAGTGATAGGCAGAAGGAAGCTGTTGAAATTGCCAGTAAAGTTGACATAATGATTGTGTTAGGTGATAAGAATAGCTCAAATACAAGAAAACTTTATGAAATTAGTAAAAAAATATGCGAAAATGTATATTTTTGTGAAACAATTTCAGATTTAAGGTTGAAAAACTTAAAAAATGATGTTACAATAGGTGTAACTGCCGGTGCGTCTACACCACCGGAAATAATAAAGGAGGCTGTAAGTGCTATGAGTGAAATGGAAAACAAATCTTTTGAGGAGATGCTTAATGAAAGCTTAGTTCAGTTACGTTCTGGAGAAGTTGTAAAGGGTAAAGTCCTCAGCATTAACGAAGATAATGGAGAGGTTGCTGTTGATTTAAAATATAAGTCAGATGGTATTATTCCTAGATCTGAATTTTCAGATGATGATAGTGTAAATCCTGCAGATGTTGTTAAAGTAGGTGACGAAATCGAAGTATACGTTGTAAGAGTAAACGATGGTGACGGTAATGTACTTCTTTCTAAGAAGAAGGTAGATGCTGACAAGAACTTCATCGCTATTGAAGAAGCTTATAACGAACACAAGACAGTAAACGGTAAGATTACAGATGTTGTAAAGGGTGGTCTTATTGCAAATGTTGATGGTGTTAGGGTATTCGTTCCTTCATCTCAGATTTCTAACAGATACGTTGAAGATTTATCTTCTTTCGTAGGTAATAGCTATGATTTTGAAATTCTTGAATTTGATAAGTCAAGAGCAAGAACTAGAATCGTTGCTGGTAGAAAGGCTTTAGCTCAGAAAGAAATCGATGAAAAGAGAGCTAAGGTATTTGAAGCAATCAATGTTGGCGATAGAATCGAAGGTACAGTAAGTCGTATTGTAGAATTCGGTGCTTTCGTTGATTTAGGCGGTGTTGACGGTCTTATCCATATTTCAGAAATGAGCTGGGGTAGAGTTAAGAAGGTTACAGACGTATTAAAGGTTGGCGACAAGGTTACAGTTACTGTACTTGATGTTAATCCAGAAAAGGGTAAGATTTCTTTATCTCTTAAGGACCTTAATGCAGACCCTTGGAACACAGCTGCAGAAAAGTATGCTGTAGGTAATGTTGTAACTGGTAAGGTAGTAAGAATGGTTCCTTTTGGTGCTTTCGTTGAACTTGAAGAAGGTGTTGACGGTCTTGTTCACATTTCTCAGATTGCATACAAGCATGTTGAAAAGCCAGAAGATGAATTAACTGTTGGTCAGGAAATTCAGGCTAAGGTAACAGAACTTGACCTTGATAACAAGAAGATTAGCTTAAGCATTAAGGAAACTCTTGAAAAGCCAAGCAAGTCAGAAGAAACTGAAAACGATGCTGAATAATATATCGGGAGTGATATAATAATGAAATTTAAAAAATTATTTGCTTTAGCTGTTGCAGGTATCATGACAATGTCTTTTACAGCATGTGGTAATAATAGCCAGTCTGCTGACAGTGATACTTTTAAGATTGGTGGTATTGGACCTTTAACAGGTGATGCTGCTAATTATGGTAACTCTGTAAAGAACGGTTGTCAGGTTGCTGTTGATGAAATAAATGCAGCTGGTGGTGCAAACGGTAAAAAGTTAGAACTTCTTTTTGAAGACGATGTAAATGATGCTGAAAAGTCAGTTAATGCTTACAATACTCTTATGGACCAGGGTGTTCAGGCTATTGTTGGTTCTGTAACAAGTAGTCCATGTATTGCTGTTGCTGCTGAAAGTGCAAATGATGGTATTCTTCAGATTACTCCAAGTGGCTCAGCAAAAGAATGTACAGCTGGTTCTAATGCATTTAGAATTTGCTTTACTGACCCACTTCAGGGTGAAGTAATGGCTAAGTACATTAAAGACAAGGGTATCAATAAAATTGCTATGATTTATGATGTATCTAATGATTATAGCAAGGGTATTCACGATTCTTTTGCTGCTAAATTTACTGAATTAGGCGGTCAGTTAGTTGATGACGAGTCTTTCTCAAAGGGAGATATTGACTTTAAGACTCAGCTTACAAAGGTTAAGACTTCAGGTGCTGAAGCATTATTCCTTCCAATTTACTATACTGAAGTAGGTTATATTAGCCAGCAGGCAGCTACATTGGGCTTAAATATCCCATATTATGGCTGTGACGGTTGGGATGGTATCATTAAGCAGTTAAATGGTGATACAAAGAATATTGAAGGTGCGACTTATCTTACACCGTTTGTAGCTACAGACACTTCTGAAAAGGTTCAAGCTTTTGTAAATACTTATAAAGAAAAGTACAACGCAGAACCTGACCAGTTTGCTGCTGATGGTTATGATGCGGTATATGCTATTAAGGCGGCTATTGAAAAGGCAGGCGATGATACTTCAAATGAAGCATTAGTATCTGCTATGACCCAGATTTCTGTTAATGGACTTACAGGTGATATGACATTTGATGAAAATGGTGAACCTAATAAGTCTGCTAAGGTAGTAGTAATCAAAGATGGTCAGTATGTTGCACAGAATTAATTGTTAGTTAATTTATGTAAAGCATTGCCACATATAAGTGACAATGCTTTACTTGTTTTTAAAAGAAAAATTAATCACAGGAGGTAAGCATATGGAATTTATTCAACAGTTTATAAACGGGTTGAATTTAGGTAGTATATATGCTCTTATGGCACTTGGTTATACAATGGTATATGGTATAGCAAAGATGCTTAATTTTGCCCATGGTGATATTATTATGGTGGGAGCGTATACTATTTCTGTTGGTGCTACAATGTTTGGACTTAGTCCTATTGCATCTGTTCTTTTAAGTATGGTTGTTTGTACTATTTTAGGTGTAGTAATCGAAAAGATTGCGTATAAGCCTTTAAGATTAGCATCACCTTTGACAGTTCTTATTACAGCAATAGGTGTAAGTTACTTCTTACAGAGTACAGCTCTTTTAATTTTTGGCTCTGAACAGAGAAGAGTAGCATCTGTTATTACTGTAAAAGGATTTAATTTAGGTCCTATTGAATTAACAGGAGAATCTGTTGTTACTTTGGGAGCAACAACTCTTATAATGATTGGCCTTGCTCTTTTTATAAACTTTACAAAGACAGGTAAGGCAATGCTAGCTGTTTCAGAAGATAGAGGGGCAGCAGAGCTTATGGGTATTAATGTAAATAAAACTATATCAATAACATTTGCTGTAGGTTCAATGCTTGCTGCAGTTGCAGGTGCATTGTTTGTATCTTCATATGGATTTGTTGGTCCATATACAGGTGCTTTACCAGGTATAAAAGCCTTCGTTGCTGCTGTATTAGGTGGTATCGGAAGTATACCAGGAGCAATGCTTGGTGGCATTTTACTTGGTATTATTGAAAGTTTTTCAAAAGCTTATATTTCTACACAGCTTTCAGATGCAATAGTTTTTGGTGTCTTGATAGTAGTGCTTTTAGTAAAGCCGTCAGGTTTACTTGGTAAACAGAAAACAACAAAGGTATAAGGGTGGTTGACTATGAAAAATAAAAAGAATATAGTTTTAGCACTAATTGCTGTAATTATTTATGTTGTTATTTTTTCTTTAGCTCAGTTTGGAGTTTTATCAAGACATACACAGAGTTTATTAGTGCCAATTGGAGTAAATATAATTTTAGCTGTTTCGCTTAATCTTACAGTTGGTTTCCTTGGAGAACTTACATTGGGTCATGCAGGTTTTATGTCTGTAGGTGCATATGCAGGTTGTCTTTTCACAATTTATTGTAATTTACCAGTATGGATAGAGTTTCCTTTAGCTTTAATTATTGGTGGTTTAGTAGCAGCCATATTTGGTGTTATAATAGGTATACCTGCTTTAAGATTGAATGGTGACTATTTGGCAATAGTTACACTTGCTTTTGGTGAAATTATTCGTTCAGTGTTAAACAATGTTAAATTTACTGGTGGTGCTGGTGGTTTAAAAGGAATAGACAAAACAAGTAATTTTACTATTGCGTATATTTTAGTTATTCTTACATTAATAGTTATAACTAACGTTGTTCATTCAAGACATGGTAGAGCTATTATGGCTATTAGAGATAATATTATTGCAGCTCAGTCTGTAGGTATTAATATTGTATATTATAAACTTGTTGCATTTGTTGGTGCTGCATTTTTCGCTGGTGTTGCAGGTGTTCTTTATGGACATAATCTTGGTATTTTAAAGCCATCTACTTTTGATTTTAATAAATCAATAGAAATACTTGTAATAGTTGTACTTGGTGGTATGGGTAATATTACAGGTAGTGTTATTGCAGCAATTATAATTACACTTCTTCCTGAAGTTTTAAGAGATTTAGCTGATTATAGAATGCTTATATATTCAATAGCACTTATTGTAATGATGTTATTTAGCTCTAATCCAACACTTGTTGAGTTTAGAAAAAAGATTTTTAAAACAAAGAAAGGGGGTAATAAATAATGGCTTTATTAGAAGTTAAAAATTTAGGTATTTCATTTGGTGGACTTAGGGCTGTTGATAATTTTAGTCTTAAAATTGAAAAAGGTCAGCTTTATGGACTTATTGGACCAAATGGTGCAGGTAAAACCACTATTTTCAACCTCCTTACGGGTGTTTATAAACCAACAGATGGTTCTTTTATGTTTGATGGTGAAGAACTTGCTGGAAAATCTGCTATTGATATAAATAAAAAAGGCATTGCAAGAACTTTCCAAAATATCAGACTTTTTGGAAATATGTCAGTTTTGGATAATGTAAAAGTTGGCTTACATAACAGTGAATCAACAAGTTTATTTGATAGTATTTTTAGAACTCCAAAATATCGCAAGGAAGAAAAGATTGTTACAGAAAAAGCTCTTGAGTTGCTTGATGTATTTGGATTAAAGGAAGAAGCAAATTTTAAAGCTTCAAACTTACCATATGGTAAACAGAGAAAACTTGAAATTGCTAGAGCATTAGGTACAAATCCTAAGCTCTTGTTATTAGATGAACCTGCTGCTGGTATGAATCCAGCAGAAACTGCTGAACTTATGGAAACTATAGCTTTAGTAAGAAATAAGTTTGGAATTTCAATTCTTTTGATTGAACATGATATGTCACTTGTAATGGGTATATGTGAAAGACTTGTAGTATTGGAATATGGTCGTGTAATTGCTGACGGCTTGCCTGATGAAGTCGTTCATAATCCTAGAGTTGTTTCAGCATATTTAGGTGAATAGGGAGGATTGCATTATGATGTTAAAAGTTGAAAATTTAAATGTATATTATGGCTCTATTCATGCTATAAAAGATTTATCATTTGAAGTAAATGAAGGGGAAATAGTTTCACTTATAGGTGCTAATGGTGCTGGTAAAACTACAACACTTCATAGTATACAGGGGCTTTTAAAAGCCGCTAGTGGTAATGTTACATTTATGGATAAAAATATAAATGGACTTAGTGCTGATAAAGTTGTAAGACTTGGCTTGGGTCAGGTACCTGAAGGTAGACGAGTTTTTCAGGAATTAACAGTTGAAGAAAATCTTAGACTTGGGGCATTCAGTGTAAAAGATAAGCAATTTATTGCTGATGAATATGCAAGAGTTATGGAGCTGTTTCCTAGATTAAAGGAAAGAAGAAAACAACAGGCAGGAACACTTTCAGGTGGCGAACAGCAGATGCTTGCAATGGGTCGAGCATTAATGGGAAAACCTAAAATGCTTTTAATGGATGAACCATCAATGGGTTTAGCTCCTATTTTAGTAAAAGATATTTTTTCTATTATTAAGGAATGTAATAAAGATGGTGTTACAATTCTTTTAGTAGAACAGAATGCCAATATGGCACTTTCTATATCAGATAGAGCATATGTTCTTGAAACTGGTTCCATTGTTATGAGTGGAGATGCAAAAGAATTAATGGGTAATGATGATATTAGAAAAGCTTACTTAGGCGGCTGATAATAAAAAATAAGTGCATTGGAAAAGTCCAATAGCACTTATTTTTTTATTTACTCATATTTTCTATATTAATTTTTAATGCTCTATATACTTTTGATATAGGTAAGCCGACAATGGTATAATAATCACCGTCTATTTTGTCAATTAATAATGCACCTATTCCTTGTATACCGTAACTACCGGCTTTATCCATAGGTTCTCCTGTTTTTACATATTCCTTTATTTCTTTATCAGTCAGTTCTCTAAAATATACGTTGGCACAATCTGCAAATGTATCAATTCTAAATTTTCCGTTAATAAAATAAGTCATTGTTACACCAGTATATACTTGGTGTATGTGACCAGAAAGTCTTTTTAGTGTATTGTAGGCATCATTTTCATCTTTTGGCTTACCTAATATTTCGTCTTCGTAAACAACAATAGTATCAGCAGAAATAACGACGGTGTCTTTCTCTGGAAGCACTTCAGAGAAAACAGCTTCACATTTTCTAGCTGCAAGTTCCATTACTACTTGTTCAGGTGTTAAATTGTCGGCAAAATCCTCTTTTACTTTGCTTGTTTTAACAGTGAAGTCTATGCCTACTTGTTTTAAAATGTCAGAACGTCTAGGTGAGCCTGATGCTAAAATTATATCTACCATAAATTATCTCCTTATAAATTTAAATATTATTGATGCAATAACCATACCTATTATTCCAGCTATTGTGAAACTAATATGTAAGGCAAATTGAAGATAAATAAATCCTAAATCCAAAACGAATGGCTGAGTTAATCCTATGGTTTTACCATAATTCAGCCAATCTAACCAAGGGACAATAACAGCAATAGAACCTAAATAGCTTCCAATTATTAATCCAGATATTAACATCAACAAAAAAATAATATTATCTTTTTTCATTATTTTCTCCTTTTTATAACACTAACATATATATTATAACAATTAAAAAATTTTTTCAAGTTAAATATTGTTCTATTAACTCATTCCACCATCTATAGATAATATTTGACCATTTATGTAATTACTGTCATCAGATGCTAAATATAGTGCCAGTTTGGCAACTTCTTCAGTTGTTCCAAAACGACCTGCTGGAATTTCATTTTCTAAATCTTCTCTTTCTTCTTCAGATAGAAAATTATTCATTTCAGTATCGATTGCGCCACAAGAAATAGCGTTTACCTTTATGCCTGAAATGGCTAATTCTTTTCCTAAAGCTTTTGTAAATGAGTTTATAGCACCTTTAGTTGCAGAATAAACAGCCTCACAGGATGCACCAAGTTGTCCCCACATTGAAGAAATATTAATGATAGTACCACTATGATTTGAAACCATGTATTGTAGCACAGAGTGAGTACAATTTAATACGGTATTCAAATTATTGTTTATTACATTTTGCCATTGGCTTGGTTCCATGGTATTAAAAAGGCCTATGTATGATATACCGGCATTGTTTACTAAAACATCTATTTTCCCGTATTTTTCTATAATTGAGTCAACAGCTTTTTTAGCTTCGGTATAATTGGATACATCACATTGTATTGTCATTACATCAGTATAACTTTCTAATTCTTTAGCAGTTTCCATCATTCTATTTACAGAATTTTTACAGTTTAAAATAACAATATAACCTTTTTTGGCAAATTCAGTGGCAATACCTTTACCGATACCTTTGGCTGAGCCAGTAATAAATACAACTTTACGATTCATAACATCACCAATCCCTTGATTTTTTATCTTATTAATGTTATCATAGCCTATTGTAAAACAATATTCAAGAGGAAAGGAGAAAAAATATAATGTTTAGTTTGTTTAAAGACCGTATATTTTTAAGAAATTTGGGCTGGCTAGCAATCCCAATAATAATTAATGAAATGCTGAATTCTCTTATCAATATGATGGATACATTTATGACAGGCAAATTAGGGGCGGCAAGTGTAACAGCAATAGGATTAGGAAATCAAGTATTCTTCCTTTTTTCATTGATTATATTTGGCATTTGTAGTGGTGCTTCAATTTTTATGGGTCAGTATTGGGGAAATAATGATATAAAAAGTGTTCATAAGGTTATGGGTATAGCATATCTTATGGTAATACTTGATTCTGCAATATTTTTTGTTGGAACTTTGTTTTTCCCAGAAATTATAATGGGCATTTATTCAAAAGACCCTGAAGTAATAAGATTAGGTGCAGGTTATTTAAGAGTTGTAGGGTTTAGTTATGTACTTACAGGATTAATAGTTGTCAATAATGCTGCATTAAAGGCAACAAGATGTGCAATGCAGCCTATGATAACTACTTTTATTTCATTAATAGTAAATATAATATGCAATAGTATTTTTATTTTCGTAATGAAGATGGGGGTAGTTGGTGCTGCATTTGGTACACTTTGTGCCAGAACTATTGAATTAATTACACAAATTGTAATTATAAAAGCAAGAAACAATGCTGTATTAACAGATTTTGGAGATTATTTTAAATTAGATAAAGCTTTTTTAAAGAATTATTTTATAATTACAACACCCGTTTTATTAAATGAGTTTATGTGGGCTTTAGGTACAACAGTATACAATATTGCTTATAAATATGCTGGAACTATTTCTCAAGCTGCTGTACAGGTGGCAAATGTGGTGCAAAATCTTTTTGTAGTTTTTGGTATGGGCGTTGGAGCATCTTGTGGTATTCTTATAAGTAATGCTCTTGGAGCAAGGGATAAGGATAAAGCTATAGACTATGCAAAAAAATGTACGTATTTAGCTATATTGTGTTCAGTATTTTTAGGAGCTGTATTATTTACAATTTCACCATTTGTTGTAAATCTGTTTGATATAGAAAATGAAGGTAAACATTATGCAGAATTGATGTTGTGGGTAGTTTCTATTGGCATGCTATTTAAAACAATAAACTATATTAACATTGTAGGTATATTAAGAAATGGTGGAGATACTATTTTTTGCTTTATATGTGATACAGCTAGTGTTTGGCTAGTAGGTGTACCAATGGCATTTTTGGGAGCAAAGTATTTAGGACTTCCTATTTATGTTGTTTATGCTATGGTATATTCAGAAGAAGTTTTTAAAACTATTGTAAGTCAAACAAGAGTAATTAGGAAAACTTGGTTAAAAACAGTTATATAGCAAAAGTTTTAAGTCATATATTAATAATACGAGGTGATATAATGAAAAATAAGGACTTTTTAAAGGGACTTATATATGGAGTAATATTTACATTGATAGTCTCACTTGTATTAAATACGGGATGTATCTTATTTAGAAGATTTGTAACTAAAGAAATTAATTATGAAGCAAAAGCTAAAAGTATTTATAAATTGATGAAAAACCAATATGTAGGGGATATTGATAAAGATAAAATGTTTGAGGGAATATATATTGGTATGCTGTATGATACAACAGACAAGTATTCTCGATACATATCTAAAAAGGAATTTGAATCATATAAAATATCTACAACCGGAAATTATGTTGGAATAGGTGCTGTATGTAGTGTCCATGAGGATAATACTATGTATATTAAAGCTATATATAAAGGCTCTGGAGCTGATGAGGCAGGATTAAAAGAAGGAGATGAAATATTAAAGATAGATAATACATCAGTTGGATATGAAAATTATTCAGAGGCGATTGAACTAATAAGGGGAAAAGAAAATACTCAAGTTAATTTAACTATTTATTCACCTACTACAAGAGAAACTAAAGATGTTAAAGTTACTAGAAAAAGTATTTCAGTCCCTACAGTAGCTCATACAGTATTAAAAGGTGCTATTGGATATATAAAGATAAGTGGTTTTGAAGAAGTTACTTATGAACAGTATGCTAATGCCTACAATGATTTAAAAAAACAGGGGATTAAATCATTAATAATTGACTTAAGAGATAATCCTGGTGGATTAGTGGATTCAGTAGCAAAGGTTGCAGATGATATTATACCTAAGGGTATTATTACTTATACAGAGGATAAAAAGGGAAAAAAGGAATATATATATTCAAAAGATGGCGAATTAGACATACCTTTAGTTGTTCTGGTTAATGGTGGAAGTGCATCTGCATCAGAACTTTTGTCAGGGGCTATACAAGATACAGGCAAGGGGACAATTATAGGAGAAAATACTTATGGTAAAGGTGTGGTTCAAACAACATATTCTATGAACGATGGCAGTGCTGTAAAAATTACAACAGCTAAATATTATACACCTAAAGGAGTGTGTATAGACGGCATAGGAATAAAACCAGATGTTGTTGTAAAATCTGATAAAGATTATGAACCAGTAATAATAACAAGTGATAAAATAAGTTGTGATGAGAAAAACGACAAACAATTAGCAAAAGGTATTGAAATATTAAAAAATAAATAACCGATAGATGCATTAAACCTCCAAAATCTTATATACTAAGATTATGGGGGTTTTTGTGTGTTGAGAAAAATCATAGAATTTATATATAGGGTTTTTGAACTAAAAGAGTATAATACTACTATAAAAACAGAGTTTTTAGCTGCAATAACCAATTATTTTACATTTTTGTATTTAATTACACTTGTACCAGAGATTATTATGGATATTTTCCCAGAAGTTATAGATAAAGAAGGAAAATTTATAAATGATGTAATTGTATATAATGGAATATCAGCAGGACAAATGTTAATATCACTTACAATAGCAGCTTTAATAGCCTCAGGAATAGCCTCTATAGCTGTTGGTATTATTACAAATACACCTCTTATACAAGGACCTAGTTTGACTATTGCAACATTTATATCATATACAGTTTGTAAAAATTTTGGGTATAGTTATTCTCAAGCATTATTTATAGTTTTTATATCAGGAGTAGTTTTTTTCTTATTATCTATGACAGGTCTTGAAAAAAGACTTCATGACATTATTCCTGATAATATAAAATATGCAGTTACTGGTGGAATAGGTATGTATATAGTTCTTCAAGGATTAATTAAAAGCTATATTTTTGAAAAAAGTGGTAATGGCTTTTTATTTATGAATTTACTGAATTTTAATGATACTCATAATAAGACAGCAATTTTAACTGTTTGTGGGATTATTCTTATAATTATTCTTATTAATAAACATGTTCATGGGGCTATATTTATAGGGAAATTAGTATGTATTTTAGTTGCTGTACCTTTGGGGATGACAGGACATATATATGCAAATGAAGTACTTATTTCTCCTTTTGTTTTTTCAATAAATATGAATGGACTTATTGACAATACAAGTACAAAATCTATAGTGGTATCATTATTTAATATTGTAATGATAGTTTTCGTAATTTGTATAATTGATATATTTGAAACAATTTCAACTACTATAGCTATGAAAAACTTTATTTGGTTAAAACCTAAAGAATGTGAAAATGTAATAGATAAAGAAATGCCTAAAATTTTAGAAGTAGATTCAGCTACTACATCTTTAGGAGCTTTGATAGGTATGACAACAGTTTCTACTTATGTGGAGTCAAATACAGGAGTTGTAGAGGGAGCTAGAACAGGATTGACGGCAATAATAACTGGATTACTATTTATTGTTACGGTTCCGTTTACAGCGTTTACTACGGCAGTTCCATCAGCAGCAACTGCTACAACTCTTATAATGGCTGGAGTAATGATAACAGGCATACTAAAACAAATAAACTTTGAAGATGTTTCAGAGGCTTTACCAGCTGTATTAACAGTTTTATCTATGGTTGTTTTAAATAAAATTATAGTTGGGATTGCGATAGGGATAATAAGCTATGTGCTGTGTAATGTATTTTTATTTAAAAAGAAAATTGATATATATTTAGTTGTTATGTCACTATTTATGATAATTATGCTTATTTTTACGACAATATAATGGTATAAATTTACTAATGTAAAAATATAATTATACTAGAGGTGATAACAATGGATAAAAAATATTATTCGTCCAGACACAGTAGATTAAATAGAAACTATAGAAAAAGAATAAGTGATAAATCTACAAAAGGTACGTTTTTACTTAGAATAAATATATGTTTAGGAATTGCAATAATTGTGGTAGGGTGTTTCGAAATTAAATCAGATGTTTCAAATAGCATTACTGATTTTGTAAAAAATAGTTTAAGTAAAAATATAGATTATACAGATATAAATCATAGTATTGAAAATGTGAAAACGTTCATTTATGGAGATAATAGTATAAAAACATTTGTTTTTAGTGGAAATGAAGTTGTATTGGATGATAATATAATAAATGAGATAAATCAAAATAAGGATTTGTACTACATTAATAATTCAAAAGCTACAGAACCCTAAAGAAGAATGGATAAATCCTTTAAATGGGGTTATAACTTCAAATTTTGGAGATAGAGATAATCCAACAAGTTCTGGAAATCAGTATCATAAGGGCATAGATATAGGAGTGCCTTTAAATACAAAAGTAATGGCTGTAAAAAGTGGAAAAATTACGGATGTAGGATATTCCAATAGCTACGGGTATTATGTTAAATATAAAACATATGACAAATATGATATATTGTGTGCTCACTTAGATTCAGTTACGGTAAAAAAAGGGGATAATGTTATTCAAGGAGATGTTGTTGCATATTCTGGCAATACAGGAGATTCTACAGGTCCACACTTGCATTATGAGATAAAATTAGGAGACGAATATATTAACCCAGTAAATTATTATAAAATAATTAATTGATATATATTAATAAAAATTTATATAAAATTAAAGGTTTAGAAAAGTTGCTATTAATGTAAGTTAGTAGTTTTTTCTGAACCTTTTTCTTTTTATAATAACAATATTATTACAAAAAGAAAAAATATATTGTTTAAAGGTTGCAATTTATGGCTTAGACTATAAATTAGTTGATATTCTTGAAGATAACAGTTATAATTATATGGATATAAAATACGGAGGAAAAATATGATTGACGAAATTTTATTGCAAGTTGAAAAACCAGCTAGATATATTGGAAATGAAGTAAATATGGTTGTAAAAAATCCGAAAGATGTTGATATAAGATTTGCTTTTTGTTTCCCAGATGTATATGAAGTTGGTATGAGTCATTTAGGCTTACAAATTTTGTATTATTTTTTAAACAGGCGAGAAGATACCTATTGTGAAAGATGTTTTACCCCATGGGTAGATATGGAGCAAAAAATGAGAGAAAATAATATTCCTCTTTTTTGTCTTGAAAGTGGAGATGAACTTAAAAAATTTGATTTTGTTGGTTTTACTCTACAATACGAAATGAGTTATACAAATGTTTTAAATATGTTGGATTTAGCAAATATACCTATTTGGTCTAAGGATAGAACAGAAGATGACCCAATAATTATTGCCGGTGGGCCTTGTGCATATAATCCAGAACCTTTAGCTGATATTATTGATGTTTTTTATATTGGTGAAGGTGAAGTATCATATGATAAATTTTTTGATGTTTATAAAGAACATAAGAAAAATGGTGGTACAAAAGAGGAATTTCTTGAAAAAATATTAGAAATTCCAGGTATGTATGTTCCTAAGTTTTATGATGTAAGTTATAACGAAGATGGAACAGTAAAAGAAATAAAGCCTAATAATCCAAAGGCTCCAAAAACTATAAAAAAGGTAATAGTAGATGATATGAATGCTGTTTTCTATCCAGAAAAACAGATGGTTCCTCTCATTGAGACTGTACACGATAGAGTTACTTTGGAAGTGTTCAGAGGATGTATAAGAGGCTGTAGATTTTGTCAGGCAGGGTACGTATATAGACCTGTTAGAGAAAGAGGAAAAGATAAAGTATTAAGTCTGGCTGATAGTCTTGTTCGTACATCAGGACATGAGGAAATAGGTTTAACAAGCTTATCAACCGGAGATTATACAGAGTTTGTTCCTTTAGCTGATGAACTCCTTGATAGATACTCAAAAGATAAGATCAGTATTTCATTACCATCATTAAGAATAGATGCTTTTTCTTTGGATTTAATGGATAGAGTTCAGGCTGTAAGAAAATCTGGTTTGACCTTTGCACCTGAAGCAGGTACTCAAAGATTAAGAGATGTTATAAACAAGGGTATTACAGAAGAAGAAATATTAAATGGCTGTGGATTAGCTTTTGCTGGTGGTTGGACAAGAGTAAAACTTTATTTTATGGTTGGACTTCCAACAGAAACAGAAGAAGATTTACAAGGTATTGTTGATTTAGCAAACAAAATTTGCGAAAAGTTCTTTGAAATACCTAAAGAAGATAGAAAAAATAAACAGATTTCTGTAGTTGTAAGTTCTGCCTGTTTTGTTCCAAAGCCTTTTACACCTTTCCAATGGGAACCTCAGTCAACTGTGCAGGAATTCTTTGATAAGCAAAAATATGTTAAGACTCATATGACTAGAAAGCAGGTTAGATATAATTATCATGAACCAGAGTTAAGCTCTCTTGAAGGTGTTCTTGCACGAGGAGATAGAAAAACATCTAAACTTTTATATAGAGCATGGGAACTTGGATGTAAATTTGATGGTTGGAATGACATATTTGATTACTCAAAATGGATGCAGGCTTTCGAGGATACAGGATTATCAAAGGAATTTTATGCTAATAGAAGAAGAAGTTATGATGAAGTTCTTCCTTGGGATCATATTTCTATAGGTGTAAGTAAAAAATTCTTTATAAATGAGATGGAAAAGGCAAAACAGGAAATAGTTACAAAGAATTGTCGTACAGAATGTGCTAATTGTGGAGCTAAATGCTTTGGAGGGGGTGTATGTTTTGAATAAATATAGACTTAAATTTTCTAAGAATGGGAAAATGATTTATATAGGTCACTTAGATTTACTAAAGTTTTTTATTCGACTTATAAAAAGAACACAGTTACCTATTGCATATTCTAATGGTTTTAATCCACATCAACAATTAACATTTGCAATTCCATTATCTTTAGGAATGTCAAGTTATGGGGAATATTTAGATATTCAACTTACAGAACCTGTAGCTTGTGAAGAAATTAAAGATAGATGTAATCAAGCTTTGCCTTCAGGTATAGAAATTCTTAAAGTCAGAGAACTTAAAGAAGGAGAAAAAAACTGTGCGTCGGCTATTGTAGCAGCAGATTACAAAGTTTGTCTTGACCAAAAAATAGAAAATTTAAAAGATATTATAGATGAAATATTGTCAGAAAAAAATATTGTATTGGAAAGAGAAGTAAAGAAAAAATTTAAAACTGTTGATATTAGACCTATGATTTATTCTCTCGAAGTAGACAATAGTGGTGAAAATAGTATTATAAACACAAGGATAGCTACAGGTAGTCAAGGAAATCTTAAAATAGATTTGTTAATGGAATATATTTATAAAAAATGCAATATAGAATATATTCCGATTAAACTAAAGACTACTAGGTATGAAATGTATACTGAAAAAGATGGTGAATTAGTAGCATTATGAGAAAAATTTATATGGATTGTTTATCCAAATATTATAGGATAGCTTTGCTAGAAGATGGAAAGTTACAAGAAGTAGTGTATACTGAAAAAGATGAAAAAGCTTCTGTAGGTGATATATTTGTTGGAAGAATAGAAAAAATTCTTCCTAGTAAAATTGCTTTCGTCAATATAGGAGAGAAATATCCAGTTTTTTTACAGCTGACAGATAATAAAGAAAAATTCAATACTTCTAAGGCTAAGACTGGACAGGATATAATTGTTCAGATAGAAAAGGAAGCATATAATGAAAAAAGAGCTGTGGCTACAACATGCATTAGTATTTCTGGTAAATATTCAGTTGTAGTTTTTGATAATTCAGGAATAGGTGTTTCAAAAAAAATTACTGATACTAACAGACGTGAATGTTTAAGGAAATTAGCAGAACCTTTTAATATAGATGGATACAGTGTAATTCTTAGAACGAATTGTGAAAATACTTCTGATAGTGACATAGAAAAAGAAATATCTACTAATTTAGAAAAGCTAAAAGATATAAGAAATAGAGGAATGTATACAAAAGCTCCAGCTTTACTCTATAAAGATGTATCTATGGCAGAAAAAACTTTAAGAGATTTATATTCTTCAGAAGAAGATTTAATAATTGTAAATGGTAAGAAAGTTTACGAAGATATTTCTAAGAATAATATGAATGTAGAGTATTATGAAGATAGGATACCTATGTTCCACAATTATTTAATAGAGTCCCAAATAGATAAGCTATTTTCTAAGAAGGTATGGCTTAAAAGTGGAGGATACTTAATAATAGATGAAACAGAGGCAATGACTGTAATAGATGTTAATTCAGGAAAGGCTGTTTCACAAGAAAGTTTTGCAAAAACCAATAGGGAGGCTGCTGAAGAAGTAGCTAGGCAAATTAGGCTTCGCAACATTAGTGGAATGATAATAGTTGATTTTATAAATACTAATGGGAAAAATGATGCACAGAATTTATCGAATTTTTTAAGGAATTATATTTCTAAGGATAGGATAAAGACAAGAATTATTGGTATGACAGAGCTAGGGCTTATGCAATTAACTAGGCAAAAAATTAGAAAGCCTTTAAGCAAATATATCTTGTGCGAATGCCCTTATTGTAAGGGAAGTGGAAAAATCTTTCTTCCAGAAATGATAGCAGATAAAATTAAGACAGAAATCCTTAATATCTTTACAAATACAATTTATAATGAAATTACAGTTTCATCTAACGCATCGATTATAAAAAGTCTAAAAGCAATATTTAGTGAGTATAAAGAATATAATGACAATATTACTTTCAATACAATTGAAACAGCTAAGGCTGACTACTACTTGATTGAAAAAACTAAAAAGTAGTCATTAATGAGGTGTTAGTAATATTTTGTCGCCTATTGACTTTTAGGCTAAAAAGTTATATTATATTAAGGTAATACTATTAAACATTATGTTTGTGCATAGATATAATGTTTTGATAACAATTTTATTTTAATACTTCGCTGCGAGTTGTATTATATAGAAAGTTGTTTAATGTGTACATTGAAAATTTAATAGGAGGTGTTTAGACTGAAACTGAACGCATTTATGTTTTTACCATTCGTGCTCACAGTCATCGCATCCATTTTAATTTCATTAATTATTGGTATCTTTATTGGTAAATTTTTGAGAAAGAAATTTGCTGAAGCTGAAATAGGCTCTGCCGAAATTGAAGCTGAAAATATAAAGTTAGAAGCTAAAAAGACAGCAGAAGCTACAAAAAAAGAAGTATTAGTTGAAGCTAAAGAAGAAGCCCTTAAAACGAAAAATGAAGTTGAAAAGGAATGTAGAGAAAGAAAGAATGAAGTTCAGCGCCTTGAAAAGCGATTAACTCAAAAGGAAGATGCTCTTGAAAAAAAGAGTAATTCTCTCGAGAAGAAGGAAGAATTGCTTTCTAGTAAGTTAGAAAAGATAGAGGCTGAAAGAAAGGAACTTGAATCCTTTAAAGATAAACAAATCGCTGAGTTGGAGAGAATTTCAGGTCTTACTTCTGAGCAGGCTAAAGATTATATTTTAGATACTGTTAAAGAAGAAGTTCAGCACGAGACTGCTGTAATGATTAAAGAAATGGAAAGCGAAGCAAAACAGGAGGCAGATAAAAAAGCAAAAGAAATTATTGCTTCTGCTATACAGAGATGTGCTGCTGACCATGTTGCTGAAACTACAGTTTCTGTAGTAAATTTACCAAATGATGAAATGAAAGGTAGAATTATTGGTAGAGAGGGTCGAAATATTAGAACTCTTGAGCAATTAACAGGTATCAATTTTATTATTGATGATACACCTGAAGCCGTTATTTTGTCAGGTTATGATGCTATGAAGCGAGAAATTGCAAGGATAGCACTAGAAAAATTAATTATTGATGGTAGAGTTCATCCAGCAAGAATTGAAGAAATGGTTGAAAAAGCCAGAAAAGAAGTCGAAAGCATTATTAAAGAAGAAGGTGAGTCTGCTTCATTTGAGACAGGCGTACATGGACTTCACCCAGAGCTTATTCGTTTACTTGGTAAGATGAAGTATAGAACAAGTTATGGACAGAATGTTTTACAACATTCTATTGAAGTGTCAGAACTTTGTGGAATAATGGCTGCCGAACTTGGTGTAGATGTTGTTCTTGCTAAGAGAGCGGGTTTGTTACATGATATAGGTAAATCCGTTGACCATGATATTGATGGTACTCATATAGAATTAGGTGTTGCACTTTGTAAAAAATATCACGAATCTCCAGTTATTATTAATGCTGTAGAAGCTCATCATGGAGATGTTGAACCACAGAGTATTATTGCTGTGTTGGTACAGGCAGCAGATGCTATTTCAGCTGCTCGTCCTGGTGCAAGACGTGAAACCATTGAAACATATATAAAGCGTTTGCAATCTCTTGAGGGAATTGCAGATTCTTTTGATGGAGTTGAAAAATCTTTCGCAATACAGGCTGGTCGTGAATTGCGAGTTATGATAATACCAGAAAAGATTTCAGATGATGGATTGGTATTGTTGGCTAGGGATATTTCAAAGAGAATTGAAAATGAACTTGAATATCCTGGAAATATAAAAGTAAGTCTTATTAGAGAAACAAGAGCCACAGATTATGCTAAATCCTCTAAAGTTAACTAAGTTATTTGAAACCACCCTAAAGTGAAAACTTTAGGGTGGTTTTTTGCATATTTAATTTAATAATATCATATATATCTATATAGGGGTGATTATATGGATGTATATAAAGTTTTAAATAGATATTTAAATCCAAACATAAGACAAGCCCTAAATAATAGAGAATTATTAGATACAGCAGAAGAGATTAGAATAAGACAAAATAAGCCGATAGTGATAAGAAAAGACTGTGAAAATTTTTTTATGAAAAATGGCGAAGTTTGTCGTATGAAAGATGCTTTTAAACCTCATAAAGATGAGATACAGGATACTTTGTCACGAATGTGTGAATATTCACCTTATGCTTATAGTGATGAAATAAGAAGGGGATTTATAACTATAGAAGGTGGATTTAGAGTAGGAATTGCAGGAACTGCAGTTGAATGCAAAGATGGTATTTCGACTATAAAATATATTAATTCACTTAATATAAGAATTTCAAGAGAATTAACAGGATGTGCTGATAAAGTAATGAAATACGTTTATGGAAATACATTGATAATTTCTCCACCAGGATGTGGTAAAACCACTATTTTAAGGGATATAATACGGCAGATAAGTAATCAGGGAATTAATATATCAGTTGTAGATGAAAGATGTGAAATAAGTGGAATGTATTTAGGAAATATACAATTTGATTTAGGAATATGTACAGATGTATTGTGTTGCTATTCAAAGTCTATTGGTATGAATATGATGCTTAGGTCAATGGGTCCTAAAATTATTGCAGTTGATGAAATTGGGAGTGACGAAGATATTTTAGCTATACATAATTTACTAAACTCAGGAGTTAAGATAATTGCAACAATCCATTGTGATACTATAGAAAACATTTTACAAAAACCTTTTATAGAAAATATCGTAAAGGAAAAAATTTTTGATTCATATATAATTCTTAATAATAATAAAAAAACAGGAGATTTGTATAAAATTTATGATAAGGAGTTGAATATAGTATGGCAATAAAAATTACAGGGGCTGTATTAATTATTATTACCTCATGTATTATAGGCTATTTATTATCTATAAAAGAAGATTTAAGGTGTAGGGATTTATCAGAAATTGAAAAAATATTACAAAATATTTTTTCTCAAATAGATTATAAAAAAGAGGTTTTGACAGTGGCAATAGACAATTCTATAGAGGATTCAAATGTGTATATAAAGAATATATTTGAACAAATATCAACTGCCATAAAAAATAATACAAGTGTTCCTACAGCATGGAGAATTTCATTTGAAAATAATTATCAATTTACAGATATATCAAAAGAAGATGCTACTAAAATATCAGCATTAGGAGAAGTTTTAACTTCTGGAGATATAGATTTTCAGGAAAAAGGGTTCAAGGGTGCGATAACTTATATACATAATACAATACAATCTAGTAAAGAAAAATCAATTAAAGATAAAAAAATATATAGATGTTTATGTTCATCTCTAGGATTATTGATAGTTGTACTTTTATTCTAGGAGGTGTTTTATGGACATAAATATTGTTTTTAAAATAGCAGCCGTAGGAATTTTAGTAGCAGTTTTGAATCAAGTACTGGTGAGAGCTGGAAGGGAAGAACAAGCTATGATGACTACATTAGCTGGACTTGTAGTGGTATTATTTTGGGTTGTACAGTATATAAGTGATTTGTTTCAAACAGTTCAAACAATATTTAGGCTTTAAATTATGGATATTTATAAAATAGCTTTATTGGGAATGATTTCAGCAATTCTTATAATAGCATTAAAAGACCAAGTACCTGTTTTTACAGTGATAATATCTATAGTGACAGGAGTACTAATAATATTATATGTTTTGCCACAAATTAAAGAAGTAGTATTAGAATTAAAATCTCTAGTAGATTATGCAGAAATTCCAGATAAATACATAAAGATTTTGCTGAAGGTAATAGGAATTTCTTATATATCCATTTTTTCAAGTGAAATATGCAAAGATTTTGGACAAGCAAATATTTCTGAAAAGATAAAATTTAGTGGTAAAATTTTAATAATATTTTGCTCTATGCCAGTTATATTAGATTTAGTAGGAAATATTTTATCAATACTATGAAATTAAGGTGGTATTATGAGAAAATTAGCATTAATAATGTTATTTGCTATCATTCTATGTAAAAGCGTATATGCCGATGATTTATTACATTATTTTGATACTTCAGGAATAGAAGCCAGTGTAGAAAAAAATTCTAACATAAATTTTTCTGAATTATTTAACAATATTATATCAGGAAATGCTAGCGAAGTAAAAAATAGTATTATTGATAATATTAAAGAATTATTTTTAGAAAATTTACAGAAAAATGTTTCTAATATAAAAATCTTATGCGTTATATGTTTGTTAATTGGATTATTTAAAAACGCTGTAAATGGAATAGAAGAAAAAGGTGTTTACGAAATAGCCTCTTTTATCGGACAAATTTTAATATTATCTATAGCTATTGTCGCTTTTAAAGAAATGATTAACATACTAAAGGATATTGTTATAAACATAATTGATATAATAGATGGAGCTATGCCATTGATGATAGGGGTTATATCATTAAATGGAAATGCTGTGCATGCTGCTGGAGTTTATGCAATATTAATGTTTGTAACAGAAAGATTATTATATATTGTAGATGGAATAATTATACCACTTATTAGTACAGGGACTTTAATAAAAATTGTAAATTTATTATCTAAAAAAGAAATGTTAAGTAAAATGTCAGAATTGTTTAGCTTTATAACAAATAATTTAATTAGAATAGGAGCATTAGCTTTTATAGCCCTTTTAACATTTGAAAAAATAGGAGGAAATACTGTGGGGTCATTTTTTGGAAACAGTACTAAATCTGTTATAAAAATGATACCTGTTGTAGGAGATATATATGGAAATGGTATTGACATAGCATCTAGTGCTCTAAAAACATTAAATAATGGAATAAGTTTATCTATAATTATAATTTTAATTACTGCAGCTATTTTGCCTATTATAAAAATAGTAACTATTACTTTTCTTTATAAAATTGTAGCAGCATTGATTGAGCCAGTTTCAGATAAGGAGACTGTAGAGATAATAGACAGTATAGGAGAAGGTGGAAAACAAATATTAAGTACCCTTTTTAGTGTTTTGTTTATGTTTGTTATGACAAATATTATTTGTATGAACTTTATCGGGGGATAAAATGGATATAATAATTGAATATGTAAGGGAAATTACCATATACATAATACTTATGGAGTTTATATTAATAACTGTACCTGAAAATTCATATAAGGGCTATATTAGATTAATAATTGGTTCAGTGCTTATTATAATTGTGTTAAAACCAATATATTCCTTTTTTGAGGTGTTTGGATGATAAATTTAAAAAAGAGTAAGAATATAGTAATTTTATTTATATTTGTATTTTTATTCGGTATTTTTTTAATGTTTACTGATAAATTTCAATTAGATTCAAATGATAAACAAAGTATAGAAAATGACACTGAAAAAATAAAGAGCGAAAATTGTGAAAATACAGAGCAAAAGCTTGCAGAGATATTATCTAATGTGAAAGGTGTAGGTGAAGTCAGGGTAATGATAGAATATTCTGAAGGAAAAGAATCTATTATAGCCGAAAATAGGAAATCAGAAAATAATTCACAATCAGAAAATACTCAGAATAAAAATGAAAGTGAAATTGCATTTTCTAATAATAATCCTGTAGTGTTAAAAGAAATATATCCAAAAGTAAAAGGGGTTATTGTTGTCGCACAAGGGGGAGATAATGTCGAAATAAAAAATCAAATTATTAGTGCAGTTATGTCATTATTGGATTTAGATGCGAATAAAATAGAAGTACTAACAATGAAATAGGGGGAATGAAAATGTTTGCTGTAAAGAAAAATCAAGTAATAATTACGGCACTTGTAGCAATGATAGCAGCAGCAGGATATTTAAATTACATAGATTCTGCTCCGCAGAAAGCAAATGAGGTAATGTTGACAGATAATAGTGATATTGCTTTAGTAGGTGATTCAAATAACGTTGCTGTAACGGATGATAATCCAGAAATAGCAGTAGCAAAGTCTACTACTCTTGGAAATACATCTTCTGGAAAAAGTGAAGAAAAAACTACCAATGATAACAAGGCTGAGGCAGATTCTGATGCAGGAGCTGCTGTATTTGTAAATTCGTCTACAGATACATCTTATTTTGTTCAGGCTAAGCTTGATAGAGAGCAATCTCGAGCTAAACAAAAAGATATGCTTAATGAAATGTTAAATAATGAAAAAGCAACTTCCGAACAAAAGAATGAAGCAACTACAGCTATGTTGCAAATACAACAAAGAATAGAAAAAGAAAATGCAGCAGAGGATATGTTAAAAGCAAAAGGTTTTTCAGAGGTTTATGTAAGAATTGATGACGATACTGTAGATGTGGTGGTTGATAAAGAAAAATTGACAGATGCAGAGATTGCACAAATAGAAGATACTATAAAAAGAAAAACAGGGTTACCTGCTGATAAAATTAGAATTACTCCATTTAAAAAGTCTTCTAAATAATTAAAACGCTTAAGGAAGTTTAATTAGTTCCTTAAGCGTTTTTTAGTGTATATATTACGGTTTTGTTACAAATTGCTTTAAATTAATTTATGTTTAAGGTTATATGTTATAATTATATTGTCAGAGATGTAGAATTTATAGCAAAATAAGGCTATAGCATTTAAAATTATAGAAAGGACGTGGGATGTTTTGAGTCATAAGAGACTTATGGCGTTGGCATTATGTTGTACAACACTTTTTACTAACAATATTGGGGTATGTGCTGCAAATAAATATGTCAATATGACCTTGACATATGATTATACACAGCATAAATATAGTGCAGAAGAAGTGTTTGTTGCTATTAATGGTAATAAGCTTACAGGGTTAAAAATGCCACCAATAGTGTTGAATAATTTTACATTAGTTCCAGCTAGAGAAGTGTTTGAGGCTATGGGAGCGACTGTAGAATGGAAAAAGGATTTAGAGCAGGTCTATGTGAAGTATAATGATAAATTGGTTGTTATACCTATAGGTTCAACAAAGGCTTATGTAAATGGACAAGCTACTACAATGCAGACAGCAGCAAAAATTATAAACAATAAAACAATGATTCCGCTGAGATTTGTAGCTACTTCATTAGGTATGCAGGTTAGTTGGGATACAAAAACTAGAGTTGCAGATATAGATACAGGAAATATATCTAGTGGTGATGTTGTAGAGGCGACAGAGGAAACAACAACTACAGTAGCACCGGTAATAACAACTACTACAGAACAAACTACAACAACTGAGACTACAACAGAAGAAACTACTACAGAGCAAACTACAGCTGCAGAAGTAAATAATATTTCGGCTATTACTTTTAGTAAAGGTAACTCTTATAAAGATATAATTACAATAGAAGGTGATTATAATCCAGATGTATCTAAGGCTTTTTCATCTGATAATAAGACTTTAACATTAAGTATAAATAATGCTAAACTTGTAGCAGATAAAGGAAATATAGACGAGGGAGCATATATTTCTAGTGGATATTACTATCAAAATAATGGAAATGTAGTTACAGTTTCTTTAAACTTGAAAGATTCTAATATGGCCGTAGATATAAGACAATTAGGTAATAATAAGACGACTGTAACAGTTACTTATGCATCATCTAACTCAACAGATAGTAATAATTCTTCATCATCAAACAGCAATTCATCTTTGTCAGGAAATTGTGGATATGATGCTGAAAATGCTAGATTTTACTTTAAAAATAATGGTTCGATAAATATAAAAAATATAATTGAATCAGATAATTATAATGATTTGAATTATAAGTTGACTTTGAACGGAGATTATACAAGTATTTTTTCTAATACTACTTATCCAGTGAACTCAAGTTATATAAATAATATAGTTGTAAATTCAACTGCAACATCTACAGTTATTACTTTCAGCGAAAAGAAAATTATGACTGTTTTAATGTCAGAAGCAGATGGATATATATATATAAAGCCAGTATTGCCAAAGGAAAGATATAGTAAGATTATAGTATTAGATGCAGGACATGGTGGTAGTGACCCAGGAGCAAGTGGTAATGGTTTAATTGAAAAGAATTTAACATTAAGTATGTTGAATAAAGCAAGAGCTTTGTTTGACAGTGATGGAACTATTAAATGTTATGCGACAAGAACTACTGATACTTATCCATCGTTTAATGATAGAACAGACCTTGGTAATGATGTTGGAGATGCGTTTATATCAATACATATAAATGCTGCAGCAAATACTTCAGCTGCAGGTACAGAAACTTATAGTTTATATGCAAACGACCAGGGAAATGGATTAACAAGTTATGGATTGGCATCAGAAATATTGAAAAATCTTTTAAGTCAATTAGGTACAAAGGACCGAAAAGTTAAAAGTGAAAATTGGATTGTTTTAAGACAATCTAAAATACCAGCATCTTTAATAGAAATTGGTTTTATTACTAACAGTGGTGATGCAGCTATTATGGGTTCGGATGCAGGACAACAGAAGGTAGCACAAGCTATATTTGATTCCGTAAAGAACTTATTTAACCAATATCCACCAGTTAGATAAATAATTATAATTTTAAATAACCTCCAAAAGTTAGAAGTATAATCTAACAAATGGAGGTTATTTTCTACAAAAAAATGATATAAGGGCATATACTTATCTATTCGCTAAACACACATTTTACGAAAAGATAAGTGCATTTTTTGTATAAAAACTATTTTTTAAATTTTTTTCTTTTATTTGGTAAAATTAACATCTTTAACTTTATTAAATAAAAAACTGAGTAATATTTTTCACTCAGTTTTTTTATACTTAGTATCTATGGTTTATGTATTCGTCTATTAATGATTTTTTCACTGTATCATTAAATACATTTTCATTTTTTAATCTATTTAATACGACTTTACTTGTAGAATGTAAAATCATATTTTTATCGTGTAAAATAATTTCAAATAATTTATTTTTTAAAGCTTTGCTTTTTACTTTTATAAAATATGCCTCAGTATCCTTATAATCAGATAATTCTAAAATTTTTAATGTTGATTTATCCTTTAAGTTATAGTAGTAATTGCTTTTATCTCTATACGAGTTAGCAATTTCTCTATCATAATAATTTTGAGATTCAGATTTAGCTTGTTTGGCCATTGCATTGTAAAATTGATAGTTAAATAACCCTTTGTCAACAGAATCTACATTTTTAAAAGGTTTGTCTTTTAAGTTTAATACTGCTTGAAAATTTTGAGCTAAGTATTCGCTTTTAGTCATATCTCCTTTTAAATACTGGTCTATGAGTGCTTGTCTATAATTAAAATATTCTTGTAAAGCATTCATAAAGGCACCTCTTTCTTGTTTATTATTTTTTAATAATTAAAATTTAAATAATAATCCTTGGGCAATTTTGGCTGCTGTCTGAGTATTTGTCATTATTTCTAACAAAGCTATTGAAAAAAGCATTGCAGTTGCTGGACCTTTTGATGTTATTATATTACCATCAATAACAAGGGATTTATCAATGTAATTAGCTCCCTTTAACTGGCTCTCAAAACCTGGATAGCAAGTTGCCCTTTTACCTTCTAATATTTTGTTTTCGCCAAGAATACTTGGTGCAGCGCATATTGCAGCAATAAATTTATTTTTATTCATAAAATCGTGGCATACTTTGCATACACCTTCGTGTGCCAATAGATTGTTTCGTCCTTCATATCCGCCCGGTAAAACAATCATATCTACATCATCGAAATTTATATCATTAAAAACGACATTAGCTTTAAAATCAATATTGTGTGCTCCATTTATACCTAAGGTATCATTAATAGAAACACCAAGTACATCAACATTTCCTCGTCTTAAAATATCTATTACAGTAAGTGCCTCTATTTCTTCACATCCATCAGCAAGAAAAACAACTACTTTACCCATATAAGTTTCCCCTTTCGTTTTAATCCTTTAAATTATAATAAATTTCAAACCAGTTATATTATAACATATTTTTGTTTTTTTTGCTTGATTAAATAAATATATTTAAAAAAGCTTAATATAAGTTGATTTTATATAATGTAGAATTTATAATTGTATTTGACAACAAACTTAATATAGTAAGGAGATTTTTAATATGTCAAAAGAAATTTATGAGATAGAACGAAAATTTTTAGTTAAAGAAATTCCTAATAATTTACAACAATACAAATGTTATAAAATAAAACAAGGATATATATCAACAAACCCTACTATAAGATTAAGACAGAGGGATGATGAATATATATTGACTGTAAAAAGCAGTGGAATAATGAAGAAACTTGAATATGAATTGCCTATTACAGAAGAACAATTCAATAATTTATGGGAAAAAGTCGAAGGAAATACAATAGAAAAAAATAGATATTTAATTCCATTGAAAGATAATTTAGTTGCAGAACTCGATATTTATGGAGCAGATTTATCAAATTTTGCTAACGTAGAAGTAGAATTTAATTCGACAAAAGACGCCATTTTATTTACACCACCCGACTGGTTTGGACAAGAAGTGACACAAAATAAAAGGTATAGTAACGCAAGTTTGGCAAAATATGGATTGCCTTCAAAAAAATAAAATTTTAGACTTGATTTTTCAGGTAAGAGGTAGTATAATGTTTTTGTTGGTAAATATTCCCAAGGAATTACAAATTAAATCATTTTAGGAGGAATTAGACTATGGAAAACAAAAAAATGAGAATTTTAATTGCTGATGACAACAAAGACTTCTGTGATTGCTTAAGTAACTATATTAATATGCAGGATGATATGGAAATTATCTCAATTGCTCATGATGGTAATGAAGCAGTTACAAAAATTATTACTGACAAACCGGATGTAGCACTTATTGATGGTATAATGCCTAAGTTAGATGGTATAGGTGTTATGGAACAGCTTTATGCACAAGGTAAAACAGAGTCAACAATGTGTATTATGCTTACTGCTATTACAGGAGAGGCTATTACTCAAAAGGCATTTGCTTTAGGGGTTAAATATTATATAGCTAAACCTTTTGATATGGAAATGCTTGTAACTAGAATACGTCAGCTTAAGGAACCGGTTGTGAAAAAAGGGTCTCTTAATACTGGGGTTTGTTTTGCAAGACAAAATGAAGTCAACTTAGAAGCAAGGGTGACAAATATTTTGCATGAAATAGGAGTTCCAGCACATATTAGAGGATATCATTATATGAGAGAGGCTATAATTTTATCTATTGCTGATATGGATGTATTGAATTATATTACAAAAGAGTTATACCCTGCTATTGCTAAGAAATGCAATACTACCCCAAGTAGAGTTGAGAGAGCTATACGACACGCCATTGAGGTTGCTTGGAACAGAGGTCAAGTAGAGGTTTTAGATTCATTATTTGGTTATACAATATCAAATAGTAAGGGGAAACCAACTAATAGTGAATTTATAGCTTTAATTGCAGATAAATTAAGATTAGAAATAATGATTGGATGATGAATTAAGTAATTTACCTCTCATTGTTGAGAATGAGAGGTAAATAGGTGTTTTTATGATGTAAATTCTACTATTCCATTAAAAATACCTATAGCACAATTTTCCCTAAAACTAGAAGTTGCTAATAAAGCTGCTTCTTGAGGATTACTGATAAAAGCAAGTTCTACTAAAATTGCGGGCATGATTGTATATCTTAGTACGGCAAAGTTTGCTTGAAAAGTACCTAAATCTGGGGTTTGAATCATAGAAACTAAAGAATTATTTACAGTTAATGCTAAGTTACTTGCTACTGTATTAGGTCTGTAGTAGTAAGTGCTTGTGCCTTTGTATATAGGATTTATGTTTGAATTACAATGAATACTTATAAAATAATCAGCACCCCATTGATTTGCTAATGTAGCTCTTTCACGGAGACCAATATTTATGTTACTTGTTCGAGAATATTTTACTTCATAATTTCTGGAGCTTAATAAACGACCTAACCTAAGAGCAACATCAAGATTTACGTCGGATTCTTTTAAACCATTAGGACCTACAGCTCCAGGATTTGAACCTCCGTGGCCAGCATCAATAAAGATTTTCAATAAAAAAACCTCCCAATAACATACCATAATATATGATATGTGTTGAGAGGTTTTTTGTTAATATATATAATTAAAATCCTGAACTTTTAAGCATTTTAACTTTTATATCCAAAGTCTGACCATTTCTAATTAATTTAACATTAACTGTATCGCCAACTTTTGTATTTTTAACTAGTGAAACTAATTGGTCATTTGTAAATGTAGGTTGACCATTAAATGATGTAATTATATCGTTTTGCTTTATACCAGACTGTGCAGCACTACCACCCTGTACTACCTCTTGAACCATTACGCCAGCAGTTGGTAAGTTGTAATACTGTGCCATTTCGTCAGTAATAGTTACAACACTAACACCTAAAGTTGCACTGTCAGTTGTATTCATAAGCTGTTCAATAAGTGGCTCAGCAACATTAGATGCAATACTGTAGCCAACACCTTCAACAGAAGTAAGTGCTATTTTGGCTGTGTTAATTCCAATTACCTGACCTTTTTGGTTAACTAAGGCACCACCACTGTTACCAGGATTAATAGCAGCATCTGTTTGCAATACAGTCAATTTTTTACCATTTATATTTACTTCTTTTGCACCAACGCTAATAATACCTTTTGTAGCTGTGTTACCCTGTCCTAATGCATTGCCTATAGCAATAACGGTGTCACCAACTTGTGTTGAATCTGAATCACCAAATTCAGCAACTTGAACGTCTTTTACGCCAGCAGCAGCTAAATCTGAAAGTTTAACAGAGATAACAGCTAAATCTGAATTAGCATCTTTTCCAACTAATTCAGCAGATACTAAATCACATTCGTTTAAAGAAATGCTTACTCTGCTTGCCCCAGAAATTACATGGTAATTTGTAGCAATATAGGCCTTTTGACTATCCTTATAAAAAACTATACCAGAACCAGAACCTTCACTTTCATATGATTGATTAAAGAAATCTGTGCCCTGCACTACAGATGTAATACAAGCAATAGATGGTTTAACTTTCTTTATTATATTAACAGTATTCTGAGATTCCTCATCTAAAGTCTGTATAACACTTAAATCATTGCTATCTTGTTTTGTTGTAGTAGTATTTACATTAGTTGTGCTGACAGTAGGGGTTACAGAATGTACAATACTAGATGTTACAGGTATTGCAACACCAAGGCTTAGACCTACTGCTGAACCAATAATTAGAGATAAAATACTTGTCTTTATTATATTTATATTTATATTCTTCTTCATAAAACACACCTCCACTAATTATTAAAACTGGTCATTACTATTTGCTAATGTAGCCTTTACTTCGCCCTTCTGATTACCGTTTCTTATGACAGAAAGAGTAATGGTATCATTTGATTTATGACTAGAAATAATTTTTGAAAGTTCTTCTATACTATTGATTGTCTGTCCATCAACAGCTGTAATTATATCACTTACCTGTAAGCCAGATTTTTCGGCTGGTGAATTGCTTTCTATCTTGCCAACAAATACACCATTTATGTTTATATTATACATTTTCTTAAAATCATCTGTAATACTATAGCCAGAAATACCTAAGTATGGTTTGTCAACTGTACCCTTTTCCATTAATTCTTTTGCAATAGTTTTGGCTTGATTAATTGGAATAGCATATCCTGTACCTTCAACACTTGTTTGAGATGCTTTTGCTGAATTGATACCGATTACCTCACCATCAGTATTAACTAATGCACCACCACTGTTACCAGGGTTTATAGCAGCATCTGTTTGTATTGCATTATATTTTACACCATCAATATTTAAAACTTTATTTTCGGCTGAAATTATACCTACAGTAGCTGTTTTACCTTGACCCAATGCATTACCAATGGCAATAACGGTTTGTCCGACTTCTATTTTATCAGAGTCACCAAGTTTAGCAGTAGTTATATTTTCTATCCCTGCAGATTTTAAATCTGATTTTGATACAGAAATTACGGCAAGGTCAGATGTAGCATCCTTTCCAACTAATTTAGCATTAATTTGTTCTTTACCTGTTATAGAAATAGTAACGGAATTTGCAGAATCTACAACATGGTTATTAGTTAGGATATATACTTTATCATTATCCTGTGAATATATGATACCTGAACCAGAGCCTTCTTCATCAACAGTTTGATTAAACATATTAGAAGCAGTAACTTTTATAGAAATGTTTACTACAGAGTTTTCAATGTTGCTAACTGTTTTTGAAATGTTTTGCTTGGATGAAGCTGAAGTAGAAACGGTACTATTATTTGTTGTTGAAGTATCATTATTTTTATTGTTTATCTTTGAAAAAGAAAAGCTACCATTTATTGCGTTATTAATACCGGATATTACGGAATTAGATGTGTTTAGTCCAACCCCTAAGAAATAGCCAAATGATGCACCACAAAGTATAGTTCCAGCTAATCCAACAGCAATACTTTTTTTATAGGTATATTTTTTTGTACTTTTTTCTTTTGAATCATCTCCAGCGTCGTTATTTGTAAAATTATAATTTATACTATCGCTTTCAATATCATTTGGAGATTGATTTTCAAAGCTTTCTTCAGTTGTATTGTTTTTATTAATTTCATTTTTATTTTCATTCATAATTATAGCCCTCCTCACAATGACTATGTCATTCTTTAGATTTAATTTAAGTGAATTGTAGCACATTAAAAATAAAAAAGTGTGAATAAATTGTAAACAAAAACGCTTTGCCAATTTTTTAATGCTTGCTTAATTCAAATGTAATAAAAACATAATAAAAAGAGTCTTGATAAAGGTTTTTTCTTAATAAATATATCTATAATAATATTAAATATAAATAATATATAGAATGAAATTTTTACAGAAAAAGACCTTCAAACAATTAATTTATAAAAAAATGTTTGAAGGTCTAAGTTTAAATTTATTTAAATTGGATAAATTTTAGAATTTACATCTGCTAAGTTAGGGTCTACGCCAAATTTCTGAGCCTGTCTAAACTTGAAGTAGTCCATAGCCTGTTGAGGGAATAAAGCATAACTAAGAACATCTTCTTCTTGCTGCTTATAGTCTTTCATTTCTGCTTCAAATTTTGCCATTTCTGGTTCAATTAAATCAGCTGGTCTACAAGTAATAGGTTCTTCATCACCTATTATCTTCTTGCGAATTTCTTCTGAAATAGGTACAGGAGTCTGACCGTACATACCTCTTACAATATCTTTTGTTTCCTTTGGAACCATTTTATATCTTTCACCCATTAGCACATTTAAAACAGCTTGAGTACCAACAATCTGGCTAGATGGTGTAACAAGTGGAGGATAGCCTAAATCTGCTCTTACCTTTGGGATTTCAGCTAAAACGGCATCATATTTATCCTCAGCATTGGCATTTTTGAGCTGGCTAACAAGGTTAGATAACATACCACCAGGAACTTGATAAATTAAAGTAGATATATCTACACCAAGCATTTTAGTATTCAAAAGGCCAGACTTTATATCATCTTCTCTTATAGGTTTGAAGTAATCTGTAATTTCTTTTAAGGCTGAAAGGTTAAGATTTGTATCATAATCTGTTCCTTGTAATGCTGCAACCATAACTTCTGTTGCTGGCTGTGCTGTACCCATACTTAATGGAGACATATCAGTATCAATAATATCAGCACCTGCTTCAATAGCTTTTAAATAAGTCATAGATGCTACACCACTTGTGTAGTGACTATGAACTTCAATAGGTACATTAACTTCTTCTTTAATTGCCTTAACTAAATCATATGCTGGCTTTGGAAGGAGAAGTCCTGCCATATCTTTTATACAAATAGAATCAGCACCAAGACTTTCATATCTTTTAGCTAAATCTACATAATATTCAAGAGTATGAACATCACTTAGTGTATAGCTAATAGCAAGCTGAGCATGTGCGTTTTCAGCTTTTGTAGCTTTGACTGCTGTTTCAAGATTTCTGGCATCATTTAATGCATCAAAAATTCTTATAATATCAATACCATTTTCAATACTCTTTCGAACGAAAGATTCAACTACATCATCAGCATAATGCTTATAACCAAGGATATTTTGACCTCTCAAAAGCATCTGAAGTTTTGTATTCTTTAATACAGAACGGAATTTTCTAAGTCTTTCCCATGGGTCTTCCTTTAAAAATCTTAAACATGAATCAAATGTAGCACCACCCCATACTTCCATGGCACCAAAACCGATTTCATCCATTTTACTAAGAATAGGAAGCATATCTTCTATTCTCATTCTAGTAGCAATTAAAGATTGCTGACCATCTCTTAATGTACAATCACAAATTTTAATAGTTTTAGACATTATATTACCTCCTATCCTCTATATAACTGTAAGAATATACCAGATGCAATAGCAGAACCTATTACACCAGCTACATTTGGACCCATAGCATGCATAAGTAAATAGTTGTTAGGGTTCTCTTTTTGACCAACGTTTTGGGCTACTCTTGCAGCCATAGGAACGGCTGAAACACCAGCTGCACCAATAAGTGGATTAACTTTACCACCTGAAAGTTTACACATTATTTTACCACCAATAACGCCTGAAGCAGTTGAAATACAGAAAGCAATTAAGCCTAAAAGAAGTATAAATAATGTTTGAGCCTGTAAAAATTGGTCAGCTCTTGTTGTAGCACCAACTGATACACCGATGAATATACTTACGATGTACATAAGAGCCTCTGATGCGTGATGAGCAAGTTTTTCTGTAACACCACTTTCTTTGAATAAGTTACCTAACATAAGCATACCAATTAATGATGCTGTATCAGGAACGATTAAAATTACTAGAATAGCTGTTATAATAGGAAAAAGAATTCTTTCCTTTTTTGAAACAACTCTAAGTTGTTCCATTTTTATAGCTCTTTCTTTCTTTGTAGTAAGTAACTTCATAATAGGTGGCTGAATAATTGGAATTAAAGCCATATAAGAATACGCAGCAACAGTTACTCTTGATAAAAGATGAGGAGCAAGCTGTGTTGTAGTGAAAATAGCTGTTGGACCATCAGCACCACCAATAATACCTATAGAAGCTGCTTCTTGGAAATTAAAACCAAGACATAACGCTCCTAAAAAGGCTGCAAATATACCGAACTGGGCAGCTGCACCTAATAATAGACTTTTAGGATTTGCTATTAAAGGACCAAAGTCTGTCAATACACCAACACCCATAAAAATAAGTGGAGGGAATATACCTAATTCGTCACCTTGGAAAATATACCAGAGTAAACCACCGTTTGAAGTATCTGTTGGTTCATTCATTATTCCTGCACCAGGCAAATTAGCTAAAAGCATACCAAAGGCAATAGGTAAAAGCAGCAACGGTTCATATTTTTTTACGATAGCTAAATAGAGAAGGAAACAAGCTATAACAATCATTATTAAATATTTATAGTTATCTCCTTGAGCAAACTGGGCAAATCCTGTGTTAAGAAGGAAGTCCTTTAATGCTTCAAATAATTGTTCCATATTTTTTACGCCTCCTAAAATTATTCGGCAACAGTAATGAGGACATCTCCAGAAGCAACTGTTTGACCCTTTGTTACATTTACTGATGCAACAGTACCAGCACTTGGAGTAACAATTTCATTTTCCATTTTCATAGCTTCAAGTACAACAACGCACTGATTTGCCTCTACTCTATCGCCCACATTTACTTTAATATCAAGTATATTACCAGGCATTGGGCTTGTTACTTTTGCACTGCCTTCAGAACCTGTAGGAGCAGGAGCTGGTGTAGCTGTAGGAGCAGCAGCTGGTGTTGGTGCAGCTACTGGAGTTGCTTGAGTAACAGTAGGAGCTTTTGTAGCAACTGCTCCATTTAATTCTTCAACTTGAACATCATAAGTGTTACCATTTACCGTAATTCTATAATTTTTCATTATTATTGTCCTCCTAAAAAATATTATTTTGCTGTTCAGTTACAGCTTCTTTATTCCAACTTGAAACTCGTCTTATACTTCTTACAACTAACTTATCTGGGCCAACTTTGGCTTGTGCTGCAATAGCAGCAGTAATCACAGCGATAAGTTCTAAATCATCTTGTAATGGCTGTTCTTGAACAACTGGTTCAGAAACTTCTTTAACTGTTTTATTATTAGTTGCTTGTTCAACCGTTTCATTTTGAGCTTTGATTTTTTTGTTTTCTAAATTTGCAACAACGTTAAAAATCATAAGAACGAAACATATAAAGGCTAAGACTGCAATGACTATTATAAAACCCATTACAGTAACTTCTACACCTTGTAAAAAAATATCCATTTATAGTCACCTCTTAATAATCATTGCTTGAATGTTTTTTAGCAGGTTTTACTACTCTCTTAGTTAATAACATTTCGATAGCTGAAATAATACGTTTTCTAGTATTTGATGGAAGTATAACAGTATCTACAAATCCGTTTCCTGCTACGGCATATGGATTTGAAATGTCATCAAATTTGCTAGAATCAATTTGTAAAACATTTATTGAACTTGTTTTATCCATTAAAGCTATTGTAGCTGTTGGCCAAGCATAAACAATATCAGCACCGATATGCTTAGAATTCATCAAGAAATAAGCATTACCTATACCATTTCTTAAAATAATATTTATTTTAGGAACAGTAGCATTGGCAAAACTTGACATAAGAATACTGCTATATTTTATAATGCCCATCTGTTCTTCTTTGAGTTCTTTTTCATAACCAACAATATCTGTAAAAGTTAAAATTGGAATATTAAATGCATCACATGTGTTTATGAATTCACTCGCTTTTTTAGCAGCTTCAACATTTAATAGTCCATTATTTGCAACGATGCCAGTAGTAACTCCATCAAATTTTGCAAAACCGGTAATAATATTTTCAGCATAGTTTTCACGAAGTTCAAGGAAAATATTATTGTCAGCCACTGAAGTAATAACATATTTCATATCAATAGGAGTAACATCATCTTCAGGAACAATAGTATCTAAGTTTGAATCTACACGATTTAAATCGTCACTAGTTAATTCAGGTCTAACTAAATCAAGATTATTCTCTGGTAAGAAATCAATTAATTGTCTTACTTTTGTGAAACAAGCTTTTTCATCATCACAACAAATGTGAATCATACCTTCTTTAGAAAGTGTATCTGCCCCACCAAGTTGTTCATAAGATGTAGATTTACCATCAAGTCCAGGCATTGTGGCAGGACTCATCATAAACATTTTTGCATTTTTATTGCACATCACAACAAAATCAGATACTATAGGCATAAAACTTGCAATTCCAAGGCAATCACCTAATATTATACTTATCTGTGGAACAACACCACTAGCGTTAGTTTGGTTTCTAAATATAGTTCCATATGCTTCAAGGGTATTTAAACCTTCTTCAAGCTTTAGACCTTTTGAATCCATTATAGATATAACAGGGCTACCCATTTTCAACGCTAAATCATAGATATTTCCAATCTTTTTTGCGTGTTTTACACCGACAGGGCCATTCTGGCAGAACGCATAAACAATTTTACCGTTAATAGTACCATAACCGGTTACAACACCAGCATCAGTGTTAAACGAACCTATTTCAACAAAACTATTTTCGTCAAATAGATTTTCTAACCTTAAACGTGCTTCACTTGGTTGTTCATTCATTTTTGATATTAAATCATTAATTTGTCCAAGTCTACTCATTTTACTTCCCTCCACTAACATCAACAGGATAAAAAAACATAAAAATTTGTAAAATACCTTGTAATTCTCTATATTTTATTGTACTATAAAATAGAAAATATTCTAATACTTATTTATATATAATTCATATAACGCATGAGTTATAATTAGGAGGTAAATATGGATTTAAAAGAATTTGAATACGTTCTTGCAATTAATGAAGATAAAAGTTTTTCAAAAGCTGCAAAACGACTTTTCATATCACAACCATCATTAAGCCAATATATTAATCGACTAGAAAATCAACTTGGTGTAACTTTGTTTGATAGAAATACCATACCTCTTACTCTAACATATGAAGGCGAACTATATATTGAAGCAATGCAAAATATTGTAGAAATTTTTAATGGAATGCAGAAAAGCTTTGATGATATTTCCGAACTAAAAAAAGGCAGGATAAACATAGGTCTTACACCATCAAAAGCAAATAATCCGTTGCCAGCAATATTGCCGGTTTTTAAAGAGCATTATCCAGATATAGAGCTTATACTAACGGAAGCAACTTCTTTAGAGTTGGAAAATCTGCTTGTCAAAGGTGCTGTTGATGTATGTATGATGAATTTACCAATAAAGAGTAAAGGCATCGAATATGAGCCTATTATGACGGAAAATATCTTTTTAGCTGCACCACCTGATTTTACACCAAAAAATGTTGAAAAATCAAGCCCATTTCCGAAAATTAATATTAAAGATTTAGAAAATGAACAATTTATCCTTCTTCATTCGGACCAGAGATTAAGACAAATTGCAGATAATATATTTGATAGTATAGGAATGAAGCCGAAAATTCTTCTTCAAACAAGTAGTATAGAAACTGCTATTAGATTATCTGCAGCCAATATGGGATTTAGTTTTGTCCCAGAATCTTCAGTTAGATTTTCTTCAATGGTAAATCCGCCCAAATATTATACTTTTGGTAATACTGAAACTAGTTGGACTTTGGTGATAGCATATAGACAGAATGCTTATAGAAGTAAAGCTGTTACTGCTTTTGCAGAAATAGCAAAAAAAGTTGTATCACGATAGGAGAAAATTATGTTTACAATACTTGATTTTGAATTTAATCAAGCTTTTTCAATGAATAATTGCAAAGATATGGTAAATCCTAAATGTAGGTTTGAAATTATACAGATTGGAGCTGTGAAGGTTGATGATAATTATGATATAATAGATGAATTTAATATATTGATTAAACCAAATATATATCCAACTATTCATCCATTTGTAGAAAAGATTACAGGTTTTACAGATAAAGATTTTAAATATAAACCTTATTTTCCAGAGGCGTTTAAAAAATTTAGAAGATTTTTAGGTGATGATACAGTATTAGGAACCTGGGGATATAGTGATATTCGTGCTTTATTTAGAAATTTAACATATTACAATATAGCTACAGAGCCTATGATTATTGAATATGTAGATATTCAAAAAATGGCGACACAGCATTTGAAATATTCCAAAGGTGGAGCTATTGGTTTGAAAAATGCTGTCGAAGCGTTTGAAATTGAAATAGACAGACCTTTTCACCATGCACAAGATGATGCATACTATACAGCTAAGGTTTTAAAGGAAATTGCACCAGAAAAATTACCTGTTAGAATTTTTAATTCTTCTCATCTTAAACCTAAAAAAATACAGGAAAATCGTATTCAAGCAATAAAGTGTAGACGTTCCAAGTCAAATAGAACAAGAAAAAGTAAATGATTATAAAAGAAAATAAAAACATCCTACAAATTTTTATACCTTTATTTGTAGGATGTTTTTTATGAAAAAATTATTTTAAAAAACCGGAAATTATTTTTTCCTCAGCTTGTTCAGCAGTAAGACCTAATGTTCTTAATTTTAAAATTTGTTCGCCAGCTATTTTTCCAATAGCAGCTTCATGAATTAAGGCAGCATCTGGATTTTCAGCTACTAAAGATGGCTGAGCTATAACAGAACCGTTTCCATCTAGTATAGCATCACACTCAGAGTGACCTGTACATACATTCTTACCAATAATCTTAGAAGTATATTCTTGTTTAGAATTGTCCCTGGCAACTGAACGAGAAACAATGTCAGTTCCAGAATTTTCTCCTTCAAGAGTTACAACGAAATCAGTCTTTGCATACTCTTTTCCAGATGTCATAATACGTTCTTTAATAATCAGTTTTGCATTCTTGCCTAAAGTTCCTCTTGTCTTACGGTCTGTGCTATCTACGCCACTAAGTTGAATAGTGTCCATTGTAAGAATTGCATTTTCTCCTAAAGTGCAATCTGTTACAGGGTCGATTCGTTTTGCTCCAGTACCTTTACCTGTACCAATATGTTTTTCTTTATATAAAACATTAGAATTTTTTTCAAGAAAGAATCTATGAACACCATTGTGTCTAGCGTCATGACCATCATCTGTATGAACTCCACATCCGGCAACAATTGTAACATCTGCACCCTCGCCAACAAAAAAGTCATTGTATACGATGTCATCTACATTCCCTTTTGTGACACAGGCAGGAATATATACAGTTTCATCTTTAGTATTAGGTGCAATTATTATATTTATACCAGGAGCATCGTCTTTTGGCTCTATTTTTATATTTTCAGAAGACTGTCTGCCAGCGCACTGACCATCTTCACGAATATTAAATGCTCCATTAAATTTTCCTTTGAAATCGGATACTATTTTTAAAATTTCTTCTGTAGTTTTTTTCATTAGTTGTTACCCCCATTTAGACAACAATCACCAGTGTTAGATACCTCTAAAAGAGTTGGTAAAATTTCTTCTTTTTTACCGATATTTTTAACAACCCCATTCGCAATAACAACTATTTCATCAGCAATATTAAGTATTCTCTCTTGGTGAGATATAATAAGCAATGTGCCTGCATAGTTTTCTTTGATTTCAACAAAGGCATCAATTAATTCATTAAAACTCCAAAGGTCAATGCCTGCCTCTGGTTCATCGAAAATAGTAAGTTTTGTGTTTCTTGCAAGGACAGTAGCAATTTCAATTCTTTTTATTTCGCCACCGGAAAGGCTAGAATTAACTTCTCTGTCTATGTAATCATGGGTACATAGACCTACTTTGCCAAGTAATGAACAAATTTCTTTTTCTTCTATTTTTTTACCTGCAGCGAGTTCAAGTAAATCTCTGACGGTGATACCTTTAAATCGTACAGGTTGTTGAAATGCATAACTTATTCCTTTATTTGCCCTTTCAGTTATATCTAAAGAAGTAATATCTTCACCATCTAAAATGATGTTACCAGATGTTGGTTCTTCTAATCCAGCGATTAATTTTGCAAGAGATGTTTTACCACCACCATTTGGACCAGTAATTACTACTAGTTTTCCAGACGGGATTTCTAAATTTATATTTTTAATAATTTCTGTACCATCAGAAACTTTCCATTTTATGTTTTGTAGTTCTAACATTGTAAGTTCCTCCTAAAATCTAGTGTTATTAATAAAAGTTAGTTGTATTAAAGTGTTTCTAATAATTCATAGAAATTAGGGAAAGAAATAGCTACGCAATCAGAATCAAGAATAGTTGTTTCGCCTTCAGCAACTAAAGCGGCTATAGCACAGGACATTGCAACTCTGTGGTCTAAATGACTATCTACAGTAGCACCTCTTAATTTTTGGTTGCCTTCAATAATCATACCATCTTCGGTTTCTGTGATTATAACACCCATTTTACCTAATTCTGTACTCATAGTTGCTATTCTATTAGATTCTTTAACCTTTAATTCCTCAGCATCTTTAACAACAGTAGTTCCTTCAGCACAAAGAGCAGCCACAGCAAATACAGGAATTTCATCTATCATTCTTGGAATTATACTTCCTTCAAGTGTTGTAGAGTGAAGTTTTGAAGATTTTACTTCGATATCACCTACAAGCTCGCCACCAGATTCTCTTTGGTTAAGAATATTTATTTCGCCACCCATTGCACGTAAAGCATCAATAATACCTGTTCTTGTTTCATTTATACCTACATTTTCAATTATAATATGAGAATTTGGAACAATTAATCCAGCTACCATAAAGAAAGCAGCAGACGAAATATCACCAGGAACGTTGATAGGTTTTGCGTAAAGTTCTTCTACAGGAGTAGATGTAATTACACCATTTACATTTTTGATATTAGCTCCAAAATAATTTAAAATTATTTCTGTATGATTTCTTGAAGCAACAGGCTCATTGATAACTGTAGTTCCATCAGCAAAGAGACTTGCTAAAAGAATAGATGACTTTACTTGAGCACTTGCCATAGGCATAGTGTATTCAATAGAATGAAGTTTTGAACCATGTATTGTGAGTGGAGCAAAGCCGTCATTTGTACTTTCAATATTAGCTCCCATTTCAGTAAGAGGATTTATAACTCTTCTCATTGGTCGTTTTTGAATGGAACTATCGCCATTTAATACTGTATCAAAGTTCTGAGCAGATAAAATACCAGATATAAGTCTAATTGTAGTGCCACTGTTCCCAACATCTAAAGTTTCTGCTGGGGCAGAAAGACCATGAAGACCTTTACCGTGAACAGTAACATTTTCTCCGTCAACATCTATTTCTATGCCAAGTTTTCTAAAACAAGAAATAGTTGACATACAATCATCACCGGTTAAGAAACCAGTAATCTTTGTTTCTCCTTTTGCTAGTGAGCCAAACATAATAGCTCTATGGGAAATAGACTTATCACCAGGAATTTTAATTTGACCGTTTAATTTTTCTATAGGTGTTATAGTTTTATTCATAATTCAAATTTTCTCCTTTATTTATTGAATACTTTGTAATTCATAGACTTTAAAATATCAATTGCCCTATTTTTATGAGATTCATTTTCAAAAGCTATATAAAGTGCACCATCGTTATAATCTCTAGTGTTTCGTATACCTATATTTTTTATATTAACGCTATTAACACTTAGCAATGTTGCTATTGTTGCTATTGCACCAGGCTGGTCAACTACATCAACAGCAATTTCATAAAATTTACATACAGTATTTTCATTTCTGCTTTCAAAAGTGTTTCTGTAATCCCTTGCACTCTCAAAAAAAGAGTATATATCCTCTTTCCTTTCAAGCGATTTTTTTAATTCTTTTATTGTTTCGATATATGTGTCAAGTACTTTTAGTATTGGCTCTCTGTTATCTTGACAAATGCTGTTCCATACATCTGGGCTAGAACTAGCTATTCGTGTAATATCTCTAAAACCACCAGCTGCAAATGAGTGCATATATCCATTATCATCAGCTAAATTTTTTACCGTATTTACAAGAGAGGATGCAATAATATGAGGAACATGACTAATTGCCGCAACAGTATAATCATGAATTTCAGGGGAAATAACAACAGGAGTTGCTCCTAATATTTTAGCAATACCAGTCATTTGATTTATCTTAGATTGTGGCACATCATTTATTGGGGTGAAAATATAAAAAGCATTTTCAAATAGATGTGCTTTTGCTGATTTATATCCTGTTTGTTCAGAGCCGGCCATTGGATGTCCACCTATAAAGCATATATCTTTAACGTTTGATAAAGTATCACAAATTTTCTTTTTAGTACTACCTACATCTGTGATGATACAATCCTTTTTTATAAACGGCTTTAATTTACTTACATATGTAGGTATTGTGTCAACAGTTGTACATACAATAATTATGTCACATTCGTTAAAAATTGACATATCTGTAAGACTATATTCATCAATTACACCATCGTTGTAAGCGTCTATAAGTGACTTTTCACTTCTGTTCATTGCTACAATTTTAATATCTGTTTTTTCTTTAAGGGCCTTTGCTATAGAACCACCTATTAAGCCAAGACCTATAATTCCTATAACCATTGGAACACCTCTCTAATATGAGCATTATCCATATTATTGTAACACTAATACTACATTTGGTCAATATAATTTGAAAAGTGAGTGTTAAATCCTAAAATAATTTATCTTTAAATTGCAAATTATTGTAAAAATTAATAAAAATATTAAAGGGATTTGAATGAATTTGTTGAATTTATAAATACTAAAGAGAAAGTGTTTGTGCAATTGAGTTAAAATATGCACATAATATATTCTATAAATGTAATAAACGGACAAAAGGAGTGGTGTTTTTATGAAGAGTTATCCAGCAAGTCAAATTAGAAATGTTGCAATTATTGGGCATAGTGGTGTTGGTAAGACTACTATCGCTGAGGCATGTTTGCATGTTAGTGGTGTATCAAAAAGATTTGGACGAGTAGAAGAAGGAAATACAATTAGTGATTATGACCCAGAAGAAATAAAAAGAAAGATTTCTATCAATTCTTCTATGATTCCTGTAGAATGGTTGGAAGAAAAAATTAATTTTATTGATACTCCAGGATATTTTGATTTTCTTGGTGAAGTTAAACAGGCACTTAGTGTATCTGATTTGGCACTTATAGTTGTTGACGCAAAGGCTGGTGTACAAGTTGGAACTGAAAAAGCTTGGCAGATGGCGACAGAAATGGGCGTACCAAAGATGATTTTTGTTAATGGTATGGATGATGAATCAGCCGATTTAGATACAGTTGTAGAGGCTATGAAGCAGGTTTTTGGTAAGAGTATTGCCCCACTTCAAGTTCCTTTTTATGAAGACAATAAATTTGTTGGATTTGTAAATGTTATCAGAAGAGCTGCAAGAAAATTTATGAATGGACTTGTAGAACCTTGTGATATGCCTGATGGATTAGATGATTCAGTTGAGAGTATGAGAAAAATGGTTGAAGAGGCTGTTGCTGAAACTGATGACGAATTGATTGAAAAGTTCTTTAATGATGAAAGCATGACTCCTGAAGAAATACATAAAGGATTAAGAATTGGTATTGTTGATGGTACAGTTACACCTGTTATTTGTGGTGCTGCTATATATACAATAGGAATTAGAGTATTAATGAATTCTATAAATAAGTTTTTACCACCGACTAATGAGGTTAAAGCAACAATAACAGCTATAAACCCTAAAACTGATGATTACGTTGAAATTAATTGTGATGAAAATGATCCATTGTCAGCTTTTGTATTTAAAACAATTGCAGACCCTTATGTAGGAAGGTTGAGCCTTTTTAAAGTTTGTTCTGGTATTATGAAAAAAGACTCAATGGTTAAAAATGTAAATAAGAATATTGCTGAAAAAATAGGAAAGTTGTATATACTTAGAGGTAAGGAACAATTAGAAGTTGATGAGTTGAGAGCCGGTGATATAGGTGCGATAGCTAAGTTACAGAATACTAGTACATGTGATACCTTAGCTTCAACTGATAGACCAGTACAGTTCCCTGAAATCAGTTATCCTAAAGCTCATATGAAGAAAGCTATTAGACCTAAAACAAAAGGTGATGAAGATAAATTAGCAAGTGCAATCAACAAGATTCTTGAGGAAGATAAGACTCTTAATTTTACAGTAGACAAAGAAACTAAGCAATCTATAATAAGTGGTTTAGGTGACACTCATATTGATGTATTTGTTAGCAAGTTAAAAAATAAATATAAGATTGATGTGGATTTGGATAAGCCTATTGTTCCATATAGAGAAAAGATAAGAACAAAAGTACAGGCTAGAGGAAAGTATAAAAAACAGTCAGGTGGTCATGGTCAGTTTGGTGATGTAGTTATTGATTTTGAGCCAATTGAAGACCAGACTATACCATATGTTTTTGAAGAGAAGATTTTTGGCGGTGCTGTTCCTAAACAGTATTTCCCTGCTGTAGAAAAAGGATTACAGGAGAGCATTAAATCTGGTCCTTTGGCGGGATATCCAGTTGTTGGCATAAAGGCAACACTTATAGATGGCTCTTATCATCCGGTAGATTCTTCTGAGATGGCCTTTAAGATGGCGACAACAATGGCTTTTAAAGATGCTTTTTCACAGGCTAAACCGGTTATTCTCGAACCTATATCTTCTGTAGCTGTTACAGTACCAGATAGCTATACTGGTGACATTATGGGAGATTTGAATAAACGTAGAGGTAGAATTTTGGGAATGGATAAGGTCGGAGATAACCAAATTATACAAGCAGAAGTTCCTACAGCTGAAATGTTGGAATATTCTACAGATTTGAGAAGTATGACTCAAGGAAGAGGCTCTTATACTGAAGAGTTTATAAGATATGAAGCTGTTCCTGTAGATATTCAAAATAGAGTTATAGAAAAACGTAAAGCAGAGATGGCAACAAAAGTAGATAAATAGTACATAGCAACAAATAAGAGGAGACATCATTTAATGTTAATGGACATCTCCTCTTATTTGTTGTGTATATTATAATTTTATTATACCCTTTTCATACATATTGTTAATTGCGATTATTATACCGAGCTTTGCATGAGCCCAAGTTAAACCACCTTGTAAATAAACTGTATACGGAGGTTTCATTGGAGCATCGGCACTTAATTCTATTGATGAACCCTGAACAAATGCGCCGGCGGCCATAATTACTTGACAATCGTAACCAGGCATATCCCATGGTTCAGGAGTAACAAAACTATCTACAGCAGCACCCTTTTGTATTCCTTGACAAAATGCAACAACACCTTCAGGTGTTTTCATCTGTATAGATTCTACAATGTCTACCCTTTTTTCTTCTGGCTTAGGCATTACTTCAAAACCTAAATCTGAACAAATTTGAGAGGCAAAAACAGCACTTCTAAGACTGGCATTAACAACACTTGGAGCTAAGAAAAGTCCTTGAATTAGCTTAGGAGTTACTCCAAGGCTTGGACCTACTTCTTTACCCATACTAGGAGATGTAAGTCTGAATGCAGCATTTTCTACATATTCTTCTTTACCTACTATGTATCCACCAACAGGAGCTATACCACCTCCAAGGTTTTTAATAAGAGAACCAACTATTAAATCGGCACCAACTTCAGTTGGTTCAATAGTATCGACAAATTCACAATAGCAGTTGTCAACCATACAAATAATATTTGAATTTATTGATTTAACAATCTTTATTATTTTTTCAACAGTTTCTATTGATAAACTTGGTCTATATTCATAACCTTTTGAGCGCTGTATTTCTACAAGTTTAGTACTTGGTGTAACAGTATTTTTTATTCCGTCAAAATCTATAGTTCCATCACTAAGCAAAGAAACCTCTTTATACTTTATTCCATGCTCAACAAGAGAACCTTTAACTTCTCTTACAGAGCCAATAACACTTTGGAGTGTATCATAAGGCTCACCAGCAACGCAAACTAATTCGTCGCCGTATTTTAAATTTCCAAAAAGAGCAACAGTAAGAGCGTGTGTACCTGAAATAATTTGTTGTCTAACTAAAGCAGATTCTGCCTTAAATATATCAGCATAAATTTGTTCTAGGGTGTCACGTCCGATGTCATTATATCCGTAACCAGTAGTACCATTGAGATGAGCTTCTGAAAGCCTATTTTTTTGCATAGCTTTAATAACTTTACATTGGTTATATTCAGTTATTTCATCTATTTTTTTAAAATATTTTTCAACTTTTTTTTCGGCATCAAAGCAGATATCAGCAACCTTAGGATTAATACCAAATTCATTTATAATGTATTCTTTTAACATATTCTATTCCTTTCTATTTCGCTTTTTATGTGTTGTGCAATTTCATTTGTAGAGTTAAAATTATCTACATCTATCCAATTTCCGTTGCATTGATGTTTAAACCATGTTAATTGTCGTTTTGCAAAATGTCTTGTCTCTCTTTTTAGTAACGTTACAGATTCATCAAGAGACAAATCTCCTTTTAAATAGTATACAATTTCTTTATAACCTAATCCCCTCATAGAAACCAAATTTTCATTGTATTTAGGATATAGAGATTTTACCTCATCTACTAATCCATCTTCCAACATTAAATCTATTCGTTTTTCTATTCTGTCATAAAGCTTTTCTCTGTCCATATTTAAAACAAAAAAATTCAAGTCATAAATAGATTCTTTTAATTTCTCTCTTTTATTGTATTCGGAAAATTTTTCGTGATTTTCTAAATAATACTCTAAAGCACGAATAACTTTTTTTGTGTTATTTTGATGTACTATACTTGCGTATTCAGGGTCACATTCTTTCAATTTGTTATAAATAAACTCAGCACCCTTTTCATCAAGCAAGGTTTGTAATTCCTCTCTTACAGTATAGTCACGTTTAGCAGAACTAAAATCATTATCATTAATGAGTGCATTAATATAAAAACCTGTCCCACCAACAAGTATAGGTAACTTGCCCTTTTTTAGAATTTCATCTATAGCCTTTTTTGCCATATTTTGAAAAATAGCTACAGAAAATTCTTCGTCAGGATTAAAACAGTCTATCAAGTAATGCTTTATTCCTCCCATTTCTTCTTTAGAAATTTTAGCAGTACCTATGTCCATACCTTTGTAAACTTGCATAGAATCAGCAGAAATAATTTCTCCGTTTATCATTTTGGCAAGTTCCACTGATACAGCACTTTTTCCACAGGCTGTAGGACCTGCAATGACAATTAATGGTTTCTTCATAATATATCCTCCAGCATAAAACTCTGTATATTATATATTTAATTTTTGAATTTGTAAACTGTAAAAATGATATTTTTGGGTATGTTAATATAAAATGGTAAAAAAACTTAGACCGTCATTAAAAAATAATATAATAATATGTTGAAAAAGCCTAAAAAAAGTTGTATTATAGAGCTATATGTAATTTAGCATTTTTAATGTTAATAAACGGAGGTAAATTGATGTTTAATAAAGATATGGGAATAGACTTAGGTACAGCAAATACTCTAGTGTACGTTAGAGGAAAAGGCATTGTAATGAATGAACCATCAGTTGTTGCAGTGGATTCAATTACAAGAGAAGTTTTGGCTGTAGGTAGTGAAGCTAAGGCTATGCTTGGAAGAACTCCAGGAAATATAACAGCTATTAAGCCTATGAAAAGTGGTGTTATAGCTGATTTTGACGTTACTGAAGCAATGTTGAAGTATTTTATTTCATCAGCTTATCCAAAGTCAATGTTTGGACCGAAACCTCGTGTTGTAATAAGTGTTCCTGTTGGTGTTACAGAAGTAGAAAAAAGAGCTGTTATTGAGGCTGCCGTAGCTGCAGGGGCTAAAGATAAGCAGGTTTTAGTTACTGATGAACCTATGGCAGCAGCTATTGGTGCCGATTTAAATATTGCTGAGGCAACAGGCAGTATGATAGTGGATATAGGTGGAGGTACAAGCGAAGTTGCAGTTATTTCTCTTGGTGGTATAGTAGCTAGTAAGTCTGTTAGAGTGGCTGGCGATGATTTTGATGAAAATATTATTAATTTTGTACGTAAGGAGTATAATATTGCTATCGGTGAAAGAACTGCTGAACGTATAAAAATTAAGTTAAGCTGTGCTTATATTGATGCGACAACTCAATTAAAAGAAATGAAAGTCAAAGGACGAGATTTAAGTACAGGATTACCTAAGCAATTAACAATTAATACCCATCAGGTAAAAGCTGCAATGGCTGAATCTATAGAAACGATTGTAGATGCTATAAAAATAACATTGGAAAAAACACCGCCAGAACTTTCAGCTGATATAATAGAGAAAGGTATATATTTAACAGGTGGTGGAGCTTTAATTGATGGATTAGATAAGCTTATTAGTATAGAAACGCATATGCCTGTGTTTGTTGCTGATGACCCTCTTACTTGTGTTGTTAGAGGTACTGGGAAAATTGTTGAAGATGAGACAATCGCTGATAAGATTAATACATCTACAAAAATACTTAGACAAGGAGAATTTTAGTTGGAAAATTTTTCTGGAAAACGTAAAATTGTTATGACTTTTTTGGTGTTAATATCAATTCTGACAGCTATATTGTCTGTGGATAGAAAGGCACCTACTTTTATTGAATCTTCTCTAGGATTATTGATTGCACCTGTTCAAACATTTAATACAGGTGTCTTTTCTTGGTTAAAAGATAAGAAAAAATATTTTACTTCTGTAAAATCTCTTTCGACTGAAAATGATATTTTGAAAAAGGAACTTCTTGATGCTAGAGCTGAATTAAATAGATTAAATCTAATAGAAAACGAAAATTCACAATTAGAAGCTTTGTTAGATATAAAAAATCAATACAAAAATTATTCCGTTGTTGGAGCTAGGGTTATTGGAAAAGACCCAGGTAATTGGTTTTCCACTTTTACAATTGACAAAGGAACAGATAGTGGTTTAAGTAAAAATATGGTTGTTATGACACAAGACGGTTTGGTAGGCAAAATTACAGAATGTGGTTACAACTATTCAAAAGTTATTTCAATAATAAATGATTCAGATGCTGTTAGTTCTCAAACACTTAGAGGAGATAATATTGGATATGTTACAGGTGATTTAAATGAAAATGGTATGTGTAAAATGCAATATTCCGAAGATGTGTCTGATATTCTTATAGGTGATACTATAGTTACCTCTCATTTAAGCAACATTTTCCCTGAAGGAATTACTATAGGTAATGTTCAGAGGCTTACAGTGGATAAAAAGACAGGAATGCATTATGCTATTATCAGCCCTTCTGTTGATTTTAAGCACTTAGATTATGTGTTGATTATTAATAAGAATTTTGAAAAGACATTGGTCGAAACAACAACTAACAATCAATAGGAGGAAATTATGAAATATTTGATATATATTATGCTTATGATTTTCTCTTTTATTTTACAAACTACATTTATTCAACATATAGCCATAGATGGCATAATGCCAAATTTAATGCTTTTACTTGTTATTTGTGTTGCTTTTATGCAGGGAGAAAGTGATGGATTGTTTCTAGGAATAATTGGTGGACTGTTGCATGATTGCTTTTACGGTCAATATATTGGTTCAAATCTTTTTCTATATGCCATAATAGGATATATCGTTGGTATAGTGTGTAGAAGTTTGTACAAGGATAATTTTTTAGTTTCAGTTGTTACATCTGTTGTAGCAACATTAGGCTATGAGTTTTTTTTCTTTGTATTAAATGTTCTCTTAAAAGGTGCGACGAATTTACCCTTCTTTATTGTCAATAAAATAATACCTTCCATGATTTACAATGGAATATTTTCGTTTATAGTATATTTATTATATAGAGTGATATATAACTATTTTTTGTATCGTGGAAGCAAGTATACTAATAGAATGTTTTAGAGGTCTTTACTATGTATGATATAATTGAAGCTATTAAAAATAAAACTTCATATAGAATTAGATTTATGCATATAATTATGGGGCTGCTTTTTATTATGCTAATTGTTAAGTTATATTCTTTACAAATTACATCGGGAGATTATTATAGTAAAGAAGTTAGTGGTACTGCTATTCGTAATGTTACTGTATCAGCACCTAGAGGTATAATATATGATAGATATGGAAGAGAAATTGCAACTAATACATCTTCGTATGCAGTTAATATTGATCCTAGTATTGGAGTTGACAATTTAAATGATGTGCTTCAGAATTTAATTACACTTTTAGAAGCTAATAACGAAAAGATTGTAATTGATTTTCCAATAACTGCAGAGTCTCCACATAGTTTTTTATTTAATGAAAGTGAAAAAAGAGAAAAACAATGGAAAAAGGATATGAATATAGATGAAGGTTTAACAGCTGATGAATCTTTTAAGGCTTTAAGGGAACAGTTTGAGATAGATGAAAATCTTTCGGATTTGGAAGCTAGTAAATTATTAGGATTACGCTGTAAATTATATCAACAAAGATATTCAAAATATATTCCACTTACTATAGCATATAATCTTTCTGAGAAAACAGTTACATCTTTACAAGAACAAGCATCTTCATTTCCATGTGTTTATGTAGATATGCAACCATTAAGAAATTATCCATATGGAAAATATTTTGCACATATTTTAGGATACATTGGAAATATAACTGATACTGAATTAGATGAATATTCAAAATATAATTATACAATGAACGACGTAATAGGAAAAGATGGTATAGAAAAAGCCTATGAACTAAAATTAAATGGACAAGATGGGTCTCAATACATTGAAGTAGATAGTTCAGGAAGAAGAATTAGAACTGTGGAAAATGAAGGAACAGACCCTATTGCAGGAAAGGACGTATACCTAACAGTCGACTCTGAATTGCAGAAGAAAATATATGATGCATTAGAGACAGAGTTAAGGAATGCTCAATTAGCGAAACTTTCAGGAGTTGATAAATATGGATATTCAATCACAGATGTTTTTAAATCTATGATAAAAAGCGATAATGTTCATATAAAGAATATTCTTAATTCGAAAGATGGTAATGTACAGGATAGCATAAAGAAGTATATTATTTCTCAGGATAAAGATTCATTAAAAGACGTAGATAAGGCAAGAGAAATATTCTTAAAAGGATTTGAAAGTGGAGCTATTTCACAAAGTCAAGTTTTTTTAGCCTTATTTGAACAAGGTCAAATTACAAATAATGATGGAGTTATAGATAATGTTAAGTCTGGAAGAATGTCTGGTGGTAGTGCTTTACTAGAAAAAATTAAATCCGGAGAGATTACCCCTCAGATGACAAATATGGACCCTTGCACAGGTTCAGTTGTTGTTACAGATGTGAAAACTGGTGGGGTTTTAGCTGCTGTATCTTATCCTTCATATGATAACAATGAATTAGTTAATGATTTTAACAACGAATACTATCTTGAATTGCAGAATGACCCTACTACACCTATGGTAAACAGACCTTTCAGTGAGCCAAGAGCTCCAGGTTCTACTTTTAAAATGATTACGGCTACAGCTGGATTACAAGAAGGAATTATATCACCAAATACAGGTATTTACGATAAGGGTACATTTAAAGACGCAGGTAAACCATATGCTAGATGCTGGATAGGTAGTGGCAGTGGTTCTCATGGGAATGTAAATGTTTCAGAGGCACTTGAAGTATCTTGTAATTACTTTTTCTATACAGTAGCCTATAGAATGAATAAAGGGGCTGGAGATTTAAGTGGTATAAATACATTAAATAAGTATATGGAAGCTTTCGGCTTAAATAGCCCTACTGGTGTTGAAATTTCTGAACTCTATGACTCTATGAGTCAATACCCTACTCACATTTCATCTCCAGAGTATAAAAAATACATTACACAACAGAGAGATGTTGAGGCAAAGGAAAGTGATTATAAGTGGTCTGCAGGTGACACTATTAGAACTGCTATAGGACAATCTTATAATAATTATACATCAGCTTTAATGTCAAAGTATGTAGCTACATTAGCAAATGGTGGAACTAGGTATTCTATGCACTTTTTAAACAAGATTACTACTAACGATGGAAAAATTGAAGAAGAATATCAACCAAAAGTTGAAAGTAAGATTGAAATAAAAAAAGAAAATTTAGATGCAATTTTCAGAGGTATGTTTCTTGTTACTACTGGACCAAGAGGAACATTGAGGAGTTACTTTAAAGATTTCCCGGTTAATGTTGCAGCCAAATCTGGTACAGCACAACAATCTTCTAAAAGAAGTGAGCATACAACTTTTGTTGCGTTTGCTCCATTAGAGGACCCACAAATTTCAGTATGTGTTATTATTCCTTTTGGAAATGGAACAACGGGTCCTGCACCTAAAGTTGCAAAAGCCGCCATATCTGAATATTTAAAGTTGGATTATGAGTCAGAACTGAAAAGTTATGACACTTTACTTCATTAATTGCAAAAAGTTGTAGTAATATAGTGTTCGATTATCTATTTATTATAAATAAAAATATGTTATTATATGAGGGTAAAGACACTATTATAACCTACAAATTCTAAAATTAAAAAGTTTTACATTAAACATATTTAGAGGAGGCAAAAGAATGAGCGAAGTAATAGTAATTACATCTGGTAAAGGTGGCGTTGGAAAAACAACAACAGCAGCTAATATTGGAACTGGTTTGGCTGCTGTTGGAATGAAAGTAGTAGTTCTTGATGCAGATATTGGATTAAGAAACTTGGACGTAATAATGGGTTTGGAAAATAGAGTTATTTATGATTTAGTAAATGTCATAGAAGGTAACTGTCGCTTGAAACAAGCTTTGGTAAGGGATAAGCATTATGAAAATTTATTTCTACTCCCAGCAGCACAGACGAGAGATAAAAATGCAGTAACACCTGAGCAAATGGCAAAGTTATGTGATACATTAAAAGATGAATGCTTTGACTATATAATTATTGATTGCCCTGCTGGTATAGAACAAGGATTTAAGAATGCTATAGCTGGAGCAGATAGTGCCATTGTTGTTACTACACCTGATATTTCAGCAATTAGGGATGCTGACAGAATTATAGGAATGTTAGAAGCTAATGGATTGCATAAACCAAAGTTAATTATTAATCGTTTAAGAAAAGATATGGTGAAAAGAAATGAAATGATGTCACCAGAAGATATTAATGAAATTTTAGCAGTTGATGTTTTAGGAATAATTCCAGAGGATGAAGATGTTGTGGTAGCTTCAAATAAGGGCGATTTGCTGGTTTCAAATCAACAATCTAAAGCAGGCTTAGCATACAGAAATATTGTAAAAACTATTTTAGGTGAAGATAATAATGATGAAAATTCTTTTGAAAAGAAAACATTATTAGGTACAATAAAAGCAATGTTTGTTAAGGGGTGAGTTTTTATGATAAAATTTGAAAATGATTTTAATCAGGAAAACGCATCAGGTTGTGTAGCTAACCGAAGATTAAAGTATATTATTACTCAGGATAGATTTAAATTTTCACCTGAATTACTTGCAGAAATTAAGAATGATATTATAAATATTATTTCAAATTATGCAGATGTGGACTCATATGGTGTGGTTTTAAATTTTACGAATGAAAATAATACATCTATGATAAATGCTTCAATACCTTTGAAGAAAACTTAAATTACAATTAGGATGTGATAGATTTGGAGATAAAAAAGAAGCTCCAAAATTGTGATTATATTTTGGTGCTATCTGTTTTTGCACTTGCGATATTTGGTATAATTATTATAGGTAGTGCAACACGAATAAACATTAATGGACCCCAAAGTGAATATATAAGCCAGATGATATGGTTTGTTACAGGGATTTTTTTAATGATAATAGCAGCATTAATCAATTATGAGAATTTGTGTAAATTTTACATTTTTATATATATCTTTAATATAATCATATTAATATTAGTATTGCTTATTGGTACAGGAAATAATGATGGAAATGTTAGAAGATGGTTATTTGGATTACAGCCGTCAGAGTTCGCAAAAATTTTTATGATAATTTATATTGCAAAATTTATTGACAAATTCCGAGAAAAGATTAATAATATAAGTATACTATGTTTGTTGTGTATAGCTACTGCTATTCCAGCAATATTAATAAAAATTCAGCCTTCTCTTTCGGCCAGTTTGGTCCTTATGGCTATTTTAGTGACGGAATTGTTTATTGGTAAAATAAGTTTTAAGTATATTAAAATTGTTTTATTAATTATAATACCGATGGCGATAATTTTCTATTTGGATTTAATAAGCGAGAACCATAGGATATTGAGTTTATTTTTAAACGAATATCAAATAGATAGAATACTTCCTTTAGTAAATCCAGATTTAGCATCGTCAAATTATTATCAGACTAAAAATTCTATTTGGGCGATTGGTTCTGGACAGTTGAGAGGAAAAGGATTATATAATGGTACAATAAACCAGCTTAGTTACTTACCCTATTCTCACAACGACTTTATTTTTTCGGTTGTAGGTGAAGAATTTGGTTTTTTGGGATGCTTGGGGGTATTAGCTGTTATGTTTGTTATAATAAGCCGTTGTATAAAAATTTCTTTGGCTTCTGAAGACAATCTTGGAGCTTTGGTCGCTGGAGGAGTGGCTGGTATGCTTTGCTTTCAAACTTTTGTAAATGTTGGTGTTGCCACAGGTATTTTACCTAATACTGGAATGCCTTTTCCTTTTATGAGTTATGGGGGGAGTGCTATGTGGGTTGATATGATTTGCATTGGCATTGTATTAAGTGTAGGAATGAAAAAACCAAAATCTATGTTTTAGAGGTGATAAAATGAACATTGCTTTAGTAGCACATGATAACAAAAAGACTTTAATGGAAAATTTATGTATTGCATATAGGCATATTTTAGTGAAACATGAATTATATGCAACAGGAACAACAGGTTTACTTATTGAGGAAACCTCAAATTTACCAGTTCACAAATATTTAGCTGGTCATTTAGGTGGAGAACAGCAGTTAGGGTCTCAGATTGCTAATAACGATATAGACCTTGTAATATTTTTACGTGACCCTGTTGCGTCAAAAAATTATGAACCAGATATAGGTTCAGTTTTAAGATTATGTGATATACACAACATACCTTTAGCTAGTAACCTTGCTACGGCAGAAGCTCTACTTCTTGCTCTTGATAGAGGGGATTTAGATTGGAGACATATTGTAAGGGAAAGTTAATGATTTGTAATATACTTTTTTTATACTATATTGCTGTAAATGTATTTCTGTTTGTAGTTATGGGTATAGATAAATACAAGGCTAAAAGACATTTGTGGCGTGTTCCTGAATCATTCCTCTTTTTTGTGGCCTTTTTAGGAGGCTCAATTGGTGGCTTTTTAGGAATGTTTTGTTTTAGACATAAAATAAGAAAATATTATTTTTATATTTTATATCTTATTTTTTTGATAATGCATTTATATTTTTTATATAAGATAATTTTTTCTAATATATGAAAACCCCATTTCAAACTTGTTGAAATGGGGTTTTCTGACTGTTAAATATGTATTAAATTTCTTTTCCAGTACCATCATATATTTTTAAAGTGAATGTAAAGGTACTTCCCTTCCCTATTTTACTTTTAACAAAAATTTCTTCATTATGAGCTTTAATAAATTCTTTTACTATAGATAAACCTAATCCTGAACCTGTTTTATCCATTCCTCTGGAAGAATCAGCCTTGTATAATCTATCAAAAACTCTAGTTTGTTCGTCTTCTTTCATACCTATTCCATTGTCTATTATAGATATGTATGCTTTATCATTTTTTTCTTCTATTTTTAAAGTTATTTTACCATTTTTATTTGTAAATTTAATAGCATTATCCAATAAATTGTAAACAACTCTCTGTATTTTTTCATAATCGGCACATACAATTACAGGATTACTTATATTTTCAAAATCTATAGAAATTTTTTTATCGAAAGCTTTAACTTTTAAAGATGCTGCGACAAATTCCAATAATTCATTAATATTAAAATTTGAATACTTTAATTTTGTCCCATTTAATTTATTTTTACTTAAATCTAAAATAGTATTTGACATTTTATTAAGTCTTTCAGTTTCAGAATATATAATGTTGAGATACTTGGAAATTTTATCTTCAGGAATAACACCATCAATAATAGCTTGCAAATAACCCATTATAGAGGTCAGAGGTGAACGTAAATCATGAGATATATTTGATATAAATTCATGTCTTTTTTGTTCTTGGTCCTCTAAGCTGTCTGCCATGGAGTTTAAATTTCTAGCTAAAATAGAAATTTCATCCATACGATTACCAATTTTGATTCTTTTACTAAAGTTTCCAGATGCTATTTCTGCCGTTACATCACTTATTTCTTTTATAGGACTTAATGCTCTGTCAATAAACATTCTAAGGAAGAAAAATCCAACAATATTTATAACCAAAACAAAAATTAGTATAACTATATACTCTTGTAATAGAGTTTGATTTATATTTCCTCTGTCATAACCTAAAATAATAGTCCCTATTTTTCTATTAGATATAATTATATTATATACTATACTATACTTTGCACCATCAAAAGTGTTTGAAAAATCACTAGTTACCCATTTGTAATTATCTGTTTTCTTTATACTTTTTGTATCGGGTATTGTAGAAGTGTATTTTTGTCCAATAAATTTATTATCAACATTTTGTGATACGCATTGAATAATATTATTAGTATCTAAAACAATTATTGATGAATCTTCATACGCATCTATAAGACTAAATTTTGTTTTAAAATTATTATTAAAGTAGTTCTTTCCATCATATGAGTCTAAGAGAACATTTTCTATTCTTATGGCATTATTAAGTATTATATTTTGTTGTTGCTTATAAAAGAAATCTTTGAAGGCAAAACTTAGCCCTATTCCTAATACCGAAAAACCGGCAATAAATATTAAGATATATAAAACTAGCCATTTTTCAAGTAATTTGAACATATTAGCCCTCCCTTTTATACTATAATATCCCTTTTACTCATTATATACTAAGGCTGATACTATTTCAATACTATATAACATAAACTATATTAAAGTGAAAGAGATGAAAAATATGAAGGTAAATATAGACAGTGTTTTAAGAAATCTTGATTTGCCTAGTGATGTGGTTGAGTTTTTTCCTAAGATTTCTATTATTTCAAATGTGCGATTATTGATAGAAAATCATAATGGAATTAAACTTTATACGGAAAAAGAAATAATTGTTAAATGTAAGAAATTTAATATTGAAATATTAGGCGATGAATTGTTTATTAGAGAAATAACGGATGAATATATATATATATTTGGAATTATAGAAAACATAAAGTATAATTTGTGGGAGTGATTAATATTATAGATAAATTGTGGAATTATTTAAATGGATATGCTATAATAAGCATCGAAGGATTTAATAAGATGAAACTTATTAATAATGCTGTAAAAAAATTTATAAGATTTTCAGATATTACATCTGATAAGATAAAATCTACAGCAATTATACCTATAGAGGATTTAAAAAAATTAAATGAAATAAATAAAAGTTATAAATGTATTATAAGAATAGAAAAAATAATTAGCTTTAAATTTAGAGTATATAGATTTTTAAATAAGTATTTTTTTTTGTTAGGGTTATTTAGTTTCATTGCTTTATTATTTGTTTTGTCAAATATGATTTGGTTAATAAATATAAGTGGAAATGTAGAGCTAAATGATTCAGATATTATACAAGCTTGCTCAGAAGAAGGAATTTATTTAGGAAAAAATATAAATAAATTAGATTGTAAAAATATTTCTAGTAATCTCAAAAATAGCATGGGTAATATTGCTTGGATTAATATTAGAACTAGAGGTGCAACCGTTTTTGTTAAGTTAGCTGAAGAACAAAAATTAAATAATGAGGTTAGTAATGAAGATAGACCTTGTGATTTGGTTGCTAGCTCTGATTGTGAAATTACATCTATTATTACTAAAAGTGGTCAACCACAAGTAAAAAAAGGTGATATTGTTGCAAAAGGTGATGTATTAGTTTCAGGTCAACTTATTAAAAGTGGTAATGAAGAAATTGAAATTACAAATCAAGTAAAATCTAAGGCGACTATTTTTGGAAAAGTAGAAAGAGTAAAAAGAATAGATATTCCATTTTCATTTCAGGAAAAGAAATACACTGGTAAAATCTATAATACATATTCTTTAAAAATATTTAACAAAAAAATAAATATAGATTTAGTTGACAAAAGAAGTGTAAATTCTTATGATAAAAGTACGGGGGTAAAAGTTTTTAATTTGGGAGAAGGATATAACCTTCCCTTTGTACTGTATAATACAAAATATAGAGAATATGTTATAAATAATATTACCTTAAGTGAAAAGCAAGCAGAGAACAAGGCGAGTAAATTAATATTTAATTATATTATAAATACCTATCCTATTAATTCGGATATTTTAGATTGTAAAATAAAGTATGTAAAAAAAGATAAGCTATTGTCAGCTTATGCATATATTACATCCAATGAATCTGTAGGATTAGAAAATTATGATATTCAATTTTTGGGAGGAAATGCTTTAAATGATTCAACATAAAATTCAAATTCCTAGTGAACTATTGTCAAGTATATTTGGAACATACGATAGTAATATTAGAAAAATTGAAGATGAATATAATGTATCTGTTGTCAATCGTGGAGACGATGTTGTAATTTCTGGAGAGGAAGCTGGAGTTTTAAAAGCAAAGACAGTTGTTAATGCTCTTATTAATTTAGCTAAATCAGGACAAATAATAGAAGAACAGAATGTGAATTATATTGTTTCAGAAACAAATGACAATAATGCAACACAATTAAATGATATAAATGATGATTTTATATGTCTTACAATGAATGGTAGAGCACTTAGACCAAAGACATTAGGTCAGAAGAAATATGTTGATTCCATAAGAAAAAATACAATTGTATTCGGTGTAGGTCCAGCAGGTACAGGTAAAACTTATCTCGCTATGGCGATGGCAATTACAGCTTTTAAAAATAATGAGGTAAATAGGATTATTTTAACAAGACCTGCTATTGAAGCTGGTGAAAATTTAGGATTTTTACCAGGTGATTTACAACAAAAAGTTGACCCGTATTTAAGACCTTTATATGACGCTTTATATGAGATAATGGGTGCCGAAAACTTTGCAAGAAATATGGAAAAAGGAGCTATTGAGGTTGCCCCTCTTGCCTATATGAGAGGACGTACACTTGATAATTCCTTTATTGTTTTAGATGAAGCTCAAAATACTACCCCAGAACAGATGAAAATGTTTCTTACAAGAATAGGATATGGGTCCAAAGCTGTTGTAACTGGGGATACAACCCAAATTGATTTGCCTAGAGGAAAAAATTCTGGACTTATCGAATCTACTAAAATCTTAAAAAATATAGACGATATAGCTATATGTAATCTTACAAACAAGGATGTAGTGCGTCATCCACTTGTACAAAAGATTATTGCTGCATATGAAAAATTTGAACAAAAGAAGGCTAAATAAATGGATGTTTTATTTGAAAATAATACGAAAGAAGAAGTTAATTATAAATTAATAGAAAATGTAATTTCAGAAGCTCTAAAGTACGAAGGGGTTAGTGATAATACAGAAATTAGTGTTACAATAGTTGACAATGAAGAGATTAGAAAGATTAATAATAAGTTTAGAAATATTGATAGAGCAACAGATGTGTTGTCATTCCCTTTAATTGACTTTGATAATGAAGATTTGCCAAACGATGGTTCAAAAATCTATCTCGGTGATATAATAATAAGTATAGAAAGAGCAAAAGAACAGGCTAATGAATATGGTCATTCTCTTGACAGAGAAGTTGGATTTTTAACTGCTCATAGTATGTTGCATTTATTAGGATATGACCATATGGTGCCAGAAGAAGAAAAAGTAATGTTTGCAAAACAGGAGGAAATACTCAGTAATCTTGGGTTAAAAAGGTAATATGGATGAAAATGAAAAATTATATGATATAGCAGTTAAAGCAAAGGAATATGCTTATGCTCCATATTCTGGATTTAAAGTTGGAGCTGCCCTTCTTACAGAAGATGGAATGGTTTTTATTGGTAATAATATTGAAAATAAATCCTATGGGGCATCAAATTGTGCTGAAAGAACTGCTATTTTTAAAGCTGTATCAGAAGGAAAAAAGAATATACGAAAAATAGCTATTGCATCTGATAGTGATGACTTTACTTATCCATGTGGAATATGTCGTCAAGTTATGGCTGAATTCATGTTAGATGGAGAAATAATTTTGGGTAATGGTAAAGAGATTAAGGTTTATCCTGTTAAAGACCTAATACCAAATACCTTTGATACTGATTTTTAATGGAAGTGTACTTATGACTTGGGAAGAATTAGAAAAGGCATGCTTAAATTGTAGAGGATGTCAATTAAGTGAGACAAGACATAATGTTGTTATTGGTGTTGGGAATAAAAATAGTGACATAATGTTTGTTGGAGAAGGTCCTGGATATAATGAAGATATGCAAGGAGAACCTTTTGTAGGAGCAGCAGGACAGTTATTGGATAAAATGTTGCATGCAATAAATTTAGATAGAAAAGATGTATATATTGCAAATGTGGTTAAATGCAGACCACCTAATAACCGTGACCCTCTACCATACGAACAGGAAATGTGTATTAGATATTTGAGAAAACAATTTTTGTTAATAAGGCCACATATAATTGTCTGTCTTGGTAGAATTGCAGCACAAGCGATAATCAGCCCCGATTTCAGAATAACACGTTCTAGGGGAATATGGTATAATAAAAAAGGAACAGCAATAATAGCTACTTATCACCCTTCTGCTCTATTACGGGATGAAAGTAAAAAAGCTGATGCATGGAAAGATATGCAAAGCATAAGAGATAAACTAATTGAATGGAGAAAAACTAATGGCGAAGAAGTTTAAATCAGGATTTGTTACATTAATAGGTAGACCTAATGTTGGTAAGTCAACGCTTATGAATATGCTTATAGGAGAAAAAATATCTATTATATCTAGTAAACCTCAAACTACAAGAAATAAAATTCAGACTATTTTAACAACTGATAATGCACAGGTTGTTTTTATAGATACACCGGGATTACATACAGCTAAATCTAAATTAGGAGAATACATGGTAAAGAGTGCGGAAACTACTATGAATGATGTAGATTTAGTTCTTTACTTAATTGAACCATTTGAAAAGATAAAGGATTCAGATAAAGCAATATTGGAAAGATTAAAAAATGTAACAACTCCTGTATTTTTAGTTATTAATAAGATAGATACGATAAATAAAGAGGAGCTTTTCAAAGTAATTTCTTCATATAGAGAAGTCTATGATTTTAAAGAGATTATACCTATATCTGCTTTAAAACAGCAGAATAAAGAAGATTTATTGAAATATATAGAGAAATATTTGCCTGAAGGACCTAAATATTTCCCTGAAGATATGATTACAGACCAGCCGGAAAAGCAGATAGTATCTGAAATTATTAGAGAAAAAGCATTATATTTATTACAAGAAGAAATACCACACGGTATAGCTGTGGAAGTAACGTCTATGAAAAAGAGAAAAGAAAAAGACATTTATGATATAGATGCTACTATATACTGTGAAAGAGATAGTCATAAAGGTATCATAATAGGAAAACAAGGCTCTATGTTGAAAAAAATAGGAACTAATGCTAGAAAAGATATTCAAAGATTTTTAGGTGCATCTATTAACTTGCAACTTTGGATTAAAGTAAAAAAAGGATGGCGTGACAACGATTTTCTTTTGAAAAATTTTGGATATGATTCTAAACAAATATAATTTTTATACTTAAAAATATTTTTAATTTATGATTATATTTTATATACAAAAATTGATATATTATCCTAAATTATAACAGAATATTTATTATTTTTGAGGTAACCATAAATATCAAGGAGTTGATATTAGTGGATATGTTGTTTTGGAATATATTTGAAAAAAGTGGAGATATAAATGCTTTTCTTGCATATAAAGATTTTGAGGAATTGAAAAAGGACAAATGTAATGATAGTAAGTAGCATTAGAGGTGTAGTAATAAAAGAAAATTTTTCTGGAGATTCAGATAAATATATTATTATCTTCGCTAAGAATATTGGAAAAATTTCAGTGTTTGCCAAAGGAGCTAGAAAATTAAAAAGTAAATTTTTAGCTGGTACTGCCTTATTTACCTATGGGGATTTTATTGTTAAAGAAAGCAGAGGAAAATATTATCTTGATTCGGTTGATATTATTGAGAATTTTTATGGATTAAGAAATGATATTTTTACATTGGCTTATGGAACTTACTTTTTAGAAGTTATAGATAAAGCTATTCCTAGTGGTGTTTCTGAAAATTTATTATTATTACTATTGTTAAAATCATTACAAAAATTGGTTAAATCAGAAAATAAGGAGCTTGTATCATCAACTTTTATCATAAAATTGATTAGTTTACTTGGTTACTTTCCAAATTTGAAAAATTGTGTATATTGTGGAGATGAGAACGCAAAATATATATGTGATGAGGGACTTTTATGTGAAAGGTGTTTAAAGAAAGAAATACCTTTTATTAAAGTTTCTCCCCCAACTATAGAGGCATTAATATACATAGATAAGACAAGTATAGATAATGTTTTTAATTATAATTTAACTTTAAAATATTTAAAAGAATTAGGTCGAATAGGATATTTTCTTGTGTATACAAATTTTGGGAAAGAAATTAAGTCATATGAATTTTTAAAAAATTTGTGTTGACAAATTAAAAAATAGTGCTATACTATGGATATGAAAATTAAATATTTTCTTCAGGGATTGGTGTAATTCCATACCGGTGGTAAAGCCCACGAGCCGTAAAGGCATGATTCGGTGTAATTCCGAAGCCGACAGTAAAGTCTGGATGAGAGAAGAATTTTGCGTATTTATTATTTTATGTAATTGCATTTGTTTAGGTACCCTGAAGTTTTAGGGTACCTTTTTTGTTGTCAAAATAACATTTTAAGGGGTGATTATATTGAATTATATGGAGGAAGCAATTAAATTAGCAAAAAAAGGAGCAGGATATGTAAGCCCTAATCCAATGGTAGGTTGTGTTATTGTAAAAAACAATAAAATTATTGGAAGTGGTTGGCATAAAAAATATGGTGAGGCACATAGCGAGGTAAATGCTATCAATTCAGCAACCGAGAATATAGAAGGTAGCGAAGTTTATGTGACACTTGAACCTTGTTCACACTATGGAAAAACTCCACCTTGTGCAAAAGCTTTAATTGAACATAAGATAAAAAAAGTATACGTTGGTTGTTTAGATCCAAATCCTCTTGTTTCAGGTAATGGTGTTAAAATGCTTAGAGATGCTGGCATAGAAGTTGAAATTGGGGTTATGGAAGATGAATGTAAAAAAATTAATCCTATTTTCTTTAAGTATATTAAAAGTAATACCCCTTTTGTTGTTATGAAGTCAGCTATCACATTAGATGGGAAGATTGCTACATACACTGGAGACTCAAAATGGGTATCTAATGAGCAATCACGTCAATTTTGTCAAGAATTGCGTCACAATTTAAAAGCAATAATGGTAGGAATAAATACTGTTTTAGCCGATAATCCACATTTAACATGCAGAAAAAAAGGTGGTATAAATCCTATTAGAATCATTGTAGATTCAAAATTAAGAATTCCTTTAGATGCAAATGTACTTAAAATTACAAATGATGATAGATGTATAATAGCTACAACTAAGAATATTGATGTAGACAAGTCTAAATTATTGGAGGATAAAGGCATAGAGATATTACAATGCAATAGCTTAAATGGTCAAGTTGATTTAAAGGACTTAATGAAAAAATTGGGTGAAATCAAAATTGACAGTATATTACTCGAAGGCGGAGGAACTTTAAACTATTCTGCATTGGAGGCTGGTATAGTTGATTATGCCCTAACCTTCATATCTCCTAAATTTATTGGAGGCGAAAATGCCAAAACATCTGTTGAAGGAACAGGCTTTGCAAATATGAAAGATGCAATAAAGATAGAAAATCCTAATGTAACTTTTTTTGGTGAAGATATATTGGTATATGGAGGAATTAAATGTTTACAGGAATAGTTGAAGAAGTTGGTAGCATTATTAATCCTGGAAATAGACTAAAGATTAAATGTGAAAAAATATTATCAGACGTAAATTTAGGCGATAGTATTGCTGTAAATGGTATATGCCTTACAGTTACAGAATTTGATGCTAATTCAATCACAGTTGACGTTATGAATGAAACTTTAAATAAAACTTATTTAGGTTCTATGAAAAAAGGTGATTTGGTTAATCTTGAGAGAGCTATGCCTGCGAATGGACGTTTTGGTGGGCATATTGTTAGTGGACATATAGATGGAACAGGAATAATTAGAAATATAACAAAAGATGGAATTTCTATTTGGTATAGTATAACAGCTGATGATAAAATACTAAGCTATATTGTTGAAAAAGGTTCTATAGCTATTGACGGTATAAGCCTAACGGTTGCTTATATTAATGAAGAAATTTTCAAAGTGTCAGTAATACCACATACGCAAGATAATACTACTCTTTTGTCTAAGAATATTGGAGATAAAGTAAATTTGGAAAATGATATAGTTGGTAAATATATAGAAAAGTTATATAAACCAAAGAAAAAAGAAAGCAAAATAACAGAAGAATTTTTAATAAAAAATGGTTTTTAGGAGGTAATATGATGTATAGTTTTAACACTATTCCAGAAGCGATTGAGGATATTAAAAATGGAAAAATTATAATAGTAGTAGATGATGAAGACAGGGAAAATGAAGGAGATTTTATTGTTTCAGGGGAAAAAGTTACTGGAGAGACAATGAATTTTATCGCTACATATGGAAAAGGTCTTATTTGCACCCCTATTTCAGAAAAAATAGCCAAAAGACTTGGCTTAGACCCTATGGTAGCTAATAACACTGATAACCATGAAACAGCTTTTACAGTAAGTGTAGATCACATGGATACTACAACAGGAATATCTGCTTTTGAAAGAGCATTTACTGTAAATAAAATGGCTGATAAAAATTCAAAACCTAGCGATTTTAGAAGACCTGGACATGTATTCCCTCTTATTTCTAAGCCAATGGGTGTATTAGAAAGAAATGGTCATACCGAAGCGACAGTTGATTTTATGAAACTTGCAGGACTTGAAGAAATTGGTATATGCTGTGAGATTATGGCTGAAGATGGACATATGGCAAGGACACCAGAATTAATGGAAATTGCAAAAAAATATGATTTGAGAATAGTAACTATTAAAAGTCTTATAGAATATATTGAAAATAATGTAAAAGTAATAGAAAAAGCTATAACTACAAAATTACCAACTAAGTATGGTATATTTGATGTTTCTGGATATTATGATAGAGAAACAGGTAAAGAACATATAGCCTTATATATGGGAAATATAGATAATGGAGAACCTGTTTTAGCAAGAATTCATTCACAATGTCTTACAGGAGATACATTAGGCTCTTTAAAGTGTGATTGTGGACAGCAGTTAGATTTTGCTTTAAAAAATATAGCAAAAGAAAAAAGAGGTGTTCTGTTATACATGGAGCAAGAAGGCAGAGGGATTGGATTAATAAATAAGTTGAGAGCTTATGAATTACAGCGAAATGGTATGGATACTGTGGAAGCAAATCTAGCATTAGGTTTTCCGGAGGATTTACGAAAATATAATTGTGCAGGACAGATTTTAGAAGATTTAGGTGTAAAATCTATTAATTTAATGACTAATAATCCAGATAAAATTGAAAAAATTCAAGAAGCTGGAATAGTAGTAAATAGACGTATTCCAATAGAAGTTGCACACTCCTCAGAGGCTGATTTCTATATGGAAACAAAGAAAAATAAAATGGGACATATTTTAAAATTGGAGGCTTAAGAAAATGAAAGTGTATGAAGGAAAATTAGTTAGTAATGGCAAAAAATATGGTATAGTTGTATCAAGATTTAATGAATTTATAACATCTAAACTTTTAAGTGGTGCTGAAGATGCCCTTATCAGACATGGTGTGGGCGAGGATGATATATCTGTGGCTTGGGTTCCTGGTGCATTTGAAATACCTTTAGTTGCTCAAAAAATGGCAAAAAGTAATAAATACGATGCAGTTATTTGTCTTGGTGCTGTAATTAAAGGGTCTACATCTCATTATGACTATGTTTGTGCTGAAGTATCAAAGGGAATTGCTACAGCAGGAATGAATACAGAGGTACCTGTTATATTTGGTGTAGTTACTACAGATAATATTGAACAAGCTATTGAGAGAGCTGGAACAAAAGCTGGTAATAAGGGATATGATGCAGCAGTTACAGCTATAGAAATGGCAAACCTTTTTGATAATTTATAAAAAAAATAAGCTCTCATATGCAGATAAGCTGGTATGAGAGCTTATTTTTAGTAAAAACAACTATGACCTATAAATTCTCTTAAAATTGAATTACTTGGAACATCAGTTTCAGGGATGGCAATAAAACTATTTAATAAGTTTAGCAATCGCCTTGCTTCTAAATAAGTTGAATCAGTTCTGTCAATATTAAATAGTAATGGTTCAACCATTAATTTTAAAACGCTAAGTTCATAAACTAAAGCAGAATTAAATATAGCATCTGCTTGTTCCTGATATGGGAATATATTTTCTCTTTCTCCAGCTAAAACATCTGGCCACATATTTATAGTTGTTCGTAAGTCAAAACCTCTAAAATAGTGGTCTCTGACTAAACGTCGGATTAATCGATTATCAGTAGTTGCTATTCGATTGTGCTCATCTATATTTAGCTGTGTTAAAGCACTAATATAAATTTTAAATTTATCTTCTTTTGGAATATTTATAGTCAACTGTTCATTTATACCATGTATGCCTTCAACTATTAATATAGAATTATCTTCCAATTGAATTTTTTTAGATTCAACTTTTCTCAAGCCAGTTGCCATATCGTATAAAGGAGTATCTACAGGTTGGTATTTTAATAAATTAAGCATATCCTTATTAAATTGCTCGATATCAAGAGATGAAAGGTTTTCAAAGTTTTTCCTGCCATTACTATCTTCAGGAACATCATCTCTATTTTTATAGTAATCATCCAATGATATTACTTGAGGAATTTTACCTGTTGCTATAAGTTGTATAGCTAATCGTTTAGCAAAAGTTGTTTTACCAGATGAAGATGGTCCGGCTATAAGAACAATTTTCTTGTTTTGCTTATTTATTTTGTCTGCTATTTCAGCAATCTTTTTTTCATGGAGAGCCTCAGCAGTAAAAATTATATCCTTTGTTTTTCCTGAACAAATCAACTTATTAAGGCTTGGTAATGCTGATACTCTTAAAATTCGGGACCATTCCTCATATTCATTAAAAACAGTTGTTAATTTAGGATATTTTTTTACATCATTTAATTTATTAGAATCTTCTTTGTTTGCAAATATAAGAAGAAAACCATTTTCAAATTTTTTTAGATCAAATTTTTTAATATATGACGTAGATGGTACAATCTTATCATTAAAGAAATCATAAAAATCTTTTAATTTGTACAAGTTTATGATTCCAGATTCAACAAATTTCAATGACTGCAATCTATTTATGAGATTATTTTCTTTGAATATTTCATAGCAATCCTCTATTGGGAATGAACAACTTTCAATTTCGTAATCTTTTTTGATAATATCCAACATACATTTTTTTATTTTGTATAAATTTTCTTCGGTTACATCAAGACCGTTTAAAGTACAATAGAAATTATAATTTATGGAATGTTCAACCCAACAGGAAACTTTGTCTCCATAAAGTTTGTGAATAGCAGCAACTAATATAAACATACAGCTGCTTTGATATGTTCTAAATCCATAATTAGAATCAATATTAAAAAATTCTATATGTGAATTGGAACAGATTTTATAATTTAAGTCACAAAGATTGTGATTTACTGATGCAACAAGTATTGGGCTTTCAAATAGGTCAGAAAAATCCTTACTTAATTCAAGTAAAGATGTTCCATCTTCAATTTCAATATCTTGATTACAATTTACTATATGAACTTTATGTAAATCCATAAAAATCCCCCCTAATATATTCTATATTATATCTAGTGTTTGACCATTAACTTTTGAACATACACATTCTATGTTGGATATTTTACTTTTAATATATTCACATAATACAGGCACTATTATTACTTCTGTAAAATAGTGAGTTCCATCTATAACACATAATCCTATTTCTTGAGCGTATTGAGCATCATGATAGCCTAAGTCTCCTGTTATATAGCATTGGCAGTCATTCTTTTTTGCAATTTGCATAAATTCAGAGTCTGTGCCCTTTCCTGTGCAAAGACCAATTTTTTTTATTTTAGTAGATTTATCACCAGAAATAACTAAGTGATTTAAGTTTAATTTTTCTTTTACAAGGAAGGCTAACTCACTCAATGTCATTTCAGATTTTAAATAACCTATTTTACCTAAAAATGAAGATTCTCCTGTTCTAAATAATCCTGTAACATTATTTAATTCTAAGATATTGCTTAATGTTGAGTTGGTACCACCTTCAGCAATATCCAAATTTGTATGGGCAGAGTATATGTTAATATTATTCTTTACTGCTTTTTTTATTTTTTTACCAATTGGAGTATCAAAATCTAAAGTTTTTAGGGCTTTAAAAATAAATGGATGATGAGTAATTATCATATTTGCACCAATTTCAATTGCCTCATCAATTACAGCTTCACTACAATCTAAAGCAAAAAGAATTTTATTTATATTATCATTTTGGCTACCGAGCATAAGACCTACATTGTCCCAACTTTCTGCTAAGTTTTTAGGAGCAAGAATTTCCATAGCTGATATTATCTCGTGACATTTTACAGACATTTTAACGCCTCCTCATATAAACTCTTTAAGTGCTTAAGTTGAGATATTCTCTTATCTGCATTTTCAACTGCATTATTAGATATATTATCTAATACTATGTTTATTTTTTTATATTCATGGTCAATAAATTTCTTTAAAACAGCTGACTTTTTGTTTAATAAAAATTTACCAAAGTAATACTCTATTTCAGAATATTCTTCGTCAGAACCCTTTACAGCATTAATTATTGTATAATATTTTCCAGATTCCATAAGCATCTCTTCGTTTATTATTTTATAATTGATGCTATGTAAGTATGCCCTTACCTTTTCTATATCTCTTTGAGGTTGCAATATTAATTGGTTTGCATTCTTTACAGCCTTTTCGTTAGACTTTAAAACATCTATAGTTAAAAGGCCACCCATTCCAGATATAATTATTGTATCTATTATTTCCGAATCTTTTATTATTTCTAATCCATTGCCACATCTAACGTCTATTTTGTCATTTAATCCGTATAAAGAAATATTAGTTTTAGCTTTGTCACAAGATCCTTTGCTAATATCAGCTGCTATAGCTTTTTTTGCTATAGAATTTTTAATTAAATAAATAGGAACATAACCATGGTCGGTACCTATATCAGCAATCAAATTCCCTGTATTGACTTGTGAGACTACATTTTTTAATCTATTAGATAACAAAAAATAACCCTCCTATGTTTAAAAAAGCTGCCCGAGTTCAGGGCAGCCCATAATATCTTATAAATAATCTTTGAGTTTTTTACTACGACTTGGATGACGAAGCTTTCTTAATGCCTTTGCTTCAATCTGACGTATTCTTTCTCTAGTAACGTTGAACTGAGAACCCACTTCTTCTAAAGTTCTTGCTTTTCCATCTACAAGACCAAATCTCAATCTAAGAACATCTCTTTCTCTCTCATTTAAAGTATTGAGGACTTCGTTTAATTGTTCTTTTAATAATGAAAATGCAGCAGCATCAGCCGGTGCTGGTATATCATCATCAGGAATAAAATCTCCTAAATGGCTATCTTCTTCTTCACCTATAGGAGTTTCAAGTGAAACTGGCTCTTGAGCGATTTTTCTTGTTTCTCGTACTTTTTCTACTGGCATTTGCATTTCGGCAGCTAATTCATCATCTGTAGGTTCACGACCTAATTCCTGAAGTAACTGACGAGAAACTCTGATAAGTTTATTAATAGTTTCAACCATATGAACAGGAATTCTTATAGTTCGAGCTTGGTCTGCAATAGCTCTTGTAATAGCCTGTCTAATCCACCATGTAGCATAGGTACTAAATTTATAGCCTTTGCGATAATCAAATTTTTCGACAGCTTTCAAGAGACCTAAATTACCTTCCTGAATCAAATCCAAAAATAACATACCACGACCCACGTACTTTTTAGCTATACTAACAACCAATCTTAAGTTAGCTTCAGCAAGGCGTCTCTTAGCTTCTTCATCTCCGTTTTCAATTCTCTTAGCAAGCTCAATTTCTTCATCGCCAGAGAGAAGTGCTACCTTACCAATTTCTTTTAAATACATTCTTACATGGTCATCAATGTTAATGCTATTTTCTGCAATAGATAAATCAAGTTCTTTATCTTCTGGATTTTCTTCTTCAAGTTCGATATTAGAAACTACATCTATTCCTTGAGATTCAAGATAATCGTACACCTTATCGATTTGTTCCTGGTCTAATTCAATATCAGAAAGTTGTTCTTCAATATCCTTATTGTCAAGTATTCTCTTTTTCTTTTTTGCAAGTGCCATGAGACCTTTCATTTTAGCAGCAAATACTGCCTCATCTGTGGATTTCACGCTATCCTTCCTTCCTCGTATGTTTTATAGTTTAACCATTTGAAAGTGATATATGCAACTTTGAGATATTTCGCTTTTCTTTTATAATTTCCAAAATATCTGGACTATCCATACTTTCACTTATTAATTTGTTGTAATAGGCTTCTTTTACTTTTTTTATTTGGTCATTTAAAGCCTTTTCATTTTCTTCGATAGAAAAATTTGTTTCCAACACAAAAATTTTAGATACATTGTTTTGTTCTTCAACAGTTTCAAAGTTACTTACTATACTATTCGGCAAAACAGGCTTATTTTCCTTGTATAAATTATAGATTATTTCCAAAACTTTTATATAAATAGGGTTTACGAGCTCTTTTGGTAACAATTTATCTTTTATTGCCTCATAAATAGCTTTATTAGAAACTACAAGATTTATTATGCCCCTTCTAGCTAAATCAACACCATTATCGGAAATTCTTTTATTTATATTTGAATATTCAATATTATTTTCAGATGTACCGTTAATTGAATTAATTTGGTCTCTAATAGCGGAAATATCAATTTGAGTTATCCTAGAAACTTCTTTCAAATAAGCATCTTTTTCAATAGAGTTTTCGACATTTGATAATAAAGTAGCAATTTCGTTAGTGAATGCAATTTTATCTTCCAGTAGTGTAAGGTCATATTTTTTTTGTATTTGTTCGGCTTCAAATAAAATATGGCTCTTGGATGTCTTCAATAATTCACCGAAAGCTGAAGATCCAAATTTTTTTATGTACTCGTCAGGATCTTTAGCATCTGTTACCTGAAGAACTTTTACTTTTAATCCTGCGTTTTTTAAAACTGGGATAGCACGTAAAACAGCTTTAACACCTGCTTCATCACTATCAAATAATAGTATGGCACTATCGGCATAGGACTTGAGTACTCGAGCATGGTTTTCGTTAAATGCTGTGCCCAAAGATGCGACAACATTGGTAAAACCAGCTTGATATATTGTTATTGCATCCATATATCCTTCGACTAAAATTAGTTCTCTAGTATTACCCTTTTTTGCTAAATTTAAATTATACAAGTTTTTACTTTTTGAAAAAATTTCAGTTTCAGGAGAGTTAAGATATTTAGGAATACCATCTCCTAGAACACGACCACCAAAGCCTATAATATTTCCATAAACATCAATAATTGGAAACATAAGTCTATTATAAAACTTTTCATAGTAACTGCCATTTTCATTTTTGTATACCAGACCACTTTTTAAAATAGCGTTTTCAGAAAAACCAGCTTCCACAAGTTTTTTGTATAAAGCGTCTTTGTGTATAGGGGCGTAACCAAGTCCAAAAATTTTTCTTGTCCTTGGTGAAAGTTGCCTTAAATTAAGATATTCTACAGCATTATGGGCATTTTCAGTTTGCAACTGCTCATAATAAAATCTTGCAGCAACTTTATGAATATCGTAAAGGTCTCGCTTTAATTGTTGTCTTTCTGCAGATATTTTAGAATATCTATTTTCTGGAAGATTATATCCTATTCTGTCAGCCAAGAATTTAACAGCATCGGGAAAACTTAGATTTTCATATTGCATAACAAATCCTATTACGTTACCACCAGCATTACAGCCAAAACAATGAAAAAGCTGTTTTGTCTGGTTAACGTGAAAAGAAGGTGATTTCTCTCTGTGGAAAGGACAAAGGCATATGTAATCCGAACTTTGTTTTTTTAACTGGACGTAACTACCAATAACATCAACAATGTCATTTCCAGAAACAATATCATCTATAACTTCGTCAGGATAATACATCTTTACACCTCTTTTCATATATCTTTAACCTAATTAATCTTCGACATTTTGTGAAAATATCCTTGCTTTTTGAAAATAAAATTTAATTAAAAAAATAATTTTTTGTATGTTGTCATTGCAAATCTATCTGTCATACCAGCAATATAATCACATACAATAGTGCTTTTTTCGCTTAAAGTGTCATCTTTTTCATACATACATATAAATTCATGTGGAATTTCTGAAAAATTAGATATATAGAACTCGTACATTTTGCTAAGTATATTACAGTATTTCTTTCTTTCAATGGCTAAATTATTCGAAAAATAGACATTTTCAAATAAAAATTGTCTAAGACCATATAAGGCCTCTTTTACAAAAGTTGATATTATAATATTATCTTTTTCATAGCTATTTTTAATTATATTTTTTATGAGAAAGTCTATTCTGTTATGTGACGAATCCCCTAAGATTTTGGTATACTCCTTAGGTAAATCATTTTCTTTTAATATACCAGAACGTATAGCATCATCAATATCATGATTTACATATGCAATTTTATCAGATATTTGAACAATTTTACCTTCTAAAGTTTTTGGATTACCCTTCCCTCTATGGTTTAGTATTCCATCAATAACTTCTTCTGTTAGATTTAATCCTTTGCCGTTTTTTTCAATAAACTCAACAACTCTTACACTTTGTTCATTGTGCCTAAATCCACCACAGACAATATTATTCAAATCAGATTCTCCTAAATGACCAAATGGAGTGTGACCTAAATCATGACCTAAAGCAATAGCTTCAGTTAAATCTTCGCTCAGATTTAAAGCTCTGGCAATGGTTCGTGCGATTTGGGCAACTTCCATTGTATGGGTTAATCTCGTTCTATAATGGTCACCTTCAGGAGATATAAAAACTTGAGTTTTATGCATTAGTCTGCGAAAAGATTTAGAATGTACTATTCTATCTCTATCTCTTTGAAAACATGTTCTTATTTCACATGGATTTTCATCTTTTTTTCTGCCGGCAGAATATTTGCTTTTAGTGGCAAATGGACTTAAGGTGTTGATTTCTAAATCTTCTCTAAATTCACGAATATTCAATAATTTACTCCTTTCCAGTATTGTTGGTTCTAAATTACTCATACATAATAATATTTTCGCTTTGTGTTGGTAATTCCTTTTATACTTTTATAAAATAATAAACAAAAAAACGACTTAAAAAAGCCGTTTTATGTATCAACCACCGAAAAATATATGTTGTACTAATATTTTTATACCCATTCCAATGAGAACTAGACCACCTATTCTCTCGGCGTATGTTTTGAAAAATGGTCCAATCTTCTTGCCTATCATCAAACCTGCATATGAAAGTGCAAAAGCTACAATGCCTATAACAGAACAGGCGAAAAATATACTTATATTACCTATAAAAGCAAAAGTAACGCCTACAGCAAGAGCGTCAATACTAGTTGCAATAGCAAGCATAGTCATATTTTTTACCTTTAGAATTTCTTTCTCCTTAGGTATATCGTCTTCATCATCAGAAAAAGATTCTTTTATCATATTAAATCCAATAATGCCGAGAAGTATAAAAGCTATCCAATGGTCAAATTGCTGTACGTATTTGGTAAGTTTACTACCTAAAAAGTAACCTATAACAGGCATAAAAAACTGAAATAGACCAAAATATAGACCAAATGTAACAGCATCTCTCTTTTTTACATTAGGTAAAATTAAACCATTGCTTACAGAGACGGCAAATGCATCCATAGCTAGACTTACAGCAATCAAAAATAATTCTATAAAACTCATAAAATATCCTCCTTAAATAAAAATACAACCTTGTTATACTACACATTTATTAAAGTTATGTCAAGATATATACGAATAAAATTATTTTTCTTTTGGATTAAAAATTAAAGCCATAATAAAAGCAAAAGCTATAGAGGCTGTTATTCCGGTTGCAGCAGCTTTTATTCCTCCTGAAAATATACCTATCAAACCGATATTGTCAATTTCATTTATGACACCTTTTGCAAGGTTGTTCCCAAATCCTAAAAGGGGAATTGTGGCACCAGCTCCAGCAAAATCAACAATTTTGGGATAGATACCTATCCCTCCAAGGATACACCCTATAACTACAAAAAGTACAAGTATTCTTGCAGATGTAAGTTTTGTTTTATCTATTAAAATTTGACCTATTACACATATTAAGCCTCCTACGCAAAAAGCTTTTAGATAATCCATAAAATCACCTCAATTTTCAATAATAACACCATGAGCAATGCCAGCTATATTTTCCCCCTGTTGGAGGCTTGTGGGGCTCATTAATGCTCCTGTTGGAATAAATAATATTCTATTTAAATTTTTACTTTTAAGTTGGTGGAATATTTTTCCGCAAAATGTTACAGCAGAACAAGCACAACCACTACCACCTGAATGGGTATCTTGAGTTTTTTTATCATAAATTTCAATACCACAATCAATATGTTGTTTATCTATATTGTATCCTTCTTTTTTTATCAACTCTTTTAATAAATTACTCCCAACATATCCTAAATCACCTGTAATTATTAAATCATAGTAATCTGGCTGAAGATTAAAATCTTGGAAATTATTTAATATTAAATCTGCTGCAGCTGGAGCCATAGCAGCACCCATATTATTTGCATCAGTAATTCCATAATCTACAATTTTTCCAGTTGTTATACCCTTAATATATGGACTACTGTTATTATCAGAAAGAATAGCACCACCATGACCAGTAACTGTCCATGTAGAAGTTTGAGGACGTTGGTTGCCTAATCCCATAGGAAATCGAAATTGTTTTTCTGCTGAACAAAAATGACTTGATGCTCCTACAATTATATTTTTAGCTCCTCCGCTTTCTATTAATATTGCACCAAGACTCAATGCTTCGCCCATTGTAGAGCAAGCTCCAAAAATGCTGAACAGTGGAATATTAAAGTTTTTTACTCCAAAGGTTGAACCACAACATTGGTTTAATAAATCACCAGTTATAATGTAATCTATTTTATCATTAGTTAAATTTGATTTTTCTATTAAGTTTTTGATGTTAGCATTTACAAACTCGCTTTCAGCTTTTTCCCAACTTTCTTGTCCAAACATAGAGTCTTCAACGATAATATCAAAAAATTCAGATAAAGGACCTTCTCCTTCTTTTTTCCCTACAATAGACGAAGTTTCTCTTATGGAAATATTTTTTTCGAATAATATAGATTGTTTTCCAATATGCTTTGCCATAATTTTACCTCTATTTGAATATATAATAAAAAATACCTACAACCATAGATGCTAGTATGCCATACAATATAACCGGGCCAGCGATAATAAAGATTTTAGCTCCCAAACCTAATATTAAGCCTTCTTTTTTAAATTCTATTGCTGGAGCTGTAACAGAGTTGGAAAAACCTGTGATTGGAACTATGGAACCTGCACCAGCAAATTTGCCTATTTTGCTATATATACCAAGACCTGTAAGAAGAGAAGCAATGAAGATTAGTATTATAGATGTATAAGAAGTAGACTGTTCAATAGTACAACCTAATCTTTTAAATGTATTAATAAAAAATTGACCTAAATCACAAATCAATCCCCCTATTAAAAAGGCTTTAAAACAATTATTAATAATAGGACTATTAGGAGAAGCTTTTTGTACCATTTTAGAATATTCATTATTAGAAACAATTTTTGACATATTATATTCCTACTTTCTGTAAAATCCAAATATTGTATAATATAAGATTGATCCGAATGCCTTTCCCAAGGCTAAAGATAACAAAAAATATTGCAAACCTTTATTTAAATTGAACCTTCGATGTATTATAGGCAGTACATTCAAAACCTCAGCAAGAGAAACTGCAACAACACCATAAAAAATACCAATAGACAATGAAAATATAATGGTGCCAATTATTCCGATTGGGAAATAAAAGTCAAAAGAAAGACAAGATGCCCCTAAGATACCACCCCATATTATAGCTTCTTCATATAATTTAATATATTTTTCTGTATGAGATTTCTGGGCAAGTCTTGGAACAACACCAATGATAGCAATAAAAGCAAAAACTGCTCCGGATATTACAATTCCACCACCGAAGCCTAACAAAGAGAAGACAATATATTTAGCTATTGCCATTTGTTTTGCCCCCTTCTGTTGATAAAGTGTCAATTATATTATCCTCTATTTGTTTTTCATATTCAGTCATTTCTACTTCTATAGGTGTTGGGTCACTTGTGATTTTTTTGCCACAAAAATGATTAAAAAATACTATAATACCAACAGCTATACCTATGGAATAAGGTAGATTTATAATCATAGGGTTTTCTATCTTTTTTTTGAAGAAAATATAATAGTAATTTTCAAAAACAGCTGCCATTTGTACATCAGAATGAAAACTCATTATGGCAGTAGCAGACCCTGCAAATAAAATTATCATAATTCCAACGATTTTTGTCCATTTCCAGTAATTATTCTGTTCTAAATTCTTTCTGTATTCAACAACTGTGTCAATCTCCCCTACATTTGATATTGTATTTCCTTTTGCACTGTTATTTATGATATTAATAATATCTATAACGGTAATTAGATAACATTTATTGTTATTATCTTTAATGCTTAATACGGTTAAATTATTAATGTGTTTTAAAAGAGACGTATCATCAACGTATACTTTAGCAACATCTTTAATTTTAACCTTCCCTAACTTAGATGTAATAATTTTTTTTTCAGGTTTAATGTATATATCCATAGTTACCACCATATAAAAATAGTATTGTACTTTATTTGCACAATACTATTTTTATCAGAATATTAAAATTTATACTACCCAGCCAAAAGTTTTTTCATTTTTAACAATATCTTTTTTTCCATTCTTGATACTTGTACTTGAGAAATGCCCATAATTTTAGCTACTTGTGTTTGAGTTTTGTCTTGAAAATAACGTAATTGTATTACCTTTCTATCTTCTATGGATAGTTTGTTCATTGTTGTATTTAAATCAATTTTATTAATTATTAATTCACTTTCATTTATATTTGACGGAAGTTTATCTTTAATAGAAAAGTTGTTTTCAGTATTATCTTCGTTATCTATAGATTCCACAATTTTGCTTGAGTCTAATGCTGAAACTAATTCTTCAACGCTAACATTTACGATTTTTGCTAATGTTTTTATATCTGGTTCAATATTATAATTTTTTATATAGTTTTCTCTTTCTCTATTAGCCTTAGTAGAAATTTCTTTCAATGTCCTACTTACTTTTATTATTCCATCATCTCTCAAAAATCTTCTGATTTCACCGTATATCATAGGAACAGCATAGGTTGAAAATTTTACATCATAAGTTAAATCAAAGTTTTTGATACATTTTATTAATCCTATAGAACCGAGTTGAAATAAGTCATCTTTATCTGTATTCCTGTTATTAAATTTATTTACTATATTCCATATTAATCCTTTGTTTTTTTCGAGAATAATTTCATAGGCTTTTTTATCTCCAGCTTGAGCTTTTTTTATTAAAGAAATTATTTCGTCCATAAATTTACACCTATAACTGTTTTTCCATTATTATGGTTGTCCCTTCCCCAACTTCAGAAATAACCTCTAAATAGTCCATAAAAGCTTCCATAACGGTAAAGCCAAGTCCAGAACGTTCTTCGTGAGGTTTTGTAGTGTATAGAGGTTTTCTAGCTTTTTCCACATTATCTATACCACTTCCTCTATCTACTACTTCTATGTGTAGTTTTTTTTCTTCTATTTCTGCATTTAAAAATATTTTTCCACCTTTGTTGTCATAACCATGAATTATAGAGTTAGTTACTGCTTCAGATACAGCTGTTTTAATGTCTGCCATATCATTAATTGTAGGGTCAAGATACATTATAAATCCAGAGATAGCCATTCTAGCAAAGGCCTCGTTTTGTGGTATAGCATCAAATTCAATTTTTACTTTGTTCATATGTACATCCTCCGTTAATATATTCTATAGCCTTTTCAACGGTATCTTTGTTTTCAATTATTTTATAAAGTCCTGATAAGGTATATATTCTTTCAAGATTACCTTTTATACCACAGACAGCAATTTTACCTCCAAGTAGAGTTATATCTTTATATCTACCTATTAGCATGCCAATGGCAGAGCTATCCATAAAATCAACCATCGAAAAATCTACAATTAGACTGTTACAGTTATTAATATTTAATTCTTTTCGTACACGATTTTTAATTAATTCTGAATTGCTATGGTCAAAATCTCCAAATAAATGTAATATTAATATTTTATCTATTATTTCTGTATGATATTTCAAAATGTTACCCTCCCTTTCGTCTATATATTTATTTTACAATATTTATCTAATCTTTCAATAAAAATAATCGAACAAATTATCCTAAAATACTTGCGTTTTCGCCAAAATATGATAGAATAGTGGTAGAAAATAATTTCGAAAGGTTGGTTACTATGGATGATTTGACTCCAAAGCAACGAGAGATATATGAATTTATAAAAAAAGAGGTTCGTTCTAAAGGCGTACCTCCTACAATTAGAGAAATGGGAAAGGCTGTTGGTCTTTCGTCTACATCTTCTATTCATCTGCATTTGAATAACTTAGAAGCTAAGGGATATATTGATAGACCTAAGTCAAAAAATAGATGTATAGAAATATTGGAAGATGATTTTTATAATACCAATAATGATAATGTTGAGTATTGCAATATTCCTATAGTCGGAACTGTTGCAGCTGGTGAACCAATATTAGCAACAGAAAATATAGATGGGTATTTTCCTGTACCAGCAGAATATATTTCTGGTACTGAGAATTTTATGTTAAAAATAAAGGGAAATAGTATGACAAATGCTGGTATATTTAATGGTGATTTAGTATTGGTAAAACAGCAAAATACAGCTGAAAATAATGATATAGTTATTGCTATGATTGATGATTCTGCAACTTGTAAAAGATATTTTAAAGAAGAAGAATATATAAGGTTACAACCAGAAAATGATTCTTATGAACCTATTTATGTAAAAGATTGTACCATACTAGGACTAGTAAAAGGGTTGTTTAGGAGTTTTAAATAATGGATGCTTTCCTTGATTATTTAATTAAAAAGTCTGATATAAATAAAGAATTTTCGATAGAAAGCAATAATACAAAAAAGAAAATAAGTTGTAATGATATAAATTACAAAAAGATATTAGTTCCAAATGTTGATAGTTATGTTGTTTTTGATTTTGAAACTACAGGGATGAATCCATCAGTAAATAGAATTATTGAGGTTGGTGCTGTAAAGGTTATTGATAATAACATTGTGGATTCTTTTAGTCAGTTAATTAATCCAATGCAATATATTACAGCTAGGATATCAAGAGTCGTTAATATTACAAATAGTATGGTTGAAGATAGCCCTACGATAGAATATGTTCTGCCTAAGTTTTTAGAGTTTATAGGTGATTTTCCATTAGTTGCCCATAATGCTCGTTTCGATATGGGATTTTTGATTTCTAATGCTCATAGGCTGGGTTATGAAATAAATAACAATGTTTTAGATACACTAGTATTAAGTCGTAAATTCAATAAGGATTGTACAAAGCATAACTTAAATTATTTAACAAAGCATTTTAATATAAAGTTAGATCATGCTCATAGGGCGTATTATGACGCATTGGCGACGTGTTCATTATACAAGATTATACAATGTAGATACAACAATACCCTAGTCAATTAATGACTAGGGTTATTATTATGTATTAACCAATAAACATTTGACACCAGTACACAGTTCCATTAGTATATCCGAGTCCCATTTGTGTATAGTTTGCATTTAAAATATTAGATCTATGCCCTTCTGAATTCATCCAAGCATTTACAACTGCTTCAGGTGTTTTTTGACCCTTAGCAATATTTTCACCTGCTGTTTTATAAGATATACCAAATTGTTTCATCATATCAAAAGGTGAACCATATGTAGGAGATGTATGTGAAAAATAATTGTTATTTTTCATATCTTCTGCTTTAATTTGTGCTACATCAGATAAGTTTGAATTTAGTGTAAGTTCTTTTAAACCATTTTCTCTTCTGTGCTTATTTACTAAATTCAAAACTTGAGTACTATAGTTTAAACTGTCCTGAGAAATGGTTGTAGTTTCTGTAGATGCCTCTGTAGTAGGCTTTGTTGTAGTAACTTTTGTAGTTGTTTCAAAAGTATTTGTTGTATTAGTAGTTACTTCTGTGGTGAATTCAGTAGTTGGTTTAGTTTGAGTAGTAGCTTCTGTAGTAAATTCAAAAGTTGGTTTAGATTCTGTAGTCACTTCTGTGGAATCTTCAGAAGTTGTTATTTCCGTAGTAGGTAAAGTTATTGGCTTTTGCTCTGTATAAGTAGTAGTTTCAGTTGTCCATATACAATTTAACTTTGTAGTTGTTTCACAATTTTGTGAAAAAGTAGTACTTTCAGTAAAATTAGCATTGCATTGTTTATTTATAGTTTCAATATGTAAATTTTTATTTGTTGTTTCTGCATTTACAGAAAATGTCATTGCAACAGTAGCAAGTACCGTTATTATAATTGTCTTTTTCATAATATTCTCCTTTTCAAGTTGCAAATTTATAACAGTTTCAGATAGACGTCTATGAAAGCTATTATACGGTAATATACACTATAAATAAATGATAAATATATGGAATATGTGGAAATAATAGTTTAAAAAGGAACTAAATAGGTATATATAAGAGCATTTATGTAGATTATTTAATATAATTTCAAAATTTTACTTGAAACAATCACCAATATATCATACAATAGAAGTATTGTAATCATAGAAAGGAAAAATTTACTTATGGCAACACCAGATATTAATTTAATAAATAAACGAAGAATTTTTGGTATTATTTCTCACCCAGATGCAGGTAAAACTACATTAACTGAAAAATTACTTCTTCATGGGGGAGCTATTCACCAAGCTGGTACAGTTAAGGCTAGAAAAGGTAGAAGTGCTAAATCTGACTGGATGGAAATTGAAAAACAGAGAGGTATTTCTGTTACTTCCTCTGTAATGCAGTTTGAATATCAAAATAAAATAGTATCTATTATGGACACACCAGGACATAATGATTTCGGTGAAGATACGTATAGAATACTTACGTCTGTTGACTCTGCTGTAATGGTTATTGACGCAGCGAAGGGTGTAGAAGCACAGACTGAAAAACTTTTTAAAGTATGTAGTATGAGAGGTATTCCTATCTTTACATTTATGAATAAGTTAGATAGAGATGCAAATGAGCCTCTTTCTTTATTGGAAGAACTTGAAAATGCTCTTGGTTTACCTTCTGTTGCTGTAACATGGCCAATCGGAAATGGTGCGTATTTTGAAGGTGTATATGATAGATTAAAAAATGTTGTTCACTTATTTAAAGAAAAAAGAACAATACAGCTTTCGGAAGAAGGCGTCTTTGATAAACAGTTAGATGATATTTTATTCCACGAAAATTTAGCTAATTTAAGAGATGAGATTGAACTCCTTGATGGTGCAGGCAATGAATTTGATATGGACCTTATTTCTAAAGGAAAGCTTTCTCCAGTATTTTTTGGTACTGCTCTTGCTGATTTTGGCGTAACAGAATTTTTAGAGCACTTCTTAGATATGTCCCCTGCTCCAGGTGCAAGAAAAACTACTACAGGAGAAGTTCAACCTACAGATGACTTTTTCTCTGGATTTATATTTAAGATTCAAGCAAATATGAACCCTGCTCATAGAGATAGACTTGCATTTTTAAGAATATGTTCTGGTACTTTTGAAAGAGGTATGGCAGTTACACTTTCAAGAACTGGCAAGGCTATGAAATTAAATCAGTCTACTCAGTTAATGGCCAATGAGAGAGAAACTGTAGATACAGCAATAGCTGGTGATATTATAGGTATATATGATTCTGGTAATTATCAGATAGGAGATACTCTTACAACAAGTAAAGAGAAACTTTTCTTTGAACCTCTCCCTACTTTCCCTCCAGAATTATTTATGAGAGTAAGACCAGTAGATACGATGCGTGCTAAGCATTTCCAAAAAGGTGTAGACCAGTTGGCTCAGGAAGGTGCTATACAGATATATAAGAATGAATATAATGAAGTCGTTCTCGGGGCTGTTGGTGCTTTGCAGTTTGAAGTTTTTGAATATAGACTTTTAAATGAATACAATTCTAGTGTAAGAATGGAGCCAATGAATTTTAGTGTTGCAAGATGGGTAAGAAATAAAACTGGTGAGGAACTTCACGAATATGAAAATTCAAGATGTACATTAGTTTATGACCATTTCGATAGACCAATATTGCTTTTTGCAAATCAATATACATTAAATACATTTATGGACAAAAATCCAGATATTGACCTTGTAGAAGCTCTTGCCGTTGATGATAATTTCTAAAAATCTAAAAATGACACATTTGAGATTTATATCAAATGTGTCATTTTTTTATGGTTTAATTATAAACCTGCAACTTGTATTGAATCAAATGCTAAAGATGGAGAACCAATAGCAGATGAATTAAATTTTAAATCATTTCCTATATCTTTTACATCAGAAAGAAGATTGTAGAAATTTCCAGCTATAGTTATTTGTTCAACAGGGGCAGTGATTTTACCATTTTCTATTAAAAATCCTTCTGCTGCTAATGAGAAATCACCTGAAATACTATTTGCTCCAGAATGAAGACCGGCAACATCTGTGATCAATAATCCATTGTTAATATCTGATAATAAATCTTCAAATTCTGTAATTCCATTTTGTATAAAGAAGTTAGTTGTGCTTACTCCAACAGTTCCTCTAAATGATGACTTAAAACCATTTCCTGTACTTTGTACGCCATCTTTATTTGCTGTTTTTAGATTATATAAATATGTTTTTAAAATACCATTTTCAACAACATTTTTATTATAACTTGCTACGCCTTCGCTATCAAAAGGAGTTGTGGCATAACCATTATCCAAAAGAGGATAGTCACAGATAGTAATTTTAGAACTATAGACTTTTTCACCGAGCTTCCCTGATAATAAAGAAAATCCTTTTTGAACATTGTCAGCTAAAAAGGCACTACTAAAAACTTGTAACATATCTGCAACAACTTCATTTTTTATAATAGTTTTGTATGTATTGCTCTTAACACTTGTTCCACACAAAGAGTTTATAACTTTTTTGCCAGCAGTGTTTGCTAACTCAATAGGATTAAAGCTTGATATATCATTGCCAATCCATATCTCTCCAGACTCTTTTATGCTATTATTTTCTTGAGCCATTATTCCAATATAAGCAACTGCATAATTTTGTTTGTCAGATAGCTCCATTCCTTTAGAATTTGCGATATATACACTTGAATCTCCTGTATTTATAAGAGAAGTATTTACAGCAGTAATTCTTTTATCATAGGTGTAAGCAGCTTTTTCCATTTTTAAAGCTAAATCTATTTTATCGTTAGCTGTAAGTTTATTTAAATTTGTATTGTATAGGTCTAAATCTGGATATTCAGAACTTCCTTCATAAATAAATTCTTTTTCATCATTTTCGAGCAATTTAGCATTTATCTTAGCTGTTGATATTACTTCTGGAATAATTGATTCATCTACGGTTTCACTGTAATAATAGCCCATTTTTCCGTTATAAATACCCCTAAAACCAAAACCAGAGGTTTCACTATTTTGATATTTTTCTATTTGCTCTTTATATATATTAACACTAAAAGATTTTCTTTCACTATAGTATATTTCATATTCACTAAAACCTTCATCTTTTGCTTTAGCAAATAAGATGTTTTTAAAGTCTTTTATATCCATTAGTTTTTACCTCCTACTGTAATATTTTGAACTCTTAGCATAGGTTGACCAACGCATACAGGAATAGAACCACTGGATGCACCACACATTCCTTCGGCTAATTCTAAATTATCAGAAACCATATCTATATTTTTAAGGACTTCGTGACCTTTTCCAATAAGAGTGGCACTACGTACAGGTTCGCATATCTTGCCATTTCTGACGATATATGCTTCATTAACAGCAAAATTAAATTCTCCACTAGCAGTATTAACTGAACCACCACCCATATACTTAGCATACAAACCATATTCTGTATTTGATATAATATCCTCTTTTTTGTCCTTACCAGAAGCTATATACGTATTAGTCATTCGGGAAACTGGTATAAATTTATAAGATTCTCGCCTAGATGAACCTGTAGGTTTCATACCAATTTTAGCACCATTAAATCTATCAACCATATAATTTTTTAATATACCGTTTTCAATTAAAATATTTTTCTGGGCTGGTACACCTTCGTCATCTACATTAATTGAACCCCAGCTATTTGGAATGGTGCCATCATCTATTGCAGTAACTTTGTCAGATGCAATTTTTTCTCCTATTTTATCGGTAAATACAGATGCTTTTTTTGCTATAGCAGCAGCTTCAAGACCATGACCACAAGCTTCATGGAAGATAACCCCACCAAAACCGTTATCCATAATAACAGGCATTTTACCACTTGGGCAATCTTTTGCATTAAGCATTGTAACTGCAGAACGAGCAGCTTCATTTGCTATCTCTTTTATGTTAATATTATCTAAAAATTCAATACCCTTCATTGCACCAGGACCAAAATAACCAGTTTGCTTTTCACTTTCATTAGAGGCTACAGCATTTACTGATAAACGGCTTCTAGTTCTTTCATCTGTTACATAAAGATTTTCAGTGTTTGCAATTAAAATATTTTGTATAGAATCCATATAACTAATATTTGTTTGAGTGATTAATGAATTATATTTAAAAGCAGTATCACTACCCTCTTTCATAATTTCAACAATTTTGTTACTATATAATGAACTAGGATAAATTTTTATATTGTTATTATTTATTTTTCTATAATCTATATCGTTAAATATAATTTGTTTTTGACTAGAATTTCCACTTATTGCTGTAGCCCCATTTTTAGCTAAATTAATAAGACTTTCTCTATCTTTTTTGTTTGTATACACGTAAACCATACGGTCTTTGTTTATAATTCTTATACCTATACCAAAATCTATACCGCTTAATGCTCTTTCTAATTTACCATTTATAAGTCCTAATGAATTTTTTTTGTTGCTTTCGACAAATACTTCTGCAAATTCAGCACCTGTTGAAGTTGCAGCATATAATATATCACTTACTAATAATTTATCTAACATATCATACCTCCGTTAAATATATAGGCATATTAATAATTCAAGATTTATTGTATCATATATTTTAGGGTTAAGCTATAAAATTTTTAATTAAATTAAAAGACCTACCTGTGGGTATTAGGTAGGTCTAAGGTAATATTAAATTTGAGGAAAAGTAATTTTAAAGCAAGAACCATTACCTATTTCACTTATAACATCAATGTGTCCGTTATGTTGCTCAATAATCCATTTTGCAATAGATAAACCTAAACCATTTCCGTCAATTTCCTTATTTCTTGATTGGTCGGCTCTGTAAAATCTATCAAAGATATGGTTAATGTTTTCTTGTTCCATACCAATACCCTTATCTGTTACAGTAAAAAATGGTTTTCCATCTTCATAACCTGTATTTACATCAATAATTATTGGCTTATCTGCACTATACTTTATTGCATTATCTACAAAGATCCACATTAACTGTTTTATTAAATGTTCATCAATATTAGCTGCAATAGAGCTGTTTCCAGTAAATTTTATTGATATTTTTGGGTCCATAACAGTTGCTTCTTTTACAACATCTTCAGCTATAATAGAAATATCCTCAGGTTTTAATTGTGCTGTTTGGGTTTTATTATCTGTTCTAGCCAAGAATAACAGTTGTTTAATTAAATTAGCCATATGTTCAGTTTCATACTTAATAGATGAAATAGATTCTTCTAAAACTTCAGTATCTGATTTGCCCCATCTGTCAATTAAATTGACATAGCCTTGAATAACGGATATAGGAGTCCTTAATTCGTGAGAAGCATCAGAAATAAATTGCTTTTGTTTTTCAAATGATTGGTCAAGTCTTGAGATCATATCATTAAATGTAATAATAAGCTTTTTTATTTCGTCATCTGTTTCAGGAACTTCTATTCTTTGCTGTAAGTCGTTTATACTTATGTTTTCAGCCGTTTCAGTAATATTCCTTATAGGCTTAAGTATTTTGTTTGCTATATACTTACCAGCATAATAAGATATGAAAAATGCTATTATATTAATAATAATAAATAGAATAACAAAATTCCTCATTATAGAATATTCATGGCTATATGTTCTAAATATACCTATATCATATACCTTATCATTGTACTTCACTTCTCTGTGAGTAAACATATATGGTTGATTGGATATTGTTTTAGTGTGAAACCTATTATCTGAACTGTTTTTTTTCTGTTGCCTATTATTCTCCATAGGTGGTTCAAAAGAAGGGAATTCATCAGGATTTTTCATTGTATCTGCAAAAAATTTATTATCCCTTAGAGTAACTCTAATATCAATATATTTATTATCTGTTATTTTTTGTAGGTTTTCTTTTGTTATTTCTCCACCGTTTTTAATATATTCTTCTACTTTAGTAGCTGTATCATTAATTTCTTTTTTAGAAACACTGGAATAATACATCCACGCATTAAATACTATTAAAATAGAAATTATAAATAATACAATACAAAAGAAAAGAGTGTATAAATAAGTAACTTTTTTACTTATAGGCATATTTTTAAATTTAGTTAATTTTATTTTTTTACTCATCTTTTGCAAAATAACCAACACCTCTTATAGTATGAATAAGTTTAACATCAAATCTATCATCAATTTTAGTTCTTAAATATCGTATATATACATCTACTACATTAGTTTCTCCGATGTAATCGTATCCCCAAACTTGATTTAAAATTTGATTTCTAGTAATAACTATATTTTTGTTTTGTAATAAATAAACAAGTAATTCAAATTCACGCTTTGTAAGCTCTATTTCCTCCTCTTTGTATTTAACACTGTGTTTTTGCAAATCGACAGACAAATCTTTTAATGTAAGAATATTTTCATTATTCTCCTTATTATTTATAGCAGTGTGTCTCAAAGCTACTCTAATTCTGGCCAATACTTCTTCTATTGCGAAAGGTTTTGTTATGTAGTCATCAGCACCATTATCAAGACCTAATACTTTATCCATAACTTCCCCTTTAGCTGTAAGCATAATGATAGGAACACTAGATTCTTTTCTTATTCTTCTACATACTTCTATACCGTTTAATTGAGGAAGCATTAAATCTAATAATATTATATCAGGTTCATGTTCAAAAAAGCTTTCTATACCACTTCTACCATCATTTGCAACAAAAACTTCGTATCCTTCGTGTTTTAACTCTAGTTCTACAAATCTAGCTAATTTTGTTTCATCTTCAACAATAAGTACCTTTTCTTTTTTATCTTCCATGTATAACACCCTCTTTTATAAATTATCAGTTATATAAAAATAAACGGATATGGTTTATTTCCATTACCCGTTTATTATAGTACAAAAATATTTTTAAAACACAATTAATCCAACATTAAAAATGGATTAGAAAATTACATAGTTTCAGGTTCTGGATATTCAACACCGAAAGTTTCAACTGTAACATTTTCCATAATCTGATCTTCATATGGTCTATCATAATGGTCAGTTGGACATTCTGCAATTTTATTTACATTTTCCATACCTTCAATTACTTTACCGAATGCAGCATAAGAACCATCAAGATGAGGAGCATTCTGATGCATAATAAAGAACTGTGAACCAGCTGAGTTTGGATTCATAGCTCTGGCCATTGATAATACACCGGCAGTGTGCTTTAAATCGTTTTTAACACCATTTCCAGCAAATTCGCCCTTGATACCGTAACCAGGACCACCCATACCAGTGCCATCAGGACAACCACCCTGAATCATAAAACCTTTGATTACTCTGTGGAAAATAAGACCATCATAGAAACCATGGTTTATAAGACTGATAAAGTTGTTTACAGTATTAGGTGCAATCTCTGGATATAATTCAGCTTTGATTACATCTCCATTTTGCATATTAATTGTTACTATTGGATTTTTAGACATAATTTTTCTCCTTTTCATTTTATAATATTTTAATTGGTGTAAAGCCAAGATAATCGGCAGAAACCAATGAATATTCTACATTGTTTTTATTTCCTATTAAACTGTTGTCGTATTTCTTTTTGCCATGTAAATGACCATACACAACCCTTTTTATATTGTATTTTTCAATTAGTTCAATAAATTCTGACCTATCATGTTTATCATTTGTTGGTGGAAAATGCATCATTAATATTATATTATCATTAAATTTACTACTATTAACGGCACTTTCTAGTGAAAGTTTTAACCTACCAACTTCTCTAAGATATATTTTTTTATCATGGTCAGTATATCTTGTATCTCCCGGACAAATCCAACCTCTAGTTCCACAAATTAAATAATTTTCAAATTCATAAAAATTATTTTTTAAAAAGCTCATACTATCAAACATTTCGTTTAATTTTTGTGTAGAATTCCAATAATAGTCATGATTTCCGGTTAATAAAATCTTTTTACCTTTTAAGTTATCTATAAATTCTAAATCTGGGGTAGCTTCATTTAAATTCTTTCCCCAAGAAACATCTCCTGGGACTAAAACAGTATCATCTTCTGACACAGTAGAATTCCATCTTTCCAATATTTTCTGAGGGTGGTCTTTCCATACAGAATCAAATATATCCATAGGCTTTTCTTTATAAAAACTTAAATGTAAATCTGACATTGCATATAGGGACATAATTTTCTCCTAAGCTGAGTAAAGTTTTAAGGTTGCTTCTAATTCTATATTAAATTCAGATAGCTTTTTAATATTACCTTCTCTATACAAAAGCAAGAAACGATTGTTATATTCAGCCATCTGTTCATTATTTCCATGGTAATAAAGATTATGTATATTCTCCATAATTTTATTGACAATAATATCTTTTGTTTCTTGGATATTTTGTGTTTCAAAAAGCTCATTACGAATATAGTCCATTTCTTTATCCAAATTAAATGCTATTTCAGCAGAACTTTGGAGCTTATATTTAAGTTCTTCTGGAATTTTTCCTTCGTACTTATATTTTAAGGAATGTTCTATTGTTGACCAGAAATTCATTGCAAGAGTTCGAATTTGAACTTCGCACACAACATCTTTTCTAGTTTCTCCATATAATATAGGGTATTTAATGGTGATATGATAGCTCCTGTAACCACTTTCTTTTGGATTTCCAACGTAATCTTCTTCCTCAAGGATTTTCATATCAAAATCACTACGTTGCCTTATAATGTTCACGACAGTGTCAATATCAGCAACAAATCGACATATTATTCTAATACCGGCTATATCCTCTAATTTATCAATAGCTTGATTAATAGGTATATTCCTTCTATTAGCTTTTTCGAGTATACTAGAGACTTTTTTTACTCTGCCCTCAACCTGTTCAATGGGACACTGCTTATCAAGTCGCATATAATCTCTCTTTATTCCATTAAATTTTACAACTAATTCATCAACTGCCTGTTCAAAAGGCAATAGTTCTTTTTGCCAATTTATTATACCCATTAAATCCCTCCTTGTTCATTAACTAATTTTAACATACAACTGAGTAAATTTCAATCTTACTTGTCAATAAATTGGCATTAAAATTTTTTAAAGACTTGCCTTTTTATATAATTACATTATATAATGTTTATATATGATGTAAAAGGAGTGATTTTTTGATTAGACCAATTATGAAAGATGTTTTGTTTTTAAAACAAAAGGCAGATATTGCAACAAAAGAAGACTTGCAGATAGTAATTGATTTATTAGATACATTAAAGGCTAACGAGGAACATTGTGTAGGTATGGCTGCAAATATGATAGGTGTTGCAAAGAGAATTATTGCAGTAAATGTAGGTTTTATGAATATAGCAATGATTAATCCATATATAGTACGGAAGGCTAATCCTTTTAAAACAGAGGAAGGTTGTTTATCTTTATTAGGTGTTCGAAAAACAACTAGATATGAAAATATTGAAGTTGAATATTTGGATATTAATTTTAGAAAACAGAAACAGAAATTTACAGGTTGGACTGCACAGATAATACAACATGAAGTTGACCATTGTGATGGTATCATTATATAAAAAAGGACGGAGTAATTTCCGTCCTTTTTGTAAATTATCAATTAACCAAAGTATCTGTTTAAAAGACCAGCAAATGCCTTACCATGTCTTGCTTCATCTCTAGCCATTTCATGAACTGTATCATGAATAGCATCAAGATTCTGCTGTTTAGCAAGCTTAGCTAATTCAACTTTACCAGCTGTTGCACCATTTTCAGCTGCAACTCTTAATTCAAGGTTCTTCTTAGTAGATGCAGTAACAACTTCACCTAACATTTCTGCAAACTTAGCTGCGTGTTCAGCTTCTTCAAAAGCAATTCTCTTATATGCTTCTGCAACTTCAGGATAACCTTCTCTATCAGCTACTCTGCTCATTGCAAGGTACATACCAACTTCTGTACATTCACCATTGAAGTTTTCTCTAAGACCTTCAACAATCTTAGGGTCAATACCTTCTGCAATACCTACTTCATGTTCAGCAGCCCAAGATAATTCACCAGTCTGTTCCTTAAACTTTTCAGCACCTGCACCACAGATAGGACACTTCTCAGGTGGGCAATCACCTTCATGTACATAACCACAAATAATACAGACAAATTTTTTCATAATCTTTTACCTCCATAGAATAAATTTATTTTTGTTTAATAATCATTATTAACTGTAACCTCATTATACACAAATGAGAGTATTTTGTCAATAGGTAAAATAAAAAAATAAAAAAATTATCGTTGAATATCAAATACCACATTTTTTAAATTTAGAATAGAACAAAATTTATAAATTCAATATTGGTAGTAAAAGCGACACATAAAACTAAGTTGAAAGATGAAAATCAGATATTATATATCACAAAAGTATGGTGGCAACCTCACGACAAAATATTAAAACTGTAAGTCAGAGTAGATAAAGGTGAAGAAATATTTTATTGATATATAAAAATATAGTTTAAAAGATGGACGAAGACATTAGGAAGTGTAGTAAAAAACAAATTATTATAAAAAAACGTTTAAACTTCCATATTTAAAATTATATAGTAGCAAAGTATTTAAGCGTAATGTAAAATTTGATTACAATATAAAGAACTCTAGTCAATTTGCTTTGCAAAATCTCTATTTTCTCATTGAATATTCTTTTTAATGTTATAGAGCAACCAATCGTTGATATTTTAACAATACAATATACATTATTTAAAAAACCTTCTTGACAATATATATATATAATTATATGCACAATTATAACATTTTTATTGTGTTGAGAGGAGATAAAATTATGAAGAAAAAATTGCTTTATTGTTAAGTTGTGCTACTATGATATTAGGTTCGTTAAATGTATTTGGTGCTGTTGGTTTAATAGTTAATAATAAAACCTATGTTCCTGTTAGGGGAGTGTTTGAGGAACTTGGATTTAATGTAACTTATGACAAAGAAAATGCCACAGCAATTATAATTGATTCAAATTTTACTATAAAAATACCTAAAGATAAAACTTATTTTTTTGTTAATAGCAATTCTATAAGTCCGGATTCTCCTCAAAAAATTATAAATGGAAATATGTATTTACCATTACGAGCTATAGCTGATAGTATTGGTGCAGATATAAGCTGGAACTCAGAAACAAAAATAGCACATGTATCATATAAAGGTAAAGATTCATATATTTCCACTAAAACTACAATACCTGTAAAATCTACTACTAGCAGTTCTTCTATTATTGACAATACGACTACACATCCTTTTTATTTCTTTAATGGAATTGAATTAGGAGAAAACTTAGATACTAGAGATGGTAGTGAAGTAAGGCAAAAAAATAGAGCTAGAACCAATCTAGTTACAGTACCGTATAACTGTACAATTACAAGCACAGAATACAGTGTTCGAGTGTTCTATTACAATGCAGATGGTAGTTTCAAAAAATGTGAGGCTAGTAAAAATAAAGACCTTTACAAGGGAGATAGCGTAAGACTTGTATTTATTCCTAGTGACGGCAATGAAATTACAGATGCGACAACCATTTACAATGACGTTAAAATTACAGAGAATACCTGTATTTGGTATGCTTTAGGAGATTCAATAACACAAGGCTTTTATAGCTATACAGATGGAGATGGTACTGAAACTGGTAGTTCTATTAAAGTAACGAGTGATTGTTGGGCAAATAAGGTAGCTGAAATAAATAATTATAAATTAATTAATTATGGTGTTGGTGGTTCGGGTTTTGTACATAATGGAACAGTTTTAGACAAGTTAAATGCAAAAGCTCACGTTGATACTATCGATTTTTCTAATGCGCTGACCTTGTTACCATAGCATTCGGGGTAAACGACTGGAAATATAATATGGCTTTAGGTAGTATGGAAGATGATGTTGCAACAGGTGAATCACTTTATGCAAATATGCGTTATGTAATAGAAAAGATTTTGGGCGATAGTCCTTCGTGTAAAATTGTTGTAATTACTCCTATTAATTGTTCTAAATGGGGAAATGAAAATACAAATTATGGACTTGGAGTTAAATTTCCAAATAATGGGACGCTTGAAGATATTTTTAATGCAGAAGTCGAAGTTTGCAAATATTATGGAGTTGAATATATAGATATGACACACAGCTCTTTTATCAACAATAAAAACATTACGGAAATTCTTCCAGATGGAGTTCATCCATCCTTGGAAGCACATAAAATAATGGGTGAGGAAATTGCGAAAAAGATACAGTATATTGTTAAGTAAAAAAATGAAATGTAATATATAAGATATGTTGTATCATTTTTTATTACAAGGCTAAAAAATGATATATTATTTATTTGGAATTGATTACAGTTATTGGAAGTTAAAAAACATTTCAGTCAATATCCTAAAAATACTAAAATTTATAATCTTTAACAGGTTTTTATTTCACGGTTTAAATCGTGGGATGAAAGCCTGTTTTTTTATGTTATAGAGTAACAAAAAATTTAGTTTTATTAGGGATAGACAAAGAACTTTGGCATAATTTGAATTCCACAAGGGGTTTAGTAAAAAATAATTTATTTTTTAGAATAAATTAATAAATATTGCAAAAATATGATATAATTATTTTGCAAAAAGAAATGGTGTAATGAAGGAGGATTTTTATGAAAAATGCTTTTATGAAGTTAATGCTACTTATCACATTAACTGTGAATTTTTTGGTACCGGTTTATGCTGAAGATTATGTAGATATTAACAACGCTTATATGGAAACGATAAGTGCACTTCATAGTGAACTTAGTTATAATTTTAAATATGACGATTATATAAGAATACATAGTATAGCATTGTACGATATAAATAAAGATGGAATAAATGAAATGTTTGTAAAAGTTGGAGGCTGTGAAGCAAATTATATATATTTTGTTTTTACATTTGTTAATGGAAAGGTAGATATGTTAGGATCTTTTAGTGGTGGTCATTCAAGTTTATTTGAATATACAGGAAATGGAGTATCATTGTATTATGTAAATCAAGGATATGAAGTTTTATCTACGATCTCAATGACAGATAACTATCAACTCTCATTGAAACATGAATCTGAAAACAATAATAATATCAGTGATAAAACAATTCAACCTTCAACCATAATTGATGAAACAGTAGTTGATTTATAGTTCTTTACTAGAAAAATACATGTTAGATGCGAATATTAAAAATTTTTAAACGGGAGTAGTTTTTCTTATTCTTGTTGTAGTTCTTGAATTTGATTTAAGGGTGGTCAGATTGTCGGACTGCCCTTCTTTTATATACATTTGCATTATAGAAAAGAGGAATTACCAAAAAGATAATTCCTCATGTTATAACTTGCCCTTAACGTATTAAATTTTTTGAACTTTTATTATACTGTCCAAAATAAATTCCATCTTATAGAAATCTATAGGATTTTATCCCTTATATAACGACTTTGTAAAAATAACTAAACAAGCTTTATACGTAGATATATAAACCCTATAAGAACGCATTAAAAATACTTAATTTTAGTTCATTGCTAATGCGAAGTTTAAAAACAACCCCAGTATTTATGCCACTTATAGCGCCTTATTTTTCAACTGTACGCAATTTGTACGCAAGTCTTTAAAAATGAATGTGATTTAATTTTTTTATTTTGTACGCAATTTTGTTTTTACGCAACTTATGATAAAAAATCTCCAACTTTAATTACTTGATTTTGTTTTTCTTCATCTAAAACATGAGTATAAGAAATAGTTGTGCTGTAGTTACTATGTCCCATAATATTTTGAATAAATAACGGGTCTAATTTCTTTTCAAAACATCTTGTGGCAAAGGTGTGTCTAAAAGCATGTGGATGCAGTGATTTAAATTCTTTTGGTTTTCGACCCTCTCTTGAAGCTTTATAAATTTCTTGCAGGTTAATGTTTCTAACTACCTTTTTAATATCATGAGCTAACACATATCTTGTAATAGGAGCACCCATTGTGTTTGTAAAAACTAAATTGCCGTATTCAGGTTTTGATCTCCACCTATCTCCAAGTTGTTTTTTATATTTTTCCTGTTTCTTTTTCCATGCTTTTAAAAGTGAAGAAGTTTCACCAAAAAACGGAATGGCTCTGTATGAATTTAATGTTTTGGGAGTGGTTAATTTTTCTGTTTTTGTACCTTTATAGTAATCTGTTTGCATGGAATGGTTTATATTTATACATTTTTTATCAAAATCTATATCTTCCCATTGGAGAGCAGAAAATTCCCCTATTCTCATTCCTGTAGATAATAGTATGGCATATGCTTCAAAGTAGTAACTGTTTTTTACCTCTTCGAGAAAAATTTTTTGTTCCTCAAGAGTTAATACACGTTTTTCTTTGGGTTTTACATTATCGTTTTTGACATTAATGTCTGTACAAGGATTAAAATTAATTAAGTGATTTATAACAGCCTTTTCAAAACAATCTTTTAAAATACTGATTGCCTCTTTCACAGTTCGTGTGCTATATCCATCGTCAAATAATTGAGAAGTAGCACCCTGTATGTCTATTTGTAATACATCTACCATTTTTTTATTACCGAGAATTCGAACATAAGTATTTCTTATTTTTCTATCATACGACCTACGACTGATATCACTTTTTAAATTGGGAGCTTTACATTTTGTAAACCATTCTAAATACCATTCCTTAAAAGTAATATTATCGTTATAGATATTTTCTTTATTATATACTTTTCTTTTTTCTTCTTCGAATGATTTTTTAAGCTCTGCCAAGTTAAAACTGTAAATGTCTATTTTATGACCTCTAATGGTTGCTCTAGCTTCATATCTACCATCCTTTCTTTGACTAATTCCTTTTTCTAAAACTTTTCCTTTTAAATCTTTTCCCATAATCGTTAATCCTTTCCTAGTTAATTAAGACTATAGGGAACGTTATATGATTACATATTAATATGTTTTATTCCAAAATTCAACACAAAGTTCTTATATAGGAATATTGTACTTTGCGCAATTAGTAAGATATAGTTCGAATTGTTTTTTGTTTACATATAATCTATTCCCCATTCTAATTGTAAAATTATTTTCAGGTCTTTTTATGATTTCTCTTACTTTTGTTTGCCCCCATCCTGTTAGTTCACAAACTTCAGAAATTGTTAATAATAATTTTTCCATATTTGTAACACCACCTTATTTATTATAAAATCTAATTATAAAAGAATAATGGCATGTATTATACACACCATTATTCTATACTTCTTTATTTAATTCTTTCCAGTAGTACCGAAGCCACCTCTGCTGATGTTATCTAAATTATCAACAGTATTAAATTCAACAGATGGTTGGATTTTATTTAATCTGAATTGACATAATCTATCGCCCTTATGTATAATAGTATCTTCCATAGATATTACAGGTAATTTCCACTCATCTGAAGAACCACAATAAGTCGAATCAATAACGCCGAAACTATTTGTCTGTAACACCTTAAAATTCTTATACATACTACTTCTTGGAACAATATTGGCTTCGTAGCCATCAGGTAACTTCATCGCAACCCCTAATGGAATTAACTTAAATTCGCCTTTCTTTAAAGCGATAGTTTCGTTGGCAGATAAATCAATCCAGTCGCCCTTTTCAATCTTCTTTAATTTCTTTGCACCGTTAAAATATTTAATATCTATCTTTAAAGCCTTAGTTGTATTAAACAAGTCTTTAATAGATAAAAGTAATAATATAATTAATAAAAATATAATTAAAATCTTTTCCATATGTATTTCTCCTTTTTTAATCTAATTTTCCATCTAACACTTTGTATACTACATAATACTTACCGTCTATTTTTTCTATATGTAGGTCGTCAATCCCATACACCTTATGATAAATAGGCACTTTATTTTCCATGAAAGTGAAGAGATATGGTATACGACCTTCTTCGTATAACTTAGACTCTTCTTTTGTAAGTTCAATCATATTAACACTCCTTTCTTTAGTTTAGATATAAAATAAGTTTTTCTTGAGTTAAAGATTTTTGTACATCTATCACTCTTTGATTTTTACTTCCTCTATACGCAAGAGAAACATCTCTCTGTTCATCTATGTATTCTCCATCTACCAGAACATCTATGTAGGTTAATATGCTATTTCTAATAAAATTATCTATGTCAAAATTTTGCTGAGATACAGAATTAAAGTTTACAATATCTTCTATAGAATAACCCGTATAGAGCCAAATGTTCTTTTGAGGATATGAAATTCGGATTTCTTTGACTAAAGATAAAACTTCATCAATATTCTGTTTAGCAAGAGGTTCCCCACCTAGAATAGAAATTCGTTTAATATATGGTCTATCAACTAATTTTATAAATTGTTCTTTTGTTTCTTCTGTCCATTCTTTCCCACCATTAAAATCCCATGTCTCAGAGTTAAAACAGTTTTTGCAGTGGGGACTTTTGTCGCAACCTTGAACAAAGAGGGAGACTCCTACTCCCTCTCCATTAGAAATATCCATTGATCGAATTTGTGCAAATCTCATAAATCAATCCTCCGCAATATCAGTTAAATGAACATATCTTTCTTTAATCTCTTGAGTACGACCTTTTCCCCAATAATTTGTACCGATATACCCACATGTTCTACGAGCTACATTCATTTTATCTTTGTCTCTGTTATGACAGTTTGGACACTCCCAAATAAGTTCACCATTTTCGTCAATAATCTGAATTTCTCCATCATAACCACATACTTGACAGTAATCAGATTTTGTATTTAGTTCGGCATACATAATATGGTTGTAAATAAATTTAATAACTTCTATTACGGCATCTACATTGTTTACTAGCCCACTTGTTTCTACATAACTGATTGCTCCACCAAGCGATAATCTTTGGAATTCAGATTCTTTTGCGAGTTTATCAAAAGCATTAATTGGTTCTTTCACGAATGTATGATAACTGTTAGTAATATAGTTTCTATCTGTAATACCTTCAATAACACCAAAACGTTTTTGTAAACACTTTGCAAATTTGTGCGTTGTATTTTCTATTGGGGAACCATAAATTGAAAATCCAATGTAGTGTTCTTTATTCCACTGGTCACATTTATCATTCATAAATTGCATTACTTTGATGCCAAGATCATGACCTTCTTTTGAATCTATATGTGATTTACCAGTCATATATTTTACACATTCATATAAACCCGCATATCCAAGTGAAATACTTGCATATCCATCATGAAGTAATTTATCTATCTTTTCACCCTTTTCAAGTCTTGCAAATGCCCCGTACTGCCATAGTAAGGGTGCAACATCAGACAATGTTCCCTCTAATCGTTTATGTCTACATAATAATGCCTTATGACATAATTCTGTTCGTTGTTCCATCAAATCCCAAAATTTATCACAGTCACCTTCAGATGACAATGCTACATCCACAAGATTTAACGTAACAACACCTTGATTGAAACGACCATAAAACTTATAATTGTCATTTTTATCCTTCCAAGGAGAAAGAAAACTTCTACACCCCATATTCGGATAACAGTTATTTTCCTTTAATTCTTTCATAACTTTCTCAGAAATATAATCTGGAACCATTCTTTTTGCAGTACATTTAGCTGCAAGTTTTGTTAAATACCAGTAAGGGGAACCTTCATAAATGTTATCTTCTTCTAAGACATAAAGAAGCTTAGGGAAAGCTGGTGTTACATACACACCTACTTCATTTTTTAAACCCAGCAATCTTTGATTAAGGAATTCTTCGATAATCATTGCTAATTCTTTTTTATATTCAGAAGTTTCTCCAAGATACATAAAAACACTTAAAAAGGGGCTTTGTCCGTTTGAGTTGGACATAGAATTGCACTGATAATTAAATGTTTGAACTCCATCGGCAACTTCTTTTTTTGTATCAGCTTCTGCATATTTATTACAATCGTCATCTGAGAATCCCCAAGACTTGTATTTTTCATAATATTTATTATAACTATCTCTCACGAATGGAGCTAAATGTGTAAGTGTAATTGTTGCCCCTCCATACTGAAATGAAGTAACACCAAGAATAATCTGTGTAGCGATAGTACAAGCAGTAATAAATCTATGTGGCTTTTCAATCATTACCTTATTAATACATGTCCCATTCTGTAACATATCTTCAAGATTAATCAGTGAACAGTTACTCATTGCTGCCATGCCAAAATAATCAATATCATGAAAATGAATGATGCCTTCATCGTGTGCTTGTACAATTTCTGGTGGAAGTAAAAATCTACGAGAAATATCTTTACTCACAATTCCTGCCATATAATCACGCTGGGTATTTAATACCTTTGAGTTTTTATTAGAATTTTCAGTATTCCAATATTCGCTTTCTCCATCTAGTAATTCATCAATCTCAGCGTCAGTTGTGTTCTCATTTTCTCTTTGAAATTCTCTAATACTTCTATAACCTTCATATGCTTTGGCAGTAAGCCTTTGTTTTTTTGTGATTAATTTATCGTATACCATTAACTCGATATCAGATATACTAACTTCTTCTATATTCTTACATTCTTCTTCAATTTCATCTGCAATAGTTTCTGCAATTTTAGGTTTAACTATTCCAGACCCATATTTCATCGCTTTTAAAATTGCTTGTGAAATTTTTGTTTTATCAAACTCAGCAATTTCACAATTTCTCTTTATTACATTCATTTTTACTTCACCTCTCCAAATTCTTTCCATATGTATTTCTCCAGTTTAGTTGGAATATCAGCCTTATGGTTAGTCCTTTTATATTTACCGTTTTCTAATCTTTCTAGCATAAACATCCCATTCGAAATATCTTTAACTACACGAAAAACATAATCTGAATTTTCATCTTGTCTATAACTACAACATACTACTATATCTTTACTTGCCATAATCTATTTGTGCTTTTCTAAGACAGCTATTTTCATAGTTACCAATTTCGTTTTCAAAAATAATATTCTCAAAGTTATCAAAGTTCTGATTAAAATCATCTACTGAATTAAGAGTAATTCTAGGAATCTTTTCTAATCCACTAAAATTCTTACCTTCAGCAATCATTCGTTTTATACCTTTAATAAGTCCATCTCTATATATCATTCGCTTTAATCTTGTAAAGAATGGAGCTTTTATTTCTATTATACATATACCTTTCTTAAAATTCTTTAAGCTAAGTGTTTGTAATGTTTTTATTCCTGAAACATCTATCACATAAAATAAATTATTGTTTAACTGTTTCTTGGTTGAGAAATAAAAATTACCATCAAACTCACAAAAAGCAGCAACCTGACTAGCTTCTAACCCACTGAACCTTTTAACATATTCTTCATTATCAATAAAGATATGTGTGTCTTCTGTAGGCGTTCGTCTCTTTCTTGTGGTATAAGATTTCAGCTCTGTTGTGTTGTGTAAAGAACAAAAATGTGAAACAAGACTAGATTTTCCTGTTCCACTTCTACCAACAATCAAATACAAATATTTGTACGAATTATTGTCGTTCATTTTTAATCATCCTTTCTTTAGTTTTATATTTATATAAGCCCTTACGGGATTATTTACTGGACAAAAATATTGAGTAAGAAAAGTCTATTGTTTAAAATCTGAAACATTTTTATATTGGAGGTACGAAAACATTATGACAAACAATAGTATGATTACATATTTGTTCATTCTAATTCATTAATTGCTACATCATTAATAAGAACACATGAAAATTAAAAAATAGAAAGGATATGATATAGCCAACTAATTAATTAAAGTATGTAAACATATAACTTCCAATTCTCACTCAATATTTAATTGTATCGAGTGTTATTTTTATTAACACTCAGTCCCTCCAGAGAGATTCGAACTCTCGACCTCGTGATTAAAAGTCACTTGCTCTACCACTGAGCTATGGAAGGATAATATTTCCTAATATATAATTCTCTTTTTCAGACAACCTATTGATTTATCTGCAATTTTATGTTATTATCAGATTGTATCAATATGTTTCTTTATTATAGAGCAATAGATTAATTCCCACTTTTTCTATTGCTCTATAATTATATTCACTATAACATTTCTAATAAATCATCTTCTGTTATAATAGGAACACCTAATTCCTGTGCTTTCTTATATTTGCTAGAAGTAGAAACTTCATTGCAAACCAAAAAGTTAGTTTTCTTAGATATAGAACCTGCGACAATTCCACCACAATCTTCTATTCTCTGTTTTGCTTCATCTCTATTACTCAATTTATTTAATGAACCAGTTATTACAAACGTTTTACCATTCAATTTATTATTCACTGTTTTATCATCTGGTTTAGTAAAATTTAAATTATAAGCAATGTTAATGACATCTTTGCAGTGTTTGTTCCAATAATGGAATATTGAAGATGAAATATTATCACCTATACCTTCTATATGAGAATAAGCATTTTCGCCTTCCAAAGAGGTTATAGTATTAAATGTAGTAAAATCATAGTTACAATATTTAGCTATTTCTTTACTAACAGTTTTGCCAATTAAAGGAATAGACAATGAATATATGAATCTTGATAAATCTGTCACTTTACTATTCTCTATTGCTGCCAAAAGTTTATCAACCGATTTACTGCCAAAGCCTTCAAGCTTTTTCATCTCATTACTATAATTCTCCAATAGATAAATATCTTCTATAGAATTTAACCAACCTAGTTTAATAAACTTCTCTAGTGTAGCTTCAGATAAACCTTCTATATCCATAGCATTTCTACTTACATAATGAGTTAATTTTCCAAGCAACTTACCTTTACAATCATCATTGCTACATATTAAAACAGAAGAATCTTTTGTCTTTGTTATTACAGTAGGTTCGCCACATATAGGACAAACATCAGGTATTTTACAAGTTCCTGTTCTATCTATATTGTCATGAACTTTAGGTATTACCTGATTTGCACGATATATTCTAATTCTATCTCCTATACCTAATTGTAAGTTTTTTATATAGTCTATATTATGTAATGTGGCTCTAGTTGTAATTGCACCACCTAAATCTACTGGCTCAAAGACTGCTACAGGATTAATTAAGCCCGTCCTAGATGTATTCCATTCAATATCAATAAGTCTTGTTTCATATAATTCATCGGCAAATTTATATGCCTTGGAATGCTTATGGAATTTCTCTGTGCGTCCCATAGATTCAGCTAGGTCGTAATCGTCAACTGCTATAACAGCTCCGTCATAAGGAATATTCTTTTCATCTGCTACCAATCTTATATTCTCTAATATTTGTTTTAATTTTTCCGTATTGTGTAAATCAGATGCATCATTTGAATATTCCCACATAGGAACTATCTCAAAACCATTATTCTCTGCTTCTTTTAAATCTAAGTAAACAGAATTGTTTGAGAAACCTTTTATTACTCTCCAAGCAATAAATCTCATATTGCGAGACTGAGCTTCTTTACTAGATAGCATTGTTAAACTACCTGCTACAAGATTACGAGGATGTTTATATTTATCTTTATCTGATAAACCTTGATTAATCTTTCTAAACATTTCCCAATCAATAATAACTTCTCCGTCTATTATTAAATCTTCTTTGTACGGAATTTCTTTAGGGATATTATTAATTGTTAAAACATTCGAAAGCACATCTAAACCATTTATGCCATTTCCTCTTGTCTCACCAGAAATCAATTTGCCATTAATATAATGTAGAGATAAGCTTAGTCCATCACATTTAACTGAAACAACACAGCGGTTATTGCCAATAAAACTTATTAAATCTTCAATGTTTTTAGTTTTATCTAAGGATAGCATTGGATGATTATGTGTTACCTCTTTCAACTTATCCAAAACAACATAACCTACATTTTGTGTTGGTGAGTTATTGAATATCGTTCCAGTTTCCTTTTCAAGTTGCTTTAACTCTTCATACAATTTATCCCACTCATAGTCGTTCATAATAGGAGTTGATGTATAATAAGCAGTTGATGCTGTGTTTAATGTATTTATTAAGTTTTTAATTCTTTCTACTCTATCCATATATTCTCCTCTTGAAATCCTGAATTCATCACTCTTTTATTACTATATATGGTATTGTAAATCTACATATGCTACTATATATAGTAGTTATACTTTTCTATATTCACTAAGAGCTTGATGAAAGGCTTCAGTATTGTTATATCCACAACTTTTCATCTCTGGGCAGAAGCCTCTATAGATACATTCTCTAACACAGACCGAATATAGCTCTGGTTCATAACTTTTAATTGTATCAAGAATTAATCGCCAAAACTCTCTTGTTTCTTTACTTGCACAAGAACAAAGTCTTTTTCTACTAATATTAATAAACGCTTGAAAATTAATTCTTAATCTAACATTCTGCAATGTATTTCTATTAGGGACTTCTGTATATTCTGTTCTGTCGCTTCTTAATGACTGCACATATTTTTCAATACCATTAAAATGTCGAACAATATGTCCAATAACAAATGATGGTATGTCATAGCAGTTTAAAATAAAATAACCATCTCTTATTGGGCTGTGTTCTGCTAACAATATTCTCTTTTTCCATTCACTTGTTGGGTATTTGCCAATATCTTTACCCATCGTAAACATGGCGGAGTTTTTTATTTCCTGCCACATATCGTCATGTTTTACTACTTCAATTCTCATTTTTTACCAATCCTTTTTTAATTAATTCTTGTTTTGTCACTTCATTTAAGTTGCTTATGTAGAAAAATTGGGTATGGCTACCAACATCAACCACTACTCTATTCTCTTTCACCCATCGTCTTATAGCATAACATTTATAATTATGTCGTTTTAAGAATTTTCTTATTAAAGAAAATGCCTCACTTAGAGTGTTTGGATAACCAACAACTTTAATTCTACGATTTGTATTATTATCATTATATTCATTCCATTCTAAAGTCAAAGACATAGTATGATTGTTTTTATCCATTATATATTTCTCCTACTTCAATTCAATTTCTCCATATTTTAAAGTATCATCACAAATCATTTTACAACCGTAAATAGATCCTAGATAAAGCATATCTTTTTCATAATCTTCTATACATACACCCATAACTCCCATAATTATATCTGCGTTAACTTTAAAGGTTTTATTATTTAATTCTTTTAATCTTAATCGTTTTAAGACGTTTAGGGTGCTTTTATTAGCATATATATAAGGATTACATTCTCTGTTTTCTCTGTATTGTTTAATAGATTTATCCAAATTATCTGTATTTGTTCCAATATTTATTTTCATGTATTTCACCAATCTTTTACTATTCTTTCAGCCCAACAATAGAATATTTTATTTTCCTATTATCATACTTTTTTGTTTCTAATATTCCATCAACATATTCTCCAATTTTGTCTGAATATTTGTTATATGTATCTCTGTCAGAAAAACTATATTCTCTGCCTTTATATTCAACAGTAATCCTATAGGTTTCTGGATATGATTGAGGTAAAACTGTCTTTAGAATAGGATTGTACACTATTGTAGTAAAAGCTTCTTCATAATACTTATCAGTCACTTTTACTTGTACAGTTGAAGTTTCTGTACTAATACATTTTGCACAGCCAGTTAATGTTAAAACAAATACCAATAACATTATTAAGGTGTATAAAAATTTCTTCATAATTCCTTTATTTATTCTCCTTATAACTAATCTCTTACATGCAATTCATTATGCCTTATTACTAAGTTCAAGAGCTATCTTGTAATTACTATTGCTATAAACCTGAACTCTCATATTGTAGAATTTATTTTTATTTATTTTTAGTAAATTTTGAAAGATTTTTATACACAGTTAAAGAACCATCCATCTTTCCAGAAAGGTATCCTACACTTTCTCTATCTACTTCTAAAGCTGATCCTAAACGACTAAGTGCTTCTAAATATGCATCAGATAAGTCAAAGGAATCGTCAAAGTTATGTTTTCTATATAAGGAATCAACTTCACTTATAATTTCAGTCGTTAATTTCATTAACACAATAGACTTATCTGAACTTTCTTCTATCTCATTATAAATATCCGTTAAATTTTTAAATTTGCTTTGGTATAATTTATAATCATTTGTTAACTGTTCCATTTTTTAATTCTCCTTTTGGTTATCTGTTTATAACAATTAAAATACCTTCCAAATATAAAGCATAAAAAATAAGATATCCCGCACTAGCTAAATACAATGTTTTGAATATGAGTTCACATAGACCATCTGTTGACCATTTTACTCCAACAAATAAATTTAAAATTCCTATAATTATCAAAATAAAATTAAAAATATTCATAATTTCACCTCCAAAAAAATATAAGAGTACATTCATTTTTGTACTCTATGAGAGCATCCTTATTCCTCATCATTACATGTTAGGATTGAGGTTTGTTCCAAGGCATTATATTCTCAAATGAGTTTCAGCCTATACGCTCATCGGTTGACTGACTTGTTAATTTCAGCCTTCACCTTTACCTTTTCACCATCTCAGGCTTTCAGTTCGTTTTACCTCATTTATATATTCTCTACTAGAACAAAGGAAATCTATGTTTACTGTGCTACTCAAACACCTTTACAAACTTCTCATAGTTACCATCTCTACCATTTGGAACAGCAAATACAACAGTATCGAAGCATTTATGAATAGTAGTTAAATATTCTTTAAATACATTCGCTACTTCTGTTGCATCTTGACCAAAAACCCCACAACCATAAGCTCCTAAAATAAGAGTGCTCACATTATTATCTTTTGCCATATCAAGAACAAATTTAATTCGACTTCTTAATACTTTAGTATTCTCTTCGTCTGACACGTTCTGATATTTCTGCGCAACCGACTTATTTGGAGCAGCACAAGTAATAACGCTACACTCTATGTGGCTATTCTCTCTAAAGAACCAAACACCAGGAGAAAATAATCCTCTGTTCAAATATAAAGCCTTATTCTTGTGTCGATTATTCCAATCATAAAACTCTAATACAAACTGACTCAACACATTGTACAAGAATGATTCGTGACATAAGCACTCTTCCTGTGCCTTACTACCATTTAGAAACATTCCACCTGGATTTTTATATGAAGAAAAATTAAGAACTGCTGTACTTGGATTGCCGTATTTCATTACAGCACCTACACTATCAATATTCTCTACAATAATCTTGGTATCTTTGTCTTCGATATCCTCTTCAAAATCCCTATTAAATGAATCTGTATCATAAATTTTTGTTGCAGAAATAGCAGTCTGAATACAACGACCATATTTATTCTGCATCTCTTTTGTATGTTTGCGAGCAGTTTCTGCTCTCTGTTCTTTATTCTGCCAATATTCTTTTATATATGCCATTTACTTATCATTCCTTTCTATATACAACCTTAATAGCTCATTGTTTCTATCAATCAAATGATTTACTTCTTCCTTTAATTCTTTATTCTCTTTTTCAAGTGTAGTTATTCTATTTCTCAACTCATCTTCCGTTGAAAATTTCTGAGTTCCAATCTGCTTCGCCTAAAATTTTCTTTCTTAATGAGTTCCAACCATCATCATAACCATCGCATTCAGAAGTTTCAATGCCCAAGTAATGTTCATTTGTTAATAGATCTACATATATTTGATTGTCAGGTGAGTTATAATCACAATGGTTACACATATTTATTCTCCAAAAATAATCTTCTTAGCCCAATTCATAGTTGCAGAACCACACATCTTACCAAAGAATTCACCAGCTTCGATAACTAATTCATTCTCTTCTTTTACACAATCCTCAAAAATTCTCTTAGGTAGATTCTGTACAACAATTCTCATGTCCTGTGGCTCAATCTTTTGAGGTAAAACACCCTCATCAATCATTTTGTATAATTCTTTTTGAACACGATTCTTTGTGACAATCTGCTCTACAATTTCAGAAGTCTTTGCTTTAGCTGCTAATTTCTGAGGATCTTCTACTTTCTGTCTGTGATTATCTTTCTTGATTTCACTAAGCTGTGAATTTACAATCTTTAATACAAATGGAGTTCTTGAGTTTAGGTTGTTAAGTTCTGTCTGATTCTTAACGACAATTCCTTCAGGTACATCAACCGCAATATCTGACTTGTGCATAAATGACATACAATGCTCCCAAGAGATAAACTCTCCATCATAAAATGTCTGAACATATCTCAGATTTAATTCATCAGCAAGTCTCTTAACCTCTGATTGAGGTAAATAACATTCATTCTTTTTGTCATATACATCGTAAAAATATGATTTACCATAAGCTTCTGGAATATATTTAATAGTATGTTTTGTAAGCCACTCCATGAAAAATACATAATTTGGATATTTTTGAAATGGTTCAACTGCCAATGTCTGTACCCAATTCCAGAATCCATTTAATGTGTTGTTATAATCAAGAGTCTGCCTTCTCGAAAATGCAACTAACTTATTTGTTTCTTTATCATAAGCAATAGCTGAATTGCTTCCATCTACCTTTTCCTGAATTACAATATGATCTCCTACATGGAAACCACCTGTATTCGCTACTGTTAATTCCGTATCTTCCTTAATACGTGAAATATCCATAAATTTCTTCTGTTCCAAGTTCAGTACCTCTTTTTCTATTTTTTATGTATATATTCTCTTATCTCAACTCAATCTCGCCGAATTTTAATGTATCATCTCTGAACATTTTATTTCCACGATACATACCAGCGAGACAACCCTTATATGAACTTACAAGTCCAATCCCCCAAGAATTTGCAAACATTTCAGCCTGTTCAATCGGTTTAACCAATGCTTCAAGCGTCTCTTTATTTGCAAAAATATATGGTCTATGCCCTTTTCTGTATATAAATTCTTCAACTTTCGTATTCAACTTATCAACATTTATCTTATCTACTATTGAAAATGTCTCCATTTATTGTTCTCCTTTCCGAACTTTAAATATAATTTTTTCCCACTATCCGTAAATACAGATATTATCTTCATTTAGGTAAATATGAGAAAAACTATTTATTATATCGTCATTCATATCATGAATCAAAATTATTTCTCACCTCACTCCAAGAAATGCTTCTTTCTTATTTCTCATATAAAGCTTTCTGAAACTGTTTTCTAAATTTTTTACAAGCTGATTCATTTTGGCTATCTGTTAATACTCCATGTATATAACAGTACTGACATGTATATAACAGTACTGAATTGAATGTAATAATTCTTGTAACCTCCCAGCATCTTTACCGAGAGTACACCCTTGTTTATTCACATACTTTTCCAAATTATCAAATAACGGATCAAAATTACTCATATCTACAACTTTACCCATACTCTTATTCTCCTATCTGATCTACAATACTCTGTAACTTATCAATATATATCTGAGCGTCTTCCTTGTTGAAAATCTTAAAATCACATGGGACAATAGTAGCTGCGCAGCTTTACTCACATGTGAACATTTTCCTTTCCTTTGTTTTTGTATTTATATTGTTATATTCTCTTGTTTGTCCTAAATATTGTATAGTTTTCGTGACAAACCAAGAAACCAAAAATTCATCTTAATTTACTCATATACTGTAATTGTCTTTGCTTCTTTCTGTCTAAAAGAATACGCACGAATTGGGTGAATCTCATATGGTGCAATATCTTCACATTTATGTATTTCTGGAAATTTTGTTCCATATATAGTAACCCATCTTCCATGTTGCATGATCTTTTCCAATGAGATTGTACTTATATTATGCTCTTTGTATTCTTTCATATAAGATTCTTCGCAAAGAAGATATTTTCTATCATAAGAACAACTTCCAACATTTTCGTTACTCTCTAAAGCTACAACAACCATTGGAATGTTATTATCTAAAACTACATCACCTATACTTGGTTTATACATATATATCTCCTTACATTTTATTTGAACTCTATCTTGTTCCTTTTTAATACCTTAACTGCTTTTTCATAATCAGTTTCAGCAACTTTAATATTTTTCATCTTGGACGGTTTTGGCTTAATCCAATGACGACATTCTGTAATATCTTCGTCAAACCACATTAGACCATCTTCACAATATTTGTGCCATTGGCAGTCACTGTTACCACATTGACTCATTTACGTATTCTCTTATCGTCTTAACAACCTATCTTTCTTCAATAAAACCATCAGGAATTATATCTTTATTTACAGTTATATATGGAACTTCACTTCTATCAAAAAAGTTACATGTCAAATATAAATTAACAATATATTTTTCTTCTCCAAGGATTGTTTCAGCGTTATCTACTATATATTGTCCACAATATTTAATTCTCTGAATAAGTTCATTACGGATAGACTGTTTTTTGTCTTTTACATTTCTGGTTATTCCTTCCATATTCTCTCTCCTTTCGTTAAAAAAGAAATTCCGCTTTCTTTCGGTCTTGATTTTTATACAATATATAGTATTTGTTACATTTTCTAGGCACTATATATTGTATATGCTATTTTGTTTTTTCAACTTCCTATCATATTATTTTCTACTTGTATCTTCAAAACCTTTAATCCGCTTCGCTGACTTCTTAATGTTGGTGCATAACCATTATAAAATCTTATTCCGTCAAAACCTTGTGTGTCATCAATGCAAACATTTGATACTTCAACAAGCTTTATTCCATTTCGTAATGCACTTGCTCCGATATTTGTTGTGATAGTTCCTATTCGTTCTTGATCTTTTGTAAACCTGCTATTATAGTCATCATATATATAAATTTTCTTATCTGAATCACCACAAGCAGAACTTAATCCGCTTGTGGGCTTGTAAAATTTCCAGAGTTGATTCCTTTATATAATCTGTTTAATGCTATCTCAAATGCACCAATCCCAGAGAAAAAACTACTTAATCTCAAATCATCAAAAAGATATGGCATAGCCTTATACAATTCAACTAATATGTAATATAAAACATCTACTACGATGGAATTCCCTGCTTGCTTGTACAACTGACTATTACTAACCATCTTTTCAGCAGCTTCAAAATTTTCATCTGAGAATCCCATAAGTCTGAAACATTCCTTCGGAGTAAGTTTTCTAATTCTAATAGGTGATTCAATTCTACAAACCCCTGTCTCGGTTGCGGTAATTGTTGGACAAATCTGACCATTTTCCTGAACTCTACCTCTTCTTGTTTTTGACTCTGGATATGATAAATCAGCTACGCCACCTAGTTCACATTCAATATATCCTTTCTTCGTTGCCTGGCGAATTGCAATCTTATTACCCTCACCCTTATTTGTTGTAAGAGTTGGTGCTAATCCATTCTCGTCAAACACATTGCCATTCATACCTTTGCCAGATGGATTTACATTTCCTAGCTGAACAATCTTTGGTTCATGACTACCACCTCCACAAGTATTTAATGTTGGACTACAACCATCTGTACTATAAATTCTACCTACCTGTGGATTTTTCCAATTCCCTTCACATTTAGAAATTGTGCCAATTTGTTTTACAACATTATCATTTACAAGACGTGGATCTTTATAATCTCTTGCTGTTAAAGTAGGACAGAAATCATTATATTCTCTTGATTTTCCTTCTCTTTTAACCTGACAAGCATCGTATAATAAAGCGTCTTCGTTATTAAGATTTGTTAAAAATCTCTGAACCTTATCTTCTGAGATATAAAACTTCTCATCAACATTCTCTTCAAGAATATCTTTTAATCTCATTCCATTATCAAATGGTTCAGGATATGTAAACTTGCCGTTATCCAATTCTTTCTTAATAAAAATCAGATATACACGCTCTCTATTCTGAGGAATACCATAGTCTTTTGCATTGAGGACTTTCCAGTACACATTGTATCCATACTCGTCCAACTCATCTGTAAACATCTTGAATGTATCTTTAAACTGCTTTCCCACAATATTCTTTACATTCTCGTACATACCGAAATTCGGTTTATTTGCTCTGATAACTCTCAGATACTCTACCAGAAGAGATGAACGAGTCTTCTCAATATTATTACTTCCGCAGCATGGACACTTATCTCTTTCTGACCAATGAACTGTCAGTGGGTTATACTCATGTCCACAATCTTTACAAGTCCATACAGAACCTTTCTGCTTACCTGCGACCGAAAAATCCTGGCATGGCGATCCTCCACAAATCATATTAAATGGTTCAAGTTTTGTTTCATCAACCTTAGTAATATCACCAAGATTTTTACTTTCGTTTTCATTGTGAATAGCACAATAAGAACTTGTTGCATATTTATCAAACTCACAGAAGTTCACTAACTTCCAGTTCTTCTCACAATAATTATTTTTTCTTTATTCTCTGTCAAAATACTTTAATCTACAGAGATTGCGCAATCATTTATCCTAGAATTTACTGTTAAATCCTTTCTTTTTTAATATTATTTTGTTGTAAAATCACTCGAAAATAGGCACGTCTGCCTAATCGAATGAAAAAAATATTTCTTGTTACTTTTTTGAAATTTATTTTGATATTTCTGATTCATACATTTTTTAAGCTTGTCTTTCCACTCTTCTTTTAACTCATCAATCGCTTCTTGGACAATATTATTACCAAGTGTCTCATTTATATCATCTGGATCAATAAGAACACAGTAACTATTTTTTAAATCTTCTCGTACCTGTTCATAGATAATGTCTATAATTCTACTCTTTAATTCATTAATACCATCTACTCCAAACAATGAATAAAGTGGCGTTTTACTAATTTCATTTTCTATATAACTAAGCCTATCTTCTCTCATATATTCTCCTAATCATGAATATCAAGCACTGTAATAAATCCATCCATATTATCAGTGATAGCCTGACTATATTTCTCATCAAAATTTTCATCCTTAATAAATTCCTTACCATTCCACGAATATCTTGCAATAGCTGATCCGTCAGGCAAGATACAAACATAGCATTCAAGGTTATCAATATTTAAAATATCACCTTGTTTTGCACCGTCAACAAGAATATATCCGTCACCGAAACCCATGTTCATAAACCAATCTTCTTCACGGAATATCCATTCAGGTTTAATATTTTCTTTCAATATAGATAGTAGACTTGACCAAAATAATCGACCATTTCTTCCTTGTTCCCCATAATAGTTCCAATTGTAATATTTCCGATTTTCAGAATCTTCTTTATCTACTTTTAATTTTAGTTCTGCCTTATATCTCCCGCCAATTTGATACCAATCCCATGTAAAAACTGGATAATCAATTACTTTTTCTTCATCTTCATCAGAATCATATATAAGTTCTGAATTATATGGCTTCAGAATTTCTGCAATTTTATTTTCACTTGGTAATTCTTTTGTAAGCAAATGAACGCAATAATGCATTTAATTTCACCTCCGTAACGATATTCTCTTTTTACATTCCAATGAAACAACGGTTTCATAGTTATTTGTTTACTACATATAGTAGCGTATTGTCATTTTTATACTATATATAGTAGCTATTTTATAACTTTAAAATCCTTCCTGTAATCCACTCCAATCTTGATTACATTCTGAGTGTGCTTCACTTTTTACTGTCGCAATAACTTCTTTTATAAACTCAATTGAAAGTAAATCGTCTTTTATTTTTTTGTTCTCTTTTCTGAGTTTTTCTAATTCAGTTTCATGAGCGTGTACTTTATGTTCTAGTTCATATACATATTTTCTTAATGCTCTATTTTGTGATTTTTCGTCAGTTATTTCACATATTTCTTTCCATCTATCAGATGTTGGATTTACATCAATCATTCTATTCTCCTAATCATACTCATAATCATCAAGCTCCACTGCTTTACCGCATTCGGGACAATCACACCAAGCGCCATCTGCCCAATAATCAGTTTTAAAATCAACATCGTTGTAATCCACTTCCACCTCTTCATGACAAAATGGACATTCAAAAGTTATATAAGAAGGCACACTGACAATTGTATAATTTACACCATTATTCATATTAACCACCTATTTATTAATTCTCTTTTCTTCTCATAACTAACTCAAATTCTGTACTAGGATATGTAATTGAGTATTCCTCTTTCTCACCTTCAGAGTCTTCCATATTACCCATAAACCATTCATATACAGCAGCTATCGCATCATTTGTCACATCTATCTTATTACCAACCCACTTATGTTTTTCTGTATCTTGAGTTCCATAATAGATTATATTTGTAATTGGACTCACTCCGAAACCTTTCTTCTTTGTCATTTAATTATTCTCCCTCTATTTCTAAATCAAGCCTTTTTCAATTAATTCACTTAAATATGAATATTTATCTAAGTCAAATAAGTCAATAGAATCATCTTCACCAAGAACCCATTTATCACAATTCTCGGTAGCTTCCATTTCATCAATCCAGTTGTCCCAATTATCTGCAATAAGCTGGCAAAACTTTTCTCCACTTCTACGCAGGAAGCATCTACCAACCCATTCAGCTTTCATTTTTCGACTAGGATAAACAAGTGTGAAATAAATACCATTAGCAATCAAAGCATCTCTGACTTCCTTGTGGCTACTTGTAAAAATATAATCTACTTTTCCAATATTCTCTTTAATGTGCTGAATATAATTATCAGGAAATTCAGGATTACGATGTTTTTCAACATCTTCTAAATTTGTCGAATCACAATCATAGCACCAGCTAAATTTACTACTATCACTATCGAGAATTTTATAACCTTCTTTACTTAATCTTTCAAACGCATATGTTTTCCCACAAGCAGGAAACGCACTAATAATTTTTGTATTCATTTTATTATTCTCCTATATTAAATACATTAGCATCACCAATTGCCAAATCTTTTATATTTATAAAAGCCTTATAATTATCTTCCATAGTTGTAATCAATATCTCATCAAATAAATCTTCCATCATACCAAAGAATCGTACAGACGGATAAAATCCTGGATATTCTTTCGAACGGTATTTATTAACGTTGCCTCTTAATACAGGAAGTCCATGCCTTCTACGCTTGTTGTTATTCCAATGGATAGGATCGTCATAAAAAGCTTTCTTCTTTCGTCTGTACTCTTCTAATTCTTTTCTTGCAAGTTTATCAAATTCTTTTTCTCGTTCTGTTTTCGGAGGTTTGCCATGAATGATGTTGTCAAATTGTTTTCTGATATTATCGTTTGCTGTCTGCATTTCTAAATCACTCACCTTATCAAAGTTCTGAGCAGCATTTAATAGTATGCTCTCCAAATTGTCATTCTCCATAATTATTTTATAAACTCAACGCTTCCATCAATACATGTTTTTATCTTAAAACCTTTACCAGTAACTAATATTTTCTTATAACCATATCTCTTTATCCACTTCTTATTTATTCTCTTTCTTTTATGTCTTCTAACCTGAACAATTTTTGTATATTGAATATCATAAGCATCTGGCTGCTTTGCCAAATCTAATCCCAATATTTTCATCAGTTCATCGGTATCAATTAACTCATTTGTGTTTAAAGACAATTCATATGTTGGATGATGCAAAAATGGTACAATTTTTCTTTCGTTTGTATCATGTATGTAGTCAGTTTTAGAGTTATAATTCAATGAAATATTTATAGCGCCATTTAGGCTACCAATTTTGCTGTTTGTTTTTGCATCAAACATATCTAATTCACTATCTTTTTCTTCTATTTGCAAATTCTCACCTCAATTTTTATAGAAATATATAAAATTTTTCTTGAAACGAAAGTTTCATTAAAATTTATTTCACTGTAAATAACTCTATCATTTTCTCTGATACATCACACTCTTTTGCCTTTTTAGGAGTCATAACAAACGTGCCCCATCCGCTTAATACAACATACTTACTAGGATAATTTTCATGTAAATATTCTCTAACTTTTTCAACAAATTCATTTGCCGCCTTATGAATATCATTAAGAGAATATTCATATATATATTCTGACTCATCAATGTATTTCCCAAGTATCATTGATCCGTCTTTTACATCTTGCAAAAATCGGTTATATTCATTTTCTACAATTTCGTGCATTTTTCTTCTCCTCAATTTTCAACAATAGCTTCAATATAATTCTTTGATAGGGTAGAAGTCCAAGCCCTATCAGTTCCATAAACTTATCAGGATGTTTTCTCCAATAAGATGCTTGTCTGTTCAAATTAATCATTACATTGACTTTGCAATTTCATTAACTTGATTATTAAGAAGCTTTACAATTAAACGCTTCTCAGCAAGTGCCAAACCTTTGTCGAAATCAAAAGTATCATCCTTACAACATGTAGCTTCTGCTTTAAATAAACCACATTTAACCTGAACCCTTTTACCATTTTCTCTTACTTGATATATAAAATATCTTTCCTTGCCGTTAATATCGATTAAACGATTATTATACATTACACTCCACTTACTCCAAATTCTTTTTACGGGTGTCTCAACCTTTTCAAAATACTTCTCATACTCGTCATATGACATGCAACCAAGATGACAACCGCCAAACTTAAAGCAGATTACGCCACCCTCTTGAATATCTGTTACCTCACAAATCTCACCAATGTTGTCAAATACGCCCATTTTACGGACGAGTTTTATTTTACTTCCTACAATTAACATTCTTATATCTACCTTTCTTATGCTGCTTTATTCTCTTTTTCATCAAACTTCTTACATTCTCTGAGAATTATCATAAGAATATTCTCCGAAATATTTTTCTTCAGCCTCTTTTCGCACTTTAACTGCTTCATCGAAATCTTTATAATAACCTAAATAAATATCTTTGTAATTCACTTTTATCCTTGCAAGCCATTTGTTTTTTCTTTTATCAAAACATACTCTAACACATCCAGACGTATTTGCTGAATACTTTCTATTCATTGTGTTTTTATGGTGCGAACAAATTCTTAAATTAGATTTTCTATTATCATTATTAGTTTTACTTCCATGTATATGATCAACATCTTTATCTTCAGGACAATTCATAACAAGTCTATGGAATATAACTACATTTCCTCCACTGCAATAAATTACATATCCGTTACCATTTATACTCCAACAGTAATCTTTAATTTTATTATAATCCTCTAAATCAAAATAAAATTCTTGTCCTTTAGATGTATAACCAACTCCATAATTACCTGATAAATCATATGTATTATATTTTTTTAAATCTGGTTTATAACATCCACAAGATTTCGTATGTCCTCTTTTCAAATCACTACCATAAGAAATGCATTCATTCCCACAATCACATTGACATAGCCATCTACTCTTATTATTTTTATCATTTTCTAATCTTTTCAATACCGTCAATTTACCATATTTATTTCCAACTAGATCAAGACATTTTCCCAATATACACTCTCCTTTGTTGCAAAATCGTACTTTACAGTACGACCATCTTCATAATCAAAGATGAGGTACTGTTTATCTTTATACACTCTCATTTATATCATCCTTATCCAAATTCACCATTTAAAACACTTCAGTTCTATAAAACTTCATCTACAATGCCATATTCAACTGCTTTATCTGAATGAATATAAAAATCTTTCTTCTTTTCACGAATATCTTTTACTTTATCTCTTGTAAGTTTAGTTCTATCAATTACATATTCTTCATTCTTTTTATTTAACCAATCCATTTCTTCTCTGTCTTCTACTAAATCCTGATATTTACCACTTCTCCAACAACTCATCTGATGATACATAAAAGTAGAGTGTTTATAACAATATCTTTTATGTCCAGCCAAGAAAATCTTAAATGCTGCGCTCATGGCATAGCCAGTGCAATATGTATAGATTGGAGTTTTACTATTGAGGATAATATCAATTAATCCCCACATATCATAAACAGAACCACCATAAGAGTTGATATACAATTTAATTGGTTCACGCCTATAATCTTTTTCTTTTTTATCCTTTTCATCATCAGATTTAATCAATCGTAAAATATTCCACGTTATACTTCCAACCGATTCATTATCTATGTCGTCAGATAAAAATAATATCCTCTCATCTGTGTTTGCATATATATTATCTTTTGAATTCATAAAACCTCCTAATTTTTATAAGCATTTATCAATTTCTTTACGCAACTGACATAACACTTCGTATGCTCTATTGCCTATCTTAGATACACTATCTTTTGGGCTATTTTTGTATTTAGAATTATTTATTAAATCTTCAATGCCATTTATAAGTATCAGAATAATTTTTTCTTGATTTTTATATCTTATATCATCAATTTGGGGGTCTCCATACGGTTCACTATATCCCACCAACATTTGTATAACTTCCAACAATGATTCATTCACCATTAAAACTCTCCTTCTGTATAAGGTTTATCCCAACAATCTGTACAAGGTCTATTACATTCTAAATTTTCATTAACTGATTTTAAGCAAATAGAAGGAGTTCTATTATTTGGTTCTGTTCTTGCATTTGGAAACATTTTTAGAAAGTGCTCTGCCCTTGTTTCTGGCTGATGTTCGTCGCTCCATTTCTGAACGATTTCTATCGCTTTATCTGGACATGTCCTTTCAAACACTTCGCATGGCAAGTCGGTCTTGTTATTGTCACTACTAATCGGACAATCTTCACAAGCTATTTCGCAATTCTTAATCATTCTATTCTTCTCTTTAAAATAATTTTCTGTAATATTGCAATCTATTTTCACTTTCCTATTCTCCTTTTTCAATATAATATTTTCTAAATGATTATGTGGGTAGGGATTTTCACCCTACATGATTCTGCTCGCACTACTTACTTTCCTATACCAGATTAGCTAATTAATCAGCTAACACAGAATCCTACCCTGTGTGTCTACATATTCCACCACCACATATTTGACGAAATGAAATGAAACGAAAGCAACAATTCAACTCTGTTTACTTCATTCTTTCATTATTCTCTCTTCGTTCGAATATATTGCTTAATAAATGCATTTTCTTTTCTTTAGAAAACTTCGTCTTACTCAAAAAGTCAATCATTTTTTCTGGACGACTCAATGATTTCACATACTTTTCCTGATATTCTTCTGACATTCGTAATATATCTTTAACACCATCATACGTATCTACTAATTTTGAATATAAATTATCTGACACCTTTTTATCTGTTACTAATTCAATATGATTAATAAGAAAACCAGCAATTATTGGATATTGTGGCACTTTTAAATTACTTATAATTGTTTGCAACACATCTTGACTTAAATCTTGATAGTCGCATATCTTTGAAAAATATATACCACGACCACCCTTATTTATTTCTTTCGCTATCTTTACAGCATACTTTTGTGAATTCAATAAAGGATTTCTTAGTACGAACTGCCAAGGAATTTCGTCATAACACGTAAAATATTTTGTATCAAAAGGATGTGCAGCCATTGAATATGTCCAAAATCGTAAGTTATTCTCATATATTTCACCATTACAGTTGTAATGTGCATACATTGTATCGAAAAACTTATCTAATAACTCTTCGTCCCACTCATGTGGAAGAATTATATCTTCTAACTCATCAGGTATTTTTACACCTGCAAAACGTAATAAAGAAATAACATCTTTTCGATCACTGTAATAATTTACATACATTACCCAAAATAAAGGTACATCATATGTATTCTCGTCAAATGTTTTTACAAATAATGATTCAATTAGTCTACAAACATTATTTTCTGAAACTTGACTTGCAACAATTCGCATAACATTATCGTTTATATTGATAACTTTATTTTCTTTTTTCAACTCATCGTTCTGCTCTGACAATCTTTTGATTTCTTTTTTTAATTCTCTATTTTCACCACTCAGTCGTTCAATCTCGTTTGACACATCGGACTGTGCAGATTCGATAAGATAATTTTTCAACTCTTCAAATTTTTCATTGAATTGTGTGTCGTTCTGCAATTCTCATGCTCCTTTCGTTTAAATATTCTCCGTTGAAACTGTCGTTTAGTATGGTCTACAATAGTTCTTCAATACTCTTACTAACGGCTTCTCTAACAGCTTTTGTTTTTGCAAGTTTTTCTACCAATTTATCGCTTGCGACTTCGATGATTTTATCTTTGTTGTCTTCAAAAAATCTTTGAATATTATCATTAATCATCTCTCTAATTTTTTGTGTGTAATCGTAATTGCTTGCATCTTTCCTACCAACAAGTGCTTTTATACAATCGTTTTTAATAGCGCCAGATACTTGTTTCATAACATTATCTTCAACAGTCTTCTTGATTTTATCATCGTCAATACTAATGCCAAATTGTACTATATGCTCCATAAATTACCTCTTTCTAAATCCGTCATTCAACCGAAAATTTTCTCAATTGTTGCTAATTTAATCTCATCTGTAAATCGTGAACCAGCAGCTTTTGGATGACCACCACCGCCAAATAATTTAGCAATATCATATCCTAAATCTATATTCTCTTTTACAGTTCTATAAGAAACAGTTTTTCCATCCATATTAATCATTGCTACGAAATCAATCTCAGGATGCATCAAGCATAACTTATTGCCAAGTTCGCTAAAATAGTTTTCTGCAAATACAAAACCACACTTCATACCACAAAATTCTGTGATATACATCGTCTTATCTTTTGATTCAATATATTTATCAATTTGTTTCTGTTTGAGATTTAACACAAGTTCGTCTTCTGCATACAGTTTTGGAAATACTCCATCCTGAATTTCAGAAATACACCACTGAATAAATCTGTCTCTATCATATAAATACAATAAATCATTTACTTGTTTACAGATAACACCATCTTCACCAAGTGTCGCCCAACGCCAAGTGTCATAATTTCTCACTAATTCAGCAAATTCTTCTAATGATTTATTCGCCTTTAATTCATCGTCAAGATAACCATTTAACACTAACCAACGATAAAATAACATTGTCCCAGACGTCTTAATACCATCTTGTCCATCAATCGAAACAGTACACCAATTATATCTATTAAGTCCAAGTGCGGTTGGATGATGGTCAAACAACTTAACATTTCCTCTCTGATTCAATAAATCTGCCACTACATCATTAACGCTAATATCAGTAATATAAATAGGAATGCTATCATCCCAATTGTTCAATATATAATCTTGTACAGTCTTATTAATATCATCATAATTACAATACGATACATCCATATTCTCTTTTCCGAATGCAAGCTGTGCTAAAATAGCACAACCTACACCATCCATATCTGTATGTGTGAATAACTTTATCATACCTTACGTATCTCCCTTCTCTTGAATATATTGAGTCATATCAATATATCTGTCATATTTCAGCTCTAACAAATTTTGTATTCAGAAATCCACCATTCCTGTTCATTAGTCTCTCGCCATTCACCATCAATTTTTTTCATCTTTGGTTTTTTATACTGGTTTGTGACTTTTACAATATCTCCACGTCTAATAGGATTCTGTTTAAATATTTTCTTGCTAATTTTTACTGGAATCGTGTTGCCATTTGCCAGCGCATATAATTTCAATCGTGGCGAATAGTCAACATTAATATCTTCCACAAAACAATAACCTGCATATTTTTTATCAATTATATCCATGTACCCAAGTACAGAATACCTAGCCAATAATCTTTCTTTAAAGGTTATTTTTTTATTAAAATTTTTAGTAACTTCTGATATGATTGCTTTTGCATCTATCTTCATAAACGTTTGAACTGTCTCTGATACGCAGTGTTTTCTAACTACATCAAAATCTATCTCAAGTTTAAATGCCTTGTCCTTTTTTAATTGAGATAAAAACTTTTTATTCTTATAGAGTTGAAGGAATATATGAAGATAGTTGAGAAGATATTTTATATCACCAAAATCTGAAAAATACTCAATACCAATAAGGTCTTTTATTCTACTTTCTGCTATGCCTTTTTCTCTAAGAGCGACCAATAAAGAGCCAAAATCCTCAAACTTTTTTTGTCCTAATTCATACAATGTATTTGCTATAGTCATCGAAAAATTTTTTATAGATGAAAGAGACGGATTTATACAACCTGCTTCTTTATCTACAGAAAATTTTCTATTATCCAAACCGAATTTATATGTACCAATTCGAATTCCTGCATATTTAAGCATTTCTATTTTGTATGCAGATACCTTATCCTTATCTCCTTTGTCAGAATAATGTTGCATCATAATCGAATAAAACTCATAAGGATAATGTGCTTTACAATACGCTCCATAGACAGAATCAAAACCGTAACTTAGGGCATGTGAAGCATTAAAAGAATACTTCGATGCAGCTTCTATAATCTCCCATGTTTTTTCAAAGCCTTCATCAGTACCCACATTTTTTATCCAGCCGTTTAACAGTTTGGCTTTTAATTCGATTAATTCTTTTTCTTTAAACTTCTTTTTACTGATTTTCTTAATAATGGCATATGTTTCAGTCTGTTCAATACCTAACCATCCAAGATAAGTCATAATTGATTCCTGATACATCATATAATGAAAAGAATCTTTTAATAAATTATCTAATTCTGTTACACCAGTTGTATATGGAAGTCTATTTAAAAAATTATCCAACTGGGTTTTAAAACCAGGTCGTAGAGCTGCCACTAAAGAAGTGAGCTCCACCATGTTTTGTGGTTTATATTGTTTACAACATTGCACACCAAAATTTGATTCGCATTGGTTTATGCCTAATGTACAACCACTAGAATACACGTCCCAAGTTTTTTTATCGTTTTCAATTAGCTTTGTCATTTCAGGAACAGTTGGAGTCTTAACTCCTGCTGCTTTAAAAATGTTGTTAATAGTAAGCCAAATATCTACCTTTAGTAGATCATTTTTTACAAATTTATAATTTTCAGCAACCATTCCATCGATAACAGTCGTAATAACTTCTTTTTTAGTGGCTTCAGATTTACATCTAATTAAGCCAACTTCACGTCTTATGTCTCCGTCATATATTAAATACCCACAAGGTGCTTGTGATTTTGAATTAATAATTCCTCTATATTTTTTACTTTCATCAATATATTGCTTATATTTTTTATCCACAAAATCATATAAATCGATAGAATCTGTTGAATCATCATCTGTATGTTTTAAAGCTTTTTCATATTCTTTAATCTGACTCGTAATATCATTTGATATTTCGAAATCTAATCCTTGGGATTTTGCATACAATTTAAACGCAGATGATACTTGCAGAGGCTTGTATGAAATCATTGGATAAGCGTGTCCTTCCCCCATTACCTGCTTTTGTGCTTTTGCAAATATTTCTGGAGTACCCAGATTTAAATCCAAGTCTGGCAAACTCTTTGTCTTTAATATTCTCGTCTTTGAAATAAACCTATCTGGATATAATTTAACAGGAGAAATAAAACGGTCAATATTACTAAACCCTAATAATGAATTAATATAATATGAAACGCCACTTCCTCTTCCTGTCTTTGTAATAATACCTCCATGAGATACTCCAATTTTTACAAGTTCATAGTCAATTAAAAAATAGTCAGACATTTTTGTTTCAATAATTGCATTTAATTCATATTCAATGCCTTTTTCATATTCTTCATATCTTTCTTTTGGTATTGTATTTTTTATTTCATCCCACTTAGAATATACAAGATTTCGTAAGGTTGCATCTCTCCATTCTTGTGATTTGCTTCCTACCCATTCACCATTAAAGAGATAATTCTTGGGTAATTTAATATTTTTATTCAAAACAATATCATCAAAATCCAATAAAATATCTGTGTTATTAATACATTCATCTATTTGTTCATCATTCAAAATGCCTTGTACTTTTAATCTCCTTCTGGCTTCAGATTCATCAGGGTAATCCATATACCACCCTTCTTCATCTTCATCATAGGAAATTCCTCTTCCTTCTAAATAATTATCTCGTTCTTCATGTTGGTCTGGATATATATAATGGCTATCACAACCAAGTATAAGTTTGATTCCCAATTTATTATGTAGCTCAATAATTCTTTTGTTAATTTTTTTCTGGATGTCAGTGTCATGGTATTGAATTTCGAGGAAAAAGTTGTCACCAAAATGCTGAAACAACTTTTCTGTAATTTCTTCTATATCATCGTAAATCCAATATTTTAAACATGCCGTAGTCACCATTACATTTTGTGGTTTTACTTTTAATAAAAGTTCAATGTCTATTCTTGGTTGTCCATAAAATCCGTCTATGCTAGCAATTGAAAGGATTTCATTTATATCTCTACGACCTTCTTCATTTTTTGCTAACAAAACAATGTGACAGTTAGTTCTATCTTTGACAAATTCATTAGGAATTATATTTCCTGTTTTTTTATCAAATTTAGGGTATTCAGCTAACCTATCTTTTACCCAATAGGCTTCTGCTCCAAAAATAAATTTCAGTTTCTTTTTTCTATATTCATCTTCAGATAGCTCTCCACTATCTACTTTTTTATGAAGTGCATCATTATGTTTCTGCACTAATTCATATGGAACATAGTAATTGCTTTGATAGCCATGTTCTACACTGGAAATTACATTTTGTCCAAGTTCTATAGCTCTGTGGACATATTCATCATAAGAAGTTGCACAATCCCCAACTAACACATTGCTATATGAAGTATGTTTATGATAATTTTGCATAATACCTCCTATTCATAGGAATCAGTTTCAGGGTTATATCTCCTATTGTTCTCTTTGTTTTTCTTGCTGGTTAATTGTGGCTTATACTGGCAAGCATTGTTTCTCTGTGAACACAAATTCCAACAATAATATGCATCTGGATTGCAAAGGAATTCTGTTTCATTCTCAATCAACTTTATAGTGTCTTCTGCCCATTTTATTGCTTCATCATAATCCTCTTTATTAAATGGGAGTTTCAACCAATTTTTATCCTTAAATAAATTCCACCATAACCCATCAACATGCCCATATTCTTCTAGTACAGGTTTTGCATATAAGCAAAGCTGCCTAATAAATTCTCTGACATGTGGCTTGTCCGATTTACTTATATTGCCATTTTTTAAAAATTTTATAGATGCACTTTTATGATCTAAAATAATGATTTTACCTGTACTTTTTTCTTTCAAGAGTAAATCAATATAGCCAATAAAATCCTTATTAGCAATCTGAAATTTAACCTCTTTTTCAACTCCTAATATTTCATAATTTTCAAGGTCTAAATCTATATTGTCAAAATAATCTAATCCTTTATCAAAATACGATTGTTTTATGTCAGTATACTTATTAGGTGGTGCGTCATGCACCACCATTTCAGAAAACAGCTTCTCATATTCTTGACTAATTTCAAAAAGTGAAATCTCGCCCTTTTCGTATTTCTCAAGAACTTTGTGACAACAGCCACCAAACTCTCCGAAAAAACCATTTTCGCCTTTTTGACACATTACATATCTCTCGTACCATTCATGTGGGCAATTATAGAACGAATTCAACCTTGAAAAACTCCAAGTCATTGTATCTAGTAAAAAATCTAATTCTTCATCCATCATAATAATTATTCTCCTTATTTATCTGGGAATTCATTGTCTATAGACCTATCCATATATGGAAGTTTATCAGTATATACGTTGTTGTCCCACGCAAACTGCTTATCGTATTCTAAGTAATTTGTGTAAAATCTTCTTGAAACCAAATCGTACCAAAGCCCGACTTGAACATCTGATTTACCAAACATTCTGTCTTTCATAACAGTTAGTACAACATCATAGTTTTTCCATTTACATTTAGTATCAGCTTTTTCTTTTTTAGATACCCTTCTTAGTCCAATAGACCTCATAGCAAGATTAATAATATTGGAACTGCCTGCAATATCGTACATTTCAATATCAGAATTACTATCTTGGGTTTTTCTTGGATGTGCAATAAGAACAACTGCAACATTAAATTTAACTGCAAATTTTATTAGAAGATTAATAAAATTTGTCTGAGCTGTATTTTTATCGCTTTCATCACACTTCAAATCTATCATCATTAGATTGTCAAGTACAATTAGTTTGCAACCAAATTTTCTAACACACTCTTCTGCTGATTTTAAAACAGATTCAAAATCATTTGATTCATCGTCTTTATAAATAAATAATTTTTTATTATAAAAACTCTGCATTTTCTTTTGTATTGCAAATGGTACAACATAATATTTCTTCCCATTATTACTTTGTTTTTCTACCATATTTCTACGTCCAGCTATAATTGTATTGAACCAATTAGCAGATAAACGTTCTGGGAGTTCTTTGGAGTACAGAAATACAGGGTTTCCACCGTCAATAGTTTCTGCAATAGCTTGGTCAATTAAAGATGTTTTTCCCGAACCTGGTCGTCCAGATAAAATTGTAAGTGTTCCATAAAACAGTTTTACAAGCTCATCATCTAACGGCTTAATGCCAGTTTTTACTCCATCCATTTGAGAAACATCAAGTTCTTCAATTTCTGAATAATCAACAACACTTTTTACAGGCACATCCTTTGCTTCGGAGATAAGATTCATAACAAAATCTTTACCGCCGACTTGTAGACAGTCATTAATATCTTTTAACGGAACTTCCTTACCATTATCTTTTTTAAAAAATTCAGGTGTTGATATGTATTTTGTTCTCCAAGTTCCAAGACGATATATACATTCTTTTCTCATCTTAATGCCAGGTTCATCATTGTCAGACCAAATAACAATTGAGTCAAAATTATTTAACCATTCCCAATTTTCTTCAATCCAATGAAGATTACCAGCTCCTAGGGGAACACTTACAGTATTAATATATCCTGCTTCAACAGCGCTTGCACAATCTGTTTCTCCTTCTGTAATAAGCAAAGGTTTTGAGGTATTGACTCTATTCATATTAAATAGAAGAGATGATGTATCAGAATCTTTTTGACACCACGTTTTAGATTGTCCTGAATGTTTTTCTATCGTTTTCGCTGGTCTATATTTAACCATTGTCAAAACATCATTTGTGTCATAAAAATTAAACACACCATTACCATGAGCATCTTCACGAATGTCAAGATAATCAATAACATTTTTTGATATACCACGCTTGCCCCAATAATCAATTACATGTTCTTTTCCGTTTATTGGTTCTTCGTGCGGGTATCTATAGTTACGACGAGTCTTTACATCTTTTTCACCAAAACTGTATTCAATATTTGCTTCTTCGAATAGATGCTTGACAGCTTCTAAAAATGTATTTCCTTTTTCCATTAAAACATCGATAATATCCACTGTTTTATTGCAGCCAAAACAATGGAAGGTCTTGTTTTTCTTGTTATATATAAAGCTTGCTGTATCTTCACTATGATATGGGCAACAAGATTTTAAATTTTTTTCGTCAAAATTCTCTAATTCAAGTAGCTCTGCCATTAAAAATGCATTATTGTCACCAAGTTTATCTTTAGCTTTTTCAATGTCAGTTTTTTCAATTAACACCTACTCACCACCTATGCTCTAAATTCTTTTTCGTAGAACAATTTTCTAAGTCCATACAGAATTTGAACAGGTTTTGTTGAATAATATGACTTTGATAATTCAATATTTCTTCTGATAAATTCTATAGGCACTTTGTTTTTAAATACCATTGTATTTATTGCTCTATATGCAATTGGAAATTGTGTCTTATCTTCTATACATTCCATATAGGAATCAACACAATCTCTAATTTCTTGTTTCATACCTGCACAATCCCAGTGATAATGTTTCTTGTTTATAACCACGGATTCAGGTGCTTTGACCTTTTCTCCGTGGTGTAAACAATATTTTCCGTATGCGCAGACATATTCTTTTTCTTTTTTATCTGCCATGTCCACCTCTGTTAATTAAAAGGGAGGTCTTCATCCATATCTATAAAACCTGTATCTGCTGAAGTATTAGAATTAGATGTATCACCAGGTGCGTTTTCGTTCGCAGAACTCTTGCTTTCTGCGAATTCTACCTGTTCTACAATAACATCTGTTGTATAAACTTTCTGCCCATCTTTATTTGTAAAAGAACCAGTCTGAATATGTCCCTCCACAACAAACTTTGTACCTTTATGTCCATACTTCCCAATAAATTCACCAGTCTTACCAAAAGCTACACAACTAATAAAATCGGCAGCCTGTTCTCCGTCCTTCTTAAATCTGCGGTCAACAGCAAGAGAAAATCTTGCTACTGATGTATCTCCGCTATATCTTACCTCTGGATCTCTTGTTAATCTTCCCATTAAAATCGTCTTGTTCATGTATTTTATCCTCCTTAAAATTATGCCTGTACTGACTGGATTTCCTTAATTTTTGTCAAACAAGCTTTTGCTTTCTGTACATCCTTAATAGCATTTGGATTTCCGCTAACTGTGAACTCCTTTAATGTTGTCATAAGTGTTTCATTCTTAGTTCCACCAAGTTTAGTACAGAGTGAAATAATCTCTTTTTTAATGTCTGCAATATCTTCTACTGATTCTGTTGTTGCGGTAGATGCTGTAAACTTAGGCTTCGTAGGTTCTATATCAGAAGCATTTGCCCACTTAATAATCTTCTGACCATGTGCTTCTGTAAGAAGTGTTGCATTATCGTTCTCAAAGATATGAGTGTTATCCTTCTGTGGTTCTGCCATATGTGTCTTCTGGTCTACTGTAAATGTACATGTGAACTCATATTCGAAGCCATCTCTCTGCTTTGCACCAACACCAAGTTTCTTAACACTTGTCTTACCTCTGTCATCTTTCTCAATTTCGTATTGATCCTTGCCTCTCATAGTAGCAATTAAATGAATAGGGCTTGTTGCTAACTTGTTAATAAATGCGTCATGTCTAGGAGTTACCTTACCCCATGCCTGATATGTACCGCCAGCTTTCTGCTGTAATTCAAGACAACCACCTTTTCCATCCCACTCAGGAGAAGTGCTGTCCATAAGAAGAATGTCGTACCCTTCATTTACAGCAAAATCAATTGCATCCGAAAACTGTTCAGGATTAAAAGGTTCTACAAGGTCAATAATGTCATAATCAAACTCATTAGCATAATATCTGCCTCTTGCCCCCTCAGTATTAGCCATTAAAATTTTACAAGCTTTTCCTGTAATTTTTTCAAGCTCTGCTTTCATTCCTGTAGCAAGTCTTAATGCTGAGTAAGTCTTGCCACCACCTGAAGGAGCCATAAGTGCTACCTTTGTATAAATTTTTTCTCTTACTGCCTTTTGTACTTTAAATGCCATTTAAAATGTCCTCCTTATATGTAAATAAAATTTTTAACAACCTTTATCTAAACGTCCAAACGGACGGAACATAGGGATAAAATCTATGTAAACAGTGGTTTTTGGGCGTAGAAACCCAAGGGTATGCTATTGCCCACCCATACTTATATTCTCTATTCAGTTTTGATTTCATTGGAATTTTCGACTCGAACAAGTCAAGATTAATTGTTTAAGAAATTTCTAATATCATTCATCATCTGTTCTGATTCATTGATTAGATATCTATAAGTATCTTCACCATCATAATATTCAAAATATGGTATTGGTTGTTCATTCTTATCATACATCCAACCTAATTCTGAATATGCATCAAAATATACAGATACATATTTTCCATTATAGCTAATTACAAAACGGATAATTGCGCCCGCAAATGGTGGAACAATCAGTACATCCCATTCTTTATCAAAGTGAAAAGCAGGAAGTTTTCTCGCCCAACCTCTGTAATCACATATCTGCTCTATTTGAGCCAACATTAGCGACTTATTTACTTGTTTCATAATGTCATTTTCCCCTCCAGTTTTATATTCTCTTTACTTTAACAAACCTGTATGGTTGATGAGTATTTGGATACGTCTTTTTATTTACTTTACTAGCAAACATATCATATGGTCTAATCCACACTTCTCGATCTTTTAAACTCTTATATACAACCATGTCCTCTTCTGTTTCTGTATTAGTTCCAATAGCAACAATCGTATACAAACCACCTTTAAAATGCTTAACTACATCTCCTGGCTGAAAATTTCTATCATATGCGAAGAAATCATTAACTCCGTTTAATTCTACATGTCCTAAAAGTTCAACTTTCATGTTTTCATCGGACTTACAATTTGGATTTCCAGTTATACTCTCTATGCATTCCTCATTGTCGTAAATATCGCTTAATCTAATACTCTCTTTGTTTCGCAACCTACTTATTAACCCTTTATCTTTTGACATTATTATTTTTTCCTCCTGTGTTTATTTATGTTAAATAAACTTTTATAAATTATTTGTCAAAGTCTTTAATATCATTACTTTTAATTTCTACTATATGTATTCTCTGTTTAATATTGTCGTTATTATCAACTCCCAGTCCATCACAATTAAGTATAGGTTGAACATATCGTAATATAGATTCATTAATTATTTTTCTATCAATTTCACTTTCAATTATTACACCGTTAAACCTAAGTCCTCTTATAGGAATAAAATCATTCGCACACCAAACCTGAATCATACTTCCATTGTTCCAGCAAATATCTACATAATGTTGATATTTGCTAACTTGTATATCATTTAGAACATATGATAAATTTGCAATACACTGCATGACGATACGTCCTTGTTCTGGACTTTTTACAAATATACCACACCTATATCTATTTAATTCTTTGCACAAATGTATTTGTTCTTTAAGAGCTTGTACTAAATTCATATATAACTTACTCCTATTTTTTTATATAATAAGACATTGTAAACAACATTGTTCCCAAGGATGCTCCAAATCCTAATAACCCTGCTATATCATTCATCATAGTAAGCTTAAAAAGGCAAACAGCACAAAGTACTAATCCAATAATAAATTTTAATATTTTCATCTTTTATCCTCCAGTATGATAATTCATCAGTTTTTAATTTCCTGTAAGTTTATTTATTTCTTGCCTCCAACTATATATTCTCTATTTAATTTTTGCTTTTAATGAATAATTGATTACACTGAAACTTGTTTAGTTGTTTTTTCTTTGAAATAATCAGAAATTTCCCAATGGTCGCAAGGTTCTGAAAAATGTTTATTGTTCCCTTGACTAAATTTTGTTCCCATATATTTTTTATCAAGACCGCACCAATTATGCCATGCCTGTTTTACACCCCAATCCTGTGTTATATATGTTTCTGAGCATCTATGTTTGCACGTAGAACAAATATGATGAACCTCTATGGTTTCATTGTTCTTATTATTAAGCCTTTCCAATATTTTTCTAAACGCATTTCCTATATCCTCAGTAGAATACATAATATTTGTAGTTAAATTTTCTTTATACATCTATATATCCTCTCTTTCACATTTCTAATCCCACAACAAAACATTATTTATTGCAGATTCTCTTTCAAATTCATCCATATCCCAAGGTTTATGGGTTCTTATTTTGAAACTATCATCAACGACTTTTTCTAATAGTGTTTTATCTTCTTTTGACTGCATTTGTTTCTCTAAAAATTTCTCACAATCAGGACACAATGTTTTATCATCTTCAAAACTCCAAGGTTTTATTTTTATTGGAGCACCACAGCAATCACACATATTTTTTGTATCACTTTTATAATCAAGAATATATCTCTTGTTTTTCTCTGTCAAAACCACTACCTGTTAATACAACTTCGTTATAAGGCGGGGTTAAATTGTCATCAAGATTTGTTCTATCGAATATATCTCTCCATCTTCCTAGAAGACTAAAACCATTATTATGAAAATCACCATTGGCTGTCAAATCATGTATCATTGTTATTTACCTCTAGTAAATATTGTCTTAACTTTTGTAAAAATATTGCTCTTAGGCTTAGAACTCAAATCAGCATCAGCTTTTCTAACAATTTTAGAAATACTATCTTTCTCAACTTCATAATGTGCATCTATATATTCTCTTAATTCTTTCACATCTTTTGGCGTATTGATTGTTCTAACAATATTTCTACCTATTTTCTCAGTCTCGTTAATCATCTTGTCGAGCGTCAAATCACAAAAATCATCTACCCAATCACCAAGATAATAGAATCTATCGATGCAAACCTTTTTATTTCTATCCTGGAATGTTCCAAATAGAATCGGATCTTTTTCTTTCTTCTCTGCTTCGATTTTTCTCTCTTCTTTGCCAGAATAGTCAGTATAAACAACGTACATCTGATCAAATAATTCCTTGGTTTTATCAATCACAGCTACAATTTCATCAGGAATTTCTCGTTCGTATCTTTCCAATTCAATAATCTTGATTGGTTGCTCTCTACGATTACGTGTATTAGCAACTGTATCAATATAGAAATCGATATCATCCTTATAAATGAATGTTGTAATTCCCATATCTACAAGTTTCTGTTCTTTTTCAATTGATTCCATACAGAAAAGAATTTTTCTCAATCCTCGAATTTGACCTGTAATTCTATACTTATTTGCCAATTCTAAGCAGTTTTCATAAATTTTCTTTAAGTCATCTGAAGATACTTCGTATTTCTTATCCTTGATTTTTTCAAAATATTGTTGTGGAGTTAATTGAGATTCCACACTATTTATTGTTTTTAATTCATCCATTTTTAATTACCTCCACTTTTATATTCCCCTTATAGAAAACTATAATCACCAAGTTTTTTATTTACAACATACATAAATTAAATTCGCTTAATCTTCCGCCTCTTCTAACAAAGTATCAGCATTATCTTTCATATACTTGCTAACCTTTATATAACCTTTGGAATTAGTATCTTCACTAAATCCACGAAATTTAACTCTAGCAGGATAAACACTTGCAATTTTATTGTTTCGTTTCTCTATTGTGATTGCCCAACCAAACGTCTGTAAAATCATATTTGTCCACCATAATAATCCACTATCTTTAAATTCTTCCCAAGACTTTTTATTCATTATTTAATTCTCCTTTGAAATCTATATTTCATCCAAACATTTATTTAAATGCTTAATGGAATATTTAAGTCTGTCACACTTAAATACCCACCCTATATCAGTATAGGTTAAAATAAAAACTAGAAAAGAAAGCGGGAGTATTTTTAAACACTCCATTAAGCATTCAAAATTTTATATAAAATTATTCACCATTTACCAGCCTTGCAGGTGCTTATAGCCAAATACAACTATGCTAAACTGTATACCAAGGATTTGATAAATCTTTATATCTTTGCTGTTTATTTTTTTAACTTTGACTCATAATAAGAGCTTTGAGTTTTTAGCGTTATTGTTTAAGTTTTATAACTTTAAACTTTACAGAACATACTCGAAATATCAAAGCAATAATTAATTGTATATTCTATATGTTTTATTTCTACCAAATTTTAAGTTTGGGCAATATGTATCGCATAATACTTAATAGCTACAGATTTCTTTTCAATTTTACATAAGTCTATATCTGCAAAAGACTGATGAGTTGTAGTGTGAACTGCAACCAAGCTAAAGACTTGCTTGCTTCCTAGTCAATATACGTAACCGCACAAGTTTACTTAGACTACCTCGACAGTTCCTGCCGTTCTCATTTTCAATCCTTCATTGAGAATGTTTATTGCTGCATTTATATCTCTTTCGTGATGTGTACCGCAAACAGGACAAGTCCATTCTCTGATGGATAACGCTTTCTTCCCATCTTTGTGTCCACAATTAGAACATACCTGGCTTGATGGATACAAAGTATCAATTTTAATAACTTCTCTGCCATACCACTCAGCCTTATATTCCAACTGTCTTACAAATTCACTCCAAGAGACATCAGCTATTGATTTTGCTAATTTATGATTGCTCATCATATTCTTTACTTTAAGTGTTTCTAAGACGATGACTTGATTTTCGCCTATAATTCTCTTAGATAACTTATGTAAAAAATCTTTTCTTTGATTAGTAATCTTTTCGTGTTGTTTTGCAACTTTAATTCTGCATTTCTCTCTATTTTTACTTCCTTTTTGACAACGAGATAAGTCCTTTTGTAACTTTCTTAATCTCTTCTCAGATTTTCTAAGATACTTAGGATTCTGTATCATTTCGCCATCAGAAGTAATACAAAACTCCTTAATTCCAAGGTCAATTCCAATTTCATTATTACTAACTGGTAATTTCTCTTTATCATTCTGATTTACCAAAACAGAAACATAATATTTACCAGAAGGGTTTTGTGAAACTGTAACAGATTTAATTAGCCCTTCAAAAATCTCTATGTTTCTTGACCCTAATTAAACCTATTTTAGGTAATTTAATATATCTATCAGATACATATATATTTCCACCTTGATTGTTAGTCGTGTAAGAGTAGTTGTGATTTTTCTTACTTTTGAATTTAGGGAAACCTACTTCTGGTCTTTTGAAGAAATTATTATAAGCCGTTTGTAAATTCATCTGTGCATTTGCTAACGCAAGAGAATCAACTTCTTTTAACCACTCAAACTCTTTCTTGTATTGAGCAGGTGTATTGTTAAGTTTCTTTTTTGTTTCCTTATAATACTCAATCTTATCTGAAAGCATACGATTATAGATGAATCGTACACATCCAAAACACTTTGCAAAATATTCTTTTTGTTCTTCGTTAGGATACAATCTGTATTTATATGCAATTAACACCTATAATCACTTCCTTTCATTTATATATTCTCTGTTTCATCGTCTTGCTACATACTTCTATATCTCTTTAACATTTCAGCATAAACTTCATCATTAGAAGCATAATATTCATCATCTAATATCTTCTGAATTTCCTGCTTACGCTTATTCATTTCTTTCTTTAACTTCTCTTTTTCTTTACGCTGTTCAACTCGTTTTTCAAATGCTGAAATATCAATTTTACCTATAACTTCTGCTGTAATATTCTTTTTGCATCTTTCGGTTGCTTCTTCTACACTAATAATTTCAGAAATCTTTGATGGAGCAGAATAACCACTCAATATAACATAATCTCCAACATTATAAACATTACCATCTTCATAAATTGCAAAATGATATGAATTGCAACCATAGTTAATAACAGCTACTTTAGTGAAACCTTCTAATTTTAATTTTGTCATAATAATCCTCCTTATTCTGCATCAATAACTAAATTTCCATTACCGTCTACATAAATATTTGCTTTTGACAACTTCGTAGACACTGAACCTTTATTTGTTTCAATAATAATTTCTCTGTTTGGATATGCCTTTCCAAGTTTTGTTAAAATATCTTCTACCATATCTACCGAAGATATTTTACCTTTACTAACAACCCAATTTGCAAACTGTTCAAAATCTTTTTCAGTCATAACAATATCAGAGTAGTAAAAATCCTTATTTGCAATAATTGCCCAGATTTTCTGAAGCTTTTTAATAAACGAATTCCCTTGTTCTCTATAGAAGTTGCCATTAGTAAAAGCAACAAAGGCACGGTCTGTTTCGTCTTCTTCTTTATTAATTTTTATATGTATACCATCATTACAGCCACATTTACAACTTACAATTAATTCATCGTTTTCAAAATTTTTTAATACTGCCATTTTTAATTTCTCCTTTTGTAAATTATTTATTGTATTACTTTAGATAACACTTTGACGCTGTGAACTACTCACGAGCTAAAGCTCGTTGGCTTCTTGTTTCATCGTCCTCGTTACCTACTAACTCCACAAGCGTAAATTCCGACAATTCCTGCCATACTAAATATATTTAAACTACTTTTAATATTCTCAAACCTTCATTTAGAATATTAATAGCTGCATTAACATCTCTATCATGAACAGTTCTACATTGAGGGCATGTCCATTGCCTTACAGATAAATCCTTAGTTTCTATATTGACATATCCACAACAACTACAAGTCTGGCTACTTGGAACAAATCTATCAATCTTAATATATTGGCGATTATTCCAATCAGATTTATAATTTATCTGTCTTGTTAGTTCATACCACCCACAATCTGAAATTGCCTTAGCAAGATTATGATTCTTTACCATATTACTTACTGCCAAATCCTCAGAAACTATCACTTGGTTTTCGCTGACTAATTTGTGAGAGATTTTGTGTAAGTTATCAATTCTGGTATTACGAATTTTTTCATGTATTCTCGCTACTTTTATTCTTTGTTTATTCCAATTCTTGCCACCTTTTACTTTATGAGATAATCTGCGTTGTTCTTTTGCTAATTTATCCTCATATTTCTTAGTAGTACGAATATTATCAAATTTTTCGCCATCAGAGATGGTAAGTAAATCTTTTATTCCTAAGTCAATACCAATCATACAACCAGTTGATTCCATTGGAATATGTTCTGTTTCAACTAATACAGAAACAAAATACTTTCCAGATGGAGCTTGTGAGATAGTTGCTGATTTAATCTGATCCTCAAACTCACGGTGGATTTTTGCTTTAACCCATTTAAGTTTTGGTAGTTTGATTTTGTTATTCTTAAACAATACTTCTATGTTATTATTAGTAAAATTAGTAGTATATGACCTTTTATTATCTCGTTTTGACTTAAACTTAGGATAACCTATATGCTCTTTGAAAAATTTCCGATAAGCAGAATCCATGTTATAAATTGCATTCGTAAGAGCAAACTTATCTACTTCCTTTAACCACTCAAATTCTTTCTTTAAAACTTGATTACAATAATTATTACAGGAAGTTTTATTCATAGATTCTTTTTGAGTTTCATACATTTCTTTTCTATGAGATAACGTCTGATTGTAGACAAATCTACAACATCCAAATGTTTTCTGAATTTGCTCTTCCTGTTGTTTATTTGGATATAATCTGTATTTATAGGCTTTTAACATTTACTTAACACCTCCTTTCGTTTATATGTTTTCTCTTTCGTATGGCTCTTTACCCATCAGCTAAAGCTAATGGGATTGCGAGCCTATTTAATTTCAAACACATATCTCGTAGTTCTTTAAATCCAAAAAGAACTAACAAATATCCTACCATACCGAGCACAAAACCAATCAAACCAGCTTTGCATGCCATAACTCCAAACATTAGTTTTCACCACCTAATAATTCCAAAGCTACTTTATAATATTTAGTTCTCCCTTTATATTCAGAAGAACCAACTTTGCTTAACTCAAGTTTTATCTTACCAATGGTATATTGATGAGTGATAGCATCTTCCATAACCTGAATGAATCTTATACACTGCTTTAATTTCTTATGCTTGTCTCTTATGTCATCGAGCAGGTAGCCGACTTTTGCCATTCTATGAGCTTGTGGTTTCTTACCACCTCTATTTTCTCTGTAAGTTTGTAATGCGTGCTCAATGTCAGATTCAGCACTATCACATCTACTTAGTTCTGCTATAAGCAGATTTTTATATGTATTAAGCTGTTCCATGTCCCAGCCTGCTAATCCTAGAAGATTATTTGTTTCATTTATTATCTTGTCTAGCATTGAATAATCAAAATTACTTTCATCCATATAAACTCCATCATTACCTTTGTAGTAAAGAGATAATCCTGATTCTTCATTTTTATCTACATCAACAAGCTGATAATTTCTTAGCCATGATAACCTTTTGCCGCCTCTCTGAACTAATGACCTTGCTTGTTTGTAGGTAAATTCTTTTGCTTTTAATGGCGAAGTCGTTGCTAGATACTCACCTATCTTCATAGGATTTTCCATTACATAATTCTTACCATTGGTTAAAATAAACACTTTCTTATTCTCCTTTCTTATTGTAAATAACGGGGCTAATCGGATTCGAACCGATGAATGCAGAGATCAAAACCCTGTGCCTTACCACTTGGCGATAGCCCTATATTTTGTGATGAATTAACTCATCACAATTATTTTCACTTTTTGTTACCTAATTTAATAAATCTTTCGATTAAATTAAAGAATATTATTACTAGAGCTGCTATGATAATACTTAGAATAGAACTGAAAAAATGAACTAACTTTAGACAAATTCCAAATATATTCTTTCCAGTAAAATCAAAATATCTCTCAAAGATATTTCCAAAAATAACATATAAACAAAATTCGATTATTGTTGATTCGCTATATTCATTACATGATTCACTCATCATCATCCCTAAAACTAAGAATTCTATCAAATTTACAAACATTAAATATATAACTAAAATAATTCCTAAAAAACCTATCAACATTCATATCACATCCAATCTTCAAAACATCAAATCTTCAAAGTCAACTATCTTTTTGAAACTTCGATTATTATATAGTTCACTCTTTTTCTTCGTACTATTCTGTTTGCATGCTTCTTAGCATATTTAAATAAACTCCAATTAGATCTAACATAAGATTTAGAGATTATATTAACTGGAGGTGGATAATGACCAAAGCTATGTATTGTTTGTAAATGCTTCTTATATTTATATTCGCTTTTTCTTCTTTTACGATGTCGTTTCTTTTTATAATCTGTCGCTGTGAGAGTAACGTCATATTCTTTCACATTATCCACTTCCTTTAACATTATTTATACAGTTTCATCATATACTCTAATAGACTTTACTGCACCTTTTAGTCCGCCAGACGAAACATAAGACATATCTCCCATTTTCTTACAAGTCTTGTCCAATGATTTAGTGTCAACAATAAATTCTACAACACAACCATTTTTACCAAGTCTGTTACTTGAATCAGTATGTTTATTATCTTTACCGTCTGCAAGAACACATTTAACTACTGTACCATTCTCCATAACAATATCTAACTTTGTACCAATTGTTGTACAATAATAACTTCCTACGGCAATACAGTATCTACCATCAATAGTTCTTATACCATACTTACCAGTAGTTGCTCTTTTCTGTAACTTATATTGGTAAGAAGTTCTATCTGTTATAGCTTTATAACTCATATAGGTCTTCTTACTTGCTCCTACAGGAACTGCTTTTGTTGTATAACTAGCTCCATACGCATTTAAACAACTAACGACTACTGCCGTTATAGCTACCACACTTTTAATAATTTTCTTTACACTCATATATTCACTCTTTCGTACTTGCTATCCAACCACGTTATGCAGGCATTGATAGCATCTTCTTTTCTGATGAATGTTTCGCCATTAGGAATTGAAAATTTGAACCCATCTAAATCAACTCTTGCCATACTAACTAATAATGGTGCAATCTCTTCCAATGACATATTTCGTAACCTATCAATCTGTCTCATATGTATATTCCCTTTTTAACATCACTTCTTATCTGTTACTACAGTTGATGTACCGTTAATTGTTACCCAGCCATGCTTAACTCTTGCTTCAGCTTCTTTCATTCTAATAAGTTCGTCAGTAATAGAAGAACTTAACTGCTTATTGGCTTCTGCCTGAGCTTTTGCTTCTATTAACTGAGCGTCTGCTTTAGCCTGTGCTTCTGTTCTTGTCTTTTCAGCATCGGCTTTTGCCTTCTTGATAGCAGTCTGATTATTAATTTCCTGTGTTTCTGCTGCCTGCTGTGCCGTAATCTTTGCGTTAATAGCTTCCTGAGTCTTTTCATCAACAGTAATATTAATAAGTGAAACATTACTTATTGTTATGCCATAAGGTTCAAACTTCTTATTGAGATAATTTGTAAGTGCAGTATTAACATTTGCTCTTTCTGAACCAAGAATATCTGATACCTTATAATTTGCTACCACTTCTTTAGTCCAAGAAATGATATTTGGTTTAATAAAACCATCTCTTACTTCTTTACCAGACTGTCCTCGAAATCTTGTGAACAAGCCAGAAACCTTATCGGAATTATACTGATATGTAAATGTAAGGTCTATCTGTATAGCCTTGCCTTCTGATGAACTGGCTGAAAAACTATCATTTTCACTAGAATCACCATTTTTACCAGCTGTCAAATAAGACTGCTCGAGGCTTGTTGAATATAAAGTTGTCTTCACCATAGGTGATTTGAAATGCCAACCTTGAGTTAAAACCTTGTCTTTAACGCCACCATTCATGCTGTACTGTATTGCTACATAACCAGCAGGTACTCTGACCGTTGATTTCGCAAACAAAATTACTACTATAAGCAATACTATACCTGATATAATTCCACCAATTGTCTTTTTCATTTTTTAATTCTCCTTTTCTTCATCTTCATCTGTAAAACTATTTATCATATCCATTATCCACGAACCAATCTTTGTAAATAATGGAGACATTAAAAGCCATAAGACTATTAATGCAATGCATAATAGAATTGAAAATACCGACATATATAACTTCACTCCTTCCTAACAAAATTCTCCATCTATAAACACATAACCATCTTCATCTCTATAAAAATAAGAAGCCGCCTCAAAACGATTTAATTTGGCATATTCAATATGGTCATAAGGAATGGTAATATCATAATCATCCTTTGTTCCTTCAATAAAATACTTAGTTCCACCAAACAATTCATCAGGAACACCTTTTGGAACATACTTCATATACTTAACTTCTTGATGTTCTTTCCACTGAATAAGTTCGTTTTGCAATTCCTTAATTGAAATCTCAGTACCATATTCATCATAAATATCTATAACATCGTGATGTCTGGATAAAAATTCTATCATTTCTTTCACCGACCTATATGCTTTGTTATGTCTTTCAAATATAGGACACCAACCATAGCTTCTTTTACCTACATGTATTTCATATCCCCAATATGGCTCGTCCACAATTCGATACTCATCTGAAAAATACTTCTCTGCAAGATTCTTATTTGATGTTATTATGTAATAGTTTGTACTCATTAATTTATTCTCCTACTAGAATCCATAATTTCCTCTTCTTACTAACTTTTAATTCGTTAATGAAGTCTACTTTATCCAGATTAACAACAAGGTTTGGTTTATTTCTTCTGATTTCACTTATTGACGGGTAAATACCTAACTCAACAAGAATTTTTGGCAAGTATCTTTCTTTTGTATAATAGGTTTTCTCCTGCTCAAAGTTTTCCCAGTCAGTCTCATTTAAAGCAAAAACATCTTGAGGAGAAATTAAAGGTTTTCCTATTACTACATTCTCTATGTATTTCAGTTTAATCACCTCCTTTAAATACCGATTTTATTAATTATCAGATTGCTCATCTTCATCGTTTACAAAGAGTCCATGTCCTCTACGCCAATAAGTACAACAACCTAAAACACAACTATTTGCCACTTGTCGTGCTATTCTTGATGCCATTTTTAACGACTCTCTAATAACTGTTCCACTTCTGCCGTTTCCTTTGCCATTCTCAACTTTTTGTATTTCGGCTCTTGCTATCTCAAGAGATTTAATAGCATAATCTATCTTCTCTAATTGTGTCATATCATCTCAACTCCTTTGGTAATTCAGGAAGTAGCATCCAATGTGTTACAGAATCAGTTACTTCATAGTGTCCATATTCTGAATCGTAGTTATAGAAACCATTTTTATTTCTCCTGTCATAAAAAGCATAATTATCCACTTTGTATAAATTTTTATTCCAATAATTTATTTCAACGACTTTATTATTTCCAACTGTAATATATTGCCCATTTTTATTAGGCAATCTCTCTTTAACAGAAATCCAATTTAATTCATTGTTCATTTTATTTCCTCCAAGTCTCTGACTTCACAAGAGATATAATTGTAGCTATTCAATATATCTCTAAGCCTTTTAATCTGGCTATTTATATATTCTCTATTTGCCTTTTTGTTTTTCCACGCATTTTGTTTCTGACGTTCTAATTTTCTTAGTTTGTCCAGAAGTCTTTCATACTTAAAAGTAATATCTACTTCTTTAATAATATCTACTTCTATTTTTTCTCCACAATAAGGACAATAATGAATAGTAGAGTTATAATTTACTTTCTGTAAACTATCCCAGTTCTGTAATAACTCTTGCTTGCATAATTTAAACTTAGGAAAACTATCGCTATAATTAATCTTATCTAAGCATTTACACTTTTTACACTCATCATCTGGGTAAGTATCTCTATTGTCACAACCAGAACAAAATAATTCAGGTGTTTCAATATTGTTCGTCAACTGAATCATAGGGTTGCGTTCTAATTTCTGACAGCAATAGTGAAACTGTCTATATTTATATGTAGTTTTATCACCAATAATATATTTAATTAACTCTACTTTCACGCTGACACCCCATTAAGTTGATTTTTAATTCTAATAACTTCATCTAAAGCACTTGTTAGAGAAGCTTCGTGCTTTTCTCTATACAACTCAACTGCTTTAACATAATTGCCAACTCTGATACATTCTTCTACTGTTGGTTCAAGAATTTCTCTCTTTATACCTTTACAAGAAGCTGCATATTGTCTTATCGCAGGTAAATCATCACATGGAATACTCTTTTTGTGGTTTACATTTGCAATTAAACTTAACTCATAATTGGTAATAATACCTCCATTTACCAGTTCAAAATACAAAACTTTACTCATGATACTCATCCTTTCTATATGTTTACATTGCAACGAAGTTGTCTACATCATTCTTCATCACTAAGTAATTCTCTTTTTGGTCTTTGATGTATGTATTGTTTTTATTAAAGTAATCGATGAACCAATCTTTCAGTTCGATTTCCTTTTCAAAGCTATAAGCTACAAGTGATAATAGAGATAACCTATTTTCTTTCTCCAATAGTTTTGAGCTGTTGTCTACTTCGACAGTGTAGTCATCTAACATTGAACTGAATAATTCCATTCTGTCTTCATCTACTTCGACAGATGTTACATCTGTTACAAACTGCTCTATTTCTTCATTTGTATATTCTCTACTTGGTTCTGAAATTTCCTCTTGAAAGTATTCTTTCATTAACTTTTCGAGCATATCTAATTTTGCAAAGACAACCTTTTTATCTTTGCTATTCTTGTCTTTATCATATGTATCAAAAGTTTTATCCTCATACTCTGAGAATGTTTTGTTATGTAAGTTATTCTTAAACTCTAAAAGGAAGTCATTAAATCTCGCAGGTTCTATTTTATAGTCCAAAAATTTATGGAACAAACTAAAGAACAGGAAGCTATTCTTTACATTAAACAATTTACCTGTTTCTTCATCAACAATACTAGCTAACATATCTAATTCATTGTTCAATGTATCAAACTCTTCTTTGCTTGCATTTTCATTTAAGTGTTTAAATAGAGATTTCCCTCTTGTGTATTCTTCAGCATGGAACATTATTGTTATAGCTTCATAGACAACTCTATTAAGTTTTCCATTTTTCAATGCTGCTTCTCCATAGTCTCCACAATTCTTGAAGAAATTATTGTTAATTGTATCTTTTATATATGTAGCAATATTTGACATTGGAAGAATACTCTTTTCTTCTGCATTCATGCTTGTTTGTCTATTATATCTTGCCATATGATATGCTATTTCTTCGTCTGTACAATCTAAATGTTTAACTACATTGATTGGATAACTATCGAAAGCATCCTGCAATTCTTCGGGCAAATCTTTAAACCATTTACCTCTTAAATCGTATTCAACTACTTTCATTTCTCCGTTTATACACTGTTGATAATACACAAATGGCATTTCTAAGCTCTTACTTATTCTAAAAGCACCATTTCTGTACTCTTCAAGTGCAGTCAATCTCTGTAGCCCATCAATTAACCATAGAATAAAATCTGTTTTATTTAAGATTTGCTCACAAATTTTAAGCGAATCTAAATCTTCTCCCTTTATAATAGTAGAGACTAATCCACTTTTTGCAGTAATTTGCCAACGGTCAGCGTGTCTCTGTAAAGGATGATTTTTATTTAACTGTCCTCTCTTAAACATTTTTAAAAGAACTTTAACCATATACGTATCTGTTTTTGTCTTGTCTCTACCAAGCATTTTTCATTTCTCCTTTTATCTTTATTTAATATTTTAACTTTAACAACTTCTTGCTTATGTAAATAAGATAGAGATATTTCGATAAGCTTTTAATCCTTCAATGGCATCTAAAAGCTCTTTTCTATCTATCTTTAATATTCTCTCAATTTCACTGTATGTATAGCCTCGTGATAGCAACACTGCTACCTTCTTCTGTCTGTCTGATAAATGTTCTAAATATTCATCAAGTTTTTCACTTGCTTTACCAAAGCATTGCTTGTGAACATCGAAGTCAGATTTAAGTCCACTGAGATAATTTTGAACCTTCTTAGTAGGATTCTCCAGAGATATATTCTTAACAAAAACATCATTGCCTTCATCGTCTTTCATAATTACACTTCTCTTTTTTCTATTCCTATCTCTTATGTATGTAGAATACAATCTCTTCTTTAATGAAGAAACTAAGAATGGATGAAACCGACATATCTTTTCGTTATAGTTTAAAAGACTATCTAAGAAGACAACCTGTGCCAAGCTATACAAGTCATCATAATCTTTTTGACTTATTCCACCAATTTTAACGATGATTGGATAACAAGTTTGTTTTAGCTTCTGCATATTGTTATCACAATACTGATGAACAATTTGCATTTGTTTTCCCGTTAAGTTGGAATATTTTTTATTTTCCATTAAACTAGGCCTCCTTTACTTATCACTATTCGCTTTTTGTTCGCTCAACATTGTTGTTCTTTATCCATTCCCAAAGAATTTGGGTGACTAAAGCATTTCGTGTAATCCCCAATTCTTTAGCTTTGTCTTTTAATAAACACTTTAATTTATCATTTGTTCTTATTGTCATAATATTAGACATATAACTCACCACCGTGTATTTTCTAAGTGACATCACTTTGCATAAAATATATCATTATTTCAAAGTGATGTCAATATGCAATATTGATTTTTTGAGAAATGTATGTAATAATGAAATCACTAAGAAATCATTATTACATCAAAGAGGTGATATTATGGCAACAAATAAACGAGCTTTTACAATGAGAATGCAAGCAGAGAACTTTGAAAAAATAAAAATCATTGCCGAATGCAACAAACGTTCAATTGCAATGCAAATAGAATATTTAATCGAGAATTGCATTGAGCAGTATGAAAAAGAACATGGCGAAATTAAATTTTTCCAAGACCTTTCTGAGTAGCCCATATTAACATTGCGTTAAAGCTAATTCCACTTTTATCTGCCTCCTGTTGGATCTGATTCTTTAATTTGACAGGTAGGCGGATTGTTAATTGTTGTTTCTCCATTTAATCACATCCTTGTCCAATCTTGTTTGTCGTTCACGTTCTGGAAATGTGCAGCAGAGATACATCTCTGTTTCCAATCCAAATAACCAGCACATTCATCATGACAACCAACATATCTGATAAGACATTTATAACATGGCGAAATTTCTTTCAAAGGATTAATTTTGATACTCTTTCCTTTATTGTTCATAGTATATTCTCCTTTTTACCTAACAAAATGATATTCCTTTTTATACATTCTCCAAAATTTGTGTATTATATAAGGAATACCCAAATACAGGCATTCCTTATACAGTGAACTATTCTATTTTCTCTTCTTCGTTATTCCGTGGTACAAGCAGAAAAGTGCTAACTTTCCCTTTTCTTTCTATCTTTTTAATATTTTGCTTTGAAGAGTAAGCATCGATTGTTTGAACTAATTCATCATATCGTTTTGCTATTGTCTCTGCCTGTTTAATCATATCTATACAAGTCTCTTTGAGTATAGGTAAGAAACTCTCTACACAATTTTCTTCTAAGTTACAAATAGAAACTGGAACTTTATTTCCCTTAGATTCCTTTATTAACTTTGTGGCTTCTTCTTCTGTTATTTCGATTATTGCAGCTTTGAAACACATTTATTCACTCACCCTTTCTATGTTACATACATAAGCATTATAAATTTGTTGCTTATATTGTTTGTCGGTTATTTTTCCTCTATAATCTAAAATTCTACTCTTGTCTACTTGGCGAACAGCTTCACCTAAAACAATACTATCTTCTGTTAAAGCAGATATAAATTCGCTTTTAAGGAGGACGTGTGTTGGTTGCTTTAAACTTCTCTTTTGAGAAGTTAATGGCATTACGATTGTTGTTGGACTATAATAATTTCCAATATTGTTTTGAATAACCACAGCAGGTCGAACGCCTCCTTGTTCACTTCCAATTGGTACATCGCCAAAATCAACAGTAACAATATCATATGCCTTAATTTTTATTTCTCTTTTATGTTGCTCCTTTTTATTCTCAACCATTTATTATTCGTCCTCCTTTCTTTAGTTTTTATGTACTATTTTGTATCTTTCTTACTCTCTAACAATATATCAATAACATTGCCAACAACTTCTCTTTGAGAATAAGATAATCTGTATAACTTATGAGTAATTTCTTCTTCCGTCATAGCATCACCTTCTTCTATGTTATTTCGGTAACACATTTTTGTTATCTTGATAACATTATAATTTACATTTTATTATCTGTCAAGTGTTTTTTGTTATTTTAATAACATTTTTTAACAAATCTAACCTTTTTAAGTTATTTTTAAAACATAATTTATTGACACATTTTTTAAAATTTGATATTATTTATGCAGAGGTGATATATTATGACAATAGGCGAAAAAATGGGTCAAATTTTATACTTGAATAAAATTGATAACTTTGAAACAGCAGGCGAAAAATTAGGATGTACTCGCCAACATATTAGCAACATCGTAAAAGGAGAAAAGACTCCTTCTGTTCAATTTATCAATAGTTTCTGTTATGTTTTTGACGTAAATAAAGATTGGTTGGTCAATGAAAACAATGTAGATTTGACTCCTTTTATATCGAATAACAATTTAATAAAAAAAATTACAAGTAATTATATGTTGCTGTCAGAAGCAAGTAAAAATATTGTTGATAATCTTATTGATGGTTTATTGGAATTAAATAATAATCAACCGTCAACTACTCAACAACCAGTAATCAGATTAGCTGTATATGACCAGCCAGTATGTGCTGGTAATGGTAACTTCATTACTGATGCAACAAAAACATTTAAGGATTTCCCTAATGTCCCATCTGATGCTGATTTCGCTGTTAGAGTTCAAGGTGATTCCATGACTCCTGTTTATAATGATGGTGATTTAGTGTTTATTAAATCTACTGACACATTGAATAACGGAGATGACGGGATTTTTATCGTAGACGGCGAAATAACGCTGAAAAGATTTATGGGTAATGAATTAATCCCGTTAAACACAAAATACCCTAAAATAAGCCAAAAAGCCATAATTCAAGGCAAAGTAGTTGGTATCGCAGAACACCACTCTGATTTAGAGGCTGAAGTCTTAGATATTGTAAATCAAGACAAGCCACAAAAACTTAAAAAATCTATTTAACAAAAAAGGCAAGAAAAGAACTTTAAGCTCTCTCTTGCCTTTTTCTCTTACTTAACCGAAGTATAAGTAATAAATATTGCTTGATCTATCAGCTTGCAAGTTTATCAATAACAATTGTTCTTTGCATTTATAAACTCCCTTAATATGCCTTCCAATCAAGCTTTTAACATAATGTACCTGCATACCGCTTGCCTCCCTTTCCATCATATTCCCTAAGACAATGGACTGTTTAGCACCAGAAAAGAGGTACAGAGAAATATTAACATAAAATGACATAATTCGACAAGAAGTAACATTTTCCATTTTTTATCCTATACACACTATAGGACTTGTGTTATAATACAACCAAAATAATAAATTAGGAGTGATAAAATGACACAAGTGCAAAAAGATATTATTAAATTATATTTACAACTCAATACCGAAGATGAGAAAGAGTTTCTCACATGGTTATTCAGTTTAATCGATTAAAAATCAACATCTTGCATATAATAGCCTTATGTAGTTTACAAAGGCTATTTTTATTTTATTGATTCTCTTAGCTCATTCGCTTTCTCTTCGTCAATAATGCCGTAGTTTACCAAATTGTTTATATCTATATGTGCTTCTCTATTAATTTTTCTTTTAATATCATACTTAGCTCCAAGCAACAAAGCTATTCGAATGATTTCTTCATTTGTTGGATTTTTAACTTTGCATATGTCTGTATATACTTGTCTCATAATCTCTAATTCTTTTTCAAGTTCTTTTTCCTCAATCAAATATTCAACTGTAACTTTAATCATATAGTCATCCTTTCTTTGTCTCCATTACTTTCGCCCATACATATCTGCGTTTACTTCAGCTTGCCAGTAGTTATGGCTCGTAGTATAAGAGTTAAACAACATAGCAATTAAATAGGCTTTAATATTTTGAATCCTAGTTGGATTTTCTTTTAATGCCACTATCACATACTCTATATGGTCATATTTTAATTTCCAGAATCTTTGTTGGACAATTGTACTTGGATATTCCACTCCAGAAATCATATAGCTTATGTTATCAACAGTTACAACTTCTGTCATAAGTTCAACTATCTCATCAATTATTTCTCTGTCATTAGAGTAAGAGATTATTAAATCGCTATAACCTATGTTTTGTTTTATAATTTGGTTCAAACGAATATAATCTTGCATCGTATACTTTGGTTGTCTTTCTCTATCTATCAATCCATCTCTTGTGTTATTAATATTATTATAGTTAGGTTGATAGATTGATTGTTTAATACTTAATTGTTTAGTATTTAATTGTTTAGTATTTAATTGTGTTCGGTTTTCCATATCAGGAAATCCCATATCTGGGTTATCCATATCTGGGAAATCAGGATATGGATGAGATACCAGTAAATCTGCCCCTTTCAAAGGACGACTTTCTTTTTCGCTTATGTAATCTTCAATCGAGATATTGTCAGCAACACTTAAATTTTTAGTATTATCATAATGCGTATTATTTGTATTAAAATTACCATCTCTTCCTTCGATTTGTTTAATATTAGTATTATTATTTTTAACACTATTATTAACATTACCTTCAGTAGTATTTTCGGAATTAACCTTATTATCATTACATTTAGTAAACTTTTGAGGTTCATCATAAAGTGTATAATCCACATCTAAGATTTTGCCTTTATCATCTCTAATTGTAGTTCTAATTAAATAACCTAATTCTTCCAATTTTTTTAATCCACTTGTAATAGTTGTTCTACCATCTGGTAAAATTTGATTTAATCCATTAATAGAAAATTCCCACTCAGATGGCAAACTTAACATTGTTATAAGCAGACCTCTTGATTTAATATCTAAATTCATATCTCTTAATATTGCATTGTTAACAATTGTGAAATTATTTTTTAGTTCTTTCTTTAGTATGCCCATAACATTTTCCTTTCATACCTTATAATTTTTATACTATCCTGAGTTTATTCGCCATATTTATAGCTGTTTGATACTTGTCTACATCATCAGTAAGATACCTAATAATTTTTCCTAAATCATCAGATTTTAGGGAGATAACAGGCATATTTTTGACTATCTCATCACCTTTGCCAGCCAATACATTATGGATAAACTCCCCATGGTCATTAATCAACTGTCTATTTTTCTCGTCTGTTAAACCAATATAATCCATAGTATCGTTTAAATTTGTATGATTAAACAATTTCTGCAATGATAATAAACAATCGGGATCAAATGGATGTGTCTTATGAATCCAATAGCCAAAACTCTTACGAAGAGAGTGCGTACTGACAGCATATTTTATATTCGCTGCTTCAACTGCTTTGTTTAACAGTTTTCTATAAACATTCGTTTGTTGCTTTACGACATCGTTATATTCCACCACATAATAAAGATAATCTCCAAGAGATGAATATCTTTGTTGTTTACTAAACTCTTTGATTATTTTCTCTTTTCTATCTTCTGATATAGTTTTATTTAGTGCTTTACACCAAAACTCTATATCATTTTTACTGTAAATATCTAAGTTCTTTCTTTTTATCCAGTTACTTTTAGGAATATATTTGAAGATGTATTCGTTGTAATGTTTCTTTATATCAACATCTACATTCTCCAAATACTTATCTACAACTTCAAACACAGTATCACTTATGGGGATATTAGTAACTTTCTCTGTTTTTTGTTCCTCAATAGTGTTAATTTCTCTTTTTCGATTTCCGTTTTCGTAATACAAATCAGACCATTTTATCATGACTGTATCACCAATTCTTCTACCGAGCAGGAGTTCCAACATTGTAATGAGATATCCATCCCATTCATTATTATTTTCAAACCATTCAACTACATTTCTAATGTCTTCCATTTTCCAAAACGGATATACTGCCATATTTATCAACCTTCTTTCAAAATTTTCGTAATAAAAAAGAAGTAGATTAATTTCTACTTCTTTTACAATTCTCTTTTTTATTTATTTAAAAATATCCGTATTCCACAATTTATTCAATACTTGTGGATCGCTAGGTAAATTAGAATAAGTTCCACCCACAATATCCAATTTTTTATACTCTTCTTCAGTTATAATAATTCCTTCATCCCCTATTGCAGTTTTATCATAATCATATCCATTTGAATTTGGATTATCAAAATAAAATTTTCTATATTCAGTTTTCCCATCTTTTTTATGATCATATAAGCAAGCAATTACTTTACCTGTACTCATTTCTGTTGTTACTAATCGGTTAAATCTTGGGTCATATTTGTTATAAGCCAAATCTCCAAATCTCAATGCTATCTCTTTATTTCCTTCATCAATTCTACGCATTTCTGCAATTCTTCTATCAAATGAATCTGCATAAATCTTATTACTCTTTGCACCTACAGTATAAGTATGTCTATTTCCATACCTATCATATCTTGTATGCTGATAAGTTTTTTCACCATTATAAAGCTCGTGTCCTACTCTATCATAGCAAACTCTATTTCCATTTTCGTCTATTCTTAGAGTTTCGTTCTTTGACTGTTCATTCTCAATCGCACACTTTGTACCACTAATACCTAAAGCTCCTAAAAAACCTAAAACACCTAATAATCCTAACATAATATTACATCCTTTCTTAAATATATTCTCTAATCATATTTTATTTTATTTCTACTACTTTTTCAATATAAATTTTCTATTTTTACATTATCATTATACAATTCATTATGTTTCTCTACTGCCATTTCCATAATATCTGGAAAATAATCATTTTCTCTGACCTCTATTGTCTTTACATCACCACACTTTACACAAACGGAATCTTTAATATGACCATATTCTCTTTGAGAAGATCCTCTTTGAATTCCATTTATTGCTACTGTATCCGTATGTAAGCAACTTAAACAGATAAATCTACTTAATTGCATATAGTTATTCTTTCTATTTCTATGTCTACACATTTTACCACCTCGTTTTTGTATTAAAAAAGAAGCAGGAATTCCCGCCTCTCTCATTAGTTTATTTCCGTTGAAAATGATTATTTCAATGTTCGTCAATCAAATCCAATACTTCACATAAAGCTTTGTATCTGCCCTTTTCAAAGTCGTTCATATTACGATTTGCTGTTTTATTTTCTAAATCCTCAATAAGCTGTTCAATTTTGATTCTAAATAAAACATTCTCTCCCTTTGAAGTGAACTTCATTCACATTACCTCCTTTAAAGTGTCGAATAAATCATTTCTACTTTCTGTAATATCTACAACTTTGCTTAATTCTTCCCAATCTTCTTGATTTCCTGTTCTACTTAAATGGTAATGCCCACCGTCAATTGCTACAGCTCCACATTTACAAGATACAAATTGATGTTGAGCTTTACTTTCTATAATATCTCCACATCTCTTACATTTAATTTTATTTACTACAATCTTTTTCAATATCAATCACCTCTTTAATAAATTGAATAACACATTGCCATCTTATCACCCATTGGATTAATCACAACATAGAAAATATTTCTATTATTCCATGTGTATTTAAAAACATCCTTTGTATTTGATGGTTGACCTACTGTACATACTGTGTCGCCAATATTAACTTTCTTTGTTTTTAGAATATCTAAAAGCTCTCTTATGTCGCTTCCAAGTCTACCACCCTTTACGATTCTATTGTATTGCTTATCACTTAATGTTGTCACTTTATCCATTATTATTTCCATAATTATATTCTCCTTTCATTTCCATTTAAGCTTAAACTTCCTTTATAATCTCCTGCACTTTACTTTTCTCAAATAAGCATAATATGTTTTGAGATAGTTTAATCCCATCAGGTGCATATACTTCTCTTTCCAATAACTTGTGATTAAATCCATTTTTCTGAAATGCCATCATAATTTCTACACTAGATGTGCTTGTAGTACATTCCATTAAAACTCTCATATTGTGTTCATTTGCATATCTAAGACAATCTTCTGCACTAAACACATCACTTAATATTAATAAATTATTTTCGTTCTTTGAAAATTTAGGTATATATTTATTCATAGCTTTCATCCTTTCTTATACAAACCTCGAATTTTTCAGGATTAATTTTCCCACTGAATTTCAATTTTTCCTTTAGCAATTTCTTCACCTGATTTAAATAAAGAGTAATCTACTAATTCACAACACGGAATTCCTTGTAAATCAGTTCCGGCAGGATGAAAATTCCAAGTTCTTATAATATACTCTACGCCATCTACTTTAATAAAAATTCTCTTATCTATTTCAATATCTTCTATTTCTACTGTATCAAATTTAATATTTGCATTTTCTAAAACTTTGCAAACAAATTCTTCTATCCACTTCGCATAACTTTGTTCTGTTGTTCTGTTTATTACTGACATTTTTCTACCCCCCATAGCAAAATTTAGGTTTCTTTCAAAATTTTTGCTACTCTATTCATAATCATCTGCCTTCTATGATTTTCAAAATCATCTTCTTCTCCAGTGTAATTATAATCTGGTAACCAACCTCTAGCAATGCCAATGATTTCCTGAGAAAGTTCATCTTTTGACATTTCATTTATTTTTTGCTTTTGAATTTCATAATCCTGTTTATCATATTCTCTAACTGTATACTCTATCATAATCTACTCCTCCATTCCCGAAGAAAACTTGGTTTCATTTACTTATATTTAGTCTCTTTTGTTCTTGCATCTATTCCTATAACTTCTTTTTCTCTCTTGTTAAATATAAATTCTAAAACAGGTGTGCCGAATTCCAGATCAATAGTAGCCCATCCTCTAGCTCTTTCGTCATCAACTAATTCTACAGACTTGTATCCTTCTTTCTTTTTCTCTTTTAGAAATTTTATTACACTATCAATATCTGAACTAATTCGCAACATTATACACCGCTTTCAAAAAATTCTTCGTCAAATTCTCTATCAGCATCAATAAATTCACCTACTGAACCAATAATAGATGATTCAAAATCATCTTCTTCATCAATATATTCGTCTTCTTCATCATCCCAATTTTCTTCAAATTTAAAAGAACCATCGCATTCATAAATACTGCCAACCTTTTTAATTTCGTTCTGCTGTAACAAATATTCTTCATCAAGAAGGTTATCTGCAAGTTCTTTTAATAAATCTTCATAGTCACTAGCACATTCACAATTTGAAATTCTATGTAAAATTTTACTTCCCTTATCTGTATTTTGGTCTAACCAATTTGCATAACTTGATATATCATTACGCCAACCGTCAACATAATGTGTGTTGTCAAATACATCACCATCATTGTACCATTTATATATTAATTTACAAACTGCTGTTACAATCTGTGTTGCTTTTGTGTTCCCTTCTCCCCAATCGGTTAAATATATATTGCTTACATTTTTAAATTTTTTAAAATAAATTCCTTTTACTGACATAAAAATTACCTCACTTTTTTCATATTTTATATTATCTTATTATAACACAACATCATCTTTTGGTACAGTATGCCAATCATCTAAATAGTATACATATATCAACCGTGTATCTGGATGTATATTATATTCAACATACTTATTTACCTTTAGTATACCAAATCTTTTAAGCAAGCATTTAGCCATAATGTCTCCTTTCTTTATTTTTCTATTCTCTAAATATTAATTCATCTCTTATTATACTCGTTTTCTCCCAATATTCTTTCTTTTTGTTTTAAATATTCTTCGATCTCCTTAGCTTGTTCATCAGAGATCATTACTTGTTTTTTGTCAAGATAAACAGAATAATTACCTGCCTTTCCGTATACTCTCTGATTCCACACATGTCCTCTAAGAACTTCTGGAGCAATAGGTCTTTTTACTCCTAATTCTTCTAATCTTTTTTCTAATTCTTTGTGTTTTCTAAAAGCAATTTTTCCTGATTTTTCATTATCAAAATCTATACTCTTGTGAATATTAAACCAAAATGATTCTTCAGTTCTTTGTTCTACTATTTCATTTATCTCGTCTTCGTTTATATTACCTTTTGATAATTTATAATAAGCTAAGAATCTAATAAAAAACTTATCTCTTGTTTTTGCTCTAAAAGAATCATTGATTTTAGGAAAGCTTTTTATTTTTTCTGCATATTCATCCTTTATTTCATTTTCTTTTCTTTCTATTATAGAATCTCTGATTAAATCATCAAGTTTTTTGTTTCTTCCATCAATCCAAAATTTTGCTTCAGTTTCACTTTGTATAACTTCTTTAAACTCCTTTTCTCTTGTCTCTTTGTTATCTACAAGAATTTTGTTTAATTCGTCACATGTTTCTAAGAAACTTATTCTAATAGTATTAGCCCATGTTTTTTGTTTTTCTGAGCCTGAAAGTTCTGGTAATTTATATTCTTGTGTTAACACATCAGCCTTTTCGTTTTCCTCTTTGATTCTTTTCTTTCTTTTTTCAGCCATTTGTTTCCCATAACATTCAGGACATATTGTCACACCTCCGTTTTTTGCCCATTCTACCGCTGAATCTGCTGATTGTCTATTTGCGCAATCTTTTCTCCAATTAAAAGTTTTTCCACATTTTTCACATGTGATTTTTGCCCAAGCTACTGCCATAATGTACATCTCCCTTCTAATTATAACATAAGTCCACTATGTTATTACATAATAGACTTATAATTATTAAATCTCTTATTTTTCTGTGTAACCTAATATTTCCTTTTGAAATTTCTCTATATACTGATTAAATAATTCTAATGGATTATCAATTCCTGTTAAAGATGAAAAGATATAAGCACCAAATCCTTCTTCTCTACGATTTTCTATTATCTCATATACATACACCAATCCTTTTACTGGACTTTCATATGTATATTCAGTACAGCCATATTTAACAGAGAAGCTTGGCAAGAGTTTTAAATCAATTTCTTTTTCTGATAAAATCTCTATACCTTGTACGCTTGATGCTTCTTTGAAGTCTACATTTGATAACACCACTACACCAATTTCATTTCCGTTATAAGTCATTGTTTCCATATTAATTTCCTCCTATTAGTCCAAATCTAAACCATCTATCATTTTTATAATGTCTCTTTTTGACACTTTAATCTTTTCCTTTTCAAAAAAATTAAAGATAGTTTCTTCAAGTTTTTCCTCTAATTCATCATAAGTATCCTCTATATAATAATCGTATTTTTCTTCCAATTGCTCAAAATAAGAATCTATTCCATGATATATTTTATCAAAAGCTTCATCATACCACTTACGTTCATCTCCCTCATTTAGCCACATATCTCTACCTGTACATCTAAATGCGTAATGTTTCCCTAGCTCATCGTTATTTTTATTTTCTTCTTCTGCTTTTCTTTCCCACTCTTCTTTTTCCTCGGGTTCAAGTTCGTCATATTCCCAGCAAAAAAGTAGCGAATTTGAATCACAGATGAAATTAGGTTTAGGCAGTCCTACCTCTTCACACATATCAACGCATTTTTTTCCCTAGAGTGACCACAGAAATGTTCATCAATAAAGAAATTAAAAAACTTCTTATCCTCTTCATCAGGGCACATAAAAATTGCATCCCTTCGACAATATAATTCTAGTTGATAATCATAAATTTTATCTACTAATTCTTGTTGTTCTTTAGTTAACATTGTTTTTATATCTTCCATATTGATTACCTCCTTAAAACAAACAATTTTATTAATTTTTTAAAAGCCCTTGACAAATTGAAAAGGGCAAGATATAATGTAAGTGTAGTTTACACTACTAATTTCTACTATTGTAGATGACTAAAAGTAGGAAAGACCTACAGTATTTGCAAGACGAGGTATAAAACCTCGTCTTTTCTATTTGTTTCTAAAAACTTAAATAAACCTCTGAATCATCTTCATCGTATTGGTTCATAGCATCTACAGCATTAGCCATATTATCGTAAGTTCCTAAAGTCTTATAAGATGGTGTCTCTACAAGACTAATACAAATCTTTGAATAATCAGAGATTTCTCCACCAGAAAGCCACTCACCATCTTCATCATATTTATTTTCTTCCAGATAATATTCCTCTACGAGGTAATATGTTCTGTTTGCCCTAGATAATTCAGATATACTTGTTTTGTATTCATTTAATCTCTTTTTAGCTTTATCTTCCTCGTTTTCGTTAAAACTTTCAATTAATTCTGAAACTGGAGTATCGTCCAAAAGAGTGACACCTTCTTTTATTTCTTTTCTATCTCTGTATGGGATTTCTATACTTGCTTTTCTAAGTTCTATTCTTTTCATATCACTCACCTCCTTAAATTTAATAGTTCTCTCTTTTTCTGAACTCCTCTTCTAAATCTCTGCTTCTTTGTTCAGATGCTTTTTTGTCTAATAGTGATGGAATACCAAACACCACAAATAACCCAATTGCACAGCTAATTAAATCAATCAACATAATAATCTCTCCTTTTTATTTTTATAATAACATAATTAACGATTAAAAACAATCTTTTAGTAAAAACATTTTTTAAACAATTCATCTTCTAATAATTTCTTTGCGTAATCATTAGTAGATAAATGTAAACATTTATCTTTTTCTTTATACCTCAATAATCTATCTGCGTCTACAGAAGACAAGGTAAAATTTAAGTTTATCATCATATAATCTCTTCCTTTCTTATATAATATCATTTATGTAGTACCATAATTGGTACTAAAAAAGAGATTAGAATTTTTTCTAACCTCTTTATGAAATATGAGTTTCATTAAACATATTATCCCTCTAAATATTTATCAATTTTCTCATATAACTGGTCACACAAATTCAAAATACCACCAGTTCCGTTTTCTTTGCTGTCATCGTAAATTTCTTCAGAAGATTGATAACATAAGTCTGAAATTCTTTTTAATAAATCCTTTTCTTTATTATCCATAACCATCACCATTTTAACCTTTCGTTTTAGATTTTTATATACAACTCTGTTTTATTCAAACTCCTTATTAACCCAATGACCAAATCCTGAAGAATCGATTGTATATTCTTCAACTAAATTTACCTTTTCTAACCATGCACAATCACCATTTTCACACCTAATTGGTAACCATGCAAATACAGTAGAACGCCTTAACTCTCCGTAACAAGGCTCAATTTTTATTTGCTTTTTCCATCTCATAATTTCCCTCTTTTTCAAAATAAAATTATTCAAGTTTTCTTGCAATCGCTTTTATTCCTTTGATTATTACTTCATATTTCCCTTCCTCATTAAATGACACTATATAAGGAAACGGAAATGTTTTACAATAACCACGTACAGATTCACGTTTTGTGTGTCCATTCCCTAATTCGCAATCAATCCTAATATTTTTATTATTATCTTCAAAAGAAGTATCTTTTTCTCTTTTAATATAGGCTAATATCCCTGATTGTCCAGGAAATTCTTCTATACACCATATTACTTTATCAACTATATAACTCTTTCCTTTAACATGAATTGTATCTCCAATTGTAGGCTTAACACCTACTTCTAAATTAACAACCAAATTATCTTCTTCACATTTGAGCTGTACTAACAACATATTTATTCCTCCTTTGTATACATTATTTCTTATTGCATTTATGATTCAAATGTGGTTTATAAAATAATCCACATTTATCACATTTACATACTGTGGTCTGAGAATTAATATTATTTCTAAACCACTTTTTTGTATTTTTATCATATATGTTTGACACGACTACTCCTCTTTTCTAAAACAGATAAAAACTTTAATTGTTTTTAAATTTAATTTCCCTATCTTCTAACCAATCAATTAATGGAGCAAAATATGCTTGTGGCATTTTTATGTTTGGTATGTTTTCCTTTGCCCATTCAAATCGACTCAACGAAAGTTTTCCACCATTCATTAGAAAATCTAACTCCAACTTATGAAGATGTTCTGCTATATCTAAATCATAATGTTCATATAAATATTTTGATGGTAAAAGACAAACCCAAGTTTCTGCCATTTTATATTTCTTTTTTATTTTATTTATTTTTGATTTTGTTAATTGGCTTATTAAATCTATTGCATCTTCTTCTAAATTGTTTAATTCAAAAAATTCTTGTATAATTTGAATGTCCGTTGACTCATATTCTCCTTTCAATTTCTGTATCTCCATCAATTCTTTTAATGTTATCATATTTATACCTCCTAACTAAATGCGGTTTTCATCTGTTGTTTACCAATTCAAATATTTCGTTCCAATCATCGTATTCATCTAATTTTTCTTGTGGAACTACTAACTCATACTCTTTTTCAATTTCTTCTTTTGTTCCATATCCATTAAAGCTAGGACAACTACCTATCTCAAATTCGTTATGTTTTTCTATCTGTTTAAAGATAATAATTATATCCTTCTCAAATTTTGCCATATGAGCTGCAAAACTATCAATCTGAATAATAGATTTATTATCTTCTTTATTTACATAAATATCCCCAAGTTTCATATTTTACCTCCTAACAAATATGCTTTCCATTTGCTTTAATCAATCAAAGCCATTTTCAGTGAATTCTCCACCATCTGCCTGTTCTGCAATACTTTTTGCTTCCTCTAATGAATCAGCTTCTACATCTAAATATACATAATCTGTTGACTCATACACAACTCTAAATTTTGCCATCTTATTTACCTCCAATCTGATTTGAATTTTTCATTCTTATTACCTTACATATTGCATTACCAATGGTTCATTTACATAATCATCAATTACTTGCATTATTGCTTGTCTTACCATAAATTTACTACAACATTCATTAAACCATTCTTTCAGTTTTTCTATATCACTTCCACCATAATCTCTTAAATCTCCAAAGACAGATACTGTTGTAGAAGCCATATAACTACTATCTGGATTATGCCAAATACTCATTTTTAATGTGCTTTCACTTCCCATGGGTAATGTTTTTGTATCATCCGCTTCGTCATAATTGAATAATTGATAGAAATTCACTTCTTTACCAAAAACCTTTTTTATGTCTTCATCCGAAATTTTGTCAAAGCTATCCAATCTAAAAACTGCCGCTACATGTGTCCATTGACTCATAATTTATCCCTCTTTCTTGTTTTGAAATTTCCCATTAGAAAAAATAAAAATGCTTCACAAATTTTCTTAATTAATTTTATATGTTTCATAATTTCTCCTGTCTAAATCTCTTGTTCTCTATTATTATAACTAATAAAGAACCTGCCCAATATCTTCAATTAAATTTCCTGTATCTTTTACTAAATCATATAAATATTGCCCATCTTCTTCTGGAACATATGTTTCTAAAAAATCTTCGATATTTTCTTCATTGTTATAATTAGGACATTCTTTCCAATGTAATAATAAGAATTCTTCAGTAATAACAAAGTTTGTTTCTCCAACATTTTCTCCAATATCATCTGTAACCCACTTTCTATTGAGTTCATATTCTTTTCGTATAGTCATATAATCAACCTTTCTATTTAAAACACTAATTTATTCTGTTATTTCAACCTTAATTTCTGTATTTCTCCAATTTCCTTGTAAATATTTTTTAGATACGGACGTTCCAGATTTGTAACTATCAATAAATTCTGTTAAGGACTCCATAACTTTATAAAACATTTCAAGCAACCAATAATGAGTATATGATATATGTATACCATCGCATAAAAACTCCCACAGAAAATCTTTTGCATCATCTTTACAAATCCAGTCTTCTTTGTCTATAAATTCTACTGAACCGATATAATCATAATAACTACGGCTAGGTATTGCTATTCCCTTATCAAAATCAATAAAATCATAATATTCATCATCATCTATTATTACTTCTTTATCCGTACAGCCAAATTTATCAGCATTTCGCAACCAGTAATCGCCATCAGTATATAATTTATAAGTAATAGTTATTTTCATTTACTTCACCTCTTTAAATAAAAAGTTATCTAAATCATCGTTTCATCGGATTATACACACCAATATTCTTCTCCATCCATTGCTCTTTTAACTTCATCAATAGACAAATCATATAAATCAGCAACAAAATCTATTGCACTATCAATAGATTGCAACGAAGCAAATTTTCTTCTGTCTCTAAGACAACTAATAGCTTGCCGCAAATTTCTTTCCTTGTGTAATAATTCCTGCTGTTTAACTACTGCGTATTTTTCATAATTGCTTTGACTCATAATTTCACCTTCCTTTTGAAATCCTCATTTCATCAAATTTTATACTTTGCAACCGCATCTTCCCAATTAGCAATGATACAGATTTTGTCAACTTCTTCAGCAATTTGCTCTATTTGTTTTGCCGTATTACCAAACGTATCTTTAAGACCTCGACCGAAAGCTAGTTGTATATCATCCAAAGTCTTTTCCTTTTTTAATTTTAGATTGTATCGTCTGAGAAGATCTGGTAATTTTTCTTTATGTATAATTCCATAATGATTATCCCATTCCAACCATAAGGCTTCTGCAAATAATTCTTGTGGTAATCGCATATTATATCCTCCATTCTTCCAAAGAAACTCTTGATTCAATCTAATAATCCAATACTTCCAACACATCTGGATGATCTTCAAACCATGAATTTTCATCCAATTTCCATATTTCAATCCAATCGGTTTTAGCATTAAATTCATTAGAATGTGCATTGTATGCAGTTTTTACTTTTTCTCTTGCTTCTTCCACACTATCAGCAATAACAATTCCTGTTGCTAAATCCTTTACGGAATAACCATATAATCTTTTAACATTCATAATTACCACTCCTTTAACTCTTCATTTGCCTTATCAATCAAACTAACTGGAATTGCTTTAAAGTCTGTCACATAACCTTCCATTGCATTGATATGTTCTTCAATATATTCTTCCAGTTCCTTTTTGAAATCATCATCAGATACATTTGTTAAGTCGTCATTCCATGAAAAACTTGCGACATCACAATAATCATACGGATATTTATCAGCCCCATATCCATATCCTGTATCAACACCACCAACGTACAAGTCAAACCATAAGTGATTTCCCCAATCAATAATATCAAAGCAAAGATTCCCAACTCTTACGTTCCCAATATACTCTCCACTTCCTTCTTCATTTATATATACATGTTGTTCTGCCTTATATCTCTGAAACTCTGGCTGCAAATTCCATTTAAACTTCATATCTCATCACTCCTTCCACAATTCTTTATATGCTTTTTTAGCAGCTTCTTTTAGTTTGACTGTCCAATATTCATCCGAAAAGTCTATCTCATATGGGTAACAATCTTTCAATTTATCGTGTTCCCAAAGACCTTTTTCGTTTTTAAATATTCGATAGAAAGCACTATTGTACTCTGTGTTTTCTGCACTATTGTCAATGCAGAGATTGTAGTCAACAGCTTTCTCTTCATTTCCATACTCAGCGTCTCCCCAACTATCATAGTTTTCGTGTTTTTCAATACAGTTTAAAATTTCAAACTTACATATGCGAAGAGAAAATATATTCGGCGAAGCTATTTCTTCTATTTTATCGAAGAATAAAAGAATTTCGTCTGCCCTATCCTCACCAAAACGATTCTCAGCATCTTCAGAAGGTACTTTATAGTATTTTTTATCAGATTTATCAGATGTAACTATAATTACAAAATTATCCTCATAGTCAGCAATTTCTGCATCAAATAATTCAAGAAATTCATACAAATCTTCGTCATCATAAACAATGTTATCCTCGCATTCTACAGGGATTTCAAATTGATATAAGTCATTGTATTTATTTACAACATCTTGAAATGTCATTGTTTTAAGGTCGTTTAAAATTTGTTCAAAATTTCCCTTTTCTAACTCAAACCCCTCATGACAAAATCCAACTTTATCAGACAACCAATCTGAAATTTCTTCTTGATATGGGTCATCTGGGTTGTAATTAACTTCTAAATCGTAAGGGATTACCATTTCCTTTGGTAAATCCTGTAATGTTTCCTTATTATCTGTGTCCCATTTAATATTTATTGCTTTTAACATAATTCATCACTCCATTTCTGTAAATCCATTTCTCTTTAAATACTCTATGTAATCTTCAATATCCGATTTCTTTTTAACCTCAATATCTTCTGGATGATAATATCCATAAAAAGCATTCGTATATACCTTATATGTTTTATTTTCCATATCAACAATGAGATGATAATTATTTGCACAATCACCACGTTTCTTCCAATTCTTATCAAGCCAAAATAGATGCAATCTCATATAATCAACTATCCTTTCTATAATTCAAATTCCACGATTCTTCCATTGTTTTATCCTCCAATCTTAAAATGAAATTGCTATTTCTTCATTCAATCCAAAATTACTTCTTTTGACTTGAGAAGTATAGAACAAGTCCTACACATATACAGTGTAGAATTATGTAATTAATTTCTTTTTGGTGTAACCTGTTGGAACATTTTTGTTGGTGACTGACCATACGCTTCACATATTGCACAGAAAGTTTTAATAACACTTTTCCATTCACTTTCGTTAATACACTGAATAAAAGGCTTTTCGCCTCTCTGTTTCAAACAAATTCCATATTTATACTGAAGATTTTTGTAAAGTTCATTCCAAAGATTTCCAAATTGAACACCTGTCACAGCGGACAACTGTCTTACACCTGCATTTAATTTATTTCTGTCAGACCATGTAAGAATTTCACCAGCTAATGCTTTGTTGTCATTCTCTAACTTTTCAATATGTCTATTTTTGAATGCTATAAGATTTGCTGATGCTACTGCAACTGCATTTGCATCTCCACTTGCTACAGCTTTTCCGACACTAAGCATTAATTTCTGTTCTTCTTCAATATCTTCTGTCTTAGTTTCTGTTGAAGTCTTTTCTTCTATGTTAAGAAGTTGTGTTCTGACTTCAGCACTTACTTCAGACCCAGTTAGAAGCATTCCTATTCTAAGAATTGCCCTTCTTGGAAACACTTTAACTCCAGTATTAGGTAAAATAAGAGTTTCTCCATCATCAAACAACATTTTAATACTGCCTCTTTTTTGACTTGGACATTTTGTCCAATTCAAAAAATCATTTGCCTTTTTAATTGTAACTCTATCATTTGCAAATTCATCTTTATTTCTTTGATAAATTTTTTGAATTGTTTCTTCCGAAATTATAATATCTTCTTCCCCTAAAGCTTTTTCTTCATTGGTTTTAATAGAAGAATAATATTTTGCAATTTGTTTAACAGTTGCCGTTTCGTTATCAGGTAAAAGAAGTAACTTCTTTACTTTGTCTAATACTTCGTATCTTTCTACACACTTATCTCTAAGTTGTCTGTTGTCAAGTAATGGATTTTCTTGTTTTTTCTGTTCTTTTGTTAATTGCATATCGTATCTTCCTTTCTTAACGCTTTCTAATTTATGTTTTACTTTCTCCAATAATCTTCATCGGTTTCTATATCATCCTTTTCATACACTGGAAATCTATGGAGTTTCTCACCGTCACTAAATTCCACATATTCATCTTCAAGAATTTCACAATCCATTCCATAATCAGCAGGTTCAACTGTTTCAATATCAAATACTTCGTGGGTTTCTGTATTTATTTTACAACTTGTTTCAATTTCTCCTTCATCTGCCCATACAGATGTATAGGTACCATTTACAACCATCTTTATCACTCCAATTCAATTTCAATCCACATAACTTTCAGTTACATCGTAAATTTTATTTACATCAAAAAATAAAACTGTTTCATTTGGCAACTCATCATCAAAACGATTTTCTCTTTCTGCATATGGCAATTCATAATACTTGCCTTCATTTGTTGTGATTATTACGTAGCCCACTCCATAATCATATATTTCTGCTCCAATTTCTTTCAGGAATTCATATAGATCATCATCTTCAAAAACTACATTATCTATACATTCTACTGGAATATCTTCTTTACGAGATTCTTTATTATATTTTTCCATAATTTTTTCAAATGTTGTCTTCTTTAACTGATCTAATAAATTTTCAAAATTCATATTTATTCCTCCTTAATACTTTCCGTTTACCTTGTTGTCCCACATATTATTAAAACGTAGCAATGATGCTTTGATTCTGTCTTTACAACTATCACGGCACTTACTGTCATCATCACATAGTGAACAAGGCAATATTTCTGTATGGCAATGAGAACATACTATAGATTCATCTCTCATTGGATTGAATTTAAAGTCGGTTTCCATCTCACATTCTGGACACCATTCTGTCACATTAAAGCTCCGATTTAAAAATTTTTCTTGCTGTTCAGATATAGTTAAACTCATAATTATGCCTCCTTTTTTCAGTTAAAACTAACCATAACAATTTTGTTTTCTAATAACGCAAGGTCATACCATTCTTTACTATCTTCACTGGTATATTCCTCCTGTAAAAATCTTCTTGCTTCTTTATTAGACTTAAAGCCGTTTTCTTTTTTAATAAGATTGAATAACCAATCTCTTTCAACAATTACAATGATTTCACAGAAATCGCTTTCTTCTTCTTTATCCGTATCTGGATTGTAACAAAAACATTCATCACTTACACAAAATGCGATTAAATCTTTATGTTTTTCAAAACCTTTATATCCAAAATACGCAACTTCTCTTAATATTCTTTCTCTTACTGCGTTCATACTTACACCTCCACAATTTCAAATGTAACATTGTGAATATGCTTTGAATTATATCCACCACCAGCAACTAGCTTTAAATCTCGCTTGATATAATTAATACAATCCTCTTCTGTGTAATCATCATTAAATGTATATGTATCATCAAAGCTCAATACCTTATTCTCTGTCCAATCTTTAACATATTTAACATCTGGATGATTTTTGTCTATCGTACAATTTATTTTTCCGTAATATTTCATTTAAATCACTCTCCCTTCAGATTAGGACACAAACCAAGTCCTCCGTCAATTTCTGGTAATCTTCTATAGGTATTTCTATGAATACAATCTTCCTTCATACATCTGTGGCAATAACATTTCTTATATTCCTCGTAAGACATTTTATAATTTGTCTCTTTAAATCTCTCTTCTGTCATCATAATTCGTTACCTCACTTTCTAAATAAACAGTTCTTTCAACTGGTTTTATTTTATAAAAAGATACATTCAATCACTTCTGTTCCATTTTCTTTAGCCTGATTGTATAATCTTTCTTGTTCTTCTGCCTTTTGCTTTTCAAAATCTGTAATGTATCCATATTTTTCATGGAACAGCTTACTTTTTATATTTCTGAAAATATACATTGTGCCATCTGAAATAATACAATCTCTTATACTAATTTTTCCATGTAATCCCATATCACGGATTTTTCTATAATAATCCATCTGCTTATTTGCCTGTAAATCATAAAGGCTCACAATGTTTCGTACTACTCCGCAAGTTTTTCCTTCATCGTTTTTGATTGTAATACTTCCTTTACTTATTTTTACCTTTTTATTTATACAATCTTTAATTTCTGCCATATTAACCAACCTCTCTTTTATAAGCCATAAGCACTAATGTCAATTCTATTCAACTTAAAATTCAAATTCCTACTCCAATTTAACTCTCCTGATTTTACTGGCAAATCATTATCGTTATAATATCCATAGATATTTGCCTTATAAATACACCATCTTGCACCATCTACATGTAATACTGAATAAACTAACTTGTCATTTTTGTAGAAGTCATAGCAGCTACAATCAATATCAAGATAATATTTATATCCGTTTTCATCCTCTGCATTGATTATAAAATCTTCTCTGTTCATTCTTGATATTCTTGATTTACCTATTAGTTCTGCCTTGATTGCATCTGGAATATCTTCAATCTTGTCTAATAAGCTTGAATTAACGAACACAGGCTTCTTTTCTTTTCGTTCATATAAATTTGGAAATTTCTTTCTAAATCGTGCTGCTGTTCCACAAATATATTCATATTTGTTCATTTCGCATTCTCCTTCCTAATAAATAAGACAGACACATATATTTGCGTCTGCCTTATTATTCTCTGTATTAAACTTCCTTAACTTCTAACATTTCATACTCAACATCACCATTATCAAGTCCGTAAATTCGCTTACATTCTTCAATAGATGATACTGTACAGCTTTGTATTCTCCACTCCCAATTACTCATTGCATCTCTATATCTGAATGTAATATTAAGCATCTACATTATCCTCCTTTGGTGTAATAAGCTTTGTAATCTTATCTCTGAAAAATTCACAATATCCGTGAATACTTCCGTCATTATAAACCCAAAACCAATCGTTATCATCATTCCAAAAAATCATTACCTCATGTCCAATTGTCACACCCTCAAATACAAAACTTTTACGGTCTCCATTTTCAGATTTAAAACAATCATCTACTGTAGCATCACTTACTCCATTTTTCTTTAAGACAAGATATAAATATCTTCTAAGATTTTCTAAATCTCTTTCTGTTTGAATATCAAATATTTCAACTCTTTCATCTTCACTACAGTTATCGTTTATATTAGCATGTAAAATATAGTTTTTATTTCCCATTCTTTTTAACTCTTTGCTTACTGCAAACAGTGCTGATTCTTCATATTTTTTACATTCTTCTTCGTTACTAAATACAGTTCCATCCTCTGCAATGTACTCTGTTCTTACAAGTTTCTCAATTGTTTCTATTTTTCTAATTTCGTTTACCTTCATAATTTTAGTCTCCTTTTCTTATACTATATATTGTATTTACTTGTTTTATGTACCACTATATCTTGTAATTATTTTGCCAAGAAATTACAATTTCAATCCCAATTAAAAGTTAATTGTGGGAATGCTTTTTCAAGTTCAACTGAATTATTACAACTATAATCTCCGATACATTTTCCATTTTTATAAATATTGCCTCTATAAATACAGTCGCAATCATAAAACGATATATCAATTCGATCTGCTTCCGTATGTTTATCTCCATACCACATATCAATTTTCAGCATAGCACTCAACCTTCCTTTCAATTCTAAATCTCATATTTTCTGGATATGATTCGTAAATCCTTCTACACCAATCTTCATCCTCAATACATTCACTTAAATACTTGTTATCAGGCGTAAAATAATATGCTTTATGTCCTTCTTCTGGCGAATCTTCTTTTGTGTCTTTCCATTTTGTGATAATTACCATTTTATATTTTTTGTCTCCATCATATTTTATGCCAGCTGAATGTGCTGTATATAATTTGTATTTACTCATCATTTGTTCCTCCTCTATATTTGCCTTTGTCATAATTTTTTCTGCTTCATCATTAAGTCCCTTTTGTTTACAAATGTTTGCAAGTTCTTCAATATCTTCATCCATAACTTCTCCGTTTTTATATTGTTCAAGAAGTTCATCCAAAAATCCCTCGTTTCCATGATAGCCAAGTGAATAAAAATTTTCTAATTTATCTCCGTTCATCATAGCTACTTGATAATCAGAATTAACAAGAAACACATTTCCACTATAAAAATTCATCATCGGCACTACTTCGTCACCATAGAAGTCATCGGGTAAACCTTGCTCACGCATTGCTTTTAATAATTCTTCAAGCATTGCAAGTTCTCTGTATCCAAATCGTGATAAATCGGTTGTTGTTATATCATATTTTTTACTCATAATCATTCCCCTTATACTGCTTTTAAATTATTCCACCATGTCTTTCCTCCACCTTCAATTCCGTAAAAATCAAGAAAAGAATTTATATGTCTCATTGTTGTCGCTGAATATCCATTCCATAATTTCTGAAATTTGCCTTTATGAATTCTACAAACAATTGTGTTATAACTTGTAAGTTCAATATCTCCGTTGTCAAATTCAGTTACCATTGCTTTTCCATAAAATGATTTACCTCTTCCATTCACAACTGGCAAATCAAAATTCTTTATAGATTTTTTCATAATTCGTTCCTCACTTTCTTCCAATAAAATAGGCAGCTAGGTATTTATTCTCCTAACTGCCTTTGTGTTTAATTACTAAATTTCATATGCTTCATCGGGTGAAACATATTCATTGCACCATTCACAACAAACATATTCTTCACCCGACTCGTCTTCAATAAAATTACCTTCTGTGTCGTAATCTCCATACACGATTTTATCAGCATCATCATATGAACTTAGCTGCCTTGAATACTGTTCTCCTTCGTGGTTTTCGATTGAGTTTAAACAAGTTTCACACACAATCATTTATCTTCGCTCCTTCATTGAAATATCTGGGAAAACATCATCTCTTACACGATGAAGAATTTCTTCTGAATAATTCTCATCAATTATTCTATTATTCTTTTCTGCCATTTCCTTTGCTTCGATTGGAGTTGTCCCGCTTACCCAATCTTCCAGCTGTTCTAAATTATCTGCTTCAACAACTAATTCTACTGAATAACTTAATCTAACTCTTGCTTTCATTAATATCCCTCCAATTTATTTATATAGTTTAGTTTTTTATTGCTTTTAATTTTACAATGCCTTTATATATACTTAATCTGTGTGTCACATAATCCTCTTGTGACCAATCATAGTCGTATATATACCATAGCTCGTTTTCTCTATTTAACCTAAATTTTACATTGTTCATTAATTCACAAATCTTATTTGCACTTGAATTAGGAACAAAAAAGGCATTCTTTATTGAATGCCTGTATTCAATTCCTTTTTGAGTTTTAGCTATCAATTTCATAAAAACTCCTCCAATCATACTAAGAAATCTTAGTTTCAAGTCCATCTATAAATTTCTTTGCTTCCATTTATAGTATCAGCGACCAATATGTAATCACCTGTTGCGTAATACTCTCCTGTAAACATTGTACGAATAGTATCATTTATATATTTTCTAAACGAAAATGACTTTGCAATTACTTTTTTGTCACAGTCTCTTACAACTACATATGAAAACAAACCTCTCTTTTCCACATGTGCAACACTGGTTTCTCCAAATACTCTAATGTTTGATTTTTTCATCTTGTATTCCTCCAATCTTCTAAAGAAATGCGAATTTACTCTGTTTTTTCACTTACGCTAATTGCCATTTCTGTACAATTAACTTGATTATCCATCATATCTTTTAATAGTTCTTTCATTCCTTCAACATCGATATCTCCGTCACATTCGACTTCAATCAAAAAATTTTTCATCTTCTTTGTTACCTCCATATCCTTCATCCGCCTTCCAAAGAAACACGCATTTAATCAGTTAATTTTTAATCTGCATAATATAACCCCCATTTTACTTCGACAACTTCCCAAGTCCATTCATATTCTCCATCATATGATGAAATATATGCTGTACCGTCATCATTAATTGTTAAATCAATTAAATCTTTATCTCCGTCATCGGCGTTGTTCACTTCTTCTTCATAAGTGTTTTGTGCATCTTTTTCAAGAAATGCGTAAGCATCATCTTCATTGTCAAATAAATCATGACTCGCAATCTCTTTATTATGCACAGCATAACAAATTACTAAATATTTTTTCATATTATTCACCTTTACCTTTCTAAGACTCTTAAAACGCAATTTAATTTTCTACTAATGTTTTTAAATAATCTAAGTATTTTGAAATTTCTTTTCTACACTCTAAAAGAGCTTTTTCAGAATCTTTCAAATCTTTTATATCTTTTAGGAAAGATTTTTCTGATGAATAGCCATAGTCTTTTAGCTGGCTGTTACACCATTTTCTTTTACGTCTTGTCTTGTCTGATAACTCGTCTTCTTCTTTTAATAGCTCTAATAATGATTTATTCATTATTGGTTCATTTGGTATTTCTATTTCATATTTTTCTATGCGAAGAAGACATGTATATTCAGTAGGTCTATTACAATTTATTTCGTAAGCTGATTCATAAGTTGCACTGTAAGAATCAAATATGCCTATGATTTGATTACTAGAATAGTAGCCTAGTAAATCTTTTTCAACAATTAATTTGTATACTATCATATTATTAACTTCCTTTCTAAAGAAATGTTGTTTTCATTAAGCTGTAGCAGTTTCAAACATCTGAAAGCTATAACTAGCCCCAATTCCAATTTCGCCATTTTGTTCATCGATGATTTCACTTAATAAGTCAATCATTGCATTTTGACTTTTAGTTCCATACAAGATGTTTTTTGTAGTTACCCATACAATGAAATATTTAGAATTCCAATATACATCATTAACAATATCGAATACAGGTGGGTCTGTAGTAAAATATACTTCATCGTTTAGCTTGTCTACTAACTGTTTTAACTCCCTTTTTATTTTCATATTATTACCTCCAACCTTTGTTTTTATAAGTTATTGTATATGTAATTGCAAGTTTCAATTATTTTTTCTCTGTTCGCAGCTTCTCTTTTGCGTTGCATTGTTTCAAAATGCTTTTGGCTGTGTATAATAGATTTATATACATCTATCGCAATCTTTGTGACGCTTAATACTAATAAAGCTATTACCACGAATAAAAGTCTTGCACCAACACTATAAGGCAATAAAAAAGCAACCATGAAAATGATTGCTAAAATTAATTTCGCTTTTTTGTTGATGTATAAATGTTTCATTGTTATTTACCTCCTTTATTCTTCTACACCAAATTCATCGCTATAGGCATCTACTTCGCCCATTTCTACTAAAAGTTCCTTTACCTGCTGTACTTCTAATGGAATAATTTTCTCTTCCCAAGTATAACCACAAGCATAAACAAAACCATATTTATACAAGAAGTATTCGCCAGTTTTCTTTTTGTATACTTCTTTGCAATAATAACCAAAGTCTGAATGGTCGGTTGTTGTTTCGCTTTTTGCAATTAATTTTGCTGTTTCAGTGTTGTATAATTTGTCATTAATTATTCTTTTCATAACTATTTCCTCCTTGTATTTTGCTTTTAGTTCCAGTAGTACCAGTCAACAATATTATTATTGTCATCTAATACTAACTCTATAATTACATCATCCCAGTTATCAGCTTCAAGGTAAAATGAATCATTATAAACATACTCATTTCCCTTACTGTCGATGAAATGAACACTAGGCATATTGTTTATACACGCAATAGATTTAATTCTTGCGTGTTCATAATGAATGGGCGTTTCTGTTGTAATTATTGTAGTTGCGTCCGTAGGTGTTAATGATACACCTAGTATGGTTGTAAATGTAAGTATAGTTGCTGTTAAAATTTTTTTCGCTTTCATAAAGCATACCTCCTTATTTTTTGCATAAAAATAACAGCCACCATTTGATGACTGTTATTAGTTATAGTTGCCTATTTATTTTTGTAAGTATTTTTGAACAAACTTTGGTAAATCATAGAAATAATAGTCGTATTCCTCCTCAATCTGTTCAGCCATTGTACCACAATAATTTGTAGTCCAATCCTCCCATTCAATCCCTTGTTCCTCTTTTAGCCAACGGTGGAATGGTAGTTTGTCTTCTGTATTAGGAGTTGGAATATTTTCAATATCAAAGTTCGTCTCTTCAATATTGTACCAATCCATTTCCCATTTTCCGTCTTGAAGTTCATAGATACTGACGCATCCATTGCACTCCCAAGTGCTTGTGGCGATGGGATTACCTGTTTCAGTATTGACACCGTACCAAAAGCCCTCTTTGAGGGTGAACCCGTGGTACTGGGCAGTTTCAAAGTCTGTCATTTCCTTTAATTTAAGCATAATTGCCTCCTTATGTGAGAGTCCTCACCCCAAATATTTTTATACGCATTTGGGTTGCGTTAGTTATTATGTATGGATATTGGTTTCCCATTTATATAAATGGTACTTACGGTGAGAACCACGAGAAGGTTTCCAACATTCCCACCATAAGGCAAAATTAATTTGCCTTTTCATTATCTTCTTCTTCGTGACGGCGTAATGATACACCTTTTTTATTTATTATTACATCGTATTCACCGTCACAAAAGTCTCTCATTAGCCCTTCTGTGATAATAGATAATGGTAAACCATAACTATTTTTACAACACTCTTTAAATTCTTCAAAGAGTGTTTCTTCTAGGCTAATGTTTACATTTTTTGTTGCCAATTAGACCACATCCTTTCAATATGTTTTTCTATTATTTTAACACAGTTTTAAAATAGTGTCAAAATGTAAATTAAAAGTCTGTAATCCAATCTCCTGTTTCCCAGGCTTCCCAAACTTTCAACAGTTCTTTTCTGTTCGACTCTTTTATTTGTTGAATAAAGTTGTTAAAATATTCTATTGGTAGTCTAGGAATAATTGGGTGTTTTTCGTGTTCTGTTGGAATCCATTCTTCATCATTAGCAGAACGTAATGCTATATCTATCCTCCCTTCGCCCACTATTAACTGGTCTGCGAAAATAGATACAGTGCAATTTTTGCATTGATATTTTAAATTTATACCATCACCTTCAGAAGCTCTCTGAAGTATTATTGTTACTGTCTCAGCATTTAAACCGTTTAAAGATATTTTATTCATTGGTATCCTCCTAGTATTCGTTTTTTTATGACGCAAACCCTCTTACATTATTACGCCTTTTTCTTCTAAGCATAACAATAAAAAATTGAGTGTATCCAAGTTATGGTTTTTTATAGTTGTATACACTTCATAAATGGCATCATAATCAGCCTTAAAAGCTTTTCTGATACCGTTTAAAAGCATTTCATCTATATTGTTGTTATCAATGTCACAATAAATTATGACAAATTTTTTAATTGACATAATAACCTCCTTGTGGGTAAATCTACCCCTTGCACATTTTTATACGCTTGCAAGTAGCGTTATTTTTTTGGCTTGTCATCATCAGTACACAAGTAGCCAACTTGCATAGACTAGGCATAAAGCCTAGTTTCGACTATTCATCGTCTTCTAACGGTGTTTCTTTATCAGGCACAATCATACCGTCAGAATTGATTGTTGCTGTACCTACTTCTAGCACAAGATTATTTCTTGCGTATTCAAGTGCAAGTTCGTGCGTTTCAAAAATGATGATGTGTTTTTCAGCTGGCATCATATCTAATACACACTTTTCAATTTTTACATAGCCGTACACTTCTAGCCCACCTCCTTTTATTGAACTTTATATAAAAATACGCACTATAGTTATATCAATAAATAATATATAGTGCATAAATTATAGCAAAATTTAATTTAATTCAACCAATTTTCCCATTGTAAATACGCCCAACCCATTCCAGGCGTATTAACGGTTTGCCGTTGACTTCAAAGAAAATATCATCTTCAGGTACTAGATTGTGCAAGCCATATTTTATAGCGTGTTTTGCACAATCTAGTAATAAGCTGTCAGGTGTAGTATCTGATGTTATAACGGTTACTGGTAATCCTAAGCAAGTTACCATTTAAAGCACCTCCAATTTGTAAATAACTAACTAATAGGTAATAAAAAAAGACTACCAAAAAAGGTAGTCTATAGGTATTATAGTGTTAAATCATAAAACCAGTGTCAACTGGTTTGTGGTTAGGCGTAATGGATTTAACCTTTTTACGCCTTGTAATTGTGTCGTTTGATTGCATAGAAATATATTCGTTGGGAGAATATTTTACTATGCAACGACCTTTTAAGCCGTTTTTATCAATCAAAGGTTTAATGAAGTGGTTATAGTAACCAGCCACGCACTTATTGTGTAGTTTGAGTGTTACCCATCTATCGCCTTTTAAAACTTTGATACTATTACTTGTGTAATCATCAATTAACCAAACTGAAGGCTGGTTAATGTTATTGTGCATAAGGTTAAAAGAACCATAACAGCTACCCTTTGAGAATATATAGTTATATAAATTGAATTGTTTTTTAACGACATTGAATTTTTTCATTTTTCATCACTCCTATATTAGTTACTATTAGTTAAAATTTATTACACTAAAAAAGGGACTATATAGCCCCTTTGGTTAGATTTTTTATATCGTTGGTACAATTTCAGACAATGCACCAAACAATTTTTTATTTTTTTCGCTATTCATCGGATATAAGTTAACGATATAGCCGTGGTTTTTATTCACATAGTTTTCGTATTTAGTAACACAATTTTCTACTGTATTACCAAATACATTCACATATTTTCTGTTAGTGTCAGTATCGTAGACACCGAAATATTTTAGCATAAATTATACCCCCTTATATTTCGTAAAGGTTGTTAGCAACCTTCGCTGGTCTATCCTTTTTAGAATAGCCGACACGTTCGCCAACTGTACTGAGAATAAGCTGACGAACCAGCTTATTTTTACTATTAAGTACCTGCTTGTTGCTGAGTGTTTCATAGTTACGAACACCCTTAGCGTTGAAAGTACCAGACTTAGTGAACGCCACACGCAAGATATAATCAAGCGTGCTAGTGCTGATGTTAGTTAGCTTAAAACTAGATTCAGCACCCAAGCGATTATTTATAAAAGCCATAATTTCAGCTTTTATATTTTTAGTGTCTTCAATTGTCACCTTGCTATTAACATAGTAGTTATAGCAAGCGTTGACTAATTCAACGCTACCCTTGAAGCTCACAGCCTTCAAAGGCTTGTAACTCCAAGCAAGGAGTTTTACAACACCGTCAGCTGTTTGAAAGTTTTTATAACTGCCGACATATTCAGTTTTAATCTTTTCAAGTTCTTGAAGTTCATTTTCAAGCCCTTCTAATTTTTCCTTATTAGTGCCGTCCTTGCTTTTTTCATTAGTAATGCTCTTTTTTACATCACTAATTTTTAAAGCAAGTTCAAGAGCAAACAAACCTTCCACAGCTTGCTTAAATTCGACTTCATATTGTGACTTTAAGTTGTTTAAACCAACCTTTTTAGAATTGATTTCAAACAACTTAAAATCGATAGTTGTGATTGTAGTTGTTTTTTCAGTTGTAGTTTTTGTAGTTGTAGTTGCTTTTGTAGCCATAATTATGCCACCTTTCTTTTAATTTTTTTATTTTGACAACTAGATACAGTTCTAACCTTTGAAAAAATGCACGCAAAAAACATTGTGCAACACAAGTGCAATACTTGTGCCGTCTTTTTAAGTTTATGCAATATTCGACACAACTTTTATTATTGTTAGCTGTTCTATACAGAACAGCCCCCTTTTTTGTTGCTAGTTTAATTTCTTCTATACAGAATACTTTTAAACTGTAATAATAAAAACTATGTTCTTGTTTTCAAAGTACACTAGTTTTTCAAAAAAACTAGAAAAAAATAGAGTATGTAAAATTGTAAAAAAGAAAAAAATAAATTTGAATTGTAAAAAAATGACATTTTAAGTAAAAAACAACGCACTTGACAAAAATATAAAAAGATGTTACACTACTTGTGTAGAAGTTGTGCGTCAGTACTAACTTTTTACAATATTCAATTTTTTTTAGAGTTTAGCTCCTCTTTCAAAATCGGCTAAACTCTTTTCTTATTTACATTATTATTATAACAGATGATAAAACATCTGTCAATAGATTTTTAAGAAAAAATCTTGAAATCTTTTTTATTTTTTGTCTTATTATCTTTAAGACAGTTATTATTATACAGTATCTTTTTTATATTGTCAAGTAATTTTTAATATTTTTTCTTAAAAATTCGATAAAAATATTTTTACCTTATTTACCAATAATAACCATAGAAAATCTACTGGTTTATTTTTAATCCCTTTATATCCTATCAGCTTACTAGGATATAATGTAAAATATTGTTTTACAGTCGTTTTGGGGATAACTGGGGGGTGGCAAAAACCAGAATTTAAGCATCAAAATCACCTCTAGGTATAAGCTATTTCATCCACACACCAACTCAAAAATTTACCAATTTTCTTCTACAAAAATAATCTCTCAAACGCCCTATTTTACTAGCAAAAATCACGCTTTTTACTTTCAAACCACTTATCGTACACCTTATCGTTCAAACCCTTGAAAAACAGTATTTTCAATACTAAAAATTCATAAAAATAAATAATTACCAATTCAGAAATAATACACTAAATCATCAAATAATAAAATAAAACAGTAATCAGAACGATAACACTTTTATGTCAAAACCACTTCAAAGGTTTTAGAAGAAATTATCAAATAATTTTTTCTTTGATATATCAAATTAAATCCAATTATTACCATATTAAATACTGTTAATCACACAAAATTTAATACATTTATTACATATCACTATACTAAAACCTATATATTTTTAAGTTATTTTAAAGAAATTTTCTTAATATTTTTAAAGAAAAATAAATTAATCCCAATTAACAACTATAGATTTTTTCTTAGATTTTAATATTACATTTCTATAACTCCCTTATTTCATGTTAAACAAATTTTAAATAAAACCTCTACAAAAAATAGACCCTTTGATAAGGGTCGGTCTTTCTGAAATTATGAGCAAAGCGAATAATAGAAGAAAGAATTTTGGGATAGATATAACTTTCTATATAAATCAATTATAAATAGAGAATATATAAGTGTAATAAAATTATTTTATATTAAAGGAGAGAGTATAATGAATGCTTATTTAGTACCTATATCAACCAATAAATCTAAAAATTTTAATTATCTTAGACTTTGTTTTGCATTTAGTGAGAAAGAAGCTTACATTCAGACAAGTAAAGAATTTCCCCTTAATGAAGTTCAATCATACAAAGAAATTCCTTATGACATTTTTGATATTAATTTTTTTAGTATAAAAGAATCTATCATCTTTAATAAATCAAAAAAATATGATATAATAAAGAAAATATATACTAAGGAGAGGATTAATATGGATATTTATGATTATATGGATTGGGGAGACTATAATGCAAAAATCAAAGAACTTGCTGGAAAAGCCCTGCCCGAAAAATGGAGTTTTGATAACAATGAAGATAATTATATTTTAAAGAATTATTTAAAATACACTTTCAATAAACTTCAAGACGAAGGTAAGGTTATAGAAACAGAAGATTATTGTGTTTTTGATACTGGATTATTTTCTTGCTATTATGAACCAATTTATGCTTATGGTGAACTAAATAAAAATAATGATGAAAATGCTGAAAAATGGTTCTTTAAAGGATTCAAGGATAAATATGAATTAGGAGCATTAGATGTAATTAAGGATTTTCCACAAAGAGCAGATTTCTTTTCTGACCCTTCAAGATTAGTGTTTAATTGGCATTTAGAAGTAAATAAAAATTATAAACATATTCTTGATGACTTAAATACATCCCAAAGATTGCCAGATTCTATTAAAAATAGTGAAAGACCTTTAGATGTATTAAAAGGAGTTATAGATACTGCTATTCAAAAAGTAATAGCAAATTATAAATTAGCAGTTCCTCATTATTATCAAAACAAAATACAATTATTAGTTCCTTTATGTTTTGGGAAAGATGATAAACCTGATGTAGCATTAGTATTGGATTTAAAGAAAAATGGATATTATCAAGCTACCACATGTTTATCTATGGAAATGGCTTATATGGATGCAAGATTAATAGCAAAACCAGAATCTAATTGGTTAATAGCTGAAAATATAAAAGAAGATTAAAATATAAAACAAAATAAGATTAAGTAAAAGACAGTTGATTTTTTCACTGTCTTTTTTTATTGCTATATTACAAGTTTGATATAAAAGAAGAAATATTTATCAAGTATAGATTAATAATAGCCAATATAAAAAGAGAATATATTCATGATTTACTTTAAGAAGATAAAATTATATAACATCTTCTCAAAGAGAGAAAATAAAGATTATAGAGATAAAGTCATTGAACATTTATTTAGCCATTACAAAATCAAATGTATAAATAAATTCAATAGATAAAAAGAGAAATATAATTTATCCAGATAGTTGTAATTTATTATTTGCACTGTCGAATATGAGATTAGTGATTAATAAGAAAAGTTAAATATAGTTGTAATAGAAACGAAGATATAAGAAGATATAAACAGAGAATAAAGTATAGAGAATATAATACAATGAAAATAATATAACAAACAAAAAAATAAAATAGTAATTTATGAATGTAATGAATAAATTACTATTTAGTCTATCTTATTAAATATGTATTATATCTTAGTCCTGTTCAGTATACATACACTAAAGTGCTGTCAAAATTTTAATATTTAAAAATTGGACATACACGAAGGTGTCGTTTGCCGAACTCTCGTAAATTAAATAAGAGAATAATCAAATAACATGAAAACACAAAATAAAATTGTATATACAAAGGAGTAAATATGAACCAACAAAGAGCAGAATATTTTACATGTTTCCCAAATGATTATATTCAAGGAAATATCAAAACAAAATATGGTATTAGTCGAAAATTCTATATTACTTATATACTCATTGATAGATATAGGTCGTATGAGGATTATAGCTGGATTACTATTCGTAAAGTAATGGAATTTTACGGATATAAAACTACCAAACATAAACCAAAAGCATTCCATGAAATTCTTGATGTATTGGAATATATGATAAACAACAAGATGATTGAAGTTAAACAAAGTCTTGACTCTGTTGGATATGATACTGGGATTGAAATAAAAATCATTCCTGATAATTTTGATGCGACAGATAAATTTTCAAAAGTTACATCAACTCAACTTGATTTTATAATGATGAATGAATCTAGCATTAATAAAGAGAATATATTGATGGCGTTTCTTTACATCAACTCATATATTTATATACGACAAAGAGATAAAAACGGAAATGAATTGTTATCAGAACCCCAAGATAAACCTGAAGCATTTTTTAGAAGCATAGATTCTATGGCTAAAGAACTTTCTATGTCAAAAGACACTATTAATCAATGTATTCAGTATCTTACATCTCCTATTGGTAATAAAAACCCGCTTTTAATTAAGAGAGAAGTTGGTAGTGTTCAGCTTGACCCGAAGAAACCACCAAGAAATGCTCCAAATATATATGTACTTAATAAAGAAGGTTATGAACAAGAAATTGAATGGGCGATTAATAAGATGTTGGAAGTTTATAAAGTAAATTCATTTGAAGAAACAAAAGGAGGAAACAGAAATATGAAGCAAGATTCCCATAAAACTTAAACACAAAAAAGAGAATAACTACATATACAACCAAATAAACTTTGGCAACTTGTCAATGTAAAAGCACGCAATTGTCAAAGTTTAGATGGAGAATATAATAATGAAGCACTTAATATGTGTCTTCATCTTAAACTATAGCAGTAAAATATATTTTTATTAAAGAAAGGAAAGAAATCAAATGAGAGAATTAAAAATTGATCCTGAATTAAGAGACTTATTACCACCACTTACTAATGAAGAGTATAAACAACTTGAAAAAAATATTATAGAGAATGGTTTTGACAAAAACTTTCCAATTATGGAATGGCATGGATTTATTGTAGATGGTCATAATCGTTATTCTATTTGTAAGAAACATGGTATTGATTATGTAGTTGGTACTCTTGCTTATGAAACAAAAGAAGAAGTTATGGAATGGATGCTTGATATCCAGCTTGGTAGACGCAACTTATCCCCTATTCAAAGAATAGCAGTAGCTGAGAAGTATAGACCGATATATGAGAGACTAGCAAGAGAGAATTTAAGATTAGCTGAAGGTGGAGATAGACGTTCAAAGGAATATATTAAAAATCAAGGTGTGGAAAATTTACCACAGGTTGATTTTTCTAAAAAAGAACGCAATCCAACCACTTCTGAAAAATTATCAGATATAGCAGGAGTATCTGAAAAAACCTATCGTATGGGAGCAAAGGTGCTTAATTCAGATAATGAAGATATAAAACAAAGAGTATTATCAGGTGAAACTTCTATTAGTGCTGGATATAAAGAATTACAGAATGAAAGTAAGAAAACACAGACTTCTGACAATTTAAACGGAGAATACAATAATGAACTAATCACCACAAGTTCACAAAAGGCAAAAGTTAGTGATGAAGTCAGACAAATATGTGAAGACCTTAAAACTGAAAAGTCAAAAGAATATCTTGATTCTATTTGGGACTACAAAGTTTCTATTATTGAATGTATGAATGCTGACTTTGAGACATATTATGATGGTTTTGTTAGTATTCTCAATGATATGGAAGCTAGAGTTACTAAAGCAGAGTTAGATGAATGTATTGTTAATGCAGAGAATAATGTAATGAAGTTATTAACAGCTATTGAATCAGCTAAGAAAACAACTTTAAAAAAGGAGAATTAAAATTATGAAGTTAAAATTAAAGGAAGCATTAAAAGAAACAGAAGAAAAAATTGAAAAGAAAATTGAAAGAAAACGTGTACCAATTGATAAACTTGATTCTATGTTGAATTATCAGAGAGATATTGACATGCATTTTGTAGAGGAAAATAGTAAAGATGGGATTTTTGAGGAAAGTAAAGTCAGTATCGTACTTGTAAGTGTTAGAGTCGATGGCTCTATGAAAGTTTGTGATGGTCAGCACACTATAGCAATCCTTAAAAAGCGTGGATATACAACAGTTGAATGTGAGCTTAGATATGGACTTACTGAACAAGAAGAGAATGATTGGTTTAGTGATGAGAATACCAAAAGACGTGGACAATCAAGAAAGCGCACATTAACTGCTCAAATCAATGGCACATATGATAAACATAAAGATGAACAAGATTTTTATAATTGTTTAAAGTCTATCGGATTTAAACTTAATATTTATGGAGAAGAAACTGGTAGTGATTATAAAATTGGTTGTCCTGCTAAATTATTAAATATTTATAAGGAATATAGTAAAGCAGAAAAAGTGAATTGTTTTATTGAGTGTCTTGATATTGTAAAATCTTGTTTTAATGGTGAACCATTATCTTTACAGTGGGGTTTTCTTCGTGGAATGTTTGATTTTTATGAGACTTACTATAATGAATTTGATAGAAAGCGTATTGTAGAAGTATTATCACGTGAAAACGTAAGAGATATTAAAAAGGATGCAGAAGCTGATATTAGAACTAAAAAGACATCATTAAGATATGCGAAACTGTTTGTTGAAAAATATAACTTCAAACTTGCTAAGAAGAAAACATTAAAGATGAGTAAACTAGAAGATTAAATAAGTGTTATAAAAGGAGAATAAAAGTATGAAGAACGAAAAATATAAAGATTTAGGAAACACAATATTAGTAAACATTTCGGACAACTTCCAAATTGTATGTATGTACGAGCATTATAAGGATATGCCAGACGATGAATACTATAAATTATATCTGTACATAAGGAAAGAAGATATTGAGATTATGGATATTATATGGGATTATGCTGGTCATCGACTTAAACTTTCAAATGGTGTTCCGAGTAAAATTGGGATTAGTAGATATATTCGAAACTTAGATAAGAATGGTAGTTTAGATAATTGCAAACAGAATTATGATTCATTAATGGATTATATAGATATTGGTATAGATGTAACAGAGAATAATTAAAAGAGAATATAAGTATAGGCGGCTAACCTATAATAGCTAGTCGCCTACAAAGAAAAAAGACTACAAAACAATAATATAAAGAGAATTAAAAGAACAACAAATAAAGAATAGAGTAAAAGAAATGCATTTAAACTTCCATCACAAAGATGAAAAGACTTAAACTTTACTGTTAGGCTCAAATTATCTCTTTTCTATGGGGGATGACTTCCCCTATTATATTATTGTTTTAGCATAATATTTATGCCAGTTTTATTATATTACATTTGCTTTTATTTTTCAATGCTTATATTAAAAATATATAAAGAATATAAAAAGTCACATTATTTCGGAAAGGATGATGCGATATAAGAGAATTATTTAAAAAGGAGAAAGAAAATAGTGAGAGAAAAATATAAGAGAATTTATTTAACACAGGAAGAAGATTACAATTGTAGATTTGGTGGATATATTTCTGAAGACGATTTTACTACTAATTATAACAGAATGCGTAATTCTACATCAATAGCGGATAGAATTATGGCTGATATTAACTTTAATCAAAGACTACAGGCTGTCACAAAAATCAAGAAAGAAAGAAGGAATAAAAGTGATAAGTAATAAGTTTTATATTCCTTCTATAGATGCAAAAGATATATATTTAGCATCACATTGTAACTACAGCGAATTAAAAGAGTATAGTTTAAAGCTAAAAAACAGAGATTATAATCTACGAAAGTTCATTAATTCTTATGATGATAGCCTAGATTTAATAGAGTTGTTAGATATTTATACAAAGAAGTATAGAAGAAATGATATTGTTTTTAAAGTTAAAAAGAATAGATATTCTGTTCATATAATCAACCTTACTTTTAAATATTCTGTTAAAGAATGGAATCAAATGAACAAAAATACTTTTGTCAAATTTGGATATAATTACAGAGATTTGTTATTTGAAGATTGTGTTGCAAAAAATGAAAACGGAGAAATAGTTGGAGTTCAGATAAATGAAAAGGTAAATAATATAGAAACTTTACCAAAACCGTTTTTTAGCAAAGAAATTCAAATAAAAGATAAGAAGGATAAGAGTGTTGTCAAAGAAGTTCAAATGCAATACTCAAAAAAAGGTGATTTTAAGATTATAAAAAACAATTCTCAGCTTAGAAAGGAATTATACGAAAACGGATTTTATTGTGATGGTATTAAATATTGCCGTCTTAAAAGGTCTACTGGTTCAGCAAGAGTGGGAAAATGTTGGTTTATTAACGAAGATTTATTTGAACCACTTCTAAAATTTAGTTCTGGAAAGATTGTTCCAAAGTTAGGACAAGAGATAGATTTGGCGGCATATGAGGGATATATAGCCCTTCCATCTAGTAGTATTATTGATGTATTACCTATTAAACCAGAAAATATTCTGTTAATTGATGATTATACGAGTATGTTTCAAGAAGATGTAATTGAGACACACGATGAAGATGGATGCTTAAAAACCACCGAAAAAAGATGCGACATTGAAAATGTTATTTGGGATGGACAATCTCTTTTAGACATATCTTTGTTTGGAGATTATAAAAATTATGGAATGCTTCTACTGAGAAATCTAATGTTTAAGTCTTGTTGTTTTAATTGTAATATACAACAATGGTTTAAAGATAATAACATAACAAGCATATCTCAACTTAATGGAAAGACGATAGCGACAAAAATCGAAGATATAAAATTAATTACAACGCCAAGTAGTATTAAATATTTAAAGTTTGGAACATGGGAAGAATGGTTAGATAATTTGTATCCTAATTTTGGGGTTGTGAAACATGATAAGGAAACTCATTTCTTTGGTGGTCGATTAGTACAGACTCATTATCAATTGATCAATACTCTTCAAATGTCGAAAGATGAAGTAAGAGAGTTTTTGGAAGATTCTCTTAGTTTTGCTCAGATGTTAAGAGATAGACCAGAAGTTGTTCGTCATTATATTAAATATCCTGATATTGATGAAATGAATCCTTTGAATTCACCAATGAGTAGTAAAAATGATGTAGTATATAATTTGATGTGTATAAATGACAACTTTACAAAAACAAAGTATTATCAAGAATTTCTTATTGATTTACTTCGTTCTTATTATAAGAATCTCAAAAACGGACATGTTTATGTAAACGGCAACTATTCTACATTATTAGGTAATCCAATAGAAATGCTCAGACAATCTATTGGTAAATTTAATGGGAGTAGTCAAATAGGAGCAGGAAATATACATAGTACACGTTTTGAGTATAATAAAACTCTCTTAGCAAGTAGGTCTCCTCATGTTACGATGGGTAATGTTTGGTTACCATATAATACAGAAAACAAATTGATAGACTGTTATTTTAATCTTACCAATGAAATTGTATGTATTAATTCCATTGGAGAAAATGTATTGCAAAGATTAAGTGGTGCAGATTTTGATTCAGATACGGTAATGCTTACGGACAATGAAACACTTATTCGTGCTGCTAAAAGGAATTATCACTTATTTAAAACTCCAACCTCTTTTGTTAGTTCTACAAAGGTAAAAAGATATTATACACCTGAACAGCAAGCCGACCTTGATATTAAAACCGCTGATAACAAAATTGGTGAAATCATAAATTTGTCTCAAGAGTTGAACTCATTATTGTGGGAAAGAATGTATTATGGAGCTACATATGATGATATTAAAGAATTATACTATGATATTTGTCAATTAGATGTAATGAGCGGTATCGAAATAGACAAGGCAAAGAAAGAGTTTGTAATCAATAACAGTAAGGAACTTGATAGGCTTCGCCAGAAGTATGATAAAGTTTTATGTGAATATGAAGATACTGAAGACGGAAAATCAGTTAAAGGAAAAAAAAGAATGCCACATTTCTTTTCTCATATCGCTAAACAAAAAGGCTATTATAATCCAGTTAAAAAGGATTATGTTAAATATCATACTTCAATGGACTATTTGCAAACTATAGTTAATGGATTTAAAATAAAAAATCCTTATAAGAAAGACTGGTTACCATTTGTGTCTATATTGGATAATTCGTTGTTTAGAACATCTGGTGTAAATCAAAAGCAGATAAATAAAATTTATAGTATATTGAAGAAATTTATAAATGAACGAAAAAGTATTTATGGTTCAGAAAATGATAGCAAAGAAGATAAAAATGAAAGAGCGAATAAGCTAAGAGAAGACCTTATTTCGGAAATTGAGAGTGAAACTATTGGATTTTCTACTTTATATAGACTTCTTTCTTCTTTAGAAGATAAAGAAAATTCTCAAGTAAAGAATATTCTATTGGAAGTATTATATTTATGTGGGAATAAGAGTTTTAATAAAGCAATTATAGAATCTTCTCAAGAAATTCTTCAATTAGAAGAAGATGGAGATGATATTAAGTTGTTTAATATTGGTTATAAGATCAAAAATAAGATGATTTATTATAAAGAATAATTATCATCTTCATTAATTTTTTGCATTTTTAATGTAAAATTCGGCGTTTGAGGCTTAATTACACCACCTACTGTGGCGCTATTTTTAAGTTACATAGGAAGGGGTAAGTTATCTATCTATTATTTAAAAACACACATTGCCGTTCAGCGGTATTTAAAAAGGCATAAGTCTATTTATTATCAATTTTAATTTAAGATGACTACCCTATTCTATTTTTCGTATTGTTCAATTTATACCAATTATATCAAAGGAGTGACTATAATACAAGAGAAAAGATATTATAATCAAAAAGATGTTATAGAAGAAATAAATTTAAGAACAGGTTGTTCACTGAAGGATATTTGTAAAATCATAAATACTTTAGGAGATGTGGTAAAGGATAAATTTAGTGATAGTGATAATTTTGTAGAGTTAAAATTATTTCCTGGACTAAAAGTAACTTCAAGGTATATACCATCCGAACAATCCGTTACAAATAGATTAAATACGAATTCAGATTACTCTATATTTATGTCATCAGTGTTTACAGATGATTTTAGAAAAAAAGTCAGATATTTGCATAATTGTGAAAAAAATAAATGACTTAAAAGTTCATAATGTCAGCTCATATATTCTCTTATTCGAAGAGTAGGTATCCCCCTACTCTTTTTTGCGTTATTGGTTTAATGGTAGAACATCAGTCTTCCAAACTGAGGGTGCGGGTTCGATTCTCGTATAGCGCTTAATGTCATTCAAATGACATAATAAAAACGAAAGAAGGAATTATTATAATTAATATTAGCAAAGAAGAAGCAAAGTATCTTAGAGATAAGGGTCTTGGTTATTTTATTAATCATACTTATACTAGATACAAGCATTATTTCTTAGTTGAAGACAAGAAGGCAATGAAAGCTCTTAATAAGTACAGAGAAAATATTATTAGCTATTCAAAATTTGCATAATTACAAATGGAATGAAAGGAAGATTTAAATGGCAAAGTTAAGTAAAAGCACTACATTTAAGAACGCTACGATAGACTTAAATGACATGACGATTACAGAATACAATAAGGACGATTGTAAGACTTACAATTTAAGACAGTTACTTGAAGACTGGGATAAAGTTGAAGGTATTTCTCTTACAATTAAACAGGACGATGAAATTCCTGCCACTAATGATTAAGGGAGTGTTATTAACTGTTTAATATTGAAGAAGAATTAAAAAAGTATGAATTAACTACAGACAGGTATGAGCAATTGTTACAAGATTGTTCAAATAAGGTACAGCATATTTCTGACGATGACTGGTCGGAAATCTGTGCTAGATATGGTCTTGAGTTTAATCCTGATACGATTCGTAAAGGTTCACAACCACCTCTTGTAGGTTCTGCATTTGTGTCTGAATATTATAAGTGGAAAGAAAGTCAGAGTGATTCATCACACGATGACAAATATCTTAAAGAACTTGAAAATCAGAAGCGTGAATTACAGAAAGAACGAGTGAAAGTTCGTGATGAAAGAAATGAATTAAATCGTGTAATTCGAGAAGAAGCTAGAAAAGAAAGTTATAAAGAGCAGGTAATTAGAAATATTTTAGAATATCAGAGTTCCCCTCTTTTATATGATGAATCAAAACAGTTTACTGGTGTTTTAAAAACAGACAATGATTTAATTATCTCATGTACAGACATTCACGCTGGAATTGAAATTGATAATTATTTCAATAAATTTGACGAAAATGTATTAAAAGATAGATTTAATCAGTATCTTGATAAGATTTTTGAGGTTCAATTAAGACATGGTTCAGAAAATGCCTACGTAATTTTATCTGAATTGGTTTCAGGAATTATTCATAATGAATTAAGAATTGAGAATAATCAAAATTTAATCGAACAGTTTTTGAGTGTTACGAATTATATTTCTCAATTCTTAGCTGAATTAAGTTATCATTTTAATACAGTAAATGTATATATCTGTCCAGGCAACCATTCTCGTATTTCTCCTAAAAAAGAAGATTCTTTAAAAGGAGAAAACATCGACCATCTTGCTATTCCATTTTTGGAAGCAAAATTACAGAATTTTGACAATATTAAATTTTATAAAAACGAAATAGAGGAATCTATCGCCATGTTCACCGTGAGAAATAATATTGTTATGAGTTCACATGGAGATAAAGATTCTCCTAGTAATGTCGTACAGAAATTTACATTTTTATTTGGGACTTGTCCATCCTTAGTGTATCTCGGTCATAGACACAAAAATGGGTTAACGACCGTGTACAATACTAAAGTAATAGAAAGTGGAACACTATCAGGAACAGATAATTATGCATTAGATTTACGATTACATACTAAGCCATCTCAAACCATTTCTGTTGTTACAAAGAATGGATTAGATTGCCTGTATGATGTAAAATTTAACTAGACCAGAACTCGACTGGCATTAATAAACGAGAATAACTTATGTTAGCCATATTGGTTCACGATTAACCGTGTTTTAAAACAAAAAATCGTAAAAGTTATGAGAGAGTTGACCAGATTGGCAGCTACTCTCTATTTTTGTAAACAAAAAAATAAAAATTATTAAGAATGAAAGGAATTAAAAAAAATTATGACAAAGTTAGAATTAATTAGAGAATACACAGAAAGAGTAAACGACGTATTTGCAGGTTTAGAAATTAATAAGAAGTTCAATCAGAAGGAAACAGAAGCTTTTCTCTCTACATTTGAAACAATGATTGTAGAAAATCTTACAGCTAATAAGGAAGAAAAGATTCCATTTGGTAGACTTGGTGCATTTTCTGTAAAGAATGTTCCAGAAAAGAGTGGTGTTTCTAAGCTTGGTGGAGTTGAAAAGCCATGGCACACAGAAGCTCACTCAGAAATCACATTCAAGATGAATAAGAGTGCTAAGAATATCTAATTTAGGAGAGTGAGTTATTTGGAAACATTAAAATTCTCATGTGTAGAAGATTTTTGTGAATATATTGTAGATACAATACATGACATTGCAAAAGAAGACCCATTAAATGATGTAACAGTTATTGCAAAATATGACGAAATGAGAGAAATCTTTGCAGAGTTAATCAGATATGGTTATGAATGTATGTCCATTGATACATTCCATCCTGTAGATTTTGACGGCTACAATGGTGAATATGTATTAATGATTTATGACAACGAACTCTGGTTGAGTTTAGCTAGAAATAAAGAAGGTATCTATTATGATAACTGTGGTGCTTCTAAGGTCTTTATTTTAGATAATTGTAGCTCAAAGGTAATTCAGACTGTTGACACAGATGATGCTTATGAGGTAAATATTGAAGAAGACGATGATGCTTGTTGTGGTTGTTGCGATTGTTGTGAAGCACATAATCAAGCGGCAGAAATCTTAAAAGACGAAGATGGCAATATTTGTGGCTTTGCAATAACAAAACATACAGATAATGGACATTCTTCTTATTCTTATTACAATAGCAATGGTTTAGATGTTGAAGATTTAATCGAAAAGTTAAGATTTGATTTTTAAATATGGGAGTGCGTGGTAAATACTGCGCACTCTTTTATTATGGCTTAATAGCTTAATGGTAAAGCATTCAAGGTAAAACCGCAGACACCAGTGTGAAAGCCACTGACGAAAAAGATACAAGTTCGAGTCTTGTTTAAGTCGTTAATTTCGATGTTCAAATGTGAAATAAACAGAGAATATAAAAATGAAAACAATTGGGATAGCTTAGAAAATATTCTCGGCAAAAGGGTTCCCAAGAATCATACTGCTTTAGCAGTGTGAGATTCAATATATTGAAAGAAGGTTTAAAAAATTCTTGAGATTAAGGGTGAAATCTGGAAAGACATTGCAGGATATGAAGGTAGATATCAGATTAGTAATTATGGACGAGTAAAAAGTTTTGCAAGAGGTGAAAATATTTTATCTCTTAAATTTAACAAGCACACAAAATATCTTACGGCTAATTTATATGACCATGGCAAGAGGAAGACTGTAGATGTCCATCGATTAGTTGCAATGGCTTTCATAGAAAATATAGAGAATAAGAAATGTGTAAACCATATAGATGGGAATAAAACTAATAATTATGTTGAAAATCTGGAATGGTGTACATATAGTGAAAATCTTATTCACGCATACAAGACTGGATTAAGACAAAAGAAAAACGCATCAGTAGTGTAATGGTAACACAAAATTGTTTGAATTTGATTTTTGGTTCGATTCCAAACTGATGTAATAATGTTCAATGTTTATAGCGAAATAAACAGAGAATGTATAAATGAGGTCGGATGGATAATCCGATAAAGAGTTCATAGGATGGTTAATACTCTCCTATCTCTACCTTCGTTAGTGAGACGCATGTATAGGGTATACTCCTATCGCACTAATTAGCGGAGAGACTTGCAGGATAATTACCTGCCCTCTCCTTTTACTAGAAGATATTTTTTAGAAAAGGAGAAATTTAAAATGAAAAAAGAAAACAAAATTTTAAAGAAATTTGAAGTAACTGATGTAACTATTGAGATTATTGATGGAGTTCCAATGTTTGAACTTTATTCAACTGGCATGGCACTTGGATATGTAAAAACTGCTAAAGGAAAGCAGTATGCAAGAACAGAAAGAATTGATAAAACTGTCAAGAATGCTGTAATTACGCCAGTTGTCCACGATGGACAACCATTTTTAACAGAGAATCAGTTATATGATTTTATGTTTGAAGCACATACAGAAAAGTGCAAACCATTTAGAAAATGGGTTGTAAATGAAGTTCTTCCAATGGTTAACAAAACAGGTGGTTATGTAGAAACAGATAGAGAAGAAGAATTTGTAAATAATTATCTTCCTGATTTAAGCGAAGAGACAAAAATTCTTGTTATTCGTGAGTTGCATGATAATAATGAAAAATTAAAAGCTGAAAATACTGAGTTAAAAGAATTTTATGACACGCTTATGAGTACAGAAGGTCTTCTACCAATGAACACTGTTGCTAAAGAACTTGGTATTGGATTAAAGAGATTATATTTATTTCTCAGAAACAATGATGTGATGTTTTACAAGGGAAATATAAATATTCCATATCAGAGATTTATGGAACAGGGATTATTTAAAGTAAAAGAAACTCCTTGTACCGATGGTAATTATAGACCTGTTAGTTATGCCACTCGTAAAGGATTGGAATATATTAGAAAGTTGCTTGTAAAGAAAAATCAGATTAATATTGAATAAATGACAAAGAAGTGATTTAGTGTTTATTGCTATTTCACTTCTTTTAATTGGAAGGAAGTGATAAAATGGCAGAACGAAGCAAAAGAATTGAAATATATGACAAAGAAAAATTCGAACATATAAATCCAGAAACATTAAAACTATTTCAAAAATATCAGATAGATATGTCTATTCGTGATTTATCTCCGAACTCTATACAAGCTTATAACGCAGATCTTAAACAGTGGTTTATTTACATGTATGATAATCAATTCAATTTATCTGTACTAGAAGCAACCGAGGATGATATTACTGAATATTATTATTGGCGTAAGCAGCAAGGAAACAATGTAAACAGGCAGAAACGTATTATGGCTTCTGTATCTGCATTTTATAAATTCCTTCGCAAGAAGAAACTTATTGTAGAATCACCTACTGAATTTATTGATAGACCAAAAGCAGGACAACCAATTACTGTACAGACCTATCTTACAAAAGAACAAGTACAGTTAATGCGTGAAAAACTTGAGGAGTATGGTGATGTTCAATTACAGGCATATGCTTTTCTTTCTCTAACCACGATGGCGAGAGTAAATGCTATTGCAAGTCTTAAATGGAAACAAATTGATTTTGATGAAAGAACTTGTAATGATGTGCTCGAAAAGGAGGGAAAGATTGTTGAACTTAGCTTTAGCAAAGAGACAAAAGGCTATCTTGAAAAGTTGATTCAGTATCGTAAAGACAATAATATTGACGATCACGGAAGAATCTTTATTACCCCATATACAGATGAAGATAAACCAATTAAAAATAGTACGCTTAATGATTGGTGCAAGAAAATTGGTAAAATAATTGGAGTACCTACGCTTCATCCTCATGATTTTCGTCATAGTTATGCAACTCTCTTAAAAAATGAAGGTATTAGTTTAGAGGATGTATCTACTATGCTTAATCATGCTGGGACAGATGTCACTAAGAAATATTATATCAAAACAGATACTTCTAAGGTTAGAAAGCTCAAAGATAGCATTGAGATTTAATGAATAATCTTTTAAAACTACCCAATATATGTTATAATAAATACATAGAAAATGTTTTACAAGAGGGGTTATTTATGGAAATGATATACAAGAAATTAAATACATCAAAATTAACACAACGTAATAGAAAAACAGTTTTTACTTTTAATGCTTTAAAGAACGCTACGCCCATGCAATGGAAAGATACTGTTTATAATGGAACAGCAAAAGTTATAATAAGCAAACAAGGGATAAATTATGTTTAATCTTTTGGTTGAGTTTATTAAAGAACTAGATGTTGAATCATTTGAATAATTAAAATAAAATGATCGCTATTTTATAGCGGTCTTTTTGTTTGAGTGAAATTTTGTTGTGGAAAATAGTAGCAACGTAAAATAAAGGCTATTTTGACTACTTATCAAGAAGATAGTTGACTAGCATTCAAGATGAATGTTCCTTCCGACTTAGGTGATATCGGTATCTGGCTAGGAGAGAATTAGCTGAGAGCCTCGAAAAGTGACCTAGTACACGACTCAGCGAGTGAAGTTGAAATACTTCGACCATCTATAAATAAGGTAATAGTGAGATGGAAATATTATGCAACGAACCTGAAGCTAAAGTCTATTTGCGGGATGCATACTGCTCTTAGATGTGCAAGTTCATCACTTGCCGTTGCCCTATTTTATTTGTTAAAAGAAAGGATTATCATTATGAAATATAAAATTTTGATTAAGAATTCTGATGCTAAATTAAAAAATCTTTGGGAAGTTTATGGAACTACTTCTGTAACAGGTTCTACTGTAACATTTACAGAATTTGAAACAGAAGATGTAAATGAGTTACAGGATACAATTGCTGAATTAGATAAAGAAATTGGATTCGAGAACATTAGGGTTATTTCTGATGTATCTTATACTATTGGTGTGACTGTGGATAAAGCCGTTGACAATGAGGAATAATACTCTATAATTATACATATATCTAAATGGAGAGGTGAATATAATGAAAAAGAAAAAATATATGAAAAAGCCAGTAATAATAGAAGCATATAAAACTGATAAAGAAATGATAATTCATACATTAGAAGGCGATTTAAAGGCTTCACCTGGTGATTATATTATAACAGGAACTCGTGGAGAACAATATCCTTGTAAACCAGATATTTTTGAAGAAATATATGAAGAAATAAAAGAACAGTAAAACTACTGTTCTTTTTTATGTATATGGGGTAACTGTGACCAAATTTTAAACTCTTTCGTCATGTATTCTTCACATAATGAAATCAGAAGATTTAGTCGTGCGTAATCATTTAAAGATTGAAATTCATCTGTTTTCGTAAAATATTTGTACAATGTACTTTTTAATACTTCACATGCAGAACGGTATTCTACCCATAATTTACGATATTCACATAAATTAATAATAGATAATAAGATTGAAGATAAAGCACTTAGTGTCGAGATTATAATTATTGCAATCGTCCCGTATTTGTATTTAGAAAATATTGATACAATAGGAATAATCCCAGATAAAACAATTGAGATAATTGATAGCTGTTTATATCTTTTTTGCTTTTTAATTGCACTCTTATCATACCATATAATTTGTTCAATTAATCTTTTTTCTATATAATCTTTTTCATATGAAGCAGAGCTTTTCAGAAAAGGTTCAAATATCTTTCGAATATAATGTTCTTTTGTATCATTTTCTTTCAATATAGCTACTCCTTAATCTGGATATACTTTAACTTTGTTTGCAATTGAAGAATTTCGTTTTTGAAATGCTTTATCTATGTATGTTTCTGGAGATTCACAAAAGTCATCCCATCGAACCAAGACACAATATCTTTCATCTTCTGTCCAGTGACAAGTGTTATTTAGTTTTGGAATATAATAATTATAATTAAACTCACGTATTACAGTGTCGTTATTAATTACAACAGCATTATGACTTTCTCCACATGTTGGACAACTATACTTTCCTTTATAAATAGAGTTAATCATTTCAGGCAAAACTACTCCGAGAATACCGTTTCTTGTATTATTTGTTCCATTATATAAAGATGCTTGCAATTCACGTTTTATGTAAGTTTGGTTTTCATTCGGGTCATTTTCTGCACTATGTTTTCCAATTAAGAATATTGTTACTGTTGAATCAGAAAGATAGTCTTCACGAATCTTTCTCATAATATAATCTTCATCGTCTGAATTAATAGGTTCATTTAATGATTTATCAATCATATCGACGTTAAGACTATATTGTATGTGGTTTTTATAAGATGTATTTTCAGTTTTAAAAGAAATAAAACACTTATGTTTTGTATCAGACATAAATCTGCCCCCCTTTTTCTAATTTAATAAAAATTATTAAACCAATCTGTTAATTTAATAAAACGGGAATGTGTTTTATCACAAATGTAAAAACCACTTCTTATTCCGTAGCTTGTGTGATCCATATATTCTAAATACGGATATAATCCAAGGTATTCTTGTCCTTCGAAATCGGTGGTATAGTCCATAACTGGAAGTATACAACACTTAGAATTTTTTAATCCATCAAAATAACCAAGTTCCCAAGGACACCATTTAGAATTGGCTATGTTTTGTGTTGTTAAATATGCCAAGCATTTTGACGATTTCATTCTTTTCCTCAGTAAATCAGCAGTTTGTTCATCGACATTACTTCTATCTAATTGTCCGTCTGTTAACCAATCAACATATACAGAAAATCCTTCTCTGTTAAATAGATGAACCAATGCTAATACTTGTACTTTATCTAAATATCTATGAGACAAAAATATATCATAATTTTGATCTTCATTTAATGCCCTATTTTCATATAAAATTCTATTTTGATTTGCCTCATTGAGAATATGATTGTCTATTGCAACACTATTTAAAAATCTTTTAGTAATTATCATAGAGGAACCTCTTTTCTTTTTTATTTATATTTTTTGTCTTTGCATATGTCATTATATCACTATATATAGTATTTTGCAAACATTTTCCCCAATATTTAGTAAATAGTTTTATTTTATTGGGTAATTATGTATTAATTAATTATATTTATAGATATTCTTAGTTCAGTGGGAGAACGGCGGGCTCCAAAACCGAAGACAAAGGTTCGAATCCTTTAGAGTGTGTTAAGCACATAAATGTGTTAATAAATAATAGGTTGCGACTTACCGCTTGGAGGAAATTCTTATGATAAAAAATATTTTTAATACTACTGTTGAAACTTTAACAAATGATGCAAATATTCTTACGAAGAAATATCACGATTTTATTAACAATGGGAGGACTAGAGAATCAATTGACATCCTTCGACTTTTGAAAGATACATTATCTTTAATTAAAGAGTATGATTGGCATTTAGAATATTCTAAAAGTGATGACAAGATTTGTATATGGGAACAAAATCATTCAGGAGAAATCCGAAATAGAAAAGAATGGCTTATAAATAGACGTTGTGGAGAATTTTGGTATAAAACATTTTCTTATTATATCCATAACAATGAAAGTTATTTAGTTGAAAAAAGTCTTTCACAAATAATGAGAGGCTCTGGAAAATCTGAAGCATTAGCTAGATTATGCCATGAGTATAATGGAATTGTTATTTCTTATATGAATAGTGGGTATCGTGCAATACAAAATAGAAACGAAGATTTGGGGTACGACAATAATTATACTCAATTTGTTAGCTATGTAGAATATATGAGAAATATTGATGAATATAAAAATAAAATTGTTTTCTTGGACGAATGTCATGGACTTCGTTGTGGAGAAATTAATAAGATTAAAGAAAACAATCTTGTTATTGGATTTGAAGTATAATTAAGGATTTGTAGAGAGCAGTATTTGTACCGCCCTTTTAGTATATGTGTAATTATGTTTTCATTAGGATTTTATGAGAAGTCATTTCGTATGAAGTGGCTTCTTTTTATATTGCGATGGAATTTAAAAAGAGAATAAATATATAGCCAACTATGAGAGGATTGTTACTGTTTCGGTTGCAGGTAGTTGGATTATTGCAGTAGACATAAGAACTGATCATTCTTGTGTATGTGGGTTTTACACCTAACCTCCCCACTTCTACTGCTATTTTTAGTTGTTGTTTGAGGTTAGGACGAAAGGTTATAGGTGAATAAATGAACAATGAAACAAAAGATATTGACAAACCAAAATTTTCAGGAATTTATTGTATTAAAAATAAAGTAAACGATATGGTTTATATCGGATTAAGTAAAAACATACATAACAGATGGATTGAACATAAGTATCGTCTTAATACACATATTCATCCAAATGCAAAATTACAAAATGCATGGGATAAATATGGAGAGGATAATTTTGAATTTATAGTATTAGAAAAATGTGATTATGATGTTATTTATGAAAGAGAAAAATATTGGATAAAAGAATATAAATCTTCTAAAAGAGAATTTGGATATAATTTATCAACTGGCGGTGAAAATACATCAGAAGGCAGTACATGGACAAATACACAAAAGGAAAATGCCTCAAAATTGAGGAATCCTGATGAAATTATACAAATAGATATATATGGGAACATTATAAAAAGCTGGAGAAGTATAAGTCATGCAAGTAGAACTTTGGGATTATCAAATGCGATAATTAAAAAATGTTGTGAGCATAAGGGAAGCCATTGTGGAAATTATTTGTGGTTTTATTCTAACGATCCTCTTATTCATGATAAAGAATATATTAAAAATCATGTTATGAAAAATTCACGATATTTTGACATACCAATAATACAGTATGATTTATATGGGAATTATATAAAAAAATTTTCATCTTTTAAGGATATACAAAATAAACTAAATTTTGATAGTGTAGCAGAAATTAGACAATGTTGTAGACATAATTACAATTGTTCCAGAGGGTATATTTGGTTATTCGAACTTGATGATTTTCAATTCACGAATGAGTATTTGTTAAAATGTAGGTTGTTATCTGAAACATACGAATTAGAACAATACGATTTAAACGCAAATTATATATGTACATACAATAAACATAATCTTCCAAAAGAATATTCTTTAGGGACTGTAATAGCAAATTGCAAAAATATATGTAACTCTGCTTATGGATATATTTGGAAGTTTCGTGGAGATGAAAATAAAATAATAACAGAGGACTATATTATAAAAAATAATATATTTGGCAAATCTAAAAATGTTTATGCATACAGTGAAGATAAAGTTCTCATAAGGAAATATAATTCAATGGCAGAAGCTGTGGCAGATGGTTATACTGCTTCTTATATCAGAGATTGTTGTAATGGGAAAATAAAATTGTATAAAAATTTATTTTGGAGTTATAGAGAAGTGTGTTAATCATTCTACACTTCTCTTTTTAATTGATAAAAAAGGAAAGGATGTGATTACTATCGCTAATTTAAAACAAGCAAAAACAGATGAGGATATTAAACGTCTTAGTGTAAATTCGGTAAAAACAGCTTACCATGAATTAGCTTTAGACTATAATCATCTTCTTGATTTAGATTATATATATTGTCCATATTGTGGAAAGTGGAAATCAACTAAGGGAAATAGTAATTTTTATAAATCCAAGAAAAGTAAAAGTGGTTTTGAACACTTCGCATGTAAGTCATGTTTGTTAGATTTGTGTACTGACGTAGATCCTAAAACTGGTATTAGAACTGATAACAGGGAAAAGACAATTAACACTTTTAGGCAACTTGATTGGAAATTTTGTGAAAGTGATTACAATGCACAATTACAGGCAATTAATGAAGGCATTGGTGAAAAAGTACGTGGAACAGCCGTACAAAATCTTATTGTTATGGTAGCCTCTCTTCCACAATATAATAACACGTCATATAAAGATTCTGAGTTTTCTGTTGATGATATAGAAAATAATCCAGAAGAAGATATAAAAATTGTGCAAAAGACATTGCGGGCTGCAAGGAAAAGATTTGGAAATTATAACAATGAGGAATTAATGTTTCTTGAAAATGAATATCAAGATTGGATTTCTCGCTATGATTGTTCACAAAAGGCACAAGAAGAAACATTTCAAAATTTATCAATCCTAAAACTTATGAAACGAAATGCTATTAAAAAAGGAGCTTCTACGAAGGACTTAGATTATTCATATCAACAATGGCTTGATACTGGTAATTTAAAGCCAAAACAGAATACTCTTGATACATTTTCAGATGCTCAAACAATGGGTACATTGATTCAAAAATATGAGGAAACACGCCCTCTCCCAGATATTGATCCTGAGCTTGCTGACGTTGATAAAATTGGCACGTATATTGATGCCTTTTACCGTGGTCACGCCTCTAAAATGCTTGGGCTTAAAAACAGATTTTCAAATATATACGAAAAAGTAATGGCAAAATATGCAGTAAAACAACCTTCTTATGATGAAGAAAACGACAGTGAAATCTTATTTGATAAGATTTTTGGTAGCAAAGAGGAAGAATAATTTTGGCTACTAAAAAAGAAAAGAAAAAATCATTACAAGAAGTATATCAAGAAAAATCTGAGCGTGTTATGGAAGGAGTCGCTTATTGGGCGGCTTTTTATAGAAAAAATCCCCAGCGATTTGTACTTCAGTACCTCAACGTAAAATTAAAGCTATTTCAAAAGATTTTGATATACATGATGATGGTAAGTACGAATTTTATGTATATTGCTAGTCGTGGCTCTGGTAAGACATGGCTAACTTCTTTATATTGCGTTGTACGGTGTATTCTGTATCCAGGGACGAAGATCTGCGTGGCATCTGGGTATAAATCTCAATCGCTGGAAGTAATTCAGAAGATAAATGATGATTTTATGAAAAATTATGGATGGGGTTCTGCAAATCTTCGTGCTGAAATATCTGATATATCTACTTCTATTAATAATGCACATGTAGACTTCAGAAACGGAAGCTGGATAAAAATTGTAAGTTCTAACGATTCCGCTCGTCATAACAGGGCAACGACAATTGTGGTTGATGAATTCAGGATGGTTGATTTAAATACAATCAACACTGTTCTTCGTAAATTCTTGACTGCACCACGTTCACCTGGTTATTTAAATAATCCTAAATATTCTCATCTCATTGAACGTAACTCTGAAATCTATATGAGTTCAGCGTGGTACAAAAGCCATTGGAGCTATTCTAAATTACAAGCTTATTATGCAAATATGTTGGACGACACAAAACGATACTTTTGTTGTGGACTTCCTTACAATTTAGCAATAAAAGAAGGTCTTCTATCTCGTGAACAGGTTGAGGATGAAATGTCTGAAGCAGATTTTGATCCTACTGCATTTAAAATGGAGATGGGTGCAGAATGGTATGGAGATACAGATGGAGCATTCTTTAAATTTGATGATATATCACCTAGACGAAAAATTAGAAATTCATTCTATCCTCTTGAAATATATCGTAATCATCAAATTAAAATCCCCGAGTTAGCAACAAACGAAAAACGAATATTATCTGTCGATGTAGCATTGTTAGCAAGCAAAAAACACAATAACGATGCTGCCGCACTTATTATTAATTCTGCAATTCCGACTGAAAAAAATGATTATATTTCAAATATTGTCTACTTAGAAACTCACGAAGGAATGACGACAGATGAATTAGGAATTTTGGTTATGAGGTTGTTCTATCAATTTAATTGTACTGATTTAGTTCTTGATACTAATGGTCAAGGTATTGGTGTGTATGACTTTATAATTAAGCCTCAGTATGATGCTGAATATGCTGTCACATATGAAGCGATGACTTGTATTAATGATGATAATATGGCCGATAGATGCAAAATTCGTAATGCCAATAAAGTTGTTTGGTCTATTAAGGCTACTGCTGATTTTAATACTAAAGCAGCTATTGCATTACGTGCAGGATTTCAGAATGGTTCTATTAATCTTTTAACATCTGAATTTGAAGCTGATGAATTAGTTAAGAAAATTCGTGGATATGCAAAGATGACATCTAAAGAACAAGTTATGTTAAAGTTACCATATATACAGACATCTTTGATGGTAAATGAACTTATCAATCTTGATCATGAAATAAAAGGTACAAATATTAAAATTGTTGAAAAACCAGGAATGCGAAAAGATAGATTCTCGGCACTAGAATACAATTTCAAAATAGCTCAAGATTTAGGTGTTAAATTAAAACCAAAAAATAATGATACACAAGCTTTATTGAATATGCTTCCTATAAGACAAGGACGTAGATTCAGTATGTTTAATTAAAGGGAGGTACATTACCAAAATGCCAAGAACAAAGAAAGTGGATGCTAATGCACCTGCTAAAACTAATACAACTACGAGGAAGAATAACTCTTCTTCTACTAATAAAACAACTGCGGCTGAAATGCGACAACTCTCCAAAGAAGAATATCGCAAAGAATTGTTTGCTAAAACAAATCAAGCTATGCAGTTGTTAAATCTTAATAAAACAGAAACACGAAGTTATACCATTTACAATAAGGAAAATTTGCGTACATATATGCAGAACCCTTATTCAAATGAAAATAGACTTCGTAATTTAAGTAGATTCCTATATAGGGTTTCTCAACCATATAGACGATTAGTTCATTACAATGCACATCAAGTAGACTTAACTGCTATGGTAATTTCACCAAATATTGATATTACTCAGCAGAATGATACTACTTCTGTTCTCAAAGATTATTACGATACTTGTGTAAAAGTAGACTCCATGCACCTTAATTCAGAAGTATATAAAATGCTTATAACAGCATGGATTGAGGACGCAGCATATGGATATATATATGAGGATGACACAGGATTTTTCATTCATTTGCTTGATGGTGAGTATTGTAAAATCAGTTCTATTAACAACGATGGTTCATATAATTTCGCATTTGATTTTAGTTATTTCAAACAGAGACAGGATTATCTTGAATATTGGGATTCTGAATTTCAGACCAAGTATAACGCTTATAGTAGTGATACTTCTCAGAAATGGCAGGAACTTGATCCCGAAAGAACTATTTGTATAAAAATCGGAACAGATGATCCAATGCTTTGTATTCCACCATATATAGGAGTTTTTGAGAATCTAATTGACACTATCGACCTTCAATCCTTGGTTTCAGTAAAAGACGAATTATCAATATATAAACTTCTTGTTGCTCGTCTTGAACATATGCAAGGAAGTGACAACCCAGATGAATTTGAGATTGATATTTCTACAGCATTAGAATATTATCGTAAATTTGAAGCGTCCTTACCTGATTGTGTATCTGCTTGTATCTCTCCTATGCCGATTGAACCAATCGAATTTAAAGGTACTACTACTGATGACACAGATATGATTGATAAATCAATGAGTAATTTATTTAAAATATCTGGTGGTTCTTTAGTATTAAATGATGAAAAGACAGGTACTACTATCTATCGTGCCTATATCATTGCAGATATGGAAAACGCACTCAAACCTCTTCTTGGTGAAATTGAAACTTGGATTAATCGTCATCTCACATATAATCTTTCAAATCCTGCAAAGGTCAAATATCTTGAAACTTCCCCTTGGATGAAAAATGAAAAGAAACAAGAGTTAATTACTTCGGCACAATATGGCATACCAGTCAAAATGGCAGTAGCTGCACTTGATGGCTTTAGTCCATTGGAAGTGCTTAGAATGCAGTTTCTTGAAAATGATGTACTTTCATTACACAATTCTTGGATACCACTTCAAAGCAGTTATACTCAGTCGGGTAATAATTCTAATGATAGTGGTGGACAAGAAAAAGATTTTCTTACCACAGAGGGAGAAAATACCAAAGAAGCAGAAAAAAATACAATGTAGTTTAAGGAGATTTTATTTTGGAGAATAAATATTTTTATTGTTATTCTAAACCATTAAAGGATTACTTTCTGAAAAATGGTTTGAGATATGTATTAAAAGCAACACATGATAAAACACATAAACAATATTGGATTTTTGAAAGTTGTGAAGATATAAATAAGTTGCTTAGTAAGTGGAGATTGAAAAAACAGTAATCTTCACTTTTATTTTGGAGAATATTAGTATGGAGGCGAATTATGTTAACAAACGAGCAATTTCAAGAAAAATTAAAACAAATAGATAATGGGATTACAACTGATACATTCTATGCTGGCAATGACACATTTATGAATTGCAATTGTAAATATGGTCATCATTTTACAACAAAAGCGTTTAATCTGATATATAACAAAAATGGATGCCCTGTTTGTAGCGGTAGGCAAGTTGATGTTGGTGTTAATGATATGTGGACTACTAATCCCAGACAAGCGGAATTATTATTGGATCCTGATGATGGTTATAAATATTCACAATGTTCTCAAAAGAAAGTGTGGTGGAAATGCCCTTGTTGTGGACTACATATAAATAAAAAAATTCAATATGTTAATCAGCGTGGATTAATTTGTCATAAATGCGGAGATGGAATTAGTTTCCCAAATAAATTTATGTATAATATATTATCTCAATTAAATATTGATTTTCAAACAGAGTATATGATTGAAGGTCAAAATTATAGATATGATTTTTACATTCCTTCATTCAGTTTAATTATTGAAATGCAAGGGAAACAACATTATGATGGTTGGAATAGTAAACAAATAAAAAAGGAAGATATTCAATTAAATGATAAAAATAAGCGAGAATATGCATTATTATCAGGAATAAAAAATTATATTGAAATTGACGCAAAAGAAACTAACAAAAATTATTTGAAAGATAAGATATTACAATCAAACTTATCTACTATTTTTAACTTAACATATATAGATTGGGAATCATGTTTATTATACTCTGTGAAATCATTTGTTTCTATTTGTGCAGACTATTATAATTTGGGACTATCTACACAAGAAATAAGTGATAAAATACACTGTTCTTTATCTTCGGTTGTTAAATGGTTAAAAACGGCGACAGAATTAGAATTATGCCACTGGATTCCATCAAAAGGTTTTTTAGAAGAAGAAAAACCAGTTGTATGTATTACAACAAATAAGAAATATGATAGTATTTCTGATGCAGCTAGAGATACCAATCAAGATTTGCAAAATATTTCTAACACATGTAAACGAAAACGTAACTACTGTGGTGTTGATAAAAATGGCAATCCTATGATTTGGAGATATTTAGATGAATATGATCCAACAGAAGATTTTAGTAATATTAAAATAAATACTAGAAGAGGCGTTAAAGTAAATCAATATACATTAGATGATATTTTTTTAAAAACATATAGCACTATTAAATCGGCACAAGATGAAACTAACTCATCAAGTATTAGTTTATGTTGTAGAAAATTAAGAAATAATTCTGGAAATTATAAATGGTTTTATGCTTCCGATCCTTCTCAACCAGACAAATCTAAAATAATTCCAAATCAATCTTCACAATCAAATAATCAAAAGGAGGCATCCTAATGCAGAAATACAATTTTATTCGCACTTCTGATAAAGAAATAAAAGAAAAACTTTTATCGGAGGGATTCGAATTAGTATCTCAAGATGGAGATGTGGTAACTTTTTTAAATAATCACTCTCTCACTTTTGATAATACAAATCAGAAAATTCAGTATACAAATATGCTGACATTTTAGCCACTCTTTTCTGAGTGGTATTTTCATACCCCAAAAATAAAAAGAAAGGAGGATAAAATGGCAAAAAGATTGCTTTTTATAGAAGATTTATATGACTTCTATGCAAATAAATATCAGCGTTCGACACATTTTGATTATTCAAAAACAGGCGAACCGTTAACTGTGCAAGTTCATGGAAAAGTGAATTTTGCAAAGTCAAGTGATGATACAGAAGGACTACAACCTGTTCATTTACAAGCTTGTCATACAGAACTCAATCTTAATAGTAGTAACATATCTGAAGATGTTATGTCTAAGGCACTTCCATCATTTAGTAACCGCCCTATTCTTGGTTATATCCATGAAGTCAATGGTCAGTATGAGTTCTATAAGCATAATATACACGAAGAAGATGGAGAAATTGTTTATGACGAAGTACCGATTGGTATTATTCCAGAATCATGTAATGCACAGCTTGTTTATGATGAAGATAAAAAGAAAACATATTGTGAAGTCGATGGCTATATTTTTGAAGAATATAGTAAAGCTTCCGAGATATTGGCAAGGGAAGAAGAATGTGCTGTGTCGGTAGAATTGTCGATCCGTTCTCTCTCGTATAATGCGAAGGATAAGTATCTTGATATTGAAGACTTTTTCTTTTCAGGAGTCACAATTCTTGGAAAAACACCAGAAGGAAATGATGTCATGCCAGGTATGGCAAATTCAAATATCAAACTTGCTGATTTCAGTGCTAAGAATAACAGTATGTTTGAAAACATGGAAAGTAAAATGATTGAATTACAAGACAGATTATCTAAATTAGAAACTGCTTGTTTCAATAATACAGAACAGAACTCTGTTCACGAAAATCAGAAGGAAGGAGGAAAAGACGAAAATATGAAATTTGAGGAACTTTTAGTCAAATATAATAAGACTGTTGAGGATATCACTTTTGACTATTCTGAAATGTCAGAGAAGGAATTGACAGCAAAGTTTGAAGAATTATTTGGCGAGGACGACACAAATACAAATGAAGACAACTCTGACGAGCCTTCCAATGATGAAGGTGACAGAGAAGACTCTGATAATAGTGATGGCGAAGATAATCAGAATTTTGAGAAACTTATTCGTACATACGAGATTAGTCACGAGGATGTTCGCTATGCACTCTATTCGCTTTTGGAGACAGTAGAATCCGCTGATGATGAGTGGTATTTTATTAACGCTGTTTACGATGAACATTTTACATATGAGAATTGGAATGGTGATAAAATTTACGGTCAGAAATATTCAAAAGATGGCGATAATGTTGCTTTTGATGGCGAAAGATATAATCTTCATCGTGAACTTTTAACTGATTCAGAATTTGCTGAGTTGCAGTCAATGCGTTCTAATTATGAAGCTCTTGTGGAATACAAAGCTAATGCAGAGAAGAATGAACTTCACGCTCAGAGAAAAGCTATTCTTTCAGATGAGAAATATTCTGTATTATCAGAAAATGAAGCATTTGTTAAGTTGCAGAAGAATATGGATAACTACTCTCTCGAAGACCTTGAAAAAGAGGCAAAAGTTATCTTTGCTGATCATGTAGCATCTGTTGGCACTTTCGCATTAAGTGGCGAAAAGAAACAGATATCTAAGAAGTTATTTGGAAATCCAAATACTAAGAAATCTAAGGCAAGTCGTTATGGCGACTTATTCAGAAAGTAATCACTTTCAAAATAATCACAAATAAATAAACACTATTTTTGAAGTCGTGCAGAAAATGTACGGCTTTTTATTATGCAAAAAATAAGGAGGAAAATTTCATGGCAATTAAGCTTAATTTAACACAGTTTCCAACTGCCTATCCTGCAAAAGTTGCAGCTAGAGAAGGAATGGGACATATGTATTCTCTTCAGCACACAGACGATCTCTGGAATGGTGCAATCGTAACAAAGGGGGATTATGTATCTCTTGATCTTTATAAGGAAGGTGATGATGCTACCGCTGTTAAGGCAAAGGTAGTTGATAGAGCTGCTAATGGTAATTATTACGTTGAGTTTACAGAAGATGTTCCTACAACTCAGGCACTTATCGTTTACAACCCACCTGTAATTGAGGAACAGTACAACAAGACTTTTCAGAAGGAAACAAACTTCTATATTCCAGCATCTATGGAAGCTAGAGCATATCCAATTTTCGAGGGTGATATCTGGGAATTCTCAGAAGATGCATTCTCGCAGAAACCTACTGTTGGAACAACAGTTATTACTGCTGTCGCTGATAAGAAAATGACAGTGGCTTAATTTTAGGAAAGGAGATGACAAATAATTATGGAAAATACAGTTAAGAATTTAATGTTTGACCTTGCGTTAGGTCGTGATATTTATGACGAAGATAAGAGAATTGGCAAGGCAGAAGCTAACGATGCTTTAAGAACAGCTTGCTTTGAAATGCTTGGTCTTTCTGCTCAGTCTACAGAAAAGCAGATTAAAAGAGCTTTAAAGTCTGAAAGAGCTACAGAGTTCTTCGAGGTAATTGAGGAAATTATCGAGCAGGACGTCGAGTATGGTTTTAAGGATAATGAATTCTTTAATAACTTTGTTGAAACAAGAAGTCTTGCCGATGGCGATAGAACTGACTTCTGGACAGATGAAGATATTATCCTTAATGTTGCAAAGGTAGCAGGTGATATTCATGATTACACATTGCAGAGACTTGCTTCTGGCTCAAGCTATACTGTGCCTACTAGCAGATATGCAGTAAAGGTTGGTGGAGATATCCGTCTTTTCCTTACAGGTAGAAAGGATTGGTCTGAACTTATTAGTGCTGTAGCAAAGGCTTATACACATAAGATTCAGGGTGATCTTTATGCAGAGTTCATCAATGCTGCAAAGAAGCTTCAGGTTACTGAAGGCTTTAAGGGTACTGGTGCTCTTGATAAGGCTAAGAAGGATAAGTTTGATGAGATTATCTCTAATGTAGCAACAGCCAATGATGTTAGCGAAGTTGTAATCATGGGTACAAAGACTGCACTTAAAAAACTTAATGCTCTTTGTGATGTAGATTGGGCATCTGAGGATCAGAAGAAGGTTATTGGTGAGACAGGTATTCTTGGTTCTTATGAGGGAACAACTCTGTTAGAGATTCCACAGAGATTCAAGGATAACAAACTTGCTGAGAAGCTAGTTGATTCTACAGAGCTTTTGATCTTCCCTGTAATTGATTATAAGCCTGTTAAGTTTATTGATGGCGGTGAGACAACTCTTGAAGTAACTCAGGTTGGCGATAATGCGGATGATACACAGACATACGAGGCTCAGAGACGTATGGGTATCGCTACAATTATTACTCGTCAGTTTGGTGAGTGGGATCTTGATGCCTAATAAATAATATGAATACAAGGAGGGTACTACAAGGTACTCTCCTATTTTATATGGATAGAAAGGAAAATAAAAATGGCTTATCAGAAAAAAGCAACAACTACAACTAATGTAGCTGAAGTAAAAGATGATGAAAACACAAAGGCAGAAACAAAGGTAAATAAAGTAAAAACATATAACAAGGAAGATGTTATTCCATGCAAGTCAATTACAAGTGGCGGTTTATATGTAACTGGTGATAAAAGTGGAATCCTTTATCAGTGGGCAAATTATGGCGATGTTGAGGAAGTTGAGTATCAGGATTTAGTTTATATGATTCGTGCCCATAGACCTTCAGTTTTTAGACCACGTTTTGTAATTGAAGATGATGAGTTTTTAACACAGTATCCAGAATTGAACGACTTGTATACTTCATTATTTTCTACAGGTGATTTAGTAGATATTTTGAATCTTCCAGTTACACAGATGAGAAATGCTATTGCACAGCTTCCTAGTGGTGCTTTAGACGCAGTTAAAGGTCTTGCTGCTTCTCGTATTATGAGTGGTCAGTATGATTCAGTACAGAAAATTAAAGCCCTTGATGAAATCTTTGATACGCATCTTCTTTTGACTTTAGCACAGGGTTAATTAAAGGAGGTACACAATGTTACTTCCATATGAAACCGTGTTTTCAAGAACACGAGGTCGTGTAAACGATCCTAAAGAGTTATCTTTAAATGAAAATGATTTGCTTGAGATATATACAGAAAGATTACATAACGTAATTGGAAAACCGAGAGTTCGCAGACTCTTCTCTTCTATTGTCTTAGATGATGAAATCCAACAGATTGACTTTATTCTGAATAATTCAGTTGATGAAGCATCTGACATTGATTTTGTTACAGACTTACTTATCCTTGGTATGACTATTGAATGGTTACAACCACAGGTGGATTCTATTTTGCATACATCTGTAATGATAGGCGGTAAGGAAGAAAAGAAACTGTTAGACAATCATAAAAATATGATAGATCGTCTTGACAGTATGAAGACAGAACTCAATAAGATGATACGTGACTATGGTTATATGTATAACTCTTATATCAACTCGGAGCCCTAACCTATGAAGTATATTTACGGTTATTTTACAAACAAGCAAATCAAAGAAGCTGCTAATGCCATGCACAATGACATACACAAGCTTCTTCTCTATAAGGATAACACAATAGAGGAAACTATTTTCGAGAATGACGAAGCTTTCCTTGTATATTTTGATCACTTGCTTGAAAACTTTGGCGGTGTCCATACTCTATTTAACAACAATGAAATTATGGTCAAGTTAATGTCAACATTACAAGCCGCAAGAAATGAAGTTGCAAGTGATAATTTTCATTATGGTACTTTTCGTAGAGAAATATTAGATTCTCACGGATATATAAAACAGATGTTTGAGGAGGGTGATGCGTATGCCAAGTCTATCAACAGCTAGGCGTATCGCTAACGCCAAAACAAATAATGCAAAAACAATTGGTCAGATTTATAAGGAACAGTCTGATTTTATAATGGAGGAAACTTTTTGGAACGACCCACAATCTAAAGTTGGTTATATCTATGATTATATGCACGATGACCAACCAGATATAAAAGACCATATGACTTACGAAAATACAATAAAAACTCGTATAGATGTCAAGTTGATTGTAAAATCATATTCTTCACTAGACCAAGACCAACCAGAGTTTTATTGTCAATTCAAGCCTTCTCAGAAACTTGAGTTTGAGGAAGACGATGAGCTTTATTATTTTGAAACGGAATACCGCAAAAGGTATGGAATTGAATTTCCGATTGGAATGATGCTTGATCTTCCAGACGATAGAGGAGTTTATAGAAAGTGGTTAATCTGTGAACGAGAATTGGCAAATCAATTTCCTAAATATCTTATTTTGCCGCTTGACTACCAGTTTATGTGGATCGAAAAGGATGGCAATAACATCTATAGGCGAAAAATGTGGGGTGTAAATAGAAGCCAGAAATCGTACACTATTGGCGTCTACAGCGACCATAATTTTACACGTCCAGATAATCAGTCAAAAGCATTCTTGCCACTTAATCCTATAACTGAAAATCTTTGGTATACCAAAGAGGATGATAAAAACACGAGAATGGTAGTTTCAGCAAAGACTAAACACCCGATAGTATGGACACTGACCAAGGTTGAAAATGCATCTCCTCTTGGGATTCAAACCCTTACTTTTTATCAGAATTATTGGAATGAACATACTGATTATATCGAAAAAGATTCTGGTGGAAATATTATTGGTATGTGGGCTGATTATTTTACCTCAGAAATCGTTCCAACTGACCCATCTACTCCATCCCCTACTCTATCTTCTATTACAGCTAAAATCTCAGCTTCCACTTCAACAATTAAAGTTGGAGGTAGTTATAAATCTATCGCTGTAAATTTATTCAATGATTCTGATGAAGATGTTACATCTGAATATTCAGAGGCAGAGATTACATGGACTTGTAATATAGACGATGAAGATTGGACAGATAAAGTAACTTGGAGAAATGGTACAGAATTTAATCAAATGAAAGTAAAGTTTCCTAGTGACAGCTCTGTTCTCAATAAGATTTTATCTATTAAGTGTGTAGTCACAATAGAGGATGAAGCTATTGAGTCAGAAGTTTTGCAATTGGAACTAATTGAATAAGGAGATGTTTATATGGCTGAAAAATTAGTTACAAAGAATGATTTGTTAAATAAGCTTCGTGCATATAGAGCTACCCCTGACGATGATGTAATTCTATATAAACAAAAAATTAAGAATGCTTTGTTATCAAACCCATGTCTATTATACGCTCTCAATGATAAAAAATTAGAATCTGAATTATTTGATGAAGATGGAAATATTAATTGGGAATGGAATGAAGAGACAAAAGAATATGAACCTCTTGGAGAATGGGACAGGTATTTTGGTAGCAACTCTCTTATACGTCCATTTTTATTTATTCCAGATACACAAACAACAGTTAAGTGTTATGTATGTTATCAGGTAGGATTTAGAGATACAGTTAGACATCAGCCAGGATTAAAAGAAACACAGGTTACTTTTACAATCTTTTCGCACGGAGATGATCGTATGGATAAAAATACTGGTATTCCAAGACATGACCTTATTGCTTCCATATTAAGAGAACGATTTGCATGGTCGAATATATTTGGTATGCAAACACATCTTGTACAAAATTATGAATCCACAACAGATACTAATTATGTAACTCGTACCCTTGTGTTCCAACTTACAGATTTGAATAGTAAAGTTCAAACACCTTATGGTGGACAATCTCAAATGGTAAACTATCAGTTAAGGTGGTGATATTATAGCACAGCAAAACACTGATATGTTAGATGAGCTTCAAGCGGCGGTAATAGCTGAAGCACAAAAGAAACAAGAAGACAAACAAGAATATAGCTTCGATCCACTCAAAATGTACTTTAAGGAAGATTATTTCGTTAAAGGAATTAGAATTGCACAGCCGACTATAGGTGATATTCTTACAATGGGTGAATCAAAATTTTATATAGGTCTTTCCCCTTTTCTATATAATTCTACTACTATTCGTGTAAAACTATGGGATTTACCAAAGCGAGTAGATTGGTGCAAAGTTAAGGATATTGAAGTATTTAATATGCTTAAAAGCATCTTTGCTATTGATAACTCAGCTGTTCGATTATTATTTCCAGACTATAAAATTGAATATATGGAACTGAAGCCATATCAAGACGAAGGTTCAACAGAAGTTAAACTATGCTTATACGACCATGAAAACGATTTTTATTTACGAGAATCCGAATATATGGAAATAGCTGAATATATCAGAACCTTGCTTAATATCCATCCAAAAATAGAAAAAGCAAAAGGAAAGACAACAAAACAATGGATGATAGATGAAGACAGAATGAATTTTGCACAAAGAGAAGCTCAGAATACTTCTTCTCTTTTACCGCTTATATCAGCTTGTATAAATCATCCTGGTTTTAAATATAAATTACAGGAACTTAGAGATGTCGGAATTTATGAGTTTATGGATTCTGTACAGAGATTACAGATATATGAATCTACTCGTGCTTTAATGGGTGGAATGTATTCGGGTATGTGTGATATGTCTAAAGTTCCAAAAGAACAATTTAATTTCATGAGGGAATTAAATATATAACTTTAGTAACTTGAGCGATTTGTAGTCGCTCTTTTTTAATACAAAAATAATATTAAGGAGGAATTATATTATGGCATTTAAATTAGGTGACGTAATTATTGACCGTTTACAGTTCGGTTATGGTGCTACACAGACAAAGGCTCTTTATGCACTTACACAGTTGACAAATGCAACTGTTGATATTACTGCTGATTCTACAGATATCAAGGATAAGGATGGAAATTTAATCTACAGAAAGTATACAGGCAAGAATGGCGAGATTACAGCTACTAATGCATTTATGAATCTTTCTGTAATTGAAGCTATTTCTGCTACAGGCGCTGAAATTGCTTCTGATTCTAATGCAATTGTTATGCCTATCTTTAAGATTGTAAAAGCAGGTGAAACATTAGATATTACAGATGCAGTTGATGATTCATTCATTGTAAATGCTCTTTCAGCAAATGGCTCTCTCGGAAAGGCGTATACTAAGGGGTCAGCTGCTTCTGCTACAGAATTCAAGGTAGATACAGAAACTGACCACAAATTAACACCACCAACAGACCCAGAGGAAACTCAGTATCTTATTAAGTTCAAGAAGAATGTTAAGAGTGGTGCTAAGATTACAATTTCTGGTGATAAGTATCCAAAGGCTCACGAATTATACTTTAAGGCTCTTGCAGCTGACAAGTGTGATGTCAATAGTTTCCGTGCTTGTATCGTCCACATTCCATCATTTATCCCAAGTCCAGAAGTAAGTCTTGCTCTTCAGGGTGGAGATTCACAGACTATGGATTATAAGGGTTCAATTCTTACTAATGCATGTGCTACAGCTCAGGATATGGTTGAAATCTACTTTATCGATGAGGAAGAAGAAGTTTAATATTCATAATAACTATATAAAGGGTGGTTTAACGCCACCCTTCTGTTATATTAAAGGAGTTAAGAATAGATGAATAAAAACGATTTAAGAACTTGTTGTGTTTGCCATACTCAGTATTCTTATTGTCCCGTTTGCAATCCAGAAGATAGAAATAAGCCTACTTTTTATTTTGCTTATTGCAGTGAAAATTGTAGAGATATTTATAGTGTTACTTCCGCATATGAAGATGGACTTATGAGTGATATTGAAGCAAAAAAGGAGTTAGAAAAGCTAAATTTAAGTAACAAGGATAATTTTGGTGAAAGCTATAAAAAGTCTATTGCTTCTATTATGAAGGCAAAAACACAGGTAGTTAAGAAAGAAAAGATTAAGACAGATGTTAAGTCTGTTAATAAAAATATTATTACAAAAGGTGAAGAAAATACCGAGAGTAATGTTGAATAGTGATTTAATTAAGGGATTATAACATACCACTATTCAATGTTGTAATCCCTATTTTTTACGCTATTTAATTAAGGAGTAAAAAGGAATGATAAAAACAAATTTAAAACCGAGAGACTATTCTATGCACGAAGTTGTAAGGATAGTTAATCCAAAACAATATTTATTATATATAAAAAATGGAGTATATCCAACGGATATGTATACTAGCATTGACGAAGATACGGATAATATTATTTTAGTTGCTGTATTCTTAAAAGAAGATACAACAGAAGTTTATAAAAAATGGTGTGATAGAAAATTAAGATGATAAATAAACGAAAAAACATTTAGAGATTTAAGTGTAATATTCATTATTTTATTAGGCAAAAGGAAGTGAAAATAAACGAAAAGTATAAAACTAATTATAGATAACTCTAGTTTAGAGGATTATGAAAAATACTACTTTAAAAAACATCCACGAGCATCAAAAAAGCCCATAGCAAATCCTTATCATGAATCGATAAATCAATGGATGATAATGAAACGACCCATGATGAATGCTTTAAAACAAAAGTGGAAAGATTTTATTTGCTACTTTATTGATAATCAAGGTTATACTAACCTACATATTGAAGAATGTGATATCCAAGTGAAAACATATTATAAAACAAATAGAAGACATGACGTAGATAATTCTATTATAAAGTTCATCTTGGATGGATTTTCAGAAAGTGGTTTTATTGTAGATGATGATTCAGAACATGTAAAATCATTATTATTAGAATGTTATGTAGACAAAACTAATCCACGAACAGAGATAACTATAAATATTATAAGATAAAAAGGAGATTGAAAAATATGAAAATTAAGGAATTTGTAAACAGATATAATGTGCTTGAAACTATTGAAGCAAAAAATAATTTTATCCAGAATAATTTAACAGTAAAGGAATATCTTCCTTTTATTAATAAAACCGCTTTAGCTGAGAATCTTGTTGATTTATCAGTATATGAACACGAAAATTACATAGATGACAACGGCAATACTCAGCGTAGAAAGACTGGAAATATTAAATTAGATTCTGTTGGTCAGTATTTACTTTTTAATAGAACAATTATTGAATACTATACAAATCTTGAGATTGAAACAAAAGGCTTCTACGAAGAATATGATATGTTATGTCAGAGCGGTATTATGGAACAGATTGCAAATTTAATTCCAAAGGAAGAAATTAATGAACTTAAAACAATTATAGACTTTAAAAGAAGTGATACCATTGCAAATGCTTATGAAACTCATAGCTTTATTAGTAATCAAGTTACTAGATTTGGAAATCTTATTGGAGTTACTTTAAAGCCATTTGCTGAGAGGATTGCAAATGAAATAGAAAATATGGACGAGTCTAAAATCGAAAAACTTGGTAAGAGTCTTGAGAAGGTATTCAAGAGAGTTAGATAGCTTATATTAGAAGGGATGAGTAAAATGATAACTGGTATTATATTTGGATTAATCTCTGGGGTTATTCTTTCATTGTTTAATGTAGATAAAATCTGTATAGAAGTATTACAGCCCTTCACTTCTATTGAGTTAACAGAAGCTCATTATTATTTTGTCTTCGGAGCATTAGGATTAATATCTTTTGTTTTTAATGGTAATACTTTTTAAATTATATAACTAGATTTGATAAAATCGTTAATTTTATAAAGAAAGATACTTCTAGGAGGTGTGATTATGAAAATTGAGAATGAATTTTATGTTCTAATCAAATTAGGCACAAGAGATAAAAATACGTTTAGATCAAAAGTAGGTATTGGAGATATTGATACAGATACCGTATTTTTAGGAAAAGATGACGAATTCGTAGATGATATCCGAAGTGCTATAAGAGCTGTAAATAAGAAAACAGCAATGATGTTAATTCAGGAATATGAAAGCAAGCATAATTATGAGAAATCTGGTTTTGTCCCTATTCTTGTCACAGAAAAGATTATATGGTAGAAAAATACTGGGATAATATATAAAACTTTTTCATGGAGAGTGTGAAATATCACTCTCCTATTTTATTGTAAAAATTTGGGAGGTGATTGAGTGGCAATTCGAGCAAGTGGTTTAAAAATAAATGATAAGGAATTAAAAAAATTCGCAGATAGAGTAACTGAAAAATATGTTAAAAGATACATTTCTGCTGGAAATAAGGCTCAAAAAGAAATAAGGGAAAAGTACACCATAGATTGGTTTTTGAATAAATCAACTACTATGGTGGATGCATTGGATTATACACATAAATTGATTCAAAAGGATGGTAAAGCCTATTTATATTTCACCTCTTATGTAAATATGGGAAGGTTTGAAATGGCAAACATATTCAATCGAGCTTCAATTTACAATTGGGCTAACAGATATAATGCTGGAATAAATCCATCACAATACTTATTAGACTTGCAATGGAATCAAGGTATACACGGCTTGCCAAGAGAATGGACTAGACCAAACTATCGTTTTGGGCAGTCATGGAATGATGGTGTTTCGCATTGGTACAACCCTTATTACAACCAAGGAATGCCAATGAGTTCTTATGTGAAGTTAGGATTTCAAAAAGAATGGGAAACAACTGTTAATAAATATTTAAAAAGATAAACAAAGGAGGTTTTTATGCCAGATACAGGAATGGGCGCAGGCGTAGGCGCTGCTTTTACAGCCAGTATTGTCATTGATAAGAATGATTTAATTACACAGGCTTTAAAACAGCTTTCTACTGCACAGAAAGAATTAGCAAAGAATAAGTTAGAAATTTACTTCGACTTATCCAATAAAGATTTAGGTAAGAAGTTAAAAGAATATCAGAAACAGTTAACTTCTGCTGATTATACAATAAAAATTAAGAATGATGGTATTGAAGAAACCTATAAGAGTTTAGATAAATTACTTGAAGTTGTTAAGCTTATTGCATCAGAAAAGCCTTTTGGTACGGGGTTTGGAGATATCAATACAGAGAATGCTACCAAACAGATTAGTAAGTTAGAAACAAAAATATCAAAACTTACAAAGAAATATGAGACATTAGAGAAGAAATCGTCTTCTGTTGGTAAGAAGAAAGTTTCTGGTAAGAATGTTAATCTTGTTGATAATAAAGAATTCAAAAAATTATCTAAAAGTTTTAAAAAGGTTAAAGGTGAAGTTGATGATTTAAAAAATCACTTTGGTTCGGTTAATGGAGACCAGTTTACTAAGTTAGGAGAACAAGTAAGCGGATTATCTACAAAATTTAATGAACTTATTAGTAAATATCATGAATTATCAAATGCCCAGAAGGCACTCTCCTCTACTCCACAAGCTAAGTCAGCTATTCCAAGTGGAAATTCAAACCAGAAGAAAGACGCATTTCAAGAGTCTACTTCATCGGTTCAAAAAGCAACACAAGCAATTAGAGAACAGAATAATGAATTAGATAAAAATTTAGAAAAGATTAAAAAGACAGCCGAAGAGCTGATAAAAAAACGAGATATAATTTCTCAAAGATGGTATAAAGAAAAAGATACTGTCGTAGGAAAGAATTCAAAAGGAGAAAAAATTACTCGTGATGTAGATCAATTCTCCTTTGTAGAAAGATTAAAAAATGGTCAATTACAGACAGTTCTTGCAACATACAATAAAGAAACTGGCAAATGGGTTGAGCAAATAATTAATGTTAGAACCGCTTTCGAGCAGGTTGAAAAGGCTATTATCAATGCCGACAATAAGATAGCTTCTTTAGAGAATACACGAGATAAGGCACTTATAGCTCATCCTAGATATGATACTACCGCTGATGATAATCAGATTGCTATTGAGCGTAAAAAGAGAGATGAATTACAAGCAACTCTTGATTTGTATGCACAAGAAAAAGAATATGTTTTTGAGATTGAAGCTGCTAATAAGAGAATTGCTGACAATCAGGAAAGATTGAAGAATAAGACACAATCTCAAACTAATTTAAGACAGGCAATTTCTGACGAACAACTTTTAAAAGAGTGGGTTGCTGCTATCGAAGAGAAGGATAAACGTGACGCAGAATCTGTAAAACAAGCTAAGAAAGAGTTAAACAATGCATGGAATGAAGCTGTAAAAGTTAATAAAGCGTTGGATGAAACAAAAGCTACACTTTCTTCTTTATCCAATATGCCAGAATTAGCATCTAATTTTTCAGATATGGAATCAAAAATTTCTAATCTGAATTCAGATTTAACATCTGGGAAAATAACATTGTCAGAATATAGGAGCGAGGTAAAGTCTCTTACTTCTGAATATTCTAAAATGGTTCGTATTCAGCAGAAACGGGATGTTGAAAAATATAATACCAATGTGAAAGTAGATAACGCAAAAAAACTTGAGCTAGAAAAACAAATTTGGGAGGAACTTTCATCTGAGTTAAATAGATATTCAACTCTTCAAAAAAAGATTGCAAAAGGCACAGCTTTAGAATCTGAAAAAGAAGAAGCAAATGAATTATTAAAAACTATTCGTGAATTACAAAGGTCAGATATTTTATCGCCAGAAAAATTAAATGCTTCAAATAAAAAGCTTGGTCAGATTAGACAATCTTTTAAAGATATTCGAGCTAATGTAGAAAAGAATACAACAAAGAGTTTTCAGTCAAAAATTGAGACTGCTCTTTCCGATGCGCAAAAGAAATATGATGAATATTCTATTGTCCAAAATCGTGAAGACTTCCATCCAAGCACAAAATTTACAACTACTCTTTCTACTTTGGGTTCTCAAATTAAGCAATTAAAAGAAAAAGCAGAAGCATTTTCTAAACAAAAAATTACCACAGAAGAACAACGTAACGAAGTTGAAAAGTTGATTCAAACTATTGAGAAAACAGAAACTGCATTAAAGAATATGCCTGCTGCTGCAAAAGGTGTAAATAATATGTCTATTGAAAAAGTAATAGATAGAATAAATAAACTTTTAGAGGACAATACTCGTTTTTCTAGGGCAGCAAAAAAAGAGCTCAAAGGTTTAATAACATTAGCAAAATCTGGCAGTGCAAGCGCCAACGTTATAACAACAAGAATGTTGGAAATTAAAAATGCTGAAGTAGCTGCTGGTAGAGCTGGTAAAAGCTTTTTTGATATTTTTAAGAGTAAAACTTTCTATGGGTTTATAGGTCAGGTGCAAAGTTATTTAAGCATGTATGTAGGTTTCTATGGAATGGTAAATGCTGCTAGAAACACTATTACTACAATTACAGAACTTGATACTGCTTTAGTTGACTTAAAAAAGACAACATCAATGAATACAACTGAGTTAAATCAATTCTATTTTGATTCTAACAAGGTTGCTAAACAGATGGGTGTAACAACACAAGAAATTATATCACAAGCATCAGCTTGGTCTAGGCTTAATAAAATAGGTCTCCTATATGGTGACATATAGGCAAACAGTTAGCTCAAAACGGTGGAACTCCTGAGAAGGACAATACCGTGGGTAAGACTAAAATATTTAAAACATATATGGCTAAACAGAGAATGTACTTATGTATATTCTTTTTTTATTTTATAGGAAAGGAGGAAACAATAATGAAAAATACAATAGATAGAACTGGTCAACGAATCAATATGTTGACAGCGATCGAAAGAATACCAAACTACAATGAAACTGGACAAATATATTATAAGTGCAAATGTGATTGTGGAAATATTTATTATGAATCAAATTCTCATTGGAATAAAGCATATTCATGTGGGTGTATAACAAGAAGAAGTTCATCTCAAAGAATTGATTATACTGGTCAAAAGTTTAATCATCTAACAGTATTAGAAATGTTGTATAAGTATAAAAATAATCAGACATATGCTAGATGTATATGCGATTGTGGACAAGAAACAATTGCTTACATGGGAAATATTAAATCTGGTAAAACAAAATCCTGTGGATGTATTGAAAAATCTTCAAGATACAACAGAAAACATGTTGATAACTCAATAATTGGGCAACGATTTGGCAGTTTAATTGTTATAAAAAATTCTGGAAATAAAGAAAAAAATGGCTCTGTTTTATGGGAGTGTTTATGTGATTGTGGGAATGTTGCATACGTTAGTAGCTCAAATTTAAAAAGAGGTCATACTACTTCTTGTGGTTGTGCAAAAAAAGATTATATAAATTCATTAAAATTAGATATAATCGGCAAACGATTTGGTTTGCTAAAAGTAACAAATGAGGTTTTTGATAGTTCATATAAAAGAAGAATGGTTAGTTGTCAATGTGATTGTGGCAAAGAAGCTATATGTGCCGTTACTGATTTAACAACTGGACACACCATGTCTTGTGGGTGTTTATGTAAAAGTAAGGGAGAAATGTTTATAGAAGAATTATTAAATGAATACAACATTACTTATGAACCGCAAAAAAGATTTAATGATTGCACAAATAAAAGGAAATTACCTTTTGATTTTTATCTTCCTACATATAATCTATGTATTGAATACCAAGGAGAACAACACTATAAACCAGTTGAATATTGGGGAGGCGTTGAAAAATTTAAAGTATATAAGAAAAATGATTTACTAAAAAAAGAATATTGTAAAAAGAACAATATAGGTTTGTTGTGTTTGCCATATACATTAACAAACGAAGAGATAAAACAAGAAATTTTAAATATTTTAGATCCCGTAACGACCACACTGATATAAGAGATTATATCGGGTATGCTAACATTGTGTATTATAATAGAGTATACAATAAGGTATGGTCTGGTCTGCAAATATAATCTAATAATGAAATTGCAGAGATAGGCAGAAATGACCTATCCCTTTTTATTTTTATAAAAAGAGTAACAAAACGAGGATATTCTACAAAAGAACAAAGTGAAACTATGGCTAAATTAAGCTCTCAGTTTGCATCCATTTCTCCTGGTATGGGTGTTGACGAAGCACAAGAAGGTTTAGTCAGCATTATGCGAGCTTATGATGTAGATCCGAATGATGTAAAAGAACAAATTATGGATAAGGTAAATGTACTGGGTAAAATATTGCCCAAACATACAGTAATGTATGGCATGTAAAAATACATGTAGCATCTTGGTAAATCGGTTAAAGCCTAAGGAAGGTTTAGACCGAGATTCTTTTATGAATTGTAACGACTAGAGCGATGTTTATAGATAAAGAATATAAACATTTCACCAGACTCCTTTTATTTAAAAGGATGAATGTATAGTCTGAACTCACAAAATAATCCAAATTAATAAAATGTGAGAATACGCCAGAAATGACGTGTCGCCATATAAAATATGGTCAGTAACCAATTTTGGTGAAAGCAACAGATTGAATAATTTTGCTGAGTCCAATAATGATGTTGTTGAAGGTTTAAAACGTTCGGCAGCAGCTATGGCAGCTATGAATCAGTCATTCGAAGATACAGCCGCTTTATTTACAGGTGGTATGGAAATTTTACAGGATGCAGAGTCTATGGGTACTGCATTACGTACACTTTCCATGAGGGTTCGAGGTAAACTATCGTCATTGCCTCCGTATACAGTAATGTATATGCTATGTCCCTAATAATTACATAGAAGTGACTCAAAACGGTGGAACTCCTGAGAAGGACAATACCGTGGGGAAAGAAAGCCTTTGATAAATATAATAATTTATTGAAGAAACTAACTCTGTAACGACCACAGAAATATAAGCAATTATATTTCGTATGTCACGCCCTATCAAGAAATTGAGGGACAGGTATGGTCTAATCTCACACTATAATCTGTTAAATATGAAATGTGAGAGTTAGTCAGAAATGACTAACCGCCATAAGCTATTATGGTACGTAGGGTTGTTCTGCCCGAAAGTAATATATTGTATGACGAAGAAACAGAACAATTATCAGATGATTTAGTTAATGTTAAGGGCGAAGTTGCCGATTTAACAAAAACTGCGAAAAATACACAAGGTATCTCATTATTTACAGATGCTTCCCAAAAGCATTATAAACAAATGGTTCAATATCTTGGAGAAATCGCTGATGAATGGGATCAAATTTCCGAAAAGAATCAAACCGAGCTTCTTCAAAAGCTTTTCGGAAAAAACAGGGCTAACGAAAGCGTATGCCCTTATGTACAGAAATGTGCATAATAGGACACATCTAAAACCAGTAAATCCTAAAGCTCTATTACTACAATATAACTGAAATAAATTATATGAATGTAACGAAAGTAAAACAACAATAGAGATTCTATATGGTCAAAAGCCTAAGTAGAAATTTTGCTAATTTTATATAAATTAGAAATGGTAGCTTGGTCGCAAAGTTCCGAATAGGAATGAGTCAAACGACTATCCTCTTATGAGGAGGCGAAAGCCTTAATGTAGGGTGCAAATCGCAAATGGCACTCGAAACGGTGTGCTTGCTACTCTTTTATTTAGAGTGTGAGTAAGAAATAGTCTGACCTTCTATCGAAAGATAGAGATGATATTGATATAAAAGAGAATGTATTAATATCTGATGAAGTGTTGCGTACTTCATTGAACATATGTGAAATGCTGGTGCAGCAATCATAAAGAACTTTGATCAAGTTCGTGCTGCTCTTGAAGCAATGGAAGAAAGTGCTGGCAGTTCTGACAAAGAAATGAGCATAATTGAGAGCAGTTTATCTTACAAGGCAAATAAATTAAGAGAAAGTTGGACGGGTATTGCACAGGGATTTGTTGACAGAGGTGATTTAGGCAAGGTCATCGATGCCTTAACAAAACTTTCAGAAGCTATTGAGTTTGTCACAAGTAAATTGGGCTTGCTTAAAACCGCAGCTGTGGGCATTGGAGCTGCACTTTCAATTAAAAATGTCGGCATTAATACGTTGGTGGCGTATTAGTCAAAAATGTTTGTCTGAATTACCGACATCATAGGGGTTCTAATGGATACATTAGTTTGGACTATGATATATGTGAAATACACATTATAAACGAAGACGCAATATGCGAGGAAAGCCGTAAACCTCATGGTACTACCCTATTATAAGGAAACTAAATAGGTAAAGTAACCAATTCATGAGCTCGGTGGGTTCGCAGGGATAGACCTTTAAAATGGTAAGCCCTCAGAGACTGACAACCGTTGGTGATAGTTATATGAAACGATGCTATCATAATATACAGTCCGTACTATATAATATACTATATGGCACGACATATTAAATAGTGGAAACTTATCTTCCACTTCGTGCGAAACCGTTTAAACCAAACACTCCTTTTGGTAGATAAGATGGAGAATAAAAAATAGGAACTGCCCTACTCAGCTCCTAAATTATACAAAGAGTCACACGCAACAGCATATTTAATCATATTACTCATAGCAGCCACCTCCTATTAGATAAATTGTTTTTGAACATCGTACTATAATGATTGGTGTTGCTTAATAACACCATTAAAATAGGAAGTGACTGTATTTTTATATGAAGCTGTGATTAGATTATACAACATATTGGAATATTTTGCTAGGGGTATAATGCATAAATATTTTAAAATGACAAAAATCCATTCATTCTCATTCATTTTTGATAAAATTTATGCAATTATTTTGCAAATTTGATAATCATTTGTCAAATATGATAAAATTTTAAATGATTTTTGTGAAATATTACTACTTCTTTTTTACTCAAAATTGTGTATAATATAAGTGAAGGAAATCAGAAATGATTCCGAGGAAACTAGCGTCCTGTTCGGCATAACTGTAAAGTAAGAAGACAGGTTGAGGAAAAAGACTTCCCATAAGTCTATAAAACAATGGGTTGAGGAAAAAGACTTTTCGATAGTCTATGAAACAACGAATTGAGGAATGAAAGAGTCGTATTATTACGGCTCTTTCCTATTAGGTGAACAAATGACAGAAAATGGATTATATGTTGTAAAAAGAGATATTTTGAATGTTATCACTTCTCTTGGTGGTGATTGCGATATTAATTCAGGAGATAAACGCCCAGTGTTTTGTTGTGTAAAAGACAATAAAATTGAAGGATTGTATTGGGCGATTCCAACAAGTGATATATCTCATAGGAATAAGGCTCAGATTGAATATTATAATATGTGTATGCAGTGCGACGACAAAGATTTGCGTAGTTGTTATTATCATATTGTTCAAAGCAATAGGACTGCATTGTATAAAATAAGCTCATGTTATCCAATTACCAATAAATACATAGATCACGAATATACTGTAAATAAAATACATGTGGTTATTCAAAAGAAAAAAGATATTTTTGAGATAAATCGTAAATTTAGAAGAATAATTTCTATGGAGAATAGAAAACCTAATTATTTTCGACAACACATAACTGATGTTAAAAATTATCTTATTCGAGAATTAGAAATCGAAAAACAAAATGTTCTACGCATAAATAAAGACACCAACTAAGGTGTCTTTTATTATACCCTATTTTGAAAGAAGGTGAAATTAATGCTTGAAAACATTATAGAAACTTGCAATAAATTTAACACAGCTCTTGAGCATCGTTGCGATTTGTCAAATAAAGAAAGAATGAGTTTGCAATATCTTAATATTGACTTAGCAAAAAACATTATCGAAGACTTAGATCCAAAAAACGCAAAATGTATTGCAAAAATCATCCTTTCGTACATAGAATAAGCGAGGTGAAAAATAATATGACAGAAAAACAAAATGCCTTATATCAAGGTGAACTTAAAAATTATAATGTTGATGAAAAATCTAAAATGCATGAAGATATTTTAAACTATATTAAGGAAAAAGGCTTGACTGTAAGCCAAGCCACTACTCTATTAACTGATGTTATAGGTATGATGTCGAATTATGCAACATTAATCTCTATTGCTGATTATGAGAAAATTACAGGTAGAGATGTATTTGCTAATCCTGATTTAGAAAACTAACGCCAGCGAAAGTAATTCCAATAATATCGCTGGTTACTGTTGAATTCGGGTATAATGATTAATCTTCTTTTATTACTTCTATAATAGAAATTTCTGATTTTGAAATAGTAAAAGCACTATTATCAGAATACAAATGTAAATCATAATCTGTAGAATATGGGTGATTAAATATGCCCTCTCCTTCAAGATTGTATTCCGATACTACATCAAAATAATATGCTTTTATAATATGATTGTATTCTTGTGTTATACCATCTTTGTTTTGAATCTTAAATGTATACATTATAAATACCTCCTTTGTAAGATTATGTAGTTATATTCTACTCTGTATATTATAACATAAAATGAAGAACATTTGTTAAAAATATTTAAATTTTTATTGTAAATTTTAATTTGTGCTATTGAGAAAATGGATTCATATAATAAAATAAGCAAAATAAACTTGATTATTTTTGTATAATATGCTAATATAAGCATAAATAAAAAATAAGGAAGATGCTTATGAAAAAGTCTGAAGAGAAAAAGAACATATTTGGGCTTATAGGATTTGTAATCTTTGTAGGTATGCTTGTACCATTTGCCTGTCAGTTTGTTATTCCATTATTTTGGGAGCAACAAAAAATTCAAGGAGTAGAAATATGGAATCAGTTTGTTAGTATAGTTTTAGGAATAGTGGCAACGATTTTAAGTATAATCTCTTTAAAAATGGGTTTTGATAGCGCAGATAATGCAAAGAATACAGAAATGAAAACCCAAGGAATTTTAGATGAAATTTCTTCTAAGATTTCTCTTTTAACAGAGAAACAAAATCAAATGGCAAAAAGTATAGATGAATTTAGAAATACCCAAGGTGAACATAGAGATATAAATGGTAATTCGACTTGGGCTAAAAGTAATAGCGATAATAAAGAAAATAATGAAATATAAGGAGGAAGTTTTATGTGTGTAAAAAATATTAATGTCACAGGAACTCTTTTCAAAGAAGTGAATTATGAGAATGGACATAAAAGTTTTGAAATGCCATTTGACCAAATAGTAGCAAAGGTTTCAAACAACTGCTCTTATATTGAAAATTTTTCTATTGTATTAAATTTTTGTTTAATGGGAACAAATAAAGATGAAAATAAAAATCAAAATGTTGTTAATCAAAAAGGTGTGTTACATGTTTTATTAAGATTAGCTAAAGTTTCAAAAGATGTAGAAAAACAACTATACTCTGATATAACAGAATTTGAGTTAAATTTAAATGATGAGAATATGTATATTTCACATGCTTGTGTTGATTATGTTACTATTAGACGAATTTTTTCTATTTCTCAAATTACTTTGGATGCCAGAGCAGGATTAGGAGAATATGTTTTTAAGGTATTAGTTAAAACAAATCCTGAAGATAATTGGAATGTGCAGTCTTATATTCCATTAAGAATTGAATAATATTCGTTCGTTATATAATATAATTGATTTGAGGATCGGGAGACGCTTTATGATTTGATATATTTAATATATAGATTCCGCATAAAGAAAGCCAAAAGCTATAGACACTCAGGTAAAGTGTTAAGTCGGCAGAAACAAAAACGAACTTCATATCGAGAAAGCTACCGTATTAGGTGGCTTTTCTTGTATTAATAATAAATGTATTTCATATTATATATTATAAAAGAGAGTAGCGTTGACCACTACCCTCTTTTTGTTTATTCTTTTGTTAAAAATTACTATTATGGTTATCATATGTTTGTAGACTAATTAATTTTTACTTGCCTAGAGTGTTTATCTAAAATTAATAATGCCCAGTACAATACATAAATAACTAATCCATGAAAGCAAAAAAATAATACATTAAAGTGAGATAATGCACTAAAATTACGTCTTAGTAAAAAATAAGTATTTATAAATTGAATCAATGTAGCAACAATAAAAAAGAAATTAAACCACTTTCTTTTTATTATAAAATTTGAAATAATAATCACTAAGATAATTGATAATATTACCCATATTTTTATATCTACAATTAACTTTTCTTTGTAAACATCTATTAAATACCAAGCCCACATAAATAATAAGATATTAAATATTGTTTGTATAGAGACTGTCATTCCAGCATATATAAGATATTTTTTATTAAAAAGAAAAAGTATCAAAAAAACACATATAATTGAAGAAGAAAATATATTTATTAAATATATTACAACATTACAACACAAAAGTTCTTTTTCACAAATACCATCATATTTTGCTACATGTATGTTGTATTTAATTAAGAGCCTTATTGATGATTCTATTTCTGGGAAAAAGTATGTTGTTAGTAAAAAAATATTCCATATTATAATTAGCCCTATTATAATTCTTTTATTTAAATTAAAGTTTTTCATAAATCCTCCAGTTATAATATATATAGTTTAAACAATATGTATTATATCACAATTTAGTACGATATTCAAGACAACAGAAGATGATTCAGCTTTATCAAATAAAAGAATTGTAAGTATTTTTAAAGCAAGACGTATTGCTCAGGAAGAAATGAATGCTGCAATTAAAGAGCAAGCTGCACAATTAGAAATAGACAGACAAGAATTGTCTTTGTTAGAAGAAAAGATTAAAAGCGGTATGTCATATGAGCAAGCATATGCCGAAAGTATACATAAAGCTAGTATTGCCGCAAAAGAACAAGCCATTTCAACAAAAGGGACTGCTGGAACAACGTCTGTTTTTGTTGAAAAGCAAAAAATAGCGCAAGCTGAAATGAAAGCGACAGGTTCTGCTTCTAAAGTTGCTTCCATTGGAGTAGATGCTTTAAAAATGTCTTTAAATATGTTTGCAGGAATTATTTTTATTTCCATAATTGGTAAAGTAATTGAAGGAATTCAATATCTTGCTTCATCTGCCGAACGAGCAAAAGAAAAATTAGATGAAATAAAAAATACAATGTCAGAAAATAAATCATCTTATGAAAGCAACAAAAAAACTTTAGAAGGTTTGAGAAGTGAATATGATAGTTTATCAGAAAAGGCAAACAAATTAGGTGGCGTTCAAAATCTTGCCAATGAAGAATATGAAAGATATACAGAAATTACTTCACAGATTTTAGGTATAACTCCCAAATTAATAACTGGTTGGGACGATGAGGGGACTGCTATTTCTAATAAAAATGGATTACTTCAGAAATCTATTGATTTATTAGATGAAGAATATGAAAAAGCAATAAGAAATAATACTACAAAATCAAAGAATAAAGAAGTCGCAAAAGGTATCATTGAAAAAGTTAATGAATTTAATCGTAGTCCAGATACTACAACTAATGGTGATACAATGTGGTCATTGGTTAATGATTTTAAAAATATTTTAAACAACATCAACGATGAAAAATATTATGGATTGGGTGATTATGACATTGCAGAACAATTTTATGCCTATTTGTACCCTGACGAACATATAACAAAAGAAAAAAGTGCTTATACAGATGGTTGGATAGGAGCATTATTAAATAAAATCCAAGACGAAGATGATTATCAAAAATTAGCAGATAGCTTTGCTGATAAAAATAATCCAATGTATAAATTATTCTCTGATGAAGAAATCGATGAAATGCTTGAAAATGCAAATGATTATAATCAGGAAGTCCAAAGAATAATTGATGACAGAGAAGCTTTATATCAAGATTATAAAGACCAGTTAAATTGGAACGCACAAGCTGTTAATACTGATGACGGTAAAAATGCATATAAACAATTATCTGACGAATCAAAAGCTGCTCTTACAGAGTATATTGATAATTTAGATTACGCTTCCGTAAAAACTGTAGATGATTTTTATAATATGGCAAATAACGTTAGATCATTTACAAAGCTTTTAGCTTCTGATAATGATTTTTCAAATTATATAAAAGACATTTATACTCCTCAGGAAGATGATGAATCTGTAGAAGAATATTCAAAGCGTATAAAAGATGGAATTAAAAATATTCAAGATTATATTGGCGAAAATAAAATTAATGTATCTCTTAATTTTGATGATGCAACAAAAAGTGTTGATGCATTAAAAGATAAGTATGAAAATACTGTCAATAGATTCTATAATGAGCACGATCAATCTTTAAGCGATGAAAGGCAGAATCTTACAGATGAATATAAAAAGATATCTGATTGGCATCTCGATGATTATGAAACCCAAATAAAAAATGGGACAGTTCAGACTAAATTTGGCAATGTCGATATGGATAAGCGTACTATTCTTCATTGGTCTGATGAACTTAAAAAAACTTACGCCGATGCCTTAAAGAGTTGGGATTACGACCCAGAGGTAGGTTCTATTGATACTGTATATGGAGCTTCTGATAGATTTGGGAAAAATTTAGATGGTGTTGGTTGGGAAGTTGCATTTACTCCTATTTTACCCGATGGAACATTTTTATCAAAAGATACAGTTGAAAAATATTTTGAAGAGATTCTTAGACAAGCATATGCTGATGACGGACAAGTTACGGATGATGAATTAAAGAAACTTGATGCGCAGGGTATGAAAATCGGCAATACATTTGTTCGAGGTATTTATGCTGGCGTAGATGCTAGTTTAAGCAAAGACGAAACAGGGAATGATAATAAAGCCAATATTATTGGTCGTCTTATGCATTTTTCAGGAAAGTTTGGAGCCATACAGATTGCAAAAGACAATATTGAAAAATATGAAAAACAAGTTGGTAACGATGGTTCTGAAAGAACCAAACTTGAAAAGTTCTTTAAAGATAATAGTATCAATACTTCAGAAGAATTTGATTATTGGAATGATGTAACTAAATACGCAAAAAATGCTACTGAAGCTATGAATCTGTATACCGAAGCCAAACGACAAGCGATGACGTTTGACATTGACTCTTTAACTAAAAAGATAGACGAAATCCAGAATGTATACAAAACATTAAAAGATGCTATCAAGGAATACAATAAAGAGGGTTATATATCTGTAGATACTTTCCAATCTATTATTGGTTTAGGTGCTGAGTATCTGAAATATTTAGTTGATGAAGATGGTAGTCTTAAATTAAATGCTCAATCATTACAAGAATTAACTATAGCTCGTGTCAAAGATATGGTTGTTGCTCAGAAGAACAAAATATTAGAGACAGCAGATGGTTGGAATGATGAAGCAGATGCAGCAAAGTATTTAAAGGCAAACTTAGACGAAACCTCTGATTCTTATGACGATATTATCGAAAAGAAACTTCAGTTATTAAGAATTAAATGGACTAGCCAGTTAGATGAAAATGGTAATAGAGTTTGGTCTGATGAACAGATTGAAAACACAATAGCTGGACTTAGAAAACAATTTGGTTCACTTGATACTGTTGGAAATGCCGCTATTAAAGGTATCAAATCTGGCTTTGGTATGACTGGCGAAAGTGCCAAAGATAACGCCGATAAGATTAAAGACATCAACAAACAACTTGATGACCTTGCTAAATCTGAAGCCTTACAGAAACTTAAATACAAGTTTGACCAGCTCGAACAAGGCATCACAAAAATTGACACTGCCCTTTCTTTATTAAACAATATATCTGATTTAACATACGAAGATGATTATATTGGTAAAATAGAGATTGTAAGTAATCAGTTAGATTTAGCAACAAGTAAAGCACAGCTTCTACAGAACGAGTTCGAACAGTTGTCTGATGAACAGCATGATACAGCAGATTCTTCTAATGAACTAGCTAGTAGAATGAAGTCTACAGCAGATAGTATTGCTGAAAATCAAAAGCAAATAATTGAATATGGTAAGAATATCACTTCCTATTATATGTCTGCTTTAAGTGCTATCAACTCTCTTTCTAAGAACTCTATTGAAAGAGCAACTACTTTAATCGATAGAAATATCAAGACACTTTCTGAAGGTGGTTTAACTGGATTAGAGTTTAGTTTTGTTCCTACAGTCCCTCAATCTGCAATTGAAAAACAGAGAAATGAAAATCAGTCTTTAAAGAATGAAATGCAGTCATATTATAACTCTGTTGCCGAAATGCAGAAAACTGCTTTGGACTTACAGTACAAAGAGCAGATGGCTGAGAATGAGAAAAAGAGACAAGAAATTCTTAAATCTCTTAAAGAACAGCAGAATGATTTACAAGAACATTATGCTACAGTCGAAAAAGCTCAAGAAAATCACAACGCTACAACTCAAGAAGCTCAAAAGCAAAATAATGCACAGACTCAAGAAAATCAGAAACAGAATGACGCAGCTATTATAGCCGAGCAGCAGAATACTCAAACCAATTCTTTAAACGGAGTAAAAACTTATCTTACTCAGTTTCAAACAATGATTCAAGGTTTTATTGATTGGCTCGCCCAAAATCCGTTGCATCCAACTGTAGAATTTACAAATCTTAACGATATAATGGATTCTACTTTTATAGATAGTAATAATGGTAATACTTTAAATGGTATGGCTTACTATAATCAGAAAAATTACAGTGATTCTTACGCAGGCGGAACAATAGCTACAAGTGGTTGTGGAGTAACTTCTGCTGCCATGGTTGCTACGACTTTGACAGGGAAAACTATTACTCCTTCTGAAGTAGCAAAACTTGCTAAAGAAAAAGGCTATGAAGTTTCAGAAGGCACATCTTGGGGACTCTTTAACAATCTAGGTTCTATTTATAACTTCCATGGAGAAGAAATTGGAAAAGACGATAAATCTATTTTAGCTGCTTTAAATAGCGGAAAGAAAGTTATTGTCAGCGAAGGAAAAGGTACTTGGACATCTGGTGCGGGACATATTATTGTTCTTGCTGGAGCCTCAGATGGAAAAATTATGGTTAATGACCCATATAGTCCAGAAAAATCAAAAAAATTATGGGATATAGGAGATATTACAAAAACAGCAAAAGGTGCTTGGGCATACTATGCTAAAGGAACAAAAAACTTTGGTATCGGTGGAGAAAATTATAAGACAGAGTATCTTAGAAACAAGAAAACTGGAGAATGGCATGAAATAAACGAACCTACTTTAGTAAATACTGATGAGTATGATGTTATCGGAGAAAAGACTTCTGCCAAAATTAAACAAATTGGCAAACCTCTTCCAATGTACGCAACAGGTACTCCTATTAGCGACCCAAAAGTTCGAGAGATGGTTAAAAAAGCTTCTCAAGAGACAGGTGTTCCTGCCAATATTATCTTGGCAGTTATAGACCAAGAAAGCGACAATACTTGGAGCAGTGGTAATCCAGATAGTGGTGGTACTTCATATGGTTATATGCAGTTGCGTACTCCAGGAGTTTTAGACGACCTTCCTGCTGGTAGAAAACAAGCTGCAATGACAGATAAGTATTCTAACATCCTAGAGGGAGCTAAATTCTTAAAGAGATTATTTAACAATTATAGCGATTGGACTAAGGCGGCTAGTGCATATAACCAAGGCGAAGCGGGGTTTAAAAGGCATGGTATAAATAAGTACGGAAAAGATGTTGTTGCAAGAGCTAATTCTACTGCTTTTGTTCAAGCAGCACAAGATTTATCAAGTATTTCTACTGCCGTTCAAGCTGTATCAACTGATACTTCTGATATAGCTACCAATACAGATACTATTGCTACCAAAGATATGAAGGCTGAACTTCAGAATATCGTAGATAGTACAAGCACTCCTACTGAATTGGCAAAATATCAGGGAGACCTTTTAAACTATATTAAGGATAACAATAGTATACAGGGAAAGAACAATGACGAGTTCTTAGCAGCGTGGGAGAAATTACAGACTGAAGATGAAACTGCAAAATCTGTTTTAGCCGATTATGACAAGCAGTTGACTGACAACAGATGGTCTGATAATTATAACGAAATCAAAGACGGTGCTACTAAGTATGCTTCTAGTTATGCTATTAATACAATAAAAGCTCAAACTGGTGTTCAAGTTAATGAACTTCTCAAGCAGTATGATGATGAAAAAGCTGTTCTCGATGATATACTTAAATATTTCAGAGAACGAAAGGCTGATGGTGCATCTGCTGATGAGTTAAAAGTTATTGCTCAAACATATAGTGAACAGTTACAGAATGTTGAAAGCACTAGCGATTCATATGTATCTGCTATACAATCTGAAACAGATTATCTTCTTAACATCGCAGAAAGAAACACTAAATATGTCAAAGATCAAATCACTTGGCAAGAAAAGATCAATGAAGGTCTTGAAAGACAAGCCAAATTAACTTCTAATGTAAATGATAAATTATCATTACAGAAGGATATTATTGATGGTAATGATACAAAGAGAGAACTTTATCAGAAGCAGAAAGATAATGCTCATCGTAATGTTCTTGACATATTAAATAGTGACGACAAAGATTATCAAGAAGTTCTTAAACAATTCCAAAGTGTTGAACCTTGGTTTGATGCAACTGGTGAATTTTCTGCTCAATATGAAGCAGATTTAGCACGTTTAGGAGCAAGTACCCCTAAACTTGTTCCTTATATGAAGCAAATTGCTTCATTGATACAGGTGTATAAAAAAGCTTGGTATGAAGCAGACAATGAAATGCAACAAACTCTCGATGATACTGCTAGTCGTATTGACGAGGTATATGCAACTCGAACTGATAAGATAACTAAAGCTATTAGCAATAGCGAATGGGTTCTTGACATGCTTGGAGATGGAAACTTCGATTTAAGGTTAGAAGAAACTAATACCCAGCTCCAGAATAATCTTGATAAGACAGTCGAAATTAAAAATCAACAAGAATATGTCAACGAATTATATCAGAGAGGTTCTATCACTTATGAACAGTTCGTTGAAAAGTCACAAACCTTACAGGAAGACTTACAGAGTGTTTATACTACAATTAAATCTATTTTAAACTCTATTAAACAGATTAAGATAGATACTATTCAGAAGAATATAGATGACATCAATGACCAGCTGGAAGAAATTCATGATGCTTCTGATAGAATTACAGATAGTATAGATGCTAGAATGGATGTCTTAAATGATGAAAAAGACGAACTTGATGAACTTCAAGATAAATGGGATAAAGTTGCCAGTGCTGTTAAGAAAGTTTTATCTGACCAGAAAGAGTTATTAGATGATGAGAAAGAATCTGTATCTGATTACTGGGATGATAGAATTAAAGCTATTGAAAAAGCGAACGAAGAAACTGATAGAAATATTAGCTTGTTGGAAAAGCAGAAAGAACTCAGTGAAGCTAAAGAACAACAAACAGCGTTAATATATCAGAATGGTAAGTTTACTTATCAGGCTGACCCTAAAGCTGTTCAAGATGCAGAATATGCTTTAGCTGAAGAACAGCGTAGCATTAAGCAAGATAAAGCAAAAGAAGCTCTCGAAGAACAAAAAGATTTAGCCATTAAGAACATTGAAGACCAAATTGACGCTATTAACAAGTATCAAGAAAAATGGGATGAAGTGTTCGATTGGTATAAAAACGAAGTCAACGAGCAAGCAGCTTACGACCAATTAGGTGCTGATTGGATGAATGATACTATGGCATTAAAGACAAGTATTCTTAATCAAGTGGGCAATGCTTATAAGAATAACGAGTCAATAATCGAAGGTAGTATCAATGAAGAAATAAAAGCTCTTGAGAAACAGGAAAAAGCTCTTGATAGGCAAGTTAAAGCTCAAGAAAGAGCAGCAAATGCTAAGATTAGAGATTATAACAAGGAAATTAGAGCTATTGAACAAACATCTGACAAGTTTGATTAAATTGCGAACGCACACTCGTGACTTTAGTTATGAGTAAGTGAGCGTTTACAAAATAGTCAGGATATACAGAAATGTGTATCTAGTGATGCTTTTGGCATCCAATACTAACTGAATTGCTGGAAACTCCCAAAGCTATTCAAACTACAACGCAATACCTTAAATGGTATAAACGTGAATGTTACGAAAGTAGAAAAAATTGAATAGATAGCGCAAGGTTAAATCCTAAACGCATTATAACGGACAATCAGCAGCTAAGACCGAAAGGTAAAGTCCAACGACTATTCCTCTTGAGGGAAGTACACACAAGCGTGTGGAAGTGGTTAGCCCCTAACATGTAATGATGAGGGAGAAGATATAGTCTGTGCTTATGTGAAAGCATAAGAAGTTCATAAGAGAACTGCATAGGAACTAGCGAGCCTATGTGAACGACAACCTCTAAAACGATTAAAGAATTCTATAATTCTTATATATTATTTAAACAAAATACAAACACTTTCAGAGAATATATAAATGTAAATATATTTTATTGAATTTCGATCACATCTTCTATCTTACAATTAAGATGTTTACAGATGTTTTCAATAGTTTCAAGTGAAATATATTCACCTTTCGACATCTTGGCAAGAGTGGCAGAAGAAAACCCAACTGCAATTCTTAACTGAGTTTTTGTTATATCTCTTTCTAATAATAATTTGAATAATGGTTTATAACTAATCATCGTGATACCTCCTTTATTCAGATTGTATCACATATCATTTATAAGTCAAGACAAAATATTTAGAAATGTAAATATTTCATTTGACATTTTGTTTGACATATGATATATTATGTTTAGAAAGATAAATATTATATTCAGAAAGGAAGTGATATTATGGCAGAGAAGGCTCATAAATATAGAATTTATCCAAATAAAAAGCAGAAAGAGCTTATACAAAAAACTTTTGGATGTACGAGATTTGTATACAATTATTATCTTAATAAGCGAAAAGAAATGTATGAGAATAATAAAATTACATTTACATATAATATGTGTTCTAAGGACTTGACACAATTAAAGAAAGAATTTGAATGGCTCAGAGAACCAGATAAAAATTCTTTGCAGAAATGTTTAAAAGATTTAGATATGGCTTATCAGAAATTCTTCAAAGAACATACTGGTTATCCTAAATTCAAATCAAAAAAGAATAGATATCAGTCTTATAGAACAAGTTACACAAATAATAATATTCGCTTTGAAAATAAGAAGATAAAACTTCCAAAGTTGGGATTAGTTAAAACAAGAGATAAGCAGATTCCACAAGGAAGAATATTAAATGCCACAATATCACAAGAGCCAAATGGACACTACTACTGCTCTCTATGTTGCACAGATGTAGAACTTGAGCAGTTGTCAAAAACTAATCAAAATATTGGAATAGATTTAGGTTTAGTAGATTTTGCAATTCTCTCTGATGGAACAAAAATTAAAAACCCTCAATTCTTTGAGAAATCAGAGAAGAAACTTGCTAAATTACAACGTGAGTTATCAAGAAAAACAATTGGTAGTAATCGTTGGAACAAAGCAAGAATAAAGGTTGCAAATTTACAAAAACATATTTCTAATCAAAGAAACGACTTCTTGCAGAAACTCACAACAGAAATTGTAAGAACGTATGACGTGATTGCTATTGAGGATTTAAATGTTAAATCTATGAAAGAGACAGATACTACTATTCGTAATAAAAGAGTTGGTGATGTATCTTGGTCTGAATTTCGTAGAATGTTGACATATAAAATTCAATGGTATGGCAAGAAATTATCTGTAATAGACAGATATTATCCATCGTCACAGATTTGTCATTGCTGTGGTCATAGAGATGGTAAGAAATCTGAAGATATTAGATTTTGGATTTGTCCTAAATGTAATTCGGAATTAGATAGAGATGTCAATGCAGCTATTAACATTCTGAATGAAGGATTAAGAATTGTAAATGTTTAAGTAATATATAAGAACCGTAGGAACTACGGGGATAGCTCGGTGATACTTAGCTCAATAGAGTTATTGACCGAGAACCCTACGACTTTAGTCGTGGGAGGTTCAGGATTTATATAGACAGATAGTTGAATATTTCAAGACTGGAAATACAGATGCTATTCCTGGTATTATTAAATCATTTGTTGAAGAATTCAATAGCATTGTGGACAATATAGATGTTAAGAAATTAACCAATGCTATATTCCAAGCACTTGGTATGTCTCCTATTGGCACCATTAATTCTAGCTCTACTTCGACAAGTAATTCTGTTAATACTTCAGATAATTCTAATTTAAGCTTTGATGAAGCTAATAAGAAAGCAATCGAAGTCCTTAACGATAAAGGATTAGACGGATTAGATGAAGTAGATAAGATACTTTTAAACAACGGATATTCTCTCAACAGGAATTCTATCTCTACTGCTGATGGCACAGGTAGAAAATTTATCAGAGTATCTGATGGAGATACCGATAGATATTTAGCTCAAAGTAGCGATGGTAAATGGAAGTTCGCTTATGATTATAGCACTGCTGCTAGTATTGCTGGTGGTTCTAGTGGGAATATAGGAGAATCATCTAATAATGGTTCTAACAATAGCTCTAGCAGTAATATTGTTAAGAATCCTACGGGCACAGCAAATAACGGTATGGATTACAGCGAAACCAATCAAGCCGAAAAGAATAAACAAGATGCTATAAGTTGGTTAAAAACTTATCAGAAAGAAAACGGAGGAGCGTTTAACACTGTAGCATACAAATCTTCTAAAGAAGCATATGATGCAAATGTTGACACAGTAAAAGATAGTAAAAAGTCCATATTGGTTGTTTATTATGTAAGCGGTGAACATTATGCTGTTGGCAAGATTCAGTATGGCGATACAGTGCCAAAAACTTTAAAGAAGTTCGGCAAAGGCACAAAAAATGCACCTAGAGGACTTTCTATTATAAATGACGGGAATCAGTATAGTGGAGAGCTTGTAAACTTCAGAGGCGGAGAACAAGTTATTCCTGCTGACAAGTCAATCAAATTAATCGAGGGATTAACTGATTTAACCGAAAGCGATTTAGGTAGATTGTTATTGGAAAATGGTTCAATGCAAGCTCAGTCATTCTTAGAACCATTTAAACAATCTTTGTTCGATAATAATGCATTACAGAATCTTAATAATATGAAACAAGTAGACAATAGTATTACAATCAGTAATATTAATATGTACGAAACAGAAAATGTTAATGATTTTGTAAAGCAACTCAACAGACAGTTGCCGTTGGCAGCAAAGAAAATAAAAAGATAGAGAATTATAGGGTGGAGTCATTGCTCTGCCCTATTCTATTGTAAAAAATAAAAACAGATGAAAGGGGAATTTCAATTGAAAAATGTGGATGTGAATAGCCTTAATTCCTTGGCTAAAACGATAATTGAAATTATCAATCAGCTGGCTAGCGAGACAAAAACCATAAAAAGTAAAGATGAAACTAAAAAAATGCGTGTAGTATCTGTATTAGATAATGGAATGTGTAAAGTTGCTTATAATGGACAGGAATTTATAGCGAAGACCAATTTAGATTTAAAAGTTGGGAATTCCGTTTGGGTATTAGCCCCTAGTGGAGATTATACGAATTTATTAGTTTTATATAAGTAGGAAGGAAGTGAATAAATGAATTCAACTACTTTGAGCGACATTAAAGATAAAGTAGAATATATTGGGAAAGATATAGATGAAGTATATGTTATAGACTGCAAAGAAATCATACCTTTAACAGAAGATAAGACAGATTATAAGAATATTGCAGTTGTTGGTGATAACAACTCTAATTCTCTATTCTTTGTTGTTAGTAAAATTATAGATGGAACAGATATTTCCCAAAAAGCAATTACTGTATACTTCTTAAATGAACAGAAACAGATTGGTTTATATAGCGTGCCACAAGTTACATCTTTATCTGATGAATTTATTATCTTTGAGTGGAAACTTAGTGAAGGTGCATGTGTTGTTCCTGGGACATTAGCTTTTAAGGTAGTAATATCAGATACAGATTATCGATATATTACATTAGACAGTAAGTTGACTATTATAAATACTAATATAACTTTAGAAGATAGTATTAATTTTGACGCAACATTATTGGATTTATGTGATGAAAAGATTAATCAAATTAATGACATATTAAATGACGCTAAATCTGCAAGCGATAACTGTGATGAACAATATGCTAATACGAAAATTCTTTATGATGAATTAGTAAAAATTGAGGATAATAATGCTATTGCTATACAAGCTTTGAAAAATAATACCTACACTATGCAAGAAGTTGATGCCCTTTTTGGTAATATTTCAAACACAACCGAAGGAGTAAATCTTAGTAATTATTATACAAAACCTGAAATAGATAGAATGGTTGCAAATTGTACGCGTAATAGTAAATTTTCTACAATATATCCTCAATACATTGCAAATATTGGATTATTTATTGATTCAACCGAAAAAGCTAATGTTATAAGTGTTGTAGAGAACGATTCTAATACTACATTAAATTATATCAATTTAGCAAATTCTGTATGTCTTACGGATATTACATATTGCGATAATAAGCCGATTGAAGTTTATACATATGATAATGGAGACATTGCCATCTTGAAAAGCGATTATACAGTAAATTATATTAATTTAGGAGGTGTTGCTTAATGAGAAAACTGGGTAAAGATGCACTAGCAAATTTAAAACTAGATACAAGTTGTCAGATTGATTTAGGTTCTAGTGTTACAGCTGTAGATAGTAGTAACTATAAAACTAATATTGTTTGGGGTTTTAATCACGATAACCCTATTCAAGACGATAATGCTTTTAGACAGCAGAAAAGTGTTGTTATTGATGCTACAACAGAAGGCAAAGGTAGTGGTTCTGGCAAATTTATTATTGATTACTCAACAATAAAAAGTAATGAAGTCATTGTTCCAAATGTGCTGTCAGACGGTACTAAGAATTTAAACATTACAACAATCAATAATTTGCTTGCGACATGGAAAAATGATAAAGAGTATAGGGCAAAAATAAAAAATGTATATATCCCATACGGTGTTATTTCGCTGCAACAATTTTCGTTGGCAGGAACAAGTATCGAAGAAATAGACCTACCTGAAACAGTGAAAAATATATTCATGTATAGTTTAGCTTATACTTCCTTAAAAAATTTTAAAGGAGGAAATACTATAACAACTATTAGCGGCAACGCTTTTAGTAATTCTGCTTTAAAGGAATGTGATATAAGCGCAACATCAGTTACAACTTTAGCGGGGGCATTCTCCGGTTGTACAAAATTAACGAACATAAAATTGCCAAATGTTTTAGAAACAATAGGTGTTAATTGCTTTAGTGGATGCACAGCTTTGACAGATGTGACAATTCCTACAAGTGTAACGAGTATAGACAGTACAGCTTTTGCTAATTGTCCTAGCTTAAAAACTATAACGATAAAGAAAAGTACAGACAGTATTAAAAATGCCCCTTGGGGTGCTACAAATGCTGAAATTATGTGGGAGGAATAAAAAATGAGAACAAGAGATTTAAAAAGATTAATTGCAGACGAAGGAAAAATTTTAAAAAACACAAAAGATGGCAGAACAGCGTACTGCGTTGATACATTTGTTGAACTAGCAAATAACTGGGAAGAAATCGAAGATACAGAGAATGAGGAAGACAGAATTGTAGGTGAATAAAATATGAAACCTATTCTATATAATATTTTTGCGATAGATGCCACAAAAGATAATGATGTATTGTTTGTCTGGAATGGATTACAAGCTATTGGTAGTATTTTAACAATTAAAGAAGTCGGTAACTCATCTTTTGTTAAAATAATTTCTCATAATGGCAATGTTTTGCAAACAACTATTCCAAGTGGGATTTTAAAAAATGGCAAAACTTATTATGCAACAATACAGGTAAAATACAAGGATACAAATGGCTCAGATATTACTTCTGAGTCATCTGCATCTTGTCAGTTTGCATGTTATGATACCCCTACTCTTTCTATTAACGGATTTTCTACAACAGGAATTAATAAGGTAAATACTGCTTCATTAAGCTTAAATATTTTATATGATTCAAAATATGAAGATAATATTTTGGAAAAATTTAACGTTTCCGTATACACAGACAGTTATTGTACTCAATTATTAAGAAAGAGTAATGATGTTTATACTAAAGGAAATTTAGATAACTTGTACACATATGTCGGTAATTTGTCTACAAATTCTATATATTATATTGTAGTAACTGGTGCAACAAACCACAATATGCAGATACAAAGTGCAGTATATACTGTGCAAATTTCTTATAATACAGACATTAATAGTGTTTTAGAAGCCAGTGTTAATAATGGACATGTAGTTTTAACGCTACAACAAAAGACCATCGTAGGAGAATGGGAAGGTGCTGGAAATACTATAAATCAGTATAACAATGGAATGGCTATTGTTACATATGGGGATAATATAGTTTTTGACACTAATTGGGATTCAACGCCTAATTTTTCTATGGTTATTAAGGTTAAAAATCCTATTTGTGATAATATTCATAATTTTATGGCTATAGCAAATGGAACTAAAAATATTAAATTATATATAACCAACAACAATAAGAGTATAAAGGTTTGTGCTATAGACAATGTTACAGGAAGTATGGCTTATAGTAATGTTATAGAAAATCAATCTATAGGGAACAAACAAGGTTTAAATCAAACATATGTAAATGGAACTTTTACAATAAAGTTAAAAAAGAAGAACGGAAGAATATTTTTAAATATAGATTCATAAGGAGGTGATTTTATTGCTTAATTGTCTAATTGGGAGTTGTGTATTTTATGGTGATGAAGATATAGATAATAAAATTTTTGCCAAAAAATTAAACATTTATACTCAATCTAAAGGAAACGTTGAATATGATAGTTTATCTTTATATCAAGGTATATATGACACAGTTTATATCAATAGCGATGATATTAACGATGAGTCTAATATATCAGATAAAGTTATTCCATCTGAATGGTTAAACGATACTATCTTTTGGGCGAAATTTGACGATGATCTTCAAGCTGGGCAATCTGACTTGGAATTAAATAATATCTCATATGTAATTATACAGAAAAAAGAAGAAAATGAAAACTCTTATTCTGTTGTAGATGTTATTCCTGTTAAAGACTATATTTCTAATAATAAAATCACAGTTATAGACAGGCTTGTAAAATGTTACAAGAGTTACGATTATCAGATTGTTCCAGTAATGATAGATGGTACAGAAAGTACGACTTTAAAAGCAGTCTATACTACAGATAAAAAAATAGAGTGGGACGGCTATTTTATTTACGATGGCAAAACAGAATATTTTTGTAAATTCGGGGAACAAACTATTGATTATACAAGAAATAATTCAGCTCAAATTCAGACTACTATGAATACAGACTATCCATATGTAATTAAATCAGGAATGAATAAGCACGATACAGTAACTGTTTCTGCATCAGATTTTAAGGTAGATTGTAGTAAAGAAGGTGGATTGGACTTAGAAGGTTCTGCTGAATATAGAAGAAATTATGATGATTTCTTGACCAATTCCAATCCTAAGTTATTTAGAGACGACCAAGGAAATATGAGGATTTGTGCCGTGTATGATGGAATATCTCATAGTGAGCAAGGACATAAATTTAATGTTGATACATCTTATAATCTATGTGAAATTGGAAATGCTGATAGTCCAGAAGATTTATATAGTTATGGCTTTAGTAATTATAATCCTAATACAATGATGGGCAATAATATTACTTCTGAATTAGTACAAGGTGCAACTCTTAATATAATAGTATATGGCGCAATTAGTGGAGATACAATAAGCAACATTCAAGTTTCTTTATGCTTAAATGATGTTGAAATATTTGGCGGTAAAACAAATACTAACGGAAAGTTTACTCTTTGCAATTTAGACTCTGGAAGATATTCTATAGTTATTCATAATGGTATTTATACAGTTAAAAAACCAATTAGCATAAGTTCTAGTGGAGTTATCAACATTGATTTGGAAGTGGGTGGCGTATAATGTTTCAACCAACTACAAATGATATTAGATTAATCATTCAAAAAGACCAAACAAGAAAAATAAAAATTAAACTTCTCGATTTTAAAACAAATGTTGTAACTGGCGAATTAACAGGAGGGATTACTAATGATAATTTTAATATATCCACTGGAGACAATTACAGAAGAACTTATAGCCTAGATATGGTTGTTTCAGATAGCTCATTTACTCTTTCTGAAGATTCTCAAATATGGTTAGATAAAATGATAAAAGTATACGTAGGAATAATAGACGTAAGAACAAAGTCTTATGTTTGGTATTTACAAGGGACATATGCCTTTTCAAAGACAAGCTATTCTTATGATGAATCAACAAAAACATTATCTATAGATTGTGTTGACTTAATGGCTTACTTAGACGGTACATTAGGTGGCACAATCTATGGTGCCGTCCAGACAAAAATTGAACGATTCCCATCTGGATTAGAATATAGTGGGGTTAAAGTCGATTGCATCACAGTAAAAGACGACAAGAATGAGGTATATACCTCATATAATAAAACTTATGTGTACGGAGGTACTGTTTTTACAATTACGACCCCAACACATTCTACATGGAATGGACAAGATACAAGTTTGTTTAATGATGTTTTTTTAAAGTTTGATATGTATTCTGAGAATGAAACAGACTCTCCTGTGTGTAAAATTAGTTACGAAACATCTTATGACGAAGAAATTAATGGGAATGCTTTTTCAGAAACATATAAATTAAAAGACTTACAAGAAGGGATTACATGTAAAAGTTTATTAACGACTGATATAAGGATAGAATTTTTAACATCAGTAAACTTGTATAAAATTTCTTTGAGAGACCCATATTTTGCACCAACCGAAGATTTGTTTGTTTGGTGGTTTTCTCGCCCTCGTTCTGTAGTAAGAGCAGATATGTTAGATTGCTCAGGAGAAGTATTCTGTCGAAAACCTGATGAATTAGATAAAATTGTTACAAGTGTTAATATTGGTAGTAATTATGAAGGATATATCCAAAGATATATTCCTGAATCTAATATAAATGAAATATATGGAGCAGAAGACAATCCTGCTCAAATGGATACTGGTAAGATAACTATAGACGGCACAAATCCTTGTGAAACTTATTTAGCAGATGTATTTGTTAGTTTTTTAAGGTTATATGGGATTAAGAGATACGAAATTAAAGGTATATATGAAACTGTACCATATGACCAAGAATTTAGTGCTGGTTCGACTGTTTATGATGTATTTTCTACTTTAATCGGGTTATATTCTGACTTAGAAATGTATTTCGATACAGATGGTGTATTTGTTTTAACACACGTATCTACTACTAATGACGAAGACCTTATTTTAAAAAATGATGAGATTAGACCATTAGTTGTTAGTGAAAGTTTATCTACAGAACTTAATGTTACTAACGTATCTGAGATATGGGGAATGAGCATAGATGCCAATGTTTATGCAGAAAATGATGATACAGACCCTAATATGGTTGTATATAATTCTACTAATAACGCTTTTGAAGTTCGATTTAAAGATTTAGTTTTAACTGATCAAAACAAAATCCCAGATGGTACAATTTTAGCTTTTCGAACTCCAAAAGATATGACTAAACACAACAGCAATATAGGATTGGCAGTTAAAAATTTAAACGTAGTAACTTCAAACGTTAAATCCGTAGAAAAGTGTTTTACCATTGATGAGTTCAGTAAATCTGGTAATAGTTATACGATAAATCAAAATCTGCAATATACTGAAAGTATTGCTGGCATGGTTATTGTAGATGTAGACTCTCTTGTTACTAATGTAGAAAAACCAACAGGTAGAGGTTATGGTGTTGGCACAGAAGAAGGTATAACTGATACTATAGACAATATAGAATTTAAGGGTATCTTCTATAATATGCGTAGTGCAAATGCGATGATTATTGAAGATGATTCAGGTAAGAAAACTATAAATTTGGCTAAATTGTGTTATAGTGTACAATTCAAAGCTGTAAAGGACGAAGCATTTAGATTTTATATTACTCATTCTGCAACTAAAATTTATGTTGCTAATTCAAGCGGTGAAATATATACCAATCCCACATATCTTACAGATATAAACACAGAACATAAGATTAGCTATATAGATTTTGTTGCGCCAAAAGATGATACTTTTTATTTCTTTGGATATAGTACAGAAAGCACCACACCAATGAGATTATACGGCGTAAGTAGATTAATCTGTGAAATTGGTAAATTACCCATCTACAATTATACAACTGAAGAATTAATTACCGCAGGTACATTTATTGCTAATACAACATACACTTTTAAATACAGTAATAATAAATTATATTATCTTGGTCAATGGCAAATACATGCTATTGCTATAGAAGTATTAGAAGTTCCTGACGATGAGAAGCATAAAGAATATGTAGAACAGTTTAACTGTCCTAATATTGTCTACACTCAGTACGATAGTAGATTTGCTATTGAAAATATAGGTATAAGGGTTAAAACTTGTAAAGATGATGTTTATTCATATATATATTCTGATGATTTAGCATTACAAAGAGCTGAATATGAGAATTATTTATCTGTTAGATTTAGTAGTCAATTAGAGTTGAATTTAATTAATATTCCTTGGTTGGATGTAAATAGAAAAATTACATATAAGTCTGAGCTAACAGATTTAGCTACATATATAGTAGAAAGCATTAGTGGAAGTAATAACTCCCCTACTATAAGTGTTTCCGCTACTATGTTTTATCCTCAATATACAACTATAAAAGGTAGTATAGGTTATATGCCAATAGATACTACTAATATGACTAGAGATAACACTATGTCAGATAGATTAATGTTTTATAATAATCTTAATAACTTATATCTGTTTGATTACATGTGGTATGCTAATAGATATGGAGATTTATATAATATTTATGGGTATAACCCATCTCGTTTATTTGAGCATTGGTGTTTCTATGGCATCTGGGAAGGACGTAGTCCTAGTTTAGAATATAATAAAGATTATTATGTTAATAATGTTGAAGAAAGCGATATAAATCAAATAATCGTTGAATTAAAAAAGATATTCCCAGAACAAATAGATGAAGCAAAATTAAAAAATGCAGCTCTTTGGTATAACTTCATTAAGACAGGTGTAACATCAAGCGTAAAAGCGTCTGAAGATTTTGATGTAGAAGTTTATAAAGAATCTTATCAAGATTTAAAAGATGTATACAAAGATAATTGGAGAAACTATTTCGAACATTATGTTCGTTGGGGTCGTAAAGAACACAGGACACAAATTAAATAATAAATATTAAAGGAGGTCGATTGTTTGTCTGATATAAGATTGACGAATTATCCTGATGAGATAGATAATATTGAAAATATGAGAGAGCCGACTGAAGAAGAGTTGGCTCTAATTCAAGCAGGAAACTATGACGCGTTAACAGATGATGCAAAGAAAAATGTATTTGTTACAGCAGAAAAAATAAATACAATGATAGATGGTTTAAGAAGTTGGCAACAATTTATGAAACAATGGGTAGAAGATGGTTATGTTCATCAAGGAACGTATGACTCTACTAAATATTATTATCCTAGAGATGTTGTAAGTATTGGAGGAGTAGATTATCTTTGTATAGGGTTTAAGGTACGAGGAGTATATCCTTCTACTGATACATCAAAAAAATGGCTAAGATTAACTGGAGTACAGGGAGAAAGAGGAGCAACTGGCGTTGGTCAGAAAGGCGACCCCGCTGAATTAATATATATAGACACAGGTGGCGTTAATTATATAGCTAAAAATACTGATGGAGGATTATCTAATTCAACACTAACTATTAAACCATATATGAAAACAGGTTCTAATAGTCCTCGTGCCTTATCTAGTTATATTTATATATATACTAAAACTTCAATAAATGGAAGCTATCCATCAACGCCAGCACAATCAGCAGGTTCTACTACCAAGTTTGACTATACGATTCCAAAAAATGTTACTGGAATAAAAATAGCTCTTAAAGATGCCAATGGAAACGAATTAGCTGTTAAGGAAATACCAATTATTCAGATTAGTAATTCAGTTATTAATACATATTCTAACGGTGACAATACTTCCTCCGATTTTATTAACATAGTTGAAAAATCTATAGAAGGTTATAAGAGCAGAGAATATGTAGTTAAATTTAACGCAAGAGCTATGGGTGAAAGAGTGGATTTAAAAGAGCTTTTTAACAAAGTGGGTAAATCCATAAACTCTTGGGATTTTAATCAAACAACCGTTTTAGCCGATGTAAATATTAGTGATAATATGGGATTTGATTACGCCCTTCCTCTTATTGGAACAACTATAGCTGAGAATACTATATATGTTTCATATAATTTAAGAAATGGATTCAGTTTAGATAAAGACAATAAATTTCCAGAGTATGAAGAAACAAATATAACATCTGATAATTTAAATGAGTGTTATATCTGTTTATGTATAAATACCGTTTTAAAATAAACTATTATTAAGGGCAAGAATAACTTGCCCTATTTTATTACCCAATTTAAAGGAGGGGCTATGGTTGACATTACACAACAACTATTTAATATAGATTTAAAAGAAAATCTTATTTCTATCATCATAATTATAATTTTTATCAAGGCAGCTTGGGAACTCTATGACTGGTTTGCCAATAAAATTGGCATTTCAACAAAGAAAAGTAGAGAGCGAGATATGATGGTTGATATGATGAAAGAATATAAAAATGAGCTTTCAGATGTAGAAAAAAATTTAGAACTTCTAAAAGCAGCCAGTAAAGAGTCTTTATTATACAAAATCAACGAGAAATATAATAAGTATTTTTCATTAGGTTATATTCCTTATGAAGAATATGATGAGTTTATAAGTTTACATGATGCGTATAAAGGTATCGGAGGAAATCATACTGGTGATGAAAAGTTCAACAGAGTAATCACATCATTGGAAGTAAAAAACATGTATGATCACGAACATTTAGAGTAAGAAGGAGGAATTCATATGACAACAACAGTATTTTTAGCACTATTATCTATTTTCGCTATTTTAACATCTAGTGGCACTGAAGCAGTTAAGAAATTTTTAGATAGCATAAATGTAAATTACAACAGTAATATTATAGCCACTATATTAGCTATTATTATTGGTTTAATTGGGACTTTTATATATTATGAAGCAAATGCTATAGAATTAGACTTGTTAAATGTTATATACGCCATTTTAATGTCTTTAGCATCAGCTTTAACAGCTATGCTCGGATATGATAAATTTAGTCCGATATTAGCTAATATAATTGAAAAAATAGATAACATAAGCACAAGGAAGTGATAGAATGAAATTTTCAACAAAAGTAATCATTGCCGTTTATGTAACTTTAATTTTATTTACAATTACAATGATTGCCCTATTCCTAATTAAAGGTAGTGTACCTGATTCATTAATCACATGTGTATTTGCCGCTTGTTCTGTAGAATGTGGAGCATTAGGATTAATTAAACATGGAAAAGTTAAATATGGTGATGGAAACAATGAAGATATAAATATATCAGATGAGGATGGTGAAGATAATGAGTAAAACAGTTCAAGGATTATTAGAACATTGTAAGAAGGCTCTTAAAAATAATGTACAGTATGTTTACGGTGCTAAGATGCAAGTGCTTACATATAACCAAATAAAGGCTTTACAGAATGCATATGGTACAAGTTGTGTTTGGAATAGTGATTTAAAAAAGGCTAATAAGTTATGCTGTGATTGTTCTGGTTTAATATCATCTTATACAGGTATAACTAAAGGAAGTAGTGTATATAAGAGTACAGCAACTTCAATAGTTACTATAAGTGAATTAAATAAAAACTGGAACAAGTATATTGGTTGGGGTTTATGGATGCAAGGACATATTGGCGTTGTAAGTGATACTAAGGGTTATTACTATGCTATGGATGGCTCTGCTCGAAATATGGTGCACTATCCAATGTCTAAGCAAAAATGGACTTATTGTATTAAATTATGCGATATTGATTATTCTGTAAATAATGTATCCAATAGTGGTAATACTACTAATTCAAACAAGGTAACATCTAATACAGTTGATACTACTATTAAAATATCATATAATGGTCATATTATTGAGTATAAGGCTAAAAATGTTAATGGTAATAATTATGTTCAGGCTAGACCTTTTTTAACTAATTTGGGGTATTTTGTAGGATATAATTCAAATAAAAGACGAGTAATGGCTGGAAGTGTTACTTTAGATGTAGGTACTATCTTGGAGAACGGTACAAGCTATATTCATTTAAGAGATACGATAGTATTCTTAAACAAGCACGCAAAGAAAGATTATAGTATAATCTACAACATGAAGAATAAATTAATCACTATTACTGAAGAATAATAATTAAGGGAGATTAGCAGTCTCCCTATTTTTTACGATTTTTAATAACAAAAAAAATAAGAGGTAATAAACCTCCTATTTTTTTCACTATGAATTAATTAAAAACTGATTTAAAGTTTGAATATAAATTAGATTTACATTCCAATATGGACTAATTAATAGTTTTTAATTGACAAATTAATAAAAACCAATACAAAAGCCTTTACTAATTTAATGCAAATACCTGCATATGCAATATATTTACATTCCAATATGGACAAATTAATAATTTAGATAAGCAATGTATTTACATTCCAGTATGATTCAAATTAAATCAGTTTTTAGTTTATACAGCATTTACTTCTCTTAAAACAGTTAAAGAATAAATAAAATATTTATTTAAAAATATTTTAATACAATTCTTGTTTCTCTTTAAGTTTAAACTAATCTATTTCTTTAACTTGGCTAAATAATACCACTATTTTCAAACTTTGTCAAGTGGATTTTGTAAAGTTTTTAAAATAATTTTAGGGTAGTCTGATTAATGTCGGACTACCCTATTTTTACTGAATTAATATATAATCATATAACGTTCCCCAGAATTTGCGTAAACTTTGCTGAAGGAAGTAAAAATATTTTTTACGCAAATCTGTACTCAATTTGTACGCAAGTCTATATGATAAGTCGCGATAAGTTGCGATAAGTTATGATAGTTTACTCAAATCGAAACTTTTTGATTAAAACCCTCTAAACAAGGCTTAATACCTAGCTTTTCAAACAAATTATCATAATAAATTCGCAAAATACTTATTAGTTCATTGCCTTTGCAACTTCGTCAGCAAAGTTTTCTTCCTTCTTTTCGATACCTTCACCAGTTTCGAAACGAACAAAGCCCTTAACCTGAACATCAGCATTGATTGACTTAGCAACATTCTGAATGTACTGAGCAACGCTTTCCTTGTCACCCTGAACATATTCCTGATCTAAGAGGCAAATTTCTTTCATTTCCTTCTTTAATCTACCAGTAAGCATCTTTTCAAGGATATTTTCTGGTTTACCAGCATTCTTAGGGTCATTCTTAGCCTGTTCAAGAAGAAGAGCTTTTTCATGTTCGATAAAGTCGGCTGGTACATTATTTTCAGCAACATACTTAGGATTCATAGCAGCAATCTGCATTGCTACATTCTTACCACATTCAACTAAAGCAGCATCCTTAGAATCAGTAGCAAATTCAACGATAACAGCAATCTTACCACCTGCATGGATATAAGAAACATAGAAAGTATTACCATCGTTAGTGTACTTTTCAAATCTTCTGATAGAAAGCTTTTCGCCGATAACAGAAATCATATCATTTAAAGCATCCTGAACAGTAGCAAATTCGCCACCCCATGGAGAAGCTAAAAATTCATCAACGTTAGCACAGTTGTTTGTAACAACATGCTGAGCAACTTCCTTAACGAAGTTCTGGAATTTTTCGTTCTTTGCAACGAAGTCAGTTTCACTGTTTACTTCTACAGCAACAGCAACTGAGTTATCTTCAGAAATGTAAGCGTAGCTTAAACCTTCTGCAGCAATTCTACCAGCCTTCTTAGCAGCATTTGCAAGACCCTGCTTTCTTAAATATTCAATAGCAGCGTCCATGTTACCGTCAGTTTCAACAAGTGCATTCTTACAAGCACTCATACCAACGCCAGTTCTTTCTCTTAATTCCTTAATTAAAGCAGCAGTTACAGCCATTTTAAAACCTCCTGTTTTTAATCTTAGTTATTTTGTATTTTAAAATCATAACCATCATAGGTTATTAATATTTTTTAAATCAGAACAAATTAACGACCTTAATTTGTGACCTGTGCTACAAGCCATCGAATTTATCTTTCTGATTCACTAATAAAAAGGCTTCAGCCTTATGGCTAAAGCCTCATTAAATCATTTATTAATTATTCAGCATCTTCTGCAGGAGTATCCTGTTCGCCCTGCTTAGATTCGATAACAGCATCAGCCATTCTGCCAGCAATAAGCTTAACAGCTCTGATAGCATCATCATTACCTGGAATAACGTAATCAACTTCTTCAGGGTCACAGTTTGTATCAACAATAGCTACAATAGGAATATTTAAGCTGTGAGCTTCCTGAACAGCAATCTTTTCTTTTCTTGGGTCAACGATGAACATTACATCAGGAATCTTCTTCATTTCCTTAATACCACCGATGTTCTTGTCAAGCTTTTCCTTTTCCTTCATAAGCTTAGCAACTTCCTTCTTAGGAAGAACGTCCATAGTACCATCTTCGATCATAGCATCGATTTCAGCTAACTTCTTGATTCTAGTCTTGATAGTTTCGAAGTTAGTGAGCATACCACCTAACCATCTTTCGTTTACATAGTACATACCACATCTTTCAGCTTCTTCCTTGATAGAATCCTGAGCCTGCTTCTTTGTACCAACGAAAAGAACTTCACCACCATCTTTAACGATGTTAGCAATTGCCTGGTAAGCATCTTCAACCTTCTTAACTGTCTTCTGAAGGTCAATAATATAGATACCATTTCTTTCAGCAAAGATATACTCTGCCATCTTAGGGTTCCATCTTCTAGTCTGGTGACCGAAATGAACACCTGCTTCTAATAACTGTTTCATTGAAATAACGCCCATTATTTCGTCCTCCTTATGGTTAATTTCCTCCACGAACCTTACAAAGAACTTGCGATAATACAAGCACCATCTTTGCTAAATAATTCGTGTGCGTTTTTTACAACGTCGATATTATAACATACAATAAATATAAAAGCAAGCATTTTTTTGTAAAAATAACTATAAATATTCATTGTATAAAAAAAGTAAGCCTTAGGCTTACTCTAGTGCACGATCAGGGACTCGAACCCTGGACCTTATGATTAAGAGTCATCTGCTCTACCAACTGAGCTAATCGTGCATGCCCTTGCGTTAGTATCTTTAACGCCGAACGCAAGGGATATGATACCACCAATTTTCTACTTTGTCAACACTTTTTTTCAAATTTTTTCAAATTTTTTAAAAAAAGTTATTTTGCTGTTGGGTCAGGCTGGTTTGTAGTAGTAACCTGAGGTGCTGATTCAAGAGAATCAGTTGTTGTTTCTGCAGCTTGTTCCTGCTGTATTTCAGAAGCGTCTTTGTAATCATCAGTCTTTGTTACAACATCAACCTTTGTTTTACCAAAGTCAGTGAAATCAGCAACTATAGTATAGTTATATGGACTTTCTTCCTTATCACTTACATATTTTGCATCAATTCGGAATGCAAAACTTGTTAAATTACCATCTTTATTAACATTAGCTTCTACATTAGAGAAATTAACTTTCATAGTCTGACCATCTGGCAAAGATTGACCTGCAGCTTCAATATTAGTCTGCATTGTAGCCTGAAGTTTTTCAGGGTTATATGCAATTTTGAAGACCTTAGAACCATCCTTTTTTGTTTCAAGGCTAGCTTTTTCAATATTTTCTTCGTATAAGTTAAGACTATAAGAGTCAATAATAGATAAGAAATCGTCAAAAGACATTTCTTCCTTTATTTTCTGAGTTTCGTCTTTTTTAGTTTTTTCGTTAGTTGTTGTAGATGCAAAGAATAAAGTCTTTCCGTCATAATATCCAGAGACTTTACTTTTCTGACCAGAATAATCATTAGTTAATTCAACACTTGCAGTTGATTTGTCATCTGTAATATTTTTCTTAAGCTTAGATGTATTTACTGCGTTTTCAGCTTTGTCACCTTCACCTAAATTAGTTGTAGTTGTTGTATCAATAGTAACATTTTTTTCTTCTTTAACTTTTGTAAGAGCATCAGAAAAAGCCTTTACAGCTTCATCGGCATTAATAAGAGATTTTTCGTCTGCTGTTTTAAGCATATCAGCATTGGAAATATCAGTAATCATAGCCTCACTTTCTTTTTTTGTCATTCCACAACCTGAAAGAGATGTTACTATCATAGTTGCAGCAAGTAATAAAACAACTTTCTTTTTCATACTCAATTATTCTCCTTTTAATTTATTGGCTAAAATCTTCATTTCCTTTGCGGCATCAACTGTAACATTAGTTATAGCTGTTCCTCCAATAAGTCTAGCTATCTCATTATACACCTTATCTGGAGATAATTCAAGGATAATTGTTTTAGCTGTATCATTTTCGACAATTTTTTCAATAACAAAATTATAATCTGCCATAGCAGCAATTTGTGGCAAGTGGGTAATACATAATATTTGATGCTTTTTGGCAACAATGAGCATTTTCTCAGCAACTTTTTGGGCAGCTCTACCACTAATTCCTGTATCTATTTCATCAAATATAAAAGTTTCTATGTTATCAACATCAGCTAAAACTGTCTTTAAAGCTAACATTACACGGCTCATTTCACCACCAGATGCAATTTTACTAAGTGGTTTAATGTCTTCACCTATGTTTGCAGAAAACATAAATTCAACCAAATCAGAACCGTTTTTGTCAAAACCATCTTTTGGTTCAATGGTAACTTTAAATTCAGCATTAGGCATACTTAAATCCCTTAAAATATCTTTAATATTATTTTCTATATTAGTAGATTTTTCTTTTCGAATTTGTGTAATTTGTAAACAAATCTTTTGTATTTTTGATGTTATGTATTGCTTTTTCAAAAGATATTCTTTTAAGAGTTCTTCACTGTTTTCTACTTTTTCTAATTTTTTAGCAACGTTTTCCTTAAATTTATTTATATCTTCAATAGTACTACCATATTTTTTCTTTAGGTCATATATAAGCTGTAATCTGTCTTCAACTATACTTAATTCTTCTGGATTACTTTCAATAGTATCGGCATAGTGACTTAATTTATTTATTATATCTTCCATATAGGCATATACATTATGCAAATCATCAGCTAACTCAGTTTTATCTTCGTCAATTTCAGCAATAGTATTAAGATTATCAATAGCATAGGATATGCAATCCATAGCATTTGCCCCACTACTCCTAGAAATATAATTTAACGAATCGTCAACAAGTCTATGAAGTTTGTTGCTATTAGAAAGAATTTTACGTCTTTCATGTAATTCCTCATCTTCGCCAATTTTTAAATTAGCTGAGGTTATTTCATCAATTTGATATTTGTATAATTCTACTCTATCAGCAATATCCCTATCATTTATATCAATTTCTCTTAATACTCTTGTTATTTCTTTGTATTGATTATATAACATAGACAGCTGTGCCATAGGTTCACTTAATTCTTTTTCGCACAATCTATCTAAGAGTGTGATATGGCTTTTAGGATTTAATAGTGACTGGTGGTCGTGTTGTCCATGAATATCAACTAAATGAGATGCAATATTTCTTACCATTGATACTGTAGCAGGACTACCATTTATTTTACAGTAGGATTTACCTTTATTATTAAATGTTCTTTTTAGTAAAATATAGTTATCATCATCTATTTCAATATCCATAGATTTTAATATATTTAAAGTATTGTTGTTTTCAACATAAATAAGGGCTGATACTTCTGCAGTATCACACCCCTTTTTTACAATAGTCTTATCAGCTTTTCCACCTAAAACGAAGTTTAAAGAACCTATAACAATAGATTTACCTGCACCAGTTTCACCACTAAGTACATTTAAACCGTTCTTAAAGTTAACCTCTATTTCATCTATGAGAATAAAATTTTTTACATATAATTTTTCAAGCATAATTCACCTAATTTTTTAAGCTAATAGCTTTAAGATTTTCTGTTAATTTAACAGCTCTTGATTCATTTTTTACAACACAAAAAATAGTATCATCGCCAGCAATAGTCCCCATAATTTCAGAATTTTCCATTGAGTCCAAAGCAGCAGCAACAGCCATTGCCATACCAATTAATGTCTTTATTACGACAATATTCTGGGCATAATCTATAGATACAATACCGTCTCTAAAAACTCTATTCAATCTTTCCGTAACAAAAGAACTTTCCTTTGCTGTTGCAACATATTTCTGCTTACCTGATTGCATAGTTGCCTTTGTTAATTTTAACTCACGAATATCTCTTGATACTGTAGCTTGTGTTACATTGAACCCAGCTTTATTTAAAAGGTCGGCCAACATTTCTTGTGTTTCTATATCGTTTTCTCTTATTAATTCAAGTATTTTTGATTGTCGTTTTACTTTCATACCTTACTCCAAGTCTTAAATTCTTACTTCAACCATTTTTCTTCTAAGAATATCATAAAAATTCATATTAGTAGTTTTAATAATTCTTGTAACATATCGAGATTTTTTTACTACGATTACATCATCATTTTTCATTTGAACAGTACTTTGTCCATCACAAGACATCTGTACGTTATTGTAATTACTTTGAACTCGTATCCTTACTACGTCATTACCATCTATAACAAAAGGTCTAGCATATAACGTATGAGGACATATATGAGTTATTGTCATAAGCTCTGTATGAGGACTTAATATAGGACCACCAGCAGAAAGATTGTATGCAGTTGAACCTGTAGGCGTTGATACAATTATACCATCAGCCCTAAATGTATCAAAGTATTCCCCGTTTACCTCTACAGAAAGTTTTATCATTCTGGAGCAGACAGAATTAGTAATACAAACTTCATTTAAGGCTAAATTAATTTCGTGACTTACACAGCCTCTTTCAACGTATGGCTCAAGCATCATTCGATTTTCTATAGTGAAATCGCCATTTAACACTTTTTCAATAGCATCAATAGCATTTACTTTCTCAACATCTGCCAAATAACCTAACGTACCAAAATTAATGCCTAAAATAGGAGTATCAAATATTGCTGCACTTCTAGCTACTCTTAAAATGGTGCCATCTCCACCTATTACTACAACAAAATCTACGGATTTATACATTTCACTACTGCTTGTCGCAATTACATCAGGGTGAACATCACTAAATGTTTCAGAAACATATACTTCACAACCTTTTTTTAAAACGAAATCCACCATTTTTTTTGTTTCTTGTAGTGTAGGGTCTTTTTCAATATTTGTGACAAAACCTATTTTTTTTGTTTCCATAATAATCAATCCTCAAATTGTGATTTTACTAAAATTTCTATATCATCCAATGATATATGATTTACTGGATTACTTTCATTTTTCAAGTATAGCAAATACTCAGTATTGCCGTCTCCACCTTTTATAGGTGAATTTGTCAAACCGACAACAGACAATCCTGTTTTATTTGCTTCCTGTACAATGTTTTTGATTACATTTCTGTGGACTTTTGGATTTTTAACAATACCACTTCTATTAAGAAACTCTCGTCCACACTCAAATTGTGGTTTTATAAGAACGGTAGCAAAAGAATTTAGCTTAAGTAATTTCTTTATTTCTGGAAGAATTTTCGTTAATGAAATAAAAGATACATCACAGCCAATAAAATCTACACCATTATCAACCATTTCTTTTGTTACATTTCTAATATCAGTATTTTCCCAAGATATTACTCTTTTATCGTCTAATAATACATGGCTTAATTGGTCTGTACCTACATCAATAGCATAAACCCTTTTTGCACCGTTTTGAAGCATACAATCTGTAAATCCACCTGTAGATGCTCCAATATCAATACAAACAAAATTTTTTAAATTAATATTAAAAAATTCAATAGCTTTTTCAAGTTTATATCCACCTCTGCCAACATATTTTAGTATACTTTCAGTACTACCAATACTAATATTAGCATCAGAGTTGACGTTATATGAAGGTTTGGTAATAATTTTGTTATCTATAGTTACAAGACCTTGTTCTATAATTTCTCTTGCCTTTTGTCTTGATATATTCAATTTGTCTTTTACAAATAAATCCAGACGCATTGTTAATCTTCTATCCTTTTCAATATTTTTTCTAAAATATGTTCTTTGTCCATTCCATATTTTTCAAAAAGCTGTTCCCTCGAACCTTGTTCAATATAAGCATTTGGAAAAGCAAAGTTAAATATAGAACAACTCTTTTCTCCACTATTTACAATTTCCATTGTAAAATGCTCGCCAAAACCACCAGATAAAATATTATCTTCTAGTGTAAAGATATATCTATGGTTTTTAGCTAAACTTTTTATATATTCTGAGTCCATTGGATAAGCAAATCTCGCATTTATAAGGGTTGGATTATAGCCTTTTTCTTTTAAATCACTATTTACATCTATAGCAACATCCATCATTGCACCAAATGATACAATAGCAATATCTGTGCCCTCATATATAATTTCACTCTTGCCAAGTTCAATAGGTGTATTTACATCATTTAAGACTTCAGAAGCTTTTCCTCTAGGGTATCTAATAGCTACAGGACAATTCAACTTGTTTACAGCATATTCAAACATATCTTCTAATTCTTTACCATTTTTTGGTGCTAATATAACTAAATTAGGAATGGAAAGTAAGAAGGAAATATCATATATACCCTGATGAGTTTCACCGTCACTGCCAACAATACCTGCTCTATCTATACAGAAAACTGTATGAAGATTACTTAAACATACGTCATGTAGTATTTGGTCGTAAGCTCTCTGTAAAAACGTAGAATAAACTGCAAAAACAGGCACATAGCCACTTACAGCAAGTCCAGAAGAAAAAGTAACAGCATATTCTTCTGCAATTCCTACGTCAAAAAATCTTTCAGGATAGGTCTTTGCAAATTGACCTAATCCGGTACTTTCTGGCATAGCAGCCGTTATAGCACATATTTTTTTGTTATAAGCAGCCATAAGTAACAGTTTTTCGCCCAAAATCTTAGAATATGTTTTAGGGCTAACTGAACTTTGAATAACCCCTACTTCTTTGTCAAATTTACCTACACCATGGTATACACTAGGATTTATCTCAGCAGGCTTATATCCTTTACCCTTCTTAGTCATAACGTGAATAAGTACAGGACCTTTGAGATTTTTTATTCTGTTAAAAACATGAACAAGCTGTGTAATATCATGTCCGTCCACAGGACCAATGTATCGTATTCCTAATGCTTCAAAGACATTATTGGGCATAATGGTATGTTTAACAGTATTTTTAGTTTTATCAAGGAAATTATAAATAGGCTTTCCAATAACAGGCATACTGTTTAATTTATGCTGAATATCATCTTTTGCATTTAGGTATTTCTGAGTAGTTCTTAAATTGCTTAAATATTGGCTCATTGCACCAACATTAGGGGAAATAGACATTTGATTATCATTTAGAATAATAACCATTTTTGTATTTGATTTACAGGCATTATTAAGGGCTTCATAAGCCAAGCCGCCTGTCATAGCTCCATCACCAATAACAGCCAAAACATTATAATTCTGTCGCTTTAAATCTCTTGCTTTTGCAATACCTAAAGCAACTGCTATAGATGTTGAACTATGACCAGTTGAAAATGTGTCATACTCGCTTTCACCAATACGAGGGAAGCCACTTAACCCATCTTTTTTTCTTAAAGTAGAAAATTCATTTTTTCTACCCGTAAGTATTTTGTGAGTATAGGATTGATGTCCTACGTCCCATACAATCTTATCTTTTGGACAATTAAAACAATAATGCAATGCAACTGTCAATTCAACTACACCTAAATTTGAAGAAAGGTGTCCCCCAGTTTCAGAAACCGCATTAATAAGAAATTTCCTGATTTCATCAGACAATATAGGTAATTTTTTTAAATCGAGTTTTTTCAAATCCTCGGGATAATTTACTTTTTCCAGATACATTGTAATCCCTCATTTTCTAAAAAGCTAAATTAGCAATTACAGCAATAACAATGCCAAGGATAGCACCAGCTGTAACTTCTACAGGAGAATGTCCTAAAAGCTCTTTTAATCTTTCGTCAACTTGTATATCTAATCTATCAAGTAGGTTATTAAGTGTTGCAGCTTGCTTTCCTGCAGCACGTCTTACACCCGCCGCATCGTACATAACTACAATAGCAAGACAGAATGTAATTGAAAAATAGACAGAGTTAAATCCATAGATAATACCTGTGCTTATAGCTAAAGAAGTAACAAAAGAACTATGGCTACTAGGCATACCACCTGATGACATAATAAGATTTAAGTCTATTTTTTTTGTAGTATACAAATCAATTATAATCTTTATAAGCTGTGCTACAGCCCAAGAAAGAATTGAAATACCAATAATTTTATTTTGAAATAATTCTTGTATAAATGTCATAGTCCCACCTATTTTATTCTGTTTATAAGTTTATTAACATATTCAACCAAAAACTCACAATTATCAATCTTCTTTAATAACTCTATGGCTTCTTCAGATAATGTTTCAAAATCCTTTTGAGCTTTATCTAACCCGTAAAGGGAAACATAAGTTACTTTATCATTCTTTTCATCGCTTAAAACTGGTTTACCTAAAACCTCAGTTGTGCTTGTAACGTCAAGGATGTCATCTTTAATCTGGAAAGCAACACCAATGTTATACCCTACTTTTTCAAGTATTTTAAGGCTTTCTTCATCTGCACCACCTATAGCAGCACCAGCAAGCAAAGCAGCTTTAATAAGTCCTGCTGTTTTGTTATCATGGATATAAAGAAGTGTATCAGCGTCTATTTTTTTACCTTCAGATTCTACATCTACTACCTGACCTACAAGCATACCATTCATACCACTTAATTTAGCAATAGTTTTAGTGGCATAGACATACTTAAAATCTCTCTTTTCTAGGGCATCACTTAACATAACATCAAAGGCATAAGTTAAAAGACCGTCACCAGCTAATATGGCTAATCCTTCATTAAAAGCCTTGTGACAAGTCAACTTTCCTCGTCTATAATCATCATTATCCATTGCTGGTAAATCATCATGGATAAGGGAATAAGTATGTATCATTTCAAGACCACAAGCATATGGTAAAACGTCTTTAATATTTCCACCAAAGGCTTCACAGGCTGCTAACATAAGAACAGGTCTTACTCTTTTTCCTCCAGCAAAAACACTGTATCCCATAGCTTTATAAATATCTTCGGGATATTTAGGAGAGAGATAACCTTTTAATTTTTTATTTACAGCATCTATATATTGTTTTATATTATTTTCAAAGTTCATAATCACACCTCTGACATAGGTTTAAAGTTACTTTCTTTAAAAGTTCCATCTGATTTTTCTTTTAAAATCTTAACTTGTTGTTCAACATTTTCAAGTTTTTGAGAACACTGCATTGATATTTCAATACCTTCTTTGTAAAGCTTGACTGCTTTTTCAATACCAATATCCATACTTTCCATTTCGTCTACAATGGTTTCTAGTCTATTTAGCAATTCCTCAAAGGTTTTCTTTGTAGCCATTATTGTTCCTCACTTCCTCAACTGTGGCAGTAATATTGCCGTCATTAAATACTACGTTAATTTTATCTCCAACGTTAATATTTTTAGCACTACGTATAAGTTTTTGACTATCATCATAAGTAAGAGAATACCCTTTTTGTAGTATTTTTAAAGGAGATATATTTTCTAAATTATCAATTCTGTGCTTTAGGTTTTGACTTGCAAGTTCAATCTTGCTTTGCATTTTATTTAGCAACCTATTCTGTAATTGAGAAACGTACAATTCATTATCATAAATATTATCTGCAAATCCTGTGAAACAATGCTTTGTAGATAATGTTTGTAAAGTGTTTTTACTAGAACTCAATATAGAATCCATCAAATAATTAAGTCTTCTATAGTTATTCATAACAGCTAAAGACATACCTTCATTTTCAGGTACTGCTATTTCAGCAGCTGCAGAAGGAGTTGGAGCTCTCATATCAGCAATAAAATCGGCAATAGTAAAATCAGTTTCATGTCCTACAGCAGAAATTATGGGGATTTTGGAGTCAAAAATAGCCCTAGCTACCATTTCTTCATTAAATGCCCATAAATCTTCAATAGAGCCACCACCTCTGCCTACAATAATAGTATCTGCCTGCCCCCATTTGTTTACGGACTCTATAGCATTAGCTATGCTTGGAGCAGCATCATCTCCTTGTACTAGAACAGGGATAACTACTATCTTAACATTAGGATTTCTTCTACCAGAAACATTTATAATATCCCTTACGGCAGCACCTGTAGGAGATGTAATAACAGCTATACATTTAGGATAAGAAGGAATATCTTTCTTGTATTTTGGGTCAAACACACCTGAACGTTCAAGACGTTCTTTTAATTGTTCGTAAGCAATATACAAAGCACCTTTTCCAGCTGGCTCCATATTAAGAGCATAAAACTGATACTGCCCTGTCTTTTCGTACAGAGAAATATATCCGTTTATTAAAACTTTCATACCGTCTTCAGGCATAAATTTTAACTTTTCAGCATAGCTACGGAACATTACGGCATTTACTGATGCCCCACTATCCTTTAATGTCATATAAAAATGACCAGAGGAATGTGCTTTAAAATTAGAAATTTCAGCCTCTATGTAAATATCTTGCAAAAAGACATCGTTTTCAAATAATCTCTTTATGTAGTTATTAATTTGAGAAACTGAATAAACTTTCATTAATTTGCTTCCTTATACCTTACAACCTTGCCCAATACCCCGTTTATAAAAGAAGGTGCTTTATCTTCACTAAATTCCTTGGCTAACTCTACTGCCTCATTTACAGAAACCTTATTAGGAATATCGTCATCAAACATAATTTCATAAACGGCAATACGCAATATTGCCTTATCAACTGTAGACAATCTATCTACACTCCAACCAATAGAAAACTTGTCAATTATACTATCAATTTTTTCAACATTTTCTAAAATTCCAGTATATTCATTTTTGATAAAAAGAATATCTTTTCTTTCAAAGTTTTCGTATTCATTTCTGTATGTTTCAATGCTTTCGTGAGTATTGATTTCTTTATTAAACTCATTTTGGAACATTAAATTAAAAATATGTCTTCTAGCGTCTCTTCTACTCATTTTATTCTCCTGTTGTACTTTCTTTTGTTTCAATTCCAATAACATTTATGTTTACTATCTGGCAATTATGTCCTGTCATAGCCTCAATAGCATCAGTAACCTTGTCTTGGATTTTACTTGCAACTTCATTTATATTGTAATCATAATAAATTACTACAGAAATAGTAATGGAAATATCATCATTTTCTTTAATGATACTTACTCCTCTATTATGATTTTTCTTGCTTATTTTATCAATTATGTCGGTTCTAAGTGATGTAGTTACAGAAACAACTCCATCAACCTCAAGGGTAGCAGTTTTAGCAATCTTTTCAATAACATCATCAGAAATAACAATATCTGCTGAATTAATATTTTGCTCGTTGTTCATTAAACGTACCTCCTATATAAAACTATCTACATTATATCACATATTTGAGTTTTTGCAACAAATACATTTTATATACAGAATTTAATGACAAAAAATATACCGGCAAAATATACCGGCTTGTTTCTTGTTTTTTCTATTTACTTGCAATACCCCATGCTTCAATATTACCTTCTGGACAAATGAAAAACATATAGGTATTATTTGTAACATTATAGATATATAAATTACCATCAACAGAAGATGGAGCACCATATCTACCAGTAACATCAAAAATAGGATTGCCAATAAAAGATAAACCTACAGGAGATTTGATTTTAGGGTCAGTGACTATTACGGATTTTACATATTCTGCACCATCTTTTTTATATGAAACAACAGTAAAACCATTATATTCATAAGAATTGTCATCTGTCATAGTTATGTTAGCTAAGTGTCTGACATCATGAGTTGTTATTTCTACATTGTCTTCAGATACAACTTCTGTATTTTCTTCTCCTGATACAGTTTCTACTTCAGTTTTTGTAGTGTTTTCAGCAGCAGCTTTTTCAATCTGATATAATGTCATACCCTTTCCAAAACGGCTGAATACATCATTCATACTCATATTTAGAACTATGTATTGATTGTTATATACAAAGCCGTCTGTTGGAGAATCCGTAGGTAATATTTCAACAGATTCATAGTTTTGACCATCAACCATATGACCAGAAACAATGTTAGATGGATTACCACCTTCGCTTACATAACTATATTCTAAATCAGAATTTGTGGTTGTTTCTGTAGTTGTATATACAGAAGTTGTTGCAGGTTCTGTAGTTAGTTCGTTGGCTATTAGACTTACATTACTTCTTGATGCTAAATCATTATCCTCAGATACAACAACTTTAATTTTAGCTGCGGCTACAGCTGTTGTAATAAGCATAACTCCACAAACTGTTCCCAAAATAATTTTTCTGTTTTTATCTGTTTTTTTCCTGTTTTCTTCTGTTCTCATTTTTTATCTCCTGCTTATTTATTTCTGTAAAAATTCCATAACCAATGAATTAAATTCATCAGGGCTTTTAAATAAATAAAAATGGTCGCCATTTACAATCTTTAGTTCGGCATTAGGTATATTTTTAGTAATAAGTTTAGCATGACTTATTTTAATCATATCTTTATTACCGTTAATTACCAATGTTTTAGACTTTATTACATTGAGCATAGATGGCTTTAAATTAGGTTCTTTCACCATTAGAGCAAACATTTCTTTATTAGCTGTAAGTTTTTTATCAATTTTAGATAATATACAACTGGATAAGTATCCTAGCATTATCATAAGACCTGTAGTAAATGTTAAGCCGGAAAATTTAATATTACCACCAACTAAAATTAATTTATCTACCATATCCGGATTTTTTATTGCAAACATCATTGCAATATTTGCACCGTCACTAAAACCAAGTAGGTTTATTTTCTTATAGCCTAGATAATCACATAAATTTTCTAAATCCATAGCCATAGCACCAAGAGAAATAGCATTTTCGCCAAAACCAGATTCTCCATGTCCTCGACTGTCTATTGCTAAAATTTTGTATTTTTTAGAAAAAAACGGTATTTGATTTTTAAAATTTTTACAGTTACCACCATTTCCATGAAGAAGAACAAGAATTTCTTCACCTTCCCCATGTAATTCATAGTATATAGAGGCAGAACCTGATTTAAAATAGCCAGATTGCATAGTTATCTCCTTAATATTGAGAGGGTGCAGAATTAATCCACACCCTCATTAATTTTAACTTAATGTAATTCCCAATGTTTTTACAAAACTTTCATCTGCAATAGTGTTGTATACTGAAACAAAAGTATCGGCAAGTTCTTTTCTATATTTAAAGAAATCTCTCATATCTTCATCTAAAAGTAACTTGTAATAGTTTTGGGAAACGTGTCTTTCCAAAAAGAAATCGTCTTCACCACGAAGTCGTTTTTCGCCAAATTCGTTTTGAAGTGAAATTACTTCTTTTAATTTTTCTAATTGTTCCGGTGTACTTATTATTTGTTCTAAAGCAGATTTATATCGCAAGTAACTTTCGCTTTCCATAATAAGATTAACAATATCTCTGGCAAGTTCCATTTGTGTATCGCTCATATAAACCTCTCTTTTGCTAAATAATTACTCAATATCCATTACAATAGGTAAAATCATAGGGCTTCTCTTAGTCTTGTGCCATAAGTAATCTCTTAATGTATCCTTAATAAGTGTCTTTATATATGCCCATTCATTTGAACTACGTCTGTCACATTGTTCAAGTGCCTGTTGTACAACATTTCTTGCCTCGTCCATAAGTTCTTCAGATTCACGAACATAAACGAAACCTCTTGATATAATATCAGGGCCACTTAAAATTTCACCACTATATTTATCCATAGCAACAACAACAATCATAAGACCGTCCTGTGATAAATGTCGTCTATCTCTTAATACGATGTTACCAACATCACCAACACCAAGACCATCAACAAATACCTGACCACTAGGAACAGCATTTTGTGTAAGCTTAGCACTTTGTTTATTAAGCTCAAGGCAATCACCATTAGCCATTACAAATACATTTTTCTTATCCATACCTAAATCTGTAGCTAATTTTTCGTGGCACTTAAGCATTTTGTATTCACCATGAACTGGCACAAAGTATTTAGGCTTTACAAGTGCGTGAAGAACTTTTATTTCCTCTGCTCTTGCATGACCAGAAACGTGAACATCCATAAGACCTTCATATATAACATCTGCACCCTTTTTCAAAAGCTCATTTATTACCTTATAAACACTCTTTTCATTTCCAGGAATTGGAGAAGCTGAAATTATAACTTTATCACTTGGCTTAATTTCAACCTGCCTGTGTTCGCTCTGAGCAATTCTTGAAAGTGCAGACATAGTTTCGCCCTGACTACCAGTCATTATGATTACAAGCTGTTCATCTGTATAATTTTTAATTTCACCAATTTCAATAAGAGTGCCTTTAGGTATTGATAAGTAACCAAGCTCAATAGCTGTTTTAACAACATTTGTCATACTTCTACCAATAACAGCTACTTTTCTGCTATGCTTTACTGCTGAATTAACAATCTGCTGTATTCTATCAATATTAGATGAGAATGTAGCAACCATAATTCTCTGACCGTCAGAATCGTCAAAAATCTGTTCAAATATAGCACCTACAGAACGTTCGCTCATAGTGTATCCAGGTCTTTCTACATTTGTGCTTTCGCACATAAATAAGAGAACACCTTTTTTGCCTATTTCAGCAAATCTCTGTAAATCAATCATATCACCCTGTATAGGAGTAAAGTCAATCTTAAAGTCACCAGAATGTACAACAACACCGGCAGGAGTTGTAATAGCCATGGCAACTGCATCAGCTATACTGTGGTTAGAACGGATAAATTCTACCTTAAAATTATCACCTATTTTAACAGTTTCACCAGCATTTACATTATGTCTTTCAATGCTATTTAATAAATTGTGTTCCTTTAACTTAGCTTCAATAAGACCAATTGTAAGTTTTGTGCCGTATACAGGCACTTTTAAATCTCTTAAAAGATATGGTAATGAACCGATATGGTCTTCATGACCGTGAGTTATTACAATACCTTTTACTTTGTCTCTATTGTTCAAAAGATAAGTAAAATCAGGTATAACTAAGTCAATACCAAGCATATCGTCTTCTGGGAAAGCTACACCACAGTCTAAAACAAGAATTTCATTGTCATATTCAAAGCAAGTGATATTCTTACCTATTTCGTGAAGACCACCAAGAGGAATAACTTTAAGTTTCTTTCCACCACCGGCTCTTTGACCTCTGCCACGTCTAGTTACTGATTTTACAATAGATTTTGTACTACGGCTATCTTCAGAAACCTTTTCCTGAACACTTTTTTCATCACTATTAGAAACAGTTTTTCTATTATATGTTCTTCTAGTTCTCGGTTTTTGTTCCGTTTTTTTTGTATTTTCGGCAATTACTTCCGTATCGCCAGTTTTTTTAGTACTCAAAACTGCACCTCCATAATTTATTTTTATATGTTAAATTTATATATTTATTTTCATCATCAATAGTAAAATTTGCACTACAAAAAAGCCCTATTTGGGCATCAGAAAAACATCAAGATATAGGTAGCTATAAAAAGCTACCCCTTAAAATATCTTAACGTTGAAATCAAAATATTCAATACTATTCTGTAATTTTAACTTCGTATTCAGAATCTTCGTCCTGTAAAAGTAAGAAAATTCTATTGTATTCCTGTTCATCTTCTACAGGTTCATAAATAAAATCTTCGCCTTCTGTAGAAGTTTCTTTGAATATATAAGCTTCAGGTTCGTCAAGTTCGTAATCTTCTTCCTTAACAAGAAGTAAATATCTTGTGTCATCAACATCAATACCGTCAATAACATAAAAACTCTGCTGAGTACCATCTTCTTCAGTCATTGTAATCATTTCAAAAGTTTCATCCTGACCTTCAAACATATCAAGACCATCTAAATTTATATTTTCGTCAATTCTATCGCTCATTATAATCTCCTATTTTTTAGGCTTTGAGTCCAAATAGCCCTGTAAAATATACATCGCTGCCATTTTGTCAATAACCTTTTTCCTTTTCGCTCTGGATAAATCTGCTTCTAAAAGGGAACGTTCTGCTGCTACAGTAGATAATCTTTCATCCCATAATTCTACTGGCAATTTTAATTCCTTTTCAAGTCTTTTTTTGAAGGCAAGAGTTTTTTCTACTCTTTCACCTTCTGTATTATTCATATTCTTAGGTAAACCTAAAACAATGCTCTCTACGGCGTATTCTCTGCACAATTCGGAAATGCGAGCAATACTCTTTTTCAAATTATTTTCTTCTTCACGTCTGATAATTTCCAATCCTTGAGCAGTCCAGCCAAAAGGGTCGCACACTGCTACGCCAATAGTTTTAGAGCCAAAATCCAATCCTAGTATTCTCATGTTTACAACAAATTATAAATTATTTTCAATATAATAATTTATAATTTCCTCCAAAAGCTCGTCCTGTTCAATTTTAGCCATTTTCTTTCTTGCATCCTTATAGCTTGTGATATAAGTAGGGTCACCGGAAATAATGTAACCAACAAGCTGATTTACGGGGTTATAGCCCTTATCACGCATAGCTTCATAAACTTCGCACAAAGTCTGATTTACAGGGCTTCTGTCTGTACTCTGAGAATCTGAAGGCTTAATATCTTTTAAAGCTTCCTTTAAGCTGTTAAAATTTTGAGTTTCAAATAAATTCTTACTCATATTCATCACACTCCTTTAAAAATATATACGACCAACTAATATTTCTACTTTATAATACTACATTTACATCAAATATGCAAATGAAATTTTCATTAAAATGGTATTTCATAGAAATTATTTCACAACTGTACCTTCAACAATTTCAACACCATGTATTTTGTCCAATTTTACATCAACTATTTTGTTGTTAAGATTTTCATCAGATTTTACTAAAACCTTGATGTAGTTTGTAGTATGTCCCTGCCAAAAACCATTTTCCATATCCTCAAAAAGTACAGGAACAGTTTTTCCAATATTGTTATTTAAAAAGTCAATGTTCATTTTGTCAGATAAAGCAATCATTTCCTTACTTCTCTGTGATTTAACATCACCAGAAATCTGATTTTTCATTTTGGCAGCTGGAGTGCCCTTTTTAGGAGAATAAGGGAAAGTATGTATTTTATCCAATTTCATTTTTTTAGCAAAAGCAAGAGATTCCTTAAAATCTTCTTCTGTTTCGTCTGGGAAACCTACAATAATATCTGTAGTGATGGCTACATTAGGAAAAGCATTCCTCAATCTTTCGCAAGCCTCAGCATATTGTTCGGCATTGTATTTTCTGTTCATTCTCTTTAAAGTTCTGTTACAGCCACTCTGTAAAGATAAGTGATAATGGTCACAAACCTTTGGCAATTTAGCCATTCTGGCAACAAAATCATCATCAATAGCTAAAGGCTCCATAGAACTAAAACGTATACGTTCAATACCGTTTACAGAATGTACTTTTTCAATAATGTCTGCTAAAGTTATATTGCCTAAGTCAAGACCATAACTTGCAACGTGTATACCAGTTAAAACAACTTCCTTAAATCCGTTTTCGGCTAACTTTTTAACTTCCTCAATAACTTCTTCTGGTTTACGGCTTCTTATTGGCCCTCTTGCGTAAGGTATAATGCAGTAAGTGCAGTATCTGTTACAGCCCTCCTGTATTTTAATATATGCTCTTGTTCTGTTTGTTAGTCTGCTAATCTGTAAAGGTTCAAATTCTTTTTCGCCCATAATGTCTGAAACATTGTTTACTACACCGTTTTCAGCAACATAATTTTCAACAGTTTCAACTATTTCACTACGATTTTTAGTGCCAATAACAATATTTATACCTTCAATTTTTGCTACTTCTTCACTTGCAACCTGTGCATAGCAACCTGTAGCTACAACTACAGAATTAGGGTTAATTCTCTTTGCACGTCTAATCATCTGTCTTGATTTTTTATCACCAAGATTTGTTACTGTACAAGTGTTAATAAGGTAAACGTCGGCATATTCTTCAAAATCAACAACTTCATAGCCCTTTTCTGTAAAAAGCTCTGCCATAGCTTCTGTGTCATATAAATTAACTTTACAGCCAAGAGTAATAAAGGCAATTTTCTTATTCATATTTATTTCCTTTCTAAACGTATCAAAACTCAATTCCCAATATTATAACATATTTCAAATATATTTGCTAGTCCTTTTAAATTCTTTGTAAAAGTACATATTATAGGACAATAGATGTATTACAATGTAATTGTAAAGAAAAAGAAAATAAATTTTAGGAGGTTTTAATTATGAAAGAAATATTTGTCACAATTACAGGATTTAAGCACTATTATGGTAAAAGTGTATTTGCTGTCGGTAGCTTAATAAAGTGTGTAAAAGAACCTGACAATGCCTATGATAGTGAAGCAATAAGATGCGAATATTTTCCGTTAAAGAAAGTTGGGTATATTGCAAATAGTGTAAATACAGTAGCTAACGGTACTTCTAGTGGTGGTAGAATATATGATAATGTTAAAAAGAAATTTTACGTAAGAGTAATATTTACTACATATTCTCATATTATCTGTAAAATTGTTGAAAATACAGAAGAAGTAAGAAAAGAATATTTAAAACAAGGAGAAAAATTTGTAGAAAGAGAATTTGATTAAAATTAAGGCACGTTTTACAGCGTGCTTTTTTTATTTTTGTGTATTTTCTATGGCATTTTTGGTCAAAATTTGTTATACTATAGATAATTATGTTTAAAGAGGTGAAAATATGAAAAAGTTGGTTTTTACTGCTGTTCTTTTTGCCGGTTGTATTTTTTCAACAGTTTTTGCAAATGCACAGACAGTAAAAGTAGGTCTTGAGAAATATTTTAAAAATTCTCCGTCTATTAGTATAAGCGATAGTTTAATAAAGGTTTCTATTGGAAATGGCGAAAAAAATGCTATTGGACTTGGTAAAAGTTATGTTGTGAAGCCAATATCTAAAAGTTACTATTCTATTGATAAATACTATAAAACTTATAATTTAGCAGAAAAGCAGTTGTTTCACTACATAGGAAATAGTTGCATTCCTGTTCTTACAAATAAAGGATGGACCATATATATTACAACTGATTCCAAAATAAGTAAAAATGGTATGACTAAGGTTACTACAGGTGCAAATGCAGTTGTTTTATCTGTAAATGGCTATAATAAATTTATTGTTGATGGTAATGCATCTGCTAGAGTTTCTACAAATAATGATGTTGTAAACTTGACAAAGGCAAAATATCGTGGCGAAATTGCTATGTATGTAAATAACGCAACAATTACTCCTATTAATTTTTTGGATATGGAGCAATATCTTTATAGTGTAGTACCATCTGAAATGCCTGGTAGTTGGCCGGTTGAAGCTTTGAAAGCACAGTCTGTTGCAGCAAGAACATATACAACAAATGCTCTTGGAAAGCATGGAGTATATGACCTTTGTGATACAGTTCACTGTCAATCTTACAATGGTATAAATAATGAATACCCAAATTCTACAACTGCTGTTCAGGGTACATTAGGAAAACGTCTCTATAGCAATAATAAACTTATAGATGCAGTTTATTTTTCTTCTGATGGTGGTGCAACTCTTTCCTCTGAAGATGTATGGAACAATGCCCTTCCATATCTTGTAGGTAAAAAAGACAATTACGAAAAGGATTGTAAGAAGTGGGAAAGAATATTTACATATACTGATTTAACAAATATTGCATCTAAAAAAGGCTATGGCATAGGAACAGTAACAGACCTTGTTGCTGGATATAATGAAAACGGAATTGTAACTTCACTTACTTTCAAAGGTAACTTAGGTACAAAAACTGTTACAAAGGAAGAAATTCGTTCAGCATTTAATGTTTCTGCTGATGGTAGTCTTTCATCAAGAAACTTTACTGTTACAAAGGGTACAGATAGTGTTACTCTTACAGGAAAAGGCTATGGTCATAGTTGTGGTATGAGCCAGTATGGTGCTAAAGCTATGGCTGAAGCAGGGAAAAATTATATTGATATACTTAAATTCTACTATACAGGTGTAGAAGTTAAATAGAAAGGAAAGTTATGTTAAAGAAACAAGATTTTTATTTTGATTTACCTGAAGAACTTATTGCACAAACTCCACTGGAAGATAGGTCATCATCAAGACTTATGGTTATGGATAGAGAATCCGGAGAAATTGAGCATAAACATTTTAGAGATATTACAGAATACCTTAATGAAGGAGATTGTTTAGTTTTAAATGAAACTAAGGTATTACCAGCTAGATTAATTGGTGCTAGAAAAAATACTGGCACTAAGGTTGAAGTTCTCCTTTTGAAAAGACTTACTGACGATACTTGGGAAACCCTTGTTTATCCAGGTAAAAAAGCCAGAGTTGGTCACGTTATTGAATTTGGTGATGGACTTTTAGAAGCAGAAGTTATTGACATTGTTGAAGAAGGTAATAGAGTTGTTAAGTTCCATTTTGACGGTATATTCGAGGAACTTTTAGATAAACTTGGTCAAATGCCACTCCCTCCATATATTAAGGAGAAATTGGAAGATAAGAATCGTTATCAAACTGTATATGCTAAAAATGAAGGTTCAGCAGCAGCTCCAACTGCCGGTTTGCATTTTACTCCACAACTTCTTCAACAGCTTAAAGATAAAGGCGTAAAAATAGCAAAACTTACACTTCACGTTGGTCTTGGTACATTTAGACCGGTTAAGGAAGATGATATTCTTGACCATAAAATGCACTCCGAATTTTATATGATTGATAAGGAAAATGCTGATATTATAAATAATGCAAGGGCTAACGGTGGTAGAATTATTGCTGTAGGTACTACAAGTACAAGAACTTTGGAATCAATAGCAGAAGAAGATGGTTTTATACCCGTTAAAAGTGGCTGGACAGACATTTTCATTTACCCAGGCTATAAATTCAAAGCCATAGATTGCCTTATAACTAATTTCCACTTGCCAGAATCAACACTCATTATGCTTGTCAGTGCTTTTTCTACAAGAGAAAATGTACTTAATGCTTATAAGTGTGCTGTGGAAGGAAAGTATAGATTTTTCTCATTTGGTGATGCTATGTTTATGGTAACCAGTACACCAAAAACAGGTAAATTCAGGGATTAAAAACTGAGTTAGATAGACAGATAACTGAATTATTTACTCAAAATCGGTTTAAATCGCCCTACTTTTACAAAAGTTTGATTGAATAAAAATTTATATTTTGCATATTTATAAAAAGGAGATTGCTCATAATGGACAATCTCTTTTTTGTAATTATTATCCAACATCATTTTTACAGTTTTATATATTTTTCACTTGAAATATAAGTTGCTGAGTAAAAAAAGGACAGCTTTAAACTGTCCTAATCTGCTTATTTATTGTGTTTGCTAACTTGTTTGTAACTTTTACATCAAAAAAGCACCCTTTTCAGAGTGCTAATATCGTTTACTTGTATTAACTTTTCAAAATAGGCTGTTTTCGAACTTCAGATAACAATTATTCTTCGTCATCGTCTTCTGCAGGGTGAACTTCATACAATTCAATCTTAGACAATATATAGTCCACATCAGCCTGCATTTGCTTATGTTCTTCTTCTGTCAAATCATCATCATATAAGCCGTCTAAAAATCTAGGAATGTGATAACATAACTCTGTATGAACTCGTTCTTCTAAAATATCGTGTCTTACTTCATATTCCCCGATGGTTACTATCCATATAGCTAATGATGTACTATCTTTAACCAAAAGGTCATTATCTTCATCTGTCATATAGTCAGTAACAATTTCAGCATTTTCCCAACCTTTTTTCCCTAGTGGACGAAACGCATCCTCCACCCAGTCCTTATAATCCTGATATGTCAACTCTGGGTCTACTCTCATTATCTTCACTCCCTTTATTTTCTATTCTCCCACGGTTTATTATGATTTTTTTCGGCTCTTTCTTTTTTATTAGAAACAACATTTACTGTAACATTAGGGTATTTATTCTTAAATTGTTTCATAACACCTAGACAACTATCACACATACATTTTTCTGATAGCATATTTATAGTATGTTCTTTGCCGTCCTTAGCAATATCAGCAGCATATTCAAATAGTTTAGCTTCGCTGTCCATTTCTCTTGAATGAGAACCTACTTCTATAGTTTTAAATTCAGCAGTTTCTTTTTGAAGAACTAAGTTATCCTTTGTAATTTTACCTATACTCTTGTTTTCAAATAGTTTATTTACTTCATCATATTTAAAATTTTTATATGCTGCATCATCTTCATTATTCAACTGACTATTTGCAATTTTAATTTCTCCGTCTAATTCCATTACAGCTATATTAGCCTTATTCTTAGCTCTACCTGTAAATCCCTTAGTCTTTGTATTAAAAGCAAAATCGTCAAGCTCAACAATCTTCATTTTATCCATATTGCCTGAATTATCTTCGTACGAATTTACAACCCTGTAGCTATGTTTTAGGCTGTTCCATTCGCTAGTGTTATTATACTTTATTTTCTGAAATTCTTCAAGGCTTTCAGGGGCATATTTACCTAAAACATCCTTGTACCTATCAAACTGCTCTGTATCAATTTTAAGATTTTTAGCACCTTTAGAATAGTAATCCCAAGCCTGTTGACCTTTTTCATTTACAAAGTTTTCTTTCCATTCTTCATATGTCATTTCATTGACATAAACAGTTTTACCTGTTTCAGGGTCTCTTGCTGCTCTTTGTCTGTTTTTACTTAACAAATTGTCAGTTACAGGTATTGTAGTGCCTCGGCATCTAGGGTGGAACGGTGGTGCAGTTAAACCTACTTGATATACACCAGTCAACTAATTTCTTTTGCATGTTACAAAAAAAGCAATTATATCTAGCCAAATGGAATCACCTACATTTTCAGACAACAAAAAAGGACAGCTTTAAACTGTCCTAATCTGCTTATTTACTATGTTTGCCAACTTGCCTGTAACTTTCATCTTTAAGATTTTTATATACTCTGTAATTTGAACATGCAATCGAACATGCAGCTACTAAAAATAAAATCATAGCAATAACTTCTTTAAGAATGTATAAACAGTATAAAAAGTCTGCATAATTTTTTTCTCCTTTACATCAAAAAAAACACCATTGAATTAACTTCAAAAGTGCTTTATCTCATTATTTCTATAGTTTCTATCTCAGGTAGAGTGATTTCAATTATACCTCTTTCATAGTTTTTTGTTTCAATACCAATTGCAGGAATCTCAGGTTCGTTATCAATTGCCCTCACAAATAAACAACAAAAACCTTCAATTATACTACTATCAGTACAATGAATTCTTAAATTTTTCCCCTGATATGAACTTAATTCCTTTTCTGTCATAATTATTTAATCCCTTTTAATTTTCTATCCGTAGGAACAATATGTATACTATTTTTACTGTAATGTATAATTATATAGTATATGGTGTACCAAAATGATAGAAATAGCAACCAACTTAGTAAACTTAATAATTGTTATCATCACTCTTGTATCAACAATTATCATTTACGGATTATTATTATAACTCAATTATAGAATATTTGCAATTATTATAACTAAATTTCTATATAAAATTCTTTTAATGTTAAAAATTGCTTATGATATATCCCTCTTTATCTGTTCTAAATATCGTTTGTAACTTTCTTGTGCCTCCGGTGGTGCATCAGGGTTTACAACATATGTTCCATTGTCTTGTAATATTCTCCATTCCTTTTTACTTTTCCAATATAAATCAAGTTTTTTCATACAGTCATCTCCTTAAATAATTCAATAACTTAGGATTTAACATACTTAAACTTGTGAATTACTATTTACAAGTTAAGCTATGGTTATAAAAAGTTGTAAAAACATATTAATTTTTAGATTTTATCATTTTTAATCTTCATCTTCCGAATCTACTACATTATAAATTTCAACTTTTGAAAGAATGTAGTCTACATCAGCTTGCATTTGTTTATGTTCTTCTTCTGACAAGTCGTCATCAAAAACTCCGTCTAAAAATCTTGGTATATGATAACATAACTGGTCATGTACTCTTTTTTTCAAGGATATTATGTCTTATCTCATATTCTCCAATAGTTATTATCCATATAGCTAGTGATGTGCTATCTTCAATCAGCAAATCGTCATCTTCATCTGCCAAATAATTAGTAATATTTTCTGCTTTTTCCCAACCTTTTTTCCAAAAAAGATTAAATGCACCAATTACTCTATCTTTATAGTCATTATACACTAAATCTGGGTTTACACGCATATTACACCCATTCCCTTCTCTTAAAAACTTGTTAATTATTAAAAATCGTTTTACGATATATCCCTTTTTTTCTGTTCTAAATAATGTTTATAACTTTCCTGTGCCTCTTTTGGTGCATCAGGTTTAATCGTAAATGTTCCGTTTTCTCTTTGAATTATCCAATCATCATTTGACATCCATAAAAAATCCAATTTTCTCATCAAATCAACTCCTTTAATAATTCAATAAATTATTTTTATACTTTATAGTTTTTTAGATGATTATAATTTTTATAACAAAAAGCAACCTCTTTTGAGATTGCTTAAAATATTTTATAAATTAATTCATATATTCTTTTCCATCAAAAATAAACGATTTTACATTATTATTTGAATCGAAAGTAAATTGGAACTGACTTCTTACTGTTGCTCCAAATCCATTTTGAGAGTCAACATAAGCTGCAACAACAACTTGCCCGTCTTTTTTTGCAATATTCCAATCTAAAAAATTAGGAAACTTTGCTGTAGAAGGAGATTTTAATACTTTTTCTACAGCTTCCTTGCAAACAATCATATACTTAGAAGCGTCATCTGTAGTCAATTCATAATCAGTAATTTTGGCATTTACTTTTCCGTTAATATATAAGTCATGGTCTGCATATCTTACAGAATAAACTGTATTGTCTGAATTCAAATATAGTATTATATTCTTAAAATTATCAACACTTGATATGTTTGCAGAAACTCTATATCCTTTTTCACCCTGAAAATGGGCATTGTCTAACAATTCATCATGATTTATTTCCTTTATTTTTGTAAAGCCACATTGCTTGAAAATGTTTTCAATATTTTGTTTTGTATTTCTATCAATAGATGAATTGCCAGAAACATTGGTTGTTGATGAATTTTCGAGCTTATTTGACTGATAACCTCCAACTGATGCAATAACTATAAAAATGATAAAAATAAGACAACCTATTCCACAACCTCTTTTAGGTTTATCTTTTTTCTTTTGTTTGCCATAAACATTGTATTGGCTAGGGTCAATTTTTGTTGTGGTATCACTTTTGTTATAATCTTCTTGATTGTCACTTAGCTTATTTCCACACTCTGGACAAAAGTCATTTTCACTTGAAGTTTCGTTTCCGCACTTCGGACACCTTATAGTTTGTTTTTGTCCACACTTCGGACAAAACTTATTTTCACTATCTGATTCATATCCACAATTAGGACATTTTGACATATACATTCCCTCTTTCTTTTTGTTTTATAATACTTCAAAAAAAGAATATTGTCAATAAAATTATACATCTTTTGTGCTATTTATTACTATATGCAGAAGTGAAAGGAAAAGATTGACTGTATATAAACATATAAATTTCTATTCTTTTATTTTGATAAATAGGTTATAAAATGTTTCTAAAAATCAAAATATACATATAATATAATTTTCTTAAAAACTTTTTCTTTATCAAAAAAGCACCCTCAAATTGAGAGTACTTTTGATACTGCTATACTTTACAACCTACTTTTTCTTTCTTGCCAAATATACTAAGCAACCCAAAGCTATAGCACAAGCAGCTACAGACGCCAATCCCAAAGTTGTTATACCATTTATAATCAAAGTCATAACATTTAAAATTAAAAGTACCACTAAAAATCCTACACTAAATCCTTTATCCATTGTTTTCTCCTTATCATTCTTATTATTTCCTCTATTATATTATAAACGGGAAGTATTATCAATCTTTATTTTCTTAAATCCCTGCCTACGAAGTTTATTTCCCTGTTAGGTATATCTACTGTTATATTATCCCATTGGAGATATTGATTTTTACCAAAGGTTTTTGCCATATAGTCTATGAAATCTTGGGCTGTATTATATATTTCCTCTTTATACTTTATTACATCATAATTTTTGGTCATAACTATCCAAAAGCCATAGTATTTGCCACAATCAAGTTGTCCCCATTGGCACAGTAAAATAATATCCATAATTCCTCCTTTCTAAAGTGTAACATGTATTTATTTTATTTCATGTTACGCCATAATCCCAGTAATTAAGCTACTTTGGAGGGTATATAACATGTAACATCTAATGTTTTTTAATACACATTACTTTTTTAATATATCATCGTTTTTGATAATGATATAAAAAATATATAGGGTATATGTAATATTTTATGTTTAGATGTTACAATCTCTTGAAAGTATAGTATTTACTGGTGTTTTAGCGTAACATGTAATGTAACATGTAACATCTAAAAAGGTGTTACATCATTATTTATATCTATTTCATAAAAATCATTTGCTTTTTCTTTTTCGTCTATATTGCAATCTAAATGAAACTCTACGAAACGACAAGGTCTACCATTAAATCTCTTTGTTATAGAATAAGTTTTTTGAGTATCATATTTTTTAGAAGTTATAATACCTTTTTCAGCAAAATAATTCATACTCTTTCTTGAAGAAAATCCATTGTCTTCTAAAGCTGTTTTAAGTAGTGTTGGTAAAATATATGCCTTATCGTCATTAATAAAGCCTAGGCAATTACTACGTGCGTTTAAACCAAAATTATCCTTATTAGACAATATCCAATCCACCACAAACTGTTTGGCATTTTCGTTTACATCATTTTCTTCTTCTGTAAACTGTTGTGACAATATTTCCTTTGCCATTTCCAATGCTTTATTCCAGCTTGTACTATTTACATTTAATTCTTCTTGTTCTTCAAACAACCAACAATCGCACAAAGCATCAGCAAGAGCCACCAAACTTATGGAAGAAATATGGCTACCACTATTATTTTTTGACATTTTAGTAACTTCTTCAGTCATTTTTTCATACAGCTGAACCATTTTTTCTTCTGTACAATTTACAATATGGTTGATATAGTCATTACCAGCCCAACCATAGTTAATGGCTGTCTGTCTATGTATGTTGCTGGCATCTTCTTCATTATCAAAAGGAGCTCCATATACTTCAATGGTTCTAGTGCTTACACCTGTTTGGCTTGTTGAAGTAGATATAGGTTCTTCCCCTGTGGCTATAGCAACTGTTCGCCATTGTTGGGTATGTTGCAATCCTCCACCTTTGTTACCTCTTATTCTGCCCTGTCCTCCTGAAATCATATAGACTATTTTTTCAAGAGAGTTTTGGGAATACAGACTATTGCCGGCAAGCTGTCTTTCATCAATGCCTAAAGGCAAATCACAATAAAAGCCTGCCATTCTCTCTAAACCAACTTGCGTAGCATTGAAATTCATCATTAATGCTTCAGGTTCTCCCCAAACAGAAAGTGCCGACTTTAATGCTGCCGTTTTACCACCTTTACTGCCACCCCAGTTGTACACAAAGAATATTCTATGCTTTAATATTTTAAGAAGTGGTGCTGAAAATGATGACGCCAATATAAATCTAAACTTATTTCGTTCTCTATGGGGCTGTACCATAGCTTTCCAATCCTCATAACTACCACTTTGGCAATAAGCATTTACCAAATTTTTCTGTGACATATCTACATCAATTTCAAGGTCTTTACTACTTGGCACAAAGGAATTATTATGCCAACCGAAGGAATTTACACAATCTATCTTTGGTATAAGCTCTAAATTTTCACTTTCCAAAGATGAAAGGTATTTTACAAGATACTTTGCATTTTCACTTGTAACTGTACAGCCCATATCGGCTAATACTGTAATGCCTTTTGATGTAAATATTGTACTTCTTGTAAATTTTCCACTATGCCAAATGTTATCTCTTTTAAAGGAGATTTCTATTTTTTCCTCTCCAGTTTCAAGAGTTCTAAGCCTTTTAGTTATTATTATTGGTGTTCTGCAAACAAGTTTCTTTTCTCCTGTTTTGCCATTTACACTAAACACACCGTCTTCACAATAATACCAGTTTAATGGCTGTTTTAATGGTATAGGTTGCCCTACTATTGTCAATGTATCTCTGTCAGCAAATATATCCACTTTCTCACATTTTTCCATAGCCTGTAACAGCATTTCTTTTGATTTTTCTTTGCCATTGTCTATGTACAGTTGTGACGGGTCTTTTGCATTAAATTTGCTACAAGAAAATACATAAACATCATCTTTAAAATCTATTTCTTTAAGACTATTTACAACTTTATTGAAGAAAGTTTCTCCACCAGTGTCAGGTTCTTGATGTATATACACTTTTAAACCTCTTAAAAACTCTCCATATTCATTTTTAAAAAGGCTTGCACCAGCTACACCTAAAGCCGGCAATCCCAAATATGTTAATGTTTGGGTGTCGCTTTCTCCCTCACATAAAATTACATAGCCCATATTTTTAATGTTTGTCAAACTCCACAGGTTGTAAAGGCATATTTTGCCACTAGAGCCTTTTGCCCACCTAAGTTCTTTGTTATTAAATCTCTTTCTAAATGTTACTTCTGACATATTTTCATTATAATAAGGCATTTTCACATATTGTCTGCCGTCATAGTTATTGCTTGTCTGAACTCCGTAATGATTTTTAAGCCATTCTATAGGCAATCTCTTTTCAAGGCAGTAGTCCTCAATAGTATAATCATTTGTATATTTATTGTATTTTTTCAAAATCTCCTTGTAGGCCTCCTTTTCTGTAATGTTGTAGTATCTACTATAAAAATTAATGTAATTGCCCTTTATATTTTCAGTAAAACAAATCCATTGACCAGTTGTTAAATCAACTGAAAAACTGGGGTTACTGTCATTATGAAAAGGACAAAGTCCTATTAATCTATTTCCACTAATTTTGCTTTTTTTGATTATAGATGAATATTCTTCTCTGTAATTTACAAAATTGTCTATATTTAAAACTTTATTTAACATCTTAAAAACCTCCTCTCGTTAAATAAAAATTTTATAATTGAAGCATAGCTCAAGTTGTATGACATTTCGTGACATAATTTTTTAAAAATTGCAATAAAAAAAGGATTGCCTAAACAATCCCTGTAAAAAAAATATTTAATTTTATTGAGATATAACCCAATTATCATCATTATAAATCAGTTTTAACGTATCTATTGCATTTACTTTGTAATCATTTTTATTGTTGATAATATTGTCTATATCTGTTGTTTTTCCTATAATATATAAATTTAAGACAAGTGTATTGTTTGAAAACTCTATGTCATTAAAGTCAATTAATAAGCCACTTTCTGACAAATTTAATAGCTTTTTTGGTAAAATAGACTCTACAATATCTATACCTAATTTTTTTGAAATAGTATTTTTAATAGTGAATCGGAAAGATAAATCCGATGGCTTGCTTGTCAAGCCACAAATTAACTTTGTTAATTTGTTCTGAATTTTATAAGAAAGCATATTCAAAATATCATTTTCTGTTTTACAATAGAGCTTACAATAAAAATCATTATCATGAGATAAATATACAAAGCGATTGCCTAAAGCGTCAAAAAACGGACTATTCAAAGGATATTTCATATGTTCCAAAAACAATAATTCAGCTATTTCCATATCTTCTAACTTTTCTATACTATCATTTTTTGAACAATCTACAAAAGAAAAATCTCCATATATGTCTTCTTTTGCCAATTTTATAATATTTTCTATGCCTTCAACAATTTCAAAATTTCTTCTAAAACTATTACCAATATAATCTGCTTTTAACAAAACTATATTTTCAAATTTGTTATTTAAAGATTTAATAAAATCATTAAAACTTATTCCTGAATATACATATTCGCAGTTTTTTATGTTTGACTTTAGGTATAATATATCTTTGCTCATAGCTACCTTCCCCCTTTTTACTTAATTATACATTTTCATTATAAATTACACAATATCCTACAAAGGATTTTCTAATCTAATTTTAATTTTTGCTTAATAGCCCCCTAATTCACTCAATATATAATTAAAACAAATTTATGGAGGAGTGATTATAATTGATAAAGCCTAACATTGGAAAGAAAGGAAAAATTGCTATAGCTACTGGTCTTGCTGTGGTTTTGGCTATAGGAGGAAGTTTAGCCTATATTCACAGCAAAAAAACTAAAAAGCCGGACTTTGGCGGTGGCAAAGATATGTTTACTGAAAAAGTTCAAAAAGGTAGCATACAGGAAACAGTTACTGCCAGTGGTACAGTTGCCCTTGAGGACGAAACAAACATTTACGGCGAGGCAGACGGATACAAGATTAAGAAATTCCTTGTAGAAGAAGGCGACACTGTAAAAGCTGGTCAAAATGTAGTTGAATATGATGTAAAAGATACTAAAACAGACCTTGAAAGCAAAATAAGAGATGCAAAGAGAAATATTGAAAATGGTAAACTTGCCCTTGAAGCAATAGTTACACCAAAAACTCAAGCTGAAATAACAAAGTTAGAAAACGCTGTATTTACACAGCAAAAAGCTATTTCTGATGCACAGACTACATACAATACCTATGCTACAAAGTTATCAGCACAGCAAACTACAATAGACAATGCCAAAAGAGATATAGACACAGCCAACAGGGATTTATCTCAGGCTCAAAGCGACTTATCACAGGCTCAGAAAGACGAAAGCACATACAAACAGCTTTTATCTGCCGGTGGTGTAAGTCAATCTGAATATGACAACTATGCAAATGCTCTTGAAAAGGCTCAAAATACATATGAAAATGCTAAAACTTCTGTAACAAAGGCACAGGCGACATATATAGACGCCAAAAACAGTTACAATGATTTAGTAAAAGAAAGAGATAACAAAAAGCTGGAAATTACTTCTGCTCAAAAGGCTCTTACACAGGCACAGCAGGAATTGGCTGCTGCAAAAGACCCTCTTTCTGATGAAGCAACAAAAATAAAATATGACCAGCAGGTGTTGACAAATAAAGGTTTAGAGGACAGTTTATCTGACTTAGAGGAAGATTTAAACGATTTAGTACAGTATGCCACTACTCCTGTTGACGGCAAAGTTACTGAAATACCTGTTGATGAAAATTCTCTTGTAGTAGACAATACAATAATGGTTAAAATTGCAAACCTCAACAATCTTATTGTAAATGCAAACATTGAAGAATATGACGCACCACAGGTTAAACTTGGTCAGACAGTAACTATGACTTCTGACGGCTTAGATGGAAAGACTTATACCGGCAAGGTGACAAAGATTTCTACAAGTGCTAGTGATGCCTCTACCAACTCCGGTACTGAAACAGTTGTTCCTATTGAAATATCTGTAGACAATCCTGACGGTGTTTTAAAGCCAGGGTTCAACCTAGACCTTGAGATTATGGTTGTAGATAAAAACGATGTGTTGACAGTTTCTACAAATGCTGTGGCTAAGGACGGCAAGGAAAATACACAGTACGTATACAAGGTAGAAAATGACAAACTTGTGAAAACTACTGTTGAAACTGGTGACGAAGGTGACTCTACTGTTGAAATAACTTCCGGTCTTAAGGAAGGCGACCAAATTATATCTTCTAACAGCGAGGACATAAAAGACGGTATGACATTAGAAGAATTTAAGAAAACTCAAATGGAAAAACAACAGAAAGCTAAAGACAGCGAAAGTGATAATGGAGGGGACAAGAACAATGATAAAGGTCAGCAATCTGAAAAAATGTTACAGCCAGGGGGAGCTGGAGGTCCAGGCTTTGGCGGGGGTGGACCTAGAGGTTAAAAAAGGCGAATTTGTATCTATAATGGGTTCTTCCGGCTCTGGTAAATCCACATTGATGAATATTTTAGGCTGTCTTGATAAGCCTACAAGTGGCGATTACATTTTAGACGGTATAAACATTTCAAAGGTAAAGGACAGCCAGTTATCCCAAATAAGAAACAAAAAAATCGGCTTCGTTTTCCAAAGTTTTAACCTACTGCCTAAATTGAATGCCCTTGAAAATGTAGAACTTCCTATGGTTTATGCCGGTATTGACTCTGCAACAAGAAGAAAAAAAGCTGAAAATGCCCTTGAATGGGTTGGTCTTGCCGGAAGAATGAAACACAAGCCCAATGAAATGTCAGGTGGTCAAAGACAGAGAGTTGCCATAGTCAGAGCATTGGTAAATGACCCTGCTATTATATTGGCTGATGAGCCAACCGGTAACTTGGATAGTAAGTCTACATTTGAAATAATCGACATTTTTCAAAGATTAAATGAAGGTGGAGCTACTATTGTTATGGTAACTCACGAACCTGATGTAGCTGAATATACAAAGAGAATTGTGACTTTTAAAGACGGGCACAAAATAAATGATGAAATAGTAGAAAATCCTAAAATTGCCGGAGGTGAAATGTAATGCAATTAAGTGAAAATATTATGTCGGCTTTTAGAAATGTATTTTCAAACAAGATGCGTACATTCCTCACTATGCTTGGTATTATAATAGGTATTGCTGCTGTTATTGCCATTACTTCCATTGGTAATGGCTCTCAGGCACAGATTACTGAACAGTTTGACTCCCTTGGCGTAGGCAGAATGACAGTTTCCCTCAGAAATAATTCCCCTAGAAATATGTTTTCCAGTGATGCTTTAAAGTTAGACGATTATGAGGAATTAAAAGCTATTAAGGGAATAAAATATATGAGTCCTACTTATTCAGCAAGCTATTATTCAGTGAAATTACTTGACCCAAAGGAAACTAACACAGCCTCTATTACCGGTGTTGGTGGGGACTATTACAACATAATGAGCCCTACTCTACTTTACGGCACATACATAAATGAAACAGATGTAGACAACAAAAGCAAAAATGTTGTAATTACAGACACTACAGCTAAAAAAGTCTTTGGATATTGCGACCAAAGTGTTATAGGTCAAAAGATTACTATTAAAACTTGGAAAGGTTCATTAAAATATACTGTTAAAGGCATTGTTGAAGACACAAATTCATCTTCCATTGATGCTTCTGAAAACGAATATCCGGAAGAAATGGTTATTCCTATTTCTACAGCACAGCGATTATTTAACAACAAAACTCTTACAAACATTACTTTAGTAGCTGAAGACCCTGACAATACAGACGCTTTAGGCGAGGAAATTGTTGCAAAACTTGATGAAATACACGAAACAAGCGAAAAATACACTTGTGAATCAACTACTGCACAGTTAGAGGCTATGAACGAAGTAACTGGTACTGTAACTCTTTTAATAAGTGGTGTTGCTGCCATTTCCCTTATTGTAGGTGGTATAGGTGTAATGAATATTATGATGGTAACAGTTACTGAAAGAACTAGAGAAATAGGCATTAGAAAATCCATAGGTGCTAGAAACAGAGATATTATGTTCCAGTTTGTAGTCGAAGCAATAATACTTACTTTTATGGGTGGTATACTGGGTATTCTATTTGGCTGGGGTGCCGGATTTTTAGCTGGCAAATTAATGGGTATGGAAGCTGTACTTTCTGTTAAGTCTGTTATTATAGCTGTTGCCATATCTAGTGCCATTGGTATTATTTTTGGTGTTTACCCTGCCCGTAAAGCTGCCAAACTTGACCCTATTGAGGCTTTGCGTTACGAATAATTATACAATTTACAAAATAAATGTTGCATAAATTTTCTTATAGGTGTAAAATAATGTAAAAAATAGATGATTTGAGGTGTTTGTATATGACAATGAAAGAGGCAATTAACAAGGTTATAAAAGGTCAAAACCTTACTCTCGAAGAAGCAAAGGAAGTTATGGGGCTTATGCTTGGTGGAGAGGCAACACAGGCTCAGCTTGGTAGTTTTTTAACAGCTTTAAGAATGAAAGGCGAAACTATTGACGAAATTATTGGCTGTGCTACTGTAATGCAGGAAAAAGCTGAACATGTTCATCCTAATGTTAGCGTTCCTTATGTTGACTTAGTTGGCACAGGTGGCGACGGTACAAACACCTTTAATATTTCTACAACATCTGCCTTTGTTGCTGCAGGTGCTGGTGTACCTATTGCAAAACATGGCAACAGAGCTATTTCAAGCAAAAGTGGTGCTGCCGATGTATTAGAATGTCTTGGCGTAAACATTATGTTAGAACCAGCCAAGGTAGAAAAATCTGTTGAAGAAGTTGGCATTGGCTTTATGTTTGCTCAGACTTTCAACAAGTCTATGAAGAATGTTGGTCAGGCAAGAAAGGAAATGGGTACAAGAACTATTTTCAATATTTTAGGACCTGTTTCTAATCCTAGCAATGCTACTGCTGCTGTTATCGGTGTGTTTAGCCCTACTTTGACAGAACCTCTTGCTCACTCTATGAAAGCTATGGGTGTAAAACGTGGTATGATTGTTTGTGGCTGTGACGGTATGGACGAAATTACTCTTACTGGTACAACTCACGTTTCTGAAATTAAGGACGATAGTGTAACTTCATATGATATTAATCCTGCTGATTATGGTCTTAGCATAACTGATGCTGAACAGTTAAAGGGTGGTAATGGCGAAGAAAATGCTGAAACAACAAAGGCTATTCTTGCCGGCAAGGAAACTGGTGCAAAGAGAGATATTGTTCTCCTTAATGCTGGTGCTGCTATTTACTGTGCCGGTATTGCTGATACTTTAGCAGAAGGTATCGAAAAGGCAAAGTCATCTATTGATAGTGGCAAGGCTTTAGAAGTCCTCAACAAATTAGTAGAATTTACAAACAGATAATAAATATAAGGGAGTAGAATTGTTGTTCTACTCCCCTTTTTTATGTGATAACAATAAAAAATACCCTAGAAAAATCTAGGGCATTATTTTTACTCTATGCCAACGATATATCCATAAACAGGTTGACCACCATTAGTAACCTCTATATCCATATCATCGTATTTTTCAGATAAATAATCAGAAAATTCTTCTGCCATATTTTCTGTTACTTCACTGCCGTAGTAAACAGTAATTACGCAAGCCTCGTCATTTTCTGCTATCATTTTATCAACAAGACTTTTTGCTGTTGTTTGAATATCTTCATCAGTAACAACGATTTCATCATTTTCTATACCAATGAAATTGCCATTTTTGATTTCAATACCATTTACAGTTGTGTCACGAACAGCTACAGTAACTAAGCCAGTATTTACTTCTGAAATTGCATCTACCATAGATTCATAATTTTCCTCTACAGATGTGTCTTCCATAAAGCCTAACATAGCTGAAAGCCCCTGAATAACAGAAGTAGTGCCTACAACCTTTACATTCTTATCCTCTATAATTTCTGCTGACTTTTCAGCTGCCAAAATTATATTCTTGTTATTAGGCAATACAAACACATTCTTAGCATTAACTTTTTCTATAGCATTTGTTATATCCTCAATACTAGGGTTCATTGTCTGTCCACCCTGTATTATATAGTCTACACCTAAATCTTCAAAAGCCTTTTTTAAGCCGTCACCAACAGAAACAGCTACAAAACCATATTCCTTTAATTCCTTTGGCTTTTCAGTCTTTTCCAAAAGAGATGTATGCTGTAATCGCATATTTTCAATTTTCATATTTTCAAGGCTACCGATTTCAAGAGCCTTTTCCAATATTTTGCCTGGGTGATTACTATGAACGTGAACTTTTATTAAATCATCGTTTCTTACAAGTACAATACTATCACCATTTTCAGCAAGGAACTCTCCAAATGATTTTTCTATTTCATCATTGAGATTTTCACCATTTATAAAAAATTCTGTACAATAGCCAAATTTAATTTCACCATTAACAGAAGCTGCACCAGTAGTAGTCGGAACCGGTGTACTGCTCTGTACTCCTGTGTTATCCTCTACGTCAGACTCAATGCCTAAGTTTTCATAGCCACCTTCTACAATAAAGATAAGACCCTGTCCACCGGAGTCAACAACTCCAGCTTCCTTTAACTGAGGTAACATATCCGGAGTTTTTGCCAACACTTCATTAGAATACTCAATAATCTCCTTAAGCATTACAGCTATATCTTTATTTTCGTAGCTACTTTCTACTGCCTTTTCGCTCATAGCACGAATTATAGTAAGCATTGTACCCTCTTTAGGCTTCATTACTGCCTTATATGCTGTAGCAGTTGCCATTTCAAAGGCTTTTGCAAACTCATCAGCATTTATTTCAGTTTTGCCATTCATAGCCTTATACCAACCTCTTAATATCTGAGAAAGTATAACACCTGAATTACCTCTTGCACCTCTTAAAGCACCGTCAGATACTGCCTTTGCAACTTCTGATATATTATCTGTATCAAGATTTTCTACTGCCCTTGCAGCAGCTGTAATTGTCATAGACATATTCGTTCCTGTATCGCCGTCTGGAACAGGAAAAACATTCATTAAATCTACTTTTTCTCTGTTTGCTGCTAATTTATTTGCACCGTTTATTATAAAACGTTTTAAAGCAGCACCGTCAATAGTAAGCAAAATAAAATCCTCCTAGTTATCTACTCGTATACCCTCAACATAAATTTTGAGTTTAGAACACTTTATACCAATGCTCTCCTGCAATTTGTACTGAACTGTGTCGTACACAATTTTTCCTATAGCCTGTATATTTGTGCCATATTCTACTATAATATGAAGTTTAATAGAAATATCATTATTTTCATTAATTGCAATTTCTACGCCCTTTGTAAGGCTCTCTTTCTTTAAAAGATGAACTATACCATCTTTTACTGTCTTTACTGCCATACCTACTACACCATAACAATTTGTAGCAGCTATACCAGCTATCTTTGCAACAACGTCTTTCTCTACTGATAAATAGCCTTTTTCATTAATAATATTTACGTTCATTATTTTTTCCTCCTATTTTTCAGTCATACTTTATTTATTATACCCTATTTCTAGCACATTTTCAACTACATTAAGCTACATTAAATCATTAAAAAATGCTTAAATAGTGAATTTTGTTAAAATAATGAAAAAATTTCTAAATTAACTCTTGCTTTTTATATCAAGAGCTGTTATAATAGCAAATGGTGAGTTTAAAACTAAGGAGGTGTTTATCTATGGCTAAGTGCGCAATTTGCGATAAGAGCAGACAGACAGGTCACAGAATTAGTATTAATCGTAGTCAGGTTTCAAGAAGAGCTAACAAGACTTGGAACGCTAATGTTAAGAAAGTTAAGGTTGTTGAAAACGGTACAGTAAAATCTATCAACGTTTGTACTAGATGCTTACGTTCTGGTAAGGTTACTCGTCTTTCATCAGTTAAGGGTATGTAATTTAATAAAATATACTCGGTCCAGTAGCTAAAAATGCATTGATGCTCTGGGTTGTGACATGTGAATTCACTGATATAAAAAGGCACTCGTTCGGGAGTGTCTTTTTTGTTGTCTAAATTTAAAGATAACATAAACATAAAAGAAAGGAGATTGCAACACACAATCCCCTTTTCAATCAATATTATTTTAATCTTTCTTCTAATTCTGCTTTTCTATCTTCATATCCAGGCTTACCTAAGAGAGCAAACATATTCTTCTTATAAGCTTCAACACCCGGCTGGTCAAATGGATTTACTCCAAGCATATAACCACTGATAGCAAGTGCCTTTTCAAAGAAGTACACAAGCTGACCAAAGTTATAAGCATCTGATTTTTCAACTTCAATAACCATTGTAGGTACACCACCGTCAACGTGAGCAAGGAAAGTACCAGCATATGCCTTTGAGTTTACATACTGTATAGTCTTATCAGCTACGAAATTAAGACCATCTAAGTTTTCTGCATCTGTTTCTATTGTAATATTCTTCTTAGCATTTTCTACCCATAAAACTGTTTCAAAAAGGTTTCTGCTACCGTCCTGAATAAACTGACCAATAGAATGTAAATCAGTTGAGAAATTAGCACTTACAGGGAAAATACCCTTGCCGTCTTTACCTTCACTTTCAGCATAAAGCTGTTTATACCATTCACCAAACATTGTGAGAGATGGCTCATAGTTAGCAAGAATTTCAATAGCCTTGCCCTTTCTGCCTAAAATCTGTCTAGTAGCTGCATATTTAAGGCAATCATTATTTTCTAAATCGTCATTCTTATATGTAGCAACTGCATCAGATGCACCCTGCATTACTGCATCAATATCAATACCGGCTGCTGCCATTGGAAGAAGACCTACTGGAGTAAGAACAGAGAAACGACCACCAACATCATCAGGAATAACAAATGTTTCATAGCCTTCTGTATTACACATAGACTTTAAAGCACCTCTTGCTTTATCAGTAGTGGCAAAAATTCTCTCCTTTGCACCCTCTTTACCATACTTATCTTCAATAATCTTCTTGAAAATTCTGAAAGCAATAGCTGGTTCAGTTGTTGTACCAGATTTTGAAATTACATTAATAGAAAAATCTCTATCTCCAAGAATTTCAATAATATCACTTAAATAATCAGAACTAATACTATTACCTACAAAATAAACTTCTGGAATACCCTTATGTACCTTCTTATTGAAGTTTACGCCATTAACAAATTCTAACGCAGCACGTCCACCTAAGTAAGAACCACCAATACCGATTACAATAAGAACCTCACTATTTGACTGAATTTTCTTAGCAGCTTTCTTAATTCTTTCAAACTCGTCTTTATCATAATTATTAGGCAAATCTACCCAACCAATGTAATCATTACCTGCACCTTTACCTGAATAAAGTAAGTCACTTGCCATTTTTACAGCAGGCTGTATCTTAGCATATTCCTCATTTCTTACAAAGTTTTCTGTACCACTTAATTTTAATTTAATACCCATTGTATAACATCCCCTTAATATATATTTTATAAATTATTTAAAGTGTCAAAGGTATATCCTTTGGCTCTTAAACTGTCAATAATATCTCCCAAAGCCTCTGTATTGGACTTTGAAACAGCATGAAGTAAAAGAACAGCACCATTGTGATACTTGCTCATTACTGTATTATAAGCCACATCTTTACCTGGCTGAGCTGTAGTTATCCAGTCCTTATAAGCAAAGCTCCAAAAAACTGTCTTATAACCCATATTGCTGGTAACAGCCAATGTTCTTTCACTATATTCACCCATAGGTGGTCTAAACACCTTTGGCATAGCCTGTCCTGTTACCTTTTCAAAGGCTTGAGCTGTTTCTGTAAGCTCGTTTTTCAACTGTGAATCGGATAAAGTTGGCGAACTTAAATGTTTTACAGAGTGATTACCAACTATATGTCCTTCGGCTACCATTCGTTTTACCAGCTCTGGGTCTGATTCAATATATGGCTTAGTAACAAAAAATGCAGCTTTTACATTTTTAGCTTTCAAAACATCTAAAATTTTAGATGTATAGCCATTCTCGTAACCTTCATCAAAAGTAAGATATATTTTCTTTTCATTTGGATTGCCTACATAGTAAGCATTGTATTTATTTAGGGCAACCGAGCCATTTCCCTGAGGTTGTGTATGATTGTTATTAGCTACAAAATACCAACTCTGCTTTGTGTTAGAAAGTTTAGAGGTATCATAATTTGTAGGCTCTATATTCATCTCATAGGAACTAGCTTTTCCCATTTCTTCTACTGATTTTTCCGAAGACTCTACAATATTATATAGACCATTTTCAGCATCAACGGCAGTATTTATACCACCGGTTATGCTATTTATTGCAGTAGCTCCCAAAACCATAGCAGATACGATTGTCGAATATAATTTCATATTCCTCCTATAGTTTTGTTACATTTACAACTTCTATGTCATCATAAGTCTGAGCTTTAGAAACATCAAACTTAAGTGTAATCAAAACATTATCTCCACTATTTAAGTTAATTTTAATATTTTTTACAGGCAATGTAATCTTAGAACCTCTTTCGGTTTCTATAACAACAGCATCGTTATCTTTTGTATCTACAATACCTGAAATAGAATATTCTCCACTTTTCTGTGTAGGTATTGCCTCATCAACAACAGATTTTACACTATCTTTTTCAATTTCAGTAGCTACTGTAGATGCTTTTGTAGTTTCGACACCACTTTGTTTACTAGTATTACAAGCTGAAAATCCTAAAAGAGAAGTACCTATTAAGGCAAAAATTATAAATTTTTTCATATATAACCCCTCCTTTTTATGTAAATATTATAACATATGCTACAATATTTTTCCATAATTATTTTTAAATTAGTGAATTTTTTTATTTCAAAGAAAGGCACAAAAATTGTAAATATGACAAAATGATAGTACATAGAAATTTTTAAGAAAATTTATTATATCACAAAAAGACACAGACAATATCTGTGCCTTCTTGCATATGTACTCTAAGCAAAAATTACTTTAAGTCGCCAGTCTTTAACCAATCCTGGTCATCATAATCCTTGTTTTCGCCTACCATACCCCAGATGAAAGTATAAGCCTTTGTACCAACACCAGAGTGGATTGACCAACTTGGAGAAATTACAGCACTTTCGTTCTTCATAACGAGGTGTCTAGTTTCGTCTGGTCTACCCATCATATGGAATACAACATTGTCATCGTCCATATCGAAGTATAAGTAAACTTCCATTCTTCTTTCGTGAGTGTGACATGGCATAGTGTTCCAGTTAGAACCTGGGTCAAGCTTAGTCATACCCATGGCAAGCTGACATGAACCGTATTCAACGCCATCTCTTTCAGATAATCTAGCGAATACTTCGTCATGAATGTACTGGTTGATAGTTCTCTTGTTACAATCTTCAAGAGAGCCAAGTGGCTTATGATTTGCATCATCATACTGAATAAGTACAGTTGGGTAATTTCTGTGAGCTGTTGCACTATTCATATAGAACTTAGGTGGGTTCTTAGGGTCCTTAGCTGAGAAAGAAATTTCCTTTGCACCCATACCAACGTAAATAGCTTCGCTGTTCTTAACTTCGTAATCCTTACCGTCAACAGTAACGATACCGTCACCACCGATATTGATTGTACCAAGTTCTCTTCTCTGTAAGAAGTATTCAGCTGCTAATTCCTTGCTACCTTCAAGCTTTAATGCTTCTGTAGTTGGGCAGATACCACCAAAGATAATTCTATCATTGTGGCTATAAACAAGCTTCATTTCACCAGGAGTGAATACCTTTTCAACTAAGAAATGGTCTCTTAACTGCTGTGTAGTGTAATGCTTAACATCATCAAAGTGATTTGAATATCTTACTTCTAATTTCATTTCTAATCCTCCATAAAAATAATATATTTAGATAAAGGCTGAAAGCTTTACGCCCTCAGCCTTTACAAGTTGCCGACAGGCAACACAATGTGAGAAATAAATTATCTCTGAACACGACCTGAACCGTCGCCACCAGCTAATGCTTCTACATCAGCTCTAGTAACAAGGTTGAAGTCACCAGGGATAGTGTGCTTTAATGCAGATGCTGCAACAGCATATTCAATAGCTGCCTTCATCTGGTCAACAGGAGCCTTGTCCTGGTTGTCAAGAAGACCACAGATAAGACCACCAGCGAAAGAGTCACCGCCACCTACTCTATCAACGATAGGGTTGATTTCGTATCTTCTTGAACGGTAGAATTCACGAGAAGCACCATCCATGATACAAGCAGACCAACCATTGTGAGAAGCAGAGAAAGATTCTCTTAATGAAGAAATAACGAACTTGAAGCCGAACTTATCACACATCTGGTTGAAGATGTCCTTGTAACCAGCCATTTCTAATTCGCCTGAAGTAACGTCAGTTTCGCCTGGCTTGAAGCCGAGTACCTTTTCAGCATCTTCTTCGTTACCGATACAAACGTCAACATACTGCATAAGGTTAGTCATAACCTTCTGAGCCTTTTCTGAAGACCATAATTTCTTTCTGAAGTTAAGGTCACAAGAAACAGTAACGCCCTTAGCCTTAGCAGCCTTTAAAGCAGCTTCTGTAACTTCTGCAGCAACGTCGCTTACAGCTGGAGTGATACCAGTGAAGTGGAACCAATCTGCACCATCGAAAATCTTATCGAAGTCGAACTTGTCAGCAGTAGCAGTAGCGATTGAAGAGTTAGCTCTATCATAAACTACATTAGATGCTCTCATAGAAGCACCAGTTTCAAGGAAGTAAATACCTAATCTATCGCCGCATCTTACGATGTTCTTAGTTTCTACGCCATACTTTCTTAAAGCAGCAACTGCACATTCACCGATTGGGTTAGCTGGTACAGCAGTTACGAATTCAGCTTCATGACCGTAGTTAGCTAAAGAAACAGCTACGTTAGCTTCACCGCCACCATAATTAATATCAAACTCGTCAGCCTGGATAAACTTTTCGTTATTAGGTGTAGATAATCTTAACATTATTTCACCCATTGTTACAACTTTGCTCATTTTGCAAAATTCCTCCTTGTGATTAAAAATTTTATGTAGTTACCCACATAACTTGTGATTAGATTATAACATATTTCATTTTGCCTTTCAACAGTATATTTCAAATTTTTCATATTTATTTCAGACTTATTACAGTAAATGTTGTATAGAATATGTAATACTATTGAAGTTTTGGTATAGAGCATAAAAAAAGTGTAAACTGCTATAGTCTACACCTTTCTCAATTTATTGTTCCATTTGTTTTCCTAAAATACCGGCTGCTGTCGCTACTAATTTGCCCTCTAATTCTCCTAAAGGCTCTGTATCACTTATCATTATAATTGCTCCCAGTACATCGCCTTCACTTATAATAGGAGTAATTAATTCGTGGGAATATATATTTTCGTTATCTACTTCTAATATAGGAACAAAGCCCTTTTCTTGTCTTTTTGCAATAACGGTATTTCTTTTTGCAATAATATCTTCCAACTGCTGGCTAATATGCTTTTCTAAAAATTCTTTTTTTGCAGTTCCAGATGCTGCTACAATCTGTTCCTTGTCTGTAATGCAAGTGGTATGTCCTGCATTTTTTGCAAGACTTTCGGCATATTCCTTTGCAAAATTGCCAAGTTCTCCAAGGGGAGAATATTTTTTTAGTATTATTTCGCCGTCTTTGTCAGTGAAAATTTCTAAAGGGTCACTTTCTCTGATACGCAATGTTCTTCTAATTTCTTTTGGAATAACAACTCTACCCAAATCATCTATTCTTCTTACAATACCTGTTGCTTTCACTATTTTTCCTCCTAACAAACAATTTTTAACTTGTATGCCTATTATTTGCCTATTAGACTATATTTATACAATTTTGTAGTTGGGTTAATTTGGGTATAATATAAGGGATAAACTCCAATTAATATATTACGGATAATAAAATGAATATTGAAGTAATTATATTATTACTAAAGGGATTGAATACATAAAAATTTAAAGGATACTCTATGATTTTTCAAGAGTGTCCTTTTTTATAGCTATATTTTATCTATAAATGGCATATAATAATTAACAAAGTACAAGGGGTTTATTATGAATAGCTGTTCTAATTTATATTTTCTATCAACTATAGCCTGTCAGCTTTCAAAAACTATGTCCAGAGAGGAGTTGGCTATATTGTCTGCCGATTTAGTTGTTTTAAGTGATATGATTGCTAATATTTTGGTATTGGAAGATATTAAATAAACAAAGGGGTTGAATGTATATGCCAAAAATAAAAGATAAAAGTGCATTAATTATATCCATACTTATTCCCATTGCTATTGGTGCTTTATCAGCCCTTTTCAGCAATAATATGTCATCTTATGCTACATTAGTTAAACCTCCACTAAGTCCACCTTCTTTTATATTTCCTATTGTGTGGACAATACTTTTTATACTTATGGGTATTTCATCATATACAGTTTATAAATCAGAGGACAGCAACAGAAACAAAGCTCTATTTATATATGGTTTGCAACTAATATTTAATTTCTTTTGGAGTATTATTTTCTTTGGCTTTTCACAATTCTTATTTGCTTTAATTTGGTTAATAATTTTAATAGTTATTATAATATTTATGATTGTAAATTTCTATAAAATAAGTCCCTTATCAGCTTATTTGCAAATACCTTATTTACTTTGGTGCTTATTTGCAACATATTTGAATTTTATGATATTTGTATTGAATAAATAATAAAAAAGCTGTAAATATTATTTTCAAATACTTACAGCTTTTTAAATTACTTTAATAGCATTAGGCTCTCACTATTTACAAATACCTTTGAACCAATTTCTGTATTAATTTCATTAGACCTTTTTAGCCATATGTTTTTGTTTCCACCGGCTACTTCCAATATATAGACATTTTCAAAAATAGATTCCACAGTATTTATAACTTTGGCAGTAAATTCATTATCGCCTTTGTCAAAGTTAAAATCATGGGCTCTTACACCTACATACTTTATGCTACTATCAACATCAACATTTGTATTTAGTACTATATTCCAGTCTTTTGCAAATATTTTTCTACTGTCTAATACTTCGATTGCTGAAATATTTTTACAACCGGTAAGCATTGCTGTAGCTACATTTTCTGTTGACTTAAAAATGCCTTTTGTAGTACCACTGGAGCATACAACACCATTATCTACAACAACTATTCTGTCTGTCATCTTGTAGATTTCATCTCTATCGTGAGAAACAATCAATGCTGTAATATTATACTCTTTAAAGAAATTAATCATATCCAGTTGCAACTGCTCTCTTAAATGGGAATCTAAAGCAGAAAAAGCCTCATCAAGCATTATTATATCAGGATTAGATGCAATAAGTCTGGCAAGAGCCGTTCTCTGTTGCTGTCCTCCTGAAATTTGATTAGGATATTTATTTCTTATTTCTTCTAAGCCAAACTTTGAAATAAGTCCATTGACTTTTTCTTTTTTATTTTCTTTATTTTTTATAACAACAGAAATATTTTTCTCTACTGTCATAGTTGGAAATAAAGCATAGTTTTGAAATAAATATCCTACTTTTCTCTCTTGAGGTTTTAAATTAATATTTTTATCTGAATCATATAAAACTTTGTTATTTATAACAATTCGTCCACTATCTGGAGTTATAATTCCTGCAATGGCCTTTAATGTAACGGATTTTCCACAGCCTGACCTACCTAATATACCAGTTCTTAAATTATCTGATGAAAAATTAATATCAAGGTTAAAGTTACCTAGTTTCTTTTTTATATTTACTTCTATTTTCACTTAGTCCACCTCGATACATTTTTCATACCTTTGCCAGTAACTAAATTAATAGCCAACACAATTATAAAAGCTATAAGAACTATAACGCAAGTCCATACACCGGCTGTATCAAAATTACCTCCGGCTACTTCTGAGGCAATAGCTACAGATATTGTTCTTGTTTTTCCCAGTACGTTACCTGCCAACATAGCAGTTGCACCATATTCGCCAATAGCTCTGGCAAAAGAAAGTATACCACCTGATAACAGCCCAGGCATAGCTGCTGGAATAACAACCTTTGTTATTATTTCAAACTCGCTCATACCCAAAGTTCGTCCTGCATAAACAACATTGCTATCTATCTGTTCAAATGCTGCCCTTGCACTTCTATACATAAGAGGAAAAGAAATAACAACAGCAGCAATAACACAGCCACTCCAACTTTGTACAACCTTTATCCCTAATTCATTTTTCAAAAACATACCGAAAGGTCGTCTAAGACTGAACACAAGTAACAACAAATAGCCTGCAACTGTAGGAGGCAATACAAGAGGCATAGTAAAAATTGCGTCTATTACCCATTTTGCCCTGTTACTCATTTTCATTACTGCTATCGCACCAATTACTCCAAGTATAAAAATAAATATTATTGCAACAAAACCTGTCTTTAAAGATATAAATAATGGACTCCAATTTATTTTGCTTAATAATTCTAACATTATTCTACACTAAATCCGTACTTTGTAAATACAGCCTTTGCATCATCTGTCTGAAGATAATCTACAAATTCTTTAGCATCTTTCTTTTCTTCATCAGATGCTTCATTGTTCTTTACTAAACCAACTGGGTAAACTACAGGAGTTTTAAGTGCATCAGCTGGAGCTTCAGTAATAACTTCAACTTTGTCAGCCATAGATGCTGCATCTGTTGCATATACCACACCTACTTCATTTGAACCTTCAGCAACAGCAGTAAGTACAGCTGTTACATTAGCACATTCATTAACGTCCTTTGACATTACATCATCTAAAATACCCATATTAGTAAAGATTTCTCTTGAGTATGAACCAACCGGAACATCTTCACCAGCAAGAGCAATATTCTTAGCTGAAGTAATATTATCAAAACCTGTTACACTTGTTTCAACACCCTTACCTTTAATTAATACTACCTTATTTTCAAGTAAAGGAACTACAGAACCGTCTTCAATATATCCACCATCGTTAAGTTCGTTCATCTGCTTTTCAGCAGCAGAGAAGAATATATCGCAAGATGCACCCTCTGTAATTTGAGTTTTTAAAGTACCAGAAGAATCAGCATTAAATACAAGGTCAACATTTTCATCTGTTTTTTTGTAGTTTTCAGCAATTTCGTCCATAGCATTAGAAAGAGATGCTGCAATAAATACATTTACCTTTGTATTATCAGCTGTTGCACTTGCATTATCTGTTTTGCTACTGCTACAACCACAACCAAACAACAATGTACCACACATAACTAATGACATTACTTTTTTTAACATTTTACATTCCTCCAAAATATATTTTCTGTAGAATTATATCACAATTTGATACATAGTTTCAAATAAAAAAAGAGTATCAAGCAATAATTCTCAATACTCTTCCCTAAAATTATAGTTTATTCAGTTTTTTCTTTTGGTAATATAATATTTAACAATATAGCAATAATTGCGGCTGGAACTATACCAGAACCACCAAATATTGTTGATATAGCTTTTGGTAAGTAGTCAAGTACAGCTGAAGATGTACCCAAACCATAACCTAAACCTAAAGCAAGAGAGAAAATAGTAGTTGTTCTTGTAGTTATACCAGCTTTGTTTACCAATGTTATACCACTAACAACAATAGATGAGAACATCATAACTGCTGCACCACCTAAAACTGACTGAGGCATTACATTTACAATAGCTGCAAGTTTCGGACAAAAGCCTGCAATAATAAGGAAAATAGCACCCATAGTAAAGGCATATCTATTTACAACCTTAGTCATTGTTACAAGACCTACATTCTGACTAAATGATGTATTAGGTAAAACACCAAATGCTGCTGCAAGAGCTGAACCAAAACCGTCACAGCTTACACCACCAGAAAGTTCCTTGTCAGTAGCTTCTCTATTTAAACCACCTTCGATACAACCTGAAATATCGCCAATAGTTTCTACAGCTGTTACAATAAACATAATAAGTGTAGGAATTATTGCCTTTGCTGAAAATACCATTTTAACAGGCATAATCTTTGGGAGTTCTATCCATTTAGCTTGAGCTACAGAATCCCAATTTATAACCCAGCTCTTTGTGTACTCAACAACCTGTCCGTCAACTATTGTTGTACCTGTTGTATGTAAAGTTAAACTCATAATAACTGCTACTATGTAACCTGCTACTATAGCAATAAGTATAGATGCAACAGATACCATACCCTTGCAAAAATGCTTTAATGCAACTATACAGACAATAACAAATATACCTAAGAACCAGTTCTCAACAGAGCCATAATCAGGGTTTGTTGAACCGCCACCGAAATAGCTTATACCAACACTAATAAGTGAAAGACCAATAGTAATAACAACTGTACCTGTTACTATTGGAGGGAAAAATCTTCTAAGTGGCTTTAAAATAAAACCTAAAAAGCCCTCAAAGATACCACCAATTAATGATGCACCCATTATAGCACCATAGGCAAGTATACCACCACCCATTAAGTCTGATATACTCTTGAAAATTCCAATAAAGCCTGAACTTGTACCCATTACAATAGGCACTTTACCACCTACTGGTCCAATAGCATAGAGCTGAATAAGTGTAACAACACCTGCCATTATCATGGCATTTTGAAGTAATTGTACTCTTAACTCAGCAAAATCTGTCCCAACCATTCCGCATGCACCAAATAAAATAATAAGCGGTGTAAGGTTACCAATGAACATCGCCATTACATGTTGCATACCTAACAATATTGCTCGTCCCTTTGGTAATTTGCCATAAAATTCGTATGGACTAGAATATTGTTGTTCCTGTTTTTTTGTGTCTTTTTCTTCCATTTTTAGACATTTAACCTCCTTTTGTTACATATATAATAAAATTATCACAAATGAAAAACTATGTCAATAACTAAAGGGATATTAAATCATCTAAATTATCAATATCAAAAAATTCCTTTTTATCTGTAAAATAAATATAGTTTACATAATCAGTATTATTTTTAATAATAGACTTTCCACCCTTATCTCCCTCAAGAGTCAAAAGCAAATCAAAATATTTTTTACTAAAAATACAAGGAGAATAACTATTGTCTTCACATACTGGGACTACTATTCTATCTTCTTGTACATTGTTCTTTAACTTTAATATACTATCACAACTAAGAAATGGCTGGTCGCATACAAAATAAGCTATGGCATCCATATCATAAAGAGCTTTTGTACCCAATTTAATAGATTGAGATTGCCCTAATTGACTATTTTTATTTCTGACAGTTTTAACGCCCTTTCTTAGACAATACTTTTCTATTTCATCATAAGCTGTTACTGCTACTATTTCATCAAAATCACAACGAATAACATTATCAACAGTATATTGAAACATAGGCTTATTATCTATTTTAATTAACAATTTATTCTTATTTTCCATTCGCCTGCTTAATCCTGAACATAGCAAAACAGCACCTATTTTCATATATTTAGTCCTCCACATATTACAACTTTTTTATTAATATATTCCGAGATTTTCAAAGCATTATTATAATCAATATCATTATCCACTTTATTAATTACAGCACAATTAATATTGGAATATGCAAAATTCAAAATTTTTGCAATATCTATTATATCGACTTTTTCATAAATGTTTTTGTTTAGAAATTTAGCTGTTTCTTCTGCCCTATGGCAAATATCAATTATTCTATTATTTAGAGCATCTATTCCACAAATAAGAACAGTTTTTTTATTACCTCTAGGGATTACAGGTTCATTAGTTGCTGGAACTTTAAGAGGCAATCTTCTTGAACCATCTGCCTCTACTAAAATAAAGTCAGTTATACTTTCAAGAACATAAGGCTCTATAGCCATTTCCAACTTATTATTTCCACAGTTATTGCCTACAGTAATTATATGTTCTCTTTTTATAGCATTTTTGGCATCATCCACATTATTGTAATATAGTTTTGGTGCATATATATGGGTCGTAGTAGTAATAATTACACTATTTTTTATTTCTTCTGAAATTTTCTTTATTATAGTGCTTTTACCTCCTCCTCCCACAAAGGAAGTTATACCCTTTTGTATTTCCAAACATTCTGTAAGACTACCATAACTTACACCATTACAAATAATCATACTTTGTACTCTCCACTTTTGCCACCATTTTTGTACAAAAGTCTAACATCAGTTATTTCCATACTTCTGTCAACAGCCTTTAACATATCATAAATAGTCAATAAAGCTACATTTACTCCTGTTAAAGCTTCCATTTCCACACCTGTTTTACCTTTTGTCTTTACTGTACATTGGGCTAAAACATATTCTTTTTCAACTTCAAAATCCACACTACACTTTGTAAGCATAAGCAAATGGCACATAGGTATTATTTCAAAAGTTTTCTTTGCTGCCATAATACCAGCAACTCTGGCAACGTTTAATACATCGCCTTTTTTAGATGTTCCGTTGACAACAGCTTCCATAGCTGTTTTATTCATTTTTATTTTTCCTTCTGCAGTAGCAATTCTTTCTGTAATATCTTTATCAGATACATCAACCATTACTGCGTTTCCTTTATTGTCAAAATGATTTAATCCCATTTTATTTTATACTCCATATGCACATTCCGGATACTTACATACATCACAAGCTAAGCAATAGCCACCGTAGCCCATTGATGCAAAATCTTCTTTTTTGAGCTTTTCGCCTAACAACAATCTTGGAACAACAAGGTCATATATTGAAGCATTTCTATACATAACACAACTAGGCAAGCCTACAACAGCAACATCGCCTATGTATGAAAGCATAAACATTGCCCCAGGTAATACGGGTGTACCATATGTTATAAGTTCCCCACCTAATTCTTTAATTGCATCAGGTGTAGTATCGTCTGGGTCAACAGACATTCCCCCCGTAACGGCAACTAAATTTGCTCCTTTATCTATACACTGCTTTATTGCGTCTACAATATCCTTAGTCTCGTCGCCACTAAATATAACTTTTATAACTTCTGAATTACATTCTTCAGATTTCTTCCTTAATACTGGTTCAAAAGCATCTTTTTTAAGACCTTTTTTAATTTCGTTACCTGTTATTACTATTCCTGTCTCTGTTTTTTCAAAAGGAACAACTTCTATAATAGGATAATTTTCAGCAGATATTTTTTTAAATTCATCCATAGTTTTTTCATCTATAACTAGAGGAATTACTCTCATACCTGCTAATTTACTACCTTTTTTTACAACTCTATTTCCATGAACTGTACTAAAGCAAATATTATCAAGCATATTTAATTTGAAAAGAGCATCTTTATTTATTCTAAGCATACCGTCAATATCAGCAGTTAACTCTATTTTACCTTCTTTAATTTCAGAATGAGCAATGCCTTTACCTACTGCCGAATTAAGCATTATTTCTGCTCCATCATTCTCGTGTATATAACCCTTTTCTGTATCCCAAACATATATATGGAATTTACCCATTGATTTTAAATGTTCTATATCTTCTGGTTTTAAAATATGTCCTTTTCTAAAAGGCACAGTTTTCTTATTATCTTTTATTTCTGTCATATCGTGGCATAGCACCATACCAACAGCATCATCTACATTTATTTTTTCCATATCGTACCACCAATTCTAAAACACTTCCTGCAATACATCTTGCCTTATCTGATATTGAAAAACAGTTTTCCTGTTCACTAATTCTAGGGTCAATATCAGCAATTTTAAGACCTTTATTGCAATAGTAACCATTTCTTATTATTCCTCTTAACACTCCGTCAAGGGTTGCATATACTGGAGTTTCCTCTACATATGCTATAATATCTCCTTTCTTTACAATATCACTAATATCATTAATGTTTTTAATAATTCCTGTAGCTGGGGAATGTATAACTCTTTCTTTACCGTAGCCGGCAATAATTCCTGGAATACCTGTATTTTCAATGGCATATCCTTGCTCTATGATAGAGCCAAGTTTATGACTCCTCTTTGTTTCTACAACATAATCTACATCTTTTCCTGCACAAAATCCAGGACCTAAAGCAATAGTCATATTTGCCATATCTTTTGTTGTACCTAAATTTTTCTTTGCCAAAATACCGTCTATTAAAATATCAGGCTTAATTTCATCAATCATTTTACATTGAGGGTCTATAATCAACGCAGCCTTATTTTCACTAAATACTTCCTTAGCTTGTTCAAGGCTAGATATTTTTTTACAACCTACGCCGTCAACAAAAACTTCTCCATCAAAAACAGCCTCACAAAAGGCCACTTTTCTTCTTATGGCTGACGGATTTTCTACTTCTGTAACAATAACTTTATATCCACATTTTACAAGACGATGTATTGTACCTGTGGCAATATCGCCACCACCTCTTACGACAATTAATTCATTCATATTATTTTATACCTTCAATCATTACCTTTACACTACCACCACATGCCATACCAAGTTCTGATGCTTTATTATTTTCAAGGGAATATTCCTTAACGAAAAATCCACCATTTTTTGCAATTTCAACTGCTTTATTAATGGCTACATATTCTAAAGTGCCACCACCAATAGTTCCAAGAACTTTTCCATTGTCAAATACTAGCATTTTACTACCCTCTCCTCTAGGAGCAGAACCAGCTTTTTCAATAACTGTTACCATAGCACAATTATGATTGATTTTATTTAATAAATCTCCGTCGCCTCTATCTTTTATACCTTTGTTTTGTACCTGTATTATTTCTGCCATAATACTTATAGCTATTTCAGCCGGTGTGACTGCACCTATATCAAGACCTATAGGAGTGTGAGCAGTATTAATTTTTTCATCAGTAAAGCCATCATTTTTCAATTTATCCTTTACAAAAGCGACTTTCTTTCTACTGCCTATCATACCAACGTATTTGTACTCTTTGCTTAATATAGTTTTTAAAGCCTCGTAATCGTCTTTATGTCCTCTGGTCATAATAACATAATAAACATTTTTTCCAAAATCAGATTTTAAACTTTCTCCTATATTTCCACATATTATCTGGGCATTAGGAAATCTTTCGCTGTTTGCAAATTCTGCTCTATCGTCGATTATAATTAAATCAAAGCAAAGTATTTCTGCCACTTTTGCAAAATCCATAGATACATGGCCAGCACCAGCAACAACTATTTTAGTTTTATCCATCAATTTTTCTATAAAGCATTTTTTACCATTATAGTCTGTTATTTGTGGAGATGCTATATTTTCATTTAAAATAAACTTTTCACCATTTTCAATATCTGTTGCTATTAATACTTCGCCTTTTTTATTATATTCATCTCTTATATCAAAAAAAGTTGTCATTTTATATTACCACATTCCTTATCTTTTCCAACTAAAACACCTATACCATGACCAATAGTGTCCATAAATACATCTAGGCTCTCTGTAACAGCCTTTAAACTTCCCGGAAGATTAATAATAACACTATTTTTTCTTATTCCACTTACCCCTCTGCTTAGCATTGCTCTTTTTGTAATAGTAAGGGAGTAACTTCTTATTGCTTCACTTATGCCATTTGCCATTCTGTCACAAACAGCTATGGTTGCTTCTGGAGTAACATCTCTCTTAGAAAAACCTGTTCCACCTGTAGTTATAATTAAATTGATATTTTTGTCACATAATTCAATTAATTTACTCTTTATAGTTTCTATATCATCAGGAAGTATAGTATAGTCTTTCACCGTATATCCATATTGTTTTAATACTTCAATAATTTTCTTGCCTGATAAATCTTCTCTTTCTCCAATACTTCCTTTATCACTTAGTGTTACAACTGCTGATGTATACATCTATTTCGTCACCTTCTTCTATTATTCCACCATTATTTACAACTGCAAATACACCGTTTGTTGGCATAATACACTCGCCCATTTTTTTGTAAATTTCACAATGGCTATGACATTCTTTCCCTTTTTGAGTAATTTCAAGGATTACATCATTGCATTTTAACTTATCGCCAATATTGATATCCTTTAAATTAATACCTTTAACAACCAAATTTTCACCAAAGGCACCGTCTATTATATCAGCTCCCCTTGACTTAAATTCTTCTATTGTTTCGTAACTTAAAAGACTCACTTGTCTATGCCATTTACCTGCATGTGCATCACCATTAATGCCAAAGTCTTTTATTAACTCTGCTTTTTTAATACTTTTTTTCTGAGTACCTCTCTTTTCACTTATACATATTGCCATTATTTTTCCCATATTATCCTCCTATTTGAACCATATTTTTAGCTTCCGAATTTTCATCTATAATTCCAAAATGGTGGCTTTCTGGTTTTTGGCTAATAATATGCTTAATAGCATTTTTTATTTCGTTATCTGTTGCACCATTATTAATCAATTCTTTTATGTTTATACCTTTGTTATAGTACAAACACAATTTTATAAAGCCGTCAGAAGTCATTCTAATTCTATTGCACTGACTACAAAAGCAATCACTGACAGCTGATATAAAACCTATCATCCCTTTAAAGCTATTATTTTTGTAGTAGACACATGGGCCATTGCTTTTGTAATCTGTTTTTATAAATTTTCCATATTTTTCTTCTAGTTTCTTAATAACTGCTGAACCTTGTATATATTTATACTTTCGACCTTCTCCCATAGGCATAAGTTCAATAAATCGAACACTTACTTTATTATTTCTAGCCATTTCTGCTAATTCAAATATATTTTCATTAAAATCCTTCATAACTACCGAATTAATTTTAATGTTAAATCCCGACTTTATTGCATATTCTATTGAGGATTTTACATTTTCTACATAATCAAATCCCGTTATCCTCTTATAATCTTCTCTATCTAAAGTATCAAGGCTTATATTTATTGATTTTACATTATTTTTTTTAAGTATATTGACGTACTTCTTAAGGTAAATTCCGTTTGTTGTAAGTGTTACATCTTCAATTTTAGGAATTTTACTAATACTTTCCAATATATATTCAAAATCCTTTCGTAACAAAGGTTCTCCACCTGTAAGTTTAATCTTACGAATACCAATATCAGCCATTATATTTATAATTCTTATAATTTCATCAGCAGACATTGTATCTAAGTATGCTTTATCGCAATTACTTCTACAATAAATACAATTTAAGTTACACTTATCCGTCAATGAAACTCTCATATAATCTATATTTCTACCAAAACTATCAATCATTTTATCACCTTGCTAATTATAAAACAATTTTACTACAAAATCAACAAGTTGTGCCCTATGTGACTTGAGTTTAAAGAAATATAATGTTATAATACAAACGGTGATTATTATGAGTAAAAAGATATTTTGTAGTGGAGGTTGTTCTGCTAAACTTGGTGCAGGATTATTAAGTAATTTAATAAATAAATTGCCATCTCAGTACGATGAAAACCTTTTAGTAGGCTTTCAAAACAGTGATGACGCCTCTGTTTATAAGTTAACAGATGATATAGCAATAGTACAGACTTTAGACTTTTTTCCACCAATGGTAGATGACCCTTATATATTTGGGCAAATTGCAGCTGCAAATGCTTTAAGTGACATATATGCTATGGGTGGAACTGTTAAAACAGCCCTAAATATAGTATGTTTTCCTGAAAATGATGATATTAATATATTAGGTGAAATATTATCTGGAGGTTTATCTAAGGTTCAAGAAGCTGGTGGGATTTTAACAGGTGGTCACTCCATATCAGATAAAGATATAAAATATGGATTAAGTGTAACCGGTACTATACATCCAGACAAAATTTTTAAAAATAACACGCCCCAAAATGGAGATGTGTTAGTATTAACAAAGCCTTTAGGTATTGGTATTGTTACAACGGCTGGTAAAGTAGAACAGGCAAGTGAAAGTTCTATAAATAAAGCCATTAAATCAATGACTACTCTTAACAAGTATGCATCAGAAATTTTTCAAAAATATGATGTAAGCGCTTGTACAGATGTGACTGGTTTTGGCTTACTAGGTCATTTAAAGGAAATGCTAAGTGATGTATCAGCTATACTATATTCTGAAAATATACCATATATAAAAGAAGCCTTTGACTATGCAAATGAATTTCTTATTACCGGTGGAGGACAAAAGAACAGAAATTTTGTTGGTAACAGTGTAAAATTTAATGATATAGATTTTGCAATGGAGGAAATATTGTTTGACCCTCAGACATCAGGTGGTCTTCTTGGAGCTGTTAATCCTAAGGATTTGCATAATGTAATAAATGAACTTTCTCAATTATCATTACCTTTCGGTATAATTGGTGAAATTGTAGAAAATTCAGATTATAAAATAACTGTAGAAAAAGGAGAAAAGAAATATGATTAAAATTAATGCTATCGGTGATGTATGCCCTATTCCCGTTATAAAAGTAAAAGATGCCATAAAAGAATTAAACGGTAAAGGCGTTATTGAAATTACTGTAGATAATGAAATAGCCGTTCAAAATCTTACAAAAATGGCACAGCAAAAAAATATTCAAATACTTGCTGAAAAGAAATCACAAAAGGAATATGTTGTTACCCTTACTCTTTCAGAGGAAGACAGTACTGATTTAGAATGTAAGCCTATGTATGACAATGTAACTGGTCCTACAGTAGTTGTATTTTCTTCTAACAAAATGGGCGAAGGTGATGACACTTTAGGTGGTATTCTTATAAAGAGTTACATTTTTGCCCTTACAAAGTCAGAAAATCTTCCTAATCAAATAATCTGTTATAATGGTGGTGCATTTTTAACTGCTAAGGATTCAGAAGTCCTTGAAGATTTAAAATATCTCGAAAGTCAAGGTGTTGATATTTGTACTTGTGGTACTTGTATCAATCACTACGGACTTGACCAAACTCCAGCAGTAGGTACAGTTTCTAATATGTATGATATTTCTGAAAAATTAATAGGAGCAGGCAAAATAATAAAGCCTTGATAATATGATATATCTTGATAATTCAGCTACAACACTAATCAAGCCACCACAGGTTGCACAAGCTGTATACGATGCTATAAATACAATGGGGAACAGTGGCAGAGGTGCTTACAATAGCTCTATTAGTTCATCAATGGTTTTGTATGAAACCAGAGAATTAATAGCTAAAATGTTTAACTTGTCTTCCCCCGAACAAGTTGCTTTTACTCTTAATGCAACAGAGGCATTAAACACAGCTATTAACGGACTTATATTACCTAACGACCATATTATTACTACGGAATTGGAACATAATTCTGTATTAAGGCCATTGTATAGACTTGAGGAAAAAGGTACAGAACTGACAATTATAAATGCAAATAATGCAGGAAATATCGACTATACAGATGTAGAAAATGCTATTAAGGCTAATACAAAAGCTATAGTATGTACCCATTGTTCAAATTTAACTGGAGATGTTATAGATATTTCTAAAATAGGCGAAATATGTAGGAGACATGATATATTATTTATACTAGATGCTTCCCAAAGTGCTGGTATATTTGATATAGACATGGAAAAACAAAATATAGATGTGGTTTGTTTTACAGGTCATAAAAGTTTGTATGGTCCTCAAGGCACAGGTGGAATATGTATCAAAAAAGGTATTAATATTGCCCCCCTTAAAGTCGGAGGTAGTGGTATTAAAACCTTTGAAAAGACTGCCCCTAATTCAATGCCTGAACATATTGAAGCTGGAACAGTAAATAGTCATTCTATTGCCGGATTAAAAGCTGGCTTAGAGTTCATACAAGAAACTGGCATATCAAAGATTAGAGAAAAAGAAAATATGCTGGTGAAATTATTTTACGACAACATAAAAGATATTAAAAATATTAAAATATATGGTGATTTTTCTGTAAAAGAAAGAGGACCTATAGTTAGCGTAAATTTAGGAAATTATTCATCTTCTAGTGTCAGTGATGAACTTTTTGAAAGATTTGAAATAGCTACTCGTTCTGGAGGTCATTGTGCTCCCCTTATGCACAAAGCTTTAGGCACTAAAAAACAAGGGGCAGTTCGTTTCAGTTTTTCATATTTCAATACAGAAGATGAGGTCTTATTTGCTGCTAAAGCCCTAAAAATATTAGGAGAAGAATAAAAATGAGAAAAGAAACTCTCAAATGTGTTATAACCTTTGATTCAACTTCTCAGGCTATGAAAATGGAAAAGATTTCAAAACAAAATAAATTTGAAGGAAGACTTATACCCTTACCTCCCATTATTAGTGCTGGGTGTGGACTTGCTTTCTGTACATTAGTTGAAAACACAGAAAAAGCAGAGCAGTTAATGTCTTCCAATGGTATAGAACATAATAAAATATATCAACTACTAATATAAAAAAGAGGTTTAGGTACGAATATTGCCTAAACCTCTTTTACTTTTATTTACTATTTATTATTTTCCATTATACCTTTTAATACCTTTACAGGAGTGGCTGGTAATTCTCTTATTCTAACACCAACAGCATTACTAATTGCATTACAAATAGCCGGAGCTGGAGTATTAATTACAATTTCGCCTATAGACTTTGCACCAAATGGTCCTGTAGGTTCATAACTTGATTCGAAAGCAACATCAATATTACCCATATCCAATCTGGTAGGTATCTTATATTGCATAAGCGAATTTGCAAAATCTCTACCATTTTCGCCATATATTATATCTTCATACATAGCCATACCTATACCTTGTACAAGTCCACCTTCTGTTTGAACTCTGGCCAAATTAGGATTAATAACAGTACCACAATCTACACAAGCACTAAAATTAATAAGTTCTACAATACCTGTTTCCTTATCTACTTCTATTTCAGCAACACCAGCCATAAAAGGTGGTGGAGAAACTGTAGACTGTTCTGATACTGTTACGACTAAAGCACCATAAGGAGCACTTTGTGCCTTAGCTACAATATCAGCTAAACTTATTTTATTATCAGGGTTTTCATCTTCATAAACAAATTTTCCGTTAAATTCACATTTAGACTTTTCTAAATCCAATATTTTAGAACCAACTTCTATTATCTTCTCTCTCATTTGTGTAGCACATTTTACAGCAGCTCTACCTGTAAGGTATGTAGTAGATGATGCGTAAGAACCTGAATCATAAGGGGAAACATCTGTATCAACACCAAATGTTGCAATATTATCTACGTCTGTATCAAGTACATCTGCAACCATCTGTGCCAATATTGTATCACAACCTGTACCCATATCAGTACAACCTACTATCATATTGTAAAAGCCACCATCGCCAAGCTTCAATGTCATACCACCAATATCTAAATTAGATATTGAACTTGACTGCATAGCAAGAGCTGCACCCATTGCTCTAATTTTACCATTTCCCATATCCTTAGCTGGATAGTATTTATCCCAGTTACTCATTTCAATAGCTTTTTTTAGGCACTTATCAAGTGTACAAGCATTGGCAGTTTCGCCATAATAAGCCGGCATAAACATACCTTCTCTTGTCATATTTTTAAATCTAAATTCTATTGGGTCAATGTTAATAATTTTTGCCATTTCATCAACGCAAGATTCTAAAGCATAAATACCCTGAGTAGCACCATAACCTCTGTATGCACCAGAAGACATAATATTTGTATATACTACATCATACTTAAATCTAAATGCTTCCATTTTTGAGTAAAGAGCCATTGACTTATGACCTGCAAGACCTACAGTAGTAGGACCATGTTCACCATAAGCTCCAGAATTTGATAAAACATACATATCACAACAACGCATTGTTCCATCATTCATCACACCCAATTTAACTGTAACCTCCATACCATGTCTTGGACTTGATATAGTTTGAGTTTCCTCTCTTGTATAAACTATCATAGCTGGTTTACCAGTTAAATATGTGACAATAGCTGGATAAATTTCAGATACTGCTGTCTGCTTTGCACCAAAACCTCCACCTATTCTAGGCTTGATTACTCTGACTTTACTTTTTTCAATACCTAAAGCATTTGCAACTATTCTTCTGACGTGGAAAGGTATCTGTGTTGATGATACTACTTTAATTCTGCCATAATTGTCAATTTCGGTATATGTTTTAAAAGGCTCCATCATAGTCTGCTGAACAGGTTTAACCTTATAGGTTCTTTCTATTACAACATCACATTCCTTGAATATTTCATCAACATTACCGTCCTCATCACAGCCTGTTGCAACAAGGTTTCTCTTATTATCTGCCCCAACTGGACATTGAGCATACCAGCTATCTTCAGGATGAACAAGTATTTCATTGTCTTTAGCCTTTCTTGGGTCAAGCAAAGGTTCAAGTACATCATATTTTACTTTAATAAGTTTTATTGCTTTTATAGCAGCTTTTTCATTTTCAGCAGCAACAATAGCCACTGGGTCTCCTACATATCTTAAGTGCTTATCAAGTACAAGTCTGTCACATGGACTTGCTTCAGGGTAAGACTGTCCTGCCAAAGTAAATCTCTTTTGATTTACGTCTTTGTAAGTTATTATTTTCTCAACACCTGGTACTTTTTCAGCTATTGATGTATTAATATCCTCTATTATGGCATTAGCATATGGGCTTTTCATAAGTTTTACTATAAGACAGTTGCTTGGAGCAATATCTTCTGTATAAACTGGTTTACCAGTAACAAGCTGAACTGCATCTTTTTTTCTTATAGAGGTATTTACAAATTTCATATTCTAACACCTCTCTTTCTTTCAATAAATTTCTCTAAGGCTCTTAACTGACCTTGATAACCTGTACATCTACAAAGGTTACCAGCAAGATATTCTTTGACACTTTCTTTTGTTATATTATCCAATTCTCTCATCATCATTACTACATTAACAATAAATCCAGTGTTACAAAAACCACATTGTTCTGCACCCTCATCTGCTAAACACAAACCAAATTCAAGTGCTTCACTTTCTAGCCCTTCAAGAGTTTCAACAGTTGCACCTTCTACCTCAGCAGCAAGAACAGCACAAGATAATACGGATTTATTATTTAAAATTACTGTACAAAGTCCACAGTTAGTTGTTTCACATCCACATTTAACACTGTAACAGCCTAACTTTCTCAATAATTGGTACAAAGTAGTGTCAGCTTCAATTATAGCTTCTGTTTTTTTACCATTTAACTTAAAAGTAACAACCATTATTGCACCACCTTTCTACATCTGTTGACAAGAACTTTGGCAACTTGTTCTCTATATTCTGCTGTAGCTCTCATATTTGTACCAAAATTAAATTTACTACAGACTTCATCTGTTTCAGTATTAATATTACAATCAAAAAATCTAGCTTTTGTTGGTCTTGCTCCTATTACTACTCTCATTTTATCTTCTATAACACTAACAGCACAAGTCAACAAAGGAAAATCAGTTTTGCTCAATCTAACCGTATCATAAGCAACTTTTAAATTATTTTTAGGTACTATAACTGCTACTAAAATATCATTATTATGTTCCATATCTATAAATTCTTCAATAGGGACAATTCCTGTTTTATGCAATTCTACCTTTGCACCTAAAGCAAGCATAATTGTAAGTACGTCTGAAAATCCAAATCGACCCCATATACTTCCCCCTACTGTTGCCATATTTCTAAACTGTACACCAACAATAGATTCCACTGCTTCTTTAATAGTGTTATCAAAAAAATTATTAAGACTTTCATTAGTTTCAATTTGTCTTAAAGTTACCATAGCTCCTATTTTGAACTCTGAATCATTTTCTTCAATTTTATCAAGTCCAAGTTTTGATAATGAGATTATTGTATTAATATTATTGTTTTTTCCCATTCTGAGCCAGCAATTTCCACCCATAATTTTATTATTTCTTTTTTGATTTAATTCCCATGCTTCATCTAGGCTTTCAGCCCTTACATAAGAAGATGCTATATACATAAATCTCGCCTCTTTCCTATAATGTAATTTACAATTTCAATATTCGACAATATAAACCCTTATTATTATACCACAAAAAGATTTTATTGAGAAGATTTTTTAAGTATAGTTTTTCTGCAAAAAATAAAAACCCATTTTCAAGATTATTTATCCTAAAAATGAGTTTTTACATATTATTTCATATTTCTAAGCTTCTTTAATTCTTCTGGCATTTCTGGTGCATAAGCAAAACCTGTTGAAGGAATGTTAGGACCATATACAGAAATAAAGCAAACACAAAGACCTAAAAGAGCCATTAATTTATTTTTCATCTTCTTCACCTCCTGTTAAAATGTTAGGTATTGACAATACAAATACCATTATATATGAGTACACCCCATTTAGGGTATAAACATCACTTTTAACAAAGAAAACGAGCGATATGGCAATGCCTATTAACATTGCCAACATATTATACTTGAATCTGTTCTTATATTTTAACATTTTAAATATTTGTAATACTAATAAAATACCTAGTATAATTTCAGATAAATAGATAATTTCAATATGTTTTATACCAAAACTAGATAACAAGCATATTACAATAAATATAATTGTACTAAATATAGTACAGGAATACATATTTTTGCAATGATACCCTTTTACTAATAATCTGGTTGGGAAAAAAGGTATTAAGAAACTAAAAAAGAATTTTATATCAAAGAAAATACTAGACATCAAGCATAATACTATAGCTTGAACAAATGCAATAGCCCAAAGTCTAATGGAGTACTGTATTACTGATTTTGGATAACCACTATTTTCAGCCATTTGTGTTACAAAGCTATCAAGTAAATTAAACATAGAAAAACCTCCACATGCCAATTTTAGCATATAGAGGTCTCTTTATTAGTAATATAGGCTTAAACCGTATAAATTTGTCCTTAAACCGTTTTTTCTTGTATAAGCATTATCTTAATTTTGAAAATTTCATTATCATAGTTCGTTGTTATATTCCCATTATATTTATTTACAATATCATTGATTATCTTCATGCCCCAACCGTGATTACCCTTTTTCTGACTATTAAAATTATTTTCCAATGGATTACTACTACTTGGATTTTCTGCAGCAATAAACAACATATTCCCCTTTTGATTAATAGTCAATTTTATATTCTTGTTTTTTTCTGTTTTATCAACAGCCTCTATGGCATTATCAATCAAATTAGATAATACACTACATAAATCAGCATCATTAACAGTCACTTTATCAATATTTATATCAGCAAATAGAGATATATGCTTTTGATTAGCTTCGGTATTTTTAACATTCAATACAGTATCTATTATGTCATTTCCTGTATGAAACACCTGACTATACCTAGAATATAAATCTATTCCCTTTAAATATTCTATAGCTTTCTTATTTGAGGAGTCTAGCAATAACGAGTTTATAATATTAATATGATGTTTGAATTCGTGAAAATTTTTAGAATTTTCATCGTATAACCTATTTATATCTTTAAGACTTTTTTCTAACATTTCGCTTTTAATAGCCATATACTCATTTTCTTTAGTTTTTAATTTTTCATTGTACAGGTTATCTGTCAAAAATATTAAAATCCCAAACATAAATATAAAGACTACGAACAGTATAGAAACACCTAATTTTAAACTACTAACACTATTGTCAATAACAACAGACATCATTTTAAGAGATACAATAAATCCCACTATTACAAACACAATATATGCCGGATTTCCAAGTATTTTATAATTAATATTTCTGATTTTTCTTCTTGCAATCAAATATATGGTAATGTTTATTAATTTCATACCCAAAGCAAAAATTATTCTATTAAAATTTGATAATTGTATAACATGAAAAACATAGTCCGGATTACCTAAAATTACACTTAACAGACAAATCATAAACATTTCTACAACTATTACAAGCATATAATAAGTAATGGCATACATTATACAATATATAAATTTGGTTTTAAATAACAGATAAAACATAGCACCCATTATTAAGCTAGAAATAATTACTGTATATTGTGATACCAAAGCTATTCTGTTCAAGAATGTTACTATTAATGTATGTATAACTATAAAAACAGGAATGAAAAAACAATTTTTTTGTCGTCCATCATTAAAAATTTCTTTACCAAATAAAAAACAAATTAAATCTTCAATGAGTGTACACAATACTTCCACAATCAAAACATATTACCCCCAAAAATTAGTTATTTTATCTTTAACTTCTTTTAATCTATCTCTGCTTATATAACAATCAACGTCATTTTCCATAACTATTCTTAAGCCGTCAAGATATTTAATATTTTTCAAATTGATAATAATACCTTTGTTAATAAATATAAATTTATCTGAATCAAGTTCTGAATATACATTTTTTAAAGTAGTTCTTTCCTTAACTATAGACTTATCAAGTAAATTAAAAATAATATTTTTCTGATATTTTTCTATAAAGACTATCTCATCCAGCTCTATTCTTCTGATAACCCTACCAGACACTCCTACATAAATGTTTTTAGAATTTCTTTCTTTAATTCTTACTACTGCATCTTTCACTGCTTGAGGCAATTTTTCTTCAATTACATCCTTTGGGATATATCTGAAAGTCTTAACTTCAAAGGCATCATAAACATACTTATCATAGTTAGTTAAAAATATTATAAGAGCTGATGTATCCTTTTCTCTTATAGCCTTAGCAATATCAAGACCATTTACATTATCAATTTCAATATCCAATATGTAAATGTCATTATTATATGTACTGTTTTCAATATCATTTAACAGTTGTTCAGCATTTTCATAATAACTAATTTCATCATTTTCACAATACTTTTTAACAATATCATATACCTTATCTACATAAATTTTTTCATCATCACATATTACAATTTTCATTTTTTTCACCCTTTATATTTTATATATTAATTCTACCATAATATCTCTTTACTTACAATTATTAATTAATTTATACAAAAACTTTATTTTATTATGCAAAAAAGCTAAAAAAATATTGACAATTACAAGGTAAAAAAGTAAAATTAAAGATTGTAATTAAACCTTAATAAAATTTTAAGGAATTCAAAGGAGGAAGAAGATGAAAATCTATAAGAAGTTTATGGACATCTTAGCTACTATTGAGAAAATTGTTTTAGCACTAGCAACTCTTCTCATAGTAGTAATTACTGTAGGTAATGTATTATCACGTTATTTAATACACAGGTCTTGGTCTTTTACTGAAGAACTTGTTGTAGCAGTATTCGTTTTAATTACTTTACTTGCAGCTGCTCTTGCTTGTCGTGACGGAGAGCTTGTAAGCCTCTCCATCTTCACAGATATGCTTCCACAAAAGAGCAGAAAATTTATGGTGATTTTGATGACAATTTTATCTGTTATATTCACCGTTATATTATTTAAATATGGTATGGAGAAAGTTATTACTCAGCTCCAGAATGGTAAGCGTACATTTGTACTTAACTGGCCTGAATGGATATTCTGGTCTTTTCTCCCTATCGGTGCTGGATGTATGGTACTACATTTTATTGAGTACTGCATTGATTATTGTACCGACTCCATTAAGAAAAATAAGGAGGTAGAATAATGATAAGTGCAGTTTTATTTATAACATTTTTCATTTTATTGATATTAAATATACCTATTGCTATTTGCTTAGGTTTATCATCTGTTGCTGCAATTTTGTATTCTGGTACATCTTTAAATATAGTAGCAACAAATATGTATTCCGGAATAAGCAAGTTTTTACTTCTTGCCATTCCATTCTTCGTATTATCTGGTAATATTATGGCAAAGGCCGGTATTTCAAAGAGACTTATCAAGTTTGTAGATACTTGCGTTGGTCATAGACGTGGTGGCCTTGCTATTGTATGTATCATAGTTGCTTGTTTCTTTGGTGCAATATCAGGTTCAGGTCCTGCAACAGTTGCTGCCTTAGGTGCAGTATTAATTCCAGCTATGGTAGAAAAAGGTGGCTTTTCTGCTCCTTTTGCTACTGCATTAATGGCTACATCAAGTTCTGTAGCTATTGTAATCCCACCAAGTATTGCTTTCGTAGTTTATGCCTCTATTACTGGTGTTTCTATAAGTGATATGTTTATGGCTGGTATTGTTCCAGGTATTTTATTAGGCGTAGCTCTTATTGTTGTAGTAATGATTGAGGCTAGAAGAAAAGGTGTTCAGCCATGTGAGAAAAAAGCCTCTGCAAAGGAAAGATGGTTAGCTTTTAAAGATGCTTTTTGGGGTTTTCTTATGCCTGTAATTATCTTAGGTGGTATTTACGGTAGTGTATTTACTCCAACAGAAGCTGCTGCTGTATCTGTAGTATATGGCTTATTTGTAGGTATGGTAATTTACAAAGAAGTTAAGGTTAAGGATTTATTTGGCATACTTATTGAGTCAGCAAAAACAACTGGTGGTATAATGCTCATCGTTGCTGCTGCTACCCTTTTCTCTTTTGTATGTACACAGTTTGGTATTTCTCAGGCAGCATCAGGATTATTAGGTAGTGTTGCTAAGAACCAATTTACATTCTTACTTATTGTAAATGTAATATTCCTTATAGCCGGTTGCTTCATTGATGCTAACTCTGCTATGTATATATTCATTCCTATTATGTTACCTGTTTGTAAATCTTTAGGTTATGACGTTGTAGCTTTTGGTGTTGTTGCAACTGTAAACCTTGCTATTGGACAGGTTACTCCACCAGTTGGTGTAAATCTTTTCGTTGCAATAAGTATTAAGATTAAAGAAGGTTTAAGTGTAACTTTACAACAAATATCTAAGGCTGTTGTTCCTATGATTGCAGCTTCTCTTGCTGTTTTACTTATTGTTACATATATTCCAGTTGTATCTTACGGTTTACCTAAACTCTTAGATGAAGACGGTGCATATACAGGTAATAAAGGTGTAGTTTCTTCTCAATCTTCAGTTAATGACGATAGTGAATTTACTATCGGTGATTACAGCAACTTAGATTGGAAAGAACAGACTTGGAACTTTACTTGCTCTACTACTGAAACAAGTACATGGGCTGAAGGTGGTAGAATGTTCGGTAAACTTATGGAACAGGCTACAGGTGGCAAAATCAAAGTTAATGTTTATGCTGCTGACCAGTTGACTAATGGTAATCAGTCTGAAGGTATACAGGCTCTTATGGACGGTGACCCTGTTCAGATTTCTATGCATTCAAACCTTATATATTCTAGTTTTGACCCTAGATTTAATGTTGTTTCTTTACCATTTATATTTAATTCTCCACAAGAAGCAGATGCTAAACTTGACGGAGCTGGTGGCAAAAAACTTGATGAAATACTTTCATCTTATGGCTTACATTGTATGGGTATGGCTGAAAACGGATTTAGAGAACTTACAAATAGTAAACGCCCTGTAAAGAGTGTTGATGATATTAAAAATCTTAAAATTCGTGTTGCCGGTTCTAATCTTCTTATGAAGTGTTATGAACTTTGGGGTGCTGACGGTACAAATATGAACTGGTCTGAAACATATACTGCATTACAGCAGAATACTGTTGATGGTCAGGAAAATCCATTACCTGCTATTGATGCTGCTAGTGTACAGGAAGTACAAAAGTATGTTTCAATGTGGAATGCAAATTACGATTGTTTATTCTTCTGTATTAATCAGAAAATTTATGACGAACTTACTCCTGAACAACAAAAGGTTGTTGATGAGTGTGGTAAACTTGCTGTTGAATACGAAAGAAAGATTAATCGTTCTGGGGATAGCGAAATCCTTAATAGATGGGCAACAGAAAATGGTGTTGAAATCACTAAATATGAAGATATGGATATAGATTCATTTAAAAATGCTGTTGCTGATGTACCAAATTGGTATGTAAATGAACTTAAAAATCAAGGCTATGATGATGCTCAAGAATTAGTTGATGCTTTTATAAAATAGCCATAAAAAAAATAGGTACTGTTCAAAAGAGCAGTACCTATTTTTTAAATTAAGAAGATTTCTTGTTCTATTGCTTTTTTATTCAAGATAATATTTTCAATTACATCATAAAAAAGTTCATATTTATTATTATTTAATAGTTCTTTTAATAAATCTAAATACTTATTATCTTTATCTAATCCACTATTCAAATACTTTCTATACTCTACTACTCCCATATTTAAAGGCTTAAGATTTGGAATTATATTTTCTTTTAATCTAACAAACATTTTAAATCCACCTAAATCAATATCACCCCAAAAATATACTTGCATATTGCTGTCAATAGCCTCATTTATTTTTTCAAAAAATCTAGCTTTTTTAGGGCTATAAAATCCTCCGTGGAATATAACAAGTTCATTCTCTTTTTTATGAAGAATATAATCATAGTAATTAGTTCTATTTTCTATAAATATAATTGTTTTTATATTGTTTATTTCAATTCCCTTGATGTTATCAATAAAATAACAATTTAGAGCAGTACCTGACACAAAAACAGAGCAATCTAATATTTCATTTGGTGTAAAAATATTACAATTACCAGAAAATTCAATCATTTCGGGCTTATCCATAATGCCTATTTGCAGTAATATTTCATATTCTGATATTTCATATTTTTGTTTTTTTATTGTAGGTTCATAATTTTTAATAATAGTAAGTATACGATTTTTATACTTCTTTTCAAAAATTTTAGAATTACTATAACATTTAATACTAAATGTTCTTATATACATAGGCTCTTTTATCTTATCAATTTTGTCCAAAGCAATTAAAATATCTTCAATAAATTTAATATCTTCGTTGAATATATCCTTTGTTTTTCTTTTATTACGTATATAATTAAGGTAATAATATAAATAGTCTAAAATCCAATCAGTACTTATATAGGAGATGTACCTTTTAATTATATCTATTTTTGCTTGTAGTATATCTCCTATAAATACTCGATTTAATATACTATAGATTTCTCTAATATTATCTTCATTAAGACGCACTTCTTCTATTAAAAGTCCACTTCTGCCTTTTTCCCACTTAAAGTCTATTATATTTTGCTCTTTAAGATTATTTAGTACACTATTACATTCTTCCCTTTCGTAATATTCGGCATTCCTATACTGTATAAAATCTTTGTCTAATTTTAAAACCAATCTTTTTTTATTATCTTCATATTTTTCAATTAATTTGGTCAGTATTTCATCTGCCATCTTCAAGTTTACTCAACTCCTTATCAAAATCGTAGACATCAATATTTCTTCCTTCTCGATATAGAAGAAGTGTTTTATCAGCTTTTGTAGATATATCTGCAATTTTATTTTCAGGAGCACATATAATAGCCTGTAGTCCCAACTTTCTTAAAAGTTCAATACTTTCAACTATTCTACTATTATCCATATTATTAAAAGCTTCGTCAAAAATAACAAGTCTTGCAGTATTACCCTTATAGTTAAATTCATTTACTTTATATAACTGAGCAAATGTTGCAAGGAATGATACATAGAATGGAGTTTGCCTTTCACCACCTGATTTACTCTTTATTCCATTTACTAAGCTTTCTTTTCTTCCTGTAGCATTAGTTACGTATAAATCAAATTTTAAATATGTTCTGTAGTCTGTAAATAGGCTTATATTGTTATCCAATTCTTTTCTACTTTCTTCTGTCATTTGGTCTGATACAGAAGTTATTTTATCAAAGAGATTGTTACATGTATCACCATATTGTTGCTGGAAATTCAAATCAAATATAGAGTCTCCACCCATTCTATCAGCCATAATCATATTATAATATTCTAAATAGGCTTTTTCAGGCTTAACTTCAAAACTATATTTATCATTACCAAATTCAGCAAGTTTTAATGCTTCATTTATTTCCTTAATTTGGTGTTGAGCTGTCATTATATTATCTCTCATTTTATCTAAGAAATCTGACTGGAACTGTTCCATAGATTCTTTTCTTGCTACAGCAATTTTATCTTTGTACTGTGGCAAAGAGATATTTTTTATTCTTTCCCATTCATTGTTAAATTCAGAGTTATCATTTTCGTTTATTGCCAAAGATATATTATAAATTCTATTATAATTTTCTTTCTTCGCTCTAATATCTCCATTTAAACTATTTACATCTCTATTATTTCTAATAACTTTGTTTCTATAATCATTTTTAAGTTTTAAAATATTAGAATTTGTTTCAATATCTATGGCTAATTTTTCTTCTGCCTTATCTTTTTCAGCAAAATTATTATATTCTCTGGAAATATTATCAGCTATATTTCTTAATTCATTTTCAGCTACGTTAAGTCTATCCTTATTAGACTCTATTGCATTATTACAACCACCTATTGTATTATTAATAACCGATTGTTCCTCATCAAGTTCTTTGAGGTTTTCTTTGATTTTTTCTATTTTCTCCTCAATTCTTCTTGCAGTTGTCATATCAATGTTAGAGCGTTCTGCTATTAATTTACTTCTCTTTTCTTCTTCAATACTTACAGTTTTTAAATCATCAAATAAGTTTGAAAGTTGTCCTTGAATATATTCATCATTCATAAACAACGTATTTTCAGTCAAATTATTGTAGGCATCGGCTATACTCTTAATAATACCTAAATTTTCAGTTAAATTAATTAACTGTTGTTCTCTATATTTTATTTGTTGTTCTATAGCCCTATTACCAATATAATGTATCTTATAATTTTCTGGATTTATAGCCCTTACTGCAAATCCCTGATATAACATACATTCTGATGTAATACCTATGTTGTAGTTTCTTATTTCTTCATCATCTTTACAACGAGAAACTCGTCCTAATAGGTATTTAATATAGGCGTCGGCATATTTATTATCAGTAACTACTACATCAGCTAAACTATTTTCAGCATTGTTCTTTTTTGCATTTAATATTTTTTCACAATCTACTATACCAAAAGAATAAATTTCTTTTCTCATACTTTTATAGATATAGTAAGCATCCATAAAATATTCAGGGTCTATTATTAAACTGAATTTTTGATTTCCTAAATATCCTTCAACTGCATTTCTCCACACTTCTGAATTTTCATCAATATCAATAAGGTCAGCAAGAATATTTACTTCTATTTCTTTATTATACTTTTCCTTTAATTTTCCATAAATAGTATCTCTTAATTTTAATAATTCCTTACTATAATGCTTTTTGCCCTTTTTTAATTTTTTTAATTCATTTTCGATTTCTAATTTGTCACTTAAAATAGAGGTATAACAATTTTCGGTATTAGCCTTAAATCCATAAGCCTTTTTCATTAAATTTTGTGCTTTATCTTTTAAATCATTAAAATAAGAAATTCCATAGGCACTGAAATTCTCTCTTTTTATATTTACTAAACTTCCAAAACCACTATTTAAAGTCTTAATATCTGATATAAAAGCATTTGCCTTTTCATCTACCAAACTTTCGTATGTAGTAATTTTATTTGCAATAGAATCTTTTAAAGTATTAAGTTTATCATTAATTTTTGCAGATTTTTCTCTTAATTCCGGAATTACAAAATCAATATACTTATTTTTACTATCAATAATTTGGCTACTTATATCAATAGTTTTGGTGAGTTCGTCATATAATCTATTTTGCTCACATTGTTCCAATTCTTTTATGGCATTTTCATTATCCTTATTATATTGAGCAATATTTTTTCGAACAATTTCCAGTTCTGTTTTAGCAGTATCCAATTCTAATGTTTTTGTGCTTATTTCCTTTTTAATATTATCTATTTCTGTAATCTTATTAATTTCATCACATCTATTAGATATATAACTATATAGCTTAATATTTTGTTTTTTACTAGAATATTTATCATATAAGTTATTTATTTCAGCCAATTCTTTTTCTTGCTTTTCTAATTGGTCAGCCTTTTCTTTTTGCTTTTCATATTCATAAACATTAAGTTGCATAGACCTAATATCTATTTCATTTTTCACATCACAAATATTTTCTGTTATAAAGCTTTCAATATTATCTATTTTCTTAAAGCTAATTGCCTTTTTCAAAAGTGAAAACATTTTTCTGTCATGGACATTATACATACTTAATATAGTCTGTCTATACTCATTATTTGTATCCATAAATTTAATAGCTTTATCGTCTTTGCCATATTTTTCTCTACACCAACCCTTAAATTGGTTTATATTTCTAGGCTGGTTGTCATATATAAAATCACTTTCGTCTAGTCTATCTCTTAATCTGAAAAATGTTCTCTTAGCATTTGCCATATCAGAATATGAGTCTACCAATATACCGATACAAAAATATTCATCATTCATTGTATCTTTAAACTCACAAACCAACTGAGTTGTAAATTCTTTACCACCTCGGAGAGATTTTTCGCCACCATTTATATCATCGCCCAATTCTCCGACTATATAACTTGTAAAAGACCTTGTTGCCTTTATATCTGCTGCTTTATTAAAGGAAGTACCGTCTGTTTCACCAAGCAAAACTACCTGTAAAGCATCTATAAGTGTAGATTTACCAGAGGAATTTTTACCTGTTAAAAAATTTATATCTTCAAAATCAATTATTTTATGCTCAAAGTAATGCCATTTCGTCAGCATCATTTTTGTCAATTTCTTCATCTGTCAATTCCTCCTCTTTTAACTGATTGTATATCATATTAATTCTTTCATCGGAAACTGCAACTGTAATTGAAGGCATAATAACATATACATTATCCATTTCATCTTCTGCCACAGCAGCCTTAACTATGATATTGTATTTTTCAATCATTTTAATACTGCTATCCCTATCAGTTTTTGATGGCATAGTATCTATTAATCCAAAATCGTGTAACATTTTATTATACAGTTCATTTAATTTAAACTGTACTCTATTGCTGTTACTAGATTTTTTTCTTTTTTCGTCATATATTACTCTTAATGCAATAAGCATTTTTGTAGTAAGTAATTTTAATATAACTCTATTACTACCTGTTTCATTTCTTATATATATTGTTTCATTATTTTTTCTCTCTAAAATCCAGCCAGAAAGCATAAAATATTCTTCAAATAATTCAAAATTTCGTCTGACAAAGTTAAATTTCTCATTTATTACAAAGCCACCATCGTTGCTAATAACTTCTTCATTTAAGAAAGTTTTGTCAAATAATTCATTACATATATCTCTAAATTCTTCCTTTTCTTTGGTAGAAAAGCTTTCGTATTTTTCAAGCATATTTTACCTCCTGTATATTATTTTTGGGAAAGAGTATTTGCTACTATTTACCATTTCTTCAGTAACTTCGACTTTATATTTTGTTCCTTTATCTTGTGAACGTACTACAGATAATATTGCTTTTATATAATCTTCATCATTATTAATTTCTGTCAATACCCCATTATTGTTTTCAATAATGTTTTCTATATAATTATTTATTGCTGATTGATTATATTTCTGAGAATCTGAAGTTCGTATACTTTCCAATATCTTTTCAGATAAATCCTTTTGAATCTCGATTTTTTCCTGTGCTCCAACAGGTCTTTCTGCCCTCTTTCTTTTAGAGTAAAGACTAGTATTCCCTAAATATTTTTGAGAATATATATTTATATTTGAGCTAAATATTTCGGCAATTTTATCAGAACTTGTATTGTTAATTATATCAATAAGCTTACCTCTGATACTCCTATCAGTATTAGTCAAGTATTCTATTTTAGCAGTTGTCGCTCTTACATATTCCTTATCTTTGTAATCTATTTCATTAATAAAGTCTTCTTCTGCTCCGTCATATGTATCTCTAATAAAGAAAAGTTTTCTTCTTATTTCACCAGATGCACCTTCTATACTATTGTAAGAACCATTTTCAAGCTCCTGTTTAGTTAGCTCTTCCATTATTTCATTTTCTATTGTCCATTTATTTACAATGTTCAGAATAGATCTTTTATATCTTGTTACAGAATCTCTACATTTCATTGGGTAAATATATTTTGAAACAATACTTTCACGATAATTATTATAATGGTCAGAAATAAGTTCATTAACATTTACCATATCTATTTGTTTCTGATAATAACTATTAATACTATGATAAACTCTTTTAAAGCTGTCTTTTAACTCAGCTGTCTTATTGTAGGCACTATTTAATGCTACATATTTCATAAAGCCTGTTTCTTCATCATTATCAGCTGATTTAAGACTAGAGTATGTTTCATAAACGTAGTTTACGCTTTCTGTATTTTGACTATTTTCTAATTCCTTTAACAGTTTTATAAATTTTTGACTATAGCCCGGAAATGTTACATATTCTTCAATATACACTGTATCATATTCAAAAGCTATCCAACCTCTTTTTTCTATTAAGTTTACAAGCAATCTAGCCTTTGCTCCTAATGTATAATATTCTTCTGGTTCAATATCTTCATCATCTGTGGGAATATATTTACTAATCCTATCTTGTAATTTATATTCCAAACAACTAACTAATTCACTCTTTTTTATCTTCAATCTATCGTCAAACAATTCATCAATTATAAAAAGAACATCTATATAAAGCTCTTTATTAGGCGATGATAAAATAGAAAAAAATTTATCTGGTATTATACTAAACAGCTCCATAAATACCTCCTAAAAATCATTTTTTGTCAAAAACAATACTTATATCATTATATCAACTAAAACAAAAAAATACAATGATTGACATTTCATATATTAACATAAAAAAATCTCACAACTACGTCAACATAGTGTGAGATTTATATTATTTATTTTTTTACTTTTCCTTTATCCAATGTAAGAATTACTACAGTTACAACAATTAACACTAACCCTATCAAATCTGTTGTCTTAAGTTGAGTGCCAAGCCATAAATAAGAAATTATAGCAGATGACAAAGGTTCAATACAAGCACAAAGGCTACCTGTAACAGAGCCTGCTAACTGGCAACCTTTTATAAACACTCCAAAAGATACTATAGAACCAAGAACTGTGGTACCTAAAAATGCTAATAGGAATTGAATGTCTATGCTACAGTCAAATATATGGCTATGTACCATAATTAAAAGAGGTATAGAACCTATTAGATTACCCCAACCAAGCATATGTAATACCCCACATTTAGAAGAAAGAGATGGTGATTGTATAGTATATATTGCATAGGTTAGTCCACCTAAAAGCCCCCAAAAAAGTGCTTTAGTAGATATAGACAAACTACCTATATTGCCACCTGTAGTCATAATAAACACACCTGACATTGCACAAAGCAAAGTAACAAACTGTATTCCAGAAGGTTTTTTCTTCATAGATATACAGGTAAAAAGCATAACCAAAGCTGGAGCAATATATTCCAATACAGTAGCTGTAGCAGAATTAGAATAATAAATTGCCATAAAATAAGAATACTGACAGCCCATAACACTTACAAAAGAAAAAATAAGAACAGGAATAATAATATCCTTAGAAAAAACATTAAATATTTCCTTTTTCTCCTTTGGAAATAAGCATATCAGAATCATCAACCCTGATGCAAATAATCTCCAAGCACTAAGCCATTGTGGTTCTATATTTTTTATTTCAAATAAGTATTGTCCACATACACCAGAAAATCCCCATAAACTGCCACCTATAAGAGTAAAAATAATACCTTTTAACTTATTATTCATAGCATCACACTCCATTTGCTAAAATTTTCTTATGTATTCTACATCAACGATAAAAGGCTGTCAATCTCTGACAGCCTTTTATCATAAAGTGAAATTTTTCACTTCCACAATCTCTTATATATCTCTACTAAATCATCCTTATTTACACTCATACGAGTATTTGAAGGACTTCCACTATCCATAGCATCACCAGCCATTTTGTCAATAACTTCGAAGAATTTGTCTTTTTCAATACCATATTCTTCAAGTGTAGGAATTTCACAAGCCTTACAAAGAATATCTATACCATCTGTAAATTTTGACACTTGTGTTTCAATATCCATACTTTCATCAGCAACACCCATAGCTACTGCAAGAGCTGCAAATCTTTCAGGTGTACCACTGATTACATAAGAAAGACATTCTTTAATAAGCATTGCATTTGAAATACCATGTGGAACATGGAACAATGCTCCAATAGGACGACTCATACCATGAACAATAGTTACTGTTGAGTTATTAATACAAACACCAGCCTCAAAAGCTGCAATAGACATTTGCTCACGAGCTTCTTTATTACTTCCATCTTTATAAGCTACCGGAAGATTTTTAAAAATTCTCTTTACTGCTGAAATTGCAAATACATCAGTAAGTGGAGATGCCTTTTTAGAAGTATAGGCCTCTACTGCATGAGTAAAAGCATCCATACCAGTAGCTGCTGTAATCGATTTTGGTGCAGTCATTGTAAATTCTGGGTCTACAATAGCTACATTAGGAAGAATACTGCCTTTCAAAAGCATTTTAATATCATTTTCAGTATCAGTAACTATAGTAAATTTAGTAGTTTCTGAACCAGTACCGGCTGTAGTTGGTATACAAACTATAGGAGGATACTTACCAGAAAGAACCTTACCATTATAATCTGAAATCTTACCTTCTTCAACTGTCATAGCTAATATTGCCTTAACACTATCTAAAGGGCTACCACCACCAATACCAATACCAAAGTCACAACCGGCATCTTTATAAGCCTTAACACCAGCTTCAATCATTTTGTCAGTTGGTTCATTGGTTATATCATTGAAAATAGTCCATTTAATACCAACTTCATCAAGTACATCTGTAAGCTTATCTACCAAGCCTGTTTTTGTGACAACTTTGCCTGAAACAATAAAAGCATGAGTACCAAGATTTGCAAGAGTGTCTTTAGCCAAAGCTAAAGCACCCTCGCCCATAAATATTTTATCAGGTACAGCAAATTCAAATGCCATATTTACTACCTCACTCTCTTATAAAAATTCCTTATCAACGATAGCGAGAACTTCATCTACCTTCTTCATTTCTTCAACAAGCTGTTCTTCAGTAATAATAAGTGGAGGACAAATAAAGAACATATTTTCATGAGAATAAGTCATAAATCCTCTTTCAGCAAGCATACCAATAATCTTCTTCATAATGCCTTCTGGGTCTTTACCAAATGGAACAAGTGGTTCTTTTGTTTCCTTAGACCTTACAAGTTCAATAGCTGAGAATAAACCAATGTATCTTACATCGCCTACACACTTGAAATTAGCCTTTTCTTCTTCAAGCTTTTCGCCAAGAACTTTACCAACCTTGTTTACATTATCAAGAATGTTATTGTCAATATAGTAATCAACACAAGCACAACCAGCAGCACAAGCAAGAGGATGAGCACTATATGTAAGACCACAAGAAAGAACGTGGTCATCAAAGTATGCTGTAATATCCTTACTTACTACACAACCACCAAGCTGAACATAACCACAAGTAACACCCTTTGCAAATGTTACAATATCAGGCTGAACATCAAAGTTTTCAAATGCAAACATCTTACCAGTTCTGCCCCAACCAGCCATAACTTCATCACAAATCATAAGGATACCAAATTCGTCACAAATCTTTCTTACACCTGGAAGATAACCCTTAGGTGGAATGATAACACCGTTAGAACCAGTAATTGTTTCCATAACGATTGCTGCAATGTTATCAGGATTTTCATAAATAATCTGTTCTCTAAGCTTTGTTAAGTAATACTTTGTAGCAGCTTCTTCTGATTCAAATTCAACAGCCTCACGATATACATAAGGAGTCATAAATTTAATAAAACCAGGAACACCAGGTTCAAGAGGAAATCTTCTTGGCTCGCCAGTTAAATTACCAGCACCAAATGAAGAACCATGATAACTTCTGTAACGACTAAAAATCTTATTTCTGCCTGTGTACATTCTAGCAATCTTAATTGCATTTTCGTTTGCATCAGCACCGGCATTTGTAAAGAATACCTTACCCATATTATCAGGCATAAGGTCAACAATCTTCTTTGCAAGCTTAGCCCTTGATTCTACACCAAGAGATGGTCCAACGAAACAATACTTATCAACCTGTTCCTTAATAGCTTCATTAATAGCTTTATTACCATAACCTAAATTCAAATTTACAAGCTGTGATGACATATCAGTATGTCTTTTACCATCATAATCCCAGTAATAAATGCCTTCTGCTTTTTCTACAGGAGTTGGATTAATATTTTTCTGTGCACTCCAAGACTGAAGATTATATTTTTTCTGCATTTCTGTAATTTCTTTACCTGTCATACTCATAACAATCACCATTTTAACCTTTCAAGAATTTAATATATTTTATGCAAGTGCATATTTGTTTTTGTTTATGTGCTTATTATATTACCAGTTTTGACACTTTTCAACTAACATTTGAACACTTTTAAACAAATACCTTGTGCATTTGCATATCATTTAAGTTATAAAAAATCACGTATAGCAAAGGCAATAATGCACTTTACTTTTACGTCTAAATCAAATAAGTTCATAGATGTAATTGTATCAATTTTCTTTAAATAATTTACTACAGTATTTCTATGTATAAACTCTTTTTCTGATACAAGCTGAGGACTAGCATTATTATCTAAATAAGTTTTTAAAAACTCTAAATAATTACTACCATGTTCTTTATCATATTCCTCTAGCTTACCCAACACTTCATTATAATAATTCTTTAAAACATCTTTATCTGAAATTTCTACAAAGAGTTTGTAAATGTCCATATCATCATAAAACATACAGTAAAAATCACGTTTTACTGCCATATTGTATGCCGAAACAGCATATTCAAATCCTTTTGATTTCAGTTCTATACCATTTATTTTACTACTTACACCAATAGAGATTTCAATATTTTTTGATTTACAAAAATTATTTAAATCTTTACAAAAATCTTCTAAATCTAGTTTATTGTATTTATACAGCAATGCAATGATGCAACCGTTATATTCAAAAGAACAGTAAAGGTCTGATATAGTTTTTGCTGTCTGTTCAGCATACATATTAACTTTATCATCTATGTTTTCATTACCATTCCTTGAACCTACACAAACTACATAATAACTACCATTACGATTAAAGCCACCTGATTCCAAACTGGTAAGCTGTGTTTCTCTGTTTCCAATATTCAACACAAGATTTTTAAAAGCATTAGACACATCTGTATCATGATTTATACTTTGGCTAATAATAGTACAAAAATCTCTTGTCATATCCACAACTCTTGTTTTCCAAGGTAGAGAAAACAAAGGAAAATTTCTTTCATTACAGTATTCTATAACTTCAGTATCTATCGTTGGAATATAAGGTCCAATATTAACAATAAGTCCACTTGTGTTTGCCTTATCAAGTTGTTTAACAAACTCTAGTAGCCATCTACCTGTATTATTCATAACACCTGTAGTAAATACCAGCTCCTGCCCTCTTAAAAAAGCTCCCACATTACTACTTTCCATAATATGTACCCATTCCACTAGATTATTAAAGCCATCAAAACCTGCAACAGCCTTCAATCCATAACTTTGATTACATTTTTTGCATAATTGATTAACGGTTACTGCCATTTACATCACCTGCCAGATTTATTACTTCATATTAAATCTCTCTTTAATTGCATCAACAAGAAGTTCTACACTCTTATCTTCACCTAACATACTAACATCAAGCATAAGATTTTTAGTAGCTCTATCACCTCTGTTATGACCGGTTACATACTTATAATAATTATGTCTTTGTCTATCAATCTTCTTAATCATAGCTTCTGCACTTCTAGTATCCATTTCATAAACTTCAGAAATATGCTTAATCTTTGCTTCCAAAGGTGCATATAAAAAGATATGCATACAATTTGAATACTCTCTTAAAATATAGTCAGCACATCTACCAAAGAGAATACAATCTTCTTTATTTGCAGCCTCTCTGATTACTTCTGCCTGTGCAGAAATTGCTTTTTCTGAATAGAAAGTTGTAGAAGAACCATATACAAACTTAGAGAAAAACTTATTCTTATTGCCAATAACCTCATCTTGAGCTGCCACAATTTCTCTACTAATACCTATTTTTTGAGCTGTTAAGTCAATTAAATCTTTATCATAATAAGCAAAATTAAGCTCATTTGCTAACTTTTGAGCAATACCTCTGGCGTTACAACCAAACTCTCTACTAATAGTTACAATTTTATACATAATCATTTCCTCCTATCTGAATTTTCTATTAAACTTCTTTTCAAGTACCTTAACACCCCATGCTAAAGGAATACAAATAATAAGATATACTACTGCAAGAATTGTATAAGACTCAATAGTAAGGAATGTCTGAGATGTATAAGCCTTTGTAACAAGAAGGAACTCTGGAGCTGTAATATAAGCCATAAGTGAAGTATCCTTTACAAGCATTACAAGGTAGTTACCGAAAACTGGAATAGAATTACGAAAAGCCTGAGGAATAACAATCTTAAACATTGCCTGTCTTGGTGTCATAGCAAGAGCAAGAGCTGCTTCAGTCTGTCCATTATCAATAGAAACAATAGCTGAACGAATAACTTCTGAAATATATGTACCATAATTAATTGCGATACCAATAATACCTGCTAATACTGCCGGCATATTAACCTTTAAATCAGGAAAACCTACAAAGTATGCACATACCTGAATTAATAAAGGTACTACATAGTAGATATATACCAACTGAACAAGTAACGGAGTTCCTCTAATAATTTCCTGAAAAAATACAATAATATTTACAAGCCATTTATGCTTAGACAATCTACCTAAAGCAAGAAGAAAACCAATTACAATAGCTAAAGCAAAGCCAACTATTGTAGTTACAACTACAATCCAAAGTGCCTGCTGTATAAGCTTTGGTACTAATTCAGTTATTGCCTTCATAAAGTTTAAATTCTGTATTACATTCATAATCCGGCACCTCCTTAATTATTAAGAATTCTCTTTAAGAATTCTCTTGTTCTTTCGTGTTCTGGGTTTGTGAACATTTCCTGTGGAGATTTATCCTCAAGAACAATGCCACCTTCCATAAAGATTACTCTGTCAGCAACTTCTCTCGCAAAGCCCATTTCATGAGTAACAACTGCCATTGTCATCCCATCTTTTGCAAGGTCTTTCATTACATTAAGTACATCACCTACAAGTTCTGGGTCAAGGGCTGATGTAGGTTCATCAAAAAGCATCATTTCTGGTTCCATAGCAAGAGCTCGTGCAATAGCAACTCTCTGCTGCTGACCACCTGATAAAGTATCAGGATATACGTTAGCCTTATTAGCCAAACCTACTTTATCCAAAAGAACCATAGCCTTTTCTTTAATTTCATTTTTATCTTTCTTTAAAATATGTACCGGTGAATACATAACGTTTTCAAGAACAGTCATAAAAGGAAATAAATTAAATCTCTGGAAACACATACCTACATGCTTTCTATAATCTACAATATTAAACTTTGGAGTAAGAATATTCTTGCCCTTGAATAAAATTTCTCCTCCTGTAGGCTGTTCCAATAAGTTAAGACATCTTAAAAATGTACTTTTACCTGAACCAGATGGTCCAATAAGAACAAGAACTTCTCCTTCTTCAATTTTCATATTTACATCTTTTAAAACTTTTAAGTCACCAAAATTCTTTTTAAGACCTTTAATTTCTAGCAAAGCCATAGCTTACGCCTCCTTTTTATTTTCTTAAAAGAAAACAGGACTATGCTGTTACACATAGCCCCATTACCAATCAAATCAATTTTACTTATTTAAGCCATTATCCTTCTGGTCATTTGTAATAGCGTGAAGCTTAGGGTCAAGACCATACTTTTCATAAATCTGGTCAAGTACACCTTCGTCTCTCATTTCTGCTACAACCTTATTAATATCCTTCATAAAGTCTTCGTTGCCAAACTTAACTGAAGGAGCAATTCTACCAATTTCAGCTTCTGTATCCTTGTAATTACTGCAAAGCTTAAGTCCCTTAAGTGTTTCAGGCTGGAACTTCATAAGGTTTTCAACTACTGGAGAATCAGTAAGGAAAGCATCTATCTTACCATTCTGTAAAGCTACAATAGATTCTGTCTGGTCACCAGTTGCTCTTGCTTCCTTAATCTTGCCATCTGCTGCCCAACCTTCAACTGTTGTCTGCCAAATTGTACCTGGAGTATAACCAACTACTGTCTTTGATGGGTCGAAGTCGTCCTGACCATCTATTGTACCATTTTCAGGAGCAAGTAATGCACCACCCTGAGTATACCAAATATCACCATAATAAATCTGCTGTGCTCTATCTTCTCTTACATACATACCATCTGTAATAATATCAATATTGTCTGAATTAAGATTAAGAATAAGTTCTGAAAAAGGAATAAGACTCATTTCAACCTTTGGAATACCTAATCTCTTTGCTGCTTCCTTAATGATGTCTGCATCAGGACCAACAAACTCTCCTGTGTTCTGGTCTAAGTAAGCATATAAATCACCAGAAGAACCAACCTTAAGTACACCCTTATCAATAATCTTCTGTGTTGCTTCACTTACATCTCCAGTTGCACCAGATTCTGAAGCTTCGCTACCTGTTGCTTCAGTTGTTGCCTCACCACTGCTTGATTGTCCAGCTCCACCACAACCTGTCATCAACATACTCATTACCAAAGTAATAGCTAAAACAAATTTCTTCATAATAATTCGCTCCTTTTCATTTTAACATTTTCATTTAGATAATAAAAAAGAGGAAATCGTGTTTTTATAAACATCGACTTCCTCGTCTAATTTTATTAAATCATTTTTATTTCTAAATGACTTCTTTTTTGAAGTTGAGTACATTATAAATCATTTGATTTTAAAATGCAACACAAAATTTTTTTAATTCTTGTGCAACTGCACATAAATGAAAATTTTATTGTCATTTAGCACAAACATTTTATTTCACTTTCATTAAATTTGCATTTTTAAATTTGTGTTCCTGCACAAATATTAATTTAAAGTTATTAAAATATATCAACGCACGAACAATAATTTCATTTGTTTTTAGTAAATGTTTACAAATTTATGAAGATATTTATAATTTGTTAAATATAAATATGCAGTTTAAAAGCATAAAAATTGCATATATGCACTTACTTTCACTTTTTTACAAAATAACTTTAATGTTCCTTACAGCTCCATTCAGTTACTTCTATTTTTATTACAGCAACTCTTTTTAATACTTCTTCATTAAACTTCCAAGTATTACTATTACTATAATGTGACATAACACATTCTAAGCCTTTTATTTTTTCATCTGAATTATATACTAGTGATATTTTCCCCTTACCCATTATACTTTGGTACAAATATGAATAACTACAAGCTACATCTGCCTCAACGAGTTGGTGTTTTGTATCCATTTCAAAACTTGCAGTATTTTGCTGTTTTATTAAATCAATCTTTTTGCCTTCAGATGCTCCATGGAAATACAAAGTTAATATTCCTGAGTTTTCTTCATATCCAAAATTCAAAGGTATGATATAAACACCATCTTTGTCATTTAAACCAATTCTGCAACAATCACAACTTTTCATTATTTCAAGCATTTTGTCGTAATTTGTAATTTCTCTATCTTTTCTTCTCATAGTAAAACTCCATTTCATTTATAAATTTATATTTGTATTAATTTTGAATAGAATATGCCACTTTGTCAATAGTTTTCCAGCACAAAAAAAGACTGACAACTATAAAAAGTATCAGTCTTAAAATAATATCCTATATTTGGTAATCATCACCATCAGACAATCTATAGGCAGACGGTGGCAATTTATACTTATTTTTAAACAAGCGAGAGAAATAGCCCATATCCTTATAATCCAATCTTTCGGCTATATCTGTTATTTTCATATTGGTTTCTTTTAAAAGCCACACAGCTCTTTTTAATTTGACAGTTGTAAGATAATCTACAAATCTAATACCAGTCTGAGCTGGAAAAACTGTGCTAAGATAAGAACTATTTATATAAAGCTCTGTTGCAATATCCTTTTGTTTAAGATTATTTTCCGGATTATTTAATATATATAATATAACTTCTTGAATTTTTGAGTTGTTGCAGTTAGGAAACAACTCGCAATACTCATCAAAAAGATTACATATAATATCTTTATAACGTTTTTTATAGGAATTTTGATTTCTTTCATTTATACCATCAAAACTATAAAAATCCTCTTGTACAACATACAAATCAAGCCAATCATTATGATTAAATACATCGTCTATAACAGCTTTGCATATACTTCTAACCTTTTTATCAGCCTTTAAAATATCTTTCCCTGTATTATAGACTTCTTCAATCATATTTGAAATATAATCATAAATACCAGTATCTCGTCTTTCGAAGTAATTCATTACTTCTTCTGCATAGTATATACCTGTTGCTTTTCCACCAAAAGTTTCATTCTTTATTCTATTAAACATAGAAAAGAATAGTGTTTCATCAAAAGGCTTAACAAAATAGTCATATGCACCTAAAATTATTCCCTGACGAGCATAATTAAAATCTTCAAATTCACTACATAACACAATATGGGAACATATTCCCTCTTTTTTTACATTTCGTAAAAGTTGTAAACCGTCCATACCCATTATTCTAATTTCTGTAATAACTAGGTCATAACGATTTTCTCTTATTTTCCTATAGGCAGATACCCCATCGTTCACTACATTTGTAATTTCAAACTCAGAGGAATCTCCCCATATACTTAAATTTTTAATATCCTCAAGGAGGTCGTAATTGTCAAAAACCAACAATGTCTTATACAATCCTCTTCCTCCCTTCAATTAAGTAAGTATATCTTAAATACAATAATCAAATATATTATTGCTAATTTTTTCTTCTTCAATAAGGTCGACAATTGTAACGCTATCCATATATTTATTTACTGTTGTACACAAACCTTTTAAGAATCCATTAATTGGCTCTGGTTCTTCTATACTTTCCGGTGTAACTACACCTTCCATAGCTCTTACAATGCTACCCACAGTATATTGTTCTGGTGCTTTAGAAAGTCTATATCCACCCTTTGCACCTCTCTGGCTCTTTACAAAACCAGACTTACACAATACACTAACAACCTGTTCAAGATATTTAACAGAAAGATTTTCTCTCTCTGCCACTTTTTTAATTGTTATAACTTCGCTTTCTTCCCATTTTACGATAGAAAGCATTAATATAATTGCATAAATTGTTTTTTTAGACAGTCTCATTATTCTACCACCTTTCTGCCAATTTTGCAACTACTGTTCCTGCATTTGCACCATCTGATGCCGCAGTAATCATCTGTCTTAACTGTTTTGTTCTACAATCTCCAACTGCAAAAACGCCACTAACATTAGTAGCCAAATTGCTATCTGTCTTTATATATCCATATTCATCAAGTTCCAACTTATTTTCAAAAATAGTGGTTGACGGATTAAATCCTACAGCTACAAACACCCCTTTTACAGATAATTCCCCTTTGTCTGTAATAAGTTTTTCTACATTATCATTTCCGTCTACTTTTACTGGTATTATATTATACAATACTTCAATATTTCCCTTTGTATTTAATCTCTCTACCAGTGTATTGTCAGCTCTTAACTTATCTTTTCTATAAATTAAGTAAACCTTTTTACAAATATTAGAAAGATAAATTGCTTCACTTACTGCTGTATTAGCCCCACCTATTACAGCAACTTCCATATCAGCAAAAAAAGCACCGTCACATACTGCACAATAAGATACGCCAGCACCAGTAAAGTTTTCTTCCCCTTGAAAACCTGCTCTTTTATGCTTTGCACCTGTTGCTACAATTACAAATTTTCCTTCGTAACTGTTTTCAAAACCAACTGCTTTTTTTACTTTTCCCTCGAAATCTACAGACTCAATTTCATCATATATTATTTCAACCCCGACATTTTCAGCCTGTTGTTCAGTTTTTTCAGCAAGCTCATATCCACTGCCTACAAAACCAGGGTAATTTTCAACTAGGTCTGCCATTACTGCTTGACCTCCACATTGTTCCCCCTCAATTACAGCAGTGGAAAGGCCTGCTCTTGCAGTATAAATGGCAGCCGTAAGACCTGCTAAGCCTCCACCAATGATTAGACAATCATACATAGGCCGCCCTCCTTAATCTTAATAATTATAATTTTTATTTACATAATCAAGTGCGTCTTTGAAATCTTGTTTCAAATCTTCAATATCTTCAATACCAACGCTTACTCTTATAAGGTCGTCATAAACGCCTGCTTTAACCTGTTCTTCTTCATTACTATGAGCATAAATTGTGGAAGATGGGTGTATAACAAGAGTTTTAGTATCACCAATATTTGTTATGTTAATGGCATATTTTAACTGGTTAATAAAAGCAAATGCTCTTTCCTTTGTAAACAATCTTAAAGTTAAAATGCCACCACCCTTACCATTAAACTGGCTATTTGCAATATCATAATAAGGGCTAGATTTTAACATTGGATAGACCACTTCTCTCACACCGTCTAAGCCTTCAAGGCTTTCAGCCAAGGCAAGAGCATTGCTACAATGTCTTTCCATTCTCAAGCTTAAAGTTTCAAGGCCAAGAGAATTATAGTAAGAATTCATAGGACTGACACAACAACCTAAATTTCTAAATGTATCGTTCTTTAACTTTGCAGAAAAAGCAAACTTACCGAACTTAACATAATCTTTCATAATAGGATATTTTTCAACAGTCCATTTGAAGTTACCACTGTCAGTAATAACACCACTTATAGAGTTACTATTACCATTAATATACTTTGATGCTGAATTAATAATTATATCTGCACCTAAGTCAATGCCTTTTACCAAATATGTTGTAGCTGTTGTATTATCCAAGATAAAAGGTAAACCAAAGCTATGAACTATCTCTGACGCATTCTTAACATCTGTTACATCAAGTTTTGGATTGCCAATAGTTTCAGCAAAAACAGCCTTTGTATTTTCATTGACATATTTCTTCATCTCATCTTCTGTTATTTCGTCTATAAGATGAATTTTTATACCAAGATTTTCAAAGTCCTTGAACAAATCAAGCGTTCCACCAAAAATAGAATTTTTAGATATAATTTCATCACCACTAGAAAGTATATTTAAAAATGTAGCTGAAATGGCTGCCATACCAGAAGACACGGCAACTGATGCTATACCACCTTCAAGATATGTTATTCTATTTTCAAAAGAGGCTGTTGTTGGATTACTTATTCTTGTATATGCAAATCCAGCAGCCTTATTATGGAAAATCTTTTCTATTTGTTCAGCTGTTTCCTGTCCAAAAGCACTTGACTGATATACAGGCACAAGTGTTGCACCTGTACCTGCATCTCCTTTAAAATTTCCATGTAATAAGGATGTATCATACTTCAATTTAATATCACTCCTTATAAAACACCGTCACATTCTACCTGTTCATAATCAATAAGTTCATGAATAGTAGGGTTATCACCACAAATTGGGCAATCTTTTACATGTTCTGGTAACTTAATTTTTCTAAATTCCATTTTAAGTGCATCATATGTAAGTAAGTAACCTGTAAGTAATTCACCTACACCGATAATGTACTTAACAGCTTCCATAGCCTGTAAACTACCAATTACACCACCCATAGCACCGATTACACCGGCCTGCTTACAAGTAGGTACTGCATCCTTTGGAGGTGGATTTTTGAATACACATCTATAGCAAGGACCTTCCCCTGGTACATAAGTCATAAGCTGACCCTGAAATCTAATAATACCGGCATGAGAAAATGGCTTTTTAGCCATTACACAGGCATCATTAATTAAGAATTTTGCTGGGAAGTTATCTGTACCGTCAATAATAAAATCATAATCCTTAATAAGGTCCATAATATTATCTGCACTTACAAAAGTACGATATGTATTAACATTAATATCTGGATTCATAGCTTCCATTGTTTCCTTTGCAGAAAGAACTTTAGCCTTGCCTACATCTTTAGTTGCATGTATAATCTGACGCTGTAAGTTTGATAAATCAACTTCATCAGCATCAGCAATACCGATTGTACCTACACCTGCTGCTGCAAGGTACATAGCTGCCGGAGCACCAAGACCACCAGCACCAATAATAAGGACTTTGCTATCTAATAATTTTTTCTGTCCCTTTACGCCAACTTCTTTAAGAATGATATGGCGAGAATATCTTTCTATTTGTTCATTAGTAAAAGCCATTATCTGCACCCGCCTCCCATGAAATAAAGAAATTCTACTACGTCGCCGTCTTTTAATACAATGTTTTCAAAATCTCTAGCACTATGAAGGTCATCATTTACTGCTGCTGTTGCATATTCTGGAGTTTCTACATTTTCAAGTACAACTAATTCTGCAACTGTTAAACCTTCCTTATATTCCTTTGTCTGTCCACTTACTGTTAATTTCATTTTATTATTCCTCACCTTTCTCAACGATTAAATCAAATGTTCCATTGTCATTTTTATTTAATTTTAATACCTTATGTCCTTCTTCCTTCATAGAACGAGGTACATTCTGAACTGGTTCTCCATCATTCATATGAACTGAAAGTACCTGTCCAACCTCTAATTCTTCTATAGCAACCTTTGCCTTAACAAAGGTTACAGGGCAAACAACATCAGTAATATCTACATATCCATCAATTTTTATATCAGCCATTATATGCCTCCTCAATTACTTTTCTAAATTTATCTTCGCCAATTCTTTCAATAGTAAATCTAAATCTTTCTCCAGCATTTGCATATTCTTTAAAGAATCCAACTGCCGCATCAATTACTCTAAACAAAGTTTCCTTGTCATAAATGATAGGAATAATTTCTTCACCTTTATGTATTCTGTTACCAAAAAGTCCACCAAAAGATACAATGTAACCTGAATGATTCACCCAAGAATCGACTGGACAGGCTTTTGTGCAACGACCACAATAATTACATTTACTATCATCTATTACAAGTTTATCATCTTCAAACTTGATTGCCTTTGTACGACAAATATTCTCACAGACACCACATCTGATACAACTGTCCTCAACCCAATCAGGTTTGATGCCACCCTTGATACCTATATCATTTTCTTCGGCCTTAAGACAGTTATTTTGGCAACCAGTAAGACCAAATTTAAACTTATGTGGTAATTCCATAGCAAAGAATCTATCACTAATTTCATTTGCAAGAGAGTATGTATCAATACAACCACTAGGACAAATCGCATTACCTTGACAGGCTGTAACTGTTCTTACTCTAGCACCACATACACCAGGTTCACAGTTACCTTCTGCAAGAGCAGCCTTAACTTCATCAATATCATCAAGCTTTATAAAAGGAATTTCAACACCCTGTCTTGATGTGAGATGAACATAGCCATCACCATATTTTTCAGAAACTTCTGCAATTGTTGCAAGCTGTTTAGCATCTAAATGACCACCAACAGATTTTAATCTTAAAGAAAAACAGTTCTTCTGTTTCTGACGCATGAAACCACCTTTTTTTAAGGTGCTATAATCTACTGCCATAAAAGTTCCTCCTATATATACTTAATTTCTTCTTCTGTACTTACGTTATCTACAATTCTAAATGACTTTAAAACAGGATTTTCAATATCCATAAAGGAAATAATCATATAACTAGCGTCCTTATCATAAGCAAGTCTTTTGTCTTCCTCTGATGGTCTTGAAGGACTTTCTGGATGTGAATGGAAATTTCCTAAAGGAACATATCCCTTTGCTCTCATATCCTTTACTGCATTAAGCTGGTCCTTTGGATTCATTGTAAAATGTTCATTTGAATGGTCAATATTTTCAAGAACATAAATTTCTTTTACTTCTCTTTCATCACCATTCTTTATTCCACCAATAAGACCACATATTTCTTCAGGTCTACCCTTTTTTGCTGTATCTAAAATCACATCATAAAAACTCTTTGGTAAAACTATCATTATACAATCTCCTTTATAACTGCTTCAAGGTCGGCTTTCTTTGCAACACCCTTTATTCTATTTACTTCTTCGCCATTTTTAAAAAATACTATTGTAGGAGAAGACATTACATTATACTTACGGGCTGTATCTGCTCCAAACTTAATATTCAATTTACTTACCTTAATATCTGTATGTTCTTCTTCAAGTTCTGCAAGAATTGGAGACATTCTCTTGCAAGGAATACAGCTATCAGAGTAAAACTCTAATAAAACAGGTACGTTTGAATTTAAAACTTCGCTTTCAAAATTATCGTTATTTATGCTTTGCAACATAATCACCTCTATTCATACTTTATCAATAGGATTTATATGGAAATGTTATCACACAAAATTTGACTTGTCAATATGAAATTTTTTGGTTTTATATGATTTTTTTCATTTCTCATCAAAATAAATGAAAATATAACAATCTTTTTAATACAGTAAATATATATTAAATAACAACATTTAATAATTAAATAACTATTTTAAAAATTATTTATGTTTTGTATATTACCAAAGAATCATTGAAAAACTCAACATTTTATATATTTCCTCTAATTCATATATATATTATATGAATTAGTATAATCGCTCTTATATAATCCGTCAATAGTTAAACCAGTGAAAAATTTTAAAAAATTTTTATATATTCAAAACAAACTAACAAAATAGATTTATTTTTTGACCCGTCAAGGTATCAGATTTATCTTTCCGATTCATTGTTCAGAACATTTTGCAAAGCAAAACATGGCTTGTGGCTTGTAACAAGCCATCGGATTTATCTTTCCGATTCATTATAAAAAATCGGATAGGCCCAATATACCTATCCGATTACACAAACAAATTATTTAATTTTCATCATAATCATCTAAGAAATTATATCTATCTCCATTTTTATGATAGCCTATAACTCTATGTAAATTAATATCGTGAACACTCTTAAATATATTTCCCTCTATTAACGTACCAGAATTCTTTCTAAACTCGGCAACCAGCTCTTTCATTTCATCTCTCTTAGAACCTCTGCCACCACCACAAGTTGCACAGTTTTCTGTAAATCTGCAAGCACATTGTATAAAGTGAAGTTTATTATAATCTCTCCAAGCCTTTATATCTTCTTCCTTAACCATATATAATGGACGTATAAGTTCCATACCTTCAAAATTTTGACTATGGAGTTTAGGCATCATAGTTTCAATTTTGCCACTATACAACATACCCATTAATATAGTTTCTATAACATCATCAAAATGATGCCCCAATGCAATTTTATTACAACCTAATTCTTTTGCGTGAGAATATAAATACCCTCTTCTCATTCTTGCACAAAGATAGCAAGGATTTTTATCTATTACTGCAACTGTATCAAATATATTGCTTTCAAATACTGTAAGAGGAATACCTAACAACTTAGCATTTTCTTGTATTATTTTCCAGTTATCAGCATTATATCCAGGATTCATACATAAGAATACAGCCTCAAATTTTACATTACCATGTTTTTGCAATTCCTGTATAAGCTTAGCCAAAAGCATTGAATCTTTTCCCCCAGAAATACAGACTGCAACTTTATCTCCTTCATTTATAAGCTGGTATTCTTTTAAAGCCTTTATAAATTTACTCCAAATAGGTTTTCTAAATTTCTTAATTATACTTCTTTCTATTTCTTTTGTAATCTTTTCTGTGTCATTATCTTCAGATAATGACCTTTCAAGATACAATCTTAAATATGCTCTATAGCCACCAATAATATTGTAAGCATCATACCCATTTTCATTAAGATAATCTACAATCTCTACACTGTTATCTCCTGTATAGCAAAGGACATAAACCGGTTTATTTTTCTCTATTTTTGAAACATTATTATAAAAATCACTTTTAGGAATAGATATAGCATTGTTAAAAGTACCTTTGCTATAGTCTTCTGATGAACGGACATCAACAACCGTAATTTCCGAACTATCTAATTTTTCCAAATCTATTACTTCTATAGTCTTCATATATTTCCTCCTATGTTATCATAGCTATTCAGTAGACATTCTATTGGATTATATATTAGTTTTCAGAGTATGTCAATTATTTCAATAATTCAACCCATTTGTCGCTCTATCCATTCCATAATAACATTCACTATATATTCCTGTTGTTCCTTTGATAATTCTATTTCCTGTGGTATATTATGCCATTTACTTAAACAACCTCTGCAACAACAAGCAGCGGCATGTTGAGCAACAAATGACGGATGCCCTTTCATGGGAGTTTGTTTTCCATCATTTTCTATATAAGCTGGAGCTAATCTTTTAGCAATAAAATCTTCTGTATGTTTTCTTATAGTATCTATTCCTTTATCAAGTACATACTGTTTATCGTTCTCCTTTAAATGAAAACTACTTCTAAATTTAGATTTTTGTAATCTGTCAAATAGCTGTCTATAGGGCGAACTTTTAATATAATTTATATTTGCCTTGTTCGCCTGTGACATCTGAAATTTACGTTCGATAGTATATTGCTTGTTATCCTTCACGAAATTAGCTCCTGTTTGCTTAAAATAAAAATTAATATTATTATTGATACATTGTTTTCGTGTATTTAAAATCCAATCATAGTTGCACACTCTAGCATTTTCACCAGATTCTCCACCACAAATTACCTGTTCTATAACTCCTGTTTGAAGATATTTTTCAATATTAATTTCTTCCAACATTGGTTCATGTATTATCGCTTTATGTTTTATAGGCACATTAATAAAAATTGGTAATCTATAGTCAGCCATTTTTTGATTTTCACAGGTACAATATATAGTTACATTATTATATCCATTATTCCAATCTTCAGGAATACATTCTAAAAATCTATGTATACGTTTAGTAATTATAATAAAATTCAAATCAGAGCGTATTTTTATAAAATTCCATACTTCCTCTCTCCATTGGTCTGCATCTTCAATAAAGAAATCAGACGTCATACAAGTATAGACTGGTTCACTTTGGCTTTTTAATTTATATTCACCTTTCTTATTCTTTTTTATAGGTAAATCAAAATCTAAAGTCTTAGTTACAATACTACTATCCTTTCCAAACTGTGCATCTCTACGATATACATAGCAATTTTCACACCCCGAACTTATTTTTTTGCAACCATGCCAAGGATTCCAAACAACCATTAAATCACCACTTACTTAATAGGAATATTATCATAGTTTTTACAATACGCAAGAAAGACCATTTGTCCACCCTTGTCAAAATAAAAACGTATTCCATAATCATTAAAATTATATTCCAAGCATTTATTAGCCTTTGTTATACCTGCTACATCAATATTTTGTTTTAATCCACTTAAATATAGTCTATCTGACAGATAATTTACTTCTTTTTCTTCAGTTTCACCATATATAGCTTTAATTTTATTTTCATTAGCCGGATAAGTAATACCCCTTGAGGTTCTAAAATTATCCTCTTTTACAAATGATACATAACCACTTTTATATCCCAATAGATTAAAAAGTGTGATTATATTACCATCAACTACCATATCTGTAACAGGATTTTTACCTAAAACAATAAAATCTTTTTCATTTAAACTCATTTTTATCCCTCTATTGGATTTAATTCACCAGTAACTGAATCCATAACATAGCTTGCAATTCTAACATCTTTTGGTATAAGGGGATGTTCTTTTAAAAACTTAACTGTTTCATGAACAGAAGTTTCTACATTATCAAATCCTTCAAGCCATTTTTCAAAATCTATGCCACAATATTTCATTATGTCTATATTTTCTTCTGACACACCTCTATTTATCATATGTCCAATCATCATATTGCTATTAATATGTTGAACACCACAGTCCGTATGTCCAATAACCATAATTTCCTCTACACCTAATTCGAAAATTGCAACTAATAGACTTCTGACAACACTACCAAAAGCATGGGATACAACACCACCAGCATTTTTAATAATCTTAACATCACCATTTTTTATACCAAGAGCTGCTGGCAAAAGTTCTGTAAGTCTAGTATCCATACAAGACAGAATGGCAATTTTTTTATCTGGATATTTGCTTGTTTTATATTGTTCATATTTCTTTTCTGCTACAAACTGTTTATTATATTCTAAAATTTCTTTAATCATATTATGCTCCTTTCAAATATTCAAATTCTTAATCTATAGTTGATTTTACACATATAAAAATACTTTGTCAATATAGATGATAATTATTTTTATTAAGAAAAAATAAAACACCTCAACTTCCCAGCTTTCAGCCAAGAAGTCAAGGTGTAAAAAACATTTTATTCCTTTACAGCACCCATTGTAACACCAGTCATAAAGTATTTCTGGCAGAATGGATAGATAAACATAAAAGGTACAATAGAAACTATAACGGCAGCACTCTTTAAAGTATTTACGTTAATACTTTCGCCTTCTGCACCAGTTTCTACCTTATCTGAGAACAAATCTCTAAGTTTATACTGGAAGTTATATTTTTCAGTAGACTTAATATAAATTACATAATGGAAGTATTCACTCCATGCAGCAACAGCAAAGAACAAGCCGATTGATGCAAGAGCAGCCTTTGAAAGAGGAAGAACAATCTTCACAAATATACCCATTGGAGTACATCCATCAATTTCAGCAGCTTCAAACAATGAAACAGGTAACTGTTCAAAGAAACTTCTCATAAGTACAAGGTTGTATACGTTCATACTCATAGGTAACATTACTGACCAAAGAGAGTCTAAAAGACCAATTTTCTTCATTACTAAGAATGTTGGAATAAGACCACCATTAAATATCATAGTGAAAAGCAACAAATAACTAAAAAGCTTAACACCAGGCATATTTTTCTGAATAAGTACATAGGCACCTAAAGTAGAAATCAACAAACCTAAGAAAGTTGTTACAACTGTTGTATAGATTGAAATAAGGAATGGTCTACTCAAATTAGGGTCTGTGACAATTCGCTTATAACCAATAAGGTTAAATTCTGATGGCCACAACTTTAAACCATAAACTGTTTCATTTACCAAAGAATCTGAAAAGATTTTCCAAATTGGAACAATCATACAAACCATTAATAAAATAAAAAATAAAGAATTGAATACTACGAACCAAGAACGAGCCGCATATTCTTTTTTGAACAAGTTAAATTTCTTAGTCATTTAAGTTTCGCGCTCCTTCCTATACGATACCGTAACCTCTAACCTTTTTACTGATAACATCAGATGCAGTAACAAGGATAAGAGAAATTACAGATTTAAACAAACCGATTGCTGTTGAATACCCATAATCATTTCCAACGATACCAACACGATAAGTATAAGTCTGAATAACATCAGATACATCGTAAACAAGAGAGTTGTAAAGTACGAAAACTGACTCGAATACGTTCATTACCTTTGCAAGGTTAAGTATAAATACAACGAGGATTGTATTCATAATAGCAGGAATTGTAATATTCCAAATCTGCTGTAATCTATTTGCACCATCGATTTCAGCAGCTTCGTAAAGGTCTGGAGAAATACCAGATAAGGCAGCTAAATAAATAATAGTACCCCAACCTGTTTCCTTCCAACGATTCATAATATACCATACAGATCTCCAACACTTACTTTCAGTAAGGAAATCAATAGGCTTATCTAATATACCGACTTTGCATAAAAGTGCATTAATGAAACCCATATTTGCTGTATCCTGACCAGTTGCATCTGTACCTGCTGATAAAATCAACATAAATATAGAAGCAGCAACTACCCAAGAAAGGAAATGTGGAAGATAAAGTACAGTTTGTACAATTTTCTTACTCCACTGGTGCTGAAGTTCATTAAGTAAAAGTGCAATAACAACAGTAAGAACTGTAGCTAAAATCAAGTTTACAATACTTAAAACAAGTGTATTTCTAAGAGCTCCAATGAATGGGTCTGCTCCGAAAAGTCTTTTAAAGTTACCTAAACCTGTAGAATAATCAGGTCCTAAGCGAAGTGTAATCTGCTTTAACTTATATGTAGAAAAAGCATATCTAACACCAAGCATTGGCCAATAAAAGAATATAAACAATACTAATGCAACTGGAATGAACATAAGATAAAAATATCTATACTGCCACATTCTTTCGAAAACACTAGGCTCTCTTACAACGATACTATCATAATCAATAGTATCCTTTTGATTAACTTTTGCCATCTAAAACCATCCTTTCGTTAAATTAGTGTTAATTACCCTGAGTAGACTTATTTTCTACTGCATCTGCAGCTTCTTGAGCCTTAGCTTCTTCAGCTAAATTTTCTTCACTATTTAAGTCTTCAAGTATGGCATTTACATAGTAGCCACCCTTTTCTTCATAATACTTGAAGGCATCATCAATAGAAGTCTTACCTGTTACTGCATTAGCAACAACCACATTTTTAACTACATTAAGGTCAGCCAAGTTTTCAGAAATTGTATCAGTTACCTTTGGAACTGTAGCAAACTGACGCTTTTCTCTATATGTATTAATAGAGTCAGTAATTCTTGAATCAAACTTGAATGGGTCATTCCAATTTGTAATTGAAAGTTCTGCATCATATAAAGCCTTTTCGAAATCTGATTTAGGGTCAGACATCTGCTTTTTAACTGTATAGTTACCATTTTCATCAACAGTATAGTGAACATCCTTTACACCATGAGTAAACAACATCTGACCTTCACCACCGTCGTGTGAGTACATAATAACATGTTCAAATATAGCAGCCTTATTAGGAGCATATATTGACATAGCAAGTGCTGTAGGAACACGTTCTGTATAACCACCAGTTTCTTCAATAGCTGGAATAGCCTTCATATTACCCTGACCACTAAGTGACTTATCAAGTTTCATACCCCACTTACCAGCCCAATAATTAAACGCACCAACAAGACCTGAACCAAGTTTATCTCTACAAGTAGAAGTCTTATTTGTAACAACTTCTGCATCTAAAAGACCTTCCTGGTATACATCTCTTAATCTCTGTACAGCCTCTCTCATTTCAGGCTGAGAGAAACCATCAACATACTTACCAGTTGTTTCATCTTTATAGAAATCTGGATTTGCATCCTGATAAAATTCTCTAAGATAAAGGTCGTATGGTGTTTCAGTATTAAGAAGACCAGCAGCAGTAATAGGAATAGTACCATTACCCCTCTTCTTAAATGCTCTTAACATATTAATAAATTCATCATAGTTCTTTGGAGCATCAAGACCAGCTTCTTTCAACCAATCTTCTCTTACATATGTAACTGTACCGTTACCTGCTGACATTGGGAAACCATAAAGCTGACCATTAATTTTTAATGCATCAACATACTGTTCATCAATAATCTTCTTACAATTAGAAGTTGAGTTGTTCCACGCATCTGTCATATCCCATAACGCACCTGAATTTGCAAGTTCTGGATAATATGTAGAGCCCATTTCAATAAGGTCAGCCGGTTCTTCACTGGCGAATGCAAGTGTAACCTTTTCATAGTATTTTGCATGGTCTGGTTTTTCAACAGACAAGCCAATTCCAGTTTGCTTTTTAAATTCATCACAGAAATTAGACAAACCATTTTCTGGTAAAACAACTGTATCAGCCATCATAGAAATCTGTTGAGGTAAATCATTAGGGTCGCCACCTTCAAGTGTAAAGTCCTTACCTTCTGAGCCATTACAACCTGATAAACCGGAAACCATAAGAACAGACAAGCCCATAGCCATAGCACGCTTAAATAAGTTCTTTTTCATGGAAATCCTCCTTAAAAAATAAAGTGTATAATTGTATGATTTAACTATACAATCATTTTCTTTCATTATAAATATACAACACATATTATATGCAAGCCGTATCTCACCTGACAAAACAAACATACAACACCCATCGTCTATTGTCATTTTTACCAATGAAAGGAATAATTATATCAACTTAAACCCTACTTATCAATTTTTGTAAGAAAATTATACCATAATCTTAATTTAATTGCAATGTATTTTTTAATAATTTTAAGCAATTTAAACAACTTTTTTCATAAAATTTTTAATTTAACAGTACATTTTTTCAAAATTTTCAAAACAAATTATAATTTTTATACATATGTCTATCTTTTGTAGAATATTTAAAATGAATTATTTCCCTTTTTATTGGTAAAATTATACATAAGAATACAGTTTAATGGATAGCATATCTTTTTACATAACAAAAAAGCCGGCATAGCCGACTTTTTCATTAATGATTATTTAATTATTCAAGGCAATCTTTGATTGAAAGGTTAATTCTACCCTTGTCATCAATTTCGATAACCTTAACCTTAACAACGTCGCCTTCCTTAACAATATCTTCTACCTTTGCAACTCTTTCTTTTGCAAGTTTAGAGATATGAACAAGACCTTCTTTTTCTGGAGCAATTTCAACAAAAGCACCAAACTGCATAATTCTTGTAACAGTACCTGTGTAAATCTGTCCAACTTCTGGGTCTTCAGCAATGCACTTAATCATACTTACAGCCTTAGCAATAGCATCTGCATTTGGAGAAGATACATAAATCTTGCCACCATCTTCTGTATCAATCTTGTCTACACCAGATTCTTCAAGAATTCTGTTAATAACCTTACCCTTAGAACCAATAACTTCTGCCATCTTGTCTGGGTTAATCTGAACAAATTCAATCTTTGGTGCATATTCAGAAAGCTGTTTTCTTGGTTCAGCAATAGCCTTAAGCATTACTTCATCAAGAATATAAGTTCTAGCCTTATGAGTATTTTCAATAGCACCCTTGATAATTTCAGGTGTAAGACCCTGAATCTTCATATCCATCTGAATAGCTGTAATACCCTTTTCAGTACCAGCTACCTTAAAGTCCATATCACCGAAGAAGTCTTCAAGACCCTGAATATCAGTAAGAAGAATGAAATCATCATCAGTATCGCCAGTAACAAGACCACAAGAAATACCTGCAACAGGTCTCTTAATAGGAACACCTGCAGCCATAAGTGAAAGTGTAGAACCACAAACACTGGCCTGAGATGTAGAACCATTAGAACTTAATACTTCAGACACAAGACGAAGTGAATATGGGAATTCTTCTTCTGAAGGAATAACTGGTCTTAAAGCTCTTTCAGCAAGTGCGCCGTGACCGATTTCACGTCTACCAGGGCTTCTACTTGGCTTAGCCTCACCTACAGAGAAACCTGGGAAGTTATAGTGGTGCATATATCTCTTAGTTGTTTCATTTGCATCAAGACCGTCAATCTTCTGAGCTTCAGCGATTGAACCAATAGTAGTTACAGTTAATACCTGAGTCTGACCTCTCTTGAAAAGAGCTGAACCATGAGTTCTTGGAAGAATATCAACTTCTGCAGAAAGTGGTCTGATTTCATCTAACTGTCTACCGTCTGGACGCTTGTGATTTCTAAGAATCATACGTCTAACAGTTTCTTTTTCATACTTGTAAATAGCTTCATCAATATCAGCCTGGAACTGTTCTTCATCGTCATTACCAAACTTTTCGAAGAGTAAATCAAAGATTTCAGCAGTAATTTCTGAAATTCTTTCATCTCTAACCTGCTTTAAGTCAGTAAATACAGTTTCTTCCATTCTTGCATCTGTAATATGAGCCTTAATAGCTTCATATAAATCATGGTCTACAACATGTTCTTCATAAGAATGCTTTGGCTTACCATTTTCTTCAACAATCTTATCAATAAACTTACAAATTTCTACGTTCTGCTGATGACCGAACATAATAGCATTATACATTTCTTCGTCAGTTACTTCGTTAGCACCTGCTTCAATCATCATAACCTTGTCCTTAGTAGAAGAAACTGTTAACGCCATCTGACTCTTTTCTCTCTGTTCTACTGTAGGATTAATAATATATTCGCCATCAATCATACCAACAGAAACTGATGCAGTTGGTCCATAGAAAGGAATATCAGAAATTGAAAGTGCAATAGATGAACCTAACATAGCACAAATTTCTGGCTGATTATCCTGTTCAACACAAAGTACCATAGCATTAATAGAAACATCATTTCTATAATCCTTAGGGAAAAGTGGTCTAATAGGTCTATCAATAACTCTAGCTGTTAAAATAGCCTTTTCTGAAGGTCTACCTTCTCTTTTATTAAAACCACCAGGGATTTTACCTACAGAATACATCTTTTCTTCATAATCAATAGAAAGTGGGAAGAAATCAATACCTGCTCTTGGTTTTTCTGATGCTGTAGCTGTAACAAGTACAACTGTGTCACCGTATCTTACAATACATTCGCCGTTAGCAAGTTCAGCAACCTTGCCAATTTCTACAGATAATTCTCTGCCGGCTAAATCCATTTTATAAACTTTGCTCATAAAATATCCTCCTTAAAAATATAGTTATATGTTAAGGCAGGATGCAATTTTTAGCTTAAAAATTCATTCAATAACTTAAATAAATTTTTAAACTAAAAATATCGCTTTTCCTGCCGAAACTACAATATGATAAATCATTATTTTTTTCATAAAAAAGGGGGCGTAGTTTTTCCTACGCCCCAAAACTTCGTCAACAAAACTTAAAGCTATGAGAAGCTCGGAAATAAAAAATTACTTTCTTAAACCTAAAGCTGCAATAAGTTCACGATACTTAACGATGTCCTTAGCCTTAATGTAGTTTAAAAGACCCTTTCTCTGACCTACCATCATAAGAAGACCTCTTCTTGAGTGGTGATCCTTCTTGTGTTCCTTTAAATGTTCAGTTAAGTGATTGATTCTTGCTGTTAAAAGAGCAACCTGTACTTCTGGAGAACCTGTATCTTCAGGGTTTCTACCAAACTTTGCAATAATTTCTTTCTTGTCCATTTTAAAATCCTCCATATAAAATATAAATTAACTCCGGATATTAAGAAAAGGTTCGGATAAGCCAAATTCTGAATATCGGATACAGACACTATTATAATACCATACACTATTATATATTGCAAGTCCTTTTTAGAAAAAATTTCAATTTTCAGCTTTTATATTTTTAATTAAGTTCTATTTAGCTTGACTTGTGGTTGTTTCAGTAGAACTATCTTTATTTTCTTTGTTTTTTGTTCCATCAAAATTTTCTCTTTTTTCTCCTCTAGGTCCACCAAAGCCACCATCAGTACCTCTTTCTGCTCTAGCCTCTCCTGTATCAGTGATACTTGTAATACTTGATATTGGAGTAAAAGTGCAAAGTTTTTCAGCATCTGTAACTGTACCGGATTCATAATATCCTTTAACACTTTCTCCTGTTATTGTACCTCCTACAGAAACTGTGTACTTCTTATTTTTCAAAATATCACTATTATAAATAACTATATTTTGGAAATCTTTTGTAGGCTTATACGCACAAACTAAATTACCACTTTCATCTGTTATACTAACTAATGTATTTGCCTTTTGTGTTTCAGTAAAGTACAAATTAAGAGTTGACTTGTTATCACTGGCTGTTATTGCCTGAACCATACCAGAACTACCTGCAGTAACAAGTGTACCACCTGTTATATTTGCTGTATAGTCATAATCTAATGCACCATCACCGTTGCTTGTAGGACCATCTACCAAAACAGTTCCACCACTCATTGTAATACTACCATTGGAATCAAGTCCATCCCCTCTAGCATTTACATATGTTGTACCAGCTGTAATATTAAGCAAACCATTACTATCATTTACATTTATGCCGTCATCTGATGCTACTATACTAATATTTCCACCCTCAATATTTATATTAACACCTTCAAGACCTTCATAACTCTTTTGTATATCTATAGTTCCTCCTGTGATTGTAAGTTCTGTATCAGAATGTATACCGTCATCACCTGATAAAGCAGTAATTGTACCATCACTTATTGCTATTGTACCACCTGCATGTAATGTATCATCTGCACAATCTAAATTAAAATTACCAGAAGTAATAGTTAAATTTCCACCTGCTTTAAGTCCTTTTGTACTTACACTTTCTTCTTCAGATGTTGTTTCAGCACTTTTCTCCTCTTTATTATTTTTATTTTTTACTTCCGAATCATTACCTTCTGGCATTTCTGGTGGCTGACCATTTTCCATTTCAGGTGGTTCTGGTCTTTCCCCGTTATCATCAGGAGGAGCCCTATTCTCTCCTTTATCGCCTTCCGGTCTTGGTCCACCTCCAAAGCCTTCATCATGGGTCTTTGTAGATTTTTCATTACCTCCACCGGAAACAACTGCAAAATTTCCACCATTTATTGCTAAGTTTGTCTCGGCTTGAATTGCATCTTCACCTGATGCAATATTAAATGTACCTCCGTCAATTAATATATAGCCCTTTTCTTCGTCTTTATCATTATTTGACTTAATACCATCAGCACCACTTGTAATAGTTATTGTACAGTCTTTTATTGTTATAGAATCTTTTCCCTGTATACCGTCCTTATTTGTATTAATATTTATATTGCCATTTTCTATTACCAAATCATCTTTTGACTTAATACCATCATTTTCATTTGCTGTAATTTTTAGTGAACCTGTGCCGGCAATCACAAGATTATCTTGAGCATAAATAGCTGAATTTTCTTTTTCAACATCAGTTGCTGTGTCTGTTAATGAGTTAGTTGACTTATCTGCTAAATAAACAACTGTAGTTCCAGATTGCTTTGAGTAAATTGGAGCTGATGTTGAGCAATTAATATTTGCATTATCTAATATAAGAGTTACCGTGTCATCTTTACCTGCATTTACAATTATTTGTCCATCTTTAAGTGTACCAGTAATTTTATAAGTACCAGCAGACTTAATTGTAACTGTTGAGTTTTTTACTTCAACATTATTACTGCTAGATTGTGCTGTGCTTCCTTTAAGAGAAATTGTTTCACTATTATCTATTGAATAAGAATATTCCAAAGTTGTATCCTCAGCAAAAGTACAACTTGTTGCACCAATTGAACATACCATACAAGCTATAACTGTAACTGCTAAAACTAATTTTTTCTTCATATTTTCTGCCTCCTTTAATTTTGTAAACGTATAATAACCTTAAAAAATCAAAAGGTCAATAGATTTTTCCGTACTTTAATTGTTCTCTAATCGTTTTATAATTTAAGGCAAAAAAAGACTGCTGAAAACAGCAGTCTTAGGCAATTATCTTATTTTAAATCATCTTCAGAAACGATTTTTGCATCGCCCCAAAGTCTTTCAAGATTATAGAAATCTCTATCTTCTTTATTGAATAAATGAACAACAATATTTCCGAAATCAAGTAATATCCAAGATTTGCTCTGTACACCTTCAGAGTGATTAAGTCTAAAGCCCACTTTATAAAGTTGTTCATCAACTTCATCAGTCATTGCTCTTAATTGATTAGGGTTTGAAGCACTAGCAATAATAAAATAATCTGCAACACTTGATATTTTCTTAATATCAAGAACTTTAATATCCATAGCAAACTTATCTTCTAATGCTTTATAAGCAACCTTAACGGCTTCAAATATGTTGTTGTTTTCTTCTGTCATTTTATTCCTCCTCTTCGAAATCATACAGAGCCTCATAACTAAGAGGATGTATAATTCGACCTTTGGCTGTATTATATTCCAAAGTATTTTTTAATGCAAATTTCATAGCCTTATCTATGTCAACATAGGCTAATTCTCTAATTTCTTTTAATCCACTATAGTATTCCCTATTAGGTTCTATACAGTCAGCAATATACACTATTTTTTCAAGTAAAGACATTCCTGCTCTACCTGTAGTATGATACTTTATAGCATTTAAAATATCATCATCTGTAATACCAAAATCTCTTTCAGCCATTTTGGCCCCTAAAAAGCTATGGGTAAGAGCTGGCTGTTCATATAAAACAGGGTCCATCTCCACAGAATATTTTTCACAAAGTTGTAACTGTTCATGAGGTGTAAAGCATTTTGCACAATCGTGAAGAAGTCCAGCAATATAAGCCTTATATTCATCTTCTCCATAAAGCTTAGCTAACTTTTGTGCTTCTTCTGCAACACCCTGAGTATGCCTGAAACGTTTTGGTGTAAGCAAACTATGAATTTTCTTGTTTATCTCCATTATTTGAGGAGTATTTGAGCTATCATCAGTATACAATCCAAACTTATAAATATACTGTTCAACAGCCTGTGGAACAAGATATTTTATAGTCTTGCCAGCAATAAGTCTATTTCTTATATCTGTTGAAGATATAGATAAAGCAGGTATTTCAAGAAAATGAATTCTAGCTTTAAAATTATCATTTAATTCATTTATTTTCTTCTGTAAGCCTGTTTTATCATAGCCTGGTCTTGTACAAGCAACAAACTCGCAAAGTTCCAAAAGTTCCTTAGGATTTTTCCAAGTCAATATTTCTTCAACAGCATCAGCACCAGTTATAAAATAAATCTTACAATCTTTTTTACAAATATTATGGAGTTCCTTTATTGTATCAATAGTATAGGTTGTGCCTTCTCTATCAATTTCCATTCTTGAAACTTCAAAATCTTGATTATTAACTGTTGCAAGAACACACATAAGATACCTATGTTCGTTATACATAGGATTTGTTTCTTTATGTGGTGGCTGTCCTGTAGGGATGAAAAGAACTCTATCTACACCAAATTCCTGACGTACAGCTTCAGCAGCTACAAGATGGCCATGATGTATAGGGTCAAATGTGCCACCCATTACTGCAATTTTGTCGTAACTCTTTAATTCAGACAACTGTTTCATAGACATTACCTCTTTTAGGCTTCATCATAAATCTTCTGTAAATATTCGCAATCACTTGCATAACGAGCTTCGTTAGAGTTTTCAATAAGCATTGTAATATATGGCTTGTACTGCTTAAAGAGTTTGAATAAGTGCTTATAATTTAATAAACCTTCTCCAACCTGTTCAAATGCTACATCGCCATTTTCATCAATTTTGAAATCCTTAATATGTGCAACAGTAATTCTGTCACCATAGAGCTTAAATGCTTTATCAAAAACAGCTTCCTGTTCCTTATAGTTATTTCTATCAAGAAGATTTACAGCATCTAAAATTACTTCAACATTTGGAGAGTCAATATCATCTAAAAATCTCTGCATCATTTCTGGTGAGTAAAGTGTATGAGTAGCAACACCTTCTACACCGATAATAACGCCAAGCTTTTCGGCAGCATCTACAAGAGGACGCATAGTTTTAAGTAATCTCTGATAGCAAGTTTCAGTATATGTACCAGGCACAATATTAAAATCTTCATCAAGACGACCAGTCTCAGTACCAACCATATCAGCTCCAATAGACTTAGCATATCTTAAATGTTCAATAAATCTAGTCATTTCTGCCTGTCTTTTTTCTTCATTAGGGTTTGTAGGGTTAATATAGCAACCTAAAACTGAAACATGAACACCAGCATCTTTAAGTTTCTTATCTACAAAGTGAGCTAAACCACCACTGTAGTTACCAACAGAAAAATCTACATCAGCAATAGACTTTTTCAATGCAAGCTGAACACATTCAATTTTATTTTCCTGAAGTTTAGTCATAAGGTCATCAATTTTACCTTTTGCAACTAAATCATGACATCTCATACCAAATCCCATATATATCACCTCGTTTAATTATTTGTATTGATTATAACATATTTTACCTCAATACGGAAGTAAATTGTTCAATTAAATTTATCATATTTTCTTAAAACAATATTAACAAAAACTATTTTAAGTTTTTACACTAAAAAATCTGCCTTTTAAAGCAGATTTTTTTATTCGCCGTCTGAAGTAGCAGCCTTTGTTGTTGTTAACGGGCTACTAGTCGTATTTTCATCTTGATTATCATCGACAAAAACAATTTCATTAGGCTTTACCATATTAAGTTTTTCTCTTGCAATTTTTTCAATAACCTCTGGGCTATCTTGATTATCTGCCTCATTTGTAAGACGTTTCTTAACCTTTTCCTGCTGTGAAAGTTGAGCTTTAACATCTCTTTCCTGTGCATTAAGGTCAAGCTTAACTTGATATTGTGCAAAAAGACTTATTACAAAAACAACTGTAATAAAAGCCATACAAACACTATATGCCATATTAGTTTTTGTTTTCTTTTTTTCTACCTTTTTTGTACTTGCTTTTTTTGTCGCTTGCTTCTTTACGGAAGTCTTGCTCTTTACTGAAGTTTTTTTTGTCTTTTCCGTTTTTCTTTTTTTCATTTAAGACACTCCTAAAATACGGACTAATCAATTTTCTCTTTATTTTCTCACATTTTTTTGAAATTTGCAAGGTATTTTCACAAAAAACATAAACAAATTTCAACAATCTTTTTATAATACTTATCAAAAAGGTAATTGGTAAAGCTAAAATTCCTAAAACCATTTTTAACATTTTCAAAATAAAATCAATTAAAGGTATCATCAAACTATGTATTAAATTAGCAACAAAAAAATAATATATTATCATTGCCAGAAAAAGACTTACTAAAAAAAACGGTCTAATTTCTCCATAATTCACTTTTAAACAGCACAAGAATACTACAAATCCATATATAATCCAAAACAAATAATCTTCCAAATATTCTACAAATTTTGAATGTATAATGTATAGCCTTATTATTCTTATAACATCATAAACAAAAGCCCCAACTGTACCTAAGAAAAAGCCTACACAAGCTAACTGAATTTGAAAATTCATTGATAGTATCATATAAGCACCTACTTAAAAAGTTTAGCAAAGAAAGAGTTTTTCTGCATACCTTCATCGTCATCATACATAAGGGAAGTAATATTGCCATCAACGTTCAAAGTTCCCTTTTCAAGATTCAAAGAATTAATATGCAGTTTATCCCCTCTTATAATCAAAACTCCCAGTGTAGTTTGTGCTACTATATTTTCTTCATCAAAGCTAATTACATCTGTTATTCCTGTAGCATTTATTTTTTCTCTACGGTTTAAAGTTAAACCATGTGAAGTCATTTCCTCTGTCATATATATACTCCTATCTCATTTTTATTGATAAGAATATATATGAAAAATCAAAGGTTTTTATACATAGCTTGGGCGTTTTCTTTTCTTACTACTTCTGCTGTAGATTCTACCTGAACTTTAACAGTATTATTACCAAATGTAATTTCGATAATATCGCCAACCTTAACTTCAAGTCCTGCTTTCGCTACTTTACCATTTACAGTTACTCTGCCAGCATCACAAGCTTCATTTGCAACTGTTCTTCTTTTAATTATTCTACTTACTTTTAAATATTTATCTAATCTCATATTCTACCTCCGTCTAATAAACAAATACAGGGTGTCAACATCGTCAACACCCTGTATTATCAGGTAAGATTACCAAAGATATTCGTGTTAAGCCACGGCCAAACACTAACAATCAATGATGCACGAACACACCATAGTTGAAAAATTACTTATTTACAGCGTCCTTTAAAGCCTTACCAGCCTTAAATCTAGGAGCCTTTGAAGCAGCAATCTGAATCTTAGCACCACTCTGAGGATTAACGCCTTCGTGAGCAGCTCTTTCCTTAACATCAAAAGTACCGAAACCAACTAATCTAACTTCGCCACCTGCAACTAATTCAGCAGTAACAGCTTCTTCGAAAGCCTTTAAAGCCTTTTCAGCATCAACTTTCTTTATTTCTGCCTTTTCTGCAATCTTTGCAACTAATTCTGTCTTGTTCATTCAAACATCCTCCTTAATTTAAAATGGGGCAACCTCTCCCCTTATTCTTTATATTGCTGACGCATTACATCAACTTCAAACCCTTTATTTAAAAGAATTTCAAGGGAATTAAAGTTGCTCGTCAACACCTTCAAGATTATTTATATACGTTTTAAGAACTTTTGTCAAGGACATTTCGCTATTTTGCTTAAAAAATTTTGAAATTCTTATTAATTCAAGAAAACATTTTCCAATTATTTCCTCATTTGCCGTTTTCTCCGAACAGTTATTTTCTTTTAGCCTCTTCAATTCTGTTTCCAAATTATCAATAGCATCAGTTAAACTACTATTTTCAAGCCCCAATTTCATAGCTTTTGATACAATTTTATCGCCTTTAATTAATGCTGGAAGTGCATTAGGAATACTTTCTAATACATCTTTTTTAGTATTGTACCCTTTTTCTTTTTTCTTTAATGCTTCCCAACTTTTTGAAACATCTTGAGGAGTGTCAGCACTTTCATTGGCAAAAACATGAGGGTGTCTATATATCATCTTTGCTGTAACATTATTTACAACATCTGAAAAATCAAACTTATTTTCTCTTTCTGCTAATTTAGAATGGAAAATAATTTGAAATAGTACATCTCCAAGTTCTTCACAAAGATTTTCGCTATCTTTATTATCAATAGCTTCTACAACTTCGTAACTTTCTTCTATAAGGTAGTTTTTAAGAGTTTCGTGAGTTTGTACTTTATCCCATGGGCAACCATTTTCAGCAAGTAAGCTCTCCATCACATTATTTAAATCAGTCATATTATATTTCTTATTTTTCAAAATAATCACCTCTAAGCAAGTATTTTTAATATATTCTTAAGTTTTCTATTTTTCTATTTACATTAACTCATAAAAGTGATAAGGTTTACCTGAAAACATTATTAGGAGGCATTTATATGTATTGCAAACATTGTGGAAAGTCTATAGATGACAATTCCGTTTTCTGTACATACTGTGGAAAGCCTGTGCAGACATTACAGCACACATTTACTGTAAACCAATCACTTGATGATAATAATATTAATAATGACATTGTTCAAAAGCCCGTCCATGCCATTGAGTACGAAGACGGTTTCTTTTTCAAAAATGTTCCTATTTCAAAAAAGATTGTATTAGCAATCTTAGCTTTTATTTGCTGTATTATTATCGCTTGTGTAACATTTGTAGTTTGTCATCCAGAAAATATAGAACAACTTATTGGTTTAATCATTGGTTAAATTTATACTAAAACTGCTCAATTACCGTTGGGCAGTTTTTTTAGTGAATCAAAAATTTAAATCCGATTTTTTAACTGGTCAAGTTACAAATTAGTAATAAAAAAAGTCCGGCAACAAGCCGAACATACATACTTTTTAAAATCCTGTGCATTTCTCATCGACAACAGACTCCAAGCGCTACAATGACAACTGACTCAGGTCAAGCTACCTTACGGCACATAGAATTACTTGCTTAGTGCTGCTTTCTCTCGAATCTGACACGGTTCACAAGACCCTATTGCGTAAGACTCCACCCTCAACACCAGTTGGCAAGGTCAGACCTCAAAGGCTGAAGCCTCAAAAGAAACATCATCTCTGCTACAGCGGATTGCAGATACAAGGCACCGCTACCTCCCCGACTAGCACAGGACATTGCTCATTATATTATATTTTCAATCAAATGTCAACTACTTTATAAATTATAAAATATCCTTATTATTTCTATATCTCACTATTTAAATACATTCTTTTATTTTTTATGTAGTAATTCACTAAAATCCATAATGTGTCTGTTTGCAGTATTTTTAATAATTTCCCATTGGTTTTCTGGTTGATTGTCATATACTGCCGTAGTATTAAAACCAGCAGACACACTAGATTTTACACCTTTTAGTACATCTTCAAACACTATACTGTTAGCACTATTCGAGCCCAATTTTTCAGCACATAAAAGATAAATATCCGGAAAATTTTTATCTCTTGCATCATCTCTTGTGTCTGTAAACACATCAAAGCAGTCTAACACGCCTTCTCTTTCCAAAACAGGAATATAATAATCATGTAGTGCAGCTGTTGCTAAACCAATTTTATATCCTCTATCTTTTAGCTCTCTTAAATATTCTTTAACGAAAGGTTTTAAAACTACATTTTCTTTATATTCACGTAAAGCCTGAGAATTCCACTCATTCATAATTTCTTCAACAGATTCTTTTATGTTATACTTTTCTTTGGTGTACACAGCACCATTGTAAAAACTCATTACACTAATAGCTTCTACATAATCCCTAGGTATTTCCATTCCTCTTTTTGCAAAAAAATCTACATCTACCTTTTGCCACACATACCTACTGTTGGCTATTGTTCCATCAAAATCAAATATAACTGCCTTTTTCATCTCTATTCTCCTTACTTTCTAAACCTTTTGAAAAAGTCCTTCATAAGGGTTGCACACTCATCAGCACATACACCCTTTTCAATTTCAACCTGATGATTAAAGTTATCATTTTGTAATAAATTAACAATAGAGCCTGCACAGCCAGCCTTTGGATTTTCAGCACCAAAAACAACTTTTTTTATTCTAGCTTGCACTATTGCTCCAGCACACATTGGACAAGGTTCAACTGTAACATATAAAGTACAATCTTCTAATCGCCAATCCCCCATAAATCCACAAGCTTCATTAATTGCTATAATTTCTGCGTGAGATAACACATTTTTATCGGTAATACGCATATTTGCACCTCTGCCTATTATCTCATCATTATATACAATAACACAGCCTATTGGCACTTCATTGCTATCATAAGCTTTTTTTGCCTCTTGGAGAGCTATTTTCATATATTTTTCTTCAACTTCTAAATTGTTTTCTATATTTTCATTCATTTCATCACCCAATAGTATTCAAATATTCATAAAGTGGATATAACTCCTTAAAACCTTTATATATTATATTCACCAATTCATCACTATAAAAGTCTAAATTGCTATAGTCCTCACAATGTACAAGTTCTATTTCTTTTCTGTTTGCCCAATTATTTATTTTATCTGACAAATCTTTATTAAAAATTCTTTTATACATTTCTCCACATAGTTCGAAATTTTTATTTTTATCATACTTATTTACTAATCTTTCAAAAGCTGGCAAATCTACAGCTATTCTTTTTCTATACTTTTCCATACCTGTAGGAGTTGGTGCATAGAACAAGCCATACCTCCACCAGTCTCCAGATATTTCAAAAAAATATGTTGGTTTTTCATATCTAATATGTGGAGAACCATCTCCTCTGAGGAAAAACCATTTACTGATTTTATAAGGTGATTTATTATTACTAAATCTTATATCTCTGTTAATTCGTGAAATTTTAGGCTTTTCATAAAAATTTTTCTTGTATTCGTGCATTTTTTCATATACTTCATTTGCTAAAGCAACCATAGGCTTATGAACATTTTCTGTATACATAAGTTTATTAGCATTAAACCACTCTTTATTATTATTAAATTTTATTCCAACTAAAAAATCATTCGTCTGCTCTGTAAATCCTCTAAAATTCTCCATATTACACCTCAATTATAGTATAAGTTATTTTGTGACTTGACATATCAAGCCATCGGATTTATCTTTCCGATTCACTGGTCAGAACATTTTGCTTTGCAAAATGTGGCTAGTAAACTAGCCATCGGATCTTTCTTTCCGATTCACTGTCAGAATATTTTGCTTTGCAAAATGTGGCTAGTAAACTAGCCATCGGATTTATCTTTCCGATTCACTGTCAGAATTTTCAACTTTGTTGAAAGCCACATTTCGTGTGTCCGATTTATCTTTCTGATTCATTATATAAAAAGAGTGAGGAATATCCTCACTCTCCATTATACTATATTTTATCCGAATATTAAAGTGTCTTAATAGTATCCATAATGTAATCTGCAAGTTCAGCACTTGTGCAACCATCTGGTCTACCAGTAATCTTAATCTTCTTTTCAGTTTGAGTACAAATATCAAGAGCCTTATCAAGCTTTTCTGCCTTATCGCCATAGCCGATATGAGCTAAAAGCATACTAGCAGCTCTGATAATTGAACAAGGGTCAGCATACTGGTCTCTGTGTTCTTCTACCATTCTTGGTGCAGAACCGTGAATAGCTTCGAACATAGCATACTTCTTACCCATATTGATACTACCTGCTGTACCAACACCACCCTGGAATTCAGCAGCTTCATCAGTGATAATATCACCATAAAGGTTAGGAAGAACAACAACCTTAAAGTCACGACGTCTATTCTGGTCAATTAACTTAGCTGTCATAATATCAATATACCAGTCATCAGTTTCGATATCTGGATATTCCTTAGCAATTTCCTTAAATGTATTTAAGAACTTACCATCTGTAGTCTTGATAATATTAGCTTTTGTTACACAAGTAACTTTGCCCTTATTATTCTTCTTAGCATATTCGAAAGCAGCTCTGATAATTCTTTCAGTACCATCAGTTGTAGCAACTGTAAAGTCCATAGCTAAATCATCATCAATATTGAATCCCTTTGAACCAAGTGCGTAACCACCTTCTGTATTTTCTCTGTAGAAAGTCCAGTCAATACCTTCTTCTGGAATTCTAACAGGTCTAACATTAGCAAAAAGGTCTAATTCCTTTCTCATTGCTACGTTAGCAGATTCAATATTCACCTTATCACCAGCTCTTGGAGTAGTAGTAGGTCCCTTTAAGATTACTGGGCATTCCTTTAATTCAGCAAGGACATCATCAGGAATAGCTTTGTTAGCCTTAATTCTGTTTTCGATTGTAAGACCATCAATAACCTTAAATTCAACCTTACCCTTTTCTACTTCATCAGCAAGTAAGAATTCAAGAATTCTCTGAGCCTGAGCAGTAATTGCAGGGCCAATACCATCGCCACCACAAATACCAATCTTAATTACAGGAAGACTAGCATAGTCAATAAAGTCCTTGTCTGCCTTCATTCTTTCAACTCTAGCAAGCTGTTCTTCAATAAGTTTGCCAAATTTCTCTTTTGCTACTTCAATTTTATCAATACTCATTTGATTATTCCTCCATACCTTTTTTATATTTATCATACTCTGCAGTTGCTAATTTTGCAAGTTCTGTATCAGAAATACACGTAACTCTACCGTTTTCATATTCCTTATCAACCCATTCTTTAATCTTAACAACAACTGGGTGTTTCTTATCTAAAGCCTTATCGCCCTTGAAATTAAAGTAATTATTAACCCAATAAGCAATACCGGCAAGACCAGAAGTCTTACTAACAGCAATCTGTACAGGTCTATTTAAAAGTAAATCTGTGTTGAAAATGTTATATATTTCTTCATTCTTAAGGATACCGTCTGCGTGAATACCGGCTCTTGTAACATTAAAGTTCTTACCAACAAAAGGTGTCATAGGTGGAATTTCATATCCTATTTCCTTTTCAAAATATTCAGCAAGCTCTGTAATTACAGTAGTATCCATACCATCGAGAGTGCCTCTAAGCTGGGCATATTCCATAACCATAGCTTCCAAAGGTGTATTACCAGTTCTTTCACCAATACCAAAAAGTGAAGTATTTACACCACAGCAACCATACAACCAAGCTGTAGAAGCATTGATAACTGACCTATAGAAATCATTATGTCCATGCCATTCCAATAATTCCTGTGGAACGCCTGCATGGTGGTGCAAGCCGTAAATAATACCAGCCACAGAACGAGGAAGAACTGTACCAGGGAATGTAACACCATATCCCATAGTATCACAAGCTCTAATCTTAATAGGCATACCTGTTTCGTCTGAAAGCTTCATTAATGCACTAGCGAAAGGAACTACAAAACCATAGAAATCGGCTCTTGTAATATCTTCGAAATGACATCTTGGTCTAATACCGACTTCGATACACTGACGAATAATATCAAGATAATGTTCAATGATTTCACTTCTCTTCATATTCATCTTATAGAAAATATGATAGTCTGAACAACTTACAAGAATACCTGTTTCCTTTACACCAATACTCTTAACAAGTTCAAAATCTTTTTTATTAGCTCTAATCCAAGTTGTAACTTCTGGAAATCTATAATCTCTTTCAAGACATTCATAAACTGCATCTTGGTCTTTTTTAGAATAAACAAAGAATTCACTCTGCCTAATAATACCATTAGGACCACCCAATTTATGAAGTAAATCATATGTATGAGCAATCTGGTCTACTGTAAAAGGCTCTCTTGACTGCTGACCATCTCTAAATGTAGTATCTGTAATCCAGATTCTATCCGGAGTATCAATAGGTACTATTCTATGGTTAAAAGCAATCTTTGGCACTTCATCATAACTGTATAAATTATCATACAAATTTGGCTTTTCGACATCCTGAAGCGGGTACTCCAATTCACGTCTTTCAATCAAATTTGATTTGGGGTTAAATATAAACATCCTCCCACCTCCATTAACTAATATAATAAACTTATTTTTTTAACTTGTCAATAAGTTTAATCACATTTTTGAATTTTTTTGCAAAAAAAATTCATTTTAAATGTTAATTTAATTAGTTTTAGGTGGATTTTTCTTTATTTTTGAAAGTTTTACAATAATAATTGCAATTTACATTCCCATAATCTTCAAAAATTTCATAATTTGTTTTCTTTCATTGTCATTAAGCTGAGAAAGTAAAATTTTTATTATTGCCTGTTTTTCAGATTTTGTACACTTGCTATTCTTTAATCTCCCAGAATAGGACATAAGAAAAGGTAAAGCCTCTTCAACAGATTTGCCCTGCATTTTTATACACAGTTCCTTCAACTCCTGTTTGTTTTTATCATCCATACAGTCAAATGCCTTGTCTTTTAGAATATCATCAATATTATTTTCCATATATACCCTCCATTATTGTTTTTATTTCCATTACTTTTACAAATAGGTCTAACATTTTTTGTTTTTTATTATCTAGCTCTGGCTTTATTGCCATAAGCATTTTTCTACTCTTTTCTTCCGGATTTTTAGACTGTATTGTAATTGCTGAAAACGAGTTAATTACTTTTTGCAATTCCATTATTTTTACCATAATTTCTAAGTTTTTTTGGTACTTTGGGTCTATATATGGTATTGCCTTTTCTATTGTCTTTACACCATCATTTACTTGATTTATATTCTCTGTTACTTCTTCAACTACTGTATCATTTTCATCATTTGAGTGACTTTGCTCATCTTCTTTAGGCTTGTTTTCGTTATTTAACATTTGTACCATTTTAATCATATTCATCATTCGAGAAATCTGTTCAGGATTGAAACCGTTATCCTCCAATACAACACCTCCTCTTGGAAATATATGTACCGGTTTTAAAAAATATGGCAAACAAATTAACTTTGTTTATTTGTGGCTTATATTGCAAGCCATTGGATTTATCTTTCCGATTCATTTTTCAGAACAGATTTATTATAAAAAAACGCCATACAAAATGTACAGCGTTTAAATACATATTAAAATTTATCCATCCAGCTACCGTACCATTGGTGTGAACCATTGCACACTTTTAACTGAACTTCTTTATTAAATAAATTAAAACATTTATTTGCAATCCCTACTTGCTCATAAACTCCTTCTAAACCTCTTTCGCCATTAAGCCCATCTTTATCTCCTGTTTCAATGTAAATTTCCTTATTGGCATCTAAAGCAAGAATATCGCCCATATCTACATACTTCCACATATCAGGTACAAAATTACAACCACATCTATTATTGTAAATCAATGTGTCTTTGAAACTATGTAAGAAACCACTAACGATTGTTTTATTAATATTATCATCCATTACAGACAACCACAATGCAGCCTCGCCACCACCAGAGAAACCTATGCAATCAATTTCATCATAGCCGAGAGTTGCTACATAGTCTGTAAGTCTCATATTTTCAAACAAAATTATACCTTGTAAGCTATACCCAAGACTAATAAGGGCATTATTAATATCATTACATTCTGCTGTATTATTCTTGTATATACCTAACATTCTTTCCCCTGCTCCAAGTAAATCCGGAACATAAACGGTATATCCTTTATTTAAAAGTTCCATGGCATATGTATAATGATATTTTTCTACACTTGCTTTTAAATCTTCTTTTTCGTTTCCTACAAGACCTTCTTTACCATCACTTCCATGTCCATGAATAGCAATAGCAGCTTTACCATTAGCGTTTTGTTTAGGCACTAAAACATAATAAGGCATAACTAAATCATTTGTAGTCTTTATTTCATATTTATATCTTGTATATCCATACATCACTTTAGTTTCAAGTAATGTTGGTTCCATTTTAGAAGCCTCTAGCTTGTCTATACCCATTACTTCTTTTAATTTTGCTTTTGTCTTTTTAGACCACTGATTATACTGTTCTACTGTAGTACCATCAAATCTCAATTCTGGAGTTTCCGGAATATTACTTTTTAAAAAATCAAATATATTATACTGATTATTTATTGTTCTTGCTTGTTCTGTTGTTGCTTCTGTAGACGGTTCTGCAACTTTTATAGTTGTTGCATTTACAGCCACTGTCGAAGATGACATAGCTAACGCAATCATTAGAGCCATAAATCCATTTATCCTTTTTTTCATAGCAAAAACCTCCTTTTTATTTTAGTAATATTGTACTACATTCCGTTAAATAATGCAATTATTTTATACAAAAAACGATGCACATTTCTGTGCATCGATAAAAATTAGCAAATATTTATATTTTCAACATGTCTTTCTTGTTCTTCTTGTAAAGACTTTCTGTTTTCGTTATATATAAGCTGTGGTTTAGCTTCGCCATTTACCACATCAGCATCAATAATACATTTTTCAATCTTATCATTTGATGGAATGTCATACATAACATCAGTCATAAAACTTTCAACAATAGCTCTTAAACCTCTAGCACCTGTTTCCTGCTTAATTGCCTTCTGTGCAATAGCTCTAAGTGCATCGTCAGTAAATTCAAGAACTACATCATCCAAAGATAAAAGATACTGATACTGCTTAATTATAGCATTTTTAGGTTCAGTAAGAATATGCACAAGTGCATCCTCGTCTAAGTTATCCAATGTAACTACAACTGGCATTCTACCAATAAGCTCTGGTATTAAACCGAACTTGTGTAAATCCTGAGGAATAACATGTTTTAAAAGCTCACCACTGTTAAGCTCAGCTTTTGTTTTAACCTCTGCACCAAAACCAATAACCTTATTTGCAAGTCTTTTTTCAATAACTTTTTCAATTCCAGCAAAAGCACCACCACAAATAAAGAGAATATTTGTAGTATCAATCTGTATAAATTCCTGATGTGGATGCTTTCTACCACCCTGAGGTGGAACATTAGCAATTGTACCTTCAAGAATTTTCAAAAGTGCCTGCTGTACGCCTTCACCACTTACATCTCTTGTAATAGATGGATTATCAGACTTTCTAGCAATCTTATCTATTTCATCAATATAGATAATACCTCTTTGAGCTCTCTCTATATCAAAATCTGCAGCCTGAATAAGTTTTAAAAGTATGTTTTCAACATCTTCACCTACATAACCAGCCTCTGTAAGGCTAGTTGCATCGGCAATAGTGAAAGGTACATCAATAATTCTAGCAAGTGTCTGAGCAACATGTGTCTTACCAACACCAGTTGGTCCAAGCATAAGTATATTACTTTTTTGTACCTCAACTTCCTTACCCATGGCATCAGAAGCAATTCTCTTATAATGATTATATACTGCAACAGATAAAGCTTTCTTTGCTTGTTCCTGTCCAATAACATATTCATCAAGCATTTCTTTCATTTCTCTTGGTGTAGGAAGCCCATTACTTATTAAACTTTGATTATTTTCAGCATATCCTCTTTCAAGGACTTCACAGCATCTTTCAACACATTCATTGCATATAAAAACATCTGGACCAGCAACAATATTTCTTACTTGGTCCTGTGTTTTACCACAAAAAGAACACTTTACAACTCTATCTTCATTTTTTGTTGCCATTATATCTCTCCTTTATTGAGGTTTTTTAACAACTTCATCTACAAGGCCATACTCCTTAGCCTCCTGAGCAGACATATAATTATCTCTCTCAGTATCAAGACAAACTTGAGCAAAATCCTTACCTGTATTTTCAGATAACATACGATTCATTTTTTCTTTAATCTTTAAAATTTGCTCAGCCTGAATTTGAATATCAGTTGCTTGACCTCTTGCTCCACCTAAAGGCTGATGAATCATAATTTCAGCATTAGGTAAAGCATATCTCTTACCCTTAGCACCACCTGCAAGAAGGAACGCACCCATACTTGCTGCCATACCAATACAAATAGTAGATACATCAGGAGCAATATATTGCATAGTATCATAAATAGCCATACCGGCAGTTACAGAACCACCGGGACTATTTATATAAAGGTTAATATCCTTTTCAGGGTCCTCCGCAGCAAGAAACAGGAGCTGTGCAACAACCAAATTAGCTGTCACATCATTTATCTCCTCGCCTAAGAAAATAATTCTATCTTTTAATAATCTTGAATATATATCATATGCACGTTCTCCTGCACCGGAGCTGTCCACAACAACTGGGACAAGACTCATAAACAACCCCTCCTCAATTATATCGCAATATTAAAATTAAGCTTCTACAGCATTATCCTTGATAAACTGAACAGCCTTCTGTACCTTAATATCCTTAGTGATATTTTCAGTATCTTCTGGTCTAAGAGCAGACTTTAATACATCCTTTTCCATACCATAAGCCTTAGCAATCTTTTCGATTTCTGCATCAAGGTCAGCTTCTTCTACAGCAAAGTTTTCAGCATTAGCTACAGCTTCGAGAGCAAGTCTAGCCTTAACCTGCTTTTCAGACATTGGTCTGTAAGCTTCTCTCATTGATTCAACTGTCTGACCCATGTACTGAAGGTAAACATCAAGAGATAAGCCCTGACTCTGAATATTTCTTGAGAAGTCTTCAATCTTCATATCAATATCATTGTCAATCATAACCTGTGGTACATCCATTTCGCAACCTTCTACGAGAGCTGTAACAAGGTCTTCTTCCATCTTATTTTTAGCCTGCTGCTTCTTAGCTACAATAAGCTTACCCGCAATTTCATTCTTATATTCATTTAAGTTTTCGAATTCAGTTGTATCCTGAACAAATTCATCATTAAGCTCTGGAAGTTCCTTAACCTTAATGTCCTTAATTTCAACTTCAAACTTAGCTGGCTTACCTGCTAAAGAAGCCTGACCATAGTTTTCTGGGAATGTTACGTTTACTTCTACGTCATCGCCAACATTCTTGCCTACTAACTGGTCTTCAAATGTATCAATGAAAGAGTGAGAACCGATTTCAAGGTCAAAATCCTTACCTTCGCCACCTTCGAAAGCTTCGCCATCCATAAAGCCCTTGAAGTCAATAGTAGCAATATCACCGTTCTGAACTGGTCTGTCAGTAACAGTTACGATTCTTGCATTCTTTTCCTGTTCCTTCTTTAATTCTGCATCGATTTCTTCGTCAGTTGGTTCTTCATCCATCTTAGTATACTTTAAGCCCTTGTAATCGCCAAGCTTAACTTCTGGCTTAGTATATACTTCAGCTGTGAAAGAAACACCATTTTCATCAATAGCTGTTACGTCAATTTCAGGTCTTGATACTACATCAAGGTTGTTTTCCTTAACAGCTGTTTCGTATGCTTCTGGCATAACAAAGTTAATTGCATCATCATAGAATACTGCCTTACCATACTGTGCTTCAATAAGTTTTCTAGGTGCTTTACCTTTTCTGAAACCCTGAACAGCGATGTTGCTCTTATTCTTATTGTAAGAATACTGCATACCTTCTTCAAATCTTGCTGCGTCCACAGAGAAAGTAAGCTTTACCTTATTTTTTTCAATTTTTTCCATTGTGCTCATTTAAACGTCCTCCTAAAAAATATATAAATGCACTAGATACCATTATATCATAAGTTTTTTACTATTTCCACTATTTTTTGTATTTTTTATTAAATTATGTCTTTTTCAACATTATCTACAATGGCATCGGTATTTCCCTCAATAAATTTTATAACCTTTTCCACCATTTCATCTGCATGATTGTATTCATTGCTTACGCAAGCAAAGCCAATAACTATAAGCTGATGTGTATCCTGTTCATCTACTTCGGCAATAGCTATATTGAATTTATTTCTAGCCCTCTTTGTTAAGCTCTGTATAATCATACGTTTTTCTTTTAGTGTATGTACCCATTCTGCTCGTAATGTTATAATACAAGAACCTATAAACATAACCCTCTCCTCCTGTTCGTGTATTCTTTAACTACAATAGGATTATAATATATAGAACTATCTTAGTCAACTTATTTTTATATATACATAAAAATAGCCCGCCATTGGTCTAATCACTACCAACAACGAGCTATCTCATTGATTCTTCACACATTTTTAAAATCTCTTTCTTTCGGTTTTACCGAAGCTTTTTTTAATATGTACTTTATTAAATTTTAATACTGTAACTGTAACATTATATATAATTATTAATCAGACTATCCATCATTCATTGACAAATCCTTTTTCACTTCTGTGATGTATCAGTCTACTTTATTGATACTTTTAATTTTCTTAATTCAACCATAACTTTTAATCTAAATTTTATACAACTTACAATCACCGTAACAATGTATTTATAAATTCCTCATCATTTATGTACATTGCATTTTTGTCCGTTTTAATTCGTAATGTATCCTTTCACCATACCACAACGAATATTGTAAATCTTACATTAGACTCATTCCTTTGCTTAAAAATTCTTTATTCAATTACCTATTCATTTCTGTCTTCATTTGACATCTATTGTAAATAACTGAATTACTATGCTCTTTAGATACTTTGAAATCCAATCAGTTGTTATACTGTCATCTTTGAAAAACGCTCCATCGATAGTATGGGTTTCTTTTCTTTTCGTTTAGCATTTAAGTTCTGGCTTTACTATCATACATTTACACTTTACACTTACATCTATGTGAATATATGAAATAATCCTATGTCTTTATAATCCCGGGCATCGCTTATAGTGTTTATATGCTATTTCTACACTCCACACAACTTGCTCTCAATCTAATATGTCTGCACTTTTATAAAAAAGTCATAAACGATTAAATGATTATAAGACTAACTTGCTACTTCTGGTGGACTCACCTCTTTCATTTTTATTTTTTAGTAAAATTTCCTCCTTTGAGGATACTTACTATTTCATTCAGAGAGATTTCTTTCATACCTTCTCATTTAATGTCAGTCCCAATTACCCTATTAATTGCCGAACTAACAATACCTACCTTTTTAAATCTCTCATTACATCTTCAGAAATAAACTTTTATATAAACTAGCTGAAATTTCATTTATTTACTGTACAGTTGCTGTTTACTTTTTATTTGTTTATTTCCTTTTCTGTAATTACATTATACAAATCAAACCTATATTTGTCAATAGCATTTTATATTTTTGTGCAATTTTAACTACACACTCTACTTATTGCACAAAAAAAGGACACCGAAGTGTCCTTTGCAGGTATTTTTTTATTCAAAAAGCCCTATTTGTCTAGGTATGTCATTGTCTATTTTGTCTTGTTCATTTATAAAATGGCCTGTTGCAGGTATTTTTGTACTTCTATAATACTCAATATTTTCAGATTTAAAATCTGTCATATACATCATATTAGTTACCTTACTATTTTTCTTCAAGGTATAAATCTGAACACCTCCAGAGCTCTTTGTCTGTTTTTGAGGTACAAGTTCACTATTTACTAACATAGCTTTGTCAATATCTCTAATAAGAACAACATCTGTATCTTCTGAAATATAGAGCATTTTAGCCAATGGTGCTTTATTTGAATAAGCATTTACCAATTTTCTTCTGAATGTTTTTGTTTCATAAGCTGACATTTCTATTTTAGCTATCTTACCATTTTCATAAGCAAAAAGCATATAGCCCTTATATCCATTAGGTTCAAGCATATAAACTATTTTTTCATCTTGTTCCATAGGAAGAATGTTATTTAAGTATTCGCCCAAACTACTAGCTTTACATTCAGCTAATTCGTGTGCTTTAACTTTATATAAGCATTGTTTATCAGAGAAAAATAAAATTTCTGTCTTATTCGTAGTTTCTATTTCTTGAATAATTTCATCATTTTCCTTTAATTTTTGTTCAGAAGCTGAACGAAGAGAAACAAGTGTAATCTTTTTAAAATAATTTTCTTTAGTTAAGAATAACTTTATTCCATAGTTTTCAATTAAATCTTCTTTTGTGATTTTCTTTATTTCTTCATGATAAATTACATCTGTTTTTCTAGGAACACCATATTTTTTACTTACTTCCTGTAAATCCCCAATGATAATATTGTCAACTAAATCTTCATTTTTAAGAATTTCATGTAATTCAGCCATTTCCTTTTGAAGATTTTTAATTTCATCAGTACGTTTTAATATATATTCCTTATTTAGGTTTCTAAGTTTTATTTCTGCAACGTATTCAGCCTGAACTTCATCAATATCAAAACCCTCCATAAGATTTGGTATTACCATATTATCTTCTGGAGTTTCTCTTACGATTTTAATAGCTCTGTCAATATCCAAAAGAATTTTAGAAAGACCTGTAAGAAGATGATGTTTTTCTCTTTTCTTCTCTAAATCATAAGCACATTGACGTTTAATACACTGGCGTCTAAAAATAAGCCATTCATCTAATATTTGTTTCACTCCCATTACTTTAGGAGAACCATTTACAAGTATATTAAAATTACAGCTAAAGCTATCTTCCAATGTAGTCATAGAAAAGAGTTTATTCATAAGAAGTTCTGGATTTGCACTTTTCTTAATATCAAGAGTAATTTTAAGACCGCCCAAATCTGTTTCATTTCTTACATCATTTATTTCTTTTATTTTATTTTTCTTAACTAAATCAATGATTTGGTCAACGATAGTTTCAATATTTGTTGTGTAAGGAATTTCATAAATTTCTATAAGACTATTTTTCTTATCGTATCTATATTTACCTCTTACCCTGAAACTTCCTCTACCTGTTTCATAGATTTTCTCTATTTCATCATCTCTATATATAAGTTCTCCACCAGTAGAAAAATCAGGAGCTTTAAGGTATTTTTTAATATCCGTATTTTTATTCTTAATATAATGTATGGTAGCTGAACATACTTCCTTTAAATTAAAACTACAAATATTACTAGCCATACCTACGGCTATACCTTTATTAGGTGTTACAAGCACATTTGGAAATGTTGTTGGAAATAAGACAGGTTCTTTCAAAGTACCATCGTAGTTATCAATGAAATCAACTGTATTTTTATCTATATTTCTAAATAACTCATTACTAAAACTATCAAGTTTAACTTCTGTATATCTTGATGCAGCATAAGCCATATCTCTTGAATAATTTTTACCAAAGTTACCCTTAGAATCTACAAAAGGATGAAGCAAAGCTTCATTACCTCTTGCAAGTCTTACCATAGTTTCGTAAATTGTAGCATCACCATGAGGATTAAGTTTCATAGTTTGACCAACTACGTTAGTAGATTTAGTTCTATCGCCATTTAACAAGCCCATTTTATACATTGTGTATAAAAGTTTTCTATGAGCAGGTTTAAAACCATCTATTTCCGGAATAGCTCTTGAAATAATAACACTCATTGCATAAGGCATATAATTGCTTTCAAGGGTGTCTGTTATCTTTTGTTCTGTATAAAGCATTTTTTCCATATTTCAACCCTCCTAGCTTAATTCTGTAAGGTCAATATACTTGTATCCGTCTGTTTCAATGTGTTCTTTTCTTCCACTAAGGTTATCTCCCAAAAGTAAATCAAACATAAGTGCTGTTTTTTCTACTTCTTCAGGCATAACAAGTATCAATCTTCTTGTTTCTGGATTCATTGTAGTTTGCCACATCATTTCAGGTTCGTTTTCACCAAGACCCTTTGAACGCTGAATTTTATATTTTTCACCTTCTAACTTATTGAGAATATCTACTTTTTCTTTTTCTGTGTAAGCAAAATAAGTCTTTTTACCACTTGAAATTTCGTATAAAGGAGATTCTGCAATAAATACCTTCTTTTCTTTAATAAGAGTAGGTGCAAGAGTATAAATCATAGTCAAAATAAGTGTTCTAATCTGGAAACCATCAACATCGGCATCTGTACATATTATAATCTTGTCCCATCTAAGCTGGTTAATATCAAAACTGTTTAAGTCCTTGTTGTGCTTAGACTTGATTTCAACACCACAACCTAAGACCTTTAACAAATCAACAATTATTTCACTTTTGAAAATCTGTTCAAGATTGGCTTTAAGACAGTTTAAAATTTTACCTCTAACAGGCATTATTCCCTGAAACTCTGCATCTCGACCAAGCATACAGCTACCAAGTGCAGAGTCACCCTCTACTATATAGAGTTCTCTCTTTGAAACATCTTTTGTACGACAATTTACAAACTTTTTAACTCTATTGTTCATATCAAGATTTCCAGTAAGTTTCTTCTTGATATTTATCCTTGTTTTTTCAGCCGTTTCTCTACTTCTCTTATTTACAAGAACCTGATTTGCAAGTTTATCTGCATCAGCTTTGTTTTCAATAAAGTAAATCTCCAACTGTTTTTTCAAGAACTTAGTAATAGCCTCTTGTATAAATTTATTTGTAATAGATTTTTTAGTCTGATTTTCATAGCTTGTTATAGTAGAAAAACTGCTTATTACAAGCGCCAGACTATCCTCTATATCAGTAAAGACGATTTTCTTTTCGTCTTTTTTATACATGTTATTATTTTTAAGATAATTATCTACAGCAGACAAGAACGCTGATTTAACCGCTTTATCTGGTGAACCACCATATTCCAAGAAACTTGAATTATGATAATATTCAAGGAAATTCACTTCATTATTAAAACAAAAAGCAACATCAAACTTTAACTTATATTCAGGCTTATCTTCTCTATCTCTGCCTTTTGTTTCATCATGATAAAACTGTATTTCTGTAAGGGATTTTTCCCCTGCTCTTTCTACAATATAATCTTTTATACCATTTTCATAACAATAATTATATGTTTCACCAGTCTTTAAATCTTTTAACTCAAATTCAAGACCTGCATTTACAACACTTTGACGTTTTAAAATCTCCTGATAATATTCAATAGGAATATTAATATCTGTAAAAACCTCTAAATCAGGTTTCCAATATATTTTAGTGCCTGTAGATTTAGAGTTTGTAGGTTCTTTTTTTAATCCACCTACATTTCTACCCTTTTCAAAATGCAATTCATACTTATATCCATCTCGAACAACGGTTACATCCATATATTCAGAGCTATACTGTGTTGAACAAAGACCCAAACCATTTAAACCTAAGCTATATTCGTAATTATCTCCACTGTTGTTATCATACTTACCACCAGCATATAACTCACAAAATAAAAGCTCCCAGTTATATTTACCTTCATTGTTGTTAAAGTCTACTGGAATACCTCTACCATGGTCACAGACAGTAATATCATTATCTTTTCCTACTGTAATTTCTATTTTTTTACCATAGCCTTCTCTTGCTTCATCAATAGAATTAGAAAGAATTTCAAAAACTGAATGTTCACAACCCTCTAATCCGTCAGAGCCAAATATAACGGCCGGTCTAAGTCTTACTCTATCTTCATCTTTAAGAGATTTTATACTTTCATTGTTATATTCTCTAGTGTTATTCAAAATGATACCTCCGAATTCAAACACTTAATTGTTGCTACAAAATTTCGTCTATCGAACATAAAGACTCAAAGCATAGCATACTCTAATTTGTAGGGATTTGTCAAGACAAAATTTATTTTCAAAAAAATATAAAAAAATAAAAGGATATTCTATATAGTTGTAGAATAGTTATATTAAAGAAACATAAGGTGGAGATTATAGAATTAATAACACTTCACTTATATATAAAGGAGGAGATTATTATGGTACAGATTTTAGCAGGTGAAAAAGGCGAAGGCAAGACAAAAATCCTCATCGATTTAGCTAATGAAAGTGTTAGCACTTCTGATGGTGATGTTATTTATATTGATGATGATAAGCGTCATATTTATGACCTTAACCATAAGATTAGATTCGTTGAGGTTTCAGAATTTCCTTTAGCTAATTACAGAGAGCTTATTGGTTTTATTTATGGTATTTTCTCCCAGAATAGCGACATTACAAAGGTATTTGTTGATGGTATCTTCAAAATTGTTCAGTCTTTAGGCGATGAAGATTTAATTAAGCTTGTTACAAGACTTGATTCTATGAGCAAGGCTTATAATGTTGACTTCGTTTTAGCTGGTAATGTTGACCCAGCAGACCTTCCTAAGGAAGTAGAACAGTACATAAGAAAGTAATTAAATATTTACTTTTTAAAATAAAGCCTATTTCTTAGTAAGAAAATAGGCTTTATTTATGTCTAATATTTAAATATATATAAGTCTATATTTCTCGTTTATCCACTTTCTAAAACTATTCTCAATATTTTTGCCCCCTCATACACAATATTATCACAACCATTTTGTTTTGGCATTTTACCACAGTTTATAGTATTAAATTTATCATATATATTATTTATAAATTCCATACGTTTATGCTTTATAGTATTTTCATTCTTAAAATACAAACTTATAACCATTATCCCTCCAACAACTATACTGCATATACTACCTACCCCTAACCCATTATAAACTCCGGCACACATATCTACACAACAACATTCTATTGGCAAACCATATTCATCTCTTGCTCCCATCAACATACACTGAGCACAGTTATAATCCTCTTTATAATAGTATAAAACTCTATCCTCTAACATAAAAAATCCTCCTTTGTATTATTCTATAAACACAAAGGAGGATAAGTTACATCAATATTGAATTATTTTACAGATACTGCTGCTTGGTCCTTTAATACTACGTCGTGAGCACCACCCTCAACAATACTTACAGAAGAAACAAGTGTAAGCTTAGCCTTTTCCTGTAATTCTGGAATAGTAAGTGCACCACAGTTACACATAGTATGCTTAACCTTAGCAAGTGTAACAGCAACATTGTCATGAAGGTAACCAGCATATGGAACGTAAGAGTCAACACCTTCTTCGAAAGAAAGCTTACCAGCACCACCAACGTCATAACGCTGCCAGTTTCTAGCTCTTGCAGAACCTTCGCCCCAGTATTCCTTCATATAGTTACCATTTACGATAACCTTATTTGTTGGACTTTCTTCAAATCTTGAGAAATATCTACCTAACATACAGAAATCACAACCCATAGCAAGAGCTAAAGTAATGTGATAATCGTGTACAATACCACCATCTGAACAAATTGGAATATAGATACCAGTTTCTTCGTAGTACTCATCTCTAGCCTTAGCAACCTCAATAACAGCTGTAGCCTGACCACGACCGATACCCTTAGTTTCTCTTGTGATACAAATAGAGCCACCACCAATACCAATCTTGATGAAGTCAGCACCTGCTTCTGCAAGGAATCTAAAGCCATCTCTATCAACTACGTTACCAGCACCAACCTTTACAGTATCACCGTAATGTTCTCTAATCCAGTCAATAGTAAGTTTCTGCCATTCTGAGAAACCTTCAGATGAGTCAATACATAATACATCAGCACCTGCTTCTACGAGAGCTGGAACTCTTTCTGCGTAGTCTCTAGTATTGATACCAGCACCTACAACGTATCTCTTAGACTTATCTAAAAGTTCCATTGGATTTTCCTTGTGGCTATCATAGTCTTTTCTGAAAACAAAAGAAACAAGATTGCCATTCTTATCAACAATAGGAAGTGCATTAAGCTTGTTATCCCAAATAATATTATTGGCTTCCTTAAGAGAAGTACCTTCTTCAGCATAAACAAGGTTTTCAATAGGAGTCATAAATTCTGAAACCTTTGTAGCTGGGTCCATACGGCTAACTCTATAATCTCTACTTGTTACGATACCGATGAGCTTACCATTCGCAGAGCCATCATCAGTTACAGCAACTGTAGAATGACCTGTCTTTTCCTTTAAAGCTAAAATATCAGCTAATGTCTGGTCTGGCTTAATATTTGATACACTTGTTACAAAGCCTGCCTTATAACTCTTAACTCTCTTTACCATTGCAGCCTGAGCTTCAATAGTCTGAGAACCATAAATAAAAGAAATACCACCTTCTTTAGCAAGTGCAATAGCAAGTTTTTCGCCTGATACAGACTGCATAATTGCAGATACCATAGGTATATTCATTGTAATCGCTGATTCTTCGCCCTTCTTGAACTTAACAAGAGGTGTCTTTAAACTTGCATTTGCAGGTGTACACTCAGAAGATGAGTAACCTGGTACTAATAAATATTCACTAAAAGTATGTGATGGTTCACTATAATAAAAAGCCATTATCGTTTTCTCCTTCTAAATAATTTATCTAAAATGTTAAGGTTTATGATACCACAAATTTACAATTTTGACAATGAAAATTTTTAAATCTGCAAAAATAATTAGTTTAAGCCCTAAAAATAGGGCTTAAACACATAATGTTACAACTTAGTTCATTGAATTTTCTGAACCTAAAACATTCTTAATTTTATTTTCTACAAGTGCCTGAATTTTTTCTCTTGCAGCACCTAAGTAACCTCTTGGGTCAAACTTATCAGGATTTTCAGCCATAAATTCTCTAACAGCAGCAGTCATAGCAAGTCTAATATCAGTATCCATATTAATCTTGCAAACAGCCATACTAGATGCCTTTCTTAACATATCGTAAGGAATACCCTTTGCACCCTTAATATCTCCACCATACTTATTGCAAAGAGCAATAACATCAGGGTCAACACTTGATGCACCATGAAGAACGATTGGATAGTTCTTGAAACCTGCATTTTCAAGCTTTTCAGTAATAACTGCAAGACGGTCAAAATCAAGCTTAGCATCACCTTTGAACTTATAAGCACCATGGCTTGTACCAATAGCTACAGCAAGTGAATCTACGCCTGTACGCTGTACAAAATCAAGAGCCTGATCAGGGTCTGTATATGTAGCATGTCCTTCTGCAACACTTACTTCGTCTTCAACACCAGCAAGCTTACCAAGTTCAGCTTCAACTACTACACCATGAGCATGAGCATAGTCTACAACTTCCTTAGTCTTTGCTACGTTTTCTTCATAATCATAGTGAGAACCGTCAAACATTACAGATGTGAAACCGTTTTCTACACAAAGCTTAACTGTTTCAAGGTCTGGACCATGGTCAAGGTGAAGTGCTACATCAACACCTGTTTCTTCTGCAATAGCAGCTACCATATCGTGCATACATCTTGGGCCAGCATACTTTAATGCAGACTTTGAACACTGAAGAATAACAGCTGAGTTTAATGCAGCTGCACCTCTTAAAACACCCTGTACAATTTCCATATTATTAATATTAAACGCACCGATTGAGTACTTACCCTCAAAAGCTTTCTTAAACATTTCTGTTGTTGTTACTAATGCCATAATTATTCCTCCTATCAATCCATAAATTTATATATTTATTATAACATTATTGTTTACTTTTGGCAATAGCACCCTTTACAATTATTAATATTTTTTTACTATTTTTTCGACTGGTAACTACTTTCTTTGTTTTAGCACAAACAGTCAAAGTTATATTTTTCCAAATTTGGAACTAATTCACGAATATAATTATCCTTATTTGGAATATAATAAAAACGTAACCAAAGAAAAAGATTAAAATTTTTAAATAAAAATGAAAATTTGCCAAATAACTATTGCATTTTCTGTAATGTTATTATATAATATGTTCATAGCAAAGGTCTAGGATGTTCGCGAACCTATTATTTTTGAACCTACATTTCTTGAACGGGTTTCCTACATCTTCCGGCAAATGCCAGGCCACAAGATAATTCCCTTTGGGCAGTGGAAGGCAAATGTCGGTGTGCGGTCACCCACCTAGCTCAGCTAGGTGTCGAAGAGATAGGAACGGCATCCCGGATTTAACTTTAAGAGCAGATTTTTATCTGCTCTTTTTTGTTTATATGTTATATATTGTGTATGTTTAGAACAAATTACAGCCATAATTTGTGATTTGTACCATAAGTAATCAGATTTATCTCCCTTATTAACCATACAAAAAAGCTGTTAAAGATTTCTCTCTAACAGCTTTTTGTATTAAATATATTAAAGATTTGTAATTCTTATACCATTAGCTAACAATGCTGATACGATTTCATCAATGTGAGCCTGGTCTCTAGTTTCTACTCTTATATCTAATATACAAGATGTAATATCAATATTTAAGTCATATCTATCATGATGAATAGATACAATATTTCCACCTAAATCTGCAATAATTCTTGAAATTGTTTCAAGCTGACCTGGCTTGTCTGTAAGTTCCATTTTAAGAGTAAGTGAACGACCTGTACTTAAAAGACCTCTTGAAATTACTCTTGATAAAATAGTAACATCAATATTACCACCAGAAACAAGACAAACAACATTCTTGCCCTTTACATCAACTTTGTTAAACATAGCTGCTGCTACAGAAACTGCACCTGCACCTTCTGCAACAAGTTTCTGCTGTTCCATAAGTGCAAGAATAGCAGTTGCAACTTCATCGTCAGAAACTGTAACAATTTCATCAACATACTGCTGACATAATTCATATGTATGTTCACCAGGAGTTTTAACTGCAATACCATCAGCAATAGTCTTTACAGCAGGAAGGTTTTCGATTTCGCCATCTCTGATAGAATTTACCATTGATGGAGCACCTTCAGCCTGAACACCATAAACCTTACATTCTGGTTTAAGTGACTTAATAGCAAAAGCTACACCTGAAATAAGACCACCACCACCAATAGGAACGATTACGGCATCAATTTCAGGAAGCTGGTTTAATAATTCAAGACCAATAGTACCCTGACCTGCAATAACATCTTCGTCATCAAAAGGATGAACAAATGTATAATTATGTTCTTCCTTTAACTGCATTGCCTTTTCGTAAGCATCATCATATACACCCTTAACGAGGCAAACTTCTGCACCATATTTCTTAGTAGCTTCTACTTTTGAAATAGGAGCACCATCTGGAAGGCAAATTATTGACTTAATGCCATTAGCAGTTGCACCAAGAGCAACACCCTGTGCATGGTTACCTGCTGAACAAGCAATAACACCCCTTGCCTTTTCTTCATCAGTAAGCTGTGAAATCTTGTAATAAGCACCTCTTACCTTGAAAGAACCAGTTACCTGTAAATTTTCAGTTTTAAGGTAAATATTTGATTCTGGATTTAATTTTGGTGCGTGAATTACACCAGTTTTTCTGATAACATCCTTTAAAACAAAGGCTGCATGATAAATTTTATCTAAAGTTAACATATTATCTCCTTATTTAGCTGCGATTACTTCTACTTCGCAGAGTACATTTTTTGGTAAAGTCTTTACAGCAACACATGAACGAGCTGGCTTAGTAGTGAAATACTTGCCATACACTTCATTAAAAGCTGAAAAATCATTCATATCTGCAAGGAAACAAGTAGTTTTTACAGCCTTTGTCATATCTGTACCAGCTGCTTCAAGGATAGCAGAAAGATTTTTCATAACCTGTTCTGTCTGAGTTTCGATTGTAGTAGCTTCAATATTACCGTTTTCTGGATTTATAGCAATCTGACCTGATGTAAATACAAGACCATTAATTTCAACAGCCTGAGAATATGGTCCAATAGCAGCAGGTGCATTTTTAGTAGAAATAGTTGTCATAACGTTTACCTCCAAAAAATATAAATTTAAATTCATTATACTACTATTGTGTTTAAAATGCTAGTCCTTTTTAGCAATCAGTCCCAATTTTCTATATTCAAAATAAAACATAGTAGCTGTACACATAACTGCAAAAACATCTGCAACCGGTTCTGCAAGGAATACTGCAAAAGTTTTATTTGCTATAAACAATGGGAAAATATAAATTAATGGAATTAAAAGTATACATTTTCTTAATAGTGCAAGGAATATAGATTTTTTGGCGTTTCCAAGAGCGATAAATGTCTGTTGGCATGCAAGCTGTATACCAAAAACGCAAGAACCGGCCATATAAATTCTAATTGACCACATTGTATATTTAATAAGTTCACTATCAGATGTAAATATTAAAATAAACACCTTAGGTAAGAACATACTTATTGACCACAGTACAACAGAATATACAACACAAACTCTCAAAAGTAACTTAAAAGCCTTTTGAACTCTGTCTACATTTTTAGCTCCATAATTAAAACTAACTATAGGCTGAGCCCCCTGAGAAAGTCCACTTAATGGCATCATACAAAACTGATTAACACTATTTAATATAGTCATTGAGCCTACTGCCAAATCTCCACCATATTTTAATAAGCTTGTATTAAAACTTACTGCCAATACACTTTCTGTAAACTGCATTATAAAAGGTGAAAGTCCTAAAGCTATAGCAGGCAAAATAATATTTTTCTTTAAAAGTAAATATTTTCTCTTTATTTTTAAAACTGTCTTCTTGCCTGTAAGAAATTTTAAAATCCATATACAAGAAATCGACTGTGAAATTACTGTTGCTAAAGCAGCACCTTGTACCTGCATATTAAAACCAAATATAAAAATAGGGTCAAGAATAATATTACACAATGCACCTATAGCAACTGTAGTCATAGCTATTTTTGAAAATCCCTGAGCATTTATAAATGCGTTAAGCCCTAAAGCAAGTTGTACAAAAATTGTACCTAGAGAATATATTTTCATATATGACCAAGCATATTCTATGGTATTTTCACTTGCTCCAAAAAGCATCATAATTTTTCTGCCGAACACCAGAAAAATAGAAGTTAATATTAAAGCAGTTAAAATAAGCATAGTAGTACAATTACCTAATATGTTTTCTGCCTTTTCTTTATCTCCTCTGCCCATATTAATTGATGCTAAAGGTGCTCCACCCATACTAACAAGGGCTGCAAAAGCTGAAATACACACAATAACAGGCATGGCAACTCCCACACCTGTTAAAGCCGATGGTCCTATATTTTTTATATGACCTATGTACATTCTATCAATCATATTATAAAGGAGATTTATAATTTGAGCACAAATAGATGGTAAAGCCAATTTAAACAATAAAGAGCCTATTTTATCTTTGCCCAAATCCGTCTGTTGTTTTGACATTTTATTCCCTCTTTCGTCAAAATAAAAAGCCCTTTACGGGCTTTTTATTACATAATCTTATCAAAAGGCCAATCTATAATTCCACCAAAATCATAGACCTTATAACCTTTTTCTGACAGAACTTTTCCTGCCATCTCACTTCTTCTACCACTTCGGCAATAAACAAGAACAGGAATACTTTTATCTAATTCTTTTTCTACTCTTTCCGGAACTTCATCTAAAGGAATAAGCTTTGAATTTTCAATATAACCCTCTACTAACTCATCAGGTTCTCTAACATCCAAAACTGTTACCTTTTTATGGTCATCCATAATTTTCTTTGCCTCTACAGCTGTAATTTTATTATACATTTTATCACCTTATATCAAGTTCAACCGGACAGTGGTCAGAACCAAATATTTCTGTATGAATTTTTGCTCCTTCCAATCTGTCTTTCATATCATCACTTACAATATAGTAGTCTATACGCCAACCTGCGTTCTTTTCTCTAGCTTTGAATCTATAACTCCACCAGCTATATACCCCTTCTGTATTTGGCTCAAAATATCTATAAGTATCTATAAAGCCGGAGTTCAAAAGCTCAGTCATTTTGCCTCTTTCTTCATCAGTAAAGCCAGCATTTTTTCTATTTGTTTTAGGATTTTTTAAATCTATTTCTGTATGTGCTACATTTAAGTCACCACAAAGAATAACAGATTTCTTTTCCTTTAACTTTAATAAATGAGCTCTAAAGGCATCTTCCCATTCCATTCGGTACTCAAGTCTGGCAAGTCCCTGCTGTGAATTTGGAGTATAGCAAGTTACATAATAGAAATCTTCAAACTCAAGAGTAATAACCCTACCCTCTTTGTTATGCTGTTCTCCTTCTATACCGTAAGTTACAGAAATAGGTTCTTTTTTAGTAAATACAGCTACACCTGAATAACCTTTTTTCTCAGCATAATTCCAATACTGATGATAGCCCGGTAAATCTAAGTCTATCTGTCCTGCCTGCAACTTTGTTTCTTGAAGTGAAAAAATGTCTGCATCTACTTCATTGAAAAAATCCATAAAATTTTTGCCAACACAAGCTCTAAGACCATTTACGTTCCACGAAACCATTTTTATCATTTATTTATCTCCTCATTTAACTTATCTATGGCATAAATACCAATTTCATTTGATACCTTGCCCTTTGCTAAAGCATAAATATCCTTAAAATCTGCATTGGACTTCTTATATTTTAATGCCTTATCGATAACAGATTTAAGAAAATCTGCTGTAACAGGTTCTTCTGGGTGGAAATTGTTACCTTCAACAGCTGTAACAAGTCCAAGATTTTTTGCTGTAGCAATAGCTCCCTGATAGTACTTACCCTTTGATACATCAGCAAAACTATTTCCATTATTTATTTCACAATCAAGAGCATCAACAACCATATATGTAAAGTCAGCTCTTGTCATATAAGAAACTGCTGTAAGCTTTGTATCATTGATATAATCCTTAAGTGATGCTGATGACTGCTTTAAAGCTGTAAGAATCTTTTTTGCCATTGTTTCAGCACCAAATGTACTGAATGTATCACCACATATCTCACCCTTTGCATCATATGCGTTAAGAACCTTACTTCCCTCAGCACCCATTACATCATAAAGATTTTTTGATAAATCATACATATTAACGAAGAACAACTGTTTAGAAACTACTAATTCCTTAACAGCATTTACATATGGATTTTCATTTGCTATAACCTCTCCATTTTCTTCTGTTCTTTCATAATACGGTGTAACCAAAATTGGAATTGCTTTTTTATCTAAAACTGGTTTAACATAACTATAATATAATAACTGTTCATATGAACCAGTTGTGTCCACATTTCCATATGGAGAAGAATAGTACTTAATATCATCAGAAGTGTATTTATCTTCATTTGTAAAGGCAATCATAACATAATCACCCTCTTTAAATGAGTTTAAAAATTCATTATACTTTTCACTTCTGCTAAAACTTTTTGCTGTTGCATCTGTTTGAGCTAAGTTTTTAACTGTTATTTTATCTGATAAATAATTACTAATATAATTGCCAAAACCAGCTGCATCTACTCTGTAATCGCCTTCATTATCTCCTGCAGCACCTTTGCCACCAACTATTACAAGGTTTGCAGATTTAAGAGAATCAGTCTTTGCAACTTCCTTATTTGATACAATAACATTTTCTGAAACACCAGAAAGATTTAAGTTCTTTATTGTATCTGCCATTTTACCAGCAATAAGGTTAGCACCAAACTTGTTATAATGTGTAAGGTCAACTGTACCGTCTTCCTTTATGTTGTGAAGTCCTTGTGTAGTAAATACACCATAGCTTTCATACAAATCTTTAGTAATGTTAAACATATCTATAAGTTCAACTTTTTGTTCTTCTGCTACCTGTCTTACAGCTGTTACATAACCATCATTTTCTCCAAAATGAGAAGTAATCTTTCCATTGCTGTCAAAGAATATTCTGCAAGCTGGAGTTAAAAGAACCGGAATACCACCAGCCTGTCTTACAGCTGTAATATACTGGTCAAGATACCATTTGAAAGTACCTGTATTATAAGAATAAAAAGTTTCAGCATATGGATAATCTGTATCCTTGTAGAAATTGTAAATTGAATCTGGAGTTTTTGACTTTACACCTGGAACTGTTGGGTAAATTCCATTAGCATCTGGAGTACCAAGGGCTACAGAATGTTCCATAAAGGCATTTGTATCTGTTCTCTGGTCATTTGTACCAAACTGAATAAATACATAATCTCCTTTTCTTACTTCGCTCATAGCTTCAGCCAATCTACCCTGATTGATAAATGAACGAGTACTTCTGCCACCTTCTGCCTTATTTATAAACTTAACTGAATCAGCATTGAAATAATTTACAAGGTATTCGCCCCAGCCACCTATAGTGTTATCATCACCATAATACTTAACTGTTGAGTCACCAAGTATAAAAATTCTTGTTTTATTACTGTCATCTTCTTCCTCTGCACTTTCAACAGAAAGAGAATCTACAAGAACAATATTTGCATCTCCACCGGCTTCCATAGCTACTGTGCCTGCTGATAAAGCATTTCCACTTTCCTTTGCTGTGAGAATTGCTGTTGGCTTAGTCTGTCCTTCAAATCTTACCTTAGCAGTGAGGTCATCTCCTGTCTTTGCAAAAGTAACATAGAAGTATGGATTTCCTTCTCCACTGTTCTGATAAATATTATTTTTAAGACTTGTTTCGTCTTTGCCTAAAAGGACATCTCCTGTACCATCATTTTTATAAATGTATAACTTAACACTCTTTGTATTGCTACCTCTGCCAAGTGTTAATTTATAATAGCTATTGGCATTATAGTTCATATAAATATTGAAAAATCCTTCAGAAGTAAGACCCTTTCCGTCTGGATTAAATCTAAATCTACCTTCAATATTTACGTTATTCCAATTAGTACCCTTGTCAAGTGTCATTAAGCAAGTGTTTCCATTTTCACAACCTGCTGTAACAAAGTTATTGTAGCCATTTGAAATAATATTCCAATTATTTTTTGTTGTCCAACCGTTAGTTGAATCAAAATTACCTCTATAGAGTGTATTTGGTGTAGAAGAATTACCTGTTACTTTAGCCTTAGTAGTGTATGTGCCAGTTGCACCGTATTCTCCATATGTTGTTTTTGTAGCAGGCATAACTTCAACCATAATATTATATCCTACGTCTTTTGCTTCTACTTCATATGACTGAAAATACTCTCCAACGCCCTCTTTAATGAGGATTTTTTTATTACCATCTACTGCATACCAACGAATATTAGCAGCATCAGCATCATTATCTGTATCTAAGTTATAAGAATAAACAGCCTTTAACTTCTGTCCAACTTCAATAGCATCATCTTTTTCTATTGAAACAGATTTTAAAGTTGGGAGTGCTGTTCTTTCTGCTGTAACAGTTACATTTACAGTCGCAGACATACCTGTTTCAGTTGTAGCAGTAATTTCACATTCGCCAACAACTTTAGCTTTTATAACACCTTTACTATCAACTGATGCAATATTATCATCAGAAGAAGTGTAAGTAACATTTGTTTTAGCCTTTGTAGGTAATGTAAAAGCTTTTAATGTATAAGTTTCATCAACTGGAATTGAAATATTATAACTATTAAGTGTAATATCACAAACATCAGTTGTACCACTTGCTAAAGCTGGATTCCAACCATCTTCACCCTTTAATACATTATAGCAATTATACTGCTTTGCCTGTTTTTCTGTAAGCTGTTTTACAAATTCAGCTCTGTTTCTTGTATCAAGAGTTCTGCCCTTTGAATCCTTTGAATTATATTCATAAAATCTGACTTTATTTAAGACGGTATTTTCATCCCATTTAGAAAAACCGGCTTTATTCATATTGTCTGGCAAAGTACAATTTATAAATACTGAATTTGAACCATAGTTAGGATAAGCACTGTCACACTGCCATGGTCTACCTAAGTCAATTTTTCCTAATATATCTGAAGTAGCACTACTATCAACAGATAAGTTACATTCATTAAAGACGTAACCAATGTTAAAAAGTGTTGTATTTGGTGCTGTAAAATGACCACCATTTTGATAAGACATCATTTTAAGATTACATTTATCAAAAAATGCTGTGCCATCACCAAAAATATAATCAACTGTACCTTCAATGTAACAGTTCTTCAAATATGTTCTGGCATTATTTGAACTACCGTAATTAGTTTGACCCTTTGATGCACCTCTAAGGTACAAAGTATCTTGTCTGCCAATAAATCTACAGTTATCTAAGACAACTTTATCAGCCTGTGATGAAAAAGCAACAGCCTGAACCTGACTATTATTTGTGCCAATATTGTATGAATTTTGAACTGTAATATTATTAGCCTTAAAGCCTGTTGCACCAGTTCCTACTGAAAATGTACTTGTATTATCAGTACCAAAATTTTTAGCAGGATTTGAGTGTCCGTTTGCTTTATCATAAGTTATAACAACATCTTCCGGCTTACCATCGTGAGTAATATGCACGTTAGGTTTATTTATTGATACACTTTCTTCGTAAGTACCAGAAGCTATTTCTATTGTTACGGGGTCTTTTTCTGTAGGTATAACTTTAATAGAATCAATAGCTGATTGTAATGTATTAAAATCATATCCACTACCCTTACCGACAGTTATTTTTGTTGCTTGTGCCATAACAATGGTACCAGTTGGTAATAATCCACATACCATTGTGACAGCAAGTATCGATGAAAATAATTTTTTAATCGAAATTTTCACTTTAAATCCCTCCTGAACATAATAGTAAATTTTATCACAAAAGCAAGGATTTAACAAGTGTCTTAACTATTTTGTAATGTTTATAGCATTTTTATCAGCCTTTATTTCAGGTGGAACAATTTCTCTATTGTGGGTGACTGCCTTAATCATGTCATTAATATCGTAACTATAACTTTTGTTTACCTGTGTATAGTCTTCTATATATCCTGAAACAGTTGTATTGTCAGGTTCTGCTTCCATAACTGATTTTACATTTTCACTGGAGAACAGAAGTATATTTCTCGAAAATTGACTACTGTTTCTGCAAGTTGTAATTATCTCATCGACTATTTTTGAATTTTTTAATAAACTTTTATCAACAATACAAGCTACAGTATGTCCAAAATAAAGCTGTCCTCTTGATTTTTTGTTTATTTTCCTTATACTATCTGTTATACTTTCGCCTTTGCTACTAATAATATCTTCCTTAGGCTCTGCTGAACTATCTCTATTGGGACGTGCTACAGATACATAAGTATCATAATTTTTATCAACAGCAACAACCATTACATAATCTCTTTCCTCTGGTTCTCTACTGCCATTACACCCTGTTAGTATAAACATACACACAAGTAAGCTCAAAAATTTTCTCATTTCAGATACCTCCCTACAAAAAGTGGTACTGCTAATACAAACAATATACTTCCATAGACATTTACATAGCAAAATTCTGTTAATGCCTGATTGAAATTATCAGGAACAAAGGATATTATATATACAAAAACGGCTATTAAAATGGTTGCTATTTCTTTTTTTAGTCCCATAGATTTTGAAAATAAGTCCTGTGAAAAAAATAAATGTGAACTTAAATACAACACCGTAGCAAATATCCATAAACAGACAAAAATTTCCTCTTGTCTTTGGAAAAACGAAAATACCCCCGAAGTATATATTATTTCTAACGTAGGAAAGTTTTGCAAATTATAATCAATATCTCCATAGACTCCATAGGCTACTGATGTAACACCTATTATGAACAAAAGCCCAAGAACAATAGATTTAGGAATTTTTATTTTTAAGTGGCTTTTATTAACGTAATCCTTACCTAAAACTATGCTTTCTATAGCTGTTACATTTAAGGAAAGCATTAATCCTCTCCACAAATCCTTATTCTCAAAAAGTATATTATAATTTTCTAAATCTATTTTCTTTATTCCAACACAGACGGCGAATATTAGTGGTATCGCTACAAAAGGTAATAGTATTTCAGCTGTTCTTCCCACTGTTTCAATCCCAGAAACAGCACAGTACATTGCTCCGAACAAAAGTATAATACCTATTGTCCATAACTTTGAATTATCTAATATTGTTTCCTTTATAAAAAAAGAAAATATATACAATGCCAAACCTAAAACTATAGCAATTTTAATCGAAAACAAAAACTGAAGTATTTTCCCTGCTATTCCATGTAAATCTACGTAAGAAAACTTATTAAACAGCCACCCTGCAATTAAACTATAAAATGCTGTGAATATTGACATTATAAGTATGGTATATATGTTACCAGCTATTTTAGGTAAAATCATAGCTTCCATACCTATCATTTCCAAAAAAACTATTGCCTGTAATTGTGTATTAGATATTTTATTATTTTTCATATTTATTCCTCCTTATAAGAACTTTCTTTCATTTTATCAAGAGGAAATCTAAATACTGTATCCTGAAAGGCTGATTTAAAACTCTGGGAATTAAAAGGTGATACATAAGCTTTTCCAAAAGATTTTAAAGAACATAAATGAGTTAATACCATAAATACTCCAACTGCAAAACCTAACATACCAAAAATACTACTAAGCAAAATCATAAAATATTTTAAAAGTCTGAAAGCTGAAACTAGGGAAATATTTGGAATTGCAAAGCTACATATTCCTGTAAGGGAAACAATAATAACTACCATTGGGCTAACCAAGCCGGCTTCTACAGCTGCTTGACCAATAATAATACCACCTACTATGCCAAGTGTACTACCTATTGCCTGCGGTAAGCGTATACCTGCTTCTCTCAAAGCCTCAAAGACAACCTCAAGTAATACCACTTCAAATACAGTATTTATAGGAACAGGTGCTCTACTTCCACTTATTTTAAGTGCCAAATCCGTTGGTATCATAGAAGGGTGAAACAATGTTATAGCTATATAAAGCGCTGGTAAAGAAAAAGCAAAAAAGCCACAAACATATCTTATAATCCTTATGAAGCTCATTATTTCCCAACGTTCATAATAGTCTTCTGAGGACTGATAAAAACAAGCTAAAACCGTTGGCAAAAGTAAAACAAAAGGTGATGTATCCACTATAACAGCTACTCTGCCTTCCAACAGTGCCGATGCTGTTTTATCAGGTCTTTCTGTCATTTGAACTTGTGGAAATGGCGAATATTTATTTTCCTCTATCATTTGTTCTACATATCCACTATCTAAAACATCTAAACTTTTTATTTTATTTAATTTTTTTGTTATAGAATTAAGCAAAGAATTTTTTACTGTTCCCTCTATATACATTAATGCTATGTCTGTTTTTGTTTTCTTTCCCAATTTTAAAGATTTACATTTTAAAAGAGGTGTTTTTATTCTTCTTCTTACCAAAACTGTATTTGTTCTTACAGACTCTGTAAAAGCTTCCTGTGGTCCTTGTACAACAGCCTCTGTATCTGGCTTATCTACAGAACGCTTTGGAAATCCTTTTGAGGAAATAATAATTGCCCTACAGGAATTATCAAAAAATACAGCTGTATTACCTACTAACACTTCGTCAACTGCATCTTCCATATTGTCACATTCTTTTAAATCGGCTGTAGTAATTCCACCATCTGTCAGAATTTCCATTCCATTATCATTTGTAATATCTCTATCCGGAGGTGCAATTCTTATATTAATCATAAGATTTTCGAGAACTGTACTCTCTATAGTTTCTCTATTAACCATATCATCAATATATATTACATAAATACTACTCTCTTTATTTTGACCTATTGGAATTTTTCTTTTTACAACATCCCCACAATCTTCAAAAATATTTTCCAAATATTCAATATTTTTATTTATATTATTAAAAATTTCCATAAAAAAATCACCCTTATCATTTTTTACTGATAAGGGTGAAAATATACAATTATATTTTATTTTCCAAAAATAGCAAAGAAAACTAAAATTACAATACCAAGAATAATTCTATAGATACCAAACACCTTGAAATTGTGTTTCTTTATGTAATTCATAAGGAACTTGATTGCAAGTATTGAAACTACAAATGAAACTACCATACCAAGTATAAGTGCAAAAAATTCTCCAAAGCTAAAAGCTAAACCGAACTTAACAAGTTTTAAAAGTGAAGCACCAAACATTACAGGAATAGCAAGAAAGAATGTAAATTCGGCAGAAACATATCTTGATGCACCTAAAATCATACCACCAAGGATTGTAGCACCTGAACGAGATGTACCTGGTACAAGAGCTAACACCTGAAACATACCAATACCGATAGCAACAGAAAGAGGAAGTGTATTTAAATCCTTATATGTAAACTTCTTTCCTCTGTGTCTTTCCTCTACCACAATAAATGCAATACCATATAATATAAGAGTTACAGCAACAACGCTTGTTTTAAATAAATGGTCATCAAGCCAATCGTCTAAAAGCAAACCAATAACAGCAGCAGGAAGACAAGCAACTATAACCTTTATCCAAAGGTTGATTGTGTTCTGTTTTTCTATAGCTGTTTTCTTTGGTGAAAATGGATTAAGCTTATTAAAATAAATTACAACAACGGCTAAAATTGCACCAAGCTGAATTACAACGTCAAACATTTCCATAAAGTCGTGAGAAATAATTTCCCCAACCATACTCTGTAAAATAAGTAAGTGCCCTGTACTACTTATAGGTAACCATTCTGTAATACCTTCCACTATACCAAATAAAATCGTCTTTAAAATATCAAAAAAATACGCCATTTTTATTCCTCCTTATATTGTTGTAATTGAAACTACTCTGTTAGGGTCGTTCCATACAACATTGTATCCTAAAGCATCACTTATTACCCTAAGTGGCACTAAAGTTCTTCCGTTTCGTATAACAGGTGCAACATCTATATTTAAAAGGTTAGTTCTATTTACCAACATTGTTTTTTCGCCAATAATAAATGAAAGCTCTGTTGCATCTTTTATTGCTATTACTTGCTGAGTTGAATTGTTCCAGCTTACAGTTGCTCCAAAAGCCTCAAATATTGCTCTCATTGGAACCATTGTTCTACCATTTATGACTATAGGCTCTTGGTCAAACTCAACCTTTTTGCCGTCTACATAGACAAGAATTTTAACTCTGGACTTATTTACTATAGAATTTATATTAAATGTAGTGCTTTCTGTCTGAGTTTCAACTACTTTTGTTGTAGTTTGTGTAGTTGTCTGTGTTGTAACAGCTTTTGTAGTTGCTTCAGTTGTTGCTTCAGTTGTTGCCTCTGTTGTAGTAGCAACAGTAGTAGGTGCTTGTGTGGTAAGCTGAACCTTTGTAACTGTATCTATTGCAGGTGCAGAATACGAATTTGCATAGGCAGTTTTTATAACACTGTTTACATTGTTTGCCAACAAGAACTTATATCTAAAGTGAATTTCGCCCTCAACTTTAGATACAGACCTATTATATTCCATAGAGTCCTTTATAGCCTTTCCATTGTACCAAGGACTTGTTGAACTAACACCGGAACATTTATAATCTGCAAGTCCTATGTAAAGCTTTGTTTTAGAATCTTTTAAGGTATCAGACCACCAATCTACTACAGTTTTATAGTCAGCAGCACTATTACCTATTTCAGTATACACCTGTGGTGCTATGTAATCAACCCAATTCTCTAAAGCCCATTTTCTTGAGTCGGCATATATTGCATTATATGATTCATAAGCCTTTGTATCACTACCTAAAGCATTGGAAGTTTTATTTGCCCAAACAGATGTAGGACTAATACCAAAGGCAATGCTTGAATCATAATTCTTAATATCATCACGAACAGCCTGAACCATCTTGTTTACATTTTCACGTCGCCAGTCTGCTCTATTCATACCATTTCCATACTTAGCATAAGAATCATCATCATCAAATTTCTGACCCGGATAGAAATAATCATCAAAATGTATACCGTCAACGTCATAATTTCTTATTATTTCGTCTACACCATTTACAATGAGTTGTCTTACTTCTGGAAGTGCTGGGTTATAATAATAATTTCCGTCACTATACTTTACGCAATACTCTGGGTGCTGTTTTGCTGGATTTGTATTAGCAAGTCCGGTTAAACTGGCATTATTTGATTTAGTTGCTCTAAGTGGGTTTACCCAAGCATGTAATTCCATTCCCCTTTTATGAGCACCCTCAATCCAATATTCAAGAGGGTCAAAATTATCAGATGGTGCTGTTCCCTGTGAACCAGTTAAAACATTACTCCAAGGGAAAATATTTGATTTATAAAGGCTGTCTGATGCCTGTCTTACTTGAAAAAATACAGCATTACAGTTCATAGCTTTAATGTTATCAAGTATTGTGTCAGCTTCTTTTTTTAAAGCAGCTGCATCTGTTGTTGCCTTTGTGGGATAATCTAAATTTGCAGTTGTTGCAACCCACACTCCTCGCATATTGCCACTTGTGACGATGCTTGTATTGGCAGTATTAGTGGAATTATTAGAATCAGCTTTTGTAACAAGTCCACAAATTTGAAGTGAGAGTATAACAGATAATATTATTGTTACAATTCCTCTTTTATTCATTACTATTCTCCTTTATGTACTGCATCCACTTTTTCATTTTTACTTCTTCGCCATTATCTGACATTTCATAATATACTCTATCAACCAATTCATCAGGTAGATACTGTTGTTGCACATAATGGTTATTATAATTATGAGCATATTTATAACCGAGACCGTGACCCATTTTTTCAGCCCCTGGGTAGTGTGCATCTCTTAAATGGTTAGGCACTCCGGAAGTTTTTACATTTCTTACATCTGCCATAGCCATATCAATAGCGTTTATACTGGCATTAGACTTAGGCGAACAGGCTACATACATAGCTGCTTGAGAAAGATTTATTCTCGCCTCTGGAAGTCCTATAAAATTAACTGCGTCCATAGCTGCATTGGCTACTACTAATGCCATAGGATTTGCATTACCTACATCCTCTGAGGCACACACTATAATTCTTCTAGCAATAAACTTAGGGTCTTCTCCGGCATAAATCATTTTTGCCAAATAATATGCTGTAGCATTAGGGTCAGAACCTCTCATGCTTTTTATAAATGCAGAAATAGTGTCATAGTGGTTATCTCCGTCTTTGTCATAATTTAATGCTCGTTTTTGTATACATTGTTCTGCTGTTCTTATATCAATATGTATTTTACCATCTGAACTTGGTTCTGTAGTAAGAACTGCCAATTCAATAGCATTCAATGAAATTCGTGCATCTCCATTAGCTGTATTAGCTAAAAATTCCAGTGCATCATCATCAATAACAGCATTATACACACCCAATCCCTTTTCTACATCGGTTAATGCCCTTTTTATAATGGTCTTAATATTTTCTATAGAAAGTGCCTTTAATTCAAATATTATACTTCTTGAAACAAGGGCCTTATTAACCTCAAAATATGGATTTTCAGTTGTTGCTCCTATTAAAATTATTGTTCCATCTTCGACATATGGCAAAAGAGCATCTTGCTGAGATTTATTAAATCTATGAATCTCATCAATGAACAATATTGTTTTTCTACCATAGCCACCTAAAGTCATTTTCGCCTTTTCAACAGTATCTGTAATATCCTTTTTCCCTGCTGTTGTTGCGTTTATTTGTTGAAAATCACTTTTTGTACTATTGGCAATAACCTTTGCTAAAGTGGTTTTGCCAGTACCCGGTGGTCCATAAAGTATAATAGAGGAAAGTTTGTCAGCTTTTATTGCTCTATAAAGTAAAGTATCCTTACCAACAATATGTTCTTGTCCAACAAATTCATCAAGAGTAGTAGGTCTTAATCTTGCTGCCAAGGGACTTTCTTTTTTCATTTTTTGTTGGGATTGATACTCAAATAAGTCCATATTCTTCCTCCTTTCGGTCACACAAATACATTTTATTATACCACATAACATCATTTAATCAACGCAAAATAGGTATTGTAATAAAAAAATAATTTTTTCCTTTTCTATTTTATAGCTATCTCCATAAAAAAAGAACAACCTTATAAAACATATTAAAACAAAGTCAAAAAGACGAGATTGCATAACACAATCTCGTCTCAAAAAACAAATATTACTGTCTAACCTTAATGTGTACTTCTCTTAACTGCTGTTCAGTTACTTCATTAGGAGCACCACACATTAAATCCTGTGCATTACCATTCATAGGGAATGGAATTACTTCTCTGATATTTTCTTCATTTCTGAGAAGCATAATCATTCTATCAACACCAGGAGCCATACCTGCATGAGGTGGAGCACCAAACTGGAATGCGTTGTACAATGCACCGAATTTTTCCTTTAAGTCTTCTTCTGTATATCCAGCGATTTCGAAAGCCTTAACCATAATGTCAAGGTTATGGTTTCTTACAGCACCAGAAGAAAGTTCAACACCATTACAAACAATATCATACTGATATGCAAGAATATCTCTAGGGTCCTTAGTATTAAGAGCCTCTAAACCACCCTGTGGCATTGAGAATGGGTTGTGAGTGAAGATAATCTTCTTAGCTTCCTTGTCATATTCAAACATAGGGAAGTCGTTAATGAAACAGAATCTATAAGCATTCTTTTCAAGTAAGTCAAGTCTTGCACCAAGTTCATTTCTAATCTGACCTGCGTAAAGAGCAGCGTGTTCTTCTGTATCAGCGATGAAGAAGATTGTATCGCCAACTTCAAGATTTGCAATATCAGCAATTTCCTGCTTCATATCGTCTGGAATAAACTTGTCGATAGGACCCTTGTAAGACTTATCTTCAAGAACTTCAAGGTAACCAAGGCCACCCATACCAATAGACTGAGCAAACTTTAAGAGCTTTTCATGGAAGCCCTTAGACATATCTGCATGAACCTTAATAGCTCTTACAGTCTTGCCATGGAAAGGCTTAAATGTACATCTCTGGAAGAAGTCAGTTGTATCTACAATTCTAAGAGGGTTTCTTAAATCTGGCTTATCTGTACCAAATTCAAGCATAGCCTGCTTATAGCTGATTACTGGGTAAGGAGCCTGTGTAACAACAGCACCTTCTGGAGCGAACTTGCTAAATGTTTCAGTAAGAACTTCTTCACCTACTCTGAATACATCTTCCTGAGTAGCAAAGCTCATTTCAAAGTCAAGCTGATAGAATTCACCTGGAGAACGGTCAGCTCTTGCATCTTCATCTCTGAAGCAAGGAGCAATCTGGAAATACTTATCAAAACCAGAAACCATAAGAAGCTGCTTATACTGCTGTGGAGCCTGTGGTAAAGCATAGAACTTACCCTTGAACTTTCTTGAAGGTACGATATAATCTCTAGCACCTTCTGGAGAAGAAGCACAAAGAATAGGAGTCTGGATTTCTAAGAAACCCATTTCTGTCATTTTCTGTCTTAAGAAGCTAATTACCTTAGAACGGAAAATCATATTATCTCTTACCTTTGTATTTCTTAAATCAAGGTATCTGTACTTAAGACGTACATCTTCTCTGATTTCCTTAGAAGTTGCAACTTCAAAAGGAAGCTGTCTGTAAACCTTACCTAAGATTTCTACCTTATGAGCTTCAAGTTCGATAGTACCTGTAGGAATCTTTGGGTTATAAGTATCTTCATCTCTGTGGTCAATTACACCTTCGATAGAGATACAGTCTTCTTTGTTAATACCATCTAAGAGAGTTGTATCACGCATTACTACCTGTAATACACCATACATATCTCTAAGGTCAATAAAAGATACACCACCATGGTCACGAATGTTTTCTACCCAACCACAAACTTTTTTAGTTGAGCCAACATCACCTTCAGTGAGCTTATCTAATGTTACGTTACGATAAATGTTAGATGTGTTCATTGTTTTCTCCTTATATATTTTTATAGTACAGATTTTAGGCAATAAAAAAACTGCCCATCCAAAACAAATGTCAGGACGAACAGTTAAATGTCCGCGGTACCACCTGAATTACTGATTAACAGTCCCTCAATACTGATAACGCCCAGTAAAGCGACGCACCTACTCGAAAATTCTTTCAGATTGTGGCTGGTAAAGTGTTATTCACACAAGCTCTATTACAAAGTTCCCACTGTCCTTTGCTCACTGTAAACGATTACTTATGTTACTTGTCTTTGTCATCGCCATATTTTCCTAGATTATACAATAAACAAGCTATTTTGTCAATTACTTATCTTCTGAAATTATTTTTTTAACCTGTGAAATTGACATATTATTTTTTAATGCCAGTTCAGATAATGTAGAATATTCTACTTTTTCCTTTTCACAACCATATCCAAAGGATTTTTTCACCTGTATTGTACCCAATTTAGTATTTTTTTCTTCAATTTTTCTTTCTAAAATATATCTATTCATTATACTTTCTCTTACGCCAATAGTGGAAGTATACTTAAATATTGTTTCTATAATTTTATTTTTATCTTTTTCAACACAAAGACAAGTTAATATAACTGCCGGTCTGTTTTTCTTCATATAAATTGGCACTGTAAATACATCTCTTGCTCCTGCACTAAAAAGCATTTCCTCTGCAAAAGATATTTCTTCTCCTGTCATATCATCAATATTACATTCCAATTTTGTAATAGTATCTGTCTTTCCTTCCTGTGTATTTCCTAAAATAGCTCGTACACAATTTGCTGTTTCAAACTCTTTGTGTCCCATACCATATCCAATTTTTTCAATTTCTATTGTAGGCATAGGCTTGTATTCATTCACAAAATATTTTAATAGAGCAGCCCCTGTAGGAGTACATAATTCCCCTACTACATCATTAGAATAAACAGGCATACCTTTCATTATAAGTGCTGTAGCTGGTGCTGGAACTGGAAGTATGCCATGAGCACACTTTACTGTACCACTTCCTACATTTATATTTGAGCAACATATATTATCTACATCTAATTCATACATAATATAGCTAACACCGACAATATCTGATATAGCATCTTTATTTCCAACTTCGTGAAAATGAATCATATCTACAGGCTTATTGTGAACCTTGCTTTCAGCATCTGCTATTATGTTATAAACTTCTATAGCATCATTTTTTACTTTTTCAGGAATATTTAATCCATTTATAATTTCTGTAATAGATTTCATATTGCTATGTTCGTGATGATGGTGGTCATGGTGATGATGAGAATGTTCGTGATGGTGGTCATTATCTGTACTTTTCTCTATTTCACCATTTATTTTTACATCTGTTAATGTACCTGTTATTCCACATCTTTCAACAGCCTTTGATTCATATTTTACATCTTTTAAACCTATTTTATTTAGTTTTTGGAAAAATTCATCTTTGTTTGGCAAGAGTTCTGAAAGTGCTGACATCAACATATCTCCTGCACAACCCATATTACATTGTATATATAAAGTTTTCATACTAATTCTCTCCTATTTTATTTATCATACTTGCAAGATAGCCAGCTCCAAAACCGTTATCAATGTTTACAACACTTACACCACTAGCACAGGAATTAAGCATAGACAGAAGTGCTGCAAGTCCACCAAAAGCTGCACCATAGCCTACACTTGTAGGCACAGCAATAACAGGGCAATCTGCCATACCTCCAACAACACTTGCCAATGCCCCTTCCATGCCGGCAATAGCAACAATTACCTTTGCCGACATAATATCCTGTGTATGTGAAAGAAGTCTATGTATTCCTGCAACTCCTGCATCATATATTCTGACCACTTTATTTCCTAAAGCTTCTGCCGTAAGGGCTGCCTCCTCGGCAACAGGCATATCGCTTGTGCCACCTGTTACAATAACTATTTTCCCATTACCTGTAGGTTTTGGTATTTTACCGGCTATAGCAAGTTTAGGCATTTCGTAGTATTCAAAAGGCATTTTACCTTGTGCATACTCTTTTGCCTCTTTGTTCATTCTTGTAATCAAAACAGTTTCTTGCCCATTGTTCAAAAGAGAATTTGTTATTTCTACAATTTGTTCAGGTGTTTTGCTTGCACCATATACAACCTCTCCTATTCCTTGTCTAAGCTGTCTGTGATGGTCAATTTTTGCAAAGCCTAAATCTTCAAAAGGTTCTATTTTCAATTTTAAAAGAGCTTCATCAACTGAAATATTTCCATTTTTAACATTTTCCAGTATGTTTTTGACATTATCCATACTATCTCTCTCCTTTAAATCCAAAACTACATCGTCTAAAATTCCCTTTTCAGCTTCTAATATTTCTTTTCTTAATTCAATCGCTTTTTGCATTTGTTCCGGCTTTACTTGTAACTTTCCTGTATTTCCTATTATTCTAACTCTAAAATCTTTAAATCCTAATTTTGCAACAGCACCCTCTGCCTTTTCTGCTTTTTCTAAATTTTCTGCTGTAATAGTTGTTCCTGTAGGTATTCTTGTAGCAAGACAGGCATAGGCAGGCTTATCCCAAGTAAACAATCCGGCATCTTTAGACAACTTTCTAATTTCAGCCTTTGTAAGTTTACATTCTCTTAAAGGAGAAAGAACATTCATTTCTTTTAATGCTTTCATCCCCGGTCTATCTCCGGCATCATCTGAATAATTTGTTCCGTCAATAAGAGTTCTGCCCTCGGCATTAGCCTCTTCTCTAAGTATAGAAAAAAGTGTATTTTTGCAAAAATAGCAACGATTTTTAGGATTTTCAGTTACTTTTTCATTTTGCAAAACATCAACCCTTATAATTTCTGGTTCAATATTAAGCTGTGATGCCAATTTCATTGCATCTTCCAATTCAAATTCCGGTTGAAAAGCTGTTTTTATAAAATAAGGCTTTATATCTGCACCGTATTTAATAGCTGAGTACAACAAAAATGATGAATCAACACCACCGGAAAATCCCAGTGCTATTTTGTTATGTACTGTAAAAAATTCTTTAAGAGTCATAACTATTCTCCTTTAATTTTTATAATAAAAAAGCCACAAAGACAAAAATACTTTACCGTATTTTAAAATTGTCTTCATGGCAATAAAATTTTATTTCATATTTATAATTGTATCTATTACATTTTTAATAAGGCTATTTAAATCTGTATCAGGCACTCCAGCTATATAATTATTACAGTGATTTACAGGAATAAATATTTTCTTCGCACTACTCTGTCCCACTGCAACTGCCATTTTAGGTGTAATTTCACCATATAGTGCATCAGCTACAACTATGGCAATAGGTCCAACTATGACATCTGCATTTCTACAGCCTACCACAACCGGATTTTCTCCTGTTGCACCTATATCTGCACCAGCTTTAAGCATAGCTGATGTAGCAATAGAATTAGTTCCTACAGCTGTAATCTCTACATCTCTGCAATTATTTTTTATAGCTGTAACAAGCTGTCTGCCTATTCCTCCACCCTGTCCATCTATGACTAGAATTTTCATAAAATAACCCTTTCAAAAATCTATATAAATTCAGAATTGACTGTAACTATCTGACATTTCATATGTCTGTACTAAGTTACCACAAAATTCATTTTTTGTCAAAACTAAGCTTCAAATGCTCCTGCAACCTTTTTAAGCATATCTACAATTTTAATGTGCTGAGGGCAACTCTTTTCACACTGGTGACAGGCTACACAATCAGATGCCTTACCATAGCTTTTAATATAATTAGCATAGTATACTGTCTGAGGTGTGAATGGAAGTTTCTTGTCCTTATTCATTCTCATTTCTTCATTGTACAAGCTGAAGTATGTTGGAATTTCAATATTTTTTGGACAACCCTTTACACAATAACGACAGGCTGTGCAAGGAACTGCTATTGACTTTGTGATAACATCTGTAACCTTCTTGATTACTTCTTGTTCCTTTTCGTTAAGAGGCTTAAATTCTCTCATATAGCTTGTGTTATCTTTAAGTTGTTCAAAATTAGACATACCACTTAATACAACCATAACATTATCAAGACTAGCTGCAAATCTAATTGCCCAAGATGCTATTGACAAATTAGGGTCTGTTTCTGTAAGAAGTGTTTTTGCCTCATCTGGAATATTAATAAGTGTGCCACCCTTTATTGGTTCCATTACTACAACAGGCTTATTATGCTTTGTAGCAACATTATAACACTTACCAGACTGTATGCCCTCGCTATTCCAATCAAGATAATTAATCTGTAACTGAACAAAATCTACTTCTGGGTGCTTAGTTAAAATTTCTTCTAATAATTCTGCATTATCATGATATGAAAAACCTATATGCTTAATTTTGCCTTCTGCTTTCTTTTTCATAATAAAATCAAAGGCATCAAACTTTTCTGCAATAGGATAATTAATAGCATTTAAGTTGTGAAGAAGATAATAATCAAAGTATTCTACACCACATTTTTCTAACTGCTCATTGAATATTCTTTCCAAATCTTCTTCTTTCTTCAAGAACATTGTTGGCATTTTTGTTGCCAAAGTAAAAGAATCTCTTGAATGACGCTTTACTAAAGCTTCTCTTACAAATTCTTCACTCTTAAAATCATGATACATATAAGCTGTATCAAAGTATGTAAAACCCTGCTCTATAAAACTATCAACCATATCACAGAACTGCTGAAAATCAACACTTGTCTGATTATTCTGGTCAGTAATAGGCAAACGCATACAACCAAAACCTAATTTCTTCATGAAACCACTCCTTATAATGTTTTGTAATATTATTATAAACCTTAGAGTAAACTACAGGTCAATACTTTAATTTATTAAGAATTTATGAAGTATATACTTTAAAATTAAAGTTAGAATTATGTTATAATAGCATAGTTGTTGCGATATTTTATCAAAAACTAAAGGGAGGTATATCAAAATGACTAAATTGAAACTTGGAATTATTGGCTGTGGCTATTTAAGTAATATAATTGTAGATGCGTACAATAACGGATTATTAAAGGAATATGAACTTGTAGGTGTGCTTGGTAGAAATTCAAAATCTGCCGAGGAATTAGCACAAAAAGGCAAGTGTAAACTATGTAATAACATTGATGAATTATTAGAATTAAAACCTGATTATATTGCTGAGGCAGCATCCGGACAGGCTGTTCGTGATTATGCTTTAAAAATTTTATCTTCAAACTGTAACTTTGCCGTATTATCTATTGGTGCATTTGCTGATGAAGAATTTTATAACAAAGTAAAAGAAACTGCATTACAAAACAATACAAAGGTACATATTGCATCAGGTGCTATTGGTGGGTTTGATGTTCTTAGAACTGTATCATTAATGGGAAAAGTAAAATCTGGAATTGAAACAAGAAAAGGCCCTGAATCATTAAAAGGAACACCTTTATTTAATGACCAATTAATGGTGGATAATGAAGAAAAGGAAGTATTTGACGGAAATGCTAAGAAGGCAATAAGTCTTTTACCTACAAAAGTCAATGTAGCTGTAGCAGCTTCTCTTGCAACAGCCGGAGCTGAAAACACACAAGTTAATATACATAGTGTACCAAATATGATAGGAGATGACCACAAAATAACAGCTGAAATAGAGGGAGTTAAGGCTGTAGTAGATATTTATTCTTCTACAAGTGCTATTGCCGGTTGGAGCATTGTTGCTTTACTTCAGAACATAGTTTCACCTATTGTTTTTTAAGGGGAGAAAAAATATGAAAAAATTCAAAAAAATTGTTGCTGTTGACCCAGTAAGTATAATTGATAGTGGTAGAGAAGAATTAAAAAATTATGCTGATGAAGTAATTTTCCATAGTGACTATCCTAAAGATGATACCGAAATAATAGACAGAATTGGTAATGCTGACGGTGTCCTAGTGAGCTATGCAACCAGAATAAATAAGGATATATTAGAAAAATGCCCTAATATAAAATATGTTGGTATGTGTTGTAGCCTTTATTCTGAAGAAAGTGCAAATGTGGATATAGCTTTTGCTCGTACTAAAGGAATTACTGTTCTAGGTATTCGTGACTACGGTGACAGAGGTGTTGTAGAATATGTTATGTACCAACTTATCAGAATACTTCACGGATTTGATTTTCCTCTTTGGGACGAACTTCCTTTAGAATTAACTGACTTGAAGGTGGGCATTATAGGACTTGGTGTAAGTGGTGGTATGATTGCTGATGCCCTTAAATTTATGGGGTCTAATGTTTCATACTACAGTCGCACAAGAAAGCCTGAAAAAGAAAAACAAGGTATTCAGTACAAGGAACTTCATCAGCTCTTAAAAGAAAGTCAGGTAGTTTTCGCTTGTTTAAATAAGAATGTAATTTTACTTAACGATGAAGAATTTAAACGCTTAGGAAACAAGAAAATACTATTTAATACCTCTATAGGCCCTGCATCTGACTCAAAAGCCTTAAAAAATTGGTTAGATTGCAAAGATAATTACTATTGCTGTGATACTGAGGGTGCTATTGGCGATAATGCAAAAGAATTAATAAACTATCCAAATGTTTTATGTGCTAAAAAATCTGCCGGTATGACTAAGCAAGCCTACGGCCTTTTAACTAAAAAAGTTTTGGATAATATTAAGACTTATTTATCAAATAATTTATAAAGCTAAAAGGCAAGACAAGGAGTCCGTTTCAAGTTTTGTGTAAACGCTAAAAACTGATATATTTATTTACTATATACACATTTACCATTTGCATTGTTGCCATATACCATAGCATAGCTTTTGCCGTCTT